>Ga0105047_10000071_pt1 | contig 131150 bp, 117 predicted proteins | sample MAT04_FD_78384 | JGI IMG/M metagenome (GOLD analysis project Ga0105047, IMG submission 78384) | Freshwater microbial communities from Lake Fryxell liftoff mats and glacier meltwater in Antarctica - MAT-04 (megahit assembly) | ecosystem: Environmental > Aquatic > Freshwater > Ice > Liftoff...
CCGCTCCCGCGTGACCTGCTGGAGTGCCGAGACGACGTTGGTGCGCCGCATACGGCCGGGCGGATACTCGTCGGTGAGCACGGCATACGCCATCAGGAAGACCTGCGTCTGCGGGTAGAGGCCGCGCACCGTCGTCGTGAGCTCGCGGATCTTCTGGGTGATGCCGTCGAGAGGCGCCGGGCCCGTGTCCTCGGGGAGCCCCATGTTGTAGTCGTTGCCGCCGAGCGAGATGACGACCACGTCCGGCGTGAACTTCTTCGTGTCGAATACGCTCGATGCGTCGAGCGGATTCGCCCGCGAATAGAGGATGCCGATCGTGTCCGTGTCGGGCCGCCAGATGTTGAAGTAGAAGCCCTTGCCGCTGTACACGGTCGCGTTGAGCTCCGCGTCGAGCGAGGTCGCGAGCCGCTGGCCCCAGGCATGTCGGAAGTCCTCGAGGCTCGCGGCCCACACCGGCCCGGGGAGACACGACCCCGTGATCGCCCCGAGGTAGCCGAAGCCCGAGACGTCGGAGTCACCGACGATCTCGATCTTGCGCTGCTGGCGAACCGGAGGAGAGAGCAGCGTGCCACCATGGAAGTCGTAGCCGAGGAACTGCGTGACGCCGTTCTGGCCCTCGGTGCGCTTGTACAGCTCGACCTTGTGCGTGCCGTGCGGCAGGTGGGTCGCGAGCACGTAGTCCTGCGGACCGGCGGCGAGGACGAGCGACTGCGGTCGCCACTGATCATCGATCGCCACGTCCCACTCGCTCGGGCCCGCGTTGCCGAGCTCCTCGCTGAGGCGGACGGAGACGTCGGTGCCGTCGAAGACCGCGAGGATGCGGACGCCTGGCCAGCCCGCCTTCGGCCCGCCCTTGTCGCGGTCGTCGAAGCGACCGATGAGCTGCACCGCCGGCGGGCCGGTGTCTGGTCGAGCTGTCGACCCGCCGGAAGGCGTCGGCTGCGGCGTTGTAGAGCCGCTCGGGCTCGCGGGTGACGAGGGAGGTCCGCCTGGCTCGAGCGGCGAGGTGGGGGCCGTCGTGCTCCCGCTCCCGCTCGCCCCGTCGTTCGAGCCAGCCCGGTCTTGACACGCTCCGAGGAGCACGAGCGTGAGCGCTGAGACCGTCGATGCAGTGCGCGGATTGGCGATCATGTCGACCTCCACGCGAAGCTAATGCGGGAGGCAAGCACCGCAATGCGACGACTCGTCCGTGCCGAGGAGCGAATGGATGAGATGCCATTCGCTGCCTCGAGACACGCGCGCCGCGAGCCTGCTGTGCGAGATCGTGATGACGTTCATGTTCGTCATGATCGTGCTCGGCGTGACCGACAAACGCGCCACGGACATGAAGGGCTTTGCGCCGCTCGCCATCGGGCTTGCGCTCACGCTCATTCATCTCGTCAGCATCCCGGTCACGAACACGTCCGTGAACCCGGCGCGGAGCACGGGGCCGGCGCCGATCGCCGGCTCGTGGGCCATGGGCCAGCTCTGGCTCTTCTGGGTCGCGCCGATCGTCGGTGCCGTCATCGCAGGCGTCGCCTATCTCGCCTATCAGCTCGTCGCCGGTCGCGCCGCCGAGCGGCCGCCGGAAGGAACGCGAACGCCGGTCACCACCCCGTCGGAGCGCCTCGAGCCCGCACACGGCTCGACGTGGTGAAGCTCGCTGACCCGGGTCAGGCTGTATCTCACGGGTCAGCCCGGGTCGCCCAGTCCGTGCAGCAGGCGTGGATCCGCGTGCTAAACTGGCATCCATGAGTGCGGCCCAAGCGCTTCCTCCGGGGGAGTACGTTCCCACAGCCGATCAGCGGATTGTGCTGCACGGCGTGCCCTGGTCGCACTACGAAACGCAGCTCGCGCTACGAGGCGACACCTCGAGCCCTCGCATTTCCTATCTCAACGGAGCGATGGAGCTCATGAGCCCGTCCAAGCACCACGAGCGCGTCAAATCGTACATCGGCATGCTCGTCGAGGCGTTTGCCCTCGAGCGCGGCATCGACCTCTCTCCGTACGGCGCATGGACACTCAAGGAAGTCCGCAAGGAAGCCGGCGTCGAGCCGGACGAGTGCTATCTCATCGGCGCGGACCAGAGCCGCGGGATGCCTGACCTCGCCATCGAGGTCGTCTGGACGAGCGGCGGGATCGACAAGCTCGAGGCGTACCGGCGGCTCGGAGTGCAAGAGGTCTGGTTCTGGAAGAACGACGTCATCCAGATCCACGTCCTGGTCGGGGAGGAGTACGGCCAGACGGAGCATAGCGTGGTGCTGCCGGGCCTCGACCCGCAGCTCCTTTGCTCGTTCCTCGAACGGCCCACTGCCATGCAGGCCGTCAAAGCTTTCCGAGCCGCGCTCGCCAAGTAGGGCGGCACGATTGTCCGCGGCCTCGGCCAGGTTCAGCACGATCGACGTCGAGCGTGGCGACACGCACGTGAGGTGCTCCTGCATGAAGCAGAATAGGTTCGTTCTCTTCGCGTTGACTTGTACGCTCGTGGCGATCACGGCTTGCGGCAGCAACAAGAGCAGCAGCAGCAGCGGTAGCAGCACGAGCAAGATCAGCTGCTCCGTCAACTCGTCCGGCTGTGGATGCACCACCACGCTCGGCACCGAAAATTCGTACACCTGCGACGCCAGTGGTTCGAACGACATCTGCTGTGCGGGTTCGGGGTGGCCGGGATACGGCGCGTGCGAGTGCACGAAGTTCGAGGTGAAGTGCGGGACGATAGGCTCGTTCTGCACGTGCAAGGGCGGCAGCTCGGCGTCGGGGGCCTCCTCGTCGACGTGCTACCCCGGGGGCTCCACCACGCCCGCCAGCGGCACCGGCGCGGGCGTTTGCTGCCTCGACGAGTCGGCGGGCAGCTGCACCTGCTACGCGAGCGTGAGTACCTGCAGTTCGGGCAAGGCGGTGAGCTCCTGCAGCGCCACCGATCTCAATCCGAAGTGCGACTCCTCCACGACGGAGGTCACCTCATGCAGCGCGGGTGGGAGCAGCTCGGGGTCGTCGGGCAGCTCGGGGTCGTCGGGCACCTCGGGTACGTCGGGGTCGTCGGGGTCGTCGGGGTCGTCGGGTACCTCGGGGTCGTCCGGCACCGCGACCTGCTCGCCCAAGAGCGGCGACTGCAAGGGCAGCGGGGACTGCGCGTGCGGTCAAAGCTGCTTCGCCACCGCGGTCTGCTCGACGTGCACGAAGCGCTGCGGTTACAGCTGCGTGACCGATCAGGACTGCATCGACCTCAAGGCGAAGCAGAACCTCTCGACCAGCTACTCGAAGTGCGTGAAGACCAGCCCGGGCTACGACATCTACAAGTGCCAATGAGACACGAGACCTGCACGCGCCTTGCGGAAGAAATGACCATGGTTGGCAACTCGCCACGTAGGTAGATCCGTTCGCGTGACGAGCCGCGTCCTCGCCATCCTCCACGCGCTCGTCGTCCTCGTCACGGCGATGGCGATCACGCGAGGGGTCGCGGCGCAGACGGCTCCACCGCAGGCTCCCGCCGAATCCACGGCCGATGCGCTCGCCGCGCGCGAAGAGTTCCGCGCCGGAGGGCGTCTCGTCGAGCAGTCCGAGTGGGCGGCGGCTCTCGCCGCCTTCGAGCGCTCACTCGCGCTGCGCAAGCATCCGCTGACCGTCTACAACATCGGCGTCTGTCAGCGATTCCTCGGGCGCTACACGCTGGCCGCTCGCACCCTGAGGCTCGCGCTCACGCGCACCGAAGGCGGCCCCGAGCTCCCCGAGCTCTTTCGCGAGCAGGCCAAGGCGTACATCGACGAGATCGACCGCAAGCTGGCGCGCGTCGCGGTGACCATCAAGCAGTCGGATGCGACGCTCGCGATTGATGGGCGACCGCTCGCGCCGGCGACCTCCGGCGGCCTCTTCGTCGCTGGGGTCGCGCCGCCCGGCGAGGGCAAGCGCGTCCCCAGCGCGCGGTTCGAGGTCGTCGCCGATCCGGGCTCGCACGTCCTCACGTTCCAGCTCACCGGTCACGACACCCTCGAGGTCCGTCGCGATCTCAAGCCAGGGGCGACCGACGAGCTGACCATGTCGCTGACCGAGCAAGAGGCGCAGCTCCATATCGACGCCGACCGCGCGGCATGCGTGGTGCGCGTCGACGACGTCGATGTCGGTCTGACGCCCGTGACCGTGACGCGTCCTCCCGGCCAGCACGTCATCGGCGTCTTCAAGGACGGCTTTGTCACGTACGGCACGACCGTCAATCTCCGACCCGGCCAGCACATGCGCTTCGCCGCCGAGCTGCCGGTCGAGCGAACGCCGATCACGAAGCGCTGGTGGTTCTGGACAGCCGCCGTGGCCGTCGTCGCCACCGGAGCGCTCGTCACGTACGCGGTGACGCGACCCGAGCCCGAACCTCCTCCCTACCAGAGCGGCACGACCGGATGGGTCGTTCCGATCCGTTGATGTCACCTCTCCGAGACCAACGACCATGACCTCGCGCGCCATCCTCCGCATCACCGCACCGCTCGCCGCGACCATGTTCCTCACCGCCGCGTGCTCGTCATCGACGAACACCTCACGCCCCGCGTCACTCGACGGAGGGACTGGCGCGGACGCCTCACCGCCCGACGCTTCGGCGAGCGCGTGGTCGGCGGGCGCATGCGGCATGTGCGTGACGGGCGGATGCGCCGCGCAGCGCCAGGTCTGCGACGCCGAGCCGAGCTGCGCCTCGCACGCAAGCTGCAGCGACGCGTGCGGAGCCGACAGCGGCGGCTCGCTCGATGCCGCATGCCTCGCGGCGTGCCCTCGTGGCGATAGCAGCGTCGCTTCCCGCGCGCGCGCCGCGTACGACGCCTGCCTCGGCGGGAGTGGCCTCGATGCCTGCGCGGCGGCGTCGTGCCCGAAGCCTGCGGGGCTGCCGCCGCCGTTCGTCGAGGTCCTCGACCAGCAGTGCGGTGGCTCGACCGAGACGAACGCGTGTTTCAAGTGCGAGGATCTCAGCTGCTGCAAGACGTACGACGCGTGCGTCGCCGAGCCCGAGTGCAAGCAGGGCATCCAGCCATGCATCACCACCTGCAAGGGCGACAACGCGTGCAAGTCCGCCTGCTATGCCGCTCACCCCAAGGGCGTGGCTGCGTGGGCTCGCAGGCAAGCCTGCATGAGCGCGCGTTGCGTGACCGAGTGCGGCGCCCAGCCCGACGCTTGCTACGAATGCGGCGTCCGAACCTCTTGCCGTGAGTCGAACGCGCGCTGCGCAGCCGATGAGGGTTGCTTCTTGCTCAAGGCCTGCCTCGACCAGACGTGCCCGAGCGTCACGGACGCTTGCGTCGACACGTGCAAGAGCAAGGTCCCTGCGAGCGCCGCCGCGCTCTTCGACGCATGGTACTCGTGCATCTCGATCTCCTGCACCGGCGTGTGCTCGTGAGGGCGAGGCCTTGCTGACCCGCGGGATCGGCGTTGCCGGGCTCGCGGCGATCGCAGCATGCGCGAGCACGAGCGCGCCGCCACGCCGACAGGTCCTGGTGGTCATCGATACCGACGCGCTCTCGCCCGAGGACGTCGCGCGCGATCCGGAGCTGTCCGGTGCCCTCACGGTCGATAGCGTGCGCGTCGACGTCCTGGACGAGAAGGATGGCGTCCGCGTCTTTCGCGAGTTCTCGGCGGTGAGCCGGCTCGACTGGCCGTTCTCGTTCGAGCTCCGTCCGCCCGAACGAGGGGAGCTTCTACCGACCACGCTGCGCGTGCGTGCGTTTCGTGCACGCGATGCCCAGGCCGCCCTCGAAGGTACGCAGCCGACGCTCGCTCCGATGCCCGAGCTCGCGCTCGATCGCGTCGTCGTCATCCCGGCGCCCGCGCCGGAGGAAGTGATACGGCTGAGGATCGATTTGAATGCAGAATGCATGGGTACACCGACTTCCTTTCGCGACCGCACGAGCTGCGTCGACGGCGAGCACCCGATGCTCCCGTTCGCGGCCGCTCTTCCGAGGGTCGGCGTGGGGGCCGAGACGACCTCTCGCGTCGGCACGACGGCCCTCGGGCGCGCGGTGCCCTGCGCGAGGCCAGCGGCCCCCGGTCGAGTGTGCATTCCCGGTGGACTCAGCGTGCTCGGCTCCGCGCAGCTCGCGGGCACGGAGGATGGAATCGTCAGCCTCTCGCCATTGCCGATGCGCCTCGTGCGTGTCGCGCCGTTCCTGATGGACGAGACGGAGCTCACTGTCGGCGCTGCACGCCCGCTTCTCGCGGGTCTCCATAGCGAGCAGCCGGTCCAGCGCAGCGGTGCCGGCCTGGAAGCTTCCAAGTATTGCACGCTCGAGAGCGCGCCTCTGGCGGACCTACTCCCTCTCAACTGCGTCGGTGACGCGACGGCGCGCGAGCTCTGCGCGTTGCGCGGCGGGACGCTCCCGACCGAGGCGCAGTGGAACCACGCCGCGACGGGCCGCGGCGAGGGCCGGCGCTACCCCTGGGGTGATCGGAACAACGGCTGCTGCAACGTGAGCGCAGGGCGGCTCAACAGCTTCTTCGCGAACCAGCGGCTCTGTCAGGGCGAGGGCGTCGAGCCGGTTGGCTCGCACCTCCCATCGAGCACCTGTCAGGGCCAAGGTGATGTCTCGCGCGACGGCGTCGTGGACCTCGGCGGTAGCCTCGCGGAGGTGCTCTCCGACAATGCCCGCCCGCTCGACGATGCGTGCTGGGGGCCTCGGTTTGGCATCCTCGTCGATCCCACGTGTGTCGTCCCCGGCTCGATCAGCATCGCCACACGTGGCGGCGATTGGGCGGCGGGGACGTTCAATGCCGCGGCTGCGCAGCGCGGCGCTGGCGTTCGCTCGGTGGGTCGTGGCGTGCGGTGCGTCTATCGCGGGGCTGCCGAATGAGGTGTCGCAACCGCGTCGCTCTCCTCGTGGCGTTGACCTCGAGCCTCGTGATCGCCGCCGGCTCGATGTCGTGTGGTGGCGCGACCGCCGACGCGCGAGCGCAGTGGGTCATCGAGGTGTCGACCGACGCCCCGGTCCCTCAGCTCGGCGATCGACTGCTCGTCGAGCTCGTTGCGCCCGACGGCACGACGCCATGTCCCGGGTGCCGTCGCCTCTTCGGAATGAGCGGGCCCTCGGCGTGGCCGCTCTCGTTCGGCGTCCCCGACCCGAGCGGTGCCGAGCTACGCCTCCGCGTACGCCTCTTCCGCGCGGACCACAGCGACGTCGGCGGGGCGCCGACAGGCGCGCTCGCCATCGACGCGATCGGTGCGTTGCCAGCGACCGCCGGAGGCGTCCGCAGGGTCTCGGTGATGCTGTACGCGATCTGTACGGGCGTCGCCGCCGACCCCATTCACTCACTCACGTGCGATCCGCAGACAGGCGCTCTCGTGGCACGGCCGCTCGACGACACTGTCAAGAGCGCGCTGGTTCCAGGCTCGTTCACCCTGGCGCAGGCGACGCCCTGCGCGCATGCCCCACGCGAAGGAATGGCGTGCATCGAAGGCGGGCTGTTCGCTCGCGGGGACAGCGTGCGGGTGATCGACGAGGAAATCACGACCCAAGCCATCCCGGAGCGCTTGGTTCGTCTCAGCCCGTTCGCGCTCGACCGCGACGAGCTGACCGTCGGTGTCATGCGCGCGCTCGTCGCGGCGGGGCGTGTGGAGCGGCCACGCATCCGTTCGGGCTCCTCGCCCGCGTGCACGTACACGGAGCAGGCGGGAGAGCTCGAGGAGCACCCCGTCAACTGCATCACCCGCGACGCCGCCAAACGCGCCTGTGCCGCGCGCGGCCTTCGCTTGCCGACCGAGGCCGAATGGGAGTTCGCCGCAGGTGACCGCGATCGCGAGAATCGCTACCCGTGGGGGGCTGATCCCGATCCCTGCCGCTATGCCATCGTGGGACGCGGGCGAACGGACGGCGAGGGCGCGCTCGACCCTTCCTCGGTCTGTCGTGCTGTGCCCGGCGCTGCGCCGCTCGCCTGGGGACCGCGACCCGAGCGCGAGAGCGACGACACGACCGCCCTCGGCCTGCGCCATATGGGCGGCAACGTCAGCGAGTGGGTCGCCGACGAGGTCGCCTCCTACGGCGGCCACTGCAGCGATGGACCACGCGTGCTCGTGGACCCGCGCTGCGACGTCGCCGAGGAGAGAGGCGTCCTGGTTCGTGGAGGTAGCTGGAGCGCGCAGCCCTTCTTCGCGGAGACCACGCATCGCGGGATGTACGGCGACGACATCGATAGCCCCTTCGTCGGCGTTCGCTGCGCGGAGTCGCTGTGAACGACCAACTGTTCGCCGGCTATCGCCTCGGAACAAAGCTCGGCGAAGGCGCGATGGGCGAGGTTTACCAGGCGACGGCCCCAAACGGCGTCGAGGTCGCGATCAAGATCCTCAGGGCTGGCGTGGCGGGCCTGGACGTCGAGCGGCGCTTCCGGCGCGAGGCGATGCTCTGCGCGGCGCTACGGCACCCCCATGTGGTGGCGGTGAGCGACTACGGTGTCCACCAAGGCGCGCCGTACTTCGTCATGTCGCTCCTGCGCGGAAGCGACCTCGAGCAGTGCGTCGCGGAGGTCGGAGCCCTCCGGCCCGAGGTCGCGGTAGCGATCATCCTGGAGGCATGCGCAGGCGTCCGCGCCGCGCACGAGAGCGGGATCGTGCACCGCGACCTCAAGCCAGCGAACATCTTCCTCCACGCGAAGAACCAGAACGAGCTCGTCGCGGTCGTGTGCGACTTCGGCGTGGCCAAGGTGTACGACGAGGACGGGGCGCTCACCGCTTCGGGCTCCATCCTCGGTACGCCCATTTACATGGCCCCAGAGCAGCTCCTCGACTCGAAACGGGTCGATGCGCGATGCGATGTATGGGCCCTCGGCATGGTGCTCTACCAAGCGCTCGCCGGGTCCGCGGCGTTCCAGGACGTGCGAAGCGTCGGCGACCTCATCCTCGCGCTCAACGAGTGCCGGGTGCCGCACCTGCAGGATCGAGCTCCCTGGGTGCCGCCGGCGCTCACCCGGGTCGTGCATGCCGCGCTCCTGCCGTTGGACCGTCGGATCGCGACCATTCACGAGCTCGAGCTCGCGTTGCTCCGCTGGTCTCCGGCGGTCGGCCCCCTGCGACCGACCGATCTCGTCGCGCTCGACGCGACCCGTCGCGCCAACGTGGCGACGCGTGCCAATCCTCCCACGCATGCGGGGGAGCTGACCGGGCAGGGCGACGACACGGTCGTTTCCGATCTTCCCTCGGATCGGGCGGTGCCCGATCTCAACCTCGGTCGAACGCTCGCCGACCGCTACCGGATCGTGACCCGCATCGGCTCGGGTGGCATGGGCGCGGTCTACGAGGCGGTCGACACTCTGGAGGGAGCCGAGTCGCGGGTGGTCGCAGTGAAGATGATGCAGCAGGAGCTTGGGGCGGGTGGGCTCGAGACGATTCGTCGCTTCCTCCGCGAGGCGAAAGCCTCGGCGCGCATCGTGAGCCCGCACGTCACGCGCTTTCTCGACTCCGGGGTCGACGCGGCGAGCGGCTCACCGTTCTTGGTGATGGAACGCTTGCGCGGGAAGGACCTCGCTGCCTTGCTCGCGACGACGGGCGCCCTCGATCCGGGCGCTGGGGTGGCCTTGTTCCTCCAGGCTTGTGACGCTCTGCACGCCGCGCATGCGCTCGGGGTCGTGCACCGCGACATCAAGCCGTCAAACCTGTTCCTGCACGAACAGGGGGATGTGGTCACCCTGAAGGTGTGCGACTTCGGCATCGCGAAGCAGCTCGTACGCGCGGGCTCCGTCGAGACGTCGACCGAGCTGACCCACACGGGAGGCCTCTTGGGATCGCCGCTCTACATGTCGCCCGAGCAGGCGAAGAGCGCCAAGAACGTCGACGAGCGCTCGGACGTGTTCAGCCTCGCGCTCACCATGCACGAGGCGCTCTCTGGTGAGCGGCCGTGGCAAGGGCGGTCGAGCATGGGCGAGATCATCGTCGCGGTCTGTACCGAGGACGTGACGCCGCTCGCGGCGGTCGCGCCATGGGTCGACCCAGGCCTCAGCGCTGTCATCGCCAAGGCGCTCGCCCGCGATGTCGGGCAACGCTACGCGTCCATCCGCGAGCTCACCGCGGCGCTCGAGCGCTTCGGCGGGCGGCGCCAGCTGCGCCTGCAGGATCTGGTCGGGCTCGCGCCGGTGGTGCGCGCGCGCGGTCGCTCGTCGCCGAAGCTCGATCGCGGCAAGGACACGGCCGATGCTGTCTCCCTCACAGCGAGCAAGGAGGCGCGTCGTGGCTCGCGTTGGTTGGTCGCCGCGCTTGTGCTCGTGGTCGCCGGCGTCGGCGGCGGAGTCGCGATGACGAACGCCAGAAAGAGCCCTAAGGACTCCGTCTTTGGCGGAGCATCGGTACCCGCGGTCGCGACGACGGCCGAACAGGTACCGCCTGTCTCCTCGAGCCCAGTACCCTCGGCACCGCGCGAAGGGGGCTCGACAGCGCAGGATGCGGTCGCTCCGGCACCGCTCGCGGCTGCGCCTTCCCCGACGATCCGACGTCTGCGCCCGGAGGCCGGAGCTGGGCCGACACCATCTCCGCAGCCGCTAGCGACGCCCGCTGCGCCCGTCAACGGGGGCGCTGCGCCTGTTGGTCGCGGGGTGACCGCGACCGATCTACCTCTCTAGGTTCGTCACGAGCGACGAAGGTTCGTCACGGCGACGAGGGTCCATCGTCCGCATCGCGCCAGCGGTCGTTCCGCGGACGCGCCGTGCAGGACCTTACCCACGGCGAGCCAACGATTGCACGGAGTAGAAGCGCCACGATGCGCAACCCCCGGGTCCTCGAGCCGACGGGCGGCGAGCTCCTCGAGCTTGGCGCATGGCCTGCAGCCGAGTCTCGCGGGAGGTGTCGCGAATGGGATGTGCGGCCATGCAGAAGCAAGAGGAGCTCGTCGTCATTCGGGCGGTCGTGAGCCTCGACGGACCGACGACCGAGCGCGCGCTCGACGTGTGGCCCGCACTCGTCACGGGCGAGCTCGGCATCGTCGTCGCCGGGACGTCTTGCTACCTGGTGGTGGAGACCGCGCCGGACGCGCGGGCTGCGCGCGCTCTGTCCGGCACCGAACGCGCCGTCGTCGCCCACGCCGCGCGCGGGCTGCCGATGAAGCGCATCGCCTACGACCTGCGCATCGCTCCGTCGACGGTCTCCGCGCGTCTCGCGAGCGCGGCGTGCAAGGTCGGAGCCCGGTCGAGCTTCGAGCTGGTCCGTCTCGTTGCGCTCCTCACGCGCTCGCGCGAACCGCGCGAGGTCGTGGACGTCGCGCTCACGCCCGCGGAGCGTCACGTGCTGGCGCTGATCAAGCAAGGCCTCACCAACGAGGAGATCGCGTCGCGGCGTTCCCGCTCCATGCACACGGTCGCGAATCAGGTGGCTTCGCTCCTCCGGAAGACGAAGAGCCCTTCGCGGAGGGCGCTCGTCGTCCGCTGAGCTACGGCGCCTGACTGGGGCCTCCAGCGGAGGGCGAGGACGTTCGGAGCACGAAGCAGATCAAGCTGTCGTCGTCCTGCCGTGCTGCCTGCCGGCGTCGAACACCGGAACGCGACGTCCTCGACGTTCCCCGCGCTAGCACTGGCGTGCGAAGGCAGCCTGTTTGGCCCCGCTGACTGACGACTGACGACGTTCTCAGTTCGGGGCCGGGCTCCCGCAGAAGCCGCCGATGCATTTCAGGCCCGTGCAGCAGTCGCCGTCGACCGAGCACTTGTCGCCGTTGTCGGCGCACTGGTTGCCCTTCTGCTGGCAGGTGAGGCCGCCGTCGGTGCCCGCGCGGCAGTAGCCGTCGCAGCAGTCGTAGCCGTTCTCGCAGCTGCTCCCGAGCGCCTTGCACGGGTTCACGGTGAACTGCGGGCGCTCGTTGGTGCTGTCGGTGTCCTGGCCCGTGATGTAGAGGGCCGGGTGGCTCGGGTCCTTGCCGGCCTTCGGCGAGGCGTCGACCGCGGCGAGCCAGATCTGGCGGTTCGTGCCGTTGAAGGTGTTGCCGTAGGGACGCTCGCTGAAGAACGCGAGCCAGAAGTAGCCGCCCGCGGCGATGGGGTGAAAGCTCGGGCCCCAGTTCGCGTTCGGCGTCGCGCTGACGTCGGGGACGCCGTTGGCGCGGTCGAGGCGCATCTGCGTGACGCCGTCCGAGCTACCGAGCCAGAGCTCCGCGGCGCCGGCGCCGTCGGAGCGAGACTGGTTTCCGCGCATGAAGCCGAGCCAGCCCGAGTCCGGGCTGAACGACGGATAGGTCACGACCGAGTAGGTCGCGTTGGGGTCGATGATCTTCTTCGTGTTCGCGAACCCCGGCGTGACGGTGTTCACGTCGGTGACCCAGAGCGTCGACGCGGTGAAGTTGAGGCCGTCGCCCGCGGTGCGCATCGAGAACGCGATCTTCTTTCCGTCCGGCGACCAGACCGGGTGCCCGGGCGAGCCGTTACCCGCGGGCGGCGTGAGATCGGCGAGCACCGTGTCGCTCGTCGACGTGCTGAGCGACATGCGACCGTCGCTGCCGAAGCTGCCGCTGTTCCAGTGGCGCCAGAGGACGTGCGAGCCGGTCGGCGAGATCGCCTGGAAGCCCGAGGACTGCGCGCTCTGATAGAGCTTCGTGCCGGTGACGGTGTCGAAGACGGCCCACGGGCTCGCGCCACCGTTGACGCTCGCGACGATGCGGCTGCCGTCCTTCGACACGCTGTGACACGCGATGCAGGCGACGCCCGTGGCGTCGAGGAAGGCCTCGGCGGTCTTGCCCGGCTGGATGCGGCGCACGAACGAGTCGCCGTTGACGAGGCGCGTGTAATAGATGGTCCCCTTGAGGTTGGCGGGGGCGATCGTCCACGTCTGCGCCTTGGCCTTGTACGCCTTCGTGCCGTCCCAGCGCTGGACGGTCATCGTGACGGCGCCGACGGTCGAGTCCGTGAGCTTCGCCCAGACGTTCGCGGGCAGGCTCGGGAACGGATAGCGCGACGGAGGCGCGGCGGTCGTGTAGCCGAGAAAATCGAACGAGTCGCTCTTCGCTTCGATCTTGTAGATGTCCGCCGCTCCGCCGCCGTTCCACTGGATGACGGGTGAGGGGAGCCCACGCGGGAAGACGGTGCCGTCGTACGGGTAGACGAGCGACATCGCAGCGTCGGCATCGGTCGCGGCCGCGAAGGCGGCGACGATCGGCGCGGCGGGCGCAGTGCCCGCGAGAACGCGAAGCTTGATCGTCGCGGTCGTCTTGGCGGTCTGGCCGTTGAGCTTGAACGTGACCTCGCCCTTGCCGCCGATGAAGCCGGTGGGGACGAGCTTGGCGTTCTCGAATCCGGCGGCGTCGATGCGCGTGAAGTTCCAGGCGCCGCCGACGGTGAGCGGGACGACGGTGCCGTCGGCGCGCTTGCCCGTGGCGGTGAAGTCGATCGTCGGGTTCTTCTGATCGAGGTCGACGGTGATGACGGGGTCCTTCGGCGTGATGTCGATGGACGCGTATTGCGCGTTCGGTCCGCCCTCGTTGAGGCCGAAGTCGGGCGGCGGTGTGGTCGACCCGTCGCCTCCGTCGCCGCTCGGGTCGACGAAGCCGCTGTCCGGCGCGTCGCTCCCGCACGCGATGATCTGCGCGACGCCTGTGGTCAGGCCGCATGCGGCGACGAGAAGGAGCCACTTCGAGCGAGCCACGCTGCTGCCTGAGAACGCCATCGTTGGATGGTAGCTCGGGTGACCAGCCAGTATGCGATTCCATGCACACCACACGCGAAAGGAGTGGGAGTGCAGGCGTCCGGGACCGACATGCGTGGGCGCGCGGCGAAGAGCCGCGCGCTCCGAACGGGCTCTTTTGCCCGGCAGAAGCGGCCTATTCACCGGGGCGTGCGTCGGCTCGGTCGTGTCGTCGGTTGCCTGTTGCTGGTCGGGCTCCTCGCCTGCAGGGCGCGCGCGACCTCGACGACGCAGCCGTCGGACTCGCAGCTCGAGGACGAGCGCGCGCACGTGAGTCGTGGCGAGGACGTCGGCGCGTCGTTGCGGGCGCCCGAGATCGAGGTCGACGGCGCGGGGCTCAGGGTCAATCGCGAGGGAGTCGCGCCGAGGGCGGCGCAGCCTCGCCGGATCGAGCTCCTCGTCACGATGCGTGTCGGGGCGAGCGCCGCCGAGCTGACGGGGCTTCTCGCGAAGGTGATGGCCTCGCCGCTGATGGGCGTGCTCCGCCCGAAGCTGCGCTTCGCCTGGACGCCGCGCGGTTGCCCGAGTGACGGAAAATTCGGGCACGCGCGCTGAGGTGCGGGAGTCTGGCCCCATGCGTTATTGTCCGTCGTCCGTCGTTGCTCTTGCCGGTGTGGTGGTGGCGTCGTTGGTGGCGGTCGCGCCGGCCGATGCCGCGGGCCCGGTCTGCACCGAGGCCGAGGAGCTCATCGGCGGCAAGTGTGCAGCGAAGTGTCCGGCGGGTGGGCGCGTCAGGCGGGCGCGGGCATGCAGTGCATCCGTCAGGCGCCGGCGTGCAAGGAGGGCGAGGAGTCGCTCGGCGGCAAGTGCGCGCCGAAGTGCCCGGCCGGCACCGTGCGCGCGATCGACGGGCTCGCATGCGCCGCGACGAAGCCGTTCACGAAGCTCTGAGGGGAACGAGGGCGCTCGTGCGAGGCGCCGGCTTCAGCCCGCGGCGCCGACGCGTTCGTCGATGCGGAGGAGGCCTCGTCGCTCCCAGCCCTGGCGTGCGAGCCAGCTCTGCGCGCGTGCGACGATCGACGGGCCTGCGCGGGCGACCGCGGCCGGGGATGGCGCGGCGGTGGGGAGCCAGCCCGTGAACCAGGCGGCGGACGAGCAGGGATCGAGCGCCTCGCTCCAGAGCTCGACCTCGTTGCCGTTCAGCGCGTGCTTGCGGATGTTGAACAGCACGTACACGAGCGCGTTCCTGAATTGCTGCGGCGTCGACAGGTCACGCCGGTGGTACCGGTCGCGCCAGACCTTGCCGCTACGTCTCGCGATGGCATTGATCGTCATGGCGAGCCGCGAGAGCAGCCGCTGCATCCCGCGCGCGAGCGCGAGGCCCTCGCTCGCCTCGACGATCATGTGCAGGTGATTCCCCTGCACGCTGAAGTGGAGCAGACGCAGGCCCTTCACCGACGCGCGGGCGAAGAGCGCGCGAAGCGCCGCGAAGACCCGCTGGCTCCGCAGGAACGGCACGCTACCGACGGCGCGTACGGTGACGTGCACGGGCGTCTCCTCGTCGTGCGTCGGCCGCGCCACGTGCTCGACGAACCCTTTCCGCGCCGCCGAGGGCTTCCGCCCCGCGCCCCTCCGCGCCCCACCGCGCCGCGTGGGGCGGAAGTCGAGCGCGAGCTGCTTGCCCCCGGAATTGGCGCCGATCATCTGATTCAGCATAGCTATTTTATAGACACTTTCAACGCGACACGCCGCCGCTCGCGACCGCGACCGCGACCGCGCCGCCGCCCGCGATCGGCCCTACGCCCGCTTCGTCGCCACGAGCATTTGCTGCGCGCCGAGCAGGACCCTGCTCAGCAGCGGCTCGAGCGGCCGGAGGAACGCGAGCGGGCGCGGAAAGAACACGATGTACTCGAGCGACACGTCGCTGAAGCCCGCGTCCGTCAGGAGCCCGCGCGCCTCCCACGGCCACAGCAAGATCGCGTCGTCGTCGAACGCGCACGCCGCGACCGCTCGCTGCGTCACCGGGTTCAGCGGATTGTGCTCGAACACCACCAGCCGCCCGCCCGGCCGCAACAACCCCCGCACCGTTCGCAGCAGGTCCACGCGCGCGCTCGGCTGGACGTGATGCAACACCCCCGACATCACCGCCGTCTCGAAGTACTCCTTCGGCAGCGTCTTCGCGTCGTCATGGAGCTGCGCGCCGGGCGCTCGCTCCCTCGCTCGCGCGATGCTCTTCGCCGACGGGTCATACCCGTGCACCTCGCGATACTTTCCGACGAAGCGCGCTGTCAGGTTGCCGATCCCGCAGCCGAAGTCGAGGAGCGGCCCCTCCCAGCTCACGCCTTTGCGCTCGAGACACGACACCTTGTAGTCGTGGAAATACGCCGGGTCCTCGCCGCTCGCCGCCACGCTCGAGCGATGGTCCTCCTCGTACGACCCCGCGTACGCGTCGAACTCGGTGCTGCCGCGGCTCTCGTCGGTCTCGGTCATTTCGTGGTCGAAGCAGGCGAAGTCGAAGAACCAGAAGATGCGCCCGGACGCCGGAACAGCCGAGCAATCCGTCGCCGGAACAGGAAGAGTAGCGAACCGAGGAGCCCGAGGCTCGAGATGGTCACGCCGAGCGTCATCTTCTGCGGCCAGTAACGCATCCGTACCACGTGGTGCCCCGGCGGGAGCTCGAGCGCGAGCTGATGCGAGACCTCGACCACCGTGCCGACGTTCGATCGCCACCCGCGGTCGTAGCCGCTGTTCAGCAGGAGCCGGCCCGGACGCTTCACGTCCACCACGGCCGTGAACGTGTTGTGCGTGCGGCTCACCGAGTCGACGATCACCGCGTCGTCCACCGCTCGGGCTTGATCGACGTCGCCTTCCCACAGCGGCGCGTCCGTCACGAACGACCACTCGTAAGACCGGCACCCCAGATACGCGCGGTTCTGGCGCGGCTGATCGATGAAGTCCGGCGTGAGCCCCGGGCCGCCGTAGTAGAAGCGCGGCGCCGCCGTCACCGGCTGCTCCGGCGCGTCGGTGAAGCGCACGCGGATCATCTCCTGCCCGAGCCCCACCACGTCACCCGCGCAGAGCAGCGCGCAGCCCACGAGCACCACGCGCACGGCCGAGCCCCAGCGCGGCGAGAACTTCCGCACGAACGCCGGCACGTACTCGGTGCCTGCCGCGATCCAGATGCTGATCGGCACCATCAGGAGGAGGCGGAACCGCGCCGGCACGCGCATCTGCTTGAACGGGAACACGTGCGCGTGCAGCACCGACCACGGCGCCTTCGGCGAGAAGTGCCCGAGCATCAGGATGAAGAGACCGCCCGCCACCCAGACGAGCCACGTCGCCTCGGTCGCGCTCGCGATCATCCCGAGGAAGCACAGGATGACGCCGAGCCAGCCGATGTACGAGAGGTACTCGCCGAACAGGTACTGCTGCGGGGGGAACCGCGAGCGCCAGTGCGGCGAGCGCATCGTGTACATGTCCCGCAGCGTCTGCCAGTTCGCGAGATGGTCGACGTCGGGGTAGAGCGCAGGCCGCTTGTGGAATGCGAACTGGTCCATGAGCGGCAGGAGCCGGCTCGCACCGACCGACAGGCCCACCACCCCGACCACCACAGCCGCGGCCAGCACCCGCAGCCCGCGCCGCGGAGGCCACACGCGCGTCGCGGTCTCGATCGCGAGCAACACGCACGTGTGCGGCAGGCCGTAGGTCGCGCCGTCGTAGACCATCCACGCGAACGCGAGGCCGGTGCCGACCGCGTAGCTCCAGCTCTTCTCCGCGCGCCGCCACAAGAGCAGCAAGATCGGCGCGTCGAGGAACGAGATCAGCGCCTCGTGCTCGCCCGCGTAGTGCATCGTGTGGCTCGCCGCGAACGCCCAGAAGCAGGCGGCGATGAGGGCCGTCATCTGCCCGAGCTTCAGCTCCGAGCGCACGAGCAGCCACATCCCGACGAAGCCCGCCGCCAGGTGGACGACGTTCCAGAGGATGATCGTGACCGTCGTGGAGAACGGCACCGTCAGCCAGAAGATCGGCGACGCCGTGATGTTCTCCGGGTGATCCCACATCGGGATGCCGCGACAGTCGAACGGATTCCAGAGCGGAACCTCGTGGTACTGCCAGACCGCCGCCTTGCTGATGGCGACCATCTGGTGGAAGTAGTGGCCGTCCTCGATCGAGGTGCCAGGGTAGGCGGCGAACATCGGCCACCACGCCCAGATGGTCAGGAACAGCGCGAGCCCCACCAGCGCGGTCGCACGGGCCCAAGGCGGAACGAGGGGCGGAGCGCGCCGGAGCATGAGGCGGCCGAGTTTATGTCATAACGCGCCGTGTGTTAGCCTCGTTCGCTCGGAATGGGTGACTCACAGCGACACGCCCGCGCGCCCCACGCGGCCATCGTCATCCCGTTCTACAACGAGGAACGCCGCTTCGATCGCGCGCGCCTCCTCGAGCTCGCGAGCCATCCGAGCGTCGAGCTGGTCGTGGTCGACGACGGCTCGCGCGATCGGACCCCCGAGCTCCTCGCGGAGCTCGAGGCGACCTCGGCCGGCAAGGTCCACTTCCTCAAGCTCGAGAAGAACCGCGGCAAGGGCGAGGCCGTTCGCCTCGGTCTCCTCCGCGCGCTCCAGCGTGGGCACAGCGCCGTCGGCTTCACCGACGCCGATTTCTCGACCCGGCCCGGTGAGCTCCTCGGCCTCCTCTCGACGCTCGACGCGCGCCCCGATCTCGACGTGATCATCGCCTCGCGCGTGCTCCTCGTCGGCCGAAAGGTGGAGCGCCGCGCGCTCCGGCACTACCTCGGCCGCGTCTTCGCGACGATCGCCGCCAACATCCTGCGCACGCCGTTCTACGACACGCAGTGCGGAGCGAAGCTCTTCCGGGCGACGCCGATGCTCGCGAGCTCGCTCTCCGACCCCTTCGTCTCGCGCTGGGCCTTCGACGTCGAGCTGCTCGGCCGCCTCCTCATCGGCACCACCCGCACGCCCGGCGTTCCGCTCGAGCGCATGCGCGAGGTCCCGCTCGAGGAGTGGGTCGACGCCGGCGGCTCGAAGGTCACCCCCGCGGCGATGGTGAGGACGCTCGCGGATCTCGCGCTGATCGAGGTCGAGCTCGCGCGCCTGCGCCGCGCGGTCGCTCAGCCGACGAGCTGATCGATCGCGCCCGCGAGCATCGGCTCGTCGTGCAGGGCGAGGAGCAGATCGCGCAGCCGCACGTCCGACGCGTCGTCGGCGGCGTAGCGCTCGGCGCGGAGGACGACCGCGAACAGCGCAGGGCCGACCGAGGCCACGAGCCCCTCCGGCCGATCGCGGACCGGCCAGGCCGGCGGATGCAGCGCCGCCGCGAGGTCGCGCATCACCGTGACCGGATCGACGCCGCGAGCCCTGAAGTGCGCGAAGTACGGCTTGTACGCGAGCAGCGCGAGGAAGGTCTGCGTCGGTCCGAGCTCCCAGGTCTTCCACCGGTCGTCGGCGAGATGCTGCATGAGGCCCATGCACTTCTGCAGGTCCGGGTCCCATGCCTCGAAGGTCAGTCCACCGTCCTTCGTGCAAGCGACGGCCGCATCGAAGGTCGTGCCGAGCTCCGCCGCGCACGCGGCGAGCGGACGACGCACGAACGCGAGCTCCGGCGGAAGCGCCGCGGCGACGCCCTCGACGAACCGAGCCGTCGACAGCGCGCCGTTCACGCGTGCGCCGTCCGTGAGCGGGTCGAGCCGCGGGTCGAGCTTCGGCTCGACCTCGGGTGCGTCCTCGGCCCAGCGCGGTCGGCCGTCGACGAGCTGCGCGACGACGGCCTGCACGTCCGCGAGGTTCACTCCGTGCGTGTCGAGCGCCTTCTGCACGTCGACGAGGTCGACGAGCACGCTCACGACGTGCTCGAGCCGCACGAGGGCGTGCCGGTGCTTCCACGCGAGAATGCGCGCACCGCGGAGGAGCATCCCGACCATCGCTGGCCGCTTGCCGCTGCCGTGTCCGAACAGGCTCTCGAGGACCGACGAAAACACGTCTCGATGATACGCGCGCCGGCGCCCCTCAGGGCTTGCGCCTGGTACACGCTGCCCTGCGACTCCGCCTCGAGGGGGCCGATCAGCTCCCAGCGTGGGTTCGCGTGGATCTGCGAGAACAGCGTGGTGCCGCCGCGCGTGTAGACCCACTTCGCGTTCCCGCGCTCGGCTTGCCCGAGCGGGTCGGTCGTCGAATCGACCCACATGACCTTGTTGGAATACGAGTTGTTCCAGAGCAGCGCGAAGTAGTCGATGTAGTCGAACGCGATGACGTCGCCCGCCCGGAGCTCCTTCTCGCGCGCCGTCCCGACCGCCGTGTTCACGGGCGCGACGAGGAGCTTCGGGACCTCGGGCGTCCCGATGTCGGTGAGCTCGCGCTGCGGGTAGGGCATCTTCAGCCACGCCGTGATCTGCGACGGCGGGTAGAGGTAGACGAACTCGTGCTTCGTGGGCGCCCAGTACATGAAGATGATCGACCCGATCGCGGCGAAGAGCGCGGTGTCGTCGGAGAGACGCGGCGTCTTCCACCGTGAGACGAGCCACGCGAGGCACCCCGCGAGCATGCCGAGCGAAGCGACGTGATAGCGCGCGATGAAGATCGCCGGAGACAGATAGAGCGAGGTCGAAGCGACGACCGCCAGCATCATGGCCGATGAGAGCGCCTCGTCTGCCGGGCCCGGCGAGCGCACGCGCAGTACGCGGATCGCGAAGAACGTCGAGACCCAGCGCACGACGATCACGAAGACCGCGAGCGCGAAGACCGGCAGCACCACCCAGGCCCAGGCGAAGCCGTAGTCGTTCACCTGCCAGTAGTGCCCCGGGCTCATCACCGAGTACGGCGCCGCGAGCATCTTCCGGCAGAAGACCGCGAACGGCTCGTTGAAGTCGACGCCCGCGCGCTCCTTCCCGAAGTCGATCGGCAGCCCGCCTGCCCAGTGAATGCCGAGCTTGGGGTTGTGGTAGCTGATCATCGGCCAGACGGGGTTCTTGAAGAGGATCAAGTTCCGCACGTAGGTGATCGCCTGCATGCCGAGGACGGCGAGCGAGCCGAACGAGAGCAGCCCCAGCGTCGCGAGCCCGCCGTTCTGCCTCGTGCGACGAAGGAGCCTCACGAGCAGGAACACCGAGAGGAGCCCCACCGGCACGATCGACCAGATCTTCGCGCCGGCCGCGAGCGTCGTGGCGAGGATCGCGAAGAAGGCGTTCCGCCGATCGAGCTGCGGGTGGGTCACGTAGTACGCCGCCGCGAGCAGGAGCGCGCAGGCCTGCGGGTCGACGAGCGTGCTCTGCACGAGCCGCAGATAGCCGGGCAGGAGCACGAACGCGGCGGCCCAGGCGATGCCGCTCGTGACCTCCTTCGTGTAGCGCCGCACGAGGACGAACACGCACGCCGCGTAGAGCGGCATGAAGAACACGTTCGCCATCTCGATGACGCGGCGTCCGCCGTAGATGCCGAACCAGAGCTGCGTCATCTCGCAGAGGCGATGCACGCCGTTGATGACCTGCAGGGCGGGGGGCAGCGGCTCCGGCGCGAAGCCGTGGTTCTGGATCGTCAGACCGATGAGCGGCTCGTGGTACCAGAGGCCGTCCCAGTCGCGCCACGAGGGCGCGAGGTAGGAGACGACGAGCATGTAGGGCAGCATGCCTGCCGCGACGATCGCCGGCGCCGTCACGAGGAGGCGCTTCTGCCAGGTGCGACGGATCGCGATGACCGGGAGGAACGCGAGCGTGAGCATGCGCAGCGGCAGCTGCCGGAGGAGCGCGAGCCCGTTTCGCCGCGCCGTGATCGCGAGGAGCGCTCCGCACTCCACCACCGTCGAGAGCCCGAGGGTCAGGCGATCGAGATGCCCCGTGAGGCCGAGCGCGTAGATCGGAACGATGAGGATCGCGTTGAAGACGAGGCTCCCGGCGATGACGGCCTCGGCACGGCTCGCAATCGTGGACGTGACGGCGATCGACGTCACGAGCACGAGCAATGTGAGGGCGACCAGGAGGGCGAGCACGAAGGCGCGCAGCCTACCGAAAAACGCACGAAAACGTGGCTTTTCGCGAACGAACACCGCGGCGGGAAGGCCGCGCTACCATGGTGGGGTGGTACGTCCTCCGCTCCTCTTTGCCGTCGCGCTCGCGGTGAGCACCGTCGCGGCGTGTGGTTCCTTCGGCTCGGCGCCCGCGGAGCCGGGCGTCGTTCCCGTGGCCGAGGCGGGGCTATCGGACGCACCGTCTCCCGACGCGGAGGCCGATTCGGGAACGGCGACCCCCCCTCCGTCCCGCGCGTGCGCGGTCGGCGCCGTCTTCAGGGCGCCGCAGAACGTCAAGCTTCCGGCCGGGTACACCCTCGAGTCCGCGCGCTTCGCGGTCGACCAGAAGACGGCCTACCTCTCGCTCTGCGACAGCCCGCTGAAGACGAGCTGCGAGCTCTACACGGCCCCGGTGAGCAGCGGTGACGGGAGCATCGGGACGCCCACGCGCCATCCGCTCAGCCAGACCCTGACCTTCGACTCGTATCTGTCGTTGTCGCCCGATGGTAACGTCGCGCTCTTCGCGTCGGGTCGCCAGACGGCCGGCATCTCCGTCTTCACGGCGACGTATGACCCTGCGCTGGGCACCTTCGGCAAGGAGAGGCTCCTTGGCCTGCCGGCCAACCCGTCAGGCCTCGCTCACACCAACGAGCCGTACCTCTTGCGCGACGGCAAGACGGTCTACTTCTCCGCGGTCGGTACAGACGAGGACTGGGACATCTTTCGCGGGAGCGGCGCTGCGCCCGCCTACGGCGCAGGGGCGGCGGCCTTCACGGGAGGTCTCAGCCCGAAGGTCGACGTCACGCCCGTCGTCACCGAGGACGAGCAGGAGATGTTCTTCGCGACCGATCGCGTGGGGCCGTCGCTCGACGTGTGGGTCGCGACGAAACGCGGCCCGCTGACCGAGCCCGACCCGTTCGGGCTCGAGGTCCCGGTCAAGCAGCTGAACACCGACGCCGTCGAGTACCCGACGTGGATCTCGGCCGACGCGTGCACGCTCTACTTCGTCCGCAAGCCGAGCCAGGCGACCGCCGGCGGCACGCTGTGGGTGACCGCCCGCTAGACGGCGGAGCGCGATTCTCGGGCCGGCCTCACTTCGGGAGCTTCTTCACCTTCGGGCTCGTGCGCTGCATGCGTGCGGCCGCGAGCGGGAGCGTCGCGCCGAGCGTGGGCACGGAGAGCGCGAGCAGGACGAGCCCCAGGCGATCGGGCCCGGTGACGGCGCGATGGGCGACCATTCCCGCGACCGTCTTGATGGTGCGCGGGATCTGCTTCTTCATCACGATCTTCGACACCTCCTCGCCGTAGCGGGAGGGCGAGGGGATGAGCGCGAACGTGGCGCGCAGGCGGCGGAACTCCGCCATCATCGTGTTCTCGAGGTCGTAGCCGTCGGCGATGGCTTCCATGTCCATCTGGCGCATGGCGCTGGTGCGCGCGAGGAAGTAGCCGTGCAGGACGTCGCTCATGCCCCAGTAGCCGAGCGCGAGCTGCATCACGAACGAGACGCCGCGGTTGCCCCACTTCCGGAACGACGGCATCTGGTGCAGCGACTCGGGATGCATGAAGCGCGAGCCCTTGGCGACGTCGACCTCGGGCATCTCGTCGAGAATCTCGCGGAAGCGCGGGATGAGCGTCGGGTCGAACTGGTCGTCCGAGGCGAGCACGCCCATCGCGTCGACGTCGTCACGCTCGAGGAGGAGGCGAAAGCCCGCCTTCACCGCGCTGCCGATGCCGCCGTTCGGCTTGTGGATGACGTGGATCTTGTCGGGGTATTCGCGCGCGAGCTGGTCGGCGATCTCGCCGGTGCGGTCGGTGCTGCCGTCATCGACGATGACGAGGCGCTCCATGAGCCCGATGTTCGCCTCGACGGTACGGCGCAGCAGATGCTCTTCGTTGAGCGCGGGGCTGACGAATGCGATGCGCATCGGGCGGAAGGCGGGAAAACCTATCACACCTCGGTGAAGACGCGTGTGGCCTCTGCCGCAATGTGCTTCGCGATGGCGAGCGACGCGGTCGCGGCGGGGGAAGGTGCGTTCAGGACGTGCAGCATGGATGGCCCGGTGATGATCCGGAAGTCGTCGACGAGGGCGCCGTCGGGCTCGACGGCTTGCGCTCGTACGCCTGCGCGGCCGGGAACGAGGTCCTCGCTGCGGATCTCGGGGACGAGCTCCTGGACGGCCCGCACGAACGCGGACTTCACGAGCGAGCGGTACATCTCGTAGGCGCCGGTGCGGGCGTGCTTGCGGGCCATGTGCCAGAAGCCCGAGTATCCGAGGAGCGAGCCGACATCGCGCAGCGAGAAGCTCGACTTGAAGTAGCCCTCGCGCTTCATCGCGAGGACGGCGTTGGGCCCAGCCTCGACGCTCCCGTCGACCGCGCGGGTGAGGTGGACGCCGAGGAAGGGGAACGCGGGGTCGGGGACGGGGTAGATCAGATCCCTGCAGAGTCCACGCTTCTCGGGGACGAGGTCGAAGTACTCGCCGCGGAACGGGATGATCGCGAGCTTCGGATCGGCGCCGGCGAGCCGGGCGATGCGGTCGCATTGCAGGCCGGCGCAGTTGACGATGTTCTTCGCCGTCACCTCGCCGCTCGGGGTCACGAGGACGAAGTGGGCGCCGTCCTTCTTGATGTCGAGGACGCGGCTGTTCGTGCGGACCTCGCCCCCGCGCTCCGCGACCAGGCGCCCGAGCTCGCGGAGCACGACCGAGAAGCGGACGATGCCCGTCTCCTCGACGACGAGCCCCGCGAGGCATGCGACGTGCGGCTCGCGCTCCTTGATCTCCTCCGCGGTCACGCGGCGTGGGGCGAGGCCGTTGGCGCGGCCGCGACGCTCGAGCTCGTCGAGCATCGGGAGGAGCTCCTCGCGCGTCGCGACGATGACCTTGCCGCAGCGCTCGTGAGGGATCGCGCGCTCCTCGCAGAAGCGGAACATCGCCTCGCGGCCCTCGGCGCAGAGCTTCGCCTTCAGCGAGGCGGGCTTGTAGTAGATGCCCGAATGGATGACGCCGCTGTTGCGGCCGGTCTGGTGCTCGCCGAGCGTCTCCTCCGCCTCGAGGACGACCAGGGGCCCGCGCTTCCTCGCGAGGAGCTCGGCGGCCGTCGCCATTCCCACGATCCCTCCGCCGATGACGGCGACGTCGACCACTGTGCTCATGCCAGCTCCTCGCGGCGCGCGTCGATGGTGTCCCGGAGCCCGCTCTCGAGATCGAAGCGCGGCGTGAAGCCGATGCTCGCGAGCCGGGTGACGTCCGCGCAGACGTGCATCGGGTCGTTCGGCCGGTACGGGATGGCGCCGAGGCGGAGGCGGTCTTCCGCGTCGCAGAGGCGCGCGACCGTGCTCACGAGCTCGCGCACAGTGACGGGCACGCCCGAGCCGATGTTCACGGCGCCCTCGAGCTGCGAGAACGCGACGGCCGCGATGGCCGCCCCGACGTCGGCGACGTGCAGGTAATCGCGGACCTGGGCCCCTTCGGTCGTCTCGGCGACGCCGCCGCCGAGCAAGCGATCGATGACGTGCGGGACGAGGCGCTCGCGCGCCTCCATCGGCCCGTACGGGTAGAAGATGCGGCACCAGGCGAAGCTCGACCTCACGCGCGGCTCGTTGACCCGCAGCATCTCGTGGAGCGCCAGCTTGGCGGTCGCGTAGATGAACCGCGGCTTCGTGGGTGACGACTCGGTCAGAGGCACGCCGAGGCTCGTGTCGTACTCGAAGCACGTGCCGAGGCCGACGAAGCGCATGCAACCTGCATGCAATAGGCTCTTTGCGAGATCGATGGCCGCGGCTACGTGCGTGGCATTCTCCGGAGCGTCGAGGTACTTGCCGGGCACGGCGTACCAGGCGCCGTGGACGCAGAGCTCCGGCCGCGAGGCCTCGATCACGCGCGCCGTGGCTGCGGGGTCGACGATGTCGGCCTCGTGGATCGTGAGCTCCTTCTCGACGGCGGCGAGCCGCGGCGCGCGCGAGCGATCGCGGACGACCGCGTGCACCTCGGCCCCTCGAGCGAGCAGCGCCCGCGCGACCTGCGCGCCGATGAAGCCGCCGGCACCGGTCAGGAGGACGCGCATGTCAGTGGTGCTTGACGGCCCAGTCGTAGCCGATGTCGTTCACGAACGGGTCGAGGCGCGCGCTGCGCTTCGGGTCGTGGGCGTGGGTGCAGCAGTTGGCGACGACCGAGAGCGGCTCCTCGAGGCCCTTGAAGCCGTTCCAGACGCCCGGGGGCACGATGAGCAGCGAGTAGCTGTCCGGACCGAGGAAGACCTCCATGAGCGAGCCCTTCGACGGCGAGCCCTCGCGGTCGTCGAAGAGCGCGCACTTCACGCGGCCGACCATGCAGGCGTAGTTCAAGGACATGTCCTTGTGCTGGTGCCAGCCCTTGATGACGCCCTTGTAGACGGTCGAGAAGTAGATCTCGCCGAAGCGCTCGAAGTGGGCGTCGCTCTCCCGGAGCATGTGGAAGATGGTGCCGCGCTCGTCAGGAATGCGGCGGAGCGGGATGACCTGGACGCCCTCGATCGGGCGCTCGCCCCGGACGACGCGCGCGCCGTCCGGCAGGCGGGCGGGAACCTGGACCACGGCGGCCACTTGCTTGGGCTCTGTCATCGGCCGATTACGTAGCCCGGCCGGCTCTTCGAGTGCAAGTAGGGCGCCCCCGCCTGGGGGGCGAGCTGTGGTAAAGAAGGGCCCCCCATGAGCCAGGCGTCGCTCTCTGCGTCCGACCGTGCGTTCTACGTGCGTCGGCTTGCTCGCGTCCTGGCGCTGCGCGGCCCCTTGCTGGCGCGGGCGATGGCCGGGCACCTTCGCCCCGATCGGAGCATCGACGCCGAGTGGCGCGCTCGCTACGAGCGCGCGGTCGACGACCTCCAGGCGAACGATCCCGTCTTTCATCCGGCGAAGCAGTGGCGATTCATCAGCTTCCTCTTCCGGCGGATGATGCGCGGGTTCGGCCTGGCCGACTTCAAGTCGACGTTCGGCCGCTTCCTCGCCGCCTACGAGCCCCACAATCCGCGCTATTTCACTGCGCTCCACCACGTGTACTGGTCGGCGCTCGAGAAGCGCGACCAGTTCGGCCTGCTCGCGAAGCTCGAGGAGCCCGCGCTCGGAGAGGGCGACGCGGTCGTCGTCAACGGGCGCCGCGTGAGCATCGATCTCCTCCAGTCCGTCGACGAGTTCTACCGGATCGTCGAGGTCATGGGCTGGAAGCAGGACGACCACGTCACGTTCGCGGAGATCGGCGCCGGCTACGGCCGGCTCGCGCACGTCGTGCTGACGGCGATGCCGAACTCGCGCTTCCTCATCTTCGACCTGCCCGAGTCGATGCTCCTCTCGTCGTACTACCTGACGACGCTGTTTCCCGAAGCGCCGGTGCTGCTCTATCCGGAGTCTGCGACCGCGCCCGACGCGAAGGAGCGCTGGCAGACCGCACGGATCGCCTTCGGCCTTCCGCACCAGCTCAAGACGCTGCCGCGAGGCACGGTCGACGCCTTCGTGAACATCTACTCGTTCATGGAGATGTCACCGCAGCAGGTGGCGACGTACTTCGACGCCATCGAGGCGATCGACCCGCGCGTGCTCTTCATCAAGCAGCACAAGCACGAGGTCAATCTGCTCGAACAGTCGCTCCTCAACGCCAAGGCCTACCCGGTGCGGGCCGCCTGGAAGCTCGCCTACGAGGGCACTTCCGCCCTCTACGAGGACGTCTTCGAGGCTGTCTATCGGATCCGGGATTGAGAGACGGGAACCCCCTTCATGCCGCTCGTCTCCGTCGTCATCCCTGCCTACAACGAAGCCGCGACGCTTCCGATCTTCTACGAGCACCTGTGCAAGGCGCTGAAGACGCTCGAGCCGCGCGTCGATTTCGAGATCCTCTTCATCAACAACGGCAGCGTCGACGGGACGCTCGCGTACCTGGAGAGCCTGCGCAAGGACGACCCCCGCGTGAAGATCGCCACGCTGAGCCGTAACTTCGGCTACCAGGCGGCGATCACCGCGGGCCTCACGCTGTCGACCGGTGACGCGGTCGCCTGCATCGACTCCGACGGCGAGGACCCCCCTTCGGTGCTCGCCTCGTTCGTGGAGCGCTGGCTCGAGGGCGGCGCGGACGTCGTCTACGGCGTACGCGGCAAGCGCCCCGAGAGCGCGCTCATGCAGCTCGCGCGAAAGTTCTACTACCGCCTCACGCGCGCCACCGCCGACCACGAGATCGTGCTCGACATGGCCGAGTTCGCGCTCATGGACCGCAAGGTCCGCGACGCGGTGCTCACGACGCACTCGACGTTCCCGTTCGTCCGCGGCCAGGTCGGGTACGTCGGCTTCCGGCGGGTCGGCATCCGGTACGACCGCCAGGCGCGCCTCGGGGGGAAGAGCCACTACAACCTGGTCCGTGCGACGCAGTTCGGGGTCGGCGGCATCCTCTCCTCCTCGACGCTCCCGCTTCGTCTGCTCGCGTACGGCGCCGCGGCGCTCGTCCCGCTCTCGATCATCGCTCTCAGCCTCGCGATCTACGAGGCGGCTCGCTCCGCGGGCGTCGGGCTCGCCGGGTGGGCCGGGCTCTTCTTCGTCATCCTCCAGATCTGGCTCGTGTTCGGGGTCGGCGTGCTCGCGATCTACATCGCCCGCATCTACAAGGACCAGGTCGGGCTGCCGCTCTATGTCGTCGACCGCACGCGCTCCTTCCTCGAGGAAAAGGATGAACGCCGCAGCTAGCGCCGCCAGCCGGCGCGGGAACGAACGCGAGGTCGAGCCCTGCCCGATCTGCGGCGCGCGCTCGTGGCACACGCTCTTCGACTCGCGGTCCTACGCGATCGCACGCTGCTCGGGCTGCCAGCTCGTCCGCACGCTCGGCGTCGAGCCGGGCGACGGCGTCACGACCTATCCGCACTTCGATCAGCGCGAGACCGCCGTGGTGAAGCTGATGCGCTTCGCGGTGACGCAGCTGCTTCGTGAGCGCGCTTCGCTCGTCGCGAAGGTCGCCAAGAAGGGCTCGCGCTTGCTCGACGTCGGCTGCGGCAGCGGCGCGTTCGCCCGCATGATGGCGGACCGCGGGTACGACGCCGTCGGTGTCGAGCCGTTCAGCCTCGGCAAGCCTGTCGAGGAGCCCGGGCTACGCCTGGTGCGCGCCGAGTTTGCGGACGTGAAGGGTGAGCTCGGCAAGTTCGACGTCGTCACGATGTGGCACGTCCTCGAGCACATCCCGAGCCCGCGCGAGCTCCTCGCAGGGGTCCTCGACGTGCTGGAGCCCGGCGGCGTGCTCGTCGTCTCGGTGCCGAACTTCGCGAGCTGGCAGAGCCGGTTCTTCAAGGGCGGGTGGTTCCACCTCGACCCGCCGCGTCACATCACGCACTTCGATCGGTCGACGCTGCACGCGCTCTTCGAGGGGCTCGACCTCGAGGTCTTCGAAGAACGGACGTTCCACTTCGAGTATGGCCCCGTCGGTTGGTTGCAGAGTGCATTCAATCGCATCCTGCGCCCGAACTTCCTCTTCGAGTTCGTCAAGGACCGCGGCGCGCTAGCCAACGTGCCCTTCCGCGAGACGGCTCTCAACCTGCTCGCCTCGGGCGCCGCCGGGGCGCTGCTCGCAGCGCCGTCCGTCGCGGTCGAGGCCGCGGCCGGTGCCGCAGGCGCGGGCTCGGTCCTGACGATGTGCGTACGGCGTCGTAGCAGCGGAGGCGGAGAAGGCCGATGAGCGACACGAAGTCGGCGAAGGCCGAGCCGCTCGACCTCGTCGCTCGCCTGCGCGAGCTCGCGCCACATGTCGACGAGCTCATCGCGTGCGTGGTGCTCGCGCTCTCCTTCGTGGCGATGTACCGGCGGCTCTCCTACGGCGTCGACCCCGCGGACGAGGCGTTCGCCCTCGCGATCACGCAGCGCTTCTCGCTCGGCGACCGGCCCTACATCGACGAGTTCAATCTCCGCCAGACGGCCGGTCTCCTGACCACGCCGCTCTACTGGCTCTACTTGAAGACGCACGCGTCGACCGACGGCGTCGTCTACTTCATGCGGCTCGTCTACTTCGCCGTGCAGTGCGTGGTGGCTTGGTCGGTCTACCGGCTCGCGGAGCGTCGCGTGCCGCGCTCGTACGCGATCGTCGCGGCGGCGATGCCGCTGACCTTCGTTCCCTTCGGGATGCCCGTCGCCAACTACAACGGCCTCGGCGCGATGCTGCTGACGCTCGGCGTGTTCACCGTGCTCCGTGCGCTGCTCGACGACTCGAGCCGCAAGGCGATGGTCATCGCGGGCGCCTGCAACGGGCTCGCGTGCATCGCGTATCCGCCGCTCGCCGTGCCGGTGACGCTCATCGTGGCGTCGACCTTCGTGCTCCCGCTGGCCGAGGGCGACGAGCGTCCGCGCTGGCGGCGCACCCTCGACTTCGTGATCGGCATCGCCGTGGTCGGCATTCCCTTCATGTTCGTGCTCGTGCCCGGCCTTCCAGGCATCAAGAAGGCCCTCGAGTACGAGGCGATGACGACGCGTGCCCGCACCCTCGACAAGGTGAAGGGCGTCATCATGGCGGTGAATCACCTGTCGCCGGCCGCACCGTCGACGCTGACGACCCTGGGCGTCGCCGGGCTCATCGCGGCGTATTCGCCGGCGCTGCGCAAGGCGGTCTACGCGTTCCTGATCGTCTTCCTCGCCTACTACTGGTCCGACGTGCTGCCCGATGCGCGCGCGCAGGTGGGGCCGAACATCCTGACGCTCCACCTCAGCATCTACCTGGGTCTGCTGGCGGGGCTGTTCGCGTGCTTCGTGCCGCGCGGGCTCGTCCAGCGTTCGGTGGTGCTCGCGGCGTGGCTACCGTCGGTCCTCGCGGGGCTCATCATGGCGACGGCGAGCGACAACCTCGGCTGCATGAACGGCGGCCTCGGGCTGTTCGCAGCGTCGGTCCTCGCGATGGTCGCCGCGCCGATGGGCATCGACAGCAAGGAGTCGACCTCGGGGTCGGCGCTCGGGCCGGTTCAGCGCGCGTGTGCGGTGGCGGTCATGGCGCTCCTGCCGCTCGGCGCGGTCTCCGTGAACGCCGGAACGACGTACTCCGACGGCGCGATCGGCCCGGACATGCAGACGGTGCACGTCGGGCCGTTCCGCGGCCTCAAGGGCACGCCGCAGAAGGTCGCGCGCGTCGAGGAGCTCACGCGCGAGCTGGGGCCGCTGGCCCATCCCGGCGACAACATGCTGTCGTATTACGACTTCCCGGGCGCGTACCTGGTGACGGGCACGCGCCCCGGGCTCCAGACGGTGTGGACGGATCGTCGCGCGCGCCTCGGCCCGATGCTCCCTTACTGGCGGACCCATCGAACCGGCCAGGGCGTCGTGCTCGTGATCACGGGCAACCCGGGCACGTCGCCGGAGCTCGAGGCGCTGGTCGAGGTGCCGGAGCGCCTGCTGAAGGACCGTGGCTGGTTCAAGGTGTATCGCGAACCGCCGCCGTGACGGCGTGAGGGCCGCGGCGGCGTGGAGGGCCGCCACGAGGTCGTGAAGACCTTGGCGGTCAAGGTCTTTACGACCCCTGGGACCCCGCCGCCTCTGCCTCGCCTGGGAGCTTTCCGCTGCGCTTCAGCGCAAGGTAGGGGAAGACGCCGAGCAGGCAGGGGACCAGCTGCCCGATCAGGTACACGTTGAAGACCGTCGCGCCGTCGTGGAGGCCGATCATCGAGAAGAGCCGGTCGAATGCGACGTGGCCGACGCCCAGGCCTGCGGGCGAGATGGGGAGGATCATCGTCAAGATCCCGAGCGGGAACACCGTGGCGACGGACGAGAACGGGACGTCCTGCTCGGTGATGATGCGCGTGAGGACGGTGAAGAACGTCATCGTCCCTGCATGCGCGAGCATCGAGAACGTCAGCGCGAGGACCAGCTGCTTCGGGCCCGCCGAGAGCAAGCGCGCCGCGGCGACGAGGCGCCCGGCGAGCTTCGCGATCACCGTCGTCCCGCTCGTCCACTCCTCGAGGCGGCTGCCGGCGCGCCGCATGCCGAGCACGAACAGCGCCGGGCCTACCACCGTGCAGATCCCGAGGAACCCGACCGCCATCGCGAGCTGGCGCAGCTCGGGCGTCCGCCAGAGGAGCGGCCCGCGCAGGATGCCCACGCCGGTCGCCACGAGCACGAGGCCGCCGAGCCCCACCAGGCGCTCGACGAAGACCACCAGCAAGATGGCGGTGCGCTTCGACGCCTCCTGCTCGCGCGCCACGTAGAGCGCCTTCACGACGTCGCCGCCGACGTTGCCGGGGATGACCACGTTGAAGAAGAGCGCCGTCAGCTGGAGCTGGATCGCGCGGCCGAGCGGGATCCTCGCGCCGGTGAGAACGAGCAGCGCGCGCCACCGGAGCGTCCCCATCAGGACCGCGAAGGCGAAGAGCGCCAGGTTCGCGACGAGCAAGATCGGTCGCTCGAGGAAGAGCGACAGTGCCCCCATCTTCAGGACGCCCGAGCGGATCAGCCAGCCGATCAGCGTCGCGGCGACGATGACCTTGGCCGCGAAGATCGCGCCGCTCTTCACCCGCGGGTTCATCGCCATCAAGGCTTGAGGTGCGCGGGCAGGGTCTGGCGCGTGCGGAAGGCGCCGAGGTACTTCAGCGTGTCGGGGATGTCGTCGGCGCTCGGCACGTTGGTCTTCGGTGTGGCGTATTCGAGGAACATGTTTTCGTCGGTCGAGATGAGCTCCGGGAGCTCGATGCCGGAGCGCTCGGCCGTTTCGCTCAGGAACTTGTCGATCCCCGACTCGTCGATCAGGATTCCCTTCACGTAGTCGAGGAGGTGCCCGCCTTCGAGCGTCGCGCGAACGTAGCCTACGTCCTCGAGGCTGGCCACCCGGTCGCGGCTCACGACGAAGGGAGTCATGCTCGCCAGGAGCTGGCCCTGGTGCCCGGTCACCGCGACGAGCACGTGCGGAAAGACCTTCCGGAGCGAGGCGATCTCCGTCGCGACGATGCGCCGGTTCGTGTGATGGAGCTGAAACCACTGCTGGAGGACCCCGCCCGGAGCGAGGCGCGCCGCCACCAGCCGGTAGAACTCCTTGTTGTAGAGGTTGGCGGCGCCGGCGAACCAGATGCTGCTCACCTCGATGCTCACGACGTCGAGCTTGTCCTTGCGCGTGAGGAGGACGTTGCGACCGTCCTCGAGGATGACGTGCGAGCGCGGGTCCTCGAGCACGTGATTGTTCACCTCCGCGAAGATCGTGCGCGCGGCATCGACGATCGCGGGGGAGAGCTCGATGATGTCGATCCGCTCGAAGTCGTAGGCGGCCATCGTGCCGGCGCTGGTCCCGGTGCCGAGACCGATGACCATCGCGCGCCTCCGCTCCTTCGCGAACACGACCGGGAGGTGAGCAAAGCCGCGGTTGTCGGTCACCTCGCGGCTGTCGTTGCCCTGGAACTTCCCGTTGGTGAGCAGCGTGCGCGTCCCGTCCGAGCCGCGCACCACCGTGGTGACGCCGCCGTGGACGTCCTCGCGCACGGACTCGACCACGCCCTGCGGGACGACGCCCTCGTCGAAGTAGACATTCGCGCCGCTCGTGAGCCGCGCGAGGTCCCAGCGCGGGAGCACGATCGCGAGCACGACCCCCACCCCGACGAGGACCGCGACCCGGCTGCGACTGGCCGCGCCCTCACCCTCGCCGGTGGGCGCGTGGCGCCGCGCGAGCCACGCGAAGGCGAGATACGCGAGCGCGATCGCGATGAGGCCGCGCTGCGAGCCGAGCCGTGGGAGCACGAGGAAGCCCGCCATGATCGAGCCGGCGATCGAGCCGAGCGTGTTCGCGACCGTCAGGCGACCCACGTCGGCCCCGACGCTCGCCGCGCGCGCGGCCCGCAGGATCAGCGGGAACGTGGTGCCCATCGCGACGACGGGCACGACGAGCGCGAGCGTCGCCGCGAGCCCGCGCGTGAGCTCGCGCGCCGTCCACGAGCGAACCGAAGGGCCTAGCGCCACGAAGAGCCCGGGGAGCTTGTCCCAGACGAGCAGCGAGAGGAGCAGCGCGATGCCGGCCGCCGCGAAGCCGATCGCCGCGGCGCCCGCGCCGAAACGCGATGCCAGCCGCGTCGCGATGGGCGTGCCGAGGCTCAGGCACACCAGGAAGATCGCGAGCATGAGCCCGAACGCGTAGACGCTCGTGCCGATCACGAGCGCGAGGAGGTGCACCATCACCACCTCGCAGCCGAAGACGAGCATGCCCGACCCGGCGCTCAGGATCACGGCGTCGCTCATCGGGATGTGCCCGGCCGCGGCTTCTGCCTTCGCGTTCGCATCGTCGCGATCACCCGCGAGCGCCTCGGCGTTCGAGTAGACGGCGCGCCAGCCGAGGACCACGGCGACGACGCCGATGGAGAGGCTCACCGCCGCCGACGATCGCATCGTCCAGGTGAGCCCGAGCGACGGGATCACCACGTACGCCGAGACGAGCGAGCCGAGCGCGCCGCCGAACGTGTTGAGCGCGTAGAAGCGCGCGAGCTTCTGCTTCGCGAACGCGGAGTCCTCGCCCTGCACGAAGCGCGCGAGCAAGGGGAGCGTGGCGCCCATGCCGCCGGCCGGGATCAGCACCACCACCACGGCCATCGCCGCGCGGAGCACGCTGAGCGACGCGAGCGAGCCGGGGCTCCTCGACACCGCGTCGACGTACACCCGCGAGAGCGCCTCGAAGGTGAGCGGCACAAACATGCAGAATGCACCGATCGCGAGCTCGGCGATGCCGTAGGCGAGCAGCGGTCGACGGATCTTCGGCTCGACCCGGCTCGCGACCCACGCGCCCAGCGCGAGCCCGCCCATGAACGCGACGAGCACCGCGCTCGATGCGTAGGCCGTCGCGCCGAACACGTACGCGAGGTACTTGTTGAACGCGACCTCGTAGACGAGCCCGAGGGCGCCGGAGAGCCCGTAGAGAAGGGCCACGAGGGAGAGGCGGGCAGGGGCTCTCGTCATGGCTTCTTCTTGTCGTCGATGTCGCGCACGTAGCCCCAGCGCTTCATGCCCGTGAGCAGCTCGTCGTTGTCCGTGGGGCCTGTGCCGGTGCCGATCGCCGGCATGCCGGCGCCAGGGCTCACCGGCCGCGCGGCCGCAGCCTCGAACGAGAAGAGCACCTCGCCCGGCCCCGCCACGTCGTGCGGCCCCGCGGGCAGGGGACAGTTGACGCGCGCGACCTCGAGGTTGAAGCGCGGCCGCTCCGGCGTGAGCACGTCGAGGGGCAGGCCGTTGGCCGAGCACTTGAGGACCAGCGGGCCGGTCGCGCCGCGGAGCTCGACGATGCCCACCGGCTCGGCGCCCTCGACGATGACGACCTCGCGCCCGTGCACGTGTGCGAGGCGCGCGTCGTTCGAGACCACCGGTACGTCACCGACGAGCGCCGTGAACGTGCGTGGCGCGAAGAGGTCGAGGTCGACCGTGCTCGCGAATACGAGCTTGTTGCGATGGCGAGGATGGCGATGATCCTCCCACTGCGCCGCCTGCCAGTCGGCGAGCTCTCGCCGCATGCGGATCGTGTCCTCCAGGCGCGAGCCCGCGACGTTGCGGAGCTCATAGGGGTCGACGGAGTCGTCGTAGAGCTCCTCGCTCGTCACGCCCTCGGAGCGCGTCGGCCCGCCGACCAGCATCAGCTGTTCGGCCGCGGTGAGCTTCCACGCGGGCGTGTGCGCGAGCCTGGAGTCGAAGAACGCGTAGCTGTAGTCGCCGAGGCTCGCGCGGAGCACCTGCGTCGTGCCGACCGAGACCAGGATGCGATCGTCCCAGATCGGCGGCGCGAGCGGGTCGTGGAAGACGGGCGAGTCGAACGTGCTCGAGCGCGGCAGACCGAGGTCGAGCCCGAGGAACGATTCGAACGCGCGCCAGACGACGAACTCGTTCGTTCGCTCCTTGACGACGCGCGGCAGGGAGGCACCGACCGCCGCGAGGTGCCTGGGGTCGTCGTAGACGATGGCGAAGGGCGTGTTCGCCTCCTCGGAGGTGCCGCCGCATGCGTGGTGCAGGCCGGTCGCGATCACGGAGGGCAGCCGATAGGGGCGCCGCGCCATCTTCGTCGTCACGGCCGACGAATGATCGGCGCCGAACCACATCACGCGCGACGCGTCGGGGGCCGCGGCGCGCAGGGCGTCGTAGGCCTCCTTGAAGCGATCCGCCCCGTCGAGGAGGTTCGACCACGAGCGCTCGAGCGGTCTCTTGTCGAGCTCGCTATCGGAGAGACTGGGCGGCTTCGGGGCCGGCGGGCCCTTGCGCTCGGCCGCGCCGGCGCTGTGGGTGGCGGCATTCCACCAGACGAGCAGCGCGTCGTCGTGAGGGCGCTCGCGTGCCCAGTCCTCCACGATGCGCGCCATCGCGGCAGGGTGCTCCTTCATCTCCGAATTGAAGCCGACGTCCCAGCCCACGTTGCCGATGTTCGGGAGCACCGTGTAGTTGTTGCCCATGAACGCGGTGACGAAGCCCTGCTCCGCTGCGCGAGCGACCGGGCCCGGTTGCACCGGCATGAGCGTCTCGTCGAAGCCCTTGCCGAACATGCCCGGCCAGCCCATCGCCCCCGCGTAGTACGCGCCGGTGAAGAACCGGACGACGAAGTCGCCCGTGCCCTGACCGGGAGACTGGCCGGCAGGGAAGTAGACGCCTCGCTCGGCGATGGCCGCGCGTACCCAGTCCGCCTTCGCGTCCCGCGTGCCGCCGAAGAGAAACGCCGCCGCTTCGTGGAAGAGGAGAGCGTCGTGGACGACCATGATGCCCTGCCGAGGTCCGCGGCCGACAACGCGCTTCATCACCAGCGGCGAGCCGAGCGAGAGCTTCGCCTTCCCGCGGTTCACGACCGAGATGCGGATCGCGCTTCGCTCGCGCGACGGGAGCGCAAGCCGCGTGTGCTGTCCGAACCTGGCGAAGCGCCCGACGTCGGCAGGCTTGGGCTTCTCGAAGCGCGCGGTGGTCCCGCGCACGCGGAGAGGCGAGCCGATCGGCACCGGCGCGCCGACACCGGGGAGCGTGCTCGTCGTGATCTCCGCGTCGTAGGGCGTGTTTCCCTCGAGCGCGGCGACGACGAGGTCGAGCTCCGAGTCGTCGACGGAGCGCTGGAGATCGAATTCGAACGACTCGCCCGGACGCAGGATGACGCCGCGCTCGAAGAACAGCTCGTACTGCAGGCCGGCGCCCTGGGAGACGTACGCGCCCGGGTCGCCGTCCTCCATGACATCCTTCGCCCAGCCGTGCACCGCGCGCGAGCGGATCCGGCACGAGGGCGGTGCGCATCGATCGAGCGGCCGATACTCGACGACCCATGCGTAGGGCGGCTGGTGATCCGCCGTGGGAGGAGGGAGCGCGCCTGCCATCACCAGTGGTCCTCGGGCACGCCGGCCGGTCGCGTGAGGAAGTAGTCGCCGACGGGGAGCACGCGTGCGTGGCGCACGACCGACCTCCGTAGCGCCTCCTTCAGCTCGGCGAGGACGGCAGGCTTCTCGGCGGCGAGGTCCTTCGTGTCGAGCGGGTCGGCCTCGAAGTCGAAGAGCCGCCAGCGCACGCCGGCGCGGCCGGGCTCGTACACGAGCTTGTAGGGCGCACGTATCGCGGCGCGGTGCTTGGCGGCGCGGATGACGCCCTCGTACTTCGGGTCGATCGCGATGCGGTCGCCCTCGAGGTGCGCGAGCGTGGTCACCGGGGGATAGTCGATGCGGTCCTTCGGGACGGCGGCGGTCGTCCAGAGCCACTCGCCCGTCTCGACGAAGTGAACGCGCGGAGTCGCCGGCTGCGGCACGACCGTGCCGTTCTGCGTGAGCAGCGGCTGGCCCTCCATGATCGAGAGCTGCTGGAGGCCGACGAGCTCGGTGATCGTCGGGTAGACGTCGAGCAGCGACACGTAGTGCTGCTGGACCGACGGCCTCGCATTGGGGAACTTGCCCACCGGGACGCGGATGGCGAGCGGGACCCGCAGCGTCATCATCCCGCGGAGGTTGTCGCCGTGGCCGACACACTCGGCGCACTCGTAGAGGCCCTCGCCGTGATCGGCGGTGAGCACGATGATCGTGTCGTCGAGCCATCCGGTCTTGCGGAGCTCGGCGAGGAGCTTGCCGATCGCGGCGTCCGTCTCGGCGAGCGCGGCGCGGTAGAGGGCGTCGACCTGCCGCCGGTCGACGTCGGTCGTGACCGGCGCGTCGCTCGTGACGTCGCGTCCGTACGCCAGCGACGGGCTCGAGCCCTCGACGCGATAGCGCCGCGAGAATTCCGGGCTCGACGTGTACGGGAAGTGCGGCTGCGAATAGAAGGCGAGGACGAAGGCGGGCGTCTTGTCCGTACCGAGGAAGCTGCGGATGTCGTCGCCGAGCGTGTCGGGGGTCGAGAAGTTGGGCAGCCCGCGCACGAGCTCCTGCATCGGCGCGGGCAGCAGGCTTCGCCATGCGGGGCCGGCTCCGTAGAGCAGGCCCGTCTGTGCGAGCACGAGCGGCGCGCGCGACATCATGATCTGCCCCGAGATCTGCATGAGCTCGGCGCGGGGGACGGCCTCGGTCTCGAAGCCGAGCTTCATCCTGCGGAAGAACTCGCCCGCGTACTCGGACACGACCATCGTGCGATAGCCGCGCGACGCGAGATAGGCGGGCATCGCGACGGTCGACACGTCCGACCGCTTCGAGTCCGGGAACATCGTCTCGATGCCGGAGGTGAGGGGCTCGAGCGAGGTGAGCGCCGACGTCCACGACGGCCCGGTGCGCGGGACGGGCACGATCGTGTTCGGGAAGTACGCCGACTCCGCGAGGAGCGCGGCGATGTTCGGGGTGTTCTGCGGATCGATCTTGTCGGGGCGGAGGGAGTCGACGGCGATCCAGAGGACGTTCGACGCGCGGGAAGGCAGCGACGGCGGGGGCTTCGTCGTGGGGATGCTCGGCGGCGACGGCGCGATCGACGAGCCGATCGGGCGCGCGAGGAGCGTCGCGGTGTCGTTCCCGGGCATCGCGCTCGTGGCCGCGGCGATGGTGAACGGGCTCCTCGGCGTGAAGTGCTTCGCCCAGAGATGCGTGCGCCCTCCGGTCGCGCCGACGAGCGCAGCGATGCCAATCGCAGCGATGCGCATCACGCGTGTCGTGCGTGAGGCGCCCATGAAGAGCCCGAGCACCGCTGCGCCGAGGACCAGCGGTGCGAGCACGTGGCAGGCCTCCGACCACAGCGCTGCGATGCGGCTCGTGGCGAGGATTCCGAGGAACAGCCCGGGGTGGCGCGACGCGCCGTAGCCCCAGAAGACGAGCGTGACGAGCAGCGCCGTCCCGAAGTACGTGCTCTGCACCTGCCAGCGACGCGACGCACGATGGTCGCGCGTGGTCGCGATCAGGAGCAGGAGGCCGAACGTGACCACGCTGAGGAGCGCCCACTCGACGAGGGCGACCTTGCCGATCGCCCATGCGACCTGACGCAGAAACCCCGCGTACGTCTCGACGGCGACGGAGGCGACGCGATCGTCGGAGGCGCCGAGCCACGACGTGTCCGAGGTGACGAGCCCGAAGGCGGAGACCCCCACGACGGTGGCGAGTGTCCAGCCGGCCGCGGCACAGCCGAGCCGTAGCCACGAAGGTGGCCTCGAAGCGCGCTGCCTTCGCCCCATGTCGGGCGGGAGTTTAGTATGCGACGCGCCGCGAAAGCAGCGTTAACTGGGCCCGAGGGTCCTCCGAGGCGCCTGCGCAACGCTGGCAAGCGCGTGCCGTTGGCTCTATAAGAAGGGCCATTTCATGGCTCACTCCGGCCCCATCCCGTTCATCGACCTCAAGCGTCTCGTTGCGCACTTCCGGAGCGACGTCCTCGCCGACTGGGCTGCCTGCCTCGACAACACCGAGTTCGTGGGGGGCCTGCGGGTCGCCGCGGTCGAGAAGAAGCTCGCCTCCTCGCTCGGCGTCCCGATCGTCGTCTCCTGCGCCAACGGCACCGACGCCCTGCTCGTCGCCCTCCAGGCGATCGGCGTGAAGCGCGGGATGAAGGTGGCCCTCCCGAACCTCACCTTCTGGGCGACGTTCGAGGCGGTGGCGCAGCTCGGCGCGATCCCCGTCCTCGTCGACATCGACCCGGACGACCTCCACGTGAGCCTCGACGAGCTCCGCGCTGCCCACGACGCGCACCGCTTCGAGGCGCTCATGCTCGTGCACCTCTTCGGCTGGACGTCCTCCCGGCTCCTCGAGATTCGTGCATTCTGCAAGGAGCGCGACATCGCCCTCGTCGAGGACGGCGCGCAGTGCTTCGGCGTCGAGGCGTTCGGCAAGCCGGTCCTCTCCGAGGCCGGCGTCGCGACGCTCTCGTTCTACCCGGCCAAGGTGGTCGGCGGCGCGATGGACGGCGGAGCTGTCACCATGCAGTCGAAGGACCACGAGGCGTTCCTCCGGTCGATCTGCAACCACGGCCGCTCCGACCACTACTCGTACGCGCACGTCGGCTGGAACTCGCGCATGGGCGGCCTCCAGGCGGCGTTCCTGTCGCGCGTCCTCGACCACGTCCCGGCGATCCTCGAGTCGCGCCGCGGCGCCGCGACCTGGTACCGCGAGCGCATCACCTCCGACGCGGCGCTCTCGAAGCGCATTCGCGTCTTCGGTCCGCCCGCCGGCATCGTCGAGAACGGATATCTCAACGTGCTCACCGTCGAGGGCAAGCGCGGCCAGGAGGTCGTCGACGCGCTCAAGGCCAAGGGCGTCGGCGCAGCGCGCACGTACCCGGAGACCATGGACGTCCAGCCTCCGGCCAAGGGCGTGGGCGCCATCCACCACGGAGACCTCCGCCACTCCAAGGCCTTCTGCGAGAAGGTCGTGAACCTCCCGCTGTTCTACGGAATCCGTGACGACGAGCGGGAGACGGCGCTCGCCGCGCTCTCGTCCGTCCTGTGAGCACCATGCAGAAGATCAAAGTCGTCCTCGTCGGCCTCGGCCGCATGGGCAGAAACCACCTCCGCGTTCTCCGCGAGACGCCCGGCTACGAGCTCGCGGCGGTCGTCGACGCGAGCGCGCCGCCGCCTGCCGACCTCGGCAGCGTGCCCTTCCTGCGCTCGATCGCCGAGCTGTCGGCGATCGACTTCGAGGCTGCCGTCATCGCGACGCCGACGGCCACGCACCGCGAGGTGGCGCTCGAGCTCATCGCGATGGGCAAGCACCTGCTCATCGAGAAGCCCATCGCGAGCACCTACGCCGGTGGGCGCGAGGTGCTCGCCGCCGCGCACGCGAAGAACGTGAAGCTCGCGGTCGGCCACGTCGAGCGCTTCAACCCCGCGGTGCGCAAGCTCCGCGAGGTCATCAAGGAGGGCACGCTCGGCACGCCCATCCACTTCTCGTTCACGCGCGTCGGCGGCTATCCCGCCACCGTTCTGCGCGGCAACAACGTCATCCTCGACCTCGCGGTCCACGACATCGACGTCCTGCGAAGCCTCGTCGGCGCCGTGAAGCTCGAGCACTCGATGTGTCACGTCACCTGGCAGGAGGGTGTCTTCGACACCGCGGAGATCTTCCTCGCCGCCGGAACGGGCGCGAGCGCGAGCGTCCACGTCAACTGGATCACGCCCACCAAGATCCGCAGCATCCGCGTCACCGGCACGCGCGGCGTGTGCTTCGTCGACTACATGCTCCAGACCTGCGAGCTCTTCGGCGGAAGCCTGCTGAAGCCGGTCGAGCCCTCGGCGACGAGCTTCGAAGATCTCCAGGAGCTCTATCGCACCACCGACCGCATCCAGTTCGGCGTCCACAAGGAGGAGCCGCTCCGCGTGCAGGCCGCGCAGTTCCGGCGCTTCCTGCTCGACGGTGAGGTCGGCGAGCTGTGCACCGGCAGCGACGCGCTCGCGGCGGTCCTCCTCGCGGAGCGTGCCGTGCAGGTCGATCAAGGGCGCACGCGTCCGAAGACGGCGCCGCCGACGCAGGCGCTACCCGCGCCCGACGACGAGTGGGTCTGAAGGGGGAGTGAGACGTGGGGTGGCTCCTCTCTGAATGGAAGCGGCTGCGGCCGTACTTCTCGCTGCTCGACTTCGGCTCTGCGCCGTCGACACGCGTGGCGTGGGCCGTGCGGGTGTGCGTGCTCAGCTTCGCGGCGGTGGTGCTCTACAAGCGCACGACCGCGGTGACGTCGCCGCTCCTCGACGCGAAGCCGCTCCCGTTCATCCCCAGCGAGGAGATCGAGGACTACCGCTTCCGTCTGCCCGAGCGCACGCGCCACGAGATCTTCATGGAGATCGCCGAGGCCGAGAACGCCGAGCGCAAGCGCGCGATCGACCAGAACACGTGGAAGGGCCACCTCTGGTCACGTGAGGACGACCGCGGCCACTACGAGCGCGTGCAGCTCCGTGCGCTCGGCACTCGCTACAAGATCAGCCTCACGCAGATGTACCTCATCCTCGACGAGGGCATCCGCAACCACTGGCCCGGCCCCGACGGAAAGCCCCTGCCGGCGACGACGCCTGCGCTCGACATGCGGTGGGACAAATGGTGAAGGACACCCTCGCGCTGACGAAGCGGTGGACCGACCGCATCGCGTCGGTGACGCTCCTGCGCCTCATCCTGTGGGTCGCCATCGCGGCGTGGGTCTATCAGGGCATCCTGAGCGATCCGTTCAAGCTCGCGGACTGGATGGACGACCATCAGTTCTACGCGTGGGAGGAGTCCGACCGGCTCACGCTCCTCCGCTTCGGTCAGCTCCCGGCATGGAACCCGTACTGGTGCGGCGGCACCGCGGGCATCGCCGCTCCCGAGGACTCCTTCCTCTCCCCGGACTTCCTCCTCCGCATCTTCTGGGGCGTCGCGCACGGTCGGCGCCTCGCGATCATGCTCTTCATGGTGGCGGGCTTCGAGGGCACCTACCGCCTCTGCCGTCGCTTCGACTGTACGGTCGCCGGCGCGGCGTTCGCGGCGGTGATGTTCGGCACCTGCGACCGCTACGTGAGCTTCCTCCACGACGGGTGGATCAACTTCATGGGCTTCGAGCTGCTGCCCTGGGTGATCCTCTGCTTCGTCAACGGGCTCGTCTCGTGGCGCTGGCGCCTGCTCGGCGGCTTCTTCTTCGCGTGGATCGTGCTGAACGCCGGCACCTATCCCGCGCCGTACACGATCGTCGTGCTCGGCTACCTCACGATCTTCCTGTCGATCCGCGCCGCGATCTACGGCGAGAAGCGGGCCTGGCTCGCGCCGTGGAAGAGCGGCGCGACCATCGGTGTCGTCGCGCTCGGGCTCTCGGCGGGGAAGCTCATCCCCACGTTCGCGCTGCTCAGCCAGTTTCCACGTCACTTCACGCCGGTCGAGCAGCACTCGGTGATGGAGCTCTTCGCGGGGTTCTGGGTGAAGTACGGCGTCGTCGTCGCGATCGGACTCCTCGCCGTGGTGCTCGCCGACAAGATCGCAGGGCTGTTCGCGGGCGGCGCCGTCCTCGCGTTCGGCCTGGCGATGGGCGACTTCAGCCCGAAGTCGCCCTTTCATCTCCTGAAGGAGCTGCCGATGTTCTCGCAGCTTCGCTTCCCCGACCGCTACACGGTGCTGATCTTGTTCTTCGTCGCCGTGTGCGCGGCGCGGGGCATCACGCGCCTCGAGGACGCCCTCCCGAGGCTCGTACGCGGGCTGTGGGATCGCTTCTTCGCATGGCGGAAGCGCCCGGCGCGCGCGGTGCCGATCGAGATCACGTTCCTCGCGGTCGGGCTCTCCACGTTCCTCGCCTACAAGGTGCTGCGCCCCGAGGCGGAGACGATCCTCGAGCTGGTGCGCATCAAGCCCGGCACGATGATGGTGTCGGAGGCGCCGCGCGCGTTCGACCAGCCGTTCAAGCAGTCGCGCGGCAACCGGCGCGACGCGCACATCTTCTCGGCGGCCAACATGGGCTCGATCTACTGCGTGGCAGGCAATCCGCTTCCGCAGTCGGCGCTGCTGCGCGGCGACCTCGAGCAGGAGGAGTACCCGTCGGACCCGGCCAAGGCCACGGTGACCCGCAAATCGTGGTCTCCCAACGTCATCGAGCTGCAGGTCGACGCGAAGGAGCCCACGACGATCTTCATCAACCAGAACTGGGCGCCCGCCTGGCGCTCCAGCGTCGGGACGGTGAAGGACCACGAGAAGCTCCTCGCCATCGACGTGCCCGCGGGCAAATACACGATGGAGCTCGCGTATCGCGATCGCCTGCTCGGGTTCTGTCTGCTGATCTCGCTCGGGACGCTGCTCGGCCTCCTCTACGCGTTCGGTCGTGGCGGGTGGCTCTGGCTGAAGTCGGAGCGCGTGCGCTGGGCGACGATGCCGACGTGGCCGGACGAGGAGGGGCAGGCCCCCGTGCCCGCGAAGGATCCCGCGAAGGATCCCGAGGAAGAGGCCTGACCGTGCCCGCCTGGAGCGCGGAGTGGAGCTACGAATACCTGCGCCGCTTGATGGCGAAGGTGCAGTCGCAGTACGCGCTCGCGACGCTCGCGGCGGTGCCGTCCGTGCTCGAGGGCGCCGCGCGCACGGCGTTCATCCGTCACGATGTCGACGTGAGCCTCGAGCGGGCGCGCGACCTTGCCGTGCTCGAGCAGAGCTGGGGCATCCGCGCGACCTATCACGTGATGCTGAGCTGCCCGTTCTACGACATCCACGAGCCGCACTCGCGCGAGCTCCTCGCGGCGATCCGCGCCTGCGGGCACGAGGTCGGGCTGCACTACCACCCGGCGCACGACGAGGCGACGTCACCGCCTCAGGGCGCCGATGCGGAGATCAGCGCGGCGTGTCTCCGTCTCGAGCACGTGCTCGGCGCCGAGGTGAGCTCTGTGTCGTTCCACCTTCCGTCGCCGGGGCTGATCGGCGGGCCGCTGCGGGTCGCGAACCGGGTGAACGCGTACGCGAAGCCGCTCCTCGACTGGTACCTCTCGGACTCGCGTGGCCGCTGGCGCGAGGGTGAGCCGATGCTCACGCTCGACGAGCCGCGCTCGAGCCACCTGCAGATCCTCGTTCACCCGCTCTGGTGGGGCGTGACGAGCGAGGAGCCGCCGAAGCGGCTCGGTGTGCTGGTGCGCGAGCTGGCGACGGCACGCGGCATCGCCTTCGAAGCGCTGGCCGCTCAGGTCGAGAAACACATCCTGGTCCTCGCGACGTAGCGCTGCCGGCGGGAAGAATGACCTTCACGCGCGCGCAGCCAGCCAGGCCGCGATCTCCCTTGCGAAGCGGTCGAGATCGCCCACGCCAGCGGTCGACGCCGAGTGCACCGCGGCCGGGTCGAGGCCTGCGTAGCCATGGGCGACGACGTTTCGAAGGCCCACGGCACGTGAGAGGGCGAGCTGGGTCGGCGGAGAGATGACGCCGTGGGACGCCAGACGTGCGAAGCCATCCGCGAGCGATCCCGCGGGAGACCAGCCCTCGTCGGCGATGATGTGACTCGCGATCTCGGCGCAGGACTGAACTGCGAGCATGAGGTTGAAGCTGACGAGCTCCAGCGCATCCCGCTGTGCCGCCAGGGGGCAGCAGCGTCCACCTTGGCGTGCTTGCGCACCTGCCCAACGCGATCCGCAAGCTCGGAGAGCTTGGCCGTGACGAGTGCGCCGTCAACCAAGGATGCCTCGCTCGGCCACGCGGGCGAGAAACGCGCGCTGCATTCGCGCGTACCACGCGCGGTCCACTTCGAGGCTCGCCAGAAGACGCGAGCGGAGCGTAGCTGCCGCGCCCGGTTTGCACTCGAAGACCACCTGACCGTCGCGCAGGATCGAGTCGAGCAGAGGGATGGGCGCGCCTTCGATGCGGACGACGTCCACTTCGCGGCACATGATTGTCGAGAGGGCGCCCGAGAGGGCGAGCGGGTCGACCTCGCCGAAGACCGCGAGATCGATGTCCGAATCGGGGCGCGCGCGACCGCGGGCCATCGAGCCGAAGAGCAGAGCAACCTCGAGCCCGGCAAAGCCGAGGTTCTGCTGCGCACGAAGCAGCGACCGAAGGCGTTCGATCTCCACACCTCAGGATAGCACGCGGCCAGGGGCGCGCGGCCAGGGCACGGTGCCCGCATGGAAAGGGGGTTTTGAAAACACTCGCTAGCGCGTGCGCCTGCGCAACGCGATGAGCTGCCTCAGCATGGCCTTGCCGTGCTTGAAGGCTCGTACCGAGGTGGCGCCGGGCACGAGCTGCGAGGGCTCGATGATGGCCGGGACTTCGACGACGCCGTCCTTCAGCGCTTCGGCGAAGTACACCAGCTCGGTCGTGTAGAAGAAATCGCGCGACACGATGCGGTGTGCGAGGGGCACGCCGACGTCGAGGCGGATGAAGAAGCTCCCTTGCGAGTCGCCCGTGCGCATCCCGACGATCACTCGCCGGAGCATACGGAACGCGAAGCTCATGCCGTAGCGCTTCCACCCCGCGAACGACACGCTGTCCGGATGCGCCTTCGAGCCGATGATGACCGGCGCGTCGCCGCGTTCGAGGAGCGCCTTCGCCGAGTCGAGGTCCGAGAAGCCCCACGGGATGTCGCTGCCGGTGAGCACCGCCCAGCGCGAAGCGTCGGGGCCGTGCATGCGCTCGAGCTCGGCGAGGCCGCGCGCGTAGGCGAAGCCGATGCCCGCGTTCGGCTCGCGAAAGGCGTGGACCGGCACCTCGTCCTGGATGCCTTCGAGCTTCTGGCACTCGCGCCACGACTCGTCACGGCTGCCGTTCTCGACGAGGAGGATCTCCGAGCGCTGGTAGTGCCGGAGGTGCTCGGCGAGGCGCGCGACGCTCGCTGCGAGCGTCTTCTCGTCGTTGTGGACGGGCAGGACGTACGAGAGAGACCACTTCGCCATTCAGCCGGCCCCTTGTGCCATGCGGAGACCAGCCGGGGGAAGGGGTTCGTCGAGCAGCTTGCGCGTTCCCGCGGCCCCGAGGAAGAAGAGCGCATCGAGCACCGAGAGCCCGGCGAGCTCAGGCTGGCTCCCGCGTGGATACGTGGGCGGGCGGAACCCCTGCTCGAGCAGGTGGATGCCGCGCCCGAAGAAGAGCGAGTCGTCCTGGTAGTCCTTCGCTCCGCCGCCGTAGAGGTACGTGTCGCCCTTCACCGCAAGGGTGAGCTCGACGAGCCGCTCCGTCGACGTCGCGTCGAGCCCGAAGCTCGACGCGAGCACGAACGAGGCGGGGAGCCCGAGCAGCGTCGCGATGCTCCGGATCGCGTGCGTGTTGTAGGCGGCGAGCAGGGGCTCCGGGCTCTCGACCAGCGGCGCGAGCGCGCTCCACATCTCGGCGAAGAACGGGGCGCGCGAGTAGTTCGTCTCGAGCGTCGTGAGGAGGCGCTTGCGGAACGGCTCGCGCTCGGAGAACCGGACCTCGTCGATCCGCCGCGTGCCGGAGAAGGTGCGGTCGATCGGGGCGGTGAACCAGACCTGCTTGCCGCCCGGCGCGAGCGACGTGCGGTTGGTGACGCTGCCGCCGGTCTTCTGGATGAGCGCGTCGTCGAGGACGAGGAACGTCTCGGACCAGCGGATCTTGTGGAAGTAGCCGAGCCAGGGAAAGAAGTTCGGCTGGTGGCACGAGACGACGTGCAGGTCGTGCCGCGCCTCAGCCACGGCTCTTCGGGTCGGCCGGCAGCAGGTTGAGCGGCTTGTGCATCGAGACCATGTCGGTCATCGAGACCACGCGGCCGTAGGCCTTCTTCGCGTTGTCGCCGTTGGTGCGGATGAGGAGCTTGCGCGCCTGCGGATCCGCGGCGAACCGCTCGACGATCAGCTCGAGCATGCGCGGCGCGACACCCTTGCCCTGGTACTCGGGGAGGACCGAGACCTCCTCGACCTCGTAGCCGCAACCGAGGTAGCGGATCATCGAGAAGCGCGTGACCGTGACGACGCCGACGCGCGCGCCCGTCGCGTTCTCGACGGCCACGAAGCACCACACGTCGTCGCGCTTCAGCTCCTCGTCGAGATACGGCTCGAGGAGGCCGGCCTCGGCGTACGCGCCGATGTGCTCCCAGACACCCGTGAGGCCCTTGGCGAGGAATGCCACGTCCTCGGCAGAGACGGGCGCCTTGATCTGCTCGAGTCGGATGTCCATGCGAGCTCACCTCTTAACGCCTGCAGGCGGACGCGTCGAGTTCCATGACTCCGGCGAATTGACAGGACGACATGCAGGGTGAAATGCTGCTTCCAGCGTGAGCGACCATCACGCCAGCGCAAAGGGGGCGGGCCTCCGACTCGTCGAGTGGACGGGCCTGGGAGCGCTGGTCGGCGTTGCGTCCGGCCTGGCGTCCGCGCTGTTCCTCGCGTCGCTCGAGATCGCGACGGCGTTTCGCACGCGGCACGAGTACGTCGTCTACGCGCTGCCGCTCGCGGGCCTCCTGCTCGGGCTCGTCTACGAGCGATGGGGAAAGCCCATCCGGGGCGGCAACAACCTCATCATCGATACCATCCACGGGGCTGATCCGCAGATCCCGCTCCGGATGGCGCCGATGGTGCTGGTCGGCACGGTCCTCACCCACGTGTTCGGCGGAAGCGCCGGTCGAGAGGGCACCGCGGTGCAGATGGGCGCGAGCCTCGCGGACGCGATCTCGCATCGCTTTCGCGTGAGCCGTGAGACCCGGCGTCAGCTCCTCGCGGCGGGCATCGCCGGCGGCTTCGGCTCGGTCTTCGGTACGCCGATGGCCGGCGCCGTCTTCGGGCTCGAGGTCGTCGCGGTCGGTCGCATGGAATACGACGCGATCGTCCCTGCCGCGATGGCCGCGATCATCGGTGACCTCGTCACGCGGCGGCTCGGCATCGTGCACACCGCCTACCCCACGCTCGCGCACGTGGAGCTGACGGCGCTCGTCTTCGGTAAGCTCGCGCTGGTCGGCGTGGCGATGGCAGCAGTGACGATCGCCTTCGTGGAGCTCACGCATCGGCTGAAGGGCGTGCTCGAGAGGCGCATCGCGCGGCTGTCGTTTCGCATGTTCGTCGGCGGCGCGGCCGTCGTGATCCTGTGGAAGCTCGTGGGGAACAGCGACTACCTCGGGCTCGGCGTACCGATGATCGTGCGCTCCTTCACCGATCCGGATCTCCCGTGGTTCGCGTTCGCGCTGAAGCTTCTCTTCACGGCGGTCACGCTGAGCTGCGGCTTCGTCGGCGGCGAGGTGACGCCGCTCTTCTTCGTCGGCGCGACGCTGGGGAGCGTGCTGGCTCGGGCGCTGGGCCTTCCGATCGAGCTGGGCGCGGGCGTGGGGATCGCGGCGGTCTTCGGCGCGGCGTCGAATGCGCCCATCTCGCTCTCGATCATGGCGGTCGAGCTGCTCGGCGGAAACGTGTTCCCGCACGTCTTCATCGTGACGCTGATCGCCTACGTGCTCTCGGGCCACCGCGGCATCTACCCCTCGCAGCTCTTGCTGCGGAAGAAGCACGGCGGCCCGCTCTTCGCGAAGCCGGTCACCCTGCGCGACTATCGCGACGCGCTCCCCAAGAAGCCGCCGCCCGGATAGCTCCCAGGGGCGCTAAACGCCGAGCACGCGAACGTTGGGAAAGCGCGCCCGCAAGCGCTCGAGATCGTCGACATCGGAGGTGAAGACTACGTCGCCGCGGGTCGCGGCGGAGGCCATGACCACGGCATCGACGATGGTGGCCCCTCGGACCGACGCCAACGCCTCGCCAGCCATCTGTGCGACTCGCTCCGAGAGCGGCTCGATGCGCACGCTGCTCTTGATCGCCTCGCGCTTGTCGCTACGCCCGCGCCACCACTCCGCGACGACGGGTGACGGGACCACGATTCGGATGCCTCGAATCTCGGCGCCCCACAAAAGTCGTTGCGCCCTCTGCTGCCCCTCTTCGAGCGCGATGAGCGCGCCCGTGTCGAATGTGATGCCGTCCCGCATCAAGTCGCGCTCTTCCTCTTCTTGGCTACCTTCGCGCCTTGAAGCTCGCGGTCGAACTCCTGGAGCTCGGCCTCCGTGGGCCGAGGTACCTTGTACTTCTTGAAGAACGCTTGCCGGGCTTCAGACGCTCTCGCGTCCGCGGCGAGCTCCACGATGACCGCGGAAACGTTGCCGTCGTGGAGCTTCTTGGCACGACGCTTCAGCGTGGCGAGTGTCTCCTCGTCCACGGAGACGCTCAGCGTTCTCGTGCGGCCAGCGCGCTTCTTCATTGTGTTATCAGCATAACACAGCGGAGCGAGCGCGCCTCGGCTAGCTCGAGCTTCGCGATTCCCGTGCAGACCCCCTTAATCCTTCGGGCCTTCGTTGTACCCGCGAGGCCGGTACTTCGGGTCGACGCCGTTGTGCTCTTCGCCGTGCTCGAGGACGTCCCGGCCCAGATACTCGACCCACGAGCCCGGATGATTGCTCTTCATGTCGTCGAGCTGCTTGCGGATGTCGCTGCCCTCCACGAGCATCTTCTCGTCCCAGAGGCACTGCATCGCAAGCGCGACGAGGTTCACGTCGTTCGGCGCGAGCTCGAAGCCTCGCAGGTAGTGCGGCCATGCCTCCGGCGCGCGATGCAGCCGGCACAGCGTGTCGCCGAGATAGACGCTCGCCATCGGCCACTGCGGCGCGAGCTCGAGCGCGATCGCGTTGGCCGCACGGCGCCCTTCGAGGTCGCCGCGTGCGCCCTTCATCACCGAGTAGTTGAGATGCGCCTTCGCGCTGCGGGGCACCGCCTTGCGCGTCGCGTCCCAGAAGGCAAGATCGTCGGTGTAGTCGTTGGCGTGGCGCCGCGCGCAGACCCCCTGGATGCCGAAGAAGAGGAGGATGAAGCCGACGAAGCCCGTACGCGCGAGCGAGCCGGGCTTGAGCCGCGCGAGGACGGCGCTGAACGCGAGCGCGAGCAGCAGGCTCGACCCGATCGCCGGGAAGTACCAGAAGCGCTCCGCGCGGACCGTCGGCAGGAGCACCGGGATGTTCGACACCGGGAAGTACGACACGCAGATCCACAGGCAGGCCGCGGCGACGATGGGCCACGTGTCGATCGCGCGCTGCATCGGCAGCGCGTGCGCGGCGCCGCGATACGGCCCGTCGCCGAGCTGGAGCATCTCGGTCGTGCCTTGCTCGCGCTTCCACCGGCGGTAGGCGCGCACGCCGAGCCACACCGCGAGCGGGAAGGGCAGCAGCATGAGCAGCGCGCCCAGGATGCTCTCGGGGAAGAACACGCCGTCCGGGATGGGCTCCTGCGGAGCGGAGTAGTCGCCGGAGAGCGGGTAAGGGAAGACGAGCTGCACGAGCCCACGGAAGTACACGCGCAGCGCGCCGGCCACGCGGAGCGGGCCGTGCGCGCTCACCAGCGGATTGTTGAGCGGGTCCTTCGGGAGGCTTGGCTGCGCGTACCAGCGGAGGATCGCCGCGAAGGTTCGCGGCGCCCACGCCTTGCCCGAGTTGGCGTCGAACGAGAGCTCGGCCGGCAGTGGCGCCGGGAACATGCGTCGTCGTGCCTCGACGTAGAACACGAAGGCCGACGCCGAGGCGATGAGCGCGACGCCGCCGCGCGCCCAGCGTCGCGGCTTGGTCGGATGGTAGATCTGCGCGCAGAGCAGCGCCGTCGCGGGGACGAGCGGCACGCAGCAGAGCGCGCTCTCCTTCGAGTAGAGCCCGAAGAGCGTCGCCAGGAAGACGCCGATGCCCATCCAGGGGAGGCGCAGCGAGAGCGCGAGCAGCGCGAGCAGCGCGCCGGTGGCGCCGAGCACGTCGGAGATGCCGACGACGCCGCTGACCGCCTCGGTGAGAACGGCGCTGGCCGTGAAGCATGCACCGGCGAGCCACGCGGTGCCGCGCTTCCGCGTGAGCTGGAAGGCGATGACGCACACGAGCGCGCCGTTCATCCCGTGGAGGAGGACGTTCACCCAGTGGTGGAGGAAGGGCGTCTGCTCGCGCGCGCCGAGACCCCAGAGCGCGCGCCACACGAGATCGGGAATGGGCCGGTAGGAGCCGATGCTGCGCTCGGGGCCGAGGCCCCAGAAGTCCCGGTGGAACGCGTCGATCCAGCGGAACTTGGGCTGCGGGTCGGCGATGCTGCGTACGTACGGGTTGGCGAGCAGGGCCTCCTGCTCGTCGAAGATGAAGTTCGTGCTCGGGTGCCGCGTGAAGAGCAGCATCGAGAGGAAGCAGTACGGAACGAGCGCGAGCCCGAACCCCGGGTCGTCGCCGAGGAAGTAGTCGTGGAGCCACTGCCGGAACGTGACGATGAAGCGCGGGTGCGCGCCCGACTCGGCGCTGGCGTCGAGCACGCCGTGAGGATGCACCGAGGGGATGGGAGGCGTGGGCAATTCCGCGGGTGCGGGCGCCTCCACGGGCGCGGGCACCTCGGCGCGCGCGGGCATCTCGGCGGGCGCCTCTGCGCTCGCGTCCGCCTCCGCGCTGCCCTTCACATCCTCGTCCACCCCGCTACTCCGGCTTTGAGAGCTCGGCGATGATCGGCGGCGTGGGGGGCGGCGAGTCGTCGTCGATGATCCAGTTGTCGCCCCAGAGGTGAGCGCCGCCGTCGATGTACCAGCACTCGCCGGTCACGAACCACGCGGCCTCGCTCGCGAGATAGACGATGAGCTGCGCGACCTCGCCCGCCGTGCCGACGCGCTTCATGGGCGTCTTCTTGCGGCTCGCCTCGATGAGCTCCGGCGGATACTGGTCGGTGCCGCTCGTGCGGATGACGCCGGGGGCGATCGCGTTGACCTGGATGTTGTGCATCGCCCACTCGATGGCGAGCGTCTTGGTCATGTTCTCGACGCCCGCGCGTGCCGCGCCGGTGTGGACCATGCCGGGGAAGCCGCGCGCGACGTTGGCGATGACGTTCACGATCCTCCCGCGCCGTGCGGGGATCATGTGCTCGAGCGCAACGGCCTGCGTCATGAAGAACGTGCCGTTGAGGTTGTTGCGGACGACCGCCTCCCAGCCGCGCGGCGTGACCGTCTCGGCGGTCGTGGGGAACTGGCCGCCGGCGTTGTTGACGAGGATCGTCGCGGTGCCGAGCTTCTCCTTCACGCTCTTCGCGAACGACTGGATCTGCTCGACCTCGCGGATGTCGCACGCCTCGGCGAGCACCTCGACACCGAGGGCGCGCAGCTTCTGCTCGGCGGCCTCGAGCTTCTCCTTCTTGCGTCCGCAGATCGCGACCTTCGCGCCTAGCTCGCCGAGGGCGATGGCCGTGGAGAGCCCGATCCCGCTGCCGCCACCGGTGATGATGGCGATGTGTCCGTCGAACAGGCCTTTTCGGAAGATGTTGGGCATGGTGAGGCGTCTCTTCGCGCTAGGCCTGGAGGTGCACGCGGCCTTCGCTCTTCACGAGGACGCGACCGCAGGTGCAGGGCCCCTTGCCCGAGCTCTCGTCGATCTTCACTCGCTCGCCGCACGGGCAGACCCACGCGACGAAGCGCGCCGGGTTGCCGAGCACGAGCGCGTGATCCGGCACGTCCTTGGTGACGACGGCGCCCGAGCCGACCATGGCCCACTTGCCGATCGTCGTACCGCACACGATGGTCGAGTTCGCACCGAGCGCGGCCCCGGCCTTCACGTGCGTGGGCGTGACCTTCCAGTCGTGAGCGCTCTTCGGGCTCATGTCGGGGTTCACGGCGCGCGGGATCTTGTCGTTGGTGAAGCAGACGTGCGGACCGACGAACACGCCGTCGTCGATCGTCACGCCGACGAACACGGACACGTTGTTCTGGATCTTGACGCTGTCGCCGATGACCACGTCGCTGTCGACGTAGATGCCCTTGCCGAAGATGCAGTTCTTGCCGATCTTGACGTTGTCGCGGACCTGGCAGAAGAGCCAGATCTGGGTGCCGTCACCGATGTCGGCCTTGGGCGAAACGTCGGACGTGGGATGGATGCGGACGGACATCGAGGTCCCGAAGCATAGTCACGAAGTGGGCCTGGCCGGAAGCCGAGAGACCCTCGTCCGGACGGCTTCACGGGCGAGCTCGTCGGCGCGCTCGTTCAGGGGGACACCGGAGTGGCCGGGGACATAGACGATCCGCCATCCGGAGCGCTGCGCCAGGGCGACCTTCACGCCCGCGATGAGCTCCTGGTTGGCCTTGGCCTTCCAGCCCTTCGTGAGCACGCCGATGGCGTACTGGCTGTCCGTGTGGACCACGGCGGCCGCGCCGTCGGGGACGATCTCCGCGGCGCGCAGGATGCCCGTGAGCTCCGCGACGTTGTTCGTCGCCACGCCGAGGTACTCGAAGCCCTCGGCGATCGTTCCGTCCGGTGCGACGAGCACGATGCCGAGGCCAGCCGGTCCGGGGTTGCCCGAGCAGGCGCCGTCCGCGTAGACCGTCCACGCGTGTGCGGGGACCGCCCCGGGCGCGAGCGCGGCCGCGGCGGCGGCCGTCTTTCGCTCTGCCGACCTGCCCGCCTTCGACTCGGTACGGCTCTCCTTGGGCGGCGCCGCCTCCGCGGGAGCGCAGGCGTCGTCCGGCAGGATCGGCTCGCCGGCGATCCGCTCGAGGTTGCGAGCGGCGGCCTGGTACGCGCGCCCGTCATTGGGCTTGTAGCGGACCTCGACCCGCCCACCGACGGCGTCGAAGGTGCCGTCGTCGCGCGTCTTGGCGAGAACCTTCTGACCACGGAGGAGTGCGCGAGCCCAGGGCACGCACGGGGAATACGGCATGTGGCCGCGCGGCTCAAGGGAGGACGACGGGGCGTGCAGGTACGCCCGAGGCGCGCACGGCTCCGGGCACGTAGCGATTGACCACGCTGTGCGCGTCGATGACGGCGCCGTCACCGATCACCGCGCCTCGCAAGACGACGACGCCCGCGCCGAGCCGCACTCCGCGCCCGATGCGGATGGGGCGTGGCGCGCCCGGCGAGTCGTGTCGAGCGGGATCGTGGTAGTCGGAGTCGAGCAGCATCGCGAAGGGGCCGATCACGACGTCGTCACCGATGACGAGCTCGGCATGCGCGCTGATCGAAGCTCCGTGGGCGATGCGGACCCGAACACCGATCCGCAGGATCCCCTGCGGACCGGTGACGAGGTGCGAGCGAACCGGGAGCGAGCTCATCACCAGCGCGGACCCGATCTCGATCCGGCCGAGGTTGCGGACGACGGGCTGACCGTAGAGATGCGCGTCCGGTCCGACCTGGTCGCAGGCGCCGAGCCAGGCGCGGGCACGCGCCGCGTCGACCTCGCGATGAAGCGCCTCAGAGATTCGCACTGCCGCTCCGCGCCGAAGGCATCCGCGCACGCGCGGCCTCGATCGAGGTCACGTTCGAGTCCGCGGGCCGTGGAGGTGCCTCGCTGGCGCGACGGACGCGCAGGACGCGCGCGGGCGCGCCACTCGCGATGGCCATCGGCGGGATCACTCCGTCGACGACGCTCCCCGCTCCGATGACCGCGCCGGCTCCGATCCGGGAGCCGGGACGCACGATGACGCGGCCCGCGAGCCAGACGTCGTCGCCGATCTCGATGGGCATGGCCTGCTCGTCGTCGACGAGCGGCGCCTCCGTGTCGGCGACCACGCAGTAAGGCCCCACCATGACGCGATTGCCCAGCCACACGTTGCTCGCGGCCGTGATCGCGGAGCCGTAGTTGATGGTCACGCCGTTCCCGAACACGATGCGGCCCGTCGGGCTGGTCGCGAGCAGGACCGTGCCGAAGCTCGAGCTCGTGGCGAAGTCGTCGCCGATGACGAGGTGGCCGTGGTTCTCGAGATGTGGCCTGCCGAAGCATCGAGCCCGCGCACCCAGCGCGTCGCACCCACGCAGGTAGAGCCGCGCGCAGGCGATCGCGTGGGTGTTCGACAGGACCTTCCCGGCGATCGCGGAGAGCGGCTCCCGACGTTCGCGCCCCAGCGCGCGGACGAGCTTCTCGAGGTGCGGGTTCATCGGCGCCTCCGCGTCACGCCGCTCGCGCCGTCTTGGTCTCGACGAAGGCGGCAATGGCCCTGATCGAGTCCATGTTGGCAGGCACGATCTCGTCGTCGGAGATCTCGATGCCGTACTCGCTCTCGAGGAACGCCGTGACCTCGAGCACGCCCGTCGAGTCGACGATTCCGAGCTCGAGCAGGGACATGTCGTCGGCGAGCGCAATCGTCTCGGGAACGTAGAAGTTCGTGAGGATGAAGCTGCGGACCGCATCGATGGTGGTCATGGCGATTCTCCGTTCGTTGTGACAATGGTGCTGCGTGCGTCGTCTCGGCCGTCGATCGCGGGCGGCTCGCGCCTCTGGTCGATGAACGTCTGGTGAAGGAGCTGCGTCGAGAGCACGCCCACGAGGGCCATGTTGTCGGAGTTCGACAGGGGCGTTCCCGAGGCGAGCTGCCGTGTGCATTTTGCATGCAATTGCGCGACCGCTCGAGGGTCGAACACTCCTGCAGCGGTCAGCGTGCGCTCGCGAAGGGCATCGTGGACCCAATCGGGCGCCCCTGGGCCGAGAAAGGACTCCGCGTCCGGTGCGCGATAGGGCTGCTTCGTGCGCGCGATCACCGCCTCAGGGACGAGGCCGGCGCTCGCGCGCTTGAGGACGTGCTTCTCGTCGAGGACGCGGAGCTTGAACGACGCCGGCAGGCGATTCGCCAGCTCGACGACCCTCGCGTCGAGGAACGGGAAGCGACCCTCGACGGAGCTCGCCATGAGCATCCGATCGCCCTGCGCCGAGAGCAGGTAGGCGCTCAGCAAGGTGCGTACCTCGAACCACTGGTCCTGCGCGAGCGACGACCACGCCGAGTGCTCCGGCGGCAGCTGGGCCATCAGCTCTCCGATGCTGTCGTAGGTGCCGACGGCGGCGTGCATCGAGCGCGCGAACAGGCGCTTCAGCGGGGTCGTCGTGCGCCAGCGTGGCTCGTGGCCGAAGCCGGGGAGCCGCGCGCGCTCGAGGCGCCGGCCGAAGAACTCCTGGGCCATCGCGGCCTGCGCGACCGGCGAACGCGAGAGATAGGGGTAGATGCGCTGGAGCAGCCGCGGACGCAGCCGCGAGCCGGGGTGCCGGGCCCAGAAGCGTCGCACCTTGGCCTCGCGGAAGAGGTCGTAGCCGGCGAACATCTCGTCGGCGCCTTCGCCGGTGAGGACGACCTTGATGCCGGAGTCACGAACCAGCCGCGAGAGGAGGAGGAGCGGCGCGGGAGCGGTGCGAAGAAGCGGGCGCTCGGCATGCTCGACGACGTCGGGAAACACGCGTGCGATGTCGTCACCGCGCACGACGATCTCGTGGTGCTCGGTGCCGAGCTCGCTCGCGACGAGCCGCTGGTAGCGGGTCTCGTCGTACTCGGGGTCGTCGAAGCGCACCGAGAACGTCGAGAAGCGAGAGTTGGTGGCGCGGCGGGCGAGCGTTGCGATGAGCGAGCTGTCGAGCCCGCCCGACACGTACGCCCCGACCGGAACATCGGCGCGGAGCATCCGGAGGCTCGTGGCGCGCGCGAGCTCCGCGCGCACCTCCTCGGTCGCCTCCTCGATCGAGCCCGCGTAGGCAGGAGCGCCTTCTCGCGGATGGCTCGGCGCCCAGAACGCGCGCTCCCGAGTCCTGTGGGGCGTGATGCTACGCACGTGTCCTGGTTGCAGCTCCTCGACCTTGGCGAATGCCGTTCGCGGTGCGAGCACCGACCAGAACGTGAACGTCTGATCGATCGCGATGGGGTCCAGGGCGCGCGGGATCGACGGGTCGGCCGCGAAGATGGCCTTGATCTCGCTCGCGAACGTGATGCGTCCGGCGTGCTCGCAGATGTAGAGCGGGCGCACACCGAGGCGATCTCGCGCGAGCACGAGCTTCTCCTTGTTGCGATCCCAGATGCCGATCGCGAACTGTCCGTTGAAGCGCTCGAACGCGGCTTCGCCCCAGTGCTCGTAGGCGCGGAGGACGACCTCGGTGTCGCTCTCCGACCGGAAGCGCCGCCCGAGGCCTCGTAGCTCCTCGCGGAGCTCGATGTAGTTGAAGACCTCGCCGTTGTAGACGAGCCACATCGACGAGTCGTCGTTCGTGTAGGGCTGACGGCCGCCCGCGAGGTCGATGATCGAGAGCCGCGTGTGCGCGAGGCCTGCGCGTCCGAGTGTGGCGATGCCGCTCTGATCGGGGCCGCGATGGCGTAGCGCCGACGTCATCCGCAAGAGCTGCGGGCGGGCGGGCGCGTTCGCGTCGCCGTGCAACGCGACGATTCCGCCGATGCCGCACATCTCAGAGCTCCTCGATCTCGTGGACGAACAGCGGGCGCGCGTGCAGGTACCTGGTGGTCCGGCGCTTGGCCTCGATGTCGCGGAAGACGCGCGCCACCTGTTCGACCGAGATGCCGACCACCGGCGCCACCTCCTCGGCGCTCACGTGGTGGTTGTGGGCGTAGAGACAGAGGTCCATCTTCGCGTAGGGCAGCGCGAAGTAGAATTCCTCCTGCGTCTGCGCCATCGAGAAGGTGTCGGTCGTCGGCGGCCTCTTGCAGACCTCCTCCGGAACACCGAGGTGGCGCGCGAGGGCATAGACCTGCGTCTTGTAGAGGTGCGCGATCGGCTTCACGTCCGCCGCACCGTCACCCAGCTTCACGAAGAAGCCCTGGTCGTACTCGAGTCGGTTCGGCGTCCCCGCGACCGCGTAGCCCAGGCAGTCTGCGTGGTAGTACTCGGTCACCTTGCGAAGCCGCTGCTTGTAGTTCGTCGCTGCGACGAGCTGGCGGTAGGCCTCGGGCGACAGCCGCGACGTATGCTCGCTGCCGTCGGGAAAACGGACGGTCAGCTGCGAGATGCTGACCCGATCGCCCTCGAGGATCGACGGGAGCGACAGCTTGCAGCCGCAGCCCGGCCCGTAGTCCGGAAACACGGTGCGGATCGCCTCTCGTTGCCGCTCGTAGCAGCCGATGGCATCGAGCGCAGGGGCCAGGTTCTCGACGACCGTGCGTACGCCGAAGCGTCGCGCGACCATCTGACCCAGCTCGAGAGATGCCGGCGAGGAGTCGGCCTCCGGCATCAGCAGTGCGACGACGCGGTCCGGGCCGAGCGCCCGCGCCGCCAGCGCCGTGACGAGCGAGCTGTCGATGCCGCCGGACAAACCGACGACGATTCCCTTCCGACGGAGCGTCTCCAGTACCTGACGAGAGAGCGCCTGCGAGATGTCGGTTGCGACCCGCTCGGCATCGAGATCCAGAACCCTTGACGTGAAGGACATGCCGTTAGCGCGAGCAAACGACATGCCTGTGCTGGCAACGAGGACGTCCGCGGCGCGTCGCTGCAGAGCGTGAACGCGCGGTCGAGAGGCACGCGACTCGCACGCGAAGGTCCTGACCATGACCATCGAATCTCCCGCGATGTGTGACTGGGTCTTCGAGCACGCGCGACGCGAACCGGATTCGCCGGCCGTCGACTCGCCGGACTGCCGTATCTCGTACGAGCTGCTCGCCCGCCGCGTCGCAGGCTGCTGCGATGCTCTTCGCAAGTTGGACCTTCGCCACGGGGACCGCGTCATGGTCACGCTCCCCAACGTGCCGGCGTCGATCGTGATCAGCCTTGCCGTCCAGCACCTCGGCGCCGTGAGCGTGGAGGTGAGTCGCGACTGGCCTGCCGAGCAGCTCGCCATGGTGATCGCGCAGACGAACCCGCGCGTCGTTGCCTTCGCGGCACGTGACGAGGCCAAGCTGAGGCCGCTCTTGGGGAGCGCGAACGTCTCGTCGACGCTACGGGTCGGTGGAGCCTCGCTCGAGGAGGCTCCCGCATCTCCTGGCAGCTCCGAGATCCTCGTCACCGACGCGGGCGAGATCCGCGGGGTGTGCGAGGAGCTCCCGTCGGCCCTGCCGGCACGCGACGCGGACGCGGTGACTCTTCTCCTCTACACCTCCGGCAGCACCGGCCGGCCGCGCGCCGTCATGCAGACGATGCGCAATGTGGCCGAGAACTCACGCTCGATCGTCTCCTATCTCGGCCTCACGCGGCACGACCGCGCGATGCTCATCCTCCCCATCTCGTACTGCTACGGCAGGAGCGTGCTGCAGACTCACCTGCTCGTGGGCGGCTCCGTCTTCCTCGACCGCCGGTTCATGTACCCGAGCGTCGTGCTCGGCGCGATCGGCAGCGAGGGGTGCACGGGCTTCGCTGGCGTCCCGCTCACGTACGAGCTGCTCCGCCGTCACGCGCAGCCCGAGCCTCGCGACATGCCGGGCCTCCGCTACCTGACGCAGGCCGGTGGGCCGATGCGTCCCGAGACGATCGACTGGGCTCGGAGGGCCTTCGACCCGGCGAAACTGTTCGTCATGTACGGGCAGACCGAGGCGACGGCTCGGCTCGCGTACCTGCCGCCCGAGCGCGCCGTCGAGAAGCGCGGCTCGATCGGCGTGCCGGTGCCGAACGTCCACCTCCGTGTCGTCGACGACGACGGCAACGAGGTCGCCACGGGCGCGAGCGGCCACCTCGTCGCGCGCGGTCCGAACGTGACCCCCGGCTACTTCGATGCACCCGAGGAGACCGCCTCGATCCTGCGCGACGGGTGGCTCTGGACGGGGGACGTCGCACACCGCGACGACGATGGATTCTTCTACGTCGTGGGACGCGCGAAGGAGATCCTGAAGATCGGCGGCCATCGGGTGAGCCCAGCTCACATCGAGCGCGTCCTCTCCGAGCACGCCGATGTCGAGGACGTCGCGGTCGCGGGAGTCGAGGACGCGCTCACCGGCGAGGCCTCCGCGGCGCTGGTCGTGCTTCGTTCCGGCGCCATCGTCACCGTGAGCGAGCTGCAGCGTTTCTGCCGCGAGCGCCTCGCGCATCCGCTCGTCCCTCGCATCATGCGCCTCGTGGAGGCGCTCCCCCGCAATGCGTCGGGGAAGGTCCTCCGCAGCGAGGTGGCGCGCTCTCTGCGTGCCGCCGATTAGGGCGAATCGGTGACGAGCGTTGCCCCATACTTGCCATATGTCCACGCCCCAATTGGGGATTCCCGTAGGCCCCCTGGCGCTGCAAAATATGCGGTGCGCCCGCCCGCAAACTCTCGTTTCCGAGCACCCGTCCTCATCGATCCCGATGATTGTCCGGACCCCCTTTCCGGGACACGCTTCAGACCATGACGCAAGCCGCGGGAAGCGATGTCTCCGGGCTCTTCCGCCGCTCGACCCCGAGGGGCGCGAGCACACGCTGGAACGAGCGCTTGCCTGCGCTGCTGGCCGCGGTCGCGACGCAGGCGACGGCGGCGCTCACCGCCTCGGCGATCGCGGAGGAGCTCGTGGCGACTCTCGGGGCACGCGGCGCAGCGGTCCACTTCGCGGACGGTGACGAGAGAACGCTGAGGCTCGTGGCCTCGTGCAACATGCCCGAGGCACCTGCCGAGCTGTTCGTCTTCGACAGCAACGGCAGCGAGGCGACCGAGCCCGCGAAGTGCGCGGCGAGGAGCCGTCTCCTCTTCCTGGTGAGCGACGACGACGAACACGACGGGACGCTCTTCGCCGTGCCGCTCCTCTCCGGCAGCCGCCTCCTCGGTGCGATCACGTGTGAGCTGCCGGTGCGCCTCGAGTCGCGTGAGCTCGCGAGCCTCGACGCCATGGGGGTCGTCTTCGGGGCGCTCGTCGACCGCGCCCGCCGCGAGGACGAATCTCGAGCTCGCGCCGAATGGACGAGCCTCGTCGCCCACGAGCTGCATCAGCCACTCAATGCCCTCTCCATGCACACGACGGTGCTCTGCGCGCAGGGCTCGCGCGGCGACCTGACGTCGTCCTGTCGAAGGATCGGCGACAGCGTGTTGCGCATGAATCGCCTCATCGGTGACCTGACCGACATCTCGCTCGTCGAGCTCGGCAAGATCCGGCTCATGCGTCTCCCCACCGACATCGTGGCTCTGACCCGCAGCCTCGCCGACGGCTGCGGTCACGCCGTGGGCACCATCCGCGTCGAGGCGGAGGGACCGATCCCCGAGCTCGACCTCGACGCTGCCCGCATGCAGCAGGTCCTCTCGAACCTCTTCGACAACGCCACGAAATACTCGCCCGCCGGCTCGGTGGTCGAGGTGCGGATCGAGCGTCGTCCGAGCGAGGTCGCCGTCTCGGTGTCGAACGAGGGCCCGACCATCGACGAGCGACGCCAGGCTCGACTCTTCGACCGGTACTATCGCGCCGACTATTCGAGGACCGACGGGCTGGGCCTCGGGCTGTATGTCTCGCGTGGTCTCGCGGAGGTACACGGCGGGACGATCTCCGTGAGCTCGCGGGACGGCCTCACGACCTTCAGCCTCGTCCTCCCGCTCCCCCGTGGCTCGGCCGCACGTCCCTCGGTCGCGGCATGCCCGGAGATCCCCTCGTCTGCGGCCGCCCTGGCGACCTGACGTCGGCGGCAGGCCCGCCACCGCCGGACCTGCGCTATCGTCCTGCGCATGTCCGCAGCCCGGCCCAGCACCCGCCCTCGCCCGGTCGTCCTCATGATCCTCGACGGGCTCGGCGAGCGCGCCGAGAAGGACGCGAACGCCGTGCGTCTCGCGAAGACGCCCAACCTCGACCAGCTCCACGCGAGCTATCCGAGCGGGGTCATCGGCACGAGCGGCCCGGACGTCGGTCTGCCGCCGGGGCAGATGGGCAACAGCGAGGTCGGCCACCTCAACTTCGGCGCCGGTCGGATCGCGCTGATGGACATCATGCGCATCGACGCGACCGTGGCCGACGGCTCGATCGGCGACAACGCCGTCATCGCCGCGGTCATGGAGAAGGCGCGCGCCGCGGGCGGGCGCCTGCACCTGTTCGGTCTCGTCTCCGACGGCGGCGTGCACAGCCAGCTCACCCAGCTCTTCGCGCTCGTCGAGGCCGCGAGCAAGCGCGGCATTCAAGTGGTCGTCCACGCGTTCCTCGACGGCCGCGACGTGCAGCCGGGCACGGCTCCCGGCTACCTGCGCGCGCTCGAGGAGAAGCTCGTCGGCAAGGGGGTCATCGGCACGGTGAGCGGCCGCTACTGGGGCATGGACCGCGACAATCGCTGGGAGCGCGTCGAGAAGGCCTATCGCGCGATCGCGGAGGCCGGCGCGCCGCGTCACCCCGGAGCGGCGAGCGGCACCGAGGCGAGCATCGCCGCAGGCAAGACGGACGAGTTCGTCGAGCCGTTCGTCGTCGGCGACTACGCGGGCATCGACTCGACAAGGGACGCCGGCCTGCACTTCAACTTCCGCCCCGACCGCGCGCGCGAGCTCACGCGTGCGCTGGCAGTGGCCGACTTCACCGAATTCGCCCGCAAGAGCGACCGCGCGCCGCTCGCCGGCGCCTACGCGTGCATGACCACCTACGACTCGAAGCTCGGGCTGCCGATCGCGTTCCCGAAGGAGACCTACCCGGACATCTTCCCCGAGGTCATCGCGCGCGCCGGGCTCACGCAGATGCGCTGCGCCGAGACGGAGAAGTACGCGCACGTGACGTACTTCTTCAACGGCGGCCGTGAAGAGCCCTTCGAGGGCGAGGAGCGGGTGATGATCCCCTCGCCCAAGGAGGTCGCCACCTACGATCACAAGCCGGAGATGTCCGCGGCGGGCGTCGCCGACGCGGTCGTGAAGGCGGTCGATTCAGGCAAGTTCGACTTCATCCTCGTCAACTTCGCGAACCCCGACATGGTCGGTCACACCGGCGTCTTGACCGCGGCGATCGAGGCCGTCGAGGCCGTCGACGTGGGCATCGGTCGCATCGCGGAGGCCGTTCGCAAGCAGGGCGGCGCGCTCATCGTCACCGCCGACCACGGCAACTGCGAGCAGATGGTCGACTTCAAGACCGGCGCGCCGCACACCGCGCACACGCTGAACCCGGTGCCGCTCCTCTACATGAACGACGCCGACAAGAGCGCGAAGCTCCGCACCGGCGGACGCATCTGCGACGTGGCTCCGACCATGCTCGAGATCATGGGCCTGCCCCAGCCCGCGGCGATGACCGGCCGTTCGCTCCTCGTGCGATGAGCGAGATTCGATTCGGCAACTATCGCGTCGTCGAGGCGCTGGGCTCGGGGGCCATCTCCACGATCTACCGGGCGGTGCAGGAGCCGCTCGGGCGCATCGTGGCCCTGAAGGCGCTGAAGACCCAGATCTCGCCGACCTCGTCGTTCGGCGAGCAGCTCGATCGCGAGGCGAAGATCCTCCGCGACCTCGCGCACCCGAACGTCGTGCTCCTCCTCGACGTCGCACGGACCGCGGCGGGGCGGCCGTTCCTCGTGCTCGAGAACGTCGAGGGGCCCTCGCTCGAGCAGCTGCTCGCGAAGAAGCGCACCGTGCCGGCGGCTGCCGCGCTCGCCATCGCGAGCGGCATCTGCGCGGGGCTCGAGCACATTCACGAGCGAGGCGTCGTTCATCGGGACATCAAGCCGGGCAACGTGCTCCTCACGACGGCCGGGGTCGTGAAGATCATCGACTTCGGCATCGCCCAGCGCGCGCGCACCGCGAGCGTCAGCGATGCGTTCGGCAGCGAAGGGATCACGCCTTCGGGGCGGATCGCGCCCGAGGGCGTGAAGGACGCCTTCGGTACGCCCGCGTACATGTCCCCGGAGCAGATCCTCGGTGACTTCGTCGACGGGAGAAGCGATCTGTTCTCGCTCGGCGTCGTCCTCTACCAGATGCTAAGCGGGAGTCGGCCCTTCGAGGCGCCCGCGAAGGACTCGGCGCGCCCGCCCGCGGCCGGCGACCGCAGCGCAGCCCAGCGCATCCGCCGTGACACGCCCGCGCCGCTCCGCGAGCGAGCGCCCCAGGTCCCGCGTTCGGTCGAGCGCATCGTGATGCGCCTGCTCGAGAAGTCGCCGAGCGAGCGCTATGCGAGCGCGACGGACGTCCTCGAGCGACTCCAGCGCGAGCTCCGCGCGATGACCCGCGACGACCCCGCCTCGGTGGTCCGTGACGCCCTCGTCGCGTCCGGCTTCGCGCCCGCCGCGAAGCGGGCAGAGGGCGCCGCGGCGTCCTCGTCGCGCCGGCTCGTCGGAGTCCGTCGTGCCGTTGCGGGCCACGCGCTCGTCCTCGTCGCGTTTCTCGCCGGGGTGCTCGCGATCGAGGGCGGGTCGGCGGCTCGCGGTGGGCTCGAGCCAGGCAACCGACCGCTCGAGCTCGTGCCGGCGGAGGCAGGCGGCCTCCGCGTCCTCGCGACGCCGTGGGCGTACGTTCGCGTCGACGGTCAGCAGGTGGAGACCACTCCCTTCGCCCGGCCCATCCCGCTCTCCGCGGGCAAGCACTGGGTCACGCTGACTCACCCGGACGCGCCTCCGGTCGAGCGCGAGGTCCTCGTCACGACCAACGAGACGGCCACGCTCGACGTGACCATGGCGGTGGGAACCGCCGCCGACGCAGGAAGGGACGCACGATGAGCAAGCTCTTCACGAAGGCGGCGGGCACGGTGCTCGCGCTCTCCATGGCGTTCGTGGCGACGGAGGCCTCTGCGTTCACGCACGTCGTCTCGCAGGGCGAGACGCTCGCGCAGATGGCCATCACGTTCTACGGCTCGGCGCGCTTCGAAACGGCTCTCGTCGGCGCCAATGCGCTCGACGCTCATGGCGGGAGCGCGATCGTCTCGGGTCAGCCGCTCGAGATCCCCGCGCCCTCGCATCATCGCGTCGAGCAGAACGAGACGTGGGCAGACCTCGCACGCATCTATCTCGGAGACGCGAAGCGCGCCGAGACGCTCGCGCGGACCAACGGCGGCGTGTCGTGGGTACAGCCCGTGCCCGGCCAGGAGATCGAGGTCCCGGCGATCGTCGCGCACATCGCGGCCGAGAGCGAGACGATGCCCCAGCTCGCGCTCCGCTACCTCGGTGACATGAACAAGGCGTGGGAGCTCGACGCCTACAACGGTCGCAAGGGCGACCAGAGGCTCCTTCGTGGTGACATCGTGCTCGTGCCGCTCCTCGACGTCGCCCTCACCGAGGAGGGAAAGAAGGCGGCGCGCCTCGCCGCCGAGAGGATCCGCACCGAGGGAAGCGGGCGGGCCTACGAGGCGCAGCGAAGGGCAGAGGCGGACATCCCTCCGCTCCTCGCCGACGTGCGTGCGGGTCGCTACCTCGACGCCGTCGCGAAGGGCAATCGCCTGCTCGGCTCGGGCGACCTGACGAAGCCGCAGCTCGCGACGATTCACCGTGCCCTCGTCGACGCCTACGTGGCCCTGGAGGCGCACGGCCTCGCGGCAGGGGCCTGCGCGGCGTGGCGGGCCCACGCGAATCCGGCCGAAACCAACCTGGACGCGCGTGCGGTGTCGCCGAAGGTCCGCGCGGCCTGCGGGTCGAGGTAGCATCGGCCTCGTGGAAGAGGGCGCTCCCCATTCACGTCGCGTCGCCGGGAACGGCGCCGCGCCCGCGCTGCCGGACGATCGCATCGTCGACGGCAAGTACGAGCTACGTGGAGTGCTCGGCGAGGGCGGCACCGGGATCGTGTACGACGCGATACGCACGAGCGACGGCTCGCCTGTCGCGCTCAAGGTGATGCACCCGCAGCTCGCGGGCGATCTGCAGATCCGCGGCCGGTTCCAGCGCGAGGCGACCATCCTGAAGCGGCTCGAGGGCGATCACATCTGCCCCATCCTCGAGCTCGGCGAGGTCTCGGTCGGCGACGGCGAGTCGCTCCTCTACATGGCGCTCCCGAAGCTCGACGGGCCGACCCTCGAGCAGGTGCTCGAGAAGGAGCGGCCGATCGAGGTGGCGCGTGCGCTCGACGTCATGCTCGAGATCTGCGCGGCGCTGCGCACGGCGCACGCGCAGGGCGTCATTCATCGCGATCTCAAGCCCGCGAACGTGATCCTCGAGAGCGGGAAGAAGGCGGTGGTCGTCGACTTCGGGATGTCGAAGATCGTCACCGGCTCGGCCGGCGGTACGACCAACCTCACCGCGCACAACATGGTGTTCGGGACGCCCGAGTACATGTCGCCGGAGCAGGCGAGAGGCGACGACCTCGACGCGCGCTGCGACGTCTACGCGGCAGGCATCATGCTCTACGAGATCCTCGCGGGCGCGCCGCCCTTCACCGGGTCGACGCCGCTGAACGTGCTGACGGAGCATCTCACCGGGGTCCTCGAGCCCGTGAGCAAGCGGGCGCCGGCGGGTCGCGTGACGCCCGCGCTCGAGTCGGTCGTGATGCATGCGCTCGCGCGTGATCGCGCCGAGCGTTACCCGTCGGCGTCGGCGCTGGCCGCGGCGATCATGCATGCGCGCGCGCGCCCCGAGGACGTCGCGTCGCTCAGCCCGCATGCGTTCGTCACGTCACCGGGAGGCACGGATGCCTTCGCGCTCACGATGCCGTCGATCGACACGCCGGCGGTGGACGGGTGCGCGGGCCGCGCCATCGTGAATCAACCCACGAGCGATACGCTGCTCGCGTCGGGGCCGCCGGGTCCTTCGGTGAACCCGCCGCCCTCGCCGTCGCGTTCGCCGTCGTCGGGGCCGCGCAGTGGTCCCTCGTCGAAGCCTTCGTCGGGCCCGGTCCCCGTGTCGCGCGCCGCGGTGCGCCCGCCGATCGAGGACAGCAAGGGCATGTGGATCCTCCTGTGGATCCTGGCCGCGCTGGTGAGCATCGGCATCGGCGTGTACTTCGCCCTGCGCTGACCTCCGCGCGCGAGACGAAGAGACGCGGGGGCGCGGGGACTCGGAGATATCGCGGAGGGGTCTCGCCTCTATCGCAGACTGGACGCTCGTCGGATGCTCGGGAATTGCCGAAGCGGCAATTCCCTGCGCGAAGTTTACCTCTCACCCGGGCTGCAGCGTCTCCCGCCCCATCGACCCTCCATCCGTGCCGCTCTGGGGGGACGCGAGTGCCGTCCGGATGGACGCCGCAGGACGGGATAGAGGGGGAAAAACACCGCGCAGGGAAGTCCCGTCTGCGGGCCTTCCCGAGCATCCCGAGAGGGTCCAGTGAGGAACAGCAGCGAGACCCTCCGCGATATCTCCGCGTCCCCGCGTCTCTCGAATCCTCGATCGCCGTCATGTCCACGCGGGCGGGAGGGGCCACGCGGTATGGTTCCATGCGCTCGGAGGTTGGAGGGAGGCGGCGACCTCGTGCGCGGACAGGGGGCGCGGGTCGCCCGTGACCAGGCCGAGGCCGTGCCCCAGGGCGCCGATGATGTCGTTTGCGGTGAGGCCACGGTCGCGCAGCGAGCGGATGGTCGTGGAGCCGACACGCTTCGCGAGGCGGTCGCCCGCGGCGCTCACCACCATCGGCACATGCGCGTAGGTCGGGACCTCGGCGGAGGGGACGCCCAGGAGGCGCATCAGGAGGATCTGTCGCGGCGTCGAGGCGAGGAGGTCGTCGGCGCGAACCACGTGCGAGATGCGCATCGCCGCGTCGTCGATCGCGACCACGAGCTGATACGCGTACACGCCGTCCCCGCGGCGCAGGACGAAGTCGCCGACGCTCACGTCCACGTGCTGCTCGAACCGCCCGCGCACGAGGTCGTCGAAGGCCACCGTCGCGCCGTCCGGAACGCGGAGCCGGATCGCCGGCGCGCGCTTCATCTCACGGTCGCGCGGGGCGTCGCGACAGGTGCCCGGGTAGACGATCTCCTCGCCCGCGTGCGGCGCGCTCGCGACACGCGAGATCTCCGCCCGCGAGCAGTCGCACGGATAGGTGAGCCCCGCCGCCGCGAGCTCCGCCAGCCTGGCGTCGTAGAGCGAGGCGCGCTCCGATTGCGTGTAGGGTGCATGTAGGCCCCTGACCTCCGGCCCTTCGTCCCAGTCGAGGCCGAGCCAGGCGAGGTCCTCGGCGATGCGGCTCGCCGACCCCCTGACGACGCGTGGCGTGTCGATGTCCTCGACGCGCAGCACCGTCGCGCCGCCCGACGCACGCGCGAGCGCCCAGGAGGCGATCGCCGTCCAGGCGCCGCCGACGTGAAGATCACCGGTGGGGGAGGGAGCGAAGCGCGTGCGCATCATCGCCGTCCCCCGAGCGTATCGCGCGAAGCCGGGATCAGAGGACGGGTCGTAGCTCGAGGACGGCAAACCGTCGCTCGGCGTCCAGCCACGCGTCGAGGAGGTAGAGGCCGGCGCTCCGGGCGAGCCGCTCGGCGGTCGGCAGGTCGTACTTGTACGAGCACTCGGTGTGGATCGACTCGCCCTCGGCGAAGCGAACCGTGCGCCCGGCGACGGTGATCTCCTGCCGACGCAGGCTGACGAGGTGCATCTCGATGCGCCCGCGAACGGGCTCGTAGAAGGCGTAGTGGGCGAAGGCTTCGACGTCGAAGTCCGCGCCGAGCTCGCGGTTCATGCGGGTGAGCACGTTGCGATTGAACGCAGCGGTCACGCCTTGCGCGTCGTTGTAGGCGGCGTGCAGCGTCGCGGGGTCCTTCTTCAGGTCGACCCCGAGCACGACCGTGCCGTTCGCCCCGGCCGCACGACGGAACCGCGCGAGCAGGCGCTCGGCCTCGGGCGGGTCGAAGTTGCCGATCGTCGAGCCCGGGAAGTAGATCACCGTGCGTGCGCCGTCGCTCGAGGCGGGGACAGGGAGGTCCGTCGCGAAGTCTGCCGCGAGCGGAGTCACCTTGAGCCACGGATAGTCGGCACGCAGTGCCGCGGCCGCGTGCGCCAGATGCTCGCGCGAGATGTCGACGGGCACGTATTCGACGCAGCGCTCGGGGCCGAGCGCCTCGAGCACGAGGCGGGTCTTCGTGCCGCTGCCGGCGCCGGGCTCGATCACGCGAACCCGGGGCCCCCAGCTCGCGACGATCTCGCTCACGCGCGCGCGCATGATCGCGGTCTCTGCGCGCGTCACGTAGTACTCGGGTAGCTCGCAGATCGCGTCGAAGAGGAGCGACCCTGCGCGGTCGTAGAAGTACTTCGGTGCGAGGCGCTTCGGCGCGAGGCCGAGACCGAGCAGTACGTCTGCGCGGAACCGCTCGCGGGCCGACTCGATCGGCTCTACCGGCGTCGCGACCTGGAGGCTTCCTTCGGGCGGAGTCATGTGTCCCTCGTGAGGCGAATGCCGGAGAACTGCCACTGCGCGTTCGGCGGAAAGAAGTTCCGGTAGGTGACGCGCGAGTGCTCGGGCGGCGTCACCGACGAGCTGCCGCGGAGGACCTGCTGGCCGACCATGAACTTTCCATTGTACTCGCCGAAGGCTCCCGCCAGAGGGCGAAACCCGGGGTAGGCCGTGTACGAGCTCTGCGTCCACTGCCATGCGTGCTCGAAGGCCTGGCTCACGTGTGGAGCGGAGACCTCCCACTCGGCCTCGGTCGGCAGGCGCGCGCCGGCCCACCGCGCGTAGGCGTCGGCCTCGTAGTACGAGACGTGCACGACGGGCTCGCCGTGCGAGAGCGCCTGGGAGCCGCTCAGCGTGAACTCGCGCGCGCCCTCCTCCAGCCAGTAGAGCGGCACGCGCGCGGCGCTCTGCTGGACCCACGCCCAGCCGTCGGAGAGCCAGAGCTCCGGCCTGCGATAGCCGTCGTCGTGGACGAAGGCGAGGTACTCGCCGTTCGTCACGAGGCGCGACGCCATCGTGAAGGGTGCAATGTACACCTTATGCCGGGGCCCTTCGTTGTCGAAGGCGAAGCCGTATCCGTCGTGACCGATCTCGTGGAGGCCGCCCTCGTGCGCGCGCCAGGTGAGCGTGGCTGCCGGCGCCGGCTTCTTCGTCGCCTTTGCGTAGGCGGGCAGGAGCGGGCTCCGCGAGAACAGGTGCTTGATGTCGGTATGGATGAGCTCCTGGTGCTGCTCCTCGTGGTTGAGCCCGAGCTCGAGCGCGTCGCGGACGCTCGCGACGGCGACGTGCCTGGAGCCTTCGAGGTCGCCGATGCGCGCGTCGATCGCGCGGCGGTAGGCGAACACCTCTTCGGCCGTAGGTCGCGTCAGGAGACCGCGAGCGCTCCGCGGATGGCGCGGCCCGACCGTGTCGTAATACGAGTTGAAGAGGTAGTCGTACTCGGCCTGGACGGGCGGTAGCCCTAGCGGCTGGAGCACGAAGCGATCGAAGAACCACGACGTGTGCGCGAGGTGCCACTTGGCCGGGCTCGCGTCGGGCATCGACTGCACGACCATGTCCTCCGAGCCGAGGGGCTCCATGAGGCGCACGGTTGCGCGTCGCGTGCGGAGCACGCGCGAGACGATGCCGAGCGGATCACCCACCTATGGCGGCATAGACGCCAGCCGCCGGAGCGACAAGGCTCAAAGCGTCCGCGCGGCAGGATGCCCGCAGCGCGGCTCGCACGCCTCAGAAACTCAGGTAGGTGTGGTCCTTCAGGCCGCGCTCGTATTCGGCGAGGAGGCGCATGCCTTCGGTCGGCTTCAAGCGGTCCTGCTTGATGGCCGCGTCGACCTGCGCCTTCAGCTTGGCCGCGAGATCGCGTGCGTCGTACTGCGTCATCTGGAGCACGTCGCCGATCGTGTTCGCCTCGATCGTCTCCTCCAGGTAGTAGCCGCACTCCTCGTCCGTATCGAGGAACACGTGGACCTCGTTCACGCGGCCAAAGAGATTGTGGAGGTCGCCCATGATGTCCTGGTATGCGCCCGTCAGGAACACGCCGAGGTAGTACGGGCCCTTGCCGATGCGGTGGAGGGGCAGCGAGTCGCGCGAGTCCTCCGTGCGGTCGATGAATCGACCGACCTTGCCGTCCGAGTCGCACGTGATGTCGACGAGCGTGCCCTCGAGCTCCGGCTTCTCGTCGAGCCGATGGATCGGAACGACGGGGAAGAGCGCGCCGAACGACCAGTGATCGAGGAGCGACTGGAAGACGGAGAAGTTGCAGATGTGCTGCGTGCTGAACTCCCGCTCGAGGCCACGGAGGTCGTCCGGGACGTCGGCCGGGTCGAGCAAGGCCGCCGCCGAGCGGATCCGCTGCGCCACGCGCCAGAACTCCGCCTCGACGCTCGCCTTCACGTCGAGCTCGAGGAGGCCGAGGTCGAACATCTTCTGCGCCTCCTCCTTCGTGTGGAGGAGGTCGTGCCACGACTCGTTGAGCCCGCGCTCGGGGAGGTTGCGCGTGATGTCCTCGAGCGCGGAGAGGAGCTTGTGCTCCTTCACCGGCCCCGGCTCCTGCTCGCCGGAGGGCGCGCGCTCGATGGCGCCGAAGGCCTCGACGACGAGCACGCAGTGGTTCGCGACGATCGCTCGCCCCGACTCCGAGACGATGTGCGGGTGCGGCACCTTCTCCTCGTCGCAGACGTCGGCGATGTTCCAGACGACGTCGCGGGCGTACTCGTCGACCGAGTAGTTCATCGAGCCGTCGAACGTCGAGCGCGAGCCGTCGTAGTCGACGGCGAGACCGCCGCCCACGTCGATGTAGTCGATGGGGTGGCCGGCGCGGCGAAGCTTCGCGTAGTAGCGCGCGGCCTCGCGGACGGCGCGCTTCACGATGAGGATGTCGGGGATCTGCGAGCCGATGTGGAAGTGCAGGAGCTTGAAGGCCCGCGCCATCCCGGCGTCCGCGAGGATCTTCGCGGCCTCGAGGATCTCTCCCGTGGAGAGGCCGAACTTCGCGCGCTCGCCCGACGACTCGGCCCACTTGCCGGCGCCGCGCGCGACGAGGCGGATGCGCATGCCGACCTCGGGCTGGACGTTCATCTCGGCGGCGAGACGAACGATGGCGCGGACCTCGGAGAGCTTCTCCGCGATGAGGATGACGCGCTTGCCGAGCTTGTTGCCGAGGAGCGCCGTGCGGATGTACGCGTCGTCCTTGTAGCCGTTGCAGATGATGAGCGAGTCGTTGTCGGTGTGGAGCGCGAGGCCCGCGAACATCTCGGACTTCGAGCCGACCTCGATGCCGTAGTGCCAGGGGCGGCCGGCCTCGACGATCTCCTCGACGACCTCGCGGAGCTGGTTCACCTTGATCGGGAACACGCCGCGGTAGACGCCGCGGAACTTGTTCTCCTGGATGGCCTTGGCGAACGCCTCGTTCAGGACGCGCACGCGGTGGTGCAGCATGTCCTGGAAGCGGATGATGAGCGGAGCCTTGAGGCCCTCGTCGCGGATCGCGGCCTCGACCACGTCCAGGATCTTCACCGTCCCGCCGCGTGCGGCGAGCGGCGACACGGTCATCTTGCCGTCGGGCGAAACCCCGAAGTGCCCCGCGCCCCATCGATCGATGAGGTAGAGCTCTTCGGCGTCCTCGACCGTCCACGCGGCGGGCGCGGCTTGAAGGCCGGGCTGCGAGTCGGGATGCAGCTGCGGGGCCGTCGGGGGGGCAGACGCGGTCGCGTCACCAGGCTCGGGAAGTTTCATCACTGACACGCGTCCAAGCTAGTCGATCGCACGTTCCGTGCGCGCAAGATCTGAAGGGTGGCCGTCCGGTCGGGCTCGTGACGGATGGGTGACATGAACGGGACGTAATCATGGCTGGGCTTGTGACCGCGGGTTCCAGCGCGAACACTTCGGGGATGCACCCGCTCACGCTCCGTTCCGCCACAGCTGCCGACGTGCCCCGGCTCGTCGCCCTGAATGCCGCGGCCTACCCCGAGCTCCTCGCGGACGGCGTCGTCTTCGACGCCGCCCAGCTGCGCGCGCACGGGCACGTGTTCTCCGAGGGCCAGATCGTCGCCGAGGAAAATGGCGTGATCATCGGCGCGATCGCGACCTTGGTCGTCCACGGCAGCGCGGCGACGAGGCCGCATGCCTGGACCGACATCACGAGCTTCGGCACCTTCGCGTGCCACGATCCGCGGGGCGACACGCTCTACCTGGCCGACGTCTACGCGGACCCCGCCGTGCACGGCCGCGGCGTCGGGCCCGCCCTCTACGGGGCGCTCTTCGACCTCTGCAAGCGCAAGAACCTCCGTCGGGTCGTCGCGGGCGGGCGCCTCTGGGGCTACCACGAGGTCTCGTCCCGGCTCTCGCCCGAGCAGTATGTCGACGAGGTCATCCGCGGCGTCCGTCGCGACCGCGTCCTCGGCTCCCAGCTCCGGGCCGGGTTCTCCGTGAAGTCCGTCCTCGCGGGCTACCTCGACGACTGGCGCAGCGCCGGCTTCGCGACCCACCTCGTCTGGGAGAACCCCGCCTTCGTGGTGCGAGAGGAGCGCACCTCGAGGCTGCCGATCGAGCGCTGACGCCGGAGGGCTGACCCCCGGATCAGTCGGTGGGGTCGCCGCAGCGCGCGAGGAGCGCGTCGAGGTCGGACGCCGTGACGCCGGCGATCCGCCGGAGATCATCGACCGTGTCACGACGCATCCGTACGCCGTGCGGGATGACGACGGCGCGGCCTCCCCGCTCGAGGATCGTGCCGTTCGGGTCGACACGGAAGATCTCGAAGCCGCCCAGAAGGAACGCGTCGACGAGCCACGCGGAGCTGATGGGATCCCGCAAGGACCGAGAGCCACCAGCCCTCGTCGAGAAGACCTCGGCGCCGACGACATGCTGCGTGGAAGAGCGCATGCGGCGCATGAAACCAGACCGCCCGCGTCCGTTTCCGAACAAGTCGGCAACGATCGCGTGCGCGGTCGGGACGTCATGGGTCGCGAGCGCTACCTCGCGACGTGCGCGCGGAGGATGTCGCGCGGCGCCCGCGCGTCGAGGCCGACGAAGGCCGCCTCGAGCGCCGCGAAGGCCGAAAAATCGACCGGATCGTCGATCACGACGCCCGCGTCGATGAGGCCCGGCGCGCGGACGAGCATCGCGACCGTGCGGTCGTAGAGGTGAGGCGAGCCGTGGCTCGCTCCCTTGCCGCTCACGATCTCGCCGTCGAAGAACGAGCCGAGCCGCGGAACGATGTAGTAGTCGCCCGCCCCGGTGACGGGCGCCCATGCGCGGCAGACGAGCGTCATGACGTCCTCGCCGACGCGTGCCCGTGCCGGGCTGCCCTTGGCCGTCGCGAGCACGCCCGGACAGCGCTCCGCGAGCAGGCGCGTGTCGATGAGCTGCTCGACGCCGTCATGGTGCTTGTCGAAGACCGCCCGCACCGCGACGTCGAGGCGCGCTCGGCGGTCCGGGGCGAGCGCGTGCGCGGCGGGCGTCAGGAACACGTAGGGGTCGGCGATGCCCGTGACCCACCGGCCCTCTCCGAGCGCCGCCTTCGCGGACGCGACGAGCTCTGCTCGCAGCTCGTTCGGCTCCAGCCGGACGCCGGTCGTGCAAGGCCGCCCGTAGGGGTCGGGGGGAGGCGAGCGGTGCTCGGCCGACGGGCAGCTCACCCCCGCGCGGGCCGGGGGGATCTCCGGCATCGAAAGGTTGCCGTGGTCGGCGGCCAGGAGGACCGGCACCGTCCCGAGACGGCGCTCGAGCGTGTCGAGCAGGGTCGCGAGCTTCGCATCGAGCTTTCGCAGGTGATCCCAGGCCTCCCAGGAGTCCGGCCCGAACACGTGACCGATCACATCGGAGGCCGACAGGCTCAAGAGGAGGAGCGTCGGCCTCGCCGGATCGTACTCGGCCTCGAGCGCGGCGAGCGCGATGTCGAGGATCGCGCTGTCGCCCGCGGGCAGCGCGCGAAACGAGGCCGCCGTGCGCGCGACGTGCGGGAACGTCGTCCCCAGGCCGTCCAGATCCCCTTCGCCGGGCTGGTCGTCGGGGCTGACGGCGTGCGCGGCGACCCATGCCGGGTCGCCGAGCTCCCACGGGACGCTCCGTGCCTTCGCGACCGCTCGCGCATCTCCGAAGGGGGCCGCCCACTTCGGGAACACCTGCTCGAACGCGGTCGACGTGACGAACGTGTCGAGCGCGGGATCGAACCAGATCACGTGCGAAGGGTGCTTTCCGGCGGGCAGGATCGCGGCGCGGTCCTTCAGCGAGACGCTCACGATGAACGCCTCGGGATGGGCGGCGCGAAGGCGGTCGGCGACCGTGTCCGCGCGAAGTCGCGCAGCCGACGAGCTCGCCGTCGTGCCGATACCCCCCGGGGTCACCGCGCGCGTCGTGTCGTCGCGCAGGATCGTGAACCTGGAGCCGCCTGTCTCGTCGGGGAGCTCGTTACCGACGATTCCCGACTCGGCGGGGACCTTGCCGGTGTGGAGCGCCGCGTGTCCGGGCGCGGTGTCGGTGACCGCGTACGGGTAGCGCATGTTCTTCACCCACGTGCCTTCGCGGATGAGGCGCGCGAAGCCGCCGTCCCTCGGGAGCGCGGGCCAGCGCGAGGCGGCCACCCATGCCGAGAGCTGATCGACGACGATCGCCACGGCGACGGGCGCGCGCGGCTTCGCGACGGCCGCGGAAGGCGCGGACGCTGTCGCGAGCGCCGCGGGCCTGACGGGGGCCGCGCCGGGCGGATCGCAGGCAAGCCCCATCGCCGTGCCGCCGAGCAAGAGGGCGATCGACATCGGTTCTCGTAGACGCATCGCACGACGCTTCCACGCCGCGAGCGGCCTGCCAAGGCGTTCACCGAGGCGTGCGCGAAGCGTCACATGCCGGTTACCTGTGCCGGTGCTACAGCTGTTCGTGTGCGTGGATGGTCGGGCTCAGTCGCGGTGCTCGTGCTCGCTGCCGCGGTCGCGTGCGGTACCGACGGCTTGCTCCAGGGCGACGCTTTCACGCCTGACGGTGCGCTCCCGACCGAGCCCGCATCCGAGCGCGATGCCGCGACGGGTTCATGCGATGGGGGAGACGCCGGGGCGCCCTGCGATGCGAGCGCCCCCGACAGCGCGCCGGTCCTTCCGATCCCCGACGGTGCGGCTCCTCCCTCGAACACCTGCCAGACGGCGCGGCCGGTCGGAACCGTGACCGGGGACACGGGGGCGACCTCGCTCAGCGCGGCCGGCAAGTGCTCGGAGTGGATCAGTCTGCGCGCGACGGAGGACAGCTCGTCCGCCCTCGGAGCCCCCATGAAGGTGGCGCTCACGCTCACCTCGATGGGCCACGACTTCGACATGTACGTCTACCTGAACCCGGTGAAGGACGTGCTCGCGTGCAGCACGCCGCTCGCGATGTCGGAGACGCGCGGCACCGTCGACGAGATCGTGCCGCTGACGTGGGGCGAGGGCACGGTGGCCAACGGCTCGGACGACGGCCGCACGATCTGCGTCGCCGTCCAGAGCGCTCAGGGCCCATGCCCTCCCGGCTCGGGCTGGACGCTGACGGCGAGCGGAAATCGCTGATTTTCGGTCGTCTCGCGGGTGTCACCTGGCCGTCACCGAGCTGGACGATGATGCGGCCGTGGTTCATCTCGACATCAAGCGTGGCCTGCTCGCGCTCGGGCAAAATCGCCTGTTCCAGTTCTTCGTGATCGGCCTGGTCGGCTGGTCGCTCTCACCGAAGGCGCAGCGCGACCGCGAGGTCGTCGTCGAGTCGGGCGCGGTGGCCGAGGCGCTGCGGCTCGAGCAAGCTCGCGTGGCGCGGCCGCTCACGCCCGGCGAGAAGCAGGTCGTCATGAGCGAGCTCGTCGCCGAGGAGGTGCTCTTCCGGGAGGGGCTTCGCCTCGGCATCGGGACCGACGATGCGGTCGTGCGTGCGCGGATCGCCGAGCGCATGCGCGGTCATCTCGAGGCGGCGACGATCGCGCCCGTCACCGCGGACGAGGCACGCGACGAGGCGGAGCGAGAGGCCCCCGGCCTCCCGCCGCGCGTCCGCCTCGCGATCGCGTTCGTCTCGAAGGATCGCCCGAACGCCGCGGGCGACGCCGACGCGCTCGTGCTCGCGCTCGCGTCGGCTCCCGAGACCCCCGCGCCGTTCGGCGGCGATCGCGCGCCGATCGCCGCGACCCCGTGGTGGACCGAGGAGGACCTCGCGCGCGCCACCGGCGCCTCGGTCGCGCGAGCGGCGCTTGCCACCCCCGTCGGCTCGTGGAGCTCACCCATCGCCTCCGCCTGGGGCTTCTACCTGGTGAGACCGCTCGAGCGGCGCGCGCCGACCGCCGTCGAGGCGACGACTGCAGCGGCCGCCGAGGTTCGGCGCCGCAAGCGCGCCGACGCGGTGTCGCGGGCCGTGTCGCGCATCTCGTCGGACTACGACGTCTCGGTGAAGAGCCCGCCGGGTGAGCCGACGTTCGACGCGCGCGCGGCAGCTGGCACGTCCCGCGGGTCCGGGCGCAAGGACGGTGTCGATTGAGGCTCCTCGTCGCTCTCGCCGTCGCGCTCCTGCTCGTCGTGCTCGCCGGAACCGTGCATGCGCATGCGTCTCGTACCGCGTACCTCGACGTGACCGAGCTCGGAGAAGGCGAGGCCGTCGCGTCGCTCTCGTCGTCCGCGCCTGCCCGCCTCACGCTCACGTCGGCCGACTGCACGGTGGAGGCGATCCCGAGCGCGGCGCGCTCGCAGTCCGTCGCCTCGGTCCGGCTCCGCTGTCCACACGGTCTCGCCGGAGCGACGCTCGCGGTCTCGGGAATGGTGGAGGGCGCCGACGTCGTGATCGCGCGCGTGCTCCCGGTGCATGGCGAAGGGCAGGGGGCGGTGCTCACCGCGCGCTCCCCGAGCTTCGCGATCGCCGGGGCCTCGGCCGGCCCTGCGGTCTTCACACGCTACGTCGCCCTGGGGGTCGAGCACGTCCTCTCGGGGCTCGATCACCTCCTCTTCCTCCTCGCCCTCGTCTGGCTCGCTCACGGGACCTCGAGGGGGTCGCTTCGCGCGTGGGCGTTCGAGCTCGCGCGCGCGGCGACCGCCTTCACGCTCGCGCACACCCTGACGCTCACCGCCACCTCCCTCGGCGTGCTCCACGTCCCGCCGCCGCTCGCCGAGGCGATGATCGCCGTCAGCCTCGTGCTCGTCGCGCTCGACGTCGGGCGAGCCGCCGGCAAGAGCCGGCTCGGCGTCGTCGCCGCCTTCGGTCTCGTCCACGGCCTCGGCTTCGCAGGCTCGCTCGCGAGCGCGAGGCTCCCCGGGAGCGCCGCGCTCCTCGGGCTCTTCGGCTTCAACGTCGGCGTGGAGGTGGGGCAGCTGCTCCTTCTCGCGGGGGCCGTCGCAGCCATCTCGCTGCTGCCGCGAACGAACGACCTCCGTGCTCGCGCCGCGACGTTCTCCGCCTACGCGATCGGCGGGGCCGGCGCGTATCTCGTCCTCGCTCGCTCCGCCCTCTTCTTCCGATGAGCTCCCGTATGACCGTCCATCGCCATTGCATCACCATCGCGATCGTTCTCGCGGCTTCCGCCGCGTCCCTCCCTGCGCTCGCGAGTCGCGACGGCGAAGGGCCCGAGGACGTGAGCAAGCCAGCGCCCGCGCCAGGCCCTGCGCAGACCCAGACGCCGAGCGCGCCGCCCGGTGGCCATGCGCCCTCCGCCGTGAAGGGCGTCCCGCCCGACACGCTGCAGCCGTCGCCGATCGATCCGAACGCGCCCGCGAAGGAGAAGGGGCCCTGGGACTTCAGCCTCTTCGGCTACCTGCGCGCCGGCTACGACTACTCGTTCAAGGACGAGCGCTACGACTTCGTCGGCCGCAACAACGGCTTCGTTCTCGACAGCGCCCGCGTCGGCATGCAGGGACGGAGCGTCGCCTACAACGTCACGTTCCGCATCTCGATCGAAGGCGCCTCCGACGTGCTGACCGCGCCGAACACGCCGCTCGGCTCGCTGTCGGTGCGGCTGCGCGATGGGTTCGCCCGCTGGGACCCCGTCTCGTTCGCCGGCCTCCAGGTCGGCCAGTTCAAGGCCCCCTTCCAGGAGGAGGAGCTCCGGGGAACGCAGTCGCTCCTCTTTGCGTCGCGCGCCGTCGGTGTCGAGGGCGTCGCGCCGGGTCGCGGCTTCCAGCTCCCGGGCATCCAGCTCGATCCCCAGCTCGGCGTCATGCTCTCGCCGATCCAGCCGATCGGCGGCGACGTCGCGGTCTCGTACTACCTGATGGTGATGAACGGCAACGGCTCGAACCAGCTGCTGGACGACAACGGGAAGGTCGGCCTCGTCGGCCGCACCGAGCTCGACATCCTCAAGTACGCGCGCATCGGCGCCGCCGTCTTCCACAACGAGCGCACCGTGGGGACGCCGCCGAACCTGTACAACGAGGAGGACTTCGGCCTCACCGGTGACGTGAGCGTGAGCATCGCCGGGCTCGAGGCTCTCGCGGCCGTCACGCGCGTCCGCACGGTGTTCCCCACGGTCGGCACGAGCGCCCGCGTGCAGCTCGCGTATCAGGCGCAGGCGGGCTACCGCTTCGACATCGCGAGCCTCCAGCTCACGCCCGCCTACCGCTACGCGTACCTTCATCCGTGGGAGAGCGGCGGCGGCGGCGGCTTCGACGCGTTCAAGCTCCAGTACCACACGTTCGGCGTGAGGCTCGCGCACGCGAAGCTCCCGGTCACCGCGTGGATCAACTACACGCTCACCGGTGAGGAGGAGGGTCGCAAGCTCTCGAACGATCGGGTCGAGCTCCTCGGACAGGTGACGTTCTAGCCATGCGCCGGCTCCTCCTCTCGCTCTTGCCGCTGCTCGTCGTCGCGCTCGTCTGGGCCGGTGGCTGCGCCACGCCGGCGGGCGGCGCGTCGGCCGCGCTCATCACGAACCGCGCGCAGCTCATCGGCGGAGAACGCGCGCTCGGCGACGTCGGCGACTACATCATCGAGAACGAGCGCATCCGGCTCGTCGTGCAGAAGCCCGGTTTTTCCCGCGGATTCGGGGTCTACGGCGGAAGCCTGATCGACGCCGACCTCCGTCGACCGAGCGAGACGGGCACCTCCGGCGAGGCGCCCGGCAACGACCAGTTCGGCGAGCTCTTCCCGGCGTTCTTCGTGCAGGCCGTCGACGTGAGCACGGTGTTCGTCTCCTCCGACGGCAAGGACGGCGGCCCCGCGCGCATCACCGCGGTCGGCGAGGCCGGAGACTTCCTCGAGCTCGCGGCGATCCTGAACCGCGCGGTCACGGGCTCGAACATCGACTACCAGTCGCTCAGCAGCCAGCCGCAGCTCAGGTACACGATCACGTACGAGCTCGAGCCTCGCCGCAGCTACGTCACGATCCGCTTCAAGGTCACGAACGTGAGCTCGAAGCACCTGAAGTTCCCGTCGGACTTCGCCGTCGAGCTCCTCGGGCTCGTCAGCCTGCCCACCAACGGCTTCACCGTGCCGATCGGCGACGTCGCGCTCTTCGGCGCGACGAGCAGCGTCTTCATGCCGGGCATCGGCTTCGACTCGCGCTTCGGGCTCCAGGACTCCTACCAGCGGAAGGTCGATTTTCCTGCGTTCCCCGGCATCGTCACCGAGTGGATCGCCTCGCGCGGCGCCGGCGCGAGCTACGGGCTCGCGGTCGCCCCGAGCGACCGCAACTTCGTGCTCGGCAAGAAGGCGACGTACGACGACGGCAAGACGCCCATCACCGATACGAGCATGCTCGTGCCGTTCTCGGCGAGCTCGTTCCTGGGCGTCTTCTACGACAGCGCGCCCGCCGACCTCTCACCGAACGAGTCGTTCGAGACAGCCAAGCACTTCATCATCGGCTCGGGCGACGTCGGCTCGGTGCTCGACAGCATCAACGTGATCCGCAATGCGGCCACCGGGCAGCTGGGCGGGCAGGTGCTCGACACCGTGACGGGGACGCCCTCGACCGGAACGCAGGTCCTCGTCTACCAGCGCTTCCCCGACAAGACGCGCCGCATGTACACGCAGTACGACGTGCGCGAAGAGGGCTGGTTCGGCGGCACGCTGGTCCCGGGCGCGTACAGCCTGCGGGTCGCCGGCGAGGGACGACCGCTCGGGCCGTTCATCGACTTCCGAATCGAGGCGGGGCAGACGACGCCCGTTCGCACCGAGAGCACGCCGCCCGGACGCATCGTCGTGAACGTCGTCGACGCCGAGGGCCACCAGCTCCCGGCGAAGGCGACCGCCGTCGGCACGTATGGCCCCGACAGCGGCACCGGCCTCACGCGTCACTTCCTCTTCGACCTCCAGGCCGGCGAGCGCTTCCGCGCGAGCGATCTCGTCGACGACGACCCGAACGACCCCGAGACGCGCCGCTACATCGAGACGTTCGCGTTCACCAAGGAGGGCGTCGCGGAGCTCGCCGTGCGGCCGGGCACCTACCAGATCGTCTCGAGCCGTGGCCCCGAGTACGATCTCGCGTCGACCGCGATCACGGTCGGCCCGAACGAGACGCGCTCGCTCACGCACAAGCTCACGCGCGTCGTCGACACCGCGGGCTTCATCGCCGGCGACCTCCACATCCACAGCAAGAACAGCATCGACTCGTCGATGACCCTCGACGAGCGTGTGCGCGGGCTGGCCGCCGAGGGCATCGAGTGGGGCGTGGCGACGGACCACAACTTCGTCACCGACTACCGCCCCTACGTCGCGCGCAACCAGTTGCTCGAGTGGCTCTATCCGATGGTCGGCCTCGAGATGACGACGCTCGAGTCCGGTCACTTCAACGGCTATCCGCTGCGCTACGACGCCGGGCCGGTCACGCACGGCGCGTACGAGTGGGCCGGTCGCGCCCCCGAGGAGGTCTGGGGCGACATGCGCGCGCTCGGCAGCCTTGGGCCGGACCGCACGATCATCCAGGTCAATCACGGCCGCGACGGCGTGCTCGGCTACTTCTCGCAGTACCAGCGCGACGCCTTCACCTCGAAGGAGCTCACGCCGACGCTCGTGCAGCAGGTCATCGCGCCCAAGGGGCCCGCGTTCCGCACCAAGGAGGGGAAGACGACCTTCTCGACGCGCTTCGACGCGATGGAGATCGCGAACGGCAAGCTGTTCCACGAGATCCACCACTTTCGCGTGCCGGACGCGCTCCCGCACGGAGACCTTCCCGCCGACGTCCCGCCCGCCGGTACCATCCTGCTGCAGGCGAACGGTCAGCCCGGCTTCCCGGGGGCCGTCGAGGACTGGTTCAATCTCCTGAACCTCGGTCACCGCTTCATCGCGGTGGGCACCGGCGACAGCCACTCCGGCGCAGACGAGGCCGGACAGTTCCGCACGATGGTCTTCGTCGGCGACGACCGGCCGATCTCGCTCACCGAGGACCGGATCGTCGACGCGATGCAGAGCCGGCGCGTCGTCGCGACCAACGGCCCGCTCGTCGACTTCTACGTCGACGACGCGGAGCGCGGCGTGATGGGCAAGACGATCGGCAACGCGAGCGGTCACGCGAGGCTCGGCTACAAGCTCACCTCCGCGCCGTGGATCAGCGTGGCGCGCCTCAACATCTGGCGGAACGGGACCATCGCGAAGGTGGTGCAGGTCGACCCGAACCGCGACCTCGCACGCTCGCCGCTCGTCGATGTCGTCGATCTCGACCTCGCCGAGGACGTGAAGGGCGCCTTCATCGACAGCTGGTTCGTCGTCGAGGCGATCGGGTACAAGAGCCTGTTCCCGGTGATCAAGCCGCAAGAGATCCCCCCGGTGCTCCTGACGGAGGCCATCGCCGTCCTCGCCGGGCCGCTCGGCCTCGGGAGTGACGAGTTCGGCGCGCTGCGTCCGCCGGAGGTCTACCCGGTGACCGCCTGGGCGATGACGAACCCGGTCTGGGTCACGCACGGCAGCGGCGCATTCCAGCCGCCCGGGACGGTACCGATTGACGTGCTCAGCCGTCCCGAGAACGATCCGAAGATGCAGGCGTTCGTCTACCCGCGGTCGACGGTGCGCGCGCCGCCGAAGCGCAAGATGAAGGCCGAGAGCCGCCCGACGGATCGCTTCGAGCCACGCGGCAAGGTTCCTCTCTTCTATCCGCGCGCCGACAATCCGTTCGACGTGCGGAAGGCGCTCTCGCGCTTCGGTCACCTGCGAGGGCACTCCGAGTAGTCCGATGAACAAGCGCGCGCTTCGCCTCTGGCTCGCGATCGTCGCGGCCGTCGTCCTCGTGCCGACGCTCCTCTACGTGGTGCTCCATCGCCCGTTCCCCGCGGACACGACGCCCGAGGGCGCGTACAAGCGGATCGCGCGCTCCGTGGCGGAGGACGACCCTCGCGGCTTCTTCGCGTACCTCGAGACCGAGGCGCAGTGGGCGTGCTTCACGATCCACGACATGCGCGCGAAGGCGAGCAGGCGGGTCGAGGCGAGCTACCCCGAGCCTCAGCGGACCGAGATGCTTGCACAGTACAAGGAGATGGCCGACGCCGCCGACGGCAGCCACGTGTTCGCGCTGCTCTATCGCGAGCGCGGCTGGGCGAGGCGGCTTCGTCGCGACCTCTCCGGTGTCGCCAAGGTCGACACCGAGGGCGACCGCGCGAGCGTCGTCACGGCCCAGGGCACGCGCTACCCGTTCCGCCGCCGCGAGAACGGCATCTGGGGCCTGACCATCTTCACGGCCGAGCTCCTGGCGGACGCGGAGAAGGCCACGCGGGATCTCGCGGTCGTGAGCGCGGCCGCGGACGACTACGATCGCGCACGCGGCGCCAAGAGGTAGATTGGTGGCGCGGGGACAGGGCGGATGTGTCCGGGCCACGGGATGGCGTCGTTGGCGCTGGGCGTTCGGAGCGCTACGCTGAACCCGTGGCCGCCGCCGTCGCCTTCCCCAGTGTCGCCCCGGTCCCCGAGGAGCAGCGGATGCTGATCCCTGCGACGTGGAAGGAGTACGTCCTCCTCCGCGATCTCATGGACGGTCCCGGTCTTCGGATGACGTACCTGAAGGGGAGCCTCGAGCTCATGAGCCCGTCACCAGCGCACGAGATGTGGAAGAAGAACATCGCCCGCCTCGTCGAGCTGTTTGCCCATCGGCGGGGAGTCGAGCTCTATGGCTACGGGTCGGCCACGTTCAAGAAGGAGATGGCGGATCGTGGGGCCGAACCCGACGAGTGCTATCTCGTCGGCCACGAGCTCCGCGACTATCCGCACATCGTTCTCGAGGTGATCCACTCGTCGCCGCTCGTGAACAAGCTCGACGTGTACGCACCGATGGGAGTCCAGGAGGTCTGGGTCTTTCGCGACGGCGCCTTCCAGATCTTCACGCTCGCCGCTGACGGCACCTACGGCGCGTCGCCCTCCGGTGGGAGCAACCTCCTGCCGGACCTGAATTTTGCCATGGTCGCCCGGTACGCCGTGCGCTCCGACACGCCGCGCGCCCTCCGCGAGTTCGAGCAAGAGATCGACTCGGCTCGCTAGAGAAGGCCGACGCTCGAGCCGCCGAGCGCGGAGAGGATGCCCGCGGCGTCGGCTCCGGCTACGTTTGGGCTCGGAGAGTCCAATGCTGCTCGTTGTCGACGACGACCCGCTCGTCTTGCGTCTTCTTGGTCGGCAGCTCGGCGATCGCCCGGCGATGTTTGCGAGCTCGGCGAGCGAAGCGCGCGAGATGGCGACCAGCCGCCGGCTCTGGCGTGGTTACGTCGTCGACGTAGGTCTGCCCGAACGACCGAGGGCAGGCCTCGACTTGCTGGCGTGGCTCTGCGACTACGACGGCGGAGCCGAACGGATCATCATCACCGCGCGTCCCGCGGAGATCGCGGACGTGGAATCGCGCCTCGACGCGACCGTCATCCCGAAGCCATTCGACGCGCAGCAGCTCGCGCGCGTTCTAGAGCGGTGTGATGGGAGAGCATCGGAGGACCCTGTCGCCACGGTCCTTGCTCGCGCGAAGGAGCAGTACGGGTTCACGCAGCGTGAGGACGATCTCGTCGCGCATGTCGCGGAGGGGTACACCTCCGCGTCCTTCTGCGAGCGTGCGGGTATCTCGCGCTCGACGTACAAGACCCATCGCGACGGCGTGCGGAAGAAGACCGAAGCGAGCAGCGCCGAGTCGTTCGTGATCCGACTCCTCTGCCGCGAGCTCCGGCGGCGGCGGTAAACGCGGCGGCTTCGGGCTCTCGCGGTTTTCCGCATCGTCCCTTTGGACGATGAGACAGGAGGCGAGCTACACGCTCGGCTCGCTACAAGCTCTCACGAGATTTTCGCAAACTGATGCGGCAGCCTGGACCGGCGCGACCGCGCTGGGCCATTAAGATGTCCCGCCGCGCGTGCGCGCGGCTCGCGAGCGTCGTGTCGCTCGTCGTCCCATCGGCAGCGCGTGATGCCCGTGTGTGCCGACGGTCGTGCTCACCGCGCGATGTCCGTATCCGCGGTGCGCGCGCGTCGTGTGTGCGCGCGCGAGCGCCGACGGCCGTTTCGAGCTCGCGACCATGGCCGAGCTCCTGAGGTGGTCGCCTTTGGCGCTCGTCTCGGCGGGGTCGACCTGGCTCTGGCTCTGCGGGCTCATCGTCGCCTTCGCGACGATCCCGGCGATCGGCCTCCGCGAGGCGTTCGACTCGCTGCTCTGCGGCGGGTTCGCGTGGCTGTTCTTCCTCGGCGGGAGCCTTCTCGCGCTCGTGCCGGTCATCTACTTCGTGCGCGGTCTCGCCTGCGCCGCGCACGACGCGGTCCGGAGCGCATCGCGAGCGCGCGCCGCCGTCCGGGCGGGCGAGGCGGGAGGCCTTCGCCTCGCGCCGGACCCGCGCACGTATCGTTCACACTGAACGGGGGGGGAGCGGCCCGCCCGGAAGCGGCCGCACGATGCCGTACTGGGGCGGGATGAAGATGTCGCGATAGCCCTGCTCGATCGCCGCGCCGAGCGTGAAGTGCGGGTTGGCGAGGTGGGGCCGCGCGAGCGCGCAGAGATCGGCGCGGCCCGAGAGGACGAGCGTGTTGATCTGATCGGCCGACGAGATGCCGCCGACGCTCATGGTCGGGATCTTCACCTCGTTCTTCACCATGTCCGCCCAGTAGGCCTGGTACGCGCGGCCGTAGAACTTGGGCCGCGACTCGGGCGTCGTCATGCCGGCCGAGCAGTCGATGATGTCGGCGCCGTGCTCCTTGAGCGCGCGCGCGAGCGCGAGGACGTCGTCGTCGTCGACGCCGCCCGGCAGCCAGTCGGTCGACGAGATGCGGACGCTGATGGGCTTCTTCGCGGGCCAGGCGGCGCGGACCGCGTCGAAGACCTCGAGCGGGTAGCGCATCCGGTTCTCGCGCGTGCCGCCGTAGCTGTCGGTGCGCACGTTGGTGAGCGGCGAGAGGAAGCTCGCGAGCAGGTAGCCGTGCGCCATGTGGACCTCGAGGAGGTCGAAGCCCGCCTCGTCGGTCCAGGTCGTCGCGCGCTCGTACTCCGCCTTCACGCGGTCCATGTCGCCGCGGTCCATCTCGCGAGGGACCTGGCTCTCCGGGTAGTACGGAAGCGGCGACGCGCTCATGATCGGCCAGTTGCCGGACTCCAGCGGCCGATCGCTGCCCTCCCACATGACCTTGGTCGAGGCTTTGCGGCCGGCGTGTCCGAGCTGCAGGCCGATCTTCGAGGCCGAGTGCCGGTGCACGTGCTCGACGATGTGCTTCCACGCGGCGACGTGCTCGGGCAGGTACATGCCGGCGCAGCCCGGGGAGATGCGCCCCTCGCGCGAGACGTCGGTCATCTCCGCCATCACGAGCCCGGCGCCGCCGGCGGCGCGCGCCGCGAGGTGCGTGAGGTGGAACTCGTTCGGCGTGCCGTCGACTGCAGAATACATGCACATCGGCGAGACGACGACGCGGTTCGGGAGCACGAGGTCGCGCAGCTTGAGCGGCGCGAACATGGCGGGCGTGCTCGGCGTGGTGCTCGCGCTGCGCGCGAACCAGCTCGCCACCTCGCCGGCGAACTTCGTGTCGCGGAGCTTCAGGTTGTCGTAGGTGATGCGCTTGCTGCGCGTCAGCAGGCTGAACGCGAACTGCGTCGGCTCGAGATCGCGATAGCGCTTCACGTTCTCGAACCACACGAGGCTGTCCTGCGCGGCCTTCTGGATGCGCTCGACGACCGGGCGCCGCTCCTCCTCGTAGGCGACGAGCGCCTGCGCGACGTCGCCTTGCTCGACGAGCGCCTTCACGAGCGCGATCGAGTCCTCCATCGCGAGCTTGGTGCCCGAGCCGATCGAGAAGTGCGCGGTGTGCGCGGCGTCGCCGAGGAGCACGACGTTGCCGTGGTGCCAGGTCTCGTTCTTCACCGTGGGGAACTGCAGCCAGGCGGACTTGTTGGCGAGGAGCTTCTCGCCGCCGAGGTGCTTGCCGAAGAGCTCCTCGATGTACGCGAGGCTCTGCTCGGTGGTCGCCTGGTCGAGGCCCGCCGCGAGAAACGACGCCTCGTCGCACTCGACGATGAAGGTGCTCGTGTCCGCGTCGAAGCGGTACGCGTGCACCTGGAACATGCCGTGCGCGTTCTCCTCGAAGTAGAACGTGAACGCGTCGAACCTCTTCTTCGTGCCGAGCCAGATGTACCGGTTCTTGCGCACGTCGAGCGTGGGCTTGAAGGCGTCGACGTGCTTGTCGCGGACCTTGCTGCGGAGCCCGTCGCAGGCGACCACGAGGTCGGCTCCTGCGGTGTGCTTGTCGTAGTCGTCGACCTCGACGCCAAAGCTGAGCTTGATGCCCAGCTCGACGCATCGCTCGGTGAGGATCCGGAGGAGGTCCCGCCGCGCGATCCCCGAAAAGCCGTGTCCGTCCGAGCGGAGGCACTCGCCGCGATAGTGGATGTCGATCGCCGTCCAGTGGGCGAAGGCCTTCGTGATCGCTTGGTAAGTCGGCGCGTCGTTGTCCTCGAGATAGGAGAGCGTCTCGTCCGAGAAGACGACGCCCCACCCGAAGGTCACGCCTGCGGCATTCCGTTCGAGGACGGTGATGTCGGCGTCAGGGCGCGCCTTCTTGTAGAGGATTGCGAAGTAGAGGCCCGCCGGTCCGCCGCCAATGCAAACGACCTTCATTTTGGGTCACGTGCGTACCATGCGGAGAGAATCGCGGCGACCGGCGATCCGCCCGGCTTCGTCGAACGTATGTCCAGGCTGGCTCCACGGCGAAATGACGCAGGGCAGCGAAAACAAACGAACAGGGACCGATTTGCAGTCAGTTTCGCCATCGGTCCGCTCGAGCCGTGCGTACCGTGGCACTCGGTTTCCTTTTTTGCTGAGGAGGACTCGATGAGAACAACATTCTTGAAGTGGATGGTCGTCGTCGGAGGCGCATGCCTCGCGACCGCGGTCATTCATCCGCGCCTTGCGCGTTCTGCCGACCACCTCGACGCGCCCGCGACCACGGCCGAAGCCGCGGCCGACGTCAACGACGTCTACGCGTTCCTCGACAAGCCGGGCGACCCGACGACCAAGGTCGTCTTCGCGATGACCGTCTTCCCGGCCGCGCCGGCCGCGGCCAAGTTCTCCGACACCGTGCAGTACGTCCTGCACACGCAGAGCGGCGCCAAGTTCGGCGCCACCACCACGAGCGACCTCAACATCATCTGCACGTTCGACGCGGCGCAGAAGGCCCAGTGCTGGGCAGGCGCAGACGAGTACGCGACCGGCGACGCCAGCGCGGCGACCGGCATCGTGAGCGCCGACGGCAAATTCAAGGTGTTCGCGGGCCTCCGCGCGGATCCCTTCTTCTTCAACCTCGCCGGGTTCAAGAAGGCCGTTGGAACCGTCGAGGGCGCCGCGGGCGGCCTGACGTTCAACGACGCCGGCTGCCCGGCGGTCGATGTCGGCACGTCGGGGCTCCTCGTTGGCCAGCTCAGCCACGATCCCGACGGTGGCGACGGTACCGTTAGCCCTCCGCAGGACTTCTTCAAGAACCTGAACGGCCTCGCGATTGTCGTGGAGCTCGACAAGGCCTTCGCGACCAAGGGCGGAAACATCATCAGCGTGTGGGGCTCTACCCACAGGAAGCCCTGAGAGGAGGAAGTCATGAACCGCAAAACACTGCTCTCGATTGGCTCCGCTCTCGTGGCGATTGGCGTGATGTCCGTGGCCGGCTACGGCTGCGGCGACGACGACGATGCCGTCACCACCAAGACCGACTCGGGCACCCCGACGACGGAAACGGGCACGACCGAAACCGGCACGCCTGACACGGGGACGAAGAACCCCGCGCCCCCGACGCTCGGCGCGCAGATCGATCGCATGGGCCGCCCCGCGATCAACACCGCGCTCAACAACGTGTTCAACCCGGACGCCGGCACGGCGGGCGCCGCGAAGGACAACTACAACAAGGACAGCAACCAGGCGACCTGGAGCGCCACGTACGTCGCCGAGACGTCGAAGAATCTCGCGATCTTCGACAGCCTCGACACCGTGTGCGGCAACCAGTTCCTCGCGAACCCGGACGGTGGCTCGCCGAACCACGGCAACACGGCGGTCTACGGCGGATTCGGCGGCGTCACCGCCGACGATCGCCTCTGGCTCGACGCGAACGGCGCCACCTGCAACACGTACCTCGCCGTCGAGGGCCAGGCGACGGGCCTCATCCCGAATACCGACTGTGGTGGCCGCGCGCTCAAGTACGACGTCATCGACATCACGTACTCGGCTGTGGCGGTCGGCGGCATCATGGGCGTTGGCGACGGCATCGACGCCGATCCCGTCAAGACCGCGGCGACTGCCTTCCCGTACCTCTCCGGACCGCAGTGATGGACCGCAGCGCAGGACGAGGGCGACCGGACGGTCGCCGGGCCACGAACCTTCGCCGCCACCTCGTCCCTGCGCTGCTCCTCGTGCTCGCGCCGATCATGGTCGGCGCGTGCAGCAAGAAGAACAACGACGGCGGTGTGAGCAGCGTCCCTGACGCGGCTCCGCCGCCGGTCGCCATTTCGGGCGCCGCCGTCGCCGCCGAGGACAGCGGCCTTTCGGGCCGCCTCCGGACGACGAGCTGGAGCATCGCCGGCAGCAACCTCGACGGGCAGATCGCCGACCCCGTTCGCAGGAACAATCCCGACCCCGGCCAGCAGCTCTTCCTCATCGAGCTCCTCATCGAGCGCGGGAACGTCGTCGCCAACGTCGCCGACTACGAGAAGGCCGACGCCATCGGCGCGCAGCTCGTCAAGTCGTACCCGAAGGATGCGACCGCGCACGTCGCGCACGCCATGACGCTCGGCGCGTTCCACGAGTTCGACGCACAGGCCAAGGAGCTCGACGAGGCGGAGAGGCTCAAGCCCAACTCGCCGCGGATCGCTGGCGCGCGCGCCTCGCTCTTCATGGCGCAGGGCCGCTACGACGAAGCCGCGAAGCTCCTCGGCACGACGAACGAGCAAAGCTCGCCGACCGCGCTCATCACCGCCGCGGTCCTCGCCGCACGCATGCAGAAGCCCGACGAGTCGGAGCGCCTCTTCGAGCGCGCCCGCGCCGCGATCGTCGATGTGTCGCCCTTCCTGGTCGCGTGGATGGACTTCCAGCGCGCGTCGCTCCTCGAGGCGCGCGGCATGGAGAAGCAGGCGCGCGCCTACTACCTCGAGGCGCTCGAGGCGATCCCCGTCTACGTCCACGCGGCCGTGCACGCGGCGACGACCGACGCGCCCGACAAGGCCGTCGAGCGGCTCGAGGCCCTGCGCGCCGTCACGACGGATCCCGAGCTCCTCTCCGCGCTCGCCGACGCGCACAAGCGCGCCAAGCACGACGCCGAGGCGAAGAACGCGACCGACGCCGCGCGCGCTCGCTACGACGAGGTGCTCGCCAAGCACCCTGCCGCGTACGCCGATCACGCGGCGCGATTCTTCCTCGACTCCGGCAACGATCCGAAGAAGGCCGTCAGCCTCGCCGAGAAGAACGCGAAGTCGCGCCCCACCGAAGAGGCGATCGATCTCTGGATGGCCGCCGCCACCGCCGCGAACGACAAGAATCAGATCTGCGCCTCTGCCATCGCGATGAACGGCCTTCGCTACGCGTCCGAGATGCGCAAGCGGCTCGCCGCCGCGTCGTCGAACGGCTGTCCCGACTCAGGCGCGCCAGGCGCGAGCGACGCGGGCTCCGGCGCCAAAGACGCCGGAGCCAAGTAGCTCACCTACTGGGTCACTGCTTCGCGAGGAACGCTTCGAGCTCCTCGGAGCCGCCGACGTACTGCCCGTCGACGAACACCTGCGGCGTGCTCGCCTTGCCGCTCACCGCGCGGAGGTTCCGCGGTGAAGAGGCCACCTCCTCGTACGCCCAGCCCGTGTCCGCGAGGAGCTTCTTCGCCTTCGCGCAGAAGCTGCAACCGGGCTTCGTGAACAGGAGCACGTCGTGCGGCGGCTTCGCGTTCGGGTCGAGGTACTTGAGCATCGTGTCGGCGTCGGAGACCTCGAACGGGTCGCCTTCCTTGTCCGGTTCGATGAACATCTTCTTGATGGTGCCGTCCTCGACGAGCATCGAGTAGCGCCACGAGCGCTTGCCGAAGCCGATGGCCTGCTTGTCGACGAGCATCCCCATCTTCTCGCTGAACTCGCCGTTGCCGTCAGGGAGGAACACGATGTTCTCCGCGTGCTGGTCCTTCGCCCACTCGGTCATGACGAAGGCGTCGTTGACCGAGATGCACACGACCGAATCGATGCCCTTGCCCTTGAACGCCGGGAGGAGCTCGTTGTACCGGGGGACGTGCGCGCTCGAGCACGTCGGCGTGAATGCGCCCGGGAGCGCGAACACGACGACCTTCTTGCCCGCGAAGACCTCCGACGTCTTCACGTCCTTCCACTGGCCATTGTCGCGTGTGCGGAACGTGACCTCGGGTACGCGCTTTCCTTCACTGTTGTTCAGAGTCATCGGTCTCTCTCCTTCGCTTTCTTCGTTTGATGTCTTCAACGCTTCTGGATCTTCGAAGCCGCGTCGCGAAGGGCGGTGCGAAGGCCCTCCTCGACGACGGGGTGGTAGAACGGCATCGCGAGCATCGCGTCGATGGTGAGCCCTTGCTGGTGGGCCCACGCGAGCAGGTGCCCGATGTGCTCGACGCGCGGCCCGACGAGCTCCGCGCCGAGGAAGCGCCCCGTGGCGCGGTCGGCGTAGACGTGGCCGAGGCCACGGTTCTGCAGCATGATGCGGCTGCGGCCCTGGTTGACGAAGCTCACCTCGCCCACGACGACCTCGGTCTTGTCGGGCAGCGAGTCGAAGGTCGCGCCCGCGATCGCGAGCTGCGGCTCGGTGAACGTGATCGAGAGGAGCGAGCGGCGGAGGCCGGCAGTCACCTCGGGGAAGCGCGCCGCGTTCTGTCCGGCGATCATCCCCTCGTCGGAGGCCTCGTGGAGGAGCGGCACGTCGTCGTTCGCGTCGCCCGCGATGAACACCGAGGTGACCTCGCCACTCACGGCCTTGCACTGCAGCGTGGTGCGGTCGAAGACGGGCATGCCGCGCGCGTCGAGCGCGACGCCCGCGTGCTCGAGCCCGAGCCCGCGGAGGTTCGCCTTGCGGCCCGCCGCGACGAGCGCGAGCTCGAACGTCTCGACGCGCGTGACTCCCTCGAGGTCGACGAAGGTGACCTCGACTCCTCCTTCGACGCGCCGCACCTGGCTCACCGTGCCGTCCGGGTAGAGCGGCATCTCGTCGCGGAAGGCGGCGAGCGCCGAGGCCTTCACGACCGGGTCGGTGAGCGGCCCGATGGTCCCGTTCTGTCCGAAGACGGTGACGCGCACCCCGAGCCGGCTCAGCGCCTGACTGAGCTCGAGGCCGACCACGCCGGCCCCGAAGACCGCCACGGAGGCGGGCAGTGAGTCCCATGCGAACACGTCGTCGTTCACGACGAGCCGATCCCTCACGGCCTCGAACATCGGCGGTACGAAGGGCGAGGAGCCGGTCGCGATCACGATGGAGCGCGCCTTGATGCGGCGCATCGGCTTGCCGTCCGGGCCGTCGACCTCGAGCTCGCCGGGGGCGACGAACCGGGCGCGGCCGTGCACCTTGTGGTCCTCGGGGATCTCCTCGATGGTCTCGAGCACGAACCCGACGAAGCGGTCGCGCTCGTTGCGCACGCGATCCATGACCGCACGCCCGTCGACCTCGACGGTGGCGTGGACGCCGAACGGCGCCGCGTTCTCGGCCTGGTGGGCCGCGTCTCCGGCCGCGATGAGCAGCTTGCTCGGCATGCAGCCGACGCGGGCGCAGGTCGTGCCGTTGATCCCGCCCTCGATCATGAGGACGCGCGGCGTGACCGCGGCCGCGGCCCGGTAGGCCGCGAGCCCCGCCGTGCCTGCGCCGATGACGGCGACGTCGACCTGCTCCTGGGGTGCGCTTTCCATGACCTCACCATGCGCCTTTGGTACTGATTGAGCCAATACGAAAATTCGATGCTATTGATAGGTCATGGCTATCAGTAGCCCGTCCCTGCGCGACTTCTCGCTCCGCCAGCTCGAGTACGTGGTGGCCGTGGCCGATACCCTGGGATTCCGGCGCGCGGCCGAGCGTTGCGCGGTCTCGCAGCCCACGCTGAGCGCGCAGATCCAGCAGCTCGAGGGCGTGCTCGGGGTGTCCCTTTTCGAGCGCGACCGGAAGCGCGTCCTCCTCACCGCGGCGGGCGAGGAGGTGGTGGCGCGCGCGCGCCGCATCCTCGTCGAGGCCGACGACCTCGTCGCCGTGGCCACCCGCGCGCGCGATCCGTTCGCGGGCACGTTTCGCGTCGGCGTCATCCCGACGATCGCGCCGTACTTCCTCCCCGAGATCACGCAGGTCCTGGCGCTCGCGTACCCGAAGCTGCGCCTCGTCTTTCGCGAGGAGAAGACGGAGGACACCGTCCGCGATCTCTGGGCGGGGACGCTCGACGCGGGGCTCGTCGCGCTCGAGCCCGACCTCGTCGCGCTCGAGCATGCCGAGGTCCTCCGCGACCCGTTCGTGGTGGCGCTGCCCAAGGACCATCCGCTCGCGAAGAAGAAGAAGATCGCCCAGGCCGACCTCGACCACCAAGAGGTGCTCCTCCTCGAGGACGGCCACTGCCTGCGCTCGCAGGCGCTCGCGGTGTGCGGGAAGGCCGGCGCTCACGAGATGGATCTCCGCGCGACGAGCCTCGCCACCCTCGTGCAGATGGTCGCGGGAAGCCATGCCGTCACGCTTCTCCCCGAGCTCGCCCTCACGGTGGAGAATCGCGGCGGGCAGCTAGAGATCCGGCCCTTCTCCGCCCCGGTCCCGTTCCGCACCATCGCGCTCGTGTGGCGCCCGCGCTCCCCGTTCGCCGCCGCGTTCCGCGCGACCGCCGCGACGCTCAGGTCGCGTGACGCACGCTCCCGAAAGTCGCTCGGCGGGCGATCTTGAATCGAGTGAGGCCGCCGCTCGTCAGATACTCTCAGGCCTCATTGTCTGCGCCACGGCCCCGGGGGGGAGATTCCAACGCATGCGAAGCAGGCTCGATGGGTGTCGGTTCGTCGTCGTTGCCTCGCTGACGGGCCTCGTGGCCCTCGCGGGTTGCGATGTCGGTAAGCTCGCTGGGGTCGTGACCGCGGAGGACTCGAGCGTCGCGGCCGCCGCGCCGCTTCCGCCCATCCAGACGGCCACCCCCCAGGCCAGCGCCCCGGCGGTGAAGGCTCCCGTCGTGGCGAGCCCGGTCGCCAAGAATGCGCTGGTCGGAGCGGCCGGTGCCGGTACCAGCGGCACAGGCACCACCACCGGTACCACCGCGGGCGGCATCGTCGCCGCGGCCGCCACGGGCGGAGGTGGCTCGACGTCGACCAGCTCGTCGCTCGTCGGGAGCAACGGCAAGTGCTCTCCGCAGTGCACGTCGACCTGCGATTGCTCGGGCAAACCCATCGCCCCGGCGCCCGTGGCGACGACGTGCTCTCCGACGTGCACCGCGACGTGCGATTGCCACGGCGTTCCGCGTGTAGCCCCGACGCCTGCGCCCGCGGCCACGACGTGCTCTCCGACGTGCACCGCGACGTGCGATTGCCACGGCGTTCCGCGTGCCGCTCCGGCGCCCGCGCCCACCGCGGCCACGACGTGCTCTCCGACGTGCACCGCGACGTGCGATTGCCACGGCGTCCCGCGCTCGTCAGCCCGGTTCTGACCTTCCCGTCACGCCCATCACGCCCATCACGACAGGCTTCTCGTACCGGGCCGAGAGCGATCGAACGATCGCTCCGGGCCCGGTCCGAGTCAGGGGCTAGTCAGCCAGCCCCGTGCACGCTGTCCTCGTCGTGTGAATCACACGACACGAGCTCGCGAAGGTCGCTCAGGTCGTGTGAATCACACGACACGAGCTCGCGAAGGTCGCTCAGGCAGCGACGCGCTGTCGAAGCTGAACGCGCATCAGGTCGAAACTGGGCGCGGTCAGTCCACGTGCGCGACGCAGGAGGAACAGTGCATGGTGCACCTCCGCCTCGTCTGGCTCTTTGTCCGAACCGTCCAGGAGATTGCGGTCCCTTGCCAGCGAGAACGCTGCCATGAGCTCGTCACCTTCTGCCGTATCCAGGTAAGCCAGTGCGTCCTCGAGAGAAACGGTCTCGAGCGACTCGATGATGGTGGTCATCCGGTGTACCCCACGGACCGAATGAATCGGTCCTCTTCTACGAGTGACATCAAGGGTGTCGTGTCCCCTCGATGGTTAGAGGCATACGCAAAGTGACTTCACGTATGCACGGTTCGCATGCGCCAAGCGCGGTGACGCGCGGACGCCGAAATCGAACGATGGGCCTCGAGGAGCCAGAGGCTCACGAGGCTGCCGTTCGCGCTGACGCGTCGTGAGACGCGCCGTGTGACCACAAAGCTGCCCTTCGCGGAGGCGCCCTGCAGTGCGGGTCCTTGAATCTCGTGGAATCGACTGGAGAGGGGGCCTTGCGGGTCCCGCCGCGAAGGGCCGAAGTCCATACGGTTAATCACGGAGTTGGGAGCTGTCCCGCTCATTCCCGGACGATTGCCCGGGCGAAGCTGAATCCTCCAGAACCGTGCGCCGTAGTGCTTCGGCATTTCCCTCCCAGACACGCCATTCACGAGTCACGCAGTAGTTGCGGTGGGTTGAATCCGACCCCTCGCCTTATTGAAGGTACCCTGCACCGAACGGCCGGACCACTTTTCTTGCACAGTTTACGGCGACCATGTAGGCGCGACGCGGCTCAATGACGCGCCGCGCGCTCCAGCTCGAGCCAGCGGAGCATCATGCTCCCTGCATGTTGCACGTAGTCGATGCGCAGCTGCAGATCGACCGCGCTGCCTGGAAAAGCGCCCTGAACGCGATCAGGGTGCGCGAAGAGATGGCTCGGCCCGGGACGCAGCTGCGCCCGCGCGACGAACGCGATCGCGCGTCGTAGCTCGTCCTCGAGAAGCGCAATCACGACCGCGTGCTCGCCACGCGCGCGCGTATCTCGCGTGAGCACTTCGAGCGCCGCGCCTGCCGCCTCGCCACGGCTCGAGGCCGGCGTGACGCGCGGGGTCACGAACGGGCCGAAGCCGAACGAGCCGTCGGCGTCGAACGCCGAGTCTCCGTCGGTGCGCTGAAGGCTCCGCTGGTACTCGTGCCAGCGGAGGCAGAACGCGAGGGCCTCCGGGTCCGGCGCGCGGTCCCAGAGGTCGGCCATCGCCTGGCAGGTCCAGTGCTCCTCGCTGAAGTAGTAGCGGCTCCCGAAGAAGCTCCAGCCACCGCCCGAGAGGCGCGAGAGCGCGCGCGACGCCGCCCGCAGGTCCTCGGGGTCGCCGGTGATGCGATGCGCGCGGGAGAGCGCGAGGGCGGCCTCGCCGGTGAAGTAGAGATGCTGCACGTCTACCGGCTTGCCCTTCTCGCGATCGAACTCGTGCATGAGCTCGCCGTCGGGGCGCTGCTGCGAGCGGAGGAACAGCGCGAGCTCGAAGGCGGGGCGCCGGTAGGAGGCGTCCGCGCCGGTACGGACGATCTCCGTGAAGGCGACGAGCGCGAGCGCCGCGGAGCCGACGTCGGCATCGGGGCCGTCGGCGATGCAGCGCTGGGCGCCGCACGGCTGCATCATGTCATCGCGCAGACGCGCGGCGGCGCGGAGGCACGCGAAGCGGATGACAGGGTCGTCGAAGAGCGCCGCGGCCTGCGCGAGGAAGTACGTCGTGCCTGCATGTCGAGGCCAGCTGTAGCCCCCGAGCGGAAGGTCCTTGATGGCGTCGACGAGGTAGCGATAGCGGCCCGCGTCGTCGACACCGCGCGCGAGGTAGCTCGCGGCCTCGTGCACGCTGGCCTTCACGGTCTCGGGGTCGAGCGTGTCGCCGGTGAGCCTCGGTGCCCTGGTCTCGCCGACCACGGTGCGCTCGAAGCGGACGCGCCTCACGTGCGCGCGCTGCTCGACCTCGGCGACGGTGGCTTCGAGCCGCGTGGCCAGGAGCGAGAGCACGGTCGCACGATGGGTGCCGAGGCCGAGGCTCGGGTCGAGGAACGTCGATGCGTGGTCGTAGGCCTGCGTGGAGAGCAGATCGTCGACGGTCACCCAGGCGGTCTTGCCGCCGAGCTCGGCGAAGAGGCCGTCGCGACCGGGGACGAGCGCGAAGGGGAACGTGCGCGCGTCGAGGGAGAGGGGCCCTTTGCCCACCGTCGTCTCGTGGACGACGCCGTTGGTGGCGACGGGCGGCTCGCCCGGCTTCGTCGTGCTCCGGTCGACCAGCGCTCCGCCGGCCCAGCGGCTCACGACGACACGGCGCTCCGGAGGCGAAAGCTCGCGAAGCGATGCGTGCTCGCGCATCGCGAGGCACGCGACGACGAGCGCGAGACCGTATGCGAGGAGCAGACGCGCGAGGCCGCGCAGGCTCATGACGCCTTGCGACTCCGCGGGCCGACCCACGCGAGCAGCGCGGCAGGCAGGACGACGAGGTAAGGAAGCACGAGGAGCGCGACGAGCACGAAGAGCGCGGCGCCGCCCTTGCCGACGGGGCCGTACACGCCGTAGAGCCAGCTCGCGGTCAAGGCGAGCGCCGCGAAGAGCGCGAGGCCGTGCGCGAGCACGATGCCCGCGGCGATGCGCGTGACCTTCTCGGCGAGGCGATGGTTCGCGAGCAGGGCCGCGCCCGACGCCGCCATGAGCGCGGTGACGATCGCGCCGCCCGTATCGGCGACCCACCAGCGCGTGGGCAGCCCACGGAAGACGCACCACGCGACGAGCGCCGCGACCCCGAGATTGATGACCCCGAACGCGATCCTGGGCGCCTTCTTCATGTTCCCGGCTCCCTTCTATCGCACTTCGAGGGAGGCGCGACGTCGACCCTTCCAGTCGTGCCGAAAGGTCGCGATGAGCAGGAAGACGGGCATTCGCGCCTGCGTCCGCTACTGATCCATCGAAGCCACAGACACGAACGAATGGGCTCCGCGTTCAACGACCCGGAGCCTGCGTCACCGGCAGCACGTTGAACCTCTTCCGGACCGCCTCGAGATCGTCCGAGAAGTCGGCGCGGAAGTCCCAGTCCCGCGACAGGTCGCACGTCACCTTGGCGCCCCGCGCGTGGTGCAGCGTTTGCCGCGGGTCGATCTGGTCGGGCACGCCGGGCGCGAACGGCGAGATGCGCAGGCCGACCTGGAACTGCAGCACCGACGTGAAGACCCAGAAGAACGGATCCTCGCGGCGGAAGCCCGCCATGAACGCGACGACCTCGGCCTCGCCCTTCGGATCGACGGGGTAGCCGCCAACGACGTGGATCATGTCGTGCCACACGCCGCGCTCGCCGATCGGACCCTCGCCGGGGAACGAGAGAGCGTTGCTCTGCAGGAGATCGAAGTACGCGCGGCCGACCGTGCCCTTGGGCAGCTCGCCGAGCGCGATGTAGCGACGCGCGACGTCGGCATCGTGAGCGAGCCCGACGAGCGGAGCGAACGTCGTGTAGAGACCGCGCACGCCCTCTTCGCGCGCCGTGCGCACGAGCTCGTCGCGCGCGTAGCCCTTGCGCGTGAGATCCAGGCGCATGAAGCCGAGGCGGCCCTCCGCGAGCTGCCGCAGGTTGGCGACGCGTGGCTCGGTCACACCGAGACGGTGCGCGGCACGCTCGATGAGGTCTGCCTCCTCGCGTGAGCCCTTGCCGTCCATGATCGCCATGAGCAGCATCGACTGCACGAGGCGCTCGCGCTCGGCGTCGTCGAGCGCGTCGAGCGCCGGGTCCTCGAGATCGAACGGCGGGAGCGCCGCGGCGTCCTCGGCGAGACCGAGCGTCTCGCGGACGACGTCGAGGAGCGCCCGCTCCTGCGCGCTCTCGTCACCGTCGGCCTTCGCGACGGCGCGCATCGCCTGGAGGAGCAGCGGCGCGTGCGCCGGCGAGAGATCGAACAGGTACATGGGTCTCCGAGGATACCGGCGAGGGCCGCTCGCGACACGACAACGAGATCAGGGCGACGCGAGTCAGGTTGCACGAGTCTCGGAGAACGGTCGCTGGTAGTCGGTTGCAGCCGTCCCCGGCATGGTGTGCTGGAACCACCCGCCACGAGTACCTCTTCGAGCTCCGCGCGATGCGAGCTCCGCTCGCGTTCTGACGCGGGGTTCGCCGAACACTTGCGGCTTCGGTCTCAGCCCCAACCCCGGCCCCGACCGCGCATCTGACCCCGTTGCGCCGCGGTCGCGATCGAACCAGGCACGATCGATTCAATCGTCCCGCCTCCGATCGCCGGCGGCGTTCCGCGATCGCTCGTTCGCCGCCGGTCGGCGACGATCGTCGCTCCAAGTGCGCGATCGGTCGTGGCGCGCTCGTTCCCTCGGCGATCGAACTGGCCACGATTGATTCGAACGTGCCCCGCTCGATCGCTCCCCCGCCTGTCCCTGAGCAAACGCGCGACGTGAGGCGTGTCCTCGGCGCCGCTGCGGCGCCGTTCGCAGAAGGCGAATCTTCGCCTTGTTGGGGCCCTCCGGTCCCCCTCACTCGCTCCGCTCGTGAGCCCCCAGGGAGAATCGGCGCCGCGCGCCGACCGGCGTCCGCAGCGCACGCCGTTTATCGTGATCCGCCTCCCAGCGAGCGATCCCGAGACCTCACAAGGGGAAGCTCACAGCCTCACGCGTCCCAGGCGTGAAATCGGCGCCGCTGCGGCGCCGTTCGCCGCAGGCGAATCACGCCGGAAAGTCCACATCCAGGGGAGGCTCGCGAAGCGAGGGGCGGAGCCCCGCCTGTCAGAACTGGCCGTAGATGAACGGCTCTGCTTTGGAGCCTGACGCGAAGTGGAGCGCGTACGCGAAGGCGGCGAGCGTCACGCCTTGCACGAACGCCGGGCTTCGCACGAACGAGTCGCGCACGAGGTTCATCCAGTGGCGCGGCATGAAGTGCGTCGCGAAGCCGAGCGCGAGCACGGCGAGCACCTTCGGCGCGAGGTTCGGCGAGTCCGTCGTGAGATGGCCCATGCGCTCGAGCATCAACGTCGCGTGTGCGAACGTCGGGGCGCGGAAGAAGATCCACGCGAAACACACGAAGTGGAACGTCGCGAACACGGAGAGCACGATGCTGATCGTGCTCTCCTCCGCCTTCTTCGCCTCGCCGGCACCGGCCGCGCCGCCACGCCGCGCCCACGCGCGATTGACGGCGAGCGCGCCGCCGTGGAGCGCGCCCCAGATCACGAAGTTCCACGACGCCCCGTGCCACAGCCCGCCGAGGACCATCGTCGCCATCAGGTTGCGGTACGTCTTCCACGTCGAGCCGCGGTTGCCGCCGAGCGAGATGTAGAGGTAGTCGCGCAGCCAAGACGACAGCGAGATGTGCCAGCGGTGCCAGAACTCCTGCAGGCTCCGCGACACGTAAGGCACGTCGAAGTTCTTCGGCAGCTCGTAGCCGAACAGCTTGGCGCTTCCGATCGCGACGTCCGTGTAGCCGGAGAAGTCCGCGTAGATCTTGATCGCATACGCGTAGACCGCGACCAGCACCTCGAGCGACGAGTAGCGCTCGGGGTTGTCGAACACGCGGTTGACGAGGTTGATGCCGAGCGTGTCGCCGATGATGATCTTCTTGCAGAGGCCCGTCGCGATCTGAAAGAGCCCCTCGGCCTTCATCGTGTCGGTCGCGACCGGCTCGGCGCGCAGCTGAGGGAGCATCGACTTGGGCCGCACGATCGGCCCCGCGACGAGGTGGGGGAAGAAGCAGACGAAGAGCAGGTAGTCGAGGTAGCGATCGGCCGGCGGGATCTCGCGGCGATAGACGTCGATCGTGTAGCTCATCGTCTCGAACGTGAAGAACGAGATGCCGAACGGCAGCACGAGCCGCAGGTGCGTCGGCGAGACGTGGACCCCGGCCCAGCTCATCACCGTGGCGAACGAGTCGACCGCGAAGTTGAAGTACTTGAAGACCGAGAGGACGCCCAGGTAGTAGACGACCGAGACCAGCAGCAGCGCCTTGCGGCCGCGCGGGCTCTCCGTGCGACCGAGCTTGCGACCGACGTAGTAGTCGAGCGAGCTGCCGACGAAGATGATGGCCACGCACAGGAGCGTCCACGCGAGCGGCCCGAGCGGGACCTCCTGCTCCTTGGCGCTCTCGTAGGTGCCGACGAAGTAGAAAAGGTAGCTCGCGGCCGTCAGGAAGAGCGGCCGGAGGATCGATCGGCGTCGCAGTGCCCAGAACGCCACGTAGGTGACGAACAGGAAGATGCCGTAGACGGGGCTGTTGAAGAGCATCGAGGGGCTGCGTCCGCCCCTCTCTACCAGAATGAATCAGCCGCGACGACGGAGCGGGAGCTGGAACGACACGACGAGCGCATAGGCGGCGCTCGCGAGGAGGATGGCCGGGGCCATGGCCACCCCCAGGCCGCGCCCGTAGGCGCTCGAGGCCGCGAGCAGGAGCATCGTCAGGCTCACGAAGAACACGAGTGCCCAGACGACCAGCGCGAGGAACGAGCGCCGGAGATGCCTCGTCGTCGACGCGAAGACGGCCCCGAGAAGGGCGCCGCCGAGCCCGGCGGCCAGGTAGGCGAGGGGGACGGTCGCGTCGGAGGGCACCGCCCAGGCGGCCCCGAGACGCGCGATCCCGCCCATGATCGCCTCCGGATGGAAGGCGGTGACGACGCCGAGAGCGGTCGCACCCGCGAGCGTCCCTGTGACCGCGCCTGCCGTCGCAGGCTGGAGGCGGTCACCGCGCGTCGCACGGTAGTCACGCCGCATCAGGATGTCGTCTTCTGCCCCGGCCGTTGCCTTCGGCGCGACGCGCCTGAGCAGCGGGAGCGGCAATTCCTCTTCCTCGAGTGCGTGTGTCATGGCGGACACTACATGAAGCACGGATCGGTCCAGCAGGCCGGCGGGGCCGGGAAAATAGGGAGATCCCGGACAGGCGCAGCGGAAAAATGTCCCGCCATTCGATCGGGTTCTCGCGCCGCGGAGTTGATGCGGCCCCAGCCGCGTTCTACACGTCGAACGTGACCGTCCCTGCACCCGAGCCTCCCTCAGCGCATCCGCTCGCCGGAAAGACCACGACCGCCATCGGCGTGATGCTCGCGCTCCTCGCGGTGCCGTACCTCGCGCCCGGCCTCGCGCGCTATCGCGTCGTGCGTGCCCCGTGGGATCGTCGAGCCGACGACGTCGCGCTCGCGGTGCCGGCGGCGACGAACGCACCGCAGCTCACGCAGGGCGAGACCACGCTCAAGGCTTCGAAGAACGAGGCCACGGTCACCAACGCGCTCCCGGAGGCGCCCGCCGCGAAGGAGCTCGACGCACGAGCGCTCGCGAAGACGAAGGGCTCGCTCGCCGTGGAGGACGAGACGGGCCACGCGCTCGACGCCTTCTACGGCTCGCTCGCGAGGACGCGCGCGAAGGCGGCGGGCGCCGTCACGCGCATCATGCACTACGGCGACAGCGTCATCACGAGCGACTACGTCTCGGGGACGATGCGCCGGAAGATGCAGGCCGAGCTCGGCGACTCGGGCCACGGCTTCATCCTCGTTGCGAATCCGTGGGAGTGGTACTTCCACAACGACGTCGCGCACGGGGCTGGCGAGGGCTGGAGCTCGAGCCGCGTGACCGGCCCGACGACGAAGGACGGCATGTACGGCCTCGGCGGCGTCACGTTCTCGGGCAACCCCGGCGCGAGCGCGTTCTTCGGCACCGCCGAGCGCGGCACCTACGGAAAGAAGGTCTCGCGCTTCGACGTCTACTACCTCGACACTCCCGGCGGCGGAGAGGTGGAGGCGAAGCTCGGCACCGCGGTCGAGCAGTTCTCGACGAAGGGCGAGGAGAAGACGTCACGCATCAAGTCGTTCACCGTGCCGGACGGCGAGGCGAAGCTCGTCCTGCGCGTCGTGTCCGGCAATCCGCGCATCTTCGGTGTCGCGCTCGAGCGCGAGGAGCCGGGCGTCGTCTACGACGCGCTCGGGGCGAACGGCGCGCGCGCCGAGCTGCTCGGGTCGATCAACGCGGCGCACCTCACCGAGCAGATGGCTCTCCGCAAGCCCGCGCTCGTCATCCTCCAGTACGGCACGAACGAGAGCGAGGCGCCGGGCCTCGCGCGTGACTACGAGAAGACGCTGAGCGGCGTGGTCTCGGTGATCAAGGCGTCCGCTCCGAATTCCTCGATCTTGATCGCGGCGCCGCTCGATCGCGCAGAGACCAGTGAGGGCGGTGGCCTGCGGACGAAGCCCATCATCAAGCGCCTCGTGGCCGCGCAGCGCAACGTCGCCAAGGAGAGCGGCGTCGCATTCTGGAACACCTTCGAGGCGATGGGCGGCGAAGGGTCGATGGCGAAGTGGATGAAATCAGGCCTGGGCGGCGGTGATCTCACGCACCCGACGCCGCAGGGCGCCGAGGCGCTCGGTGACCTGCTGTACAAATCACTCACCACCGGCTTCGAAGCGTGGCTCTCGCGGCATCCCGAGGCGGCACGCGAAGTCGCGCCCTGATACGCGCAGCCAACCCAACAAAACGTTCAGGGGGACGACCAGGTCTTGCCGATCGGGATGAGCCAGTCGCTCCAGTCGATGCCGACGCCGTCGTGGCCGCCGGCCATCTCGCGGTGCTGGAGCTGGAAGCCCGCGGCTTCGATCTTCGTCCAGTCCGCGTGCACGGTGGCGAGCGGGAAGACCGTGTCGCCCGTGTGAGCCGTGTGAGCGATGGGGAGCTTCCACGATGCTGCAGCGAGCAGCGTGGCCGGGGTCCCCGCAGCGCTGAGCGACGTGTTCTCCGCGAGGATCCCGGCGAAGCGCGACGCGTTGGTGAGGCCCATCCCGTAGGCGAGCTCGCCGCCCGACGAGTAGCCGGCGAGCACGACCTGATGCTTGTGCACGTAGAAGCACTTCGAGACGTCGTCGATCGCCGCGAGGACGATCGCCGCGTCGGACTGCTCCCAGCACTTTCCTCCGCCGGTCTCCCCGCCGACGGAGATCGCGATCCAGTCCTGCGTCGTGCGTGTCACCGCGGGGCTCACGGCCCAGGTCGCGAAGTTGTACGGGCTGTCGCCGCAGCCGTGGAGGCCGACGATGAGGCGTGTCGGTTGTCCGGCGTAGCCCTTCGGGACGATGCCGACGTACGGGCCCTTCGCAGTGGTCCGCGTGAAGAACCCGTCGGCGTCCTTCTGCACGGCGCCGCACCCTGCCGGCGGCGGGCCCGGGCCGTCGTCCGTCGTCGGTGAGGGCGCCGCCGGAGGGACCGTCGGCGTGCTCGTCGTGGTCGAGGGAGTCGACGGAGCCGGCGAGGGCGTCTCCTCGGTCGAGGTGCCGCCGTACGAGCGAGCCGTCGTCCTACCGCGCAGGCCGCCGGGCTCGACGTCGTACGAGCACGCCGTCACCGCGACGACGAGGCTGCTCACGCAGGCAAGCCGAGTCCTCGAGAGCAAGCCCATGCCCCAGGGTGACCCGACCGCGCGAGCCGTGAGTTGATCTCGATCAATCGTGCCTGCGCGCGGGGTCACCCGGAGGCGGGGAGGCCGGCCTCCCCCTCGTCGAACGTACGCTCGCCTTCGGCCTGGGCCGCCTTCTCGCGCTCGCGCCCGTGATCCTTCGCGATGAGCACGTACACCGCGGGGACGACGAAGAGCGTGAACAGCGTGCCGATGGTCATCCCGCCGACGAGGACGACGCCGATCGAGTTTCGCGCGACGGCGCCCGGCCCGGTGACGAGCGTGAGCGGGAAGTGGCCGGCGACCGTCGCCACCGTGGTCATCATGATCGGACGAAAGCGCGTGGAGGCCGCGGCGAGCACCGCCTCGACCTTGGAGAGGCCTGCCGCCTGCTGCACGTTGGCGAACTGCACGATCAGGATGCCGTTCTTCGAGATGAGCCCGACCAGCGTGACGAGGCCGACCTGCGAGTAGATGTTGAGCGTAGTCGTCCACCCCTCGGTGAGCCCGAAGTGCACGCCGGGCGGTCCGCTGAACTTCAGGAAGCTGAACACGAGCGCGCCGAACATCGCGAGGGGCACCGACCCGGCGAGGATGACGAGCGGATCGCGGAACGAGTTGAACTGCGCCGCGAGCACCAGGAAGATGAGGACGAGAGCGAGCCCCATCGCCGGCAAGAACCTCCCCGACTCCTGCCGCAGCTGGCGTGATTCGCCGGTGTAGTCGACGCGGTATCCGGGCGGCAGCGTCCTCGCGGCCGACTCCTCGAGGGCGCGCAGTCCTGCATCGACGGAGCGCGGCGCGACGCCCGAGATCTTCACGGCGTTCAGCTGCTGGAAGCGGTTGAGCGAGCGCGGCTCGATGCCCGCCTTCAGCGACGCAAAGGCGCTCAGCTTCACGAGCTGGTCGCCCGGCCCCGTCACGTAGATGTCCTCGAGCTGGCTGGGCGTGAGCCGCCCCGCGCGCTCGATCTGGGCGATGACCTTGTAGCTGCGCCCGGAGATGTTGAAGCGGTTGACGTAGTTGCCGCCGATCATCGCCGCCAGGTCGGTACCGACCTTCTGCATGTCGAGGCCCATGGTGGCGACCTTGTCGCGGTCGAGCACGATCTCGCTCTGCGCCTGGTCGATGCGCACGTCGGTGATCGGCGGGAACGCGAACTGTCCGCTCGCAAGCCCGTCCCGGGCGATCTGCTCCGCGAAGCGCACCAGCTCCTCGTGATCGGCGGTCGACGAGATCACGAGCTCGACCGGGAATTGCCCGGCGTTCGGGAGCGCGGAGGGGAGGAAGATCGGCGCGCGGACGCCTGGAATCAGCGACGCCTTCGGCGTCAGCTCCTCCTGGATGGCGAAGATGTTCCGCTTCCGTTCCTCCCAGGGCTTCACCACCGCGCCGCCGAAGCCCCTGTCCGGAAACGTGATCTGGAAGCTGTGATCGAACTCGGGCACCGACTTGAAGACCTGGTTGAGCTGCTCGGCGTACGGGGTCAGCCCCTCGAGTGTGGCGTTGGCAGGTACGTCCATCGCTCCGAACACGACGCCCTGGTCCTCGTTGGGAGCGAGCTCGTTCGGCGAGAAGAGGTACATCGGCACGGTGAGGAGCGTCAGCACGGCCCACACGAGGTAGATGGCGCGGCGTCGACCGAGCGCCGTGGTGAGCGCACGATGGTAGCGATCCTTGATCGCCTCGAAGCCGCGCTCGACCATCGCCGCGAACCGCCCCTTCTCGCGGCTCGTGAGGAGACGCGAGGACATCATGGGGGAGAGCGTCAGCGCGACCACGCCGGAGATGAACACCGAGCCGGCGAGGGTGAACGCGAACTCGCGAAAGAGCGCGCCGGTGAGCCCGCCCTGGAAGCCGATGGGGGTGTAGACGGCGGCGAGCGTGACCGTCATCGCGATGATGGGCCCGGCCAGCTCGCGTGCGCCCTCGATCGCCGCTTGCACCGGCGTCTTCCCCTCGCGGAGCTTTCGCTCCACGTTCTCGACGACGACGATCGCGTCGTCGACGACGAGACCTACGGAGAGCACGATGGCGAGCAGCGTGAGCAGGTTGAGCGTGAAGCCCAGCGCCTGCATCAGGAACACGGCGCCGATGAGCGAGAGAGGGATGGCGACGATCGGGACGAGCACGCTGCGGAACGACCCGAGGAACAGGAAGATGACGACCATGACGATCAGGATCGTCTCGAGGAGCGTCTGGGTGACCTCGTGGACCGCGTTGTCGATGTACTTCGTCGAGTCGAAGGCGACGCTCGCCTCCAGGCCCGTCGGGAGGCCTCGCTTGATCTCCTCCATCTCCTTGCGGACGGCCGCGATGACGTCGAGCGAGTTGGCGTTCGGAAGCACCCAGACGCCCATGAACACGGCCTTCTGGCCGGACATGCGGACGTCCTGATCGTAGGTGTCGGCGCCGAGCACGACCTCGGCGACGTCCTCCAGCCGCACGAGCGCGCCCCTGTCCTGCTTCACGACGAGCTTCCGGAAGTCGTCGACGGACCTGAGGTCGGTCGTGGCCGTGAGGTTGACGCGAAAGAACTGCCCCTTCGTCTCGCCGACCGCCGCGAGATAGTTGTTCGCGGCGAGCGCCTGCCGCACCTGCGAAGGGCTGATGCCGAGCGCCGCCATCCGGTCGGCCTTCAGCCACGCGCGGATCGCGAACGTGCGCCCGCCGAGGATGTCGGCGCGCTGCACGCCTTCGACGGCAGAGAGCCGCGGCTGGACGATGCGGATCAGGTAGTCGGTGACCTCGTTCTCCTGGAGGATCGAGGAGCCGAAGCTCAGGTACATGGCCGCGAACTGCGCGTCCGAGGGCTGCACGGCGATCGCGGGCACCTCGGCCTCCGGGGGGAGGTCTGCGCGCACCTGGTTGACGCGCGCGCTCACGTCGGCGAGCGCGCTCGCGGAAGGGAAGTTGAGCTTCAGGCGAATGCTGATCGTCGAGAGCCCCTGCACGCTCTGCGACTCCATGTAGTCGATGCCGTCGGCAGCGGCGATGGCGCGTTCGAGCGGCGTCGTGATGAAGCCGCGCACGAGGTCGGCGTTCGCGCCCGTGTAGACGGTGGTGACCGTCACCGTGGCGCTGTCGAGGCGCGGGTACTGCCGCACCTTGACCGAGCGGATCGCCTGGAGCCCTGCGATCAGGATGGCGAGGTTGAAGACGATCGCGAGGACGGGCCGGCGGATGAAGATGTCGGTCAGCTTCATGTCGCGCTCAGCGATTCTGCGGATGCGGCGACAGTTCAGGGCCCGGCTTGACGTCCTTCGTGATCTTCACCGGCGCGCCGTTGTGCAGCTTGAAGGCTCCGGCCGTCACGACCTCCTGACCCGGCTGCAGCCCTTCGGTCACGGCGACGAAGTCTCCGCGGGTCTCGCCGAGGCGGATGAACTGCTGGCGCGCCGTCTTCGACGGGCTCCCGTCCGGGCTCGCGACCACGTTGCCCGAGGCGTCCTTGCGGTCCTCGACGAGGAACACGGAGTCGCCGTAGGGCGCGTGCACGGCGGCGGTCGCAGGAATCGTGACGACCTTCATCTTGCCGGGGAACGCGACGGTAACGTCCACGTACATGCCTGGACGGAGGCGCTGGTCCTTGTTGGGAACACTGGCGCGCGCCTTGATGCTGCGCGTGGAGCTGTCCACCGCCGGGTCGATCGCGCTGATCGTGCCGCCCATGGTCGTTCCGCCTGCGAAATCGATGCGAACGGGCAGACCATTCGCGAGACTCTCGAGCCGTTGCTGAGGCAGCGAGAAGTCGACGAAGACGGATTCGATCGCTTGGAGCACGGTCACCTGCATGCCCGGGGCGAGGTACTGGCCGACGTTGACGGCGCGGATGCCGAGGCGGCCCTTGAAGGGAGCGCGCACCACCTTGCGGGCGATCTGCGCGGAGAGCGCGTTCGCGTCCGCGGTCGCGCCGTCACTCGCCGCGCGAGTGGCGTCGACCTCGGAGGGCGCGATGGAGCCCGACTTCGCGAGGGCCTCCGTGCGCCGTAGGTTCACGTCCGCGAGGCTCTTCCGTGCGCGAGCGGAGGCGAGCTGTGCGCGCTCGACGTTGGTGTCGAGCTCGACGAGCACCTTGCCCGCCTCGACGTTCTCGCCCGATTCGAAGTGGATGCGCGTGATGACGCCCGCCGCCTCGCTGCTCACGGCGGTGCCCTGGACCGAGGCCACGCTCCCGGTGGCGCGGACCGTTCGCTCCCACTCCTGCTCTTGCGCTGGAGCGCTGCTCACGGCCTCGGGAGGTGGCCCTGCCTTCTTGGCCTCGTTGCCGAGCGAGACGAGCTTTCCGATCTGCGCGCCCTTGATCCCGGCGAGCCCCGCGATCAGCACTAGCAAGCCCAGGATCGCGAAGGCCCACCGCATCCTGCTTCCATAGGTAGCGACGTGGACCCCCGCCAGATCGACTCGGGGCCGCGGTCACGGCGTCGCGGTCGTTGCGTCATCGTGCAAGCGCTGCGTGCTTGCGCTCGCGCCGAGAGCGGAATGCAAGTTGTCGCAGAGGGGCACAGCCCATGCATTCGCCGAGGGGCATGTCTCCACGTCGTGGCGCCTCTGCGCTCGCCGTTCTCCTGGCGACCGCCGCTGCCTGCTCTTCGTCCGATGAAGCGTCGACCCCTGACGTCGTGCTCAAGCCGAACGTGCGCATCCTCGATGCCGCGTCGCTCGCGCGTATCAAGACGATCTCGTCGGAGGGGACGATCGCGTTCGACGGGCATGACGGCGCGATCGACGCGCTCGTCGCGGGAGACGTCGTCGCGGGCGCGATTGCAGCCGCGGCGCCGGAAGGCCTCCTCCGCCGAGTGACCCGTGCCGAGAAGACCGAAGGCGGCGTCGTCGTCGACACGACGCCTGCAACGCTCGTCGATGCCGTCGAGCGCGGGAAGGTCCGCCTCGTCCGCCCCCTCGTCTCGGCGGACGTGAAGCCGGCCGACCTTGGCAGCGGCTCGCTCACCGGCTTCTACGTGGGGCTGAACGACGTCGCGGCCTATCCAGTCGTGCGCGTGGCGGTGCCGATCACCCCCGCGGCGCTCTCCGCGAAGGCGAAGAAGCTCTCGAAGTGAGCCGCGCTACTCGGTCAGGTCGGGGAGCGGTGCGGTCGCAAGCGTCGGCGGGGTGACGACGGGGTCGGCGTTGCGCGGTGCGGTGGTGGGCGGAAGGCCCGAATCGCGTCGCCATCCGGCGTAGGCGCGCATCACGTCGGAGGAGAACGAGCTGCCGAGCTGCGCGTAGCCCTCGCGCGTGAGGTGGACGCGGTCCTTCTGGGCGCGCGGAGGATCCTCGGAAGCCCAACCGGCGACGGTGCCCTCGCCGCCCATCGCCTCGAGCTGGTTGTAGAATGCACATCCCGCCGCGTCGGCCACGCGGCGCTGCGACGCGATGACCTCGAGGAGCTTCGCGGAGGTCAACCACTTCGAGTCGCTCTGCACGGCGCGGTCGGGAGGACCGAGAAGGAGACACGAGGCGGAAGGGACGGCGCGCGCCACGCGACCGAGGAGGTCGACGAGCTGCCGCTCGTACGTCTGCGACGGCGTGCTCTCGTCGGTCGACTCGTTCGTGCCGTACGCGAGGACGACGAGCGCGGGCGCGCGGTGCTTCAGCTGCTCGGCCCAGTGCTGCTCGTTCCACTGGAGGCAGGTCGTCACGCGGGCGCCGTTGATGCCGAGCGCGTCGAACACGATGCCGGGCTGTGCGCGATCGAGCGAGACGCCGAAGACGCGCACGTCACCGTCGCCGGCGGCGCGGACCTCGAGCTGGTGCGCGGCGGCCTCGCTCACGTCGAACGTGCGGAACGCGCTGGTCGTGCGCTCGCCGCGCGTGGCGATGCGGACGACGCGGACGCCGTCGACGAAGACGTCGAACGACCCGCCGTTCGGCTGCTCGAGATAGGCGACCTCGGTGCGCGCGGTGCGCGCGGTGATGTCCGTCCACGCGCGGGCGCCGTGCTGGCGAGTCTCCACGCCGATGCCCGCGAGGCCGTAGAGTCCGTCGCCGGAGAACCTCCCCTTGGCGAGCTTGCCGCGCTCGGAGGCCCACTCGTTCGACATCCCGCAGCGGACTCCCTCCTGGAGGTAGCCCTTCCACGGCTTGCCGATCGCGACGAAGCCGCGGCCGCCATCGCCGAAGCGACCCTGGAGCGCGCGTCGGATCACGGCGGTCTCGATGTCCGCGGCGGTGTGCGAGTCACCGAACTGGACGATGCGTACGTCCTCCTGTGCCTGGCCGGCCTCGAGCCGCGCGACGGACTCGAAGAAGCGGCGGAGGGAGGCGGGACGCTCGAGCGCGCCGACGACGGTGGCGCGCGTCGCGGCGGCGATGGCCACCGGCGTCTCGGCGAGGCGTGCCTCGGGGAGGGCGGGGCCGGTCGGCTTTGCCTGGTCGCCGGAGGGCGCGGACTTGGCCTTCGCGACGGCATCGCCGCACCCCGACAAGGCGACCGCGCACCCTGCGATCACCGTGCAGGACGCGAAAGAAGACAGCAATGTCGCGAGGGGGGACCGGCGCACGACCACCAAATCCTGGCACGGCGTGCCTATCGGCGGAAGTTTGTTTAGCGTGACATCGTGCAGGACGGCGACAAGGCCCCGGATCCCCCGCGATCTTCGCAGCCTCCGCGCGCGTCGTTGCCTCCGCCGCCGTCGCGCGGGTGGTGGCGCATTCTGTTCGCCTTCGTGTGGGTGAGCACGCAGGTCGGCCTCGTCATCACCGCGGATCGTCGCCCCGACGGCGCCTTCGGCTTCCGCATGTTCTCGGAGTCGAGCACGATCAAGATCGTCCTCTACCGCGAGGTCGTCGGTGAGGAGGGGGAGCGCAAACCCATTCACGTCGAGGACGGCGTGTGGAGCGCGCGCGACGCGGGCGGGCTCAAGCGCCGCTTCGCGTGGACCGATCGCGTGCGCCGTCGCGAGCTCGCGCTCTTCGATACGGAGATGAGCACGAAGTACGGCACGAGCGCCCAGCTCGCACGCCTCGAGGCCGCGCTCGACGACGTCGCCACGCACACCCCCGACGACGCCGACACGCGCCGCTTCCTCCTCGACGTCACCGTGCGGAAGAACGGCGGCGAGCCGTACGTCGTCCACCTCGCGAGCGCCGAGCGCTCGGGCGGAGGCTCCTGACGTGATCGCGGCATTGCAGCGGTTCAAGGACGAGATCGCGGACGGATACGTCCTCGGTCCCGTCCGAGTGGCGCTCGGTGCGCTCCTCGGCTGGCAGGCGCTCTCGGCGGCGGAGGAGCTCGAGAAGCTCGGATACTTCGGCGACACGTTCCACGTGAGCATGGTGCCCGAGGCGCTCGTGCCCTCGCACAGCCTGTACGCCGTGCTCCTGGCGCTTCGCGTCGTCCTCAGCGTCATGGTGATGTTCGGCGTTTGGGCGAGGCCTGCGCTCGCCGTGAGCGCGCTGCTCGGGTTCTGGCTCCTTCTCTGCGATCGCCTACAGTTTCATCACAACCGCTATTCCCTCTATTGCTACGCGCTGCTCGTCTCGCTCACCCCGTGCGATCGCTCGTGGAAGGCGACCGACCCCGCGGTGCCGGAGCCGCGCACCGGGCCCTTCTGGGGAGTGCGGCTCGCGCAGCTGCAGATCTCGATCGTCTATCTCGCGTCCGGCGGCTCGAAGCTGCTCGACCCCGACTGGCGAAGCGGCCTCGTGCTCGCCGACCGCATCTCGCGACACGCGCATCTCGCCGTCGCGGCGGGCGTGCCTCGCAAGCTCGTCGATCGGCTCGCGCAGCCCGACAGCGCGAGCGCGCTCGCGAAGCTCGCGATCATGACCGAGCTCGTGATCTGCGCTGCGCTCTGGATACGGCCGACGCGCGTGGTCGCGATGTGGTGGGGCGTGTGGTTCCACATCGCGATCCAGCTCACGACGAAGGTGGAGACGTTCACGCTGCTCACGCTCGCGATGTACGGCGTGTTCGCGACGCCCGATTTTCGCGCGCGCACGCTGCGCTTCGACCCGTCGCGGTTCTGGGGGAAGACGGCGGGGACGTTCGTCCCGCTCTTCGACTGGCTCGGGCGCTTCGAGGTGAAGCCGTGGGAGCCCGACGATCAGCCGGGCCACTCGGTGGTGGTCGTCCGGCGCGACGGCGGGCGGGTCACCGGCGTGCGTGCCTTCGCGATGGTGTGTCGCTGCGTGCCCGTGCTGTTCCCGTTCTGGGCGCCGCTCGCGCTGCTGGCGAGCTTCACGCGCCAGGGCGACCTCACGACGGCGACGTGATCAGGGCTTCTTGTACTTGCCGGTGAGCTTCTTGGTGCCGAGGCTGTGCGCCTTGATGGCGGTCTCCGCGTCGGCGAGCGCGACGGTCTGAGACACCCCCGGAAGGGTCGCGACGTCGAGCGCGTAGAGGACGAACTCGTAGACGTGCTCGGTGCTGGGGCAGGGCCCGGCGTAGCCGAACGTGCCCTTGTAGTTCTTCGTCTGGTGCGCGCCGGCGGGGGCGGTCGGCGCGTAGACCTTCTGGACGTTCGCGGGGAGCGCCGTCACCGTCTCGGGGATGTCGTAGATGATGGCGTGGAGGAAATCGATCGTCGTGTCGTTGAGGACGATCGCGTAGCTCTTCGTCCCCTCCGGGCCAGGACCCCACGCGAACGGCGGCGAGAGGTTCGTGCCGGTGCACGTGTTGTCGACCGGGAACGTCGCGCCCTCGGCGAGCGCCGTGCTCGTGAGCGCGAACGGCGCGGCCGGCGCCGCGTCCTCGGCGGCCGCGCTGTCCGGGTCGCCCGCTGCCGAGTCCTGCTCCGTCCCGCCGTCGGGGGTGCCGCCGCTGGACGACGTCGCCTCCGACGACGACGAGCACGCGACGATCATCGCAGCCGCGAAGCCGACGACGAGCGAGCCACGACCGAGCAGGGGGAGGGACGACGCATCGAGCTTCATGCCTCGTGTATCGCACGGCACGGGCGCTGTGCCGAGGGTGCCGGCGACGGTTCGAGGCGCATTCTTCTGCGGTGTTTTGCGACGCTCCCCGCGCGGTCAAGGCGGTTTCAGGGGATCGGCGGAGCCGCGAGCCCGCAGCGACGAAAGAGCTCGGCGTGGAAGGCGGGGCTGTCCGAGAACAGGACCGTCACGGAGCCGTACCGGCCGACGATGCGTGCTTGCCGGCGCCCGGTCACGGCGCCACGGCGAAAGAGGAACGCCGCGAGCAGCCCGAAGACGAGCGCGATCACGCCGAGGATCGCCGCGCCGCCGAGGGTCTTCGACACCGCGAGGATCGCGCCCCACAGCAACAAGAGTGCGGTCGGCAGCGGAACGAGCGCACCGATGATGCAATCGACCCACCCGAGCTTGCGCCACACCGCGATCGACACGACGTCCGGGAACGCGATGCCCACCTGATCGATCGGCGCCATGCCCACGACCGGATCGAGCGTGCCCGAGGTGACGCCTCCGGGGTCGAGCCGGGCGAATCGATACGTCACGACGATCGACCACTTCAGGTGGATCGGGAACGCGGAGGGATGCGGCGGCGGCGCGACCACCGAGGCGTCGAGCGCGGGCCCCGGGCTCAGCGTGAACTTGCGACGACAGCCCTGACACACCTGCGGCATCGGGCTCGGGCTCGACGGGCAGTTACACCACGGGCACGAGAGCGCGACCGTCGGCGGGCTGGCAGCGGGAGGAGGCGAGCTCGGTTGCATCATGACGCGAGCGAGAGGATTGCACGGAATCCGTGGTGCAGCCGCCGTTCTGGTCTATTCGAACGGCCATGCCTCTCGCGGTGCCCTTCCGGTCGATCCAGCGCGTCTACTTCGACGACCTCGATGCGCTGAACATCCTCCACAACGTGCGCTTCCTCCTCTTCATGGAGCGCGCGCGCGGAGAGCTGCTCCTCGAGCTCGGCTTCCGCTGGGAGGACGACATCGCGATCAACCCGGACAAGTACCATGTCGTCGCGGAGCACCAGATCAAGTACCTCGCGCCGGTGCGCGGCGAGGGCGAGCTCGAGATCGCGCTGCAGCCGACGCACCTCGGCCACTCGAGCGCGATCCTGAACGCGAAGGTCAAGTCACGCCACGGTGACGTGCTCTACGCCGAGGCGACGACGCGCCTCGTGCGCCTCGACCCGGCCACGCAGAAGCCGTGCTCGTGGAGCGACCGCTTCCGGGCGGCGTACGGCCCGCTGGTGGTAGCGCCGACGAAGTAGGCCGGCCTTCAGCCTGTCGCCATCAGCGACGGATTGAACAAGCGGAGACGCGGAGGGCGCTGAGATCTCGCGGAGGGGTCTCGCCTCTGTTCCTGACTGGACCCTCCCGGGATGCTCGGGAAGTTCCGCAGCGGAACTTCCCTGCGCGGTGCTTTTCCCCCTCAGTTCCGTCCTGCAGCCTCGATCCGGACGGCACTGGCGTCACGCCCGAGCGGCCCGGACGGAGGGTCGATGGGCCGGGAGACGCTGCCGCCCGGAGGAGAGGAAAATTCGCGCAGGGAATTGCCGCTTCGGCAATTCCCGAGCATCCGACGAGCGTCCGTTCAGCGATCGAGGCGAGACCCCTCCGCGATATCTCCGCGTCTCAGCGCCTCCGCTTGTTCAATCGGCGCCGTCGCCTGTGGCGATCAACCCCACTCCGTTCGTTGCACGACAGGAAGCTGGAGGGCGCGCTCGCGATCGAGGTCGAGGTTGCCGACGTGCAGGCAGAGCGGGGTCTGGACCCACTTGTAGATCGACTGCGTGAACAACCGCGCGAACCTCGCGGCCCACGCGTCCACGGTCTTCTGCTCGTGGCTCGGGAACATCTGCCGCAAGACGTCGCGGACCTCGCTCGGCGACATCTTCTCGCCGGCGTAGAGCGCGAAGCACGCGTCGAGCACCGGGAAGGGCATGAGATCCTTCTCGTCCTCCTGGTCGTCGGCGAGCTCGGCCGAGGCGGGCTTCTTCAGCGTCAGGATGATGCCCGGAAGCTTCGTCGTCTCGACGAGGTAGTCGAGCAGGTAATTCACGACCGTCTTCGGGACGTTCGCGATCACGCTGAGCGCGCCCTCCATGTCGCCGCCGATCGTCGTGTACCCGACCGACTTCTCGCTCATGTTGCTCGTCTGCAGGAACAGGCCCGCCGAGCTGTTCGCCCACGTCCACATCCGCAGCGAGCGGATGCGCGCCTGCACGTTCTGGCGCGCCATGCTGCCGAGCACCTCGCCGGGCTGAAGCATCTTCTCGATGCGCGTCAGCTCGGGCTCGAAGGCGTCGTCGATCGAGACCACCGCGAACGGCGCGTCGAAGTCCTTCGCCGCCTGCTCGGCCGCCGCGTGCGTCTCCTTCGACGAGTAGCGCGAGGGCATGAAGAACGCGCGGAGGATCTCGCGCGCCTTCGCCTTCTCGGCCTCGGGCCCGAGGTCGCCATAGCGCCGGGTCACCCAGCGCCGTGCGAGATAGAGACACAGCAAGCTGTCGCGTCCGCCCGAGAGCGCGACGCCGATCGTCTTGAACGCGCCGGTCTTCTCGAAGTAGTCGCCGAGGCCGAGGGCGAGCGCGTCGAGGAGGTCTTCGCAGAAGTCCTCACGCGGCGTGGTGCGCGGGGCGTCACCCGGGAGGAAGAAGCTCTTGCCGTGCGGCACGGGGTAGGTGAGCGCTCCCCGCTCGGCCGTCTTCGCCTTCACCGGCACGTGCATGATGCCGGGCGCGTCGGCCGCGAAGATCTGCTGGTCGTCGCGCCACGTGGTGTTCTCGTTGCGGAGGCGGCGCGTGCGGTCGAGGTCGACGTTGACCGCCGTGAAGCCCTCGCGATAGCGCGGCGCCTCGTGCACGAGCCGCCCGTTCTGCGCGACGAAGCCGCCGCCGTCGAACACGAGGCCGTCATTGCCGCCCACGAGGTTCGCGTAGGCGACGACACACTGGTTGTCGGCGGCGCGCGTCGCGATCATCTCGCGGCGCGTCGACACCACTCCGAGCCGGAACGGCGACGCCGACAGGTTCACGATGATCTCGGCGCCCGCGTACGAACGCCGGCGCATCGGCCCGTCGGGCGACCAGATGTCCTCGCAGATCTCGAGGCCGACCGTCGCGAAGTCGAAGTCGAAGACGAGGTCTCCGAACGGCACGCCGTGCACCGTGTCGAGCAGCCCCGGGCAGCCGCGCGCGAAGACGCGCGCCTCGTAGAAGACGTTGTACGTCGGCAGCTTCTCCTTCGGCACGATGCCGAGGATCTGGCCGGCATGCACCATCGCCGCCGCGTTGTAGACGTGCGAGCCGCGCGCCACGGTGAGCCCGATCGCGAGCACCGCTTCGAGTCCGGCCGTCTCCTTCGCGAAGCGCTCGAGCTCCGCCCACTGCGCGTCGACGAACGCGCGCCAGTGGACGAGGTCCTCCGGGGAGTAGCCGGCGATGAGCTGCTCGTTCAGCGCGACGATGGTCGCACCGTCGGCCGCGGCCTCGCGTGCGAGGCGCACGGCGCGGTCCACGTTCGAGCGGACGGCGCCGACCGTGGTGTTGACGTTGACGACAGCGATGCGGATGAGCCTCATGGCACGTGATCCTTCGGGAACCTTCGTGAACCTTCGGTTGGGACCGTAGGCGCTACCGAGCCTCGCCGACAAGTCGCTCGATCTCGGCGACCAGGGCGTCGGAGGCGACCAGCGTGCGGAGCTCGCCGTTCGGCTCGAGCGAGCGGAGCCCTTTGGGGAGCGCTGCGATCTCCGCGCGGCAGTGCTCGCGGGCGAGGGAGAGGTCGGCGCGGACCGAGCTCTCGCGCGCGGGGGCGTCTCCCCGCCAGAACGGCACGAGCAGCGGGCGAGCGTTCCCGCCCGGCGAGGGCTCGCGCGCGAGCGACACGAGGTCGTGGTCGTACGAGCGCCAGACCTGGAGCTCGCCGGGGAGCGTCGCCTTGCCTGTGCCGTGCGCGACCTTCATCGTCGTCGCGCCGTACCCGTTGACGACCAGCTTTGCGACCGCGCCGATACCGACCGCCGCGTCGGGCGAGCACACGACGTTCTCGCCGACGCCGAAGCCGTCGACGAGGTCGCGCAGCTCGGCGACGCGATGCTCGTCGAGGCCGTCGGAGACGTAGATCTTCGTCGCCGGCGAGCCGAGCTCGGCGAGCAGCTTGCGCGCGCGGGCGATCGACTCGGGTGTGACGTTCGAGTCGATGCGGATCGCGCCGAGGCCGTCGGGGCACGCCTCGACGGCATTGCGGATGCCGCGCTCCGTGTCGTAGGTGTCGACGAGCATCGTGGTGGGCATGCCGGCGAACGTCCGCGCGTAGGCCTCGAAGAACTCGCGCTCGGTATCGGAGCGCGACCGGCCCGGGCGCTCGGCGGCCTGGATCGCGAAGTGATCCATGGTGCCGGTCGTGGTGATGCCCCAGCGCGCGAACGCGGCGACGTTCGAGGTCGCCTGGATGCCCGCTACCCATGCCGCCCACGACGCATCGAGCGCGGCGGCGGGATGCGTGCGGCGCTGGCCGAACTCCATCACGCTCTTGCCGTTCGCCGCGCTCACGACGCGCGCCGCCTTGGAGGCGACCATCGACATGTGGTTCACGAACCCGAGCCACGGTGTCTCGAGGAGCTTCGCGCGGACGAGGTCGGTGCGCACCTGGAGGAGCGGCGTGTAGATCGAGAGCGGGGCGCCCGCGACGACGAGCGGCGTGCCGTCGGTGCGTGACGCGGGACCGGCAAAGGCCACCGAGCCCTCCGGCATCGCGTCGATCGAGCCGTGGAACCCGCGGAGCGAGCGGAGGTGCGCGACCACGTCCGGCCGCGCACGCAGCGCCGGACCGATCGCCGCGTGCGACTCGAGCGTGTCGAGCTCGTTCTCGTCGAGCGACATCTGCGCCGCGTGCTCGAGGATGCGTCGCAGCCCTGAGAAGACGACGTAGCCGCGGTTCTTCGGCATGCGCCGGAAGAAGAACGCCATCGTCATCTCGTGATCGAGGCGCCCTTCGTCCGCGTGGGTGAGCAGCGTCGTCAGCTGATAGGCGTCGATGCCGAGCGTCGGGAGCGTCATTGCGGCCTCACCATCCTATGCGGAAAACCTAAGGCCGGAAGAAAGAGTGTCAAGCACTCTATTGCGCGGTCAGGTCGCACCGGGGATCCACGACGGAGAGCGAGACGTCGTTGCCCTGGCCGTCAGCGAGCACGAGATACCCGAAGCCGTTCGACGACGTGAGCGCGATTCGATCGACGGCGAAGTCGCCCTTGGGCGTGTCGGTCGCCTTCGTCTGGAAGCGTCGCTTCGGGCTGCCCTCGAGCGGGTCGCGCCCGAGCATGCGGACGTCGGTGAGCACGCGTGCGGCAGCTCCGCCGCCGAGCGGCGCCGCGGTCAGCACCGTGCGCCGGTCGAGCCATGCCGCGAGCGTCGGCGTCCGCACGTAGTCACCGGTACACTGGCGGCACGCGCCGCCCGCCACCTGCGGGTTCATGTACGCCTCGGGGTCGAGGATCTGGTTCACGTCGGTCGCCGTCGCGACCGCGTTCGGGAGCACGTACTGCAGCCGCGCGTGGCTCGAGCAGTTGCAGTCGGGGGGCGGCGCGTCGGCGGCGACCGCAGCCGTCATCATCACGGTCCCGTCGGGGCCCTGCGCGAACATCGTCTTGCCGATGGGGCCGATGCCCGGGTTGAGCCCGAGGTCCCCCGCGCTCACCGCGTTCGTCGTGCCGGCACCGGACACGAGGTTGAACGTCGAAGGTGCGCGATAGAGCACGAGCCGCCCGCCGCTCGCCGCGACGATCGTGGAGCCCGCCGGTACGTTCCCGACGCGGACCATCGTGATCGTCCCCGCCACGACGGGCGCGCTCGCGTCGTACGCGCCTGGGCCGACCGCGCTGCCGACGCCGAGATTCGAGCCCTCCGCGACGGGCGTGGCGAGCAGGGCGGTCGGGAACCCTTGCGCCGGATCGTTCAACGAGAGGAACAGCCCTCCGCTCGGCGCGGCGAAGCCGACCGCGGTTGGATACGGGTAGGTCACGACGACGGTGTGCGCGCGGAGCTCGGTGACCGTCGGGTCGCTCGGGACGTCGATGCTCGAGATGGGCAGCTGGTAGGGAGGCTTCTCACCGAGCACGGCGCCGAGCACCCAGATGCGCCGGCCGCTCGCGATGACCTGCTGCGGCGCCGTACCGACGCCCAAGACCGGGACCTTCGTCGGCGTCTTGGCCGTGAGGTCGTCGATGCGCAGCGCGACGAGGTCGTTGCCCGTACCCACGAACACATAGGGGAAGGCCGCGGCCACGCAGGCCTCGGGCTTCGGCCCACACCCCGACGTGACACCCGGTACGTCGTAGCTCGACGCAAGGAAGCCGTAGGGAAGGGGGTCGGAGCACGCGTTCGTGGTCGTGTTGCACGTGCCCCTCGAGCACGTGTTGCCGGGGGCCTCGCAGAGCGCGTACGTGCACGCGCCGAGCACGGCGTCGCAATGAGGCGTGTAGCACCCGTTGGGCGCGACGCAGTCGATGTCGCGCGAGCACGGCTCGAACGCCGGGCGGCTCCCGTTGGAGACGTCGGCCGCGTCGGCGCCGGCGTCGTCCGACGCCGCGCGCAACCCTTGCTCGTCGATGCCGAGGACCGCGTTGCATGCGACCGCCGTGGCGGCCACGAGCAACGACGCGGCGAGCAAACGACGGGGCGTGACGCGAGCCATCAGAAGCGCCCTTCGAGCATCGCGCCGCGCGGAGTCACGTCGAGGCGGACGGCGCGCGCGGCGGCGGCGGGCTGGCGCTCGGGCGCGCCGGTGAGCCAGAGGTACACGGCGCCGCCGCCACTCAGGAGGCCGAGCGCGATGAGCGCGGTCGCGACGTTCCCTTGCGCGGCGGCTCCGCTCTGGATCGACGCGCCCGTCGCGTCGCAGCCGGTCGCGTCGCAATGATCGGCGGAGTCGTCGTAGCGAGACTTGGCGGCGAGGCCGACGGCGACCCCTCCGCCGAGCGCGAACAGGCTGAGCGCGCCGAGGCCGATCGCCGCGACCCGCTTCATGCCGAACGTCTCCCCATGCGCCGCCTCGGCGTGCCCCGCCTCGCGCTCGAGCGGCGGCACCATGATCGTCACGACCGCGCCGTCACCGCGCACGACGACCGCGCCCTTCCACGTCACGAACCCCGGAGCGTCGGCCTCGATGCCGTAGTCCTGGGGGTCGACGGGGATCGGGCGATCGAGATCCGTCTTGAGCATCGGCACGCCGTTGCGCTTGAGCGTGAGACCTGGCGCCTCCGGGGCGACGAGCCGGAGCACGAGCTTGGGAGCCTTCGGCTCGACGGCGGCAAGGCGCTCTCTCGCGAAGGCGGCGCGCTTCGTATCGCCGACCGCGGTCGCGAGCGTCTCGGCCTCGGCATACGCGTTCATCGCGCTGCGGAACTTTCCGATCTGCTCGTTGCAGTATCCGAGGTTCGTCAGCGTGCCGACGGCGGCGGAGAGCTCCGCGCTCCGTGCGAGCTTGGCGCACGCCTCGGGGAACTTCCCCTTCTCGAGGAGCTCGCGCCCCTCGGCGAAGAGCGTGTCGGCCTGCTGCTGGAGCGGGCTCGACTGCTGCGCAGTTGCTGGTCGCACGAACGTCGTCGTGACCAGCCCGACCGAGAGCACGAGCGGCAGGGCCCATCCTGCCCCGGCCGACGACGACGACATGGGGTGATTCTACACCAACGCGCGCGCGATGCGGCGAGCCAACCTCAGTCGTGCTTCGGGCGGCGGATCCACCCTTCGATCCTGGCGCGAGCCCGCGCGCTCGCCCCGGCCTCGGCGGCCGTCCCCTCGAAGCCGACCATGTAGACGTGGTTGTCGTACCAGCCGGTGACGAGCGCGTGCTTGCCGTCGGGGTAGATCGTGAGACCGCTGCCGTGGTCCATGCCGGGGACCGGGAAAACGCGGGCCGTCCAGTCCTCGGTGTCGATGACGGAGACGCTGTTCGTCTCCTTGCCGTAGTCGGCGGACCAGATGAAGCGACCGTCGCGCGAGACCTCGATGGTCTTCGGCGAGCTGCCGACGTGCAATTCGTGCACGACCTTCTCGGTCGCCAGGTCGACCGCGTGCAGCATCGAGTCGTGGTAGCAGGACACGAGCAGGAGCTTCTCGTCCACCGTGAGCGTGAGGTGCCTCGGGATGGGGCATGCCTTGAAGCGATGGTGCTCGTCGAGCAAGGCGCCCTTGAAGACGTCGATCGACTCGCCGTTGAAGTTCGCGACGTAGAGCGTCCCCGCCTTCGTCATCGCCATGCCGCGCGGGTTCTTGCCTGCAGGTAGCGTGCGCACGACCCTGGCGCTCGCCACGTCGATCTGGGTGACCGAGTCGCCGGACCAGTTCGCCGCGAAGAGCTGCTTTCCGTCGGGAGAGAGGACGAGGATCTTCGGGTGCGTCCCGGTCTGGATCTCCTTCGTGACCCGCTTCGTCTTCACGTCCACGAACTGGACGCTGTTGCGGAGGAAGTTCGACGCGAAGATCGTCGTGCCGTCGGGCGACAGCACGCTCTCGACGACGTTGCCCGGCAGGTCGATCGTGTCGATGTGCGCGAGGGTCTTGGCGTCGACGACCTCGATGTTGTGCCCGTTGTGCTGACCGAAGTTCGTGACGTACGCGCGGCTCGCGTCGGGCGACAGGCTCACGCCCTTCGGCATCGAGCCGGTCGCGGCAACGGCCTGCACCTCGAGCTGCGGTGGCTGCGCCGAGGCTGTCGTCGCGATCGCGACGGCCAGCAGGAAGGACGCAAAGGAGGTTCGAGCGGCCCTCACCCTTGCCTTGTTACACGCTCAGGGAGGGGACGTCACGATCGTGGCGGGGCCCGCCGCTGCCGCGGGTACGACGAGCGTGAGCGGCGGCGGCTCCGGCGGCGCGAGGCTCGCCTCGAGAGGATCGGCGATCGTCCTGTAACGACGATAGAACTTGGTGACCTTCACGACGTAGTCGCGCGTCTGGACGTAGGGTGGGATGCCGCCGTACTGCATGACGGCGCCCTCGCCCGCGTTGTAGCCCGCGACCGAGAGATCGAGATCGCCGTTGAACATGTTGGCGAGCACGCGCAGGTAGCGGACGCCGCCGAAGATGTTCTCGCGCGGGTCGTTGATGTCCTTCACCTGCATGCGCGCGGCCGTCTCCGGCATCAGCTGCATGAGCCCGCGCGCGCCCGCGGAGCTGACGGCGCGCGGGTCGTAGTCGCTCTCGACCTTGATGACGGCGCGAACGAGCGCCTCGGGGATCTGGTAGAGCGCGGCGGCCTGGCGGATGTACTCGTCGAAGCGCGTGTAGCGACCCGGGTCGCGGTCCTGCGGTGCGAACGGCGTGACGCCCGGGCGGACGGCGCTGCCGCCTGCGCTGGTCGGTGCAGAGCCGCCCTTCAGATAGACCTTCGCACCAGGGCTCGCGGTGGGGCGGTTCGTGAAGTGGTCGACGCCCTCGGCGTCCTTCCAGTGGTAGATGTCCGCGCCCGCGGAGAACGGGACGAGGCCGATCGCGAGCACCGCGGAGAGCGCGAGCAGCATGCGGCTCGATCGCAAGGACGGGCGCTCCATCACTGGAGAATCGTGCCGGATCTGGGGTGCGCTTGCAACTTACGCCACCATGACGGGCCAGGCCTTCGCCGTATTCCGCGACATTGCGCGCCGATGGACTGCGCCGCCCACCCCCCGCGAACGACCGAGCCGAGAGGCCTCGACCGAGCGTCACGCCCGTGACGCTGCGTCACCCAGGTGGCGCAAGTGATGCGCGCGGGAAGCGTCACGACGGTGACGGTGTCGCCGGCCGCTCGCCTCGCGGTTCCCTCGACCCCTGCTCTGCGTCGCGAGCCGCGAGGTCGACGACGCGGCGGATCTCCTCCTCGAGCTGTAGGGCGGTGAAGGGTTTCTGCAGCGTGCGGAGCGTGGGCTCCGCGCCGGGCTCCGACGGTACGCCCGCGTAGCCGCTCACGAACACCGCGTTCAGCCGAGGACGGATCGCCCGCATCTGCAGGAGGGCCTCGGGGCCCTCGAGCCTCGGCATCATCACGTCGAGGACGACGAGTTCGAACGCGTCGGGCGCTTTCTCGAACGTTTGCAGCGCCTCCTCGCCGTCGGCTGCACCCACGACCTCGTAGCCGAGCTGGCGAAGCATGCGCTCGGTGAGCCTGCGCACGACGGGCTCGTCGTCCGCCACGAGCACCCGCTTGACGCCGACGGCGGCCGCGGCCCCGTCGGCGGCGGTCACCCTCGGAAGATCCTCGGTCGCGAGCGGCAGGTACACGGAGAACGACGTCCCCCCACCTGGCTTCGATTCTGCATGAAGGAACCCCTCGTGCCGCTCGACCACGCCATGCACGACGGCGAGCCCGAGCCCCGTTCCTTCCCGCTTGGTGGTGAAGAACGGCTCGAAGACGCGGGCCAGCGTGGCGTCGTCCATACCGTGTCCGTCGTCGTCGACCGAGAGCTCAACGTAGCGCCCCGGTCGCGCCTGGGGGAACCTTGCCACGTAGCTCGCATCGACGTCGACCACCGACGTCTCGACGACGATGTGACCGGCTCCGGCGACGGCGTGCCCGGCGTTGACGACGAGGTTCGAGACGAGCTGCTCGAGCTCGGTACGGTCTCCGAGGAGGGGTGCGCTCCTCATTCCGTGGTGGATCGCGAGCTCCACGCCTTCCCCGAGCAAGCGCCTGAGGATGCCGCTGAGGTCGTCGATCACGTTCACGAGGTCGACGGGGGCGCTGTTGAGCACCAGGCGCCGGCAGAAGAGCATCAGCTTCTTCGTCAGGTTCGTGCCACGCATCGCGGCATCGAGCAGGTGACCGAGATCCTCGCTCGCCTCGGTACCACTCGGCACGACGTCTCTCACCCCGTCGGCGCAGCCTGTGATGACGGTGAGGAGATTGTTGAAATCGTGGGCGATACCCCCGGCGAATACGCTCATCGCCTCCATCTTCTGGGCATGCCGCAGCTGCACCTCGACGTGCTGACGCTCGGTGAGATCGCGCACGACCGACATGCGCGCGGCGACCCCTTCGAAGACGATCGGGTTGTCGACGATCTCGGCCACGACGACGGTGCCGTCATGCCTTCGTTGCCTCGCCATGCTCCGTCGCTCGCCTGAAGGGTTCGACTGGTAGGTGACACGAAGACCCTCTCGCTCGTCGGCATCGAACAGCTCCGGCCACTCGAGCCCACGAAGCTCCCGTTCGCTGTACCCGTAGAGCCGGACGGCGGCGGGGTTGGCGGCGACGATTCCGAGCGTCGAGACGGCCACGACGACGACAGGGTCGGGGTTCGACTCGAAGAGCGTCCGGTAGCGCGCCTCGGACGCACGCAGCTCCTCCTCTGCGCGCAGGAGGTGGGTCTTCTCCGTCCGCACGAGCAAGAACCGAAGGGAGCCGTCGGCCTCCCGGAAGGGAATGCATTTCTCGACGAACCAGCGCTCGCTTCCGTCGAGCGCGTCGATCCGGACGGCGTCGTCGACCACCGGCATGCCGGACGCGCGCGCCTCGCCCAGCATCGCCCGGATCCGCGCCGCCCTCTCGGGTGAGAGGAAGTCCTCGAGCGACTTACCCTCGACGTCGCCGGTGTCCGCGCCGCGCACACTGCGGTTCATGAAGAGGGCGACACCGTGCTCGTCGATCACGCCGACGAAGTCGCTCGTGTGGGCGGCGAGAGACGAGGCAAGCGACGACGACAGCGGCCCGAGCGCGCTCGCAGGTGGTCGTGCGGATGGATTGTCCCTTGCAGTCATTGGCAATCGGCAGGGGTCGACGGGCCTCTGACCGTAGCGCAACGCGGCCGTCTTGGGGACGTCCGCGCTGTCGACTGCCTCGCGATCGTCACCTCATCCACAACGCAATGAGTGGGCAGCCCTGCTGCCCAGAAGGACACATTTGCCCATGAAGACCACAATCGAAGCCGACGCACGCCGCATGTACACGCTCCTGGCCGACGGCGGCCTTGCCCTCGCACGGACCAACACGGGCTACGGCCTGGTCGCGATGAAGAGCGACGCCGTCCGCCGGATCTATGCCCTCAAAGGGCGCTCCGCGCAGAAGCCCTGCGTCACGGTCGGTACGATGGCGATCCTGGACGACGTCGCCACCGGCGTCGAACCGGAGACGCGCGGCTGGCTCTCGAGGGCCGTTGCGCGGTGGCCGATGGCGGTCATCGCGAGGACGAACCGACGGTCCGCGCTGCTCTCGGGCTGGGAGCCGTTCGTCGCTTCTCAGTGCACGAAGGGCGACACGATTGCGACGTTCTTCGGTGTGGGGGAGCTCATCGCCGGCACCGCGACGATCGCGCACGAGCACGGACAGCTCATCGTCGGATCGAGCGCGAACCTCGCGGGGACCGGAAACAACTACACGCTCGACGCGGTGCCCGAATCGATCCGGAGCGCGGTCGATCTCGAATTCGACTACGGCATCGCTCCGTTCACGTCGGATCGCAGGCTCGCTTCCACGATCCTCGATCTGACCCTCGGAACGTTCCAGCGAGAAGGTGTGGCGTTCGCCGAGGTCGAGGGCTCGTGGCGGGAGTTCCTCGCCCTCGGCCATTCCTCGGCGCGTCGTCCGAGCGTCGCTCCCGCGGGCGCCGCGTAGACCTGGCGGCCGCGCGTGCGAGCTCTTGACGAGCTCGACGCCGTCCTCGCGCGTAGTGTGACGAGGCGGAGAGGCCTCCTAAATGCCCGACCCGGATTCTGAGACAGAATCAGGGTCGGTCATTTAGTTCTCCCCTTGTGGGGACTTCGTCCCCTCATCGGCTGCGCCGACGAGCCTCCCCAGACTCGCCTTCGGCGAACCGCGCTTCGCGCGGGGAGAGCGGAATTTCAGGCTTCCCAGGGTCGTGCGCAGCACGATTCGCCGCAGGCGATGGGGGAGGATCGTCGCGTAGCGACGAGGGGGCCTTCGGCCCCACTTGGGTAGAAGCTAAAGGACCGACCGCGATTCGTCTCCGAATCGCGGTCGGTCATTTAGAGCCGCCCGGCGGACTGGAAGTAGAAGTCCAGCATCGCCTTCAACGGGGCGGCATTGCCTTGCAGTCGACTGCGAAGCGCTGCGCCCTCCCAGCAATCGACGAGCAGGCTCGCCATGCGCCGCGGGTCCGAGTCGGCTGGGAGGGCGCCGTCTCGCTTGGCCTCTTCGAGGCACGCTGCGAGGCGGTCGCCGATCGCCGCGAAGCAGCCGGCGATCTTGCGTCGGAAGATCTCGCTCACGCCGGAGAGCTCCTGTCCGAGGCCGCCCAGCAAGCAGCCCATGTAGCCCTGCTGCTTGTAGCTCTGCTCCACCATCTCGAAGAAGTGGCGAACCCGCTCGAGCGGCAGACGCAACGTGTCCGAGAGGGCCGCGTCGAGCGCGGCGTGCACTCCCGTCATGTACTGGTCGACGACCTGGAGGGCGAAGTCCTCCTTGTCCTCGAAGTGATGGTAGAACGAGCCCTTCGGAGTGCTCGTGGCCTCGAGCAGCGCCTGGACGCCGAGGTCGTTGTAGCCGTGCTCCAGGAGCATCCCGAGGCCCGTGTCGAGCAGGCGCTGCTTGGTCGGATGCGTCGGTTGCATGGCAGATGAACCTTAGCGAGCGAGTGCCCTGCCGCCTCCGAAATTCAAGCGAGAGCGCGAGCGGCCGCGCGGCGACGTTCGGTGCGCCGCGCGCCGCGCGCCGTCGGGAGAGCTAGCTCTTCACCTTCGCGATCATGTGATCGATGACGTGGCTATGCTCCTTCTGCGGGCTGAACATCACGATCTCCGCATCGGCGTCGACCTTCACGTTGTGGCCGGGTGGCCAGTAGAAGAGGTCGTTCGCCTTGACCGTCTCCTGCTCGCCCTTCGCGTCGGTCGTCGTGAGCTGGCCCCGCAAGACGAAGCCCCAGTGCGGGCACTGACACAGATTTCCCTCGAGACCCTCGAAGAGCGGGGTCGTGTCAACGCCGGCCGAGAGAGAGAAGTACTCGCCGCTGATCTTGTCGAATCCGCTCACGCTGCCGAAGCCCGTCCGCTGACGGATCACGGCACCCGGAATCTCCATCTTCACGTCCACGTTGTCCTTCGCCACGCGCATGAGGCCCACCCTTTTCGTCGGTTTTGTGTCGAGTTGCAGACTAGACCGATTGGTCTAGTCTGCAAAATACGCGGTCTGCAGACGCTGTCAATGCGCCAGCGCCTGTCGAAGCGCCCCGTCACGCCTGTGGGGGAAGGTGACGATCAGGCCCTTGGCCTCGAGCAGCTCCGCGCGCGGGTGCTCGGGGCAGCCGCGGCGCCGAAGATCTCGGTGGCTCCGACGTGGAAGCCGCGCGGACGTTCGCGAGCAGGAGCTTCATCGGCGCGTTCCAGCTCGCGCGTGCCAGGGCTCGAGTCACGCGCTCAGGGGACGTAGTTCATGGAGGAGCACGCGTGCGAGCCTCGTGCGACCTGACGTTCCGACGAGGACGAGATCGGCGGACAGGTTCGATGCGAGCTGCGTGATCTCACGCCATGCCGACCAGGAGGTGGAGGCCGAGCTTCCCGCGGAAGCGCGAGCCCGCGTGCTCCGCGGCTCGGTCGAGGATCCGTCGTCCGGTTGCTTCCAGTGCCTGCGGGACGGCGTCTTGCGTCCGCGTGCCTCGGTCACGAGCGATTCTTGCTTCCCCGCCGAACCCAAGGGAGCCTTCGCTGGCTCCAACGAAAGCATGGAACCGACCACCGTTCTCGCCGTCGCCCTCGGGGGCTTCGCGGCATGGAAGATCACACGAGCATTCATGGGGAAGGTCTCTCCCGAGAAGGCGCGCACCCTCGTTGCCGGAGGAGCTCGCCTCGTCGACGTCCGGAGCGCCGGCGAGTACGCCTCGGGTCACCTCGACGGGGCGCTCAACGTCCCCGTCCAGGACCTCGCGAAGCGAATGGAGGAGCTCGGCGACAAGAAGAAGCCCGTCGTCCTCTACTGCGCGAGCGGAATGCGCTCGGCGAGCGCGGCCGGGACGCTGCGCCGTGCCGGCTTCGCCGACGTCCACGATCTCGGCGCCATGGCCCGCTGGGGCTGAAACCGGTCCGCTCAGATCCGTGCCCGCGAGCTGCGTGAGTGACTGCAACACGCGCGCGACCCAGTGCGGCCAGCCCACCAGCTCGTGCTCGCAGCTCTGCTCGTCGATCACCGGCGCGCAGTACACCTGCGTCCAGGGCGCCGGATGCGACCAGGAGCAGGCGGCGGACTGCCTCAAGGGCGGATCCAGCAGCGGATCGAGCGGGTCGAGTGTTAACGATCGCCTAGATCCGGAGAAATCCGCGGATCGAGCGGGCCGACCGCCTGCATCCAGCTCGGGAAGACCGGCTGCAGCTCGCTGAACGCTCCGTCGAACTGCTGCGCGGTCTCGGGGCTCCCCGATATCGTCTGCAACGGCAACAATGACGGCAAGGGCAACGCCCAGTGCTGCGTGAACGCGGGCAAGACCTGCAACACGGACAGCGACTGCTGCGGCAACGCCGGGTCACCCACGCTCTACAAGTGCTGCCCGACCAAGAAGTGCGGCGGAGGCTGCTGACGGGCCGACGCCGCGCTCACTTCGCGGCGTCGCGCTTCGTTGCTTCCTTCTTCACGTCTTCCAGGAGCTGGTCGATGCGGTCGCGCTTCTCCCTGACCGGCGTCGTATTCGAACTTCAGCTCCGGGGCGACGCGGAGCTGGAGTCGCGCCGTCAGCGCCTTCTTCAGCCGGCCCGAGGCTCGCTCGAGCGCCATCTGCGTGTCCTTCAGGCGTGCGTTGAGCATCAGTCCCGGCTCCTCGAGGATGGCGAGCCGCCACGCATGATGGACAACCGGCTGCACTTTCCTGGCGCTCGCGGTCAAGATCGTCGGAGTTGCGATGTAGCACGTTAGTGCTACATCTGTGGTCGCAGCATGTCGACGACCACCATTCGCCTCGAGGAGGAGCTCAAGGAGCGCGTCGTCGCCGCCGCCGAGCGCGCGGGGAAGACGCAACACGCCTTCATTCTCGACGCCATCGCCCAGAGGGTGGAGCAGGTCGAGCTCGATGACGAGCTCCGCCGTGTCGCCCAGAAGCGTTGGGCCAAGGTCCTGGAGACGGGGAAGACCGTGTCGTGGGACAGCGCAAGAGTGTATCTCGAGGCGCGATCGCGTGGCGAGCACCCACGCAAGCCGGTAGCGCGCAAGCTCGGACGTTGATCGAGTCTGATGGCGCGCATCGAGTTGGCGCCGGAGGTGTTCGATGACTTCGACCGCTTCTTCGAGCACATGACGCAGTTCGAGGTCGAGGACGGCCCTGAGCGAATCGCAGCGATCCTCGAGGCGGTCCAGATTTTGGAGCACAGCCCCCTCATCGGACGCGCGGTGAAGGGGGGCATGCGGGAGCTGATCATCGGGCGAGGGTCGCGCGGCTACGTTGCGCTCTACCGCTTCATGGACGCGATCGACACGGTCTTCGTACTGGCGATTCGGAGCCAGCGTGAGTCCGGATATCGGCGAAGTCGATGAGTGCCGGCGCTGACGCGCCTCTTCGTCAAGACCGTGCTCGACTTCTACCGCGACAGCTCGCCGAGCTCGAGAGCCGGATGGTCGAAGCCGACCGTGGTGAGGTCGAGCTCGAACGAACAAAGTCGCGCCTGCCCGCGGAGGAGCGCTACCGCAGGACGATCGGACGATCCCCCGCTGCGGCGTGGGGCTTGGCGCGGAGTCGCGCCACCGTGTGTTGTCGACGCCGACCAGGTTCACGAGGTGGATCATGTCACCCGCCCATGACCGACGCACCACGGTCCAGATCCCGCCGACGCCGTCCGTCGTCAGCGTGTGGTTGGGCGAGACGGCCTGCACCGCGTCGAGGCGGGCGTCGAGCGGGACCACCTCGGGCGCGAACTGGATCTCCTCGTGCGCGGTGATGAACGCGCCTCGAGGAAAGGGGCGAAGGTCTCGTTGAGCTCCACCGGGGCACCGTCCGCGCGATCGAGCGTGAAGCGCGGACCGAACTGATCGATCTGGACGCCATCGAACCCGAACGTCCTGACCGCATCGGCGTATTCCGTCGCCATCTTCGCTTGCCACGCCGGGTTCGCCGGATCGAACAGGAACAGGAACCGCCCATCGCCGAGCCCCCACGCAGGTGACACGCCCGAGGCCTCGTAGCCCTCGCGTGCGGCGTACGTGGCGACGTACGCCAACGCCTGACCCGCCCTGCCGTGGATCGCGTCGGTCACGTCCTGGATGGTGGCCCGCGCGTTGACGCGTCCGAACAGATCCGTCCATGTCGGCGGAGGGGGCACGATGGCGGGAAGCCGCGCCAACGCTTCAAGCGGTGTCATCACGCGCTGCGGGCGAGGACACGACCGCGGCTTGCCTTCTTGACGCGGTAGGAAACGTTGCCGTCGCGCCGCATCCGGAGGCGCGCAAGAGAGAACGCCGGCCGGCAGAGATAGCGACAGAGGCGCTCGCGCCCGAGGTCGTCGCGGGCGTCGAGGTGCACGCTCGCGTGGAGATGGCAAGCGCTCGTGCGCCACCGCGTCGGTCACGCGAGGCGGCGGCGGCGGTGCGAGGCCCGCGAAGGCGGGGCGTTCGACGCGTCGGCGTCGTGGGCACGACGGAGAAGGCCGCGGCGCGAGAGCCACTTCATCACGCGTGCGTAGACGCGTTGCACGAGCGACTCGAGCTCGGCGCGCATCGGTGCAGGGGCAGGCTCGAAGCGCAGCGTGTCGCCGTCGGCGACGTAAACGCCGTCGAGACACAGAAGATGGAAGTGGACATGTACATTGAGGCTCGCACCACACGGTGCACGCCCGTGATGGCGTCGGTCTCGACCGTGGACGGCGCGTAGCCCGCGGACTTCGCCCACTCTCGATAGCGGCGGAGCAGCGACTCCCAGAAGATCCGCGACAGCGCCGCCGGGCCACCTCGCCTTCGAGGGGCAGACGGCATCTAAAGATGGAACAGGCTCGCCTCGTCGACGTCCGGAGCGCCGGCGAGTACGCCTCGGGTCACCTCGACGGGGCGCTCAACGTCCCCGTCCAGGACCTCGCGAAGCGAATGGAGGAGC
>Ga0105047_10000072_pt1 | contig 130938 bp, 102 predicted proteins | sample MAT04_FD_78384 | JGI IMG/M metagenome (GOLD analysis project Ga0105047, IMG submission 78384) | Freshwater microbial communities from Lake Fryxell liftoff mats and glacier meltwater in Antarctica - MAT-04 (megahit assembly) | ecosystem: Environmental > Aquatic > Freshwater > Ice > Liftoff...
GACCAGATCGACAGGTATTTGTGGCGCAGTGCGTAATTCGCGGCGAATGACTCTCGCGGCGATGGCCGTAGCCAGATGAACCGCCTGGCGCTCCCAATGCGCGAGCCAGGCCTGCTTGGCGTCTCGAAGTTCCGCGGCGGCTTGCGTCAGCGCTGGAACCAGATCATTCAGACGCGAGGCCACTTGCTCTTCAACCCTTTGCGCGAGCGATCCCTCCGCGGCCAGGCGGCCGGCGGCTTCGGCCTGTTGGCGAACTGCTTCCGCGTCACGGTTCGCCACGGCGAGGATTTCGGCCGCTTCTGCGCGCACTTGTGTGAGCGCAGCGGTCGCCTGCGATGTAACGTCTTCGAAGTTAAAGGGGACGCTCGGCGCCGCACGGCCGGCCTTGATCACTCGGGACATCCGCTTTAGTTCCTATTCTGGCAATGCGCGTCCGCGTCTGGATGAACGTTTGAGAATTGATCGACGTCAAATGTTCGCTGCGCGCGTCCCCTGCGGCCCACGCAACGCCTCGTTCATTAACGATTCCGCCAGATGCGCCAGTTCTTGCTGGGCGCGCTCGATATCGCTTAGGCGCGTGGGACCGAGCGTTTCGATCGAGCGGCGGAGCGCCCTGGCTTCAAGCAGCGGTAGTCGATTGAAGACCTTTTGAACGAACGTTGACGTTGCGCCCGCGAGCGCTAGGTGAGTTAATTCCGAGTCAGCATGGGCGAGCGTCGCGGTCAGAAGTTCTTCGTCCAAGTGCTCAAGATCGTCAAACGTCAACCGTAAGGACCAGGGATCGATAGTCGCTGGGGCCAGGCTGGGCGTCGCAACGATCGGACGCTCCAGTGGAAACACCTCAGAACAAACTTGTGATTGCGCGTCTGCCGCGCTGAGGACGCGCGAGATCTTGTGCAACGCTTCCGAACTCCGCGCGCCGGTTGGAACGCAATCGGCAATCCGAGCGCGAATCGATATTTCGATTTCGTGTAGAAGCATGGGATCTGTCTCTTCACAGTCCGCGAAGCGTCGCCGGACTTCGGCCTGCAACTCCGGCTTTAGCTCTGCAAGGAGGCCGGCCGCGCGATCTTCCGGGAGACGCGCCGCGATCAGGGCGACCGTCTGCGGGCGTTCTGACTCAAGCAACCGGACCAATTGACTCCGGTCCAAGTCGTGCAAGAATTGAAACGTCGGAGCGGCGGGCGTCTCTGCGCACAACGACCGCTCTGCGGTCACTGACGAGAGGTGTAGCTCTACGCCTTCGTCTTCGGAGGACAGCACGCTGGGGGCGATTGCGGCGTCGCGCCGCCGCAAGGAACCCGTTGTCTCGTTCTCGCGACTCATAAAGGCGCCGATCACGTCGCGCTCTTGCGCGGGATCGATCTCTCCCATCTCCATAATCGTTCTACGGACGCGCGCCGCGGTATCCGCCGGCATCTGGTCGAGCAGATTGTCGGCCGTATCGGGATCGAGCGCGGCGACCAGAATCGCCACTCGGCGAATCGATTCGCTGTTGGATTGCGTCATGAGTTTGAATTACCAATCCAGGATCGAAGGATGTTGGCGGCGACGTCCGGGTCTTCGCGAACCATGTCGGCCAATTCGTCGCGCAAGGAACTTGTCGCGGCCAGCCGCTCGTGGAACTGGGCGGAAGGCCTGGCGGCGGCCGGCTCGTCGATGCGCGTCGCTCGTCCGTCTCCGCCGAAATGCTGGCCCGGATGCGCTTCTGCTTTTTCGATCAGTGCAGCCTGCACGGGCGCGCGATGAAAGAAGTTGCGAACAATCCACGCGCCGGCGATGACGCAAAGTAAAGTCATGAGGGGGCCCCAGGGCGAAAATAGCCAGCCGGTGGTGGTGGCAAACCAAGTTGGTTCTGCCGCCGTCTCTTGCGTCACGGTCGATAGGGGCGCCACGGTCACCAGGCCAGACGGATCGGCCGAAGTATTAGCAGCCTGGGCAAATGGAGTCACCAGCTGCCGGATGTTGGCAAGCTCTTCCGTTTGCACCTGCGCGAGATCCGGCGCGGCGGCGCCAGCAGCGCGTTGTTCCGAGGGAGCGGCCAGTCGTTGCCGCCAAATATTTTCCAAATAATCGCCCGGCACGCCGATTGAGAAAAAGACACGCTTCGGGATGAATTCGCCCACGTCCGTGCGAGCAAACTCTCGCGGCGGCACATGCGCTGCGCTGGTAGGCGTCGTGGTCGTCATTTGTGCGGCGGCCGTAGCGGCGTCGGCGGTCGCCGTCAAGTCGAGTGGTTGATTCGCCGCGCCTTGGATCGGACGCGCTGCGGTCGCGGGATTGGCTGTCGTGGCGCCCTGCTGCCGGTTACTGGCGTATTCCAACTCCACCTCGGCGCTGACGACCACGCCGGGGACGTGCTGCAGGACATTGCGGACGCGGGCTTCGTACTGTGCCTCGTACGTTCGCTTGCTGTCTCGATATCGATCCGCGCCGCCGCTTGCCTGATCTGGCTGGTAGTGGTAGCTGCGATTCGTGGTCTTATCGACTACGGTCACGTTTTCCGCGGCCAATCCGGCGATCGAAGCCGTGAGCACGCTCCGGAACATCGCCGCCCGATCATCGTCCAGGGGTCGGCCTGCGCGAAGCTTGATGGCCACCAGGGCCGTCATCATGCGCGTCGGCCGCAGAGCGCGGGTTTCTGATTTATCGAAAACGACCTCGGCCGTTTCGACGCCGTCGAAACTTCGCAGTATCGAGGTCAGGCTTTTCAATCGCGCGGCTTCCTTGAAATCCGCCTGCTGCTGCATGTTGGTCAGCGGATTCACCTTGTCGACCGCATCGGAGAACATATCGGGGATCGACTCAGGGAGCGCGCCGTTCGCTGCGAGCGCCTCGATGTATTGCGGCAGCCGCTCGCGTGGGACGCGGATACGATTCCCCTCGACAATAAAATCGTTGAGTTGCGCCTTGGCCATGGCGGATTGCATCTCGGTGAGTTGCTCCGTCGTCAGCGGCTGTCCCCCCAGCAGATAGACCGACTCCACCGCCAACAGATTGCGTGTTCCCCAACCAATGCAGAGCAGGAGTGCAACTGCGCTTACCGAAACCGCCAGCCGGGCATTGGGCGAAAGCCGACGAAACTGCTCGACAAATTGCAGCCAGGCTTTTTGAAGGGCATCCATGCCACGCGCTCCGATGAATTCTACCGTCGGCTACAGATAACTAAGCCGACGCTCGACGCCGCAATGCGAATAGCCGTGTGCCTTCCTGGCGCCCACGCCTGCTCGCACACGTTTTTGACTCCAACCGCTGAACGACGGAAGCCAAACCGATCGACAAATCAGTCGACAATATGCTGTATTTCTTGATACGCCTGAACAAGTTTGTTGTGAACTTCTAGCATCGTGCGAAACGCCAGATCCGTTTGCTCCACCGCGCCCAGCACCTCGGCGGGCCCTGCGGCGTGCTGCGATCCGAGCGACGCCACGGCCTGATCCGCGTCTTGCCGCAACACGTTCGCCTGCCGAATTGAATCCAACAGCATCTCTTTGAACGTTGCCTGCGGCGTTCCCTCAACCGGCGCGCCGCCGGGTATCCCGGTCGTCGTCTGGGCGGACCGCGCAGTCGTGACCTGCGGCGTGTGTTGAATACGCCCGATCGAAGCTGGTTGGATTCCGTTCAACATGAGATCGCCTGTCGCAAAACTGTCTGACTCCGCTCAATCCAAAACAATCCGCAAAAAATTAACCCGCCTGAATCAAACGGCGACCGCGCGCCGAATAACCATACTCTTTCAGTTTGCTCGATAGCGTTCGCAATCCTATCCCCAGAGCTTGTGCCGTCTGCGCGCGATGTCCGCCGAAGCGATTGAGTGTCGTTTCGATTAATTGTCGCTCCATATCGCGCAAGCTGAGTGTCGAAGGCGTCTCTTCACTGTCAGCTCGCTTGGAATCTGCCGCCGACGCGTCAGAGTTCGGCGCCACGGCGGCGTCCATCGGATGTGCATGCGGGAGGACCTCGCTGACCGCTTCCTGGCTCAGCCAACTGCGCAGCTCGTCCGTCGTAACGGGCGAACAGAGACTCATGACGCTGGCGCGCGTAATGATGTTCTCAAGCTCGCGGACATTGCCCGGCCAGTTGTATTGCACCAACAGCGCATGGGCGGCCCCATCCAACTTGCAAGGCTCCTTGCCGAGTCGCTCCGCCGCGCGCGACGAAAAATGACCGATCAGCCACGGAATATCTTCACGGCGCTCGCGTAGCGGCGGCACAGAGAGGGGGACAACGGCCAGCCGATAGTACAGGTCTTCGCGAAAGCGCCCGGCAGCAATTTCTCGCCGCAGGTCTCGATTGGTGGTGGCGATGACGCGAACGTCGACGCGGCGAGTGATGCTGGAGCCAACCCGCTCGAACGACTTTTCCTGCAACACTCGCAGGAGTTTCGCTTGCAATTCCAAGCTAATTTCGCTGATTTCGTCGAGCAGGATCGTGCCGCCATCGGCCAATTCGAACCGACCGATGCGGGCCGAATCCGCGCCAGTGAAAGCGCCTTTCTCATGGCCAAATAGCTCGCTCTCGAGCAAGTGCGCCGAAAGGGCAGGGCAGTTGACGCTCACCAGCGGCGCGGCGGCGCGGACACTACCCGAATGCACGGCGCGGGCGACCAACTCCTTACCGACACCACTTTCGCCGTGCACTAAGATGGTTTCCACCGTGGGGGCCACGCGGGCGATCCGCTCGCGCAAGGCGCGCATTGCGCGGCCGTCTCCCACCATCATCGGCGATGCGGTTGGAGGGACCTTCGGAAGTCGCGTCTGACGATCGAGCAGGCGGCAGTGATTCATCGCGCGTTCAACAAGTCGCTCTAAACGATCTGCGTCGAACGGTTTCTCTACGTAGTCGAACGCGCCGTGGCGCATTGCCTCGACCGCAGTGCCGACGCTGGCGTGAGCCGTCATCATGATCACTTGGGCGCCCGTCTCGCGACGTGACAGCTCTCGCAAGAATTCCAGACCATTCATTCCAGGCATCTGGAGATCGGTCAGTATCACATCGCAGCATTCGCCCATCAGCAGATTCAGCGCCTCGGGCGCGCTGGCGGCAATGTGAACCGTGTAGCCGGCGCAGCGCAACGTGTCTGCGACGGACTGCCGCGCCTGGGCATGATCGTCGACGACCAGCACGCACCCTCTTGCCGAAGGCAGGGCTTGCGCGACCATCAAGTCCGGGGGGCCAATCATGCCGCCGCCCCCTGGGCAACGCGGGGAAATCGCAGCGTGAATGCAGCGCCCCCTTCGGGACAGTTCGCGACCTGCACTTCGCCGCCATGGGCTTGCAAAATCCGATCGACGATCGCCAGACCTAACCCAGTCCCGCCCCCCTTGGTTGTGTAGAAGGGCTCGGTGGCGCGCGATAGCGTTTAGTCCGATAGCCCACAGCCACTGTCGGCAATTTCCAGCTCCACGCCGCGCGGGCCAACGTACGACGTCACTACCAGTTCGCCACCGCTGGGCATGGCGTCTAGCGAATTGAGCGCCAGGTTCAGAATCGCGCGACGCAGCATCTCGCGGTCAGCGGCAATCGATAGGTTTTCTGGCACATCGATCACGGTCGAAACTCGCTGTGCCGCCAACTGCGGCATCAGGCTGCCGAGCACATCCTCGACAAGCGTCCGCAATCCGAAATGGCGAAATTGCGGATTGTGATCGACGTGAAACTGCAACAGATCGTTCACGGTCGATTCCAGCGTGGTGAAGCCAGACTCGATCTTGCGCAACAAGTCAAAGCCGCCGGGATCATCGAGCAATCTGCGGCGCAACAGGCTGAGATACAACGAGACGGGGACCAGGCCATTGCGAACTTCGTGCGCGACGTGCGCGGCGATCTGCCCCAGGTCCGCCAGGCGACGCTGCCGCGCCAACTCGCCATTTTTTTGTTCCAACTCTTCTGTCAGCCGCCGGACTTCGGCTCGCAGCGCCTCGTGCGTTTGCTCGAGCCGCGCGGTTGCGTCATGCCAGGCCATCAACACGGTTTGCATATCCGCGGCGCCCTCGGCCGGAACGAAACCATCAGAAGGCACAATGGAAAAGAGATCTGGCATGGGAAACCTCGCAGAACCAAAGCCTGTCGGTCGCGCCGCAAAAAGTTACATAGTGCGACCGAAAAGACCGTGAAAAGCCGCAGGCTTGTACCCTGAATCGACCGATGCTGTCAATTCCGATCGGGCGATAGCACGCGAATGCGCGCTGAGCGCACATGGCAAACGGCGCGCAAATGCCGGAAGAATGCGCGAGGGATCAACGCGGCGACGGTGCTAGAAAAATGTTCGGCGGCAAAACCCGCGCGCAACAGTGAACGCATCGCCAAAGTGCTTTGAAGTTGGACCCTGGCCGCTGGCGCCTCAACCGGCTCCAGTGCCCCCCGCAACCAAATCCATGATCCAGCGGTCCATGTCGGACAACATCTGCGGCCACAGCTCCTGGCCACACGGATACTGCCGAAGCGTGACGTCCAAGCCGGCGGAGTGAAACAACTTGAGATTGCTGCAAACGGACGACGCCGGATAACGCTCGCTATCACGGCCACAGGCCAAGAAAATGGACATAGCGCGGGCGTCGATCAGGCGGGCCAGGGGGGCGCCGCCTACCGGAAATTCGCCGCCGAACGAAAGAACTCCGGCAAATCGCGTGGGATGATTCATCGCCAGTCGAAACGCCATCGTTCCGCCGCTATCGATACCGGCCAGAAAAATCCGCCGCGGCGAAATGTTGAATCGCAGCTTGGCTTCGTCCACCGCCGTAAATAGGCGTTGTTCGGCCAGAGCCACGTGCGGCTCGGACTGCAGCCAGGTGTAGCCTGTTGAGCCCACCGAAGAAGACGTGCCACGAATGGAGGCGGAGACGTAGTTGCGGAGGCTCACGCAGGGCATGATTCGCTTCAATACCGCCTCGTCCTTGCCGGGGCCGTGGAGCCAGACAATCAGCGGATAGGCGTGATTCGGCTCATAATGCAGGGGCGACAGAAACGCCTGGGGCGACTGCTGCGTGCTGCGAGAATAGGCGCCGGAACTGACTTGTGGAGTGGAATCGGCCTGCGAGCCGGACTTTGCGATGGGAAATTGAATCTTCGAAGCGTCGCGTGAAACTTCAAGGCGATTCATCATCTTCGGATTAGCTCGCTGTTTGAAAGAACGGCCGGCGCAGATCCAAGGCGGACGTGCGCTGCCCCCTGATCTGTAACGGCCGACAATCCATGGAGGCCAAACATTGCGCAGTGGCGACGATGCGTTCAAAGCTACGCGAACCGCCACGAAACAAATTTGCCTCAGGTTTCGGACTCTACTGTAGACGCCCCTGGGATGTCAACGCCGCCCATGTAGGGTAACGAAGCGCCAAGCGATGTTCGCGTGATCGCGCGCGTCGCCAAAACTTGACAGTGGCCGACGCGTTCGCTATCCAGCACGATAGCGTTGCTGTCAATCGCGATCGGCACTTCGCAATACAATGCAAACGAGTCGACCTGGCACTAGCAGCCTGGGGAAGAATACCATCCTGGCATTCTTCCCCCTCGCCAGGTTCGCAGCAAATCTGTTCACGGCTCGCAAAAGCCGACTTGCAGTCGACTTTTGAGGATCGCATCCGGCGATCCACGCAGACCGGTGAATACTTCCCCGGCCTGCTAGCCGGTCAGCTTGGCCATGGCCGCGACCAATTCTTTGACCGCGTCAACGCTCTTCTTGAAGTTGGCTTGCTCTTCCGGAGTGAGTTCCAACTCAATGATCCGTTCAACGCCCCCCTTGCCTAGCACGACGGGTACGCCGACGTAGTAACCGCCAACGCCGTATTCCTTCTGGCAATACGCGGCGCAGGGGATGACTCGCTTTTTATCGCGAATCACCGCTTCAACCATTTGCGCGCTGGCCGCAGCGGGCGCATAGTAGGCGCTGCCGGTCTTCAGCAAGCCGACGATTTCGGCACCGCCGTTGCGTGTGCGGTCGACAATCTCGTTGAGCCGCTTGGCGTCAATCAAGCGCGAAATGGGGATGCCGCCGACCGAGGTGCAACTGGGCATCGGCACCATGGTGTCGCCGTGTCCACCCATCAACAGGGCGGAAATATCTTCAACGCTCACTCCCAATTCCATCGCCAGAAACGTGCGATATCGGGCGGTATCCAACACGCCGGCCTGACCGACGACGCGCTGCGAGGGGAACCCGGTCACTTGAAAAGCGCGCTGCACCATCGCGTCGAGCGGGTTGCTGACCACGATTACTACCGCGTCTGGGCTGGTCCGCTTGACCTGCTCGGCCACGCTGCCGACGATCTTGGCGTTGGTCCCCAGCAAGTCGTCACGACTCATGCCTGGCTTGCGGGCGATGCCGGCGGTAATCACCACCACGTCGCTATCCGCGGCGTCTGCATAATCCGACGTGCCAATGATGTTCGAATCGAATCCGACGATCGGCGACGCCTGACGCAAGTCGAGCGACTTGCCTTGCGCCACGCCCACCAGATCCGGGATGTCTACCAGGACGATGTCGCCAAGTTCGGCTGCTGCGCACCAGTGTGCGGTGGTCGCGCCGACATTGCCGGCGCCGATGATGCTAATTTTGGCACGACGCATGACCCAAAACCTCTCGACAACAGGTAGCGATTAAAGAAAAGAACCGAGGTCAACGTGAGTATCCGCCCGTCAGGATTGAAGTCAAGGGGCCGCCCCGCGACACCCGAAAAACCGCGGCGAAATCTGTCGAGAACGAAATCCTGCTTCGACAGCGGCGCGTGGTCTCAAACTTCGCGCGGTCCTGCAACGCGAATTCGCGTGACTTGCACCAACTGTCCGTGGATCCGGGCGGTGCGTCGCTTCCAGCGTCCGCCCAGCGCGCGGAGCGCCGCGGCGTGCCGATCGCCTTCGGGGAGTGGAACGTGCGCAAGTAGCACGACACCGTCAGGCGCTACAACCCTGGCAATTTCCACCAGCGCCGCGGCGTTCAAAGGTGTCCGCTCCACAATCACGCGGCGCACGCTACCGGTGGAAAAAGGAATCGCCTCCGCGCGGCCAACGATCAAGCGCGGAATCAACTGGCCGCGGTTTGGCCCCAAGGTCTTATAGCGACTGCGATTGAGATTCAGAACGCCGGCGCGACGTCCCTCTCCGCCAATGTCAAGCGTAATCCGAGTTGCGCGATTGTAAGGTTTTTGCACTTGGTCGATAATTGCTGTGTTTAACGCAATTAAATTTGCCTTCGAGGAGGGTCTGATTATAGACTTGAATTCGTAGGGAGTAGGGCGTTTGCGGGACGGATCTTCCCCGCCTTCGTGGCATTAGTCTTGGAGAATCGACGCGATGCAACATTCTCATCTGAAGACGAATCGGCTGGAAACTCTGAGTGATTCACTGGTGAATCGCCTTCCTTCACGAAGCCGACGACAGCGCAAGCGATCGGCTAGCAAAAAGCGACGCGCTACGTTTCAAGCCCGTTCGTACGACTGGGATGATGAGTAGTCCGAGTTGACGATTAGCAAGTGTTGAGCGTGCTGACCGAGCAGCCCTCTGAAGAACGAACGCTTAGATCATGCAGCAGATCAAGATTTTCAAAGGAATCGAAAACGACCTGAACGGTCTCGAGGCCGAAGTTAACGGCTGGCTGACCCAAACGGGCGTGGAAGTGATTTCTATTTTCGGCAACATCGCTCCGCAAACCTCGGGTGGCGAAGCGAAATCTGGCGGACTGTCGCGCAGCGACTTCGCGCCGTCGGATCTTCTGCTGGTGGTTCACTACCGCGTGCCGCAAGTCTGATGCTTGCGGCACGCGGCTTTTTTTGAGCCCTCGATGTCGTTGGCCAGCAGCCAAACATCGCATTCGCTACATTGGTAGCACATCGCGTGTGCAAGTGTTTTGTCGCACGTGAGCGACCAGTATTCGACAACACGCCCGCGCAACAGTTAGCTAGCGACTATGGCAAGCACTCCCATTGAGTTTTCCGGCGAAGAGTTGTTCCAGGCCTCGGCGGATCGCGTTTACGCGCTGCTGACGGACCTCGACGCCATGTCGCAAACGATTCCGGACCTGGTGTCATCGGAGAGGGCAGGGGATCGCATGCTCAAGTGCGTCGTGCGGCCGGGCTTTTCGTTCTTACGCGGCACGATGAAGCTGCAAATCGAACTGGCGGATCTGGCGCCGCCCGATCGGGCCGTGATGCAAGTCGCCGCGCAGGGCATCGGCGTCTCGATGCGCATCATCTCGCAGTTGCAAGTCGCGCCAGAGGGGTCGGGCGCCCGGCTCACTTGGAGCGCGCAAGTGGATCAATTGAAGGGACTCGTTGCGGCGCTCAGCCCCAGTTTGATCAAGGCCGCCGCGGATCAGGTCATCCGCCACGCTTGGACGCAGGTTCGCAAACAACTGGGCGAATGATCGCCCCCGATCGGGCGATATCTCAGCGTTCAACCGCCTGGCGTTTAACCGAACGCCGCGTAATCTTTGCCGAGTAGCGCCGTCGCGATCTTCAGCTTCATGATCTCATCTGTCCCTTCGTAGATGCGGCAGACGCGCACATCTTGCAAGTGCCGACCCACGCGGTAGAGTTCCGACCAACCGCGACCGCCAAAGACCTGCACCGCTCGATCCGCGGCGTCCCAGGCGGCGTTCGAGGCGAAGAACTTCGCCTCGGCCACGCGCAGATCTGCCTCGGCCGCCAGTTCGGTGTTTTTCGGATCGGCGTCCGAAAGCGTTTTGGCCGCCGCGGCGCGCTCCACCAGTGCATCGCTTGCAGCGCGATCCATCTCGATCATCGCCAGGTGTTCTTGTACTAGTTGGTGACGGGCGATCTCCTTGCCGTGTTGGATGCGCGTCGTCGAATATTGCAGCGCCTCGGCCAGGCAATCTTCGATCACACCCAGACAGCCGGCCGCCACGCTCAAGCGCCCGGAAACCAGCGTCCCCATCGCTACGCGAAAGCCATTTCCTTCTTCGCTCAATAGATTCTCTACCGGGACCGGATGATCCGTCATCTGGAACATGCCGGTGTTCGCCGTAAACATGCCAGGCTTGGCGTGCAGGTCTTCCGCCTCGAATGTCGCGCCGGCGGTATCGACGATAAAGGCGCTCATCCGGCGATCCTTGCCGGTCTTCCCCTCGGGATAGCCAAACGCGACGACGGCGTTGGCGATGCCGCCGTTGGAAATAAGGTACTTCACGCCATTGAGCAAAAAGCGATTGCCATCGCGACGATAAGTGGTCGTCATTTCCAGCGGATTGCTGCCCGCGTCCGGCTCAGTCAGGCCAAAAGCCAGGATCATTTCGCCACGCGTCGATGGCGGCAGATAACGCTGGTGTTGCTCGGCGTTTCCGTACCGCATGATTGGGTATTGGCCGATCGAAGTCTGGCCGGAGAAAAACGTACGCACGCCGGTCCCCTCGCGCCCAATTCTGGCGAGCGCGCGCGAGTACGTCAGCGCGTCCGCGCCGCGACCCCCATATTGCACCGGCACTGGCATGCCAAGCAGGTTGTGCTTCTTGGCGAGCGATACGGTCGCTTCGTTGTATTTATGCTCCAGGTAGCACAGTTCTTCGATCGGTCGAAGTTCCTGGCAATACGCTTCCACGTCGGCCAGCAATTGCGCGCGGCTATCAGTTTTCATCAATTACCTCAGGCTGGCGATTTGCCGCGCGAGTCTTCTCGCGCGAGCATGCGGCGGAGATGCGCTTCAACGCAGCCCGCTAAGATACTCGTGTTATAGCCCCCCTCCAAGACGCTCACGATCCGGCCGCCAGCATACGCGTCTGCGATATCGAGCACAGCGTCTGTCAGCGGCTCATAGTCTTCGATCTCCAGACCAAGCGATCCGACGGGGTCCGCGCGATGGGCATCGAACCCGGCGCTGACCAGCACTAATTGCGGCCGCATCCGCGCGGCAAAGTGTTCCAACTCGGTCGTCAGCGCGCCAATAAACTCGCGGCGCGGCGTTCCCTCTTCGATCGGCAGATTGAGGGTCGTCCCGAGCGCGTCGCCGGTTCCCGTCTCGTCGCGCCAGCCGGTCCCTGGATAAAAAGGCCAACGATGGATCGAGAGAAACCCAACCTGGGGACTCTCCCAAAATGTCGCCTGAGTGCCGTTTCCGTGATGCACGTCCCAGTCGACGATCATTACGCGCTCCAAACCCAGCTGCTTCACAGCAACGCTAGCGGCGACAGCAATATTATTGAACAGGCAAAAACCCATCGCGGCGCCTGTCAAAGCGTGATGCCCTGGTGGGCGGACCAGACAGAGGGCCTGGCGGTCCTCGCCACTAATTACGCGCGTCACGGCGTCGGCCGCCGCGCCGGCCGCCAGGCGGGCCACATCGTAGCTAGCAGGACAAACGACGGTGTCTTCTTCGATGTATCCGCCGCCCGCTTGGGCAAATCGAGCTACCTCGTTCGCGTACGCCCGCGAATGGACAAGTGACAAGGCAGCGTCCGAGACCGGCGCCCAGGTAGGCCGAGCGCACAGCGAATCGAGCCCTGTCCTGCGCAGGTGGGCAACCACCTGCTCTAGACGCTGCGGCCGCTCAGGGTGAGCGCCCGTCTGATGATCGAGAAACCGGGGATCGGTGTAGAGCAGCATGGTTTAAGCCGTGCTAGCGGCGTCGGATGTGGTTGCGCACGTTCATCTTAATCGCCCAGAATGCGCCCGCCCCTTGGTTTATTTTCGCCTGGGGAGAGGGGCGCCAATCGGCCCCCCCTCCGATTGCAATTGTATCGGCGTAGGGCCGAAAAGACCCGGGGGGGAAATTGACCTTCCAAACGGCCACTGCGGGTCCGCCGCGAGCGTCGAAACTACCGCTGTGGCAAGGAGAAACGTCTTGACGCAGCGAGCGGCTCGGTGGTAGTGTGAATTGTGATTGTGCGACGTTTTTGAACCGCTGTTGCGAGCAGTCGGTGGATCCCTGTTTGGGCGTCCGCGTTGGATGGCTGACCGGTTATGGACCGAATTTAGCCTCCGGCCGTAAAAACGACGCGTCAATCGATAGAATCCCGAGGAGCGCGAGTTTCCGGCGATTCTCGGAACGGCAGATCTGATTTAGTGAGGCGAGATTCGACTGGGCGTTTGGCGAACGTTAATTTCACATCTTCGCGCCAGGCCAGTTGAGCAACGAATAAGGGGATTGTGGGAGTCTCTCTCCGGCGAGACACACAACCGAGACGCGATGCCAGCACCCAAAAGTTTCCAGCGAATTTGGATTTTGATCACGGCCAGCCTGCTGGTCTGCTTGGCTGGCGTTACGCGCGGACAAGAGGCTTCCAAGGTCGCTCCTGCCGGTAAGGCTGCTCCGGCGCCCGCTCCGGTGGCAAAGGCGCCCGCCAAGCAATACGCCGAGGTGACGCTGCCAGATCCCGGCGCCTGGAAGCCGTTGCGGGCGAAACTGTTCGAAAGGGGAGAGCCCGAAAACGACGCGGAAATGAAGATCTTCATCGATCATTACAAATCCTTGGCGTCAGAGCTGACCCAACACTCAACCGCAGGAAAACTGAGCGAACAAGGCGAAAAGATCGCCAAGGTTCGGGTACAGATTAAGACAGACCTGCTGAACCTTGCTCGCAAAAAGAGCACCATCCTGCACGACGCGCTGGTGGACCAACTAGCCCGAGTGTTACCGAGCATCTTCAGCAGTGACAAGTACCACCCCGTAACTCGGATCAACTGCCTGCTGCTCTACGGAGACTTGAATAGCAAAGAAGGGGACACAACGCTCGTCCCCTTGGCCACGGCCTATCCCGTGATGATGAAGATTTTTACCAACGCCACGCAACCCGCCTATTTGCGATGTGTCGCTCTGGTTGGGATCGCTCGCCACGCCGAAATTGGCCTACCGCCGGAAAACCGCAAAGAGCTCGGCGCGGAGATGATCAAGGTACTCAAGACGCCGCCACCAGGCTTCAAGCCGGAAGTAGTCACCTATCTGCGCTTCCGAGCGGTCGACGTTTTGCGAAGCGTGATCGCCAAGGGAGAATCCGGCTCAAGAGATATTGCCGAGGCATTAAAGGCAGTCGTCTTGAATAAGAATAAGAGTGAGGATGTGTCGCTCGAACTTCGTTGCGAGGCGCTCCGAGCCATCGGCGGTTTGGATGCCAAAGCGATCGATCCGGCCGACATTCCACTTCTGGCACAAGCCGCCGCCAAGCTAGCGGTTGACATCGCACAGCAATCGGCTCCACCGGCGCAGCCCGAAGATGACGCCGAATCTCCGTCAGCGGCAGGGCGAGTCCCCGCGCCCGCCCCAAACAACGGTGGAAATGTCCTCCTTTCCGCTACGGATGACTCCGCAGCACCGACGCCCGAAGGTGAAGCCGCGTCTGCGGCCGCAGACGCCGCTCCGGTCGGCAAGCCGAGCGGAGTCCTGGATCCTGACATTCAAACATACCTGTTCGGCTGTATCCAAATTGGACTGAATGGCGTCGACAGCAAACGAGGGCTGGCGGCTGCGGCGAAGGACGACAGCAAGAAGTTAGTCGTTGAAATCACGACCAAGCTGAACGACATGTTAAGAATCACGAAGCCCAAAGCTCGGTTTTACAAATTGTCGGAAGAAGAGATCGACAAAATCAACAAGACCGTCGAAGAGCTCGAACCCCTCGCCGGCGCCTAGTATTTTGTAGACTTGCAGATGGGCGGCCTCCTGATTTTCTCTGGCCGCCGGAGACGGAACTCGTTCCACACAGGCAAAAGGATTTGCCATGCGTCTTACTTTTCAATTTATCGGCAAGCGTCCTTGCGCTTTCGTCGCGGCAACACTCGCCATTCTTGCGATCACTGGTTGCCGCTCGCTCGACGCCCCCAATGATCTCGCAGCGCTCGACGCCAAGATTGCGCCGTCCAGCAAGGACGAGCCGACAATCGCCTCGGACGCGGACGTAGCCAAATTGGCAGCCGCCCAAGCCGACGACGAACCACCGGCCGAGAAATCGGAAGTCACGGTCGAGGCCCGTCCCAAACCTCCAGCTGCGCCCATGAGCGAGGCCGACGCTGACGCGCTGTTGGTTTTGCTCGAAGACAACTGGCATCTTGAGTTGGGCGCCGAGTCAGGCTTCCGTTATGGCGCCTACCGCTGGAGGCATCTGGGAACAGAACAGCTTGCCTCGGCGCCGGTCGCCGAACGCCCGGAATTGACGAACTTTTTATCCAGCGATGATCGGGTGGTTAGCGCGAACGCCGCCATCATGCTGGCACGCGCGAATGATTCTGTGGCCGATCTCCATCTGGTAGATGCCGTGCGCGACGCAACCCTGAAGCTCAGCGTCCGCTGCGCCGCGGCCGAGGCTTTGGGAAGGCCAGACTCCGTGCTGGCTTCGATCGCGCTGGCCGAACTGATTGAAGAATATGGCGACGCCGGCGCAGCGCAATACTCGCCCGAACTGCACGCGGAACTATTAAGGTCGCTCGGCCGACAGGTCGACGCGAGCGCCAGCCCGCAATTGCAAGCCGCGCTCAAGAGCAACTCCGCTGACGTCCGCGCGGCGGCGATCGACAGCTTTGCCACGGATCTGCAAGGACAGCTTCCACCGGGTCTGGTCGCCATGCGCGGCGATCCGCATCCTCAGGTCCGCGCGGCGGTCCTCACCTGTCTGGTCGCCCGGCGCGATCCCCAGGCGCAAGAGTATTGCCTGGCGGGGCTGGGAGATGTCCACCTGAACGTACAGTTGGCGAGCATCGCCGGCTTGGGAACATTGGGAGGGGACGAAGCCTGTCTCGCGCTCGGTCGACTGGCGAACCAGGAATCCGAATCTGTCCGCGCAGCCGCAATCGCGGCGTTGGCCGCGGTCGGCGATGACGTGGCGGTTTTTGCGGCGGCGAAAGATCCAAGCTGGCACGTGCGTCGCAACGTAGCCACAGGGCTGGCCCGTTTTCCAAGCGAACGCGGCGCCGGCGTCGCGCGAAGTCTACTAGCAGATTCGAACGCCGAAGTGCGGCATGCAGTTATCGAGGCCATCGCCAGTTGGTCCCTCCCACAGGCGGGACCGATTCTATTGGCTGCGATGGCCGAAACGCCCCAGCCGACGCGCGACCAGGCCGCTGCTCTTCTGACTGCGCGGTGGCCAGAAGCGAGTCACTTTACTCCCAACGGGCCACCTGAGTTGCGTCAGGATCAGGTCTTGCGACTGCAAACGGCCTGGGACGCAGGAGCGGCGGCGCCCATTCAGCGGTAGGGTGCTTCACTCCCATGTTCAAGTCGAATGACCGCTACAGCCAGCGGCCGATCCACGCATAGAGCGGCGCGAGTGATTCGGCCCCCGCGCCAGTCACCTGGCTCAGCCAGTACATGGACTTGAGCGTCGAGAGCGCTACCGCGAACGCTGCCAGACTCCACAGGAGGACCATATCCGTCGGCCTCATTCGCATCGCGGGATAGGCCGTGCGAGGGCGCGTGGCGTCAAACCCTCGGCTCCCCAGCGACGTGGCCAAAGTCGTTGCGCGGCGTAGCGACGCTGCGATTACCGGGGCCATGAGCGCGGCCTCCATGCGGAGCGTGTGCCAAGGCGCAGACCAAACCCGCGGGCGATAACCGCGCAGGCGGCTCGAGCGGCGGACCGTCCCCCATTCGTTCAAAATCGTCGGCAAAAACCGTAGCGCGGCGACCGCCATAAAGCTGACGGCCACTGGCACGCGGACCGCCACCAGCGCCGCCAAGAGACGTTGCGGACTCGTCGAAAGGCAAACGGCGAGCCCGCCAAGCGTCACAGCCACCAGTCGAAGTGACTGCACCAATCCAAAGATCGCTCCCTCGCGCCACAGCGTCACACCCAACTCGAGCGATCCCAGCCGAAACGTGGGGATGATCGTCAGATGGGGCGAGGACGGATGGCCGCCATAGAACATTGCCTGGCTAAGAACCGTCCCCCAAGTGATCGTCGCCAAGAGCGCGGCGATGATCGCCCAAGTGCGCGCCGCCAGCCGCAATCCAGCTGCGACAATCAGCGTGATTGCAAAGAGCGCGTAGAGTGCCTCATGCGATTCCAACTGCACACTCGCCAGCGAAAGAACGCCCAACCACGCAAGCTTCAGACGCGCATCGCAACGCGCCAACCAGGTTTGGTCGTTGACTTCGATCCAGCCGAGCGCGCTCATGATCGTGGCCTCGCTAGCGAGAGGTCTTCTACGGCTCCCTGTTTTCGTGCAATCGACGTCGCGCTCAACCCGGCTTTTTGCAGCGATTGAGGATCGGTTAAAAATGCCGCGGGGGAACAGTTCGCCAAGAGAGCCCCGTCCACCAGCGCAAGAACTCGCGTGGCAAATCGGACGACCAATCTGGCATCGTGCGTCGAAAACAAGACGGCGCCCACGACTCCGTCCGCGATCAGCCGCCGGACCGCGGTTAACAGGCGGCTGACTTGTCGTGGGTCCTGTCCGGTGGTCGGCTCGTCGAGCAACAGCAGGCGAGGCCGGAGCGTGATCGCCGCCGCCACGGCGACGCGCAGCCGCTGCCCCTGACTTAGCGCAAGCGGGGCCTGCGCCAGAAGGTCTGCGATGCCAAGCGCATCGGCCGCTTGAATCACCCGACGATGAACTTCGTCTCTGTCGACGCCCAACTGCCGCGGGCCAAATGCTAGCTCGTCGTGGACTGTGCGACAAAACAGCGTCAGATCCGGATTTTGCGGCGCGAGTCCAATGGCCGTGGAGCCGGCTGGCGGCTCGCTGATTTCCATGCTCCCCGCAAACGGTTCGGTCAGCCCGGCGATTGTGGACAAAAACGTCGTCTTGCCCGATCCATTAGGTCCGACGAGCGCCACGCATTCGCCAGCCTGGAAATCCAGATGGATGTCCGACCAAAGTGGCCGAGCCGCGCGGGGCCAGCGGCATTCAAGACCCCGGACGCGCGCGATCCATGCTGGCGGAGCAGGGGAGTCGAGCGGGTCCTGCGGTTCGATGGATACCGGCAACGCAGGCGAGACCAATTCAAGCCCCAACGCACCCAACGCCGCACTGGCGTCAACGCCACAGGCGGGACAGTCGGCGACTAATCTTCCCGCGTCGAGCAGCAGCAATCGATCTGCCCGTGGTAGGAGATCGTCGAGTCGATGTTCGGCGATGAGCACCGTTAGTCCGGCGGCGCGCAATTGTTCCAGCTCGTCGAGCAGCTGCATTGCGCCGGCGGCGTCGAGCTGAGCGAGCGGTTCGTCCAGCAGCAACAATCGCGGGCCCATTGCCAGAATGCTGGCGAGCGTCAACCGTTGTTTTTGCCCGCCGGAAAGGGTGTGCGTTCGTTGATGTCGCTGCGCGGCTAGGTTAAATCGTGCTAACCAGTGGCCAATGCGTCGCTCAATCTCAGGCGTGGGCAAGCAGAGATTCTCAAGACCAAAGGCGACCTCGCTTTCAACGTGCGTAGTGCAAATCTGGTCGTCGGGTGATTGCAGCACCAATCCGGCGCGCGTCGCCAGGTCAAGCGACGCAGCGTCTTCGGTGTCCAAGTCGAACAGTCGCACGCGTCCTTGCATCTGCCCGGCCGCCGAATTAGGAATCAGGCCGGCCAGGATCCGCAGCAATGTCGATTTACCTGAGCCGGTGGGCCCAGCCAAAACCGTCAGGCTGCCTTGTGTTAACGTAAACGAAATGTCGGCCAACGAGGGCCGTTCGCTCCCAAAAAACGTGTAACCGACACGCTCGACCGACACTTTCAAGTTTTCCGACGACGCGCCGCTCATGGCGCTACCCGCCGCAATCGTCCGCCCAAGAATGCGCCGCACGTGGCGCCCACGCCGCCGTACAGTAACCCCGTGATGGCGGAAACCGCGATCTTGTAGGTGATCGAAAAATCGAGACGCGCCAGGACCTTATACATTTCGTACTGGGCAAAGAGCGATAGTCCTTGCGCCATTCCAATCGCCAATCCCAAACGCAACGCGAAATTCCAGGTCACTGCGGATAGTTCCGTGGATCCGTTTTGCGATACCGGCCGGTGGCGCCCAACGGTTACGCCGAGCGCGGCGGCAAATAATTCATGCAGCGCGATCGTTACGGCAATAAACAGCAGGGATACCAGGCCCATTTGCCCACTCGCGATCGCGTTCAACACATAGAGTGTCGCCAGCGACAGGGCCAGGACTCCCGGTAGAGGCATCAGCGCAACCAACACACCCAACAGCAGGCAAGAGAGCCCCTTGCTGCCGATGCCATCAATAAACAGGTAATAAGGTCCGAGTAGCACACCTGCCAATGACCCAATGACACGCGCCGCAAAGGCGACCGTAAACTGCATGCCAGCAATCATGGCAATGGTCGCCAATCCGCCATTCCCAATCCGCCGAACGATCCGGTTCCAAGACAGCGTCAGCGCTACGGTCGTTATTGATGCAACGGCCAGGGACGCCAGCAAGAGTAAGGTCGAACGTCTAAGTTGCTCGGCATAGGCCGCCCCTGTGAGATCGGCGGACTGCGGCGCAAGTTGCATGGCCAGCGACTGCAAAACCAGAGGCACGGCGAATAGGGCAAAGCCGCAGCACCAAGCGAAGGTCACCCAGCCCCGCCAGCGTTGCGATTCCGAAAGCGGAATAATATTGTTGTCTGAACCCATGCGGACGGCCGGACAGATCTGGTTGGAGAAAAGGGTGGAAAGGTAATTAACAATCGATCCCACCCGTTCGGATAGGTGGAATACTGCCACAAGTGACGCGAAATAAACCGTTCGCTATGAAATTTTCTGGACTGCCCCCTTCCGGCGGCGTTTGGCCGTGTTATAAAAAAAGCCCCGAATCCGGCGCAAACACGTTGCGATACGGGGTTTGTCAGCTTAGCAGCCAGTCGAACAGGCTGCGACCTCACACGAAAGTGTGGACAGAATAGCGACGCAAGTTGCTGTTATTTCGCGCCAAGCCGAGCCGTGCTCGACGCCTGGCAAAGTCGGAGAACGCCCAATCGGGCGTTTTCTGGCAGGCTGTTCGCGGTCCGAAAATCTTCGCTCCAGTAGCCGCAGGAATTTACGTCATGCCCGAGGCGTCTAATATCAAGCTGTCGATGGCCGAACCCGACATCGCCGTCCTTACTTTTGACGCGGCCGACAAAGGGGCGAATGTCCTCTCCCGGCCAGTGCTGGAAGAGTTGGAGCGCCATCTCAACGAGTTGGAGAAGCGCAAAGACCTCAAAGGTCTGATCATCGACTCGGCCAAGCCTGGCGTGTTCATCTTTGGCGCCGACGTTCGCGAGTTCGCCGCGGCCAAGAACATCACGCGCGAACAGACGATGGAAATGGCGACTCGCGGTCGCAAGCTGTTCCAGCGGCTGTCGCGGTTTCCTTGCATCACTGTCGCGGCGATTGATGGTGGCTGCTTTGGCGGCGGCGCCGAGCTCTCTTGCTGGTGCGATCGACGCGTCCTGTCGAACAGTCCCAAAGCCCAAATGGGCTTCCCCGAAGTCAAGCTCGGCATTTATCCAGGCTGGGGCGGCACCGCTCGCGCTCCGCGAATTATTGGTCTTGGCAACGCGGTGGAGCTGATCAGTAGCGGAGAGAATGTCGACGCCGCGTCGGCCTACCAGATGGGTTTGGCGTCGGACGTTGTCGCCAGCGACAAGCTGCGCTCGGCCGCTATCCACTTGATCCGCGCCGAAAACAAATCACAGAAGTACTTGGAAGATCGCAAGCTCTGGGACGCGCCGATTGCCATCAGCGATACCGAGTTGTCCTTCCTTGGCATCACTGCCAATGGCTATATCCAGCAACAGACTAAGGGGCAGTACCCGGCGCCGATCTTGGCGCTCGACGTCATGCTGGGCGGAGCCGGCATGGATATTGACGGCGCCTGCGAGGCCGAGGCCGATGGCTTTGCCACGCTGTTTGGCTCGCCGATCAATCGCTCACTGCTGAATATCTTCTTCCTCACGGATCGTAATAAGAAAGAGACTGGCGTCTCGGACTCAAGTGTTAAGCCGAAGCAGATTAAAACCGTGGGTGTGTTTGGCGCAGGCATCATGGGCGCAGGCATCGCCGCCGCTTCGCTCCGCAAAGACATGGGCATCACGATCACCGACGCGGCGCCCAAGTCGTTGGCCGGTGGCGTGCAAAAGGTGCTGGAAGAGGTCGCCTTTAACAAGGCTGTCCGCGGGGTCGATCCCCAGCGGATGCTCAAGTACGCTCCGATGGTCAACGCCACCACAACCGACACCGAGTTCGGTCAGTGCGATCTGATCATCGAGGCCATCATCGAAAAGCCCGAGGCGAAGCAAGAGCTGTACGCCCGGATTGAGCCGCACCTGAAACCGGATTGCATCCTGGCGAGCAACACCTCGGCAATCAGTATCACACGCTTGGCCGAAGGGCTGAAGCGGCCGGACAAGTTCTGCGGAATTCACTTCTTCAATCCAGTGCGGAAGATGCCGCTGGTGGAGATCATCCGCGGCGCCAAGACCAGCGACGAAACGATCGCCACCGCCGTGGCCTACGCCAAGAGCATTGGCAAGTCGCCGATTGTGGTGAACGATGGACCAGGCTTTCTGGTCAACCGTCTGCTGCTGCCGTATATGACCGAATCGCTGGAGTTGCTCCGCGAGGGAGTCGAGATCAAGAGCGTCGAGCGCGCCGCCAAGAGCTTTGGCATGCCGATGGGTCCGATCACGCTGTACGACGTTGTTGGTCTGGACACCTGCTACCACGCCGGCGCCGTGATGAAAGAGGCCTTCCCGGATCGCGTCGTCGAGTCGCCCATTCTGACCGCCATGGTCAAGGCCGGTCGCATCGGCCAAAAGGCGGGCGTCGGCTTCTTCGCCTACGGTGGCCGTGGCGCCGGCACGCCCGACCCGAAGCTAATGGACGTCATTGGCCCACACGTTGGCGACAAGATCAAGATGACGGACGAGCAGATCCAACATCGCCTGTTCCTGCCGATGGTGCTGGAAGCAACGCGAATCTTGGCCGAAAAGAAGGTCGCCGCGCCGCAAGATGTGGATCTGGGACTGATCTTCGGAACCGGTTTCCCGCCGTTCAAGGGTGGGCTGCTCTTCTGGGCAGATACGATCGGCGCCGCCAAGATTGTCGAGCTGCTCAAGCCGTTCGAAGCTCTCGGCGAGCGCTACAAGCCAACCCCGATGCTTTTGGATCTGGCCAAGAGCGGCAAGGGATTCTACGACCTGGGCAAGGCCAGCTAAGCATCGTTCCGCTGCGGCTGTGATACCGCGGTATATAATTCAGCGATTTCAAGCGATTCAACCAACCTGTTCCCGGCCATCGGCGCCGGTCGTGTCAGAGGAGACGTTCGAGCCATGAAACAAGCCTTCGTTGTCGATTGCGTGCGGACTCCAGTCGGGCGCGCCCACAAGGACAAGGGTGTCTTTCGCGAGGTCCGTTCTGACGACCTGGCGGCGACTGTCGTGCGGGCACTCGTCGAGCGCACCGGAATCGATCCCAATGAGATCGAAGACGTGGTGATGGGCAACACCCAGCAGCAGGGCGAGCAAGGTTTTGACGTCGCGCGCATGGTCGGCCTGCTGGCCGGTCTGCCGCTCGAAACCGGCGGCACCACCGTCAATCGCCTTTGCGGATCGAGCTTGCAAGCTCTCAATCAGGCGTCGCACGCCATCGTCGCCGGTGGCGAAGACGTGCAGATCGTCGGCGGGTTGGAGCACATGCAACATATCCGCATGGACAAAGACATTGACATCAACCCCAAGCTCTTTCATCGCACGTCCAAGGGCGCGCTGATGATGGGCATCACCGCCGAGTTCCTCGCGCAAACACAAGGCATCTCGCGCGAAGAGCAAGACGCATTCGCGCTGCGGAGCCATCAGCTTTCATCCAAGGCCCACGCCAACGGCGAGTTCCGCAATGAGATCGTGCCGACCTGGGGACGCGACGAAGCGGGCGATCGCGTGCTGGTCGAGGTCGATCAATGCGTCCGCGCCGACGCCACCATGGAGTCGCTCGCAGCACTCAAGCCGGCATTCATGCCTGGTATGGGAACCGTCACGGCGGGCAATAGCTCGCCGCTGAACGACGCCGCCGCGGCGATGCTGATCATGTCGGGCGAAAAGGCCAAGGAACTTGGCTTCAAGCCGCTGGTCCGTGTTGTCGCCACGGCCATCGTCGGCGTCGACCCGGCAGTCATGGGAACTGGCCCCGTGCCAGCCACGCTCAAGGCGCTCAAGCGAGCTGGCCTGAAGATATCGGATATCGACGTGATTGAGCTCAACGAGGCGTTCGCGTCGCAAGCCTTGGCCTGCATTCGCATGCTCGGCCTGGACGTGGACAAGGTCAACGTCCGTGGCGGATCGATCGCCATTGGCCACGCCTTGGGCGCAAGCGGCGCCCGGATCGCCACCACGTTGATTCGCAACATGGTTGATCGCAACGTGAACTTGGGTCTGGCGACGATGTGTATCGGCGCCGGACAGGGTATCGCCACCATCTTTGAACGGGTCTGACGCATAACGCCATGAGATTAACCGAAAGCCAGGCTTCGACCGTTGTCGCAATGTGGGTCTCGCGCGTCCGTGCAGATGCCGACACCAAGGGCATGCTCGTCAAGCGAGACGGCCAATACCAACCGGTCACCTGGGGCGAGCTCGGTAAAGAGATTCGCCGCGCCGCCGCCGCGCTGGTGGCGTTGGGGATTCAGCCGGGCGATCGCGTAGCGCAACTGTCAAAGAATCGCTACGAGTGGGTCATCGCGGACGCCGCCATTCAAATGGCCCGCGCCATCCATGTTCCTATTCATGCGTCCCTGGCCGGCCCGCAGGTATCGTTCCAGATTGTCGATAGCGGCTCCAAGGTCGTCATCATCTCCGGCCCAGATCAGGCGGAGAAGCTGAAGGACGAGACCTCGAAGTTCGATAAGTCCGTCAAGTTCGTTTCGTTTGATCCATGTCCGCATGGGCTGGGAACCTTCCCCGTGGCGCTGTTATCGGACCTGACCGCCAAGGTCGACGACAAGGACGCGGAGCGGATTGAGCAAGAGGGCGTTGATAACGTCAAGCCGGACGATCTGGCCACGATCATCTACACTTCTGGCACGACGGGCGACCCCAAGGGCGCCATGCTCACGCACGGCAATCTGACGTCGAACACGTTTGCGATGATGGCGATGGTCCAGCAGCAAGAGGACGACGTTCGTCTGAGCTGGCTGCCGCTGAGCCACATTTTTGCCCGCACGTGCGATCTTTATACCTGGGTGGCCGCCGGAATTGTCATGGCCCTGGCCGATAGCCCCGAGGCGAGCATTGGCAACTGTCAGGAAGTCAATCCCACGCTCATCAACGGCGTGCCGTACTTCTTTGACAAGTTGCAACGGTTTTTGATCTCGCAGAACATGCACAACACCCCCGGCGCGCTGCAAGGCCTGCTGGGCGGCCGCGCCCGACTCTGCGGCTCGGGCGGCGCGCCACTGGCGGATCACACGCATTTGTTCTTCAAAGAGCAGGGCGTCTTCATCTCGCAGGGTTACGGCCTGACCGAAACTTCGCCGACGATCTCCACGGGCCAGCTCTCGGACACCAAGGTTGGCACCGTTGGCCGATTGGTGCCCGGCGTGCAAGTCAAAATTTCCGAAGAGAGAGAAATCCTCACCAAGGGCCCGCACGTCATGCGGGGCTATTGGAAAAAGCCGGAAGCCACGGCCGAAGTGATCAAGGACGGCTGGTTCCACACCGGCGACCTCGGCGAGCTGGATTCCGAGGGATACCTGAAGATTACGGGCCGCAAGAAGGAACTGATCGTTACCTCGGCCGGTAAGAATATCGCGCCGATGAACCTGGAATCGCTCCTCTCGGCGGATCAACTGATCGCGCAGGTGCTGGTGATCGGCGATGGCCGGAACTATCTCACCGCCCTGATCGTGCCAAACCCTGAACCGCTAATGGCAGCCATAAAGGAATTGGAAATTCCGGTGAAGAGCATTGCCGAGGCGCTCGAAGACCACCAGGTCCGCGAACTGTACGCCGCGCACATTGCCCAGCGGCTGGCGGACGTCTCGCACTATGAACAAGTCCAAAAGTTCACGTTGCTGGGGACGCCATTCACGATCGAAAATCAGCAGATGACGCTCAAGCTGTCGCTGCGTCGCAAGGTGATCGAAGCGGCATACGCCAAGGAAATCGAGGCGATGTACGCTCCTGCGTCCAAGGTCGCCGCCAAATAGTCGCAACCAAATAAGCGGCGCAACCCTGGCCGAATGAGACGATTGTTACGGGAAATTCGGTGTCCTATGCGCCGCAGTTCCCCGATAATCTCACAAATTCGATCGATTTCACCTGTGAAGAATCCGCTCGGGCCGCGGTTCTATCTGGTTGCGAAAACGTCATTCTCAGGCATCCCCTAAATCGCAAGAACGGGGGGGTGCCGGGTAGTGGCATTTCTGCAACGACTTAACTAGAATAACAGCCCGGCTGTGGCGGTCGGACAAACTGATGTTCCTGGTATTGTATGCCAATTGGGACGTTGCGCGCCGCAGACGCTCAGGATTTCGTCGGGCCGCCATGCCAAGGGCGATCACTAATTGAGGGGATCGAATATGAACAGTCGTGCGGTGGATACGGATCCGGAAGTCAAGAAGGGCGCTGGAACCAACGGCAGCCATGGGGCGCCTGAGGAAAAAATGTCGTTTGCCGAAACAGCTCTCAAGCTGGGCGGCAAAAGCGATGAAGAAGCCCGGCGCACCGGAGCGATCGATAAGGCGGACGACCAGGTCGAAGACTTGTTTGCTCCGCAGTATCAGACCGTAGCCAGTCCCGCTCACCGCGCTGTCTGGGATGACGAGGTGCCGGTCGATCTGTTCGTCAGCGCTCCGCCACAAACTCCGCCCGACGTCGCCAAGGTCATGGAGGACTCGCTCGCGCTGGTCCGCCGCCACGTCGAGGCTGGCACTGCTCTGAATGAGGAAAAGCGCGGCATTTCACCCACGGTCCTCAGTGAACTTGGGACCGCCGGCTACTGGGGTCTGTTGGTTCCGAAGGAATACGGCGGCTCCGGGGCGCCATTCGCCTCGTTCGCCTCGTTCATCACCAAGATGGCCATGATCGATGGCACCATCGCCGGCATGGCCAGCGTGCATGGTTGCATCGGCGCCGTCGACCCAGTCAAGTCGTTCGGCAACCCGGAACAGAAGAAAGAGATTCTGCCGGAATTGGCCAGCGGTCGCCGCCTGTCGGCTTTCGCACTGACCGAGCCCAATGCCGGCTCGGACCTCACCGCGCTGCGCACCCGCGCTGTTAAAGACGGTGACGATTACATCATCAACGGCGAGAAGCTGTTCATCACCAATGTCGGCTGTGGTCGCACGATTGGCCTGGTCTGTCTGGTCGACAAGAAGCCATCGGTCTTCATCGTCGATCTTCCCGACCAGGAGAATGAGCACTTCAAGCTCAAGCCGTACGGGCTGTACGCTCTGAAGTATGCGTCGAACCAGGGCTTTGTGCTCAAGGACTTCCGCGTGCCGGCTTCGCGTCTGCTGAAGCCCACCAAGGGTGACGGTCTGACCGTGGCCTATCACGGCCTAAACCTGGGCCGCGTCGCCCTGTGCGCCAACGCCGCCGGCACCATGCGGCTGATGTTGGCCAACATGATCCCCTGGGCCAAGTACCGTAAGACGTACGGCCAGACGATCATGAGCCGCGAGTTGGTCGAGCGCCGTTGCGGGCGTCTGGCCGGTTTGATCGTGGCGGCCGACGCTTTGGTCGAATGGACCGCGGGCCTGATCCAAAAGGGTTTCCGCAGCGAGATGGAGTGCGTGATCGCCAAGATCTTCGGCAGCGAGTCGCAAAAAGAAGCAGCGATCGAACTGTTGATGAAGACCCACGGTGGTCGCTCCTTCCTGCACGGCCACATTTTTGGCGACAACGTGCACGAGTACCTCGCTCCTTGTATTTACGAGGGCGAAGGCGAAGTTCTCGGCATGTCGTTCTTCAAGTCGCTGGTCAAGCACCACGGCACGATGTACTTCGAGCCAATCGGCAAGACGCTGGCTGCGGCCGGTATCAAGAAGCCGAACATGGGCAACCCGGCTCACGCCTGGGCGCTCCGTGGCCCGCTGTACAACTACGCCAAGTGGTACGCTGGCCAGAAGCTGCGTCGCGTCGCCTGGACCACGTTGCCTCCGATGAGCGAGACGCTCCGCAAGCACGCGGAATACGCCTCCCATTTCCTCGGAAAGTCGCGGATGGAAATCAGCAACACGATGAGCCGTCACCAGCTCGCGCTGGCCGATCGTCAATGCCGCATGTCGGAGCTTTCGCTCCGCGTTCAAGACGCGATCACCATTCTCTGCACGGCGCTCTACGCCTCGCGCAGCAATGACCCGATCGTGGAAGCCGCCGCGGACGTCGCGTGCCAGGACCTGACTCGCAAGCTGACCGGCGAGCGTCCTTCGGACCGCTACTACCGCACGGTGACCAAGCTCGGCAAGGCGATTGCCAATGGCGAGTTCAAGAGCATCGCCGGCCTGCCCGAGGCAGAGATCCTGATGCCTTACAAGAACGACTGAGCTCGCCACGTCCAGGCTCGATCAGTCGAGTAAGAAGTTTCAAAGCCCACGGCCTGCCAATGCGGCAAGCCGTGGGCTTTTTTATGAGCTGATGTTTTATGAACCGGCGCCAAGTGACGGGCGTAAATGGTTTTTGAACTGACGTAATTAGCTTAGTCATTTGCCGGAGGCGCCTGTGTCGGAACAAAATCTCGGCCGAATCTTAGGCATCGCGGTTCGCACGGCCAAAGAAGGGCCAATGCGCGAGGTGGCAACCGCCACGGCCACGGCCGGCGCAGGTATCGCGGGCGATCTTCGCACTTCGCTCAACCGCGGCATCACGTTGATCTCGGCCGCGGACTGGCGAGAGGCGACCGATTCCCTCAGCGTTTCGCTCCCCTGGCACACACGGCGGGCCAATGTACTGGTGGAAGGATTGACCATGGCTGACCTGATCGGCCACCCGGTTCGCTTCGGCCAGATCACGCTCGATATCTGCGCCGAGACGCTTCCGTGCGAGTTGATGGATCGCTTGCAACCGGGTCTCTGGAACGCGCTGCGGCCCAACTGCCGCGCCGGCGTCTGCGGACGCGTTTTAACAGGAGGCCAATTCGCGGTGGGGGACACGGTCGAAGTGCTTACGCGTGGCGCCCCCGGTTGCCAGCCCGGCCACGTTGAACAACAATAGGCGGTTTCCCGCTGCTGACATATTTCTCGCGAGCCTTCTCATGCCAAGTTGCGTGCTGGCCTATTCCGGCGGTCTGGATACTTCGGTCATTCTCGGTTGGCTTCAGGAGGAAGGGTACGACGTCCACGCGGTGTACGTCGATCTCGGCCAGCCCTGCGAGGATCGTCCGGCCGTATTGGCCAAGGCGCAGCAGTGCGGCGCCAAGAGCGCTCGGATCATCGACGCCACGGAAGAGCTCTGCCGCGATTTTGCCTTTCCGGTCCTGCAATGGCAGGCGAAATACGAAGGGGTCTACCTGCTGGGCACCTCGATCGCGCGCCCGCTGATCTCCAAGGTCTGCCTGGACGTCGCTCGCGAAGTAGGCGCGGACGCATACGCCCACGGAGCGACGGGCAAGGGAAACGATCAGTGCCGCTTTCAACTGGCGGCCGAAGCGCTCGATCCTTCGGTCACCGTGATCGCGCCGTGGCGTATTGAGCGCTTCCGCCAGCGCTTTCCGGGCCGCACGGAGCTGATCGCCTACTGCGAGCAGAAGCAAATCCCGATCAAGGCCAGCAAGAGCAAGCCTTACAGCTCCGACGAGAACTGCCTGCACATCAGCTACGAGGCCGGCAAGCTGGAAGACCTGACGGTCAACGGCGTGGAGCTAGTCGAGTTCGGCATGACCGTTTCCCCAAAACAGGCGCCGGACAAGACCGAAAGCGTCACCATCGGCTTCGAGGCCGGCATACCCATCACGCTCAACGGCAAACGCCGCAGCGCCAATGAGATGGTGCTCGAGCTGAATCAGATCGGTGGCCGCAACGGCATCGGCCGGATTGACATGGTCGAGAATCGCTTTGTCGGGATGAAGAGCCGCGGGGTTTACGAGGCGCCTGGCATGACGCTGCTCTACACCGCGCATCGTGTCGTGGAACAGTTGACCTTGGATCGGGACCTGACGCACTTGCGAGATCGCCTCGCGCCGGATGTTGCCGAAATGGTCTACTACGGTTTCTGGTACCACGCCAAATTCGACGCGCTGTTGGCGTTTATCCGTCAGGCGCAACAAGTCGTCACGGGCGAAGTGACGCTGAATCTGTACAAGGGAAATATCGACGTCGCCAGCCGCACCAGTCCACGGAGCTTGTACGACGAGGGGATCGCCAGCATGGAAGGGGGCGGATCCTACAACCAGACAGACGCCGAGGGCTTCCTGCGGATTCAGGGGCTCCCAGGTCGCGTGCAGGGGCGAGTGAATCCTCGCAAGCCGTAGCGCACAGGATGGCGTTTCAGGGCCTTGCCAGGCCATTCAGCTTGACCAGTGGCCAGCAGGCAGCTAGAGTTCAAAGCAGTGGCTGGCTGGATTTGACACCGTTGGCCCTCAAAAAAAGGCGATCTTAGACCTATGGCCGGAATCCTACTACTCTCGCTCTTGCGGGTGCTTGCCCTTGGCAGGCAGTAGGGTTCGTACGCCTGGGCTAAAATTGCTCGGGAAGATCGAAGGTAACGAACCCTAGGGCCTGATGGCCGTAGGGTTTTTTTGTTGGTGGATGCCACAAACGCGCGGACGTTTGCAGTTTTGGGACGACCGCCGGGATTTGCGAGTTCTGAAATGTTTCATGCCATGCAAAGACGCGGCGCGCCGCCGACCAGAGCTCGCCTGGTGCTTACCGGGCCGGCCTCGGGTCGGCCCCAACCGTAACGCGTCTTGCCATCAGCACATCGAATTTGAACTTGCCAAGGAACGAACATGACCACTCCCCGACAAATCCGCATCTTCGACACCACGCTGCGCGACGGCGAACAATCGCCAGGCTGCAGCATGAACATGGCCGAGAAGATGGAGATCGCCCAGGCCCTGGTCGACATGGGCGTCGACATCATTGAAGCGGGTTTTCCGATCGCGTCCCCCGGCGATTTCGAAGCCGTGCGGGCGATTGCCGACAACGTCTCCGGCGCCGTGATCTGCGGCCTGGCGCGCTCCAATGACTCGGACATCGACCGCGCCTGGGAAGCGCTGCAAAACGCCGCCCAACCGCGGATCCACGTCTTTCTGGCAACCAGTGCCATCCATCGTGAATTCAAACTGAAGATGGATAAGGACGAGATCATCCGCCGCGCTATCGCCGGCGTGAGCCGCGCGGCCAGCTATTGTTCGGACATTGAGTTTTCGCCGGAAGACGCCTCGCGGACGGAAGTTGATTTCTTGTGCCGCGTGGTCGAGGCCGCCATCAAGGCCGGCGCCACCACGGTCAACATTCCGGACACCGTGGGCTACGCGACGCCGGCCCACATGGGGAGCGTTATCAGGGCACTGCGCGAGCGCGTGCCGAATATGGACAAGGCCGTGCTGAGCGTCCATTGCCATAACGACCTGGGTCTGGCGGTCGCCAATAGCCTGGCCGCCGTGGAAAACGGCGCCGGCCAGATCGAATGCACGATCAACGGAATCGGCGAGCGAGCCGGCAACTGTTCCTTGGAAGAAGTGGTGATGGCGCTGCGAACCCGGCACGACGTCTACCAGGTGGCAACCGGAATTGTTACGCAGAGATTGGTACCGGCCAGCCGGCTGGTATCGAACATCACCGGCATGCACGTGCAGCGCAACAAGGCAATTGTCGGGCGGAACGCCTTTGCCCACGAGGCCGGAATCCACCAAGACGGCATGCTGAAGGAACGGACGACGTACGAGATCATGCGTCCCGAGGACGTCGGCCTGACCAAGGCAGACCTGGTTTTGGGCAAGCACAGCGGCAGGGCGGCGCTGGCGGATCGGGCCAAGGCGCTGGGATACCATCTGTCGACCGAGCAATTGCAAACCGTCTTCGAGCAGTTCAAAGACCTGGCCGACAAGAAAAAGGAAGTCTACGACGCCGATATCGCCGCCCTGATCGAACTGGAGATGCGCGACGCGCCGGAGACTTGGACGATCGCCAACTACCGGCTGCTGGCCGAAACGGGCCAGGCGCCCACTGTCACGCTGACGCTGCGCCGCGGATCGGACGAGTTCACCGAAGAGGTCTCAGCCGGCGATGGCCCTTTCGACGCCATGTTCCGTGCCGTTGAACGAATCACCGGGATTGAAGTCGTCTGCAAGGACTTCAACGTCCATAGCGTCACGGTCGGCAAGGACGCGCTGGCCGAGGTGACCGTTGAGGCCGAACATGGCGGCGACATCTACCGCGGCCGCGGTGTCTCGACCGACAGCGTCGAGGCCAGCGTGCAAGCCTTTTTGAACGCTATCAATCATGTAGTGGCCCACCTGGAGCGCAGCGCGACGCACTCCGTGGCCCCTAAAGTCGTAGGGAACGTCTAGCGGCTAGGGAAGAATGCATTCCTGGCATTCTTACCCCTCGCCTGGTTGCAGGGTGGCCAATTCTGCCTCTGGCGTTTTCGCGTCGAGTGGGGCAGGATATTGGCATGTCCATCCTCCAATTGATTTTCGCCAGCACTCTGCGCCACGGTCGCGTCAATGCGGCCGTGGCGCTGGGCGTGGCCGCCGCAACCGCCGTCCTAACCGGCGCCCTCCTAGTGGGTGACTCTGTCCGCGGTAGCTTGCAGGACCTGGTCCGCGGCCGGTTGCAGGGGGTGGAAGAAGCCCTGGTGCTGCCACGATTTTTTCGCGCAGAGCTGGCCGACGAGCTGCAGCGCGACGTCGAGGAGCGCGATTTCTGGTCCATTGCCGTCGTCCTGGTCGAAGGAACTATCGAAGATCCAGTCTCGCATCGGCGTGTGTCGCATGCAGGCGTAATCGGCGCGCCGGGTCTTTTCTTTGACATGGCGTCCACCGCCTATAAGAGGCATGCAGCCCCGACCGAAGGCCCTGCGCCGGGTGAAGTCTTTCTCAATCAAGCGCTGGCCGATGATTTGCGCGTCGCTGTCGGCGGTGATTGCATCGTGCGGCTCCCTGTCGCGCGCGAGACGCCGGCCGATAGCCCTCTGGGCCGAAAGACAGAGACCGTGAGCACGCTACGGCTGCGCGTGGCGCGGATATTGAACGCCAGTGCGGCGGCAGACGGCGATCCCGCAGCGCAAATGGAATCGTTTTCGCTGCGCCCCAACCAAGCGCCCCCCAAAAACGCCTTCCTGAACCTGCAAGATGCGCAGCGCGCGCTGGAGCAGCCGGGCAAGGTCAACGCAATTCTTTGCTCCGGAATCGACAGCGAAGAGAGCCAGCCCGCCGCAGGGCAGGGGACAACGCCGTCCGCGCCCGACAAATTGCAGTCGATGCTCCATCCCACGCTCGCGGACTACGGGCTCTCGATCTCGGACTCCAAACACGGTTACTTTCTGCTGGAAAGTGATCGCATGCTGCTCGAGCCGGCAGCGGTCGAAGAGGCCGAAAGAGCTTTCGCGTCGTTGGGGGCACGCCCCGCGTTTACCTACCTTGCCAACACACTGGCGGACGGCGAACGGGAAATTCCTTATTCGACCGTCAGTGCGATCGATTTCACAACCGATAGCGCCAATAGCGGATTTCAGACCGCCGAAGGCAAACCGGCCACGACGCTCAAAGACAACGAAATTGCCCTCAGTGCCTGGGCCGCGGAAGACTTGCAGGCCAAGCCGGGCGATACGATTCGAGTGACGTACTTTGAGCCCGAGAGCACGCATGGCAACGTGGTCGAAAAAACGGTCGAGCTCAGGTTGGCCGAAATTATTGCGTTGTCTGGCGCCGCCGATGATCCGCGTCTTACGCCGACGCTACCGGGCGTGACGGACCAGCTATCGATCGCCGACTGGAATCCGCCGTTCCCGTTTGAGAGCGAGCGGATCCGTCCTCGCGATGAAACGTATTGGGACGACCATAAGGCGACTCCCAAGGCGTTTGTCTCGCTGACGACCGGTCGCAAACTGTGGGGAAGCCGCTTTGGCGATACGACGTCGCTGCGGATACCCGGCGGCGACGACCGCACCGCCGACAACCTGGCCGCCAGGCTTGCGCCCGATCCGCTGGCGATGGGTTTTGAATTTCGTCCCGTAAAGAAGCTGGCCCTCCAGGCCTCGGCGGGGACCACGCCATTTGAATTTCTGTTTCTGGGATTCAGTTTTTTCATCATTGTGGCGGCGCTAGCGCTCGTGGCGATTCTGTTCCGCCTGGGGATCGATGGTCGCGTGCGCGATGTCGGCCTGCTGCTGGCGATGGGTTGGCCACTCGCGCGGATTCGTCGCGTACTGCTGGCCGAAGGGTTGATGGTTGCCGCCGCAGGCGCCGCCGTGGGCGTAGCGCTGGGGATTGGGTACGCGTGGTTGATGATCGTAGGGCTGACGACCTGGTGGGTGGCCGCGATCACTGCGCCGTTTCTTCGATTGCACGTCACGCCTGCCACGCTACCGCTGGGGGCGCTGGCCGGGATGGTAACCTCGGGCATTGTCATCTATCGCTCGCTCGCCAGGCTCCGCAAGCAGAGCGTTCGAGCGCTATTGGCGGGACAGACAGAGCCGCCAGTGGTTCGCGTGGCGCGCGGGAGCGTTTCGCGCTGGGTCGCCCGCGGCGGACTCGTGCTTGCGCTGGTCATCGGTCTCTTTGCCATGCGTCTGAGTGGCGAAGCCCAGGCCGGAGCTTTTTTTGGCTCCGGGTTTCTGGTGCTGATTGCGCTGTTGGGGATGGTGATCGACTGGCTGCGGGCGGGCGGCGGAAAATCCGTTGTCAGCGTAGGACGCGCGGCGATTGCGCGGCTGGCGCTGCGCAACGCAGGGCGTCATCCGGGACGGAGCACGCTGACGATTGGCCTGATCGCGGCGGCCAGCTTTTTGATCATCGCCATTAGTGCATTCCGGATCGATCCCAACGCGGACGTCACGAAGCGCGAAAGCGGCACCGGCGGCTTTGCCTTGGTGGCCGAAAGCGATCAGCCCATTTATCAAGACCTGAACGATGAAGATGGACAGCTCGATCTTGGTTTTTCGTCGGCGGATCGCAAACAGATGGTCGCTGTCAAGGTTCTGCCTTTACGAGTTGCCGCCGGTGATGACGCCAGTTGCTTGAACTTATATCAGGCGCTTCAGCCGCGCGTGCTGGGCGTGCCGAAGGAGATGGCCGACCGCGGCGGATTTGCTTGGGCCGGCACGAGCGCCGCCACGCCAGAAGAGAAAGCCAATCCGTGGCTGTTGCTTGACGAACAACTGCCACAGGTTGAGGGGACAAGTGTCACGCCGGTGATCTTGGATGTTGCCACGGCCAAGTACGCGTTGCACCTCAGTGGCGTCGGCGCCACGTACGAAATCACCGATGGCCGCGGCCGCCCCCTCCGGCTGCAGGTTGTGGGATTGTTGGCTGGGAGCGTGCTGCAAGGGTCTTTGCTGATGGGAGAGCAGGCGTTCCTCCAGCACTTTCCGGACACGAGTGGCTATCGTTTCTTTTTGATCGATGCCCCGGCCAACGCGAGCGACGCGCTGGGTCAGATGCTCGAAGGGAAACTGGGGGATTTCGGCTTCGACGTCGAGTCTGCTCCCGAGCGTCTGGCGGAATATTCGGCGGTGCAGAATACGTATTTGTCGACGTTCCAAAGCCTGGGTGGCCTGGGGCTCCTCTTGGGAACCATCGGCCTTGCCGCCGTGCAACTGCGTAACGTGTCTGAGCGACGTGGCGAAATGGCGCTATTGCGCGCGGCCGGCTTTCGGCGCGCGCTGGTTGCCCGGATGGTCCTGTGGGAGAATGCCTTGCTACTGGTAGGCGGACTAGCGGTAGGCTGCCTGGCAGCGCTGGTTGCACTGGCGCCGCATCTGATCCATGGCGCCGCCAAATTGCCCTGGACTTCGGTCACGGTGACGTTGGCGCTCGTCCTGGCCGTGGGACTGACTGCGGGCATGGTCGCCGTGGCGGCCGCCGTGCGAGCACCCATTCTCGCCACGCTGCGCGGTGAATAGCGACGGCATTCCACGGTTAATCAATTGAGAAGCAACATCCGATCATTCGTTCGCCTTGCTCAGCTTGCGAGCGCATAACTTCAGGGGAGTGTTCATGGCGCCGCTGGATGGCTATCACGTCCTCGATCTCTCGTTGCTGCTGCCGGGTCCGCTGGCGACGCAAATCTTGCGAGACCTGGGCGCGCGGATCACCAAGATCGAACCGCCGCCGCCCGGCGATTACATGGCGCTGTGGCCGCCGATGGTCGGCGACGTTGCGGCCACATACCACGCCGTGAACCGCGGCAAAGAAATCCTGTCGCTGGATCTCAAAACAGAAGCCGGTCGCAATCATTTTCTTGAACTAGCCGCGACTGCAGATATTGTCGTCGAGGGTTTCCGTCCAGGCGTGATCGATAAACTGGGGGTGAGCTACGCCGCACTGAGCCGTCGCAATCCGCGAATCATTGTTTGCAGCATTTCTGGCTATGGGCAGACGGGCCCTTACGCACAGCGCGCCGGCCACGATCTGAACTATCAGTCCTTGGCCGGCGTGCTCTCGGTCTCAGGCGGCGCGGATGCACCACCCAATCCTCAGCTGCAAGTCGCGGACACGGCAGCCGGCAGTTACGCGGCGGCCATGTTGATTCTGGCAGCGGCGCTGGAGCGCGAGCGAACCGGGGTCGGTCGCCACATCGACGTGAGCATGTCCGAGCAACTCTTGCCGCTGATGACAACGCAATACGCAGCGGCGGACGCGGACGAAAAAGACCCTCAGCGCGATGGTGAACTGCTGAGCGGCGGCGCCCCGTGCTATCGCATTTACCGCACCAAGGACGGCCAGCACATCACGATTGGCGCACTCGAACCGAAGTTCTGGCTGAATGTCGTCGCGCGGCTTGGCCTGGACGACCTGGCAGGCGCGGCGTTCCACGGTGGGCCAGACGGACCGCAGATCGCCCGGCGGCTGAGCGAGACGTTCGCCGCTAGAACGCGCAGCGAATGGGAGGCGATTTTTGCGGGGGTCGACGCCTGCTTTGAGCCGGTGCTATGTTTTGGCGAGGTCCGCGCGCACGCGCATTGGCAGGCGCGCGGCAGTTTTTTGTCGCTCCCCACGCCCGACGGCCGACAACTGCGCGTCCCGAAGATGCCGGCTTCGCTCGCCGGATTCGATACAGAAGAAAACCAGGCGCAATAAACCGCGAACTTTGCAACCAATAGGCAATGATCGGTAGGCGCCGATCGAATTGCCAAGGACTGCCAGGGAGCCTGGCGCTCATTAACCATTGGAGGGCAACATGCTTACAGCACTCGCCGGCGTTCTATTGGTATTGTTCTTTGTCATGGTCCCCATCTGGGCCGTCGCCAAACTGCTGTTTAGTGAGCCTCTCAAGTAGGAACGCGCGTGACCTCGCGCCGATCGATCGTAGGCAGCGCGCCCTCAGAGCAACTCATGAAGTGGCTTGGCGCCGTCGCCCACCAGGTACTGCGGGCGGCCGCCCAGGTCGTTGACCGTGGCGCTGCTGACGTCGATCCCCAGCGTGTGGTAGAGCGTTGCGAAGAGGTCGCCAAATTTGACCGGTCGTTCAGTGACTTCACCGCCAACTCGGTCCGTGGCGCCGATCACTTGCCCGGTTCGCAATCCTCCGCCAGCCAGCAGCCCAAACGCCACGCGTGGCCAATGATCGCGTCCCACGTTGGCGTTGATAGTGGGGGTCCGCCCGAATTCGCCCCAGACCGCCACGGTGACGTCGTTTTCCAGACCTCGCTCGCGCAGGTCGTCCAACAGAGCGGTATAGGCCCGGTCGAAGACCTCCAGATCCTGACGACAGCGATCGAAGCACGAGCCGTACGGATGCCCATGCCAATCCCATTTGCTGTAATTCACAGTCACCACGCGGGCGCCCGCCTCCACGAGCCGTCGCGCGGTCAAAAAGCTCTGCGGGACGCGCGGCGCGCCGTTGTCGTCGATGAATACCGAGGGGTCGCCCTTGCCGTAGCGCTCGACCGTCGCCGGGCTCTCGCGCGTAATATCCAGAGCCTCGGCCAAACGCGAAGAGGTCAGCACGCCCATTGCTTGTTCCGTAAAGGCGTCGATGCCACGCATCATGCCGCGGCCGTCTGCCTCGCGACGAAAACGATCGACGCTTGCCAGCAGTTTGCGGCGGTCGTGCAAACGATCGTGCGTGATCCCTTGCAGGACCAGATCTGCCCGGCCATCACCCAGCGGGCGAAACGGCGTGTTGGCCACGCCCAAGAATCCTGGGCCCGGTTCGTTGTAAGGACCGTGCGTGCACGGATAACACAAACTAACGTAAGGTGGCACGCCTGGATCAATTGCGCCCTGCAATCTCGCGACGGTTGCGCCAATCGTAGGCCAGCCACCGGGTACAATCTGCTTGGGGTCGCGGCCGGTGTAGCTCTGAAAGGCGTCGTGTTCCGCCTGGCAGTCCGTGATCGAGCGGACAACAGCCACGCGGTCCATCCTCCGGGCCAACAGCGGCATGTGCTCGCAAATATCCACACCTGGCACATTGGTGCTAATGGGGCGGAACGGGCCAGCCACTTCGCGCGGGGCGTTGGGCTTGAGATCGAACATATCAAGGTGAGGCGGCCCACCCACCAGGTAGATCAAGATCACGGACTTTGGCCGCTTGCGCTCAGTCGATGCCGCGTCCGCGCGAAGTAAATCCGCCAACGACAGACCTGCGCCAAGAGCGCCAATGCGCAAAAAATTGCGCCGCGTGACGCGGTCGCACAGCGGCTGCGATTCCACAGGGCCTAAGACTGTCAGCATGCACGCCTCTCCCTTGCGCGAACCCGAATGGCCGCCCTTATCCCAGAGCGGGCCTGGGGGCCAGGATAACAGCCCGGGCGTGATACCGGCAAGTTTTGCTAGCAGGCCTGGCCGAGGAAAAACCCATGCAACTCCGTGGAATGCCAACGCTCAGAGGCGCCCCAACGCGACCGACCCATGGGGTCGAACACCAGATGTCATACCAAAAACCTCGCCGGGCTTTCCCAGTTTGCGGAAGTCCACAATCGCGGTTGCTGATTATGACGGAAAGTCTAATCCGGCAAGATGCGGCATGACGATTGACCTTACCGTATCTGACGGTTGTGACGGTGCATCTGCGCCGCCCGTTCCTCTGTGGGGGGGTCCGCGGTGATTCGATCGAGCTTGGTAAATTGTCGGGATGAAGCGCGCCACGTGTTGGCCGCGGTTCAACCTGTTTCGTTCGCCCGTAGCGGGACGCGCATTCTGGCGCGGCCGCTGTGCGCGATCCTTGTCTGTTGGCTGGCTTGGGCCGGCTCAGCGCACGCGCAAGTGATGGGAGTCGACGGCACTGCGCCCGTTCCCAATAGCTTCATGGGCGCGCTGAGCGTTCCCGGCGCAGAACGCGTCTGGGGCGGCTTCGTCGGCGCAGACCGCGGCCTGGGTTATCAGGGAAGCTACTTCTCCGTCGGTGGCCTTGCGCCGCTGACGACGGACGTCTTCGATGGAACCTGGTTCTTCGACGGTCGCGGGCACGTTGCCGTGGATCGAGGCCGGTTCTTCGGCAACTTCGGCCTTGGACGACGCACGTACTTCGACCCGTTCATGTCGATCATTGGCCTCAGCGGCTGGTACGACTACGACGGCGACGACTTCGAAGGCTTCGGCCACTCTTTCAACCAGTTGGGCGTGACTGGTGAAATGTTCAATGAGCTGTTCGACTTCCGCATCAACGGCTACATGCCGGTTGCGCGCAACACGTTCTTGCTATCGCCCAACGAGTTCTATCAACACAACGTCCTGACGCTGAACGGTATCGATTCCGCGCTGACTGGCTTCGACGCCAAGTTCAGCTTGCGACCCAAGTTCATGGGTCCACTCAACGGCTACATCGACATCGGCGGTTACGGCTACAAGTCCAGCGCCGTGCGCGGCTTTGGCGGTGTGTCGACCGGCTTTGGCGTGCAACCGGTCCCGGGCTGGGCCCTCAACATGGAAGTCAACCATGACGATGAGTTCGGCACGACCGGGTTCATCCGCGTGGCGTTTGGCCTCGGCGGATCGCCCGGCAACTCGCGCACGCAGAACCGTCTACTAGAGCCAACGCGGCGCAACGACCATATTGTCCGCTACAATCAGCAGCCTCAATTCGCCACCAATCCGGTCACCGGTCAGTTGTGGAACGTGATCCACGTGGACAACAGCAACGCCCCGGTCGGCGACGGCACGGCCGAGAATCCGTTCAAACGCCTGGTCGACGGCCAGAACGCGTCGGCCGTGAACGACATCATCTACGTCCATTACGGCGACGGCACCGCCTTCAACCAGGCCAATGGAATCACGCTGAAGAACGACCAGCAATTGCTCGGTAGCGCCACGACGCATTACATTCAGACCACCGAGGTCGGGCTGTTCGCACTCAAACCGATCGACAAGCTGAACCCGATCATCACGAATCCGGCAGGCGCCGCGGTGACGCTGGCGAATCGGAACGTGGTCTCCGGCCTGACGATCCAATACGCGCAAACCGGCATCAGTGGCACGGGAATCGATACCACCAGCATCACGCAGAACGAAATTTTCCAGCCCGCCACGAACGGCATCCTGCTGACGAACTTCACGGGTCACGCGGACATCGCGTCCAACAAGATCAAGCAGACTGGGATCGACGGCATTCGAGTTGTGGGCGCGGACGGCACGTTCGAGATCCACAAGAACAATATCACAAACTCCGTCAAAGACGGCATCCACTTCATCGATAGCACTGGCGCGTTCTTCCTGCACGACAACGTCATCGTGCAAACGGTCAAGGATAGCGTTCACTTTGAGAACACCACGGGCCTGGCATATCTCGTGCGGGAAGAGTTGGCCAGCAACGGCATCGGCGCCAACGCCGGCCTGCACTCGGAGAACAATGTCGCGGGACGGTTCGACATCACGGTGCAGGATAGCATCATCCAAGGAAACGGCACCGGCATCACCGTCGAAGCTCGTGGCGCCGGCGCTGAAGTCAACGCCGTGATCCATGTTAACAAGCAGATCACCGCGCAAGAGGGTGATGGTATCCGGATCGCCTCGCGGTTTGGCAGCGTGATCAATTTCTCTGTCTACGACAACCCGCACATCAAGTTCAACGGCCTTCCGACCGGCGGCGGCTATGGCCTGCACCTCTCGGCCGAGGACGCCACGCTCGTTGGCTTGACGCAGGGCAATACCTTCCTGCAAAACGCCGGCTTGCTGGCAGGTCCGGTAGTCTTTGGCATCCAAGGAGTCTTGGGAACGTTTGTCGGCGACAGCTTCACGGACTTGACGATTCGTAGCAATCTGTTCGACGGCCGCGCCGGCGCGTCGATCGTTCCGCCGGTTGGTAACGGTATCGAGATGGATTACCTCACTACCAACTCGCTGGTCAATAAGTTGACGATCGACAACAACCGCATCCTCAATAGTCGCGGCGAAGGAGTCTGGGTGACCACCGGCGCCACGTCGGTCGTGGATGTCTCGCTTGTGAACAACACGATCACTGGCAGCCTGTTAAGCGGCTTCCGCGCAGATTCGTTCGAGGCATCCAACCTGCGGGTCATTGGCAACGGCAACACGGTCTCGGGGAATGCGGCCGGCAACATACAATTTGCTGCCGGATTTGATTTCACTAGCAGTGACACGTCTCGCACTATTGTCGAGCTCTCTGATAATGTCGCCTCGACCAATCGGCTGGGCGGTTCGACGATCGACGGCTTCCGCGGCGTCGCCACAGGCGCAAGCTTAATGGCCGTCAAACTCATCAGCAACGACTTCCGCAACAACAAGGACAACGGCGTTCGACTGCAGGTCGACGACGACGCCGCAATGGCCGCCATACTGCGACTTAATTCCATCACTGGCAATGGTGGGACCTTAACGCCAGGCGTGAATGCAAACATTCCCCTCACCGCCACGGCCTTGGCGGTCTTATGTGTCGAGCTGAGTAGCAATGCCTCCAGCAACAACTACGTTCTGACCAATCTGCAGCCGGCGGCGAGCTTCGGATACAATAACGACCTGCAGAATACCGGCGTGATTGTTCCGCTAGGGAACGTATCGCTCGAGCCGCCAGGGACGTGCGCCGCCCTCTACGACTTGATCGACAACTTCCCATAGTCGGGCGGCCCGGACGGCATCCGATCTTGAGTTGCAGGCGTAAACAGCGATGGGAGGTTATCGAAGCGATCCGGGCGCGTTACTCGCCGGTGGGGTAATCAATACCGGTCCCGGTTGCGAGTTGGCGGCAGGAGCCGGCGCCTGGGCCGAAGTTTGCACGGCGCCCGCTTTTTCGGATGCAGGCGAATTCACGAGGCGCGAGTGAATCCGGCTTGCCACCTCGACCGCTCTTTGTGTCGTCGGATGATCAACTCCCACGGCCGCGCGAAGCAGACCGGCGGCGTGCTTGACGAGCGGCTCGGCCTGGGCGTACATCCCCTGGTTGCCGTACAGAACGCCAATCCGCAACAAACACTCCGCGGTGATTGCATGGTTCGCGCCAAATGCTCGCTGCGCGACCTCATAATCTTCACGCATGACTGCGGCAGCTTCGGTGTACTTCTTTTCCGCCATCAGCGACATGCCCAAATTGCCTCGTGCCCGGCGAGACATCGAATGCGATTCGCCAAGCACGCCGACGAAAATCGCCAATGCCCGCTGCAACTTGGGGCTCGCCTCGGGATAGTCCTTGGCCGCGTACTGAGCTGACGCCAGGTTGAACAGGCTATGACCGATCAGCGGATCATTCTCCGGCAGGACCTGCTGGCGAATGGTGAGCGCCTGGTTTAGCGTTTTGATCGCCAAGGACAGGTTCGCGCGATCGTATTCCAGCATGCCAAGGTTGTTGAGATGGCGAGATTGTTCCGCATGCGTCTCACCCCAGACTCGCGCAGACTGCGCGACGGCGTCCGCCAAGAGGGGCTCTGCATCGGCGTGCTTTTGTTCCATTTGCAGGATCAAGCCAAGCCGACTGATCGAGGCGATTTTGTCTGGGTGATCGCCCGGGAAGACTTTCGCACGAATGGCCAAGGCGTGACGGGCGAGCGCTTCAGCCGCTGGACCTTCTCCAAGCGTTTGCCGCCAGTCTGCCTCCTGGTCGAGTAGGTTGGCGACTTGATAGTCGTTTGGACCCCACAGCTGCACCACACTGGCGCGAGCGCCTGCCAATTCGTCCGCAGCCGGCTTGCGTTCGCCATTCTTCCACATCTCACGCGCGCTGGCTTCCTGTTGCATGCCGGCAGAATAGATCGATCGCCGGGAACCATCCAGCGCTAACAACCGCGCTGCGTTGTCGGACGCCAGCCGGGCGCTTTTCGCCTGCCAGGAGTCCGCGCCGAAGTGGCCTTCGATCCGTTCGAATGTCTTTTGCCTCGTAGCCACTGCCTGCTCGAAATAACCGCGACGTTGATGGTCGTCGGCGGCGGCGCTGAGGCGAGTGAGCTCGATTGCCAGGTCAAGTTCACGCTGCGCAGCCTCGGTCTTGGGATCCGCGGCCGACAGTTTTGTTTTAGCGATCGAGGTCGGTCCCACGACCAATTTGCCCGGCGCTTCCGGCCGCGTGGCAACGGTCGAGACCGCGGCCGGTTCCTCCGCTCCCTGCGAGCAACCGCTTACCAGAGGCGCCAATAACAATAGGGCGTAGCTTCGTCGCATGGCCGTATGACTCGCAGAGTGCAAGTGACAAGCGTGCTAGCGGCCGAAGTGGCCGCGCGCGGCGGATTAAACCAGACCAACGCCGGGGCCGAAATGGCAATTCCGCGAGAACAAGCCCTACCCGGCAAGATGGGCAAGGTTACAGCGCGAGAAAGACGCTCTGCGGTGGCGCGGCGCGCGCAGCGCGGCCTGACGGAATTTGCCAGCGGCCAGCGACTATTTCACCACGAAGTTGACCAACCGGCCCGGCGCCACGATCACCTTGACTACGGTTTTGCCGGTCAGCAGTTCGGCGATTCGCTCGTCCGAGCGCGCCGCCGTTTCGATCGCCGCAGAGTCCGCTTCGCTGGGGACGCTGATCCGGCCTCGGAGCTTGCCGTTGACCTGGACAGGGATCTCGATGGTGTCTTGCTTGATTGCCGACTCATCGAACGAAGGCCAGGGCTCATGCGACAGGCTCTTCTTATGCCCTAGCAGTTCCCACAATTCCTCGGCCATGTGGGGCGCGAAGGGCGCCAACAGTAGCGTCAAGGTTTCCATCGCGGCGCGCGGCCGGCGCTCTTCCTTCAGAAAGAAGTTGGTGAACTCCATCATCTTGGAGATCGCCGTGTTGAAATACATCTTCTCGATGTCCTGCGTCACGCCCTGAATGGTGCGGTGCAACACCCGGTTTTGCTCAGGCGTGATCGGAACATCTTGCACAGCAGGGTTGAGCGACAACGTCTCGGCCCGTTCGTTAATGATCATCCGCCACGCGCGGTCCAGAAAATTACGGACGCCGTTCACGCCTTCCATGCTCCACGGCTTGACCGCCTCGAGCGGGCCCATGAACATTTCGTACAACCGTAGCGAGTCCGCGCCGTATTCGTTGACAACCTCATCTGGATTCACGACATTGCCACGACTTTTGGACATCTTATGCGAACGGCTATCGAGCCGGATCTCAGGCTGCGCGGTCAGCACAAAGCTATCGCCTTGCTTTTGAGCCTCCTGTGGGCTAACGCGTTTGGCCGTGAGCATCGCGCCGTCGCTCTTGCGCGATGGTTTGCCGCCAGCTTCGCCCGGTTTGACGTCGGCGCTACTGACCCAGGCGCCTGCGGCGTCCTGATAACCGGTCATTTCCATTTCGCCCAGGATCATGCCCTGGTTCACTAGCTTAGCGAAAGGCTCCGGCGTGCTGACCAACCCCAGATCAAACAGCACCTTGTGCCAGAAACGCGCGTACAACAGATGGAGCACCGCGTGCTCCGCGCCACCCACATACAGGTCGACCGGCATCCATGCTTTTTCCAAAGCCGGATCGATCAATGCTTGAGAGTTTTTTGGATCGATGAACCGCAGGTAATACCAACAGGAGCCGGCCCATTGCGGCATGGTGTTGGTTTCGCGTTTGTAGCGCACGCCATCAATCACCGGATAGAGCCACTCCTGCGGCGCTTCCTCGAGTGGCGGCTCCGGCCGACCGTGCGGCTTAAAATGAGTCATCTCCGGCAAATCGACTGGCAGGTCCTTTGCGTCGACGGCGCGCAGCGCGCCTGTCGGGTGTCCGTCGGCGTCCAACTCGTGCAGGATCGGAAATGGTTCGCCCCAGAAATGCTGCCGGCTGAAGAGCCAGTCTCGCAGTTTGTAATTCACCGCCACGGAACCGCCCCCCTTGGTAGCCAGGTCAGCGGCAATTTTCTGTTTGATTTCTTGCGTCTTCAGACCGTCATACTCGCCGGAATTGATCGCGACCCCTTCGTCGGCGTAGCACAAGGAACCGGCCCGCACTTGATTGCGGATTTCGTCTTTGCCCTCGGGATCGACGACCGGCACGATGGGCAGTCCGAACTGCTGCGCGAATTCGAAGTCACGAATGTCATGCGCTGGCACGGCCATAATGGCGCCAGTGCCGTAGCCCATCAACACGTAGTCCGCGATCCAGATCGGCGTCGGCTCCGCGTTGACGGGATTGATCGCGTAGGCGCCGGTGAAGACGCCCGTTTTGGACTTTGCCAGGTCGGTCCGATCCAAATCGCTCTTGCGGGAGGATTGCTCGCGATACTCGCGCACCGCCGCCGCCTGCGCCGGCGTGGCTAGGCGATCGACGGCCGGGTGCTCCGGAGCCAGCACCATGTACGTGGCGCCAAACAGCGTGTCAGGCCGGGTTGTGTAAATCCGCAGCGACTCCTCGCCTGGCTTGCGCGGGAAGCCCTTGGCCGTCCGCGTGGTCGCCCAGACGGCAAATCCCTGATCGCGCGCGGCCTGCGTCTTCTCGCTTCCGGAGCCGACATAAAAATCAACCTCGGCGCCGGTGCTGCGCCCGATCCAATTGCGCTGGAGCGCCTTGATCCCTTCGGACCAATCGAGCGGTTCCAGGTCGCGCTCCAGACGCTCCGCGTAGGCGGTGATCCGTAACATCCATTGCCGCAGCGGAATGCGGACGACCGGATGACTGCCGCGCTCGCTCAGTCCGTCTTTGACTTCTTCGTTCGAGAGGACCGTCCCCAGGGCAGGACACCAGTTCACCGGCGCTTCGAGCTGATACGCCAGCCGGTTCTCATCCTGGTAGCGTCGAACGGCCAGATCTCCCTCGGCCGCAATGTCTGACGGAATGGGCAACTCCGCAATCGGACGGGCGCGCTGCTGCGCGCTATCGAAGAAAGAATGGAACAATTGCAAGAAGATCCACTGCGTCCAGCGGAAATAATCCGTGTCCGTGGTGCTCAGCTCGCGATCCCAATCGTAGCTGAAGCCCAGCATCTGCAACTGGCGCCGGAACGTGGCGATGTTTTTTTCGGTCGTCTTCCGCGGCGGCGTTCCGGTCTTAATGGCGTGTTGCTCGGCCGGCAGGCCAAACGCGTCCCAACCCATGGGGTGTAACACGCTCCGTCCGCGCATCCGATTAAAGCGGCAGACAATGTCCGTGGCGGTGTACCCTTCGGGGTGGCCGACGTGGAGGCCGTCGCCGCTAGGGTAAGGGAACATGTCCAGCACGTAGAGCTTTTTGCCGACCGGCTCCCGGGGGGCGGCGAACGATTTATGCTCGCGCCAGTACTGCTGCCATTTGGGCTCAATTGTCGCTGGATTGTAGCGGGGCATGTCGGCAAACTCGGGGCATGGTGGTGCGCGGCGCTAACTACTAACGCGGACAGGGGTTGTCGCCTGTAAGTTCGGAGACTGCCGCGGAGGGATGATTCTAATGACTCAGGCCGGCGCCAGCAATTACGGCCGATTGCGCGCGATCGCGTCGCGCCCGCTAGCTGGGGCCCGGCGGAATGCCCTTGAAGGACATCCGTCGATCCGCTACAAGTCCGGCCCCTTCTACCTTTTTCCCCTGAAATGCTCGCTGGTTCTCAGCGAGGAGGCTGGCTATGTCTCGGCGTCCGCTGTTCTGGATCTGTGCGCTGTTCGCGTTCGGCTTCTGCTCAGGCCGCTTCGTAACCGCGGACGATTACGACGTGGAGGAAGCGTCGTACGACGAACCAGCGGATGAACCGGCCGAAGAGGCAGACGAGCCGGAATTTCCGTACAAGGCCTACGTCAACGCAGACACCGTCCACGTCCGAAGCGGCCCAGGACAGAACTATTACACCGTGTTGCGCATGAAGCGCGGCGAGCCGGTGGTCGTCTATCGACACGATCCAGGCGGGTGGTGCGCGATCCGTCCTCCGGCGGATTCGTTCAGTTGGATCTCGGCAGACTTTGTCGAGCCGGGCGAAGGCCGCATGGCCACGGTCAAAGGGGATCAGGTCGTGGCTCGCGTTGGGAGCGCCTACAGCGATATCCGCGACGTGATCCAGGTTCGCCTGGATGCCGGCGAGCAGATCGAAGTGATCGAAGCCCGCCGATTGGGAACCGGCCCCTCCGCGCAAACCTGGTACAAAATTGTCCCCCCATCCGGCGAGTTCCGCTGGATCTCTGGCCAGTATCTGGATCGCACGCGTCCTGAAAAACTCGCGCGGCGGCAAGATCCCAACAACAACCTCTTGATTGCCAAGCAGGCCCGCGACGCCGAAACGCGTTCGACCCGGCCAGAGCCACAATTGGCGACACACCGACCCGCCGAACCAAAACGCGAGGCGCCACCCTATGTCGAGTCGCCGCGCTCGGCCTCTCCGCCCCCTTCGCGCGAGTATGAGAGCGCAGTCGAAGATCTAGATCTCGCGCACACGGATGGTTCAGTCCATTCCAACAGCGGCGGCACAACGCGTCGCACGCGGCGGCCAGAATTGGTCGAAGAGGACGAGTACCCAGTCGGTAGCGTCATCAGGCGGACCGGAGGCGGAATCGCCAAAAGCCCGCGCCGCGCAGATCCAAGCGATATGCGTCTGGCCGCAGAGTTGGAACAACTCGATCTCGATCTCTCAGCGGCCGTGGCGCAAGATCCGGCGAACTGGGATCTGAAACCGCTCAAGATTCGCAGCGAATCTTTGTTGTCGCAGAGCCAAACGTCCTTGGATCGGGGCCGCGTGCGGCTGGTACAGCGCAAGCTCGCCCGTTTCGAGGACATCAAGCAGCGGCAAGAACAAATCGTCAGCGTACAACAGCAAACAGATACGCGCAACCAAGACCTGGCCCGCGCAACGCTGGGGGGAACAACGACCGCGCAGGGAAATGTGGAACGGTTCGACGGAGTTGGTCGGCTCACTCAGGTCGATAGCAGCCAAGGGTCGGTCGCCAGCTTTGCGCTAGTTGACGCCCAAGGCGTCATCAAGCAGTACGTTACGCCGGCGCCCGGCGTCAATCTTCGGCAGTACGTCGGCCGAGACATTGGCGTGCAAGGCTCGCTGGGCTATATGACAGACGCCCGCACGCAGCACGTCACCGCCAAGCGGGTGACCGTGGTCGAAGGCCGGCTGTTGCGTTGAGATTCTGCCATCCGCGTAGTCGGACGAAAACTCGCAGCTAGTTCTTCTTGCGGAACTCTTGCATGTAGTTGGCGAGCGCCTCGACGCCCTCTTCCGGCATCGCGTTGTAGATGCTGGCGCGAATCCCGCCGACCGAGCGGTGACCCTTGAGATAATGCAGATTGCGCTCCTTGGCGCCTGCCAGGAAAGCGGTTTCGGTCGGCTCGTCGGGCAGTCGGAAGACGACATTCATCAGCGATCGGCTGGCCGGCTGCGCGTGACCGGCGTAGAAGCCATTGCTGCCGTCAATCACGTCGTACAGCAATTTCGCTTTGCGCGCGTTGCGGTCTTCCATCGCCTTCAGGCCGCCAACGTCATTCAGCAGCCAACGCGTGACGAGCATTACGATATAGATCGCAAAGACCGGTGGGGTGTTGGCCAGCGAGTTTTGCTTGACGTACTCCGGATAGCTGAGCATGGTAGGAACGCGCTTCGAGCATGCGGCCAGCACATCGTCTCGCAAAATCGCCACGGTGACGCCGGCAGGGCCTGCGTTCTTTTGAGCGCAGGCGTACAGCATGCCGTAGCGCGGCATGTCGAGTGGGCGGCAGAGGAAATCGCTTGAGGCGTCGCAGATAAGCGGAACGCCACCGGTCTGCGGCTCGCTGGCAAATTGCACGCCCTGGATTGTCTCGTTCGACGTGTAATAGACATAGCAGGCGTTCGGACTGAGTTTCAGGTCGGCCGCGGTGGGGAGCCGGTCGTAGTTTGTCTTCTTGCTGTCGTAGGCGACGCGAATCTCGGCCTCGCGCCGTGCTTCTTCCGCGGCGGTCTGCCCCCAAGTCCCCGTCACGATGTAATCCGCTGAGGAACCCGGCGCCAACAGATTCATCGGGATCGTGGAGAACTGCAACCGCGAGCCCCCCTGCATGAAGACAATCTGGAAATTGTCCGGCAGGTTGAGTAGCTTCTTCAGATTGGTCTTGGTCTCTTCCAGCACCCCCTCGAACCATTTGGTGCGATGGCCGATTTCGAGCACTGAGACACCCAGCCCTGGCAGCGAAAGCAGGTCTCGCTGCGCCTCCTGAAGCACAGTCAAAGGAAGCACGGCCGGGCCAGGCGAAAAGTTATAAACGCGTTCCATGCTCATCCCAAAGATATTTTGAATGCGAAGTTCTAATTGACAGAAAAAACCTAAGAAAACTCAGCGCGGACCAATCGTTCAGGTTCACCCTTTCAGGACACAGCTTCAGGACACAGGCAAGCGAATGACAGTTCGCGAGGGCGCCTTCCGGTTCTGGTGCGCCCCTTCCGGTTCCGCTGCAGGAAGCCTCGAATTCTATCGAAACTGCCCCCGTGCGCCGACCGCCCCTGATTGGGTATCTGGAGAGACAAGACCAGACGAGTGCCTCGGAACGTCGAACGGCCAATCTTTGGGCCGCCGATTGTCCGGCGGGCTACGGCCCTTTCAGCGCTTCGGGCGCGCTGGTGTACAACGAGTCTTGATGAACCCACCAGGCGCTCGCCTGGCGGGGGGACGTGATCGATCGTTCCAGCACCACTCGCACGAAGAAACTCTTTAGGGCTTCATCTTCTTCGTAAGTGACTGCGTACGCGGCAAAAACAACTTCTTTGCGGCCCGAATCTCGATGCTGCTCCGTCCCCAGATAGCGAATCCGAGCAGACTTTCCGAGTTTTAACACCGCGCGCACGATCGAATCCGATAGGAAGATTCGCAGCCGTTCGCTCTGGCCAGGCTCACTTTGGTAAAAAGCTACCAGGTCTGTCCCTTCGGGTTCCCGATTCCCTGGCGTCAAAGTCAGTTGTGCCGCCAGTTCCGGGCGACCGTCTCGCAACGCCTCGAACCATAGGAGTCCTAACTCCCGCGCGTCAGCCTGTGCGCGATATACCAACAGCCCGTGCCGTGAGGCGGCCGCGGATAAGCAAACAAGGGAGACAGACAACGCCAGCACAGCGAGCCCGCGTCCGAAAAGCTCGCCCGGCCGGGAATCTATTCGGCGGATTGCAAAAAGGGAAAGCATGGCGGCAGCGACTGGCACAATCCACAAAATCGGGTGCCAAAAGGCGAAGGCCGAGAGCGCGCCCAACAGGACGCTAAAGATCGCGGAAACGCTCAGGGCCCGGTACTGCGTGGCCTCGCCGTCCCTTGCGTGGTCTTGAAAGGTTTCCTGGCTCACAGGCATTTTTGATCCTGAAGCCGGTCACAGCCGGACCAGTCGGCAGGGATCGCCGAATCGGGCGCCCCGCCCGCCGCGGCCCCAGCCGACCACGGTTGAATCACAATGGTAAATCTACTTCAGCCGCGAATCTTCAATCGCAACAACCACTTACGAACAAACAAGCGAGGGCGACGGGACTCGAACCCGCAACCACCGGATCGACAGTCCGGTACTCTAACCAATTGAGCTACGCCCCCGTAGCACCTGGGAAACGGTGAATTATACTCCCAGTTAGCCACCTCGCAAGCGACAACCGTATGTCGGTCGCCGCGGCCATGGGCGGAGCGCCGGGATGGCGTCCGAACCAGTCCCATAACCAGCGTGAATTGCCATCCTTCGGCGGTCCGGTCCCTGCCTACTGGGGGAATCGCCCTAGCAAATCGACCCCTCGGCCTAGCCGATAGGTTCACGCCAAGACGAGCGGCAAGTAACTAGGTCCCAAGTTCGATCGTGCTGCGAAGCTGACCGAGGTAGGCGTCCAGGATCGCCTGCTGTTGATCTGGATTGAACAACGTCGGCTCGCAGCGGACGCAGACGGACATCCGTCCCGCGTACGTATGTACGGCGACCGAAAGGTTGGTGTCCTGCCGCAGTGGGCCGGCGCCTGCCCCGCCGTCGAAGACCAGATCGCCACAGACGCGTAACCCGTTGCGGACCGGCAGGGGGACGTTGTCCAGTCCGGTGCCCAGGTTGGTGAAGACCGCCGTCGCAAACGGCCATTTGCGGCCTAGGGACCAACGGAGCATCGCCGGCCACGCGCAACTGATCCGCAGCCCAGCCTCGAAATAAAGCCCTCGTTTTTCGCGTTTGATTGCTTCCATCTCATCGCGGATCGACGCTAGCAGCGACTCTCGCTGTTCGCACTCCTGAGGTCGCCGGGTCAGAAACGCCAGGCTGAAGACGTTGGCGGCCGGCATCCGATAGTCCTCGCGTCGGCGAAGATTGGTCGGCACCGCCATGCGAATCGGCCGGCGCCCCTCGCGGCTTCCCTGGTTCCAGGCGTTGAGGAGCAAGAAAAAATCGCGAACGAGCAACTCGTGGAGCATCACGGATTGTGTCCGCGCCACGCGTGAGAGTGCCGCGGTCTCTTCCTCGCTCAGATCGTACACCAGGTAATCAGCCACGGAGTCCGACGCAACTTTAGATTGGGTAGGTTCGCCGTGGTTGCATACCACCGCGCAACGTCGCACATAAAGAGGCAGATGGACCTTGGCGATCCGCACGAGATCGACCAACTTTACGCGGCGATTGAACAGTTGATGACCGTCGCGATCGCGAAGCCGAGCGACGTCCAGCCGCCGCAACTCCGGATCGCCGGATGCTCCTGACGCGTAGTGTGCGTAGGCCAAAAACAGATCGGCGATGAACAGGAACGCGCCCACCCCGTCGACGGCGACGTGGTGAAAGACGAACTGAAACGTGTAATGATCGCCCGATTGCGTGATTCGCAATCGGACGCCCGACGTGGCAGCCGTTGCAACGACGTTGCGCGTGGCAGCGAGATCCGCTTCGACCCAAACGATTGGGCCAACATCGCACGTCACCCAACTGGGCCAACGTCTACGATCCAGATCGATCTGCGCGGCTAAAATGGGATGCCTGCGGAGCGCGAATTGATAAGCGCTTTCAAGCGAAATTCGATCGAGCGTGCCGCGGCATTCCAAGACAATTTGAAACACGGACGGAAAGCCGGGCCGATCCTCTAGCAGATAGTAAAACTCGAACGGCGTAAATGGCAGTGGAAACAGTGCCGCCTCCACGTCCTCCTTGCGATCGGATGGCGTGCCTTCGGGGTCGACAATGGGAACCTGTTTTGTCATGCAATCTCATAGAAGCCCGGGCAAAGGTCTCCAAATCCATCATGAATTGTCGTCGTGCAGTCGTCGACCAAAAACGTCCGTTTTCTGCCCAATCTCCGCTATTCGCCACGGAAAACAGGCCGTTTTACCGACATTCCGGATCGCGACGGAACGAACGCAACTTGTGCGCCCTGCTGCTGCTTACTCCAATGGGCTGCGGTGGACCGCCGTCCGCCACTCCGATGACCCCTAACCCATAGCGACTCAGCTCCCATGCCTTTGATCGATCATCCAATCGGCGACTACAGATTTCTCCCCGGCATCGCACCCTATTCGTGTGGCGTCGTGTCCAAGTCGGGTTTTGAAATCGTGCAGGTTACACTGGCGCGCCCGGTTCCCTACCTGCACGGGTTTGAGCGCATTACAGAATTCTTGGCAGCGCAAGGGCGCGAGCGCGCGGCGTTATGTGGCGTTTCGCTCAGATCGCCGAAGCCGTATAGCTTCGCTGGCTTTGGCGAGTTCAATGGTTCGTATGCGATCGTGCTGCGGGATTGGGGACTGTTTGTCGATGGCGTCAATCCCGTTGCGCGAACGAATGTGGCGCCGGCAGTCGCCGCGCCTGCAGAACCGGTTTTGTATGGGTTCTCATTTACGCGTCCGTGCCCTGCGGATCAGCCAGCTACGTTTGTTGTTGCCGGGGCAGGGGAGTTGCCCGAAGGAAAACTTGCCCGCGCGGACATCATCGCCGTCGGCGACACCTCTCCCGCTGCGATCGACGCCAAAGCCCGCTTTGTTATGGACCTGATGGAGATCAGGCTACGCGGCCTGGGCATGGATTGGCCGACCGTCAGCATGTTGAATATCTATACAGTGCACTCCATCACAACCGTGCTCCCGGAGATTGTGTTAAAGCGCATTGGGTCTGCGGCGATTCATGGCGCGCATTCGTATTATAGCCGGCCGCCGGTGGAAGAAATTGAATACGAGATGGATCTGCGCGGCGTGCGAACAGAATTGCGAATCTAAGACAGCAATCGAGTCCGCGCGATTTCTCGCCGCCTTTTCCTGCTGGACAAATCCGATTTGGCGCCGTCAGAAACGAAGGGCTTCAATCGGGTTGGGACCAAACGCGCGTCCCGCGCATTTTCCCTTGGCGGCAGCGGTTGATTCAATCACCACGAATTCTCTGCTTTCGGCGATTGCCTCCCCCTAGCGGCCGAACGAGTGGCGCAACGATCAGCGAAACGATCGAAACCAGTCCGATAAAGATCACAATCGCGATGTACGTCCCGGTCATGGCAGCGCCTCCGTATGCGCCATTCTGGATGGCGCCGCGGTCTGCATTTTGCATCTGGCGCCAAATAAAGTCGTCCATAAATGTAACGTGGAATAGATCGCGTGACGACTTTCTCGTCGCAGATCCAACAACAGTTCAGGCTAGCGATGCGCGGAAACTCCCCGCGAAAAACACGCAGAACTGTGGCCAAAAGAAACGAAAGAGAGCGATTGACTACGCTCGCGACCTGGTGGTGAAGCGCGAAAGCGGCGAGATACCAACCGTACTCCTCATCTGGCCAGCCAATATCGACTCCATTTCCGCGTAAATTTCTGCGCTGTGAGTGGAAGCCTTGTCGCGCAGAGCGCCGCCGTCCATTCCGGCCCTAGTTTGCTCGCTGTCTGCAAGCCTAATTCGCGGACGCCGGGAGACGTATGCTTAGGTGGGCGGCGCCACTTTCGGCGGTAACGAGCAAAGACTTCGAAGAATTATTTCAACCGGCCTAGGGCGTTGCTCGGCCTCGCAAATTGCTGTCCGTTACGGCGCGGAATTTGCTTTGCCAGAACCTGCTGGATTCCTATTTTGAGCCTCGCGCTAGGGAATTGGTTCCCTGGAACCAATCCGGCTCGTCGGTCAAACGCATTCGAAACTGCGTCAGCATTTGAATCAATTCCCCTCAGATTTGGCCCGTTGGAGTCCACCCATCATGTCCAAAACGAAGGCGTCGCCGGAAAAGAAGCAGGGCGGGGTTAAGGAGGGACTGCGCGAATACCGTCGGAAGCGGGATTTTGGGAAGACGTCCGAACCACGCGGAGGAACCGCCACTCGGCGAAAAGAGCTGGCCTATGTGATCCAGAAGCACGCCGCCTCCCACTTGCATTACGATCTGCGCCTTGAAGTGGACGGAGTGTTGAAAAGTTGGGCCGTCCCCAAAGGCCCCGACCTCAATCCATCACAGAAGCGACTGGCGATGCAGGTCGAGGATCACCCCGTGGAATATGGGACGTTCGAGGGAACGATCCGACCAGGTGAGTACGGCGGTGGAACCGTCATGCTGTGGGATCGCGGAACTTGGGAGCCGGTCGGTGACGCCCGCAAAGACCTGCGCGAAGGGCATTTGAAATTCATTTTGCATGGCGAGAAGCTACATGGCCGGTGGATGCTGGTACGTCGCGGCGGTAGGAAACCTGCATTCGATGAGCGAGTTTGGTTTTTCTTCAAAGAGCGCGATGAATTCGCGGACTCAAAAACTTCGATCACAGTAACCAAGCCTTTGAGCGTAGCATCTGGCCGCGACCTCGACGAAACTGCCGCCCTCTCCGAACGAACGTGGGGGCCCAATGGCGAGGATCGCAAAAAAGGCAGCCAGTCGATCAATGTCGCCACGGCAAAAAAACGCTCAGTCAAAACAAAGTCGGCTGTGGAAACCACCGCTCACAAATCAGTGGCTGCAAAGGGGCGTAAGCCAAACTTAACGGGTGCGAAGTGCGCTGCGACTTCTGCAATAAAGCTTGCGGCAACGAAAAAAGGCGCGACGAAGTCTCGCGCGACCGCCAAAGCCACGGATTCGACGGAATTCGCCGGCGTGCGGCTTACGCACCCGGATAAAGTTCTCTATCCGGAAGTGGGAATCACCAAGCAAGAACTTGCCGAGTATTACTTGCAGGTGGCGAAGTGGATGCTTCCATACATCGCAAACCGCCCGCTGGCAGTCGTCCGTTGTCCGGCAGGATGTGGTAAAACCTGTTTTTTTCAAAAGCATCCGGGCGAGGGCGCCTCGGATCGTTTGTTGCAAGTTGACGTCTCTGAAAAAGGGCCCGCGGAATACAACCTCGCAGTGAAGGACGAGGCAGGCTTGATTGCACTCGTGCAAATGGGCGTCCTCGAAATTCATACTTGGGGCTCGCACGCCAACCAACTAGAGCGCCCCGATCAGTTGATCTTCGATCTGGATCCAGATCCATCGGTCGAGTGGCCCGATGTCGTCAACGCCGCGCGCGAAACGCGACTGGTGCTCAAAGATATCGGCCTGGTCTCGTTCCTCAAGACGACAGGGGGCAAAGGACTGCACATCGTCGCTCCGATCCAACCCCGCATTGATTGGGACGAAGCCAAGGCATTTTGTAAATCGGTCGCAGACCTGATGGTTCGGGCTGCGCCGGACCGTTACATCGCCACGATGAGCAAGGCCGCCCGCAAGGGGAAGATCTTCATCGATTATTTGCGTAATGGTCGGGGAGCAACGGCAATCGCCCCCTATTCAACCCGCGCTCACGACGGGGCCAGCATCAGCATGCCCATTGCGTGGGAAGAGCTGACCAGCAAACTAAAGTCGGACCATTTCAACGTCCTCAATGCGACTGCGCGTCTAGCCAAACGGCAACGTGACCCATGGGCTGACCTGCTCAAGACCAAGCAATCGCTGACTGCCAAAATGCGACAAAAGTTAGAGGTCTAGCGTCAGCCGGCGACCGCGAAGTCTCATCGGACAGACTTCGGGCAACTCAAATCATCGCACGCAAATTCCGAGTGCGTTCTCTCGGCGATATCGCGTCCGATTTCAAATGCAGCTTGCTTATCCTGGCAGCGGGCTTCTTCGCGCCCGCCGAATAGAACCGTCCAGACCCCGTTCCGATGTTTGACTTCCACGGGCCATTGCTCTGGCATGATCACGAATCCTGTAAGTTCAACGGGTGTGATAAATTGCGACTCCCAGTTTTGGGATTTGCAGCAAATCACATACCGCGGCAGGCCGGCTCAGCCGGAAGGTCACAATTAGCTCCGTTCCCTGCTCGTAGCGAATGGCGTGCCTGCTCCATCCAACGCCCAAGGGCACGTCTGTCCTAGCGTAGGTCGGCATAAAACTTCGTTAATAGCTGTATCAGTGATAGCTTACGGAGTCCTTAGCAACCGGATTTGCGCACATTCTTGATCCATTGTGGCACGCATGAGCGCACACTCAGAGCTCAACTCCTGAGGCGGATGACCAAACATTGCGGGCACCTTAGATCGCCGGCGCAATTGGTGGAGTGGGCTTGCGGCGCTTGCCGGCGGCCATTTGTCCCGTGTCGCGGGCAATGGTCAGCGTATAGGTAAGCATGTCGAGGCAATTCTCGTCCGTGCCAAACGGATCCTCTGTCTCAACGCTCGCCTCTTCCATTCCGAACAGACCGAGGGAGACTATCGCCATCACTACCGGCGACCACCAGCCGCAATCGTTGCCTACGGCAAACGGGAGCGTCAGCAAATAGACCAAGATCAATTGCTTGATCATGACGACGTACACAAAGGGGAGGGGGGTCTTGCGGATCTTCTCGCAGCTACCCTGCGCATCGACTATTTTGGAGAGTTGATCCTCCATGTGACGCACCAGCGAGGAATCGAGTTGCCCTTGCCGGTATTCTCGCTCGATCCAGGCCGACATCGCAAACGCGACAGCCGTCGGCGGATTGCCAAAACGCTCCGCCTGCTTGCGCAGATCGTCCGGCAGAAAGACATCTGTCTCCAGCATGTCCATGTTGCCCTGGAGCGAGCGCCGCAGACAGATCACATATCCTGCGACCAGGTCTGCCAACTCTGCGCCTTCGGGCGTGTGCGCAACGCCGACGCGCACCAGATTGCGGCTGGCATTGATGATCTGCCCCCAGTTGGAGCGCCCTTCCCAATAGCGATTGTTCGAGGCGTTCATTCGAAACACGATCAGAAAACCCAGCAGCGATCCCAACACCGCATGCTGACGTGGGTCGAGACCGAAGATCGCGTGGACGTGATTCGGATAGAATTCCTGCAGGGCCTCGTACGCGCCTTGAACGGCAATTGCGTAGAGCGTCAACACCAATACGCGGCCACCGGCGCGGCGAAGAGCCGTGCCGCGGAACGAAAAGACAGCCTTTACCCAGTTCTGACGGTCATATTCAATCATGGCAAGGCAAGTCTAGCGTTTGATTAGGCCCCGACAGTCCGATTTGCGTCTCGCCAAAACGCAGGCAGATCGTAGCCTCCCATTCTACTTTAAGGCAACCTGGAATGGCGTTGGGACGTCCCGCTCCAGGGCGATTGTACACGCGGCCGGCGCCCATCCCCGATTGACTCGCCCTGCTGGCCCGGCTACAAACGACATGCAACGCGCAAGGGGCAGATTCGCACGAATTCGTTCAAGGAGCTATGGCGTGGGTGGAATTAGCGAGCGGCACAAAGAGATTCGTCAGCGTCGGCACCGTCGTAAAAAGTTGCTTTTGCTGTCGAAGAAGCTGAAGACTGCCAAGGTGTCCGAGCGCCCCGTCATTGTCGACAAGCTTCGTAAGCTGACCCCGGGCGCTGATGTCATCATCGCCAATTGGGGTCTCGCCAAAGCGGACCGCTAGTCCGCGATTGGACTTTACTGATTCGCTCTGGGCAAACTTTGCTCCGAATGTTACCTTGCTGCGCGCGTCTCGAATACGCGCAGTCGCGTTAGGCCCAGGCGTTGTCCAGAAATCGGACCCAATTCCCGTGCATGACTCGCGGGATGTCTTCTGGGCTGTATCCTCGCGCCGTTAGCATCGCAGGCAGACGCTGCAAATCCGCGATCGTGTCCAGATCGCCCGGTGATTGCTCACGGCCGAATCCGCCATCGAGATCCGTCCCCACGGCCACGTGGTTGGCGTTGCCGGCAAGTTGGCAGATGTGGTCCATGTGATCCAACATGTGGGAAAGCGTCACGCCGGATGACTCCGGCGTTGTCTTACCGCGAATCCAACCGGGGACCATCATCCAAGCGTCGAGCGGCGCGCCGATCACCGCGCCGCGCTCGATCAAGACTTTCAATTGCTCGTCAGAGAATTGGCGGTCGTCCGGAACCAGGGCGCGGCAATTGGAGTGGCTAGCCCAGACTGGGCCATCGAAGAGTTCGATCGCCTCCCAAAAACTTTCGTCGCAGAGATGCGTGGCGTCCAAGATTACGTTCAACCGCCGCATCTCGGCTAATAGTTCCCGACCGATCGAGGTCAGGCCACCTTGGAAGTGAGTCCCTTGCGCGTATCGGCCGGCGCCGTAATGCGCCGGGCCGACGGCGCGCAGGCCGGCGGCGTACGCGCGCTCCAGCTTGTCCGGAGTAATAAACGAATCCGCCCCCTCGAGACTAAGGACGTAACCGATCGGCGCGTGCTCTGCCGGCGAATCGCTCCACTGGGCAAGGCTCCGCGCGAGGCCGGCGCGGTCGACGATCTGCGTCATCTCGCCCGCTTCTTCCATGGCGCGGTACCATGCGAGTTGCCCCTGAGTCTGTGCCCAAGCGATCTCAGGAGCGTGCCAACCGGGTAGTGGATTGCCAGGTTCAACAGCGCGGGCGATCAACGTCGCCACACAGAGTCCTACCTGGCCACGACGCATGTCCGGCAACGCCACGGTGCCGCGCGCGCGGTCCACTTTGTCTGTCCGGCCGGCTTCGCGAGCACGAATCTCCGCGACGCTACGCGTCAGATCTCGATTCCACTCCAAGGCGTTCATGCTCAAATCAAGATGAGCGTCGAAAATTAACATGCGGATTGCGATTCCAAAACAAGGTCTGCGGAGCGACGGTTATTCCAACGAGATTTTGACCGGAGTGATCCTAACGCCTACCAGAATGGCTCGCAATCAGGCTACTCAGAAGCGGCCGTGAGTCGCGAAGCGGGCACTTGTCCCAGCCGTGACGGCGGCCATACTTAGGGACACCGGTGCAACCCATTGGCGGCCGGAACTTAATCTAACGCAGGCCGTTTACTTCTTTCGACACAAGGGACTAACGATGCGCTCTTTATCCAAGCTGCTCTTGTCGCTAGTGATGCTGGCAGCCACGAGCGTGGCCATGGCCGCGGAAAAAAACGCCTGGGTCGGCAAGCATTTGGATGAGCTAGTAGAGTTTTACCACAAACTGCATCAGGCGCCGGAGCTTTCATTCCAAGAGAAAGAAACATCCGCTACGCTGGCTGCTGAATTAAAAAAGCTGGGTGCCAAGGTATCGACCGGTGTCGGCGGCTACGGCGTAGTGGCGATCTTGGAGAATGGTCCCGGCCCCAAGATCATGATCCGCACGGACATGGACGCGCTCCCTGTCGTCGAAAACACGCAACTCGTCTATTCGTCCAAGGTGAAGGTCAAAGATGAGACCGGATCCGAAGTCGGCGTGATGCACGCCTGTGGGCACGACATTCACATGACCTGTTTGATTGGCGTGGCGCAATTCCTGGCCGAAAACAAGAATCTGTGGAACGGCACGGTAATGTTCATCTGTCAGCCCGCCGAAGAACGAGGCTCGGGCGCCAAGAAGATGCTCGAAGCGGGATGCTTTGACAAGTTTTTCAAGCCAGATTATTCGCTGGCCTTGCACGTGGATGGAACACTGGCCGCTGGCAGCATTGGATCTCGCGCCGGCTACACGCTAGCCAACGTCGATAGCGTTGACATTACGGTCCACGGGCGCGGAGGGCACGGCGCCTATCCACATACGACAATCGATCCCATTGTCCAAGCCGCGCAGCTAGTGTTGGATCTGCAAACCATTGTCAGCCGCGAAATCAAACCAACCGAACCTGCCGTGATCACCGTGGGCTCAATCCATGGTGGATCCAAGCACAACATCATCGGCGACACTTGCCATTTGCAGGTCACCGTTCGTAGTTTTGATGACGAGGTGCGGAAGCATCTGTTGGCGGCTATCGAGCGCAAGGCCAAGGCCGTGGCGACCAGCTTTGGCGCGCCGGAGCCGACGATTGCCGTCAGCGAAGGAACGCCGGCGATGTTCAACGACGAGAAGCTATCGGCTCGCGTTGCCGATACTTTGAAAAACACGCTCGGCGACGACAAGATCGTGCCGTCCGAAGCTTCGATGGGGGGCGAGGATTACAGCGAGTATGGTCTGGTCGGCGTGCCAATCTGCATGTTCCGGCTGGGCTCGGTCGAAGCCAAGCGTCTAGCCGGCTACAGCCGCGTGGGGCAGCAGCCACCGTCGCTCCACTCGGCCCTCTATTATCCCGACGCGGAGCTGACGATTGAGACAGGCGTAACCGCCATGACGGCCGCCGCATTGGATCTATTGGCGCCGGCAAAGAAGAAATAGAACGCGTATGTCGCGATCACCCATTGCTATTTTCTGCGCGGTGGCGATTTACCTGGCCGTAATGGCGCTGATGGTCTGGGGATTGCGCGTCGCGCAGCAGCGGGTGATCGAGACGCTGGGCTCAGAAAAAGCGCTGGCCGAGTGGCGAGCTTTTGCCGAGGAGACTCGCCGGCCCCCGCCGGGGCAACAGCCGGTCTTGCGGCGACCAGTGAAATCCGATGAACCCCCATCCCTGGTGCTGATGCGCGATCATTTTATCGCCATTCTTGCCACGAGCCTGCTAATAGGCAGCTTCGTTTACGCGTTTTTGCTGTTTCTGCTCTGGGGGACTACGCGCGGAGCAGGACTAGAAAGCGGCCCAAGGCCGGGCCCCGGAGAATCTTGCTAGCTTGGAACGCGGGATAAAGCCAGCCGGCGTAAACGGGGCTTTCCGGAATTGGCGCGCAGATGCTTTCCGTGGCCGGTGTGCGTTATTACAATGGCAAGGCGCCTGACGCTCGTCGCAACGTGCAAACGTAATCAAATAGCAGCCGCGTTCTGCGGTTTTGTTGCGACAGGCGGTCCGACGCTTTCGTCCACTTCTTTGTTGTGTCAAACAAATCGTTACCACGTCTGAACCGTTGAGCGCATTCGCGGCCTTGCGCCGCGCGTGCAACTGTCAGCGCTGATCGTGCGGAAGGTTCCGCGCCGCCGGCGATGGCAAGCATTTCGTCACGTCCTGATTGAATCCAAAACGGCTCCTGTTCTGGAGCCCAAACTTCGGAAAGGCCATCAGGGTGAACGATGTCATCCCACGGCCCGAACAGGGAAGCCCCCGGAATGAGAGCGCGCCTGTGATAACTCAATTTGCAGAACTCGCTGAGGCCACCGCCGATGAACGAAGGGACAGCTTGAACGTGGAAGCGAAATCACGAGTTCCGGACACGGTCGTCAAGGACCTGGTCAAGGTATTCAAACTTCTATCGGACGAGACCCGTTTGCGCGTTCTGCTCTACCTGACTCAAGATCGCGAGCTCCACGTCCGTGGCCTCTGCGACTTGCTCGATCAGAGTCAACCAGCGGTAAGCCATCACCTGGCGCTATTGCGCGTGGCGGGTTTGATTGAATCGCGGCGAGAAGGGAAGCACAACTTCTACCGCATCCTGCCGGATCGCTTTGAGTCCGTGCTGGACACCATCTTTGCCAACGTCCCCAAGAATCAGCGGCGTATTCGTTTCGAAGACTACGTCTTGAGCTACTCGCCGGCCTCACAAAGCGTGTAAGAAGCAAGCGAGGATCGAATGATCATCGCGACGCATGCGTAAGAGTCGCGGCGCTTACTTGGCGCCAATCGCAAACAGTTCCTTTTCCGTCCGCAGGAACAACCGATTGCCGAGCGCCGCTGGCGACGCCAACATGGGCGAGCCAAGATCGTTCTCCGCTACCACGTCCAGCTTGGGTCCTGGGCGGATCACATAGGTAATTCCCGACTCGCTGGCGAAATAGAGCAGGCCTTCAGCTTCGATCGGCGAGGCCGAAAACTTATCGCGCAGCCTTGATTGCCAGTCCATTTCGCCTGTCTCGGCGTCAAGGCAAGTGGCAATGCCGGTGTCGTTGACGGTGTAGATCTTACCTTGATAGTAGATCGGCGTGGGAACGTGCGGACCACCGCGAACGGTCCGCCAGGCAAGGTGAGATTCTGTGACGTCGCCACTGCCGCCGGGTCGAACGCCGAGCGTGGGTCCCTGGCGTCCAGACGCGGAATAGACCAGCCGGGGTCCTACGATGATTGTTGGCACGACTTCAACTGTTGGCCCTTTCAGCGACCACAACTCTTCGCCGCTGCGCGGATCGTATCCTTTGAGCGTTTCGCCGCCGGCGTAAAGCAATTCCGCGCGGCCGTCTACCTTGGCGACAATCGGCGTCGACCAGCCCATCGCGCGGCCACGATCACGCTTCCACAAAACTTCGCCCGTTCGCTTGTCGAGCGCCAGACAGACGCTGTCGGCGTTGTTCTGATCGTTGATAAAAATCACGCTGTTTTCGTACAGCAACGGACTCGCGCCCGATCCCCAGGTGGTTGTGAACGGTGGCAGTGAATAATGCCAAAGTTGGCGCCCGTCGAAATCCAAACAGAGAATTCCGCCAGAACCGAAACTGGCAATCACCCGTTCGCCATCGGTCACTGGCGTGGCGGTGGCATAGCCGTTTTTGTCGCGAACGCTTTTATCGACCTCCTGACTCGGCAGCTTGCTGGTCCACATCAGCTTGCCATCGGCGCGGTTGAAGCAGTGGACTGCGCGGTCCACCCCTGCGTCGCCGGAGCTAGTCAAAAAAATCCGATCATTCCAAATGATCGGCGACGAATTACCGGCGCCTGGGATTTCTGTCTTCCAGACGACGTTTTCCGTCGTCGACCAGTGAGTTGGTAGTCCGCGCGCCTGGCTATGGCCGCCGCCATCTGGTCCGCGGAACCGGGGCCACTGATCGGCCGAGCCTTCGGCCGGTAGCAGAACTTCGATCTCAATCTTTTCGGCGACGCGCGCCCGGGTTACCGTCCCCGCCTTCTCGGCCTTTGCTCCGCGATCAAACGGCGGCTGTGCCTTGTGGCGTTTGTAGCCCTCGCGGATGACGTCCAGGAACTTGTCGCGGATCGCCACGCGGCGCTCATAGGCGGCTTTCAGGTCCGGGTCTGCCTGAACCTTTTCCAGACCACCATGTGCTTCCAGAAAACCGGCAGCGTTGTCGTCCGATTCCACCCGTTGCCATTCGGCCGCCAGATCCGTGGTGAGCATTTCGGAAACGAGCTTCCGAAACTCGGGGCTATCTGCGTCATCGGCCAAGACCCGCAGACCGTCCCCTAATGGGAACTTTTTATCGATCTCGTCCCCCTGGGCGCACAGTGGAAGCAGCAGTGCCAAAAGTGTCGCCGGAAAGGCCACGCGGAACAGGGTCGTCAGAACTCCAAACCGCATAAAATCGCTCCGTTTTGGCAGGTTCATCTCGGCGTCGGTCGGTCGCCACACAGCCGGTCAACCGGACTGTAGCGTGCCAATCTGGCCCAACGGTCAGGCTAACTCGTTCTACAGGGCTTGCCCAGGCGACGGGTCCCAACGGTTCGTGCCCTAATGGAACTCGTCTGGAGTGGCTATTTGGGTAAATCTGCCCAGCCTGGCGGCCAAGTCCGGGAATCAATTTGGTCCCCACTGCGTCTATAATGTGTACGATACTAGATATTAGTCGGCGTTTGGCCCCGATTCCGGGCGTCTCGCCGCCAAGGACCCCATCCCGATGTCGACTGCATCTGGCACTCCTGAACTTAACGCTCCGTCACGACGGTCGGACGTGCAAATCGTCCGGTACGAAAAGTACATCGACGACGAGCTGCGCAAGACACGCCGTCAGGTGCGCCTTGTCGATCTTACCTGGGGCGCTCTTGCGCTGTTGGTGGGCACGCTCGTTTATCTCTTCGCCGTGGCGCTGATTGACCAGTGGGTGGTTACCGGCGGCATGGGAACTGTCGCGCGAACCGTGGCGCTCGCTATCTATTTGGGCGGAGCAATCGGGTGGACGGCGTGGGCCGTGGCGCCGCTGCTATTCCGCAAGATCAATCCAGTGTACGCTGCCAAGGCGATCGATCAGAGCCGGCCTTCGCTCAAAAATGGCCTCGTCAATTTTTTGATGTTGCGTGGCCAGACCAGCGGGATCTCGCCAGCCGTGTTTGCGCAGATCGAGAAGCAGGCCGCAACCGGACTCTCGCAGACGCCGCTCGAAAACGCGGTCGATCGGTCGCATCTTTTGAAGCTGGCGTATGTCTTGCTCGGCACCGTCGCAGTGCTGGCCATTTATAAAATTGCGTCTCCCAAGGACCCCATTCGCTCCGTCCGGCGCGTGCTTGCGCCTTGGGCCGACATTGCGCCCCCGACGCGCGTGCGCATTTTGGACGTTGAGCCGGGCCCAGCGAAGGCATTCCACGATCACTTCGTCAAAGTCACCGCCGAGATCACCGGCCTACGGCGCGACGAACAGCCCCAGGTTTTCTATTCCACCGCGGACGGCCAATTGGTGGCGCAGTCCGTCCCAATGAACTTGCCCTCCGGCGATCACCGGCACGCCGCGGAATTGCCGCCCAGCCAGGGTGGCCTTCAACAGGACATGGAATACTGGATCGTGGCGGGCGACACGGAGACGGCGCATTATCCAATCCGTGTGTTGACTACGCCTTCGATCATTGTCGAGAAGATCGAATATCGCTATCCCCGGTATACCGAGGTCGCCCCTGAGACGGTCGCGCGGCAGGGGGATATCTCGGCGATCGAAGGAACCGAGGTGGTGATTACTGCCACAGCCAACGAGGATATCAAGTCGGCGCACGTTGACTTCGAATGCGATGGCAGCCGGGATCTGGCCATGGCAATCAGCGGACACACTGCGACCGTGGCGTTTCCCTTGACGCTCAATAAGGGAACATCCGATGCGGAACATGCCAGCTACCAGATCCGCTTTGTAACTACAGACGGCGACGAGAATCCGCAGCCCGTCCGCCATAAGATCGACGTCATCAAGGACCGCCCGCCCGAGATCACGTTCACAGAGCCTGTGGCGGCAGACGACAAAGTGCAGACGATCCAGCAGGATCAGGCGCTGAACCTGGTCATCCATGCCGCGGATCCAGATTACAAGCTCAGCGATGTGCGCGTCGTCGCCGAAGTGAACGGCAAGCCGCTGGTCTCCAAGGCCCTGATGCCCGCTCCCCAGATGGAGTTCAGCGGTCCCTTTCTACTGGGTGGCAAGCAATTGGGTTTGAAGCCGGGGGACGCAATCGAATATTGGGCCGAGGCGAAGGACAATAAATCGCCCACCGCCAACGCCGTGGCAACGTCGAAGCGCAAGCTGCGCGTCGCCGCGCTGGATGGCAAGCGCGACGGCGCGCGACAAGAAGGGGGCGTTCAAAACCCCGACGGCAAGGGAGATCCCAATCAAGATCGTCAGCAGAATCCTCAACAGCCGAACGATCCCAAGAACGGTACTCAAAAACCAGGAGGCCGCGACCAGCGCGAACAACCGAAGCCCGGCGATGCGCAGAATCCAGGGGAGGATCCGCCCGCCGCGCCTCCGGCAAAAGAAGATCCAAACGCGGACCGCGACCGCGTAAACAACCCGCAGCCGGACGACGCGAACCCGGAACGCGAGCCAGATCCCAAGAACGCCAAGGCTGGCCAGCGCGATCCCAAGCAAGAGCGCAACCAGGAACAGCCCAACGCCGATGAAGCCGGCGCTCAGCCGAACGACACCGATACGCAGCAGGAGCCAGGCAAGGACGGTCAGGCCCGCCAGGAAGAGCCGAAGAAGGTCGACGGTAAAGCCGATCCAGGCAAAGCGATGCAGAAGATTCTGGATCGTATTCAACAAGAGAAACAGGAAAATCCGCGGCCGGAAGACGCGGCGAAGGACAATCCGCAAGATAATCCCCAGCCGCAGGAGCAGGCTGCAAAGGAAAAACAGAAACAACAAGAAAAACAAAACAAGACCGAAAAAGAACAGCAAGAGCAGGGGAGCGACGGCGGAGAGAGCGAGGGAGACGGTCAGGGCGAGAATGGCGAAGGCGCCGACCCGGAAGGCGCCGCCGGCAAGGGAGACAAAGGAAAGGGTGCGGAAGGAAAGGGTGCGGAAGGAAAGGGTGCGGAAGGAAAGGGCGAAAACGAGACTGGCAACCCTGCGTCCAAACCTGGAGCCGATCAGCAGAATCCAGGCGAAGCCGCCAACGACAATCCCGGCGCCCAACCCAAGGCCCAACGCCCTCAGCCTGGCAAAGATCCTGCCAAGAACCCATCCGGTAACAATCAAGAGCAAAACGCGCCCGGTAAGAACCAACCCGGCGAGAAGCGCGCCGATGACGCTGCAAATCCCAAGGATAAAAACAATCCCGGTGGTGTGGGCGAGCGCAATGAAGACAATCCGCCGCAGGGCAAGCCCGAGGAAGGCGCCGATCAAGGCCTCGGCAAAGAAAAGGACGGACAGGCAAAAGAGGGACAGGCAAAAGAGGGACAGGCGAAGGGAGCTGACGAGGGTGCGCAGGGCGCTGATGGCGGCGCAGGCGCTGATCCCAAAGATGGCGCCATGCCCAAAGACGCAGGCGCCAAGGGCGAAGGCACAGCCACCGACGGTCAAAAAGGACAACCGGGTCAGCCGCCGAACAAGAACACCGGCAGCAAGCCGGATGACGCCGCGTCCGGCGAACCTGGCAAGCAGCCCGGCGCCGAAAACGCGACTCAACCTAGCGACGGCAATGAGCCGGCCAGCGACGGCTCAGAGTCGGGCGACAACGCTAAGGATGATCCCACCGGCAAACCTTCCAAGCAAACTCCCAAGAGCGCGGCAGGGGCCAAGTACACTGACAAACCCAAAAACGCCAGTAAAGACGACCCACTAGCGCCGGCGGACGCCGCGCGCCCAGACGGCGCCAAGCCAGAAGCAAATTCGGCCGAGCCGGACAAAGAGCCGCGCGAGGGGAACGATCCATCCGAGAAGACCGACGCGTCCGGCGCGCCTAAACCTCAACCGGGCGCGACGAAGCCCGGCAAGTCCGATCAACGCGCCACCGATCAACAGCCAGGCAAGAAGAGTGAGAAGCCCGGCAATCCTTCGCAGGAAAATAAGGACGCCAGCGCGTCGAATCCCAAACAGCAAGGCAAGACCGGCGGCGGCGCTAAGGACCCATCGAGCAAGGGCTCGCCCAAGCCCACACAGGAGGATAACGGCAAGGCGCCAGAGTCCAAGAACTCTGAAGCAAACGCTCAGAAGCCAAGCGCGGATCCGCAGTCCCCCGCCAACAACATCAAAAATCAATCGAACACCAAGGGTCAAGAAGGGGACCAGGCGGGCGCAGGGGGCAGAGGGGGCGGCAAGAAATCTGATGGCGCCGGCACTGGATCCGCCGGACAAAACACCGAGGCGGAGGATGGCGGTGGCCGCGGTCAGACGTCGGGTGATGGCGAAACCGCCAATCGTCCTGGCGACAAGCAACCTGGCCAGGCAGAAAAGGGGGGCGCTCCCAGCGATCAAGCAGGCGCCGGCTCCACCACGCGTGCAGGCGAGCAAAAGCAAACCGGCACTACCACCGCAAAGCAACAGACGACGGGTCCCGCAGGGGCTGGCGAAGGAACGGCCGGTGGAGCCGAAGGCGTTGGCGAAGCGCAGTCCAATCCAACCGGTGGCGCAGGCATGCCAGGGACCGATGGCGCAGCTCAGGCGCCGCCGCGTCAGGAGACGCAGCGCGATCCAACGGAAGACGAAGCGAACCTGGAATACGCCAAGAAGGCGACGGACTTGGCCGTGGAATATCTCAAGGATCAACTCGCCAAAGGCAAGCCCGACCAGGAATTGCTCGACGATCTGCAATGGACTCGCGAGGATATGGACAGCTTCGTGCGTCAGTGGGATCGTTTCAAAAAGCAGGAAAACTCCGCCGACCCGGCCGAGCGCAAGCAGTTCGAAGAGCGGCTTGAGGATCTCGGGCTCCGCCCTCGCGGCACGGCGCTCAAGGGGGGACGGGTCAACGAGCAGCGCACTCCGGTATTGCGAGACAAGGCGCGCAGTGAGCCGCCACCGGAATACCGTCAGCAATACCGCGTCTTTTCCAGCGGCGGAGCGAAGGGACGTCAGCCGGCCGGCAAGTAGTCGGCTTTCGTCCGCGCATAGAGAGGCTTGGCGCCTACGCGTAGACAGGCCCGGCAATTTCTGGTTTGATCGGCGTCCACGCGCCGACAATTTGCGGATCGAAACGCAGAATTCGCACGGCCGGCCCACTTTCACACTCGGCTGACTCCATGTCTTACACGGCGCCCCGCTACCTGGCCCCCTTTCATCCCAAGCGGGTTCCGCATCACTTTACGGACCTGTTGATCATCGGCGGTGGCCTGGCCGGACTGCGCGCGGCGCTGGCCGCGGATCCCAGACTCAGCGTGCTAGTGATCACCAAGGACAGCCTGCTGCAATCCAACAGCAGCTACGCCCAAGGGGGAATCGCCGGCGTGCTCGACCCGGAAGACCGCTTCGAAAATCATGTGGCTGACACTTTGGCCGCCGGCGGCGATCTGTGCGATCCGGAAGTCGTCGAGATGGTGGTACGCGAAGCCCCGGAGCGAATCACTGAGCTGATGCAATGGGGCGCCAATTTCGATCGCGAGGCCGGCGCGTTGTCGCTCGGTCGAGAAGGGGGGCATAGCCACTTCCGCATCGTCCATGCCTTGGGAGACGCCACGGGCAAGGAAGTCATGCGCGCAGTCATCCAGCGCGTCAAAAGCCTGCCGAATTTGGAAGCCTGGCAAAATACGTTCACGCTCGACCTGCTCACCCACCAGGGCGCGTGCCGTGGCGCGCTGGTCTGGAACGAATCGCACGGCAAGACGCTGGTCTGGGCCAAGCAAACCATTCTCTGCACAGGCGGCGCGGGACAGGTCTATCGAGAATCGACCAATCCCGAGGTCGCCACTGGCGACGGCCACGCCCTGGCGTATCGCGCCGGCGCCGAACTGCGCGACATGGAGTTCATGCAGTTCCATCCGACGGTGCTGTACATCGCCGGCAGCAGCCGCAACCTGATCACCGAGGCGATGCGCGGCGAAGGCGCCCTGCTGATCGATCGCAACGGCCACCGCTTCATGCCCGAATACGACCCGCGCGCGGAGTTGGCGCCGCGCGATATTGTGAGCAGAGCCATCGTCACGCAGATGGAAAAGACGCGGCACTCGAACGTGTTTTTGGATCTATCGCATCTCAATCCACAGCACGTACGGACGCGGTTCCCCGGAATCGCCGCGGTCTGCGCGGAGTTTGGACTGGATATCACGCGCGATCCCATCCCCGTGCGGCCGGGCGCCCACTATATGATCGGCGGCGTCACGGTCGACCAGCAGGGGCGGACCAGCGTGCCGGGTCTGTGGGGCGCGGGCGAAGTCACGTCGACTGGCCTGCACGGCGCCAATCGCTTGGCCTCGAACAGCCTGCTGGAAGGGCTGGTCTACGGCGCGCACGCCGGCGAAGGCGCTTCACAGGCGGCGCTGGCGATCGCCGACAACTTCACAGCGCCGCCGCTCGAGAATCCGCCCACGCCCGAGGCCGTGGAGCCGCTCGACCTGGCCGACATTCGCAACTCGCTCAAGAGCTTGATGTGGCGAGACGTGGGCGTCCGCCGCGACAAAGCAGGCCTGACGGAAGCGGTCCGCACGATCGATCAATGGTGCGGCTACGTCCTGAGCCGACAATTCACCACGTCGGCCGGCTGGCAGTTGCAGAACATGCTGAGCGTGTCGCGATTAATGACGATAGCCGCGCTTGCGCGCGAAGAGAGCCGCGGCGTCCATCTCCGCACGGACTTCCCCAAGACAGACAACGCCCACTGGCGCCGGCACATTGACTTTGTCTGCGAAGCGAACGACGTTCGTTAGCCGAGCCATATTTCACGTTCGCGGCTCGTGTTGATCGGCCTCACGGCGCGACTCGCCCGGGGTCCAGCTCTCGGACCAGAACCACATAGTCGTCCACTGTCTCCACAACGCGGTACGGATACCGCTCGCAGAGCAAGCGGATCAAGCGGATGTTCTCAAAACCGGAAGGCGCCTCGCCCTTTCCGATTGCCACATCAAAGTAACTCTTTTCGACCGCCAAAATCGTGGGTGGGTTGGCGAGGTATTCGCCAAAAATGGTGTCGATCGAGTCGGGCAGGATTCGGATCCACATGGGCTGGAACTGATTCAGCCAACAGTAGCGGTTGGCCGAAGGCAGATCCGAACAGTATTGAATCATCTCGCAGTTCCAGGGACCGCAGACCGTGAGATTGGCGTTCTCGGGCGCAACTCGGTCCACCGCTTGGGCGACACGCGCCATGGTTTGCGTGTTGGGCGAATGGAAGTTGCTGGACAGCCGCATGCAGGCGGTCGGCAGGACGGCGACTGCAATCGCTCCAACATAGATCCAAGCAAGCCGTTGGTTGCTTTGGCTGATTTTGTCCACAGCCATCCCGATCACCAGGGAGATGCAAGGGAATGCATTCGACCAGTAATGCGTATAGGGCCGCATGGGTAGCATGCAACTCACCAACCCAACGACAAACGACGCAATGACAAACCAACGGTAACGCGGCGTTGCAGCTAGCGCGCCAAATAGAACCATGACGATCGGCAGCGGCGTTTGCAGCAAGAGCGTGCAAAGCTCGAAGACATCGCTTGATTTGCCAGCCACGGCGTACGCCCGAGGGTAAACAAAGACGGTGTAGAAATAACCATGCAAGTCGCCATAAATCAAAACCAGTCCAATCACTGCCCCCACATTGAGAGCGCGCCGGCCAGATAGGCGACAGCGCCAGCTCCCTTTTCCGCAGCAGGTCGGGGCGAGAGCAACACGGCCAGTACCGGCACCACCCCGCACAGGATCAGATTCTGTCGAACATGAAACGCAGCGCAGGCGAACGCCCCGGCCATAAAGCACTGGAGCAACGTGAAGCGACTATCTCGGACAATTCGGAAAGCAATCAACACGTTGCCGACCACAAACAGATTGGCGAAGTGCTCCGTGGATGGCCAGGCGTAGTCCCAGTGCGTCATCGGAAACAACGCGCTGAACAAGACGCAGCCGGTCATCGCAGGCAGGCTGCGGCGGAATTCACGGGCGATCAAAAGACCTTGAATCGCAATGCACAGGCCCGAGAAAACGCCGATCGCCACATACGAGTGGGGGACCACCAGTTGCGGCAGCGCATAGAAGAAAAAGGTCAGCGGCGGTTTGTCTTGCCAGGCTTCCAGATAGAGGCGCTTACCCGCCATCACGTCTTTGGCAAGCGACGCATACACAAACGGATCGCAATTCGTAAATCGCTGACACAGGCTTCCGTAGATCGCCGGCACAATCACAAGTGTGATTGCAGACAGCAGCACGAACCAAGATAGCGCCCAACCGGATGGCCCGGGCCAATGAGCGCCGTCTCTGTGCCATCGACCTCGCGCGTTGGTTCAGGCTGTGAGATCTCGCCCGAACGTTGCCCAGGTCGATTCATAGGCGCCAACTTTTTTCGGCGACAAGTGGTGCTTGCACCGGTCTAAAAGGATGTGGACCCGCTGGATGGTGAGGAATCGGAATTGTACTACCCTGGCGACAGGAACGCTTGCATCGAGGGCCGCTGTAGTGCCAGAATATCCTGCCTGAGGTGGCGGTGGTTGCCCTATCGCAGCAACGACGATTGAGCGCAATTAAACCGTGGGGAGGAATCTGGGCGACGACAGACGTTGCATTTTTGCATCGCCGCGGCTTCGCCTCGGCTGCGCTGACTGCTTCTCAGACCGCAATGAGCTAGAGTTGCAGCGGTTGGTCGACGGCCTATTGGGGGCGTGGCCTCGGAGTCGCAAAACACCGGGCGAATCGTGGTCTGGCGATCGGGTGAGTCACGAGCGAACCGCCTCGCTGGATGGTGCGTAGCTATGGACATACGGGGGTAGGGGCGGTACCTTCGTAGGCGCCCTCAGGGAGGGGGACTTCGCCGCCGTTTCCGGCTGTGCGCCACCTCTCGGAGGCTGAGCGCGGTTGTTCCGAAAGTCATTGGCAGGGAGCATTTTATAATGAGCACACCGCCCACCAGCGGGCGGCCTGGCCCCGCGATGATCGAGGCTATCGGCCTGTCAAAATTCTATGGTGATTTCGCGGCCACGCGCGATGTCACATTCCAGGTGAACCAGGGCGAAGTCGTCGCCTTTCTCGGCCCCAACGGCGCCGGCAAGAGCACGACGATGAAGATCCTGACTGGCTACCTGGCGCCCTCGGTCGGCACGGCAAAAATCGCCGGCCACAACATGGCCACGGACCGCCTGGCCGGCGCCCGGCGGTTGGGGTACCTGCCGGAAAACGGCCCCCTCTACCCGGACATGACGCCGCGCAGTCTGCTCGAATTTTTCGCAGACGCGCGCGGTCTGACCGGCGACAAGCGGCGTGCTCGCTTGGACGCCGTGATCGATCAGTGCGCCCTGGGCGCCGTAATTGGCAAGGCGATCGGCAAGCTCTCCAAAGGCTATCGGCAGCGCGTCGGCATGGCGCAAGTGCTACTGCATGAGCCGGACGTGCTGATCCTGGATGAGCCCACCGCAGGCTTGGATCCCAATCAGATTCGCGAGGTCCGCGAGACGATTCGCCGGCTGGGTGAAAACAAAACCATTTTGCTCTCGACGCACATTTTGCAGGAAGTCGAGGCCATGGCCGACCGCGTGCTGTTCATCGACGAGGGCGTGATTCGTTTCGACGGCCCCCCGGCGGAGCTAACGCGCGATGGCAAGTCGCTCGATGAGCACTTCCATCGCCTGACGACCAGTAGCGCGTGACGATCCAATTTCCATGACAGAACGCCGAGACCTGGCGGCTGTCTGATGGAAGGCGTTTCCTGGCCGGAAGGTTCGGCCACGGTTCAATTCATTCTTAAACGATTCAACAGCCATCATGAACCCAAACGTCATTCGCGCCATCTTCCGACGCAATTTCTTCAGCTATTTTGCCAACCCGACGGGTTATGTATTTATTTGCGTCTACGTGCTGTTGAGCTCGTTCGCCGCGTTCTGGCCGAACGAGTTCTTCAACACCAACCTTGCGAACCTCGATCAGCTCAATAAGTACCTGCCCTACATCCTGCTGGTCTTCATCCCGGCCATCACGATGAGCATCTGGGCCGACGAGCGCCGGCAAGGGACCGACGAACTTCTGTTAACGATCCCGGCGAACGACCTGGACGTGGTGCTGGGCAAATACCTGGCCTCGGTCGCGATCTTCTCGGTCGCGCTGGTCTTCTCCCTGTTCTGCAACTTCACGGTGCTCGCCTGGTTGGGAACGCCGGACGCAGGCCTGTTCCTGGCGACTTACGTCGGCTACTGGTTCGTTGGCCTGGCAATGCTATCAGTCGGCATGGTGGCCAGTTTCCTGACGGGCAACCTGACCGTGGGCTTTGTGCTGGGCGCGGTCTTTAATGCGCCGCTCGCGTTCGCCGCGTCCGCGGATGTCATCTTGCCGCCAGCGGCGGCGATGGCCGTAAAAACCTGGAGCCTGGAATCCCAATTCCGAGACTTTGGCCGCGGCGTCATCAGTCTCTCGAGCATTTGCTTCTTCCTGCTGGTGGTCGTGGCCATGCTTTACCTGAGCATGCTGTTGATCGGTCGGCGCCATTGGTTGGGAGCTAAAGACTCGCGAACGCGCGTCGCCCATTACGCGGTGCGGCTGGTATCGCTGCTTTTGATTGTTGCTGGCGTCGTGTTGATCGTGCAGCGGTTTGATTACCGCGTGGACGCCAGCAGTGAGCGGATCAGCAGCCTGTCGCCGCAGACCAAGGCGCTGATTTCTCAACTCGATCCCAAGCACCCCGTGCAGATTGACGCGTACATCAGCCCAGTTGTGCCGGAAGCCTATGTGCAGCCGCGTTTAAATTTGCTTTCAGCGCTGCGTGAGTTCGAGGCGTTGAATCGCAGCAAGGTCACCGTGCGGATCCACGACACCGAACCTCTGAGCGACAACGCGGCGCTGGCCGAAAAGCAGTACGGAATCGTCGGCCGCCACGTGACCACGCGCAAGCGGGGCGCCATCACGGACGACGAGATCTTTCTCGGCCTGGCGTTCACGTCGGGCCTCAACAAAGTTATTGTTCCATTCGTTGACCGCGGTATCCCGATCGAATACGAAATGGCCCGCTCGATTGCCACCGTTGGCCAGCAGAAACGCAAGCGACTGGGCATTTTGCAGACAGACGCGCGCATGATGGGCGGCTTCGATCAACAATCGTTCCGCCCAACGCCAGATCAACCGCTGGTGGAAGAGTTGAAGAAGCAATACGACGTGGTCCAGGTCAATGCAGACTCGCCGATCACGGAAAAATACGATGCGCTCCTGGCCGTGCAGCCTTCCAGCCTTTCGCCGGACCAGATGGACAATTTCATCGCGGTGGTTCGCTCGGGACAGCCGACGGCAATCTTCGAAGATCCATTTCCGGCGATGGCCGCCGGCGTTCCGGCCACCAGTGCTCCGAAGCAGCCCCAAGGCGGCATGATGGGCATGGGGCAACAGCCGCAGCCCAAGGGAGATATCCAGCCCCTCTGGGACCTGCTGGGGGTTGACTTCAGCCCCACGCAGATTGTCTCGCAGAAGTACAACCCTAAGAAAGAATACGAACGCTTCCCGCCTGAATTCGTCTTCGTTGATACAGGCTTGACCGAAAGCCGCGTCTTCAACCAGGAAGACCCCATCTCGTCCGGTCTGCAAAGCTTGTTGTTCGTCTTCCCTGGGTCGATTCGCAAACTCAATGCTTCGCCACTGACGTTCGAGAAGCTAATCACCACGGGCGCTCAGACTTCGACCGTGGCCTACGATGAGATATTGCTACCTGCAATGTTTGGCGGGGGTGGCGGTCTGAACCCAAATCCGCAGCGTGTGCCTAGCGGAGAGCCAGCGACGCTGGCCGCGCATATTTTCGGAACTCCCAAGCCAGATCCGATGGCGGCGCTGACGCAAGGCGAGCCCGCGCCGGACGGCAAACCACCCACGATTGACGTGGTGCTGATTGCCGACATTGACTCACTGATGCCGGCTTTCTTCGACCTGCGAGCGCGCGGCAACGATCCTGACGGCGGCTTTGATCTGGACGTTGACAACGTGACGCTGGTCCTCAATGCGCTCGATGCGCTGGCCAAGGACGACAGCTTCATCCCGATTCGCAAGCGGCGTCCCAAGCACCGCGTTTTGAAGGAAATTGAGCGTCGCACTGAGACCGCCCGTGACGAGAGCATCCAAGAGCGGAAGAAGTACATGGATGAGTACAACAAGGCCATCGAATCCGAAGAGGCCAAGCTTCGCGAGCAAGTCGCCAAGCTCAGCGCAAACACTGAGATGAGCGAAATGGAGAAGATCCAAAAGCTCGCCATCGCGCAGCGCGCCGGCATGGACGCAGTTGACAAGATGAAAATCGACAAACGCAAAGAGCGTGACCAGAAGTTGAAGAAGATCGACGCGGATCTCAACAAGCAGGTCCGCTCCGTCCAGGATTGGTACAAGCTGTGGGCCGTGGTGCTACCACCGCTATTGCCATTAATGGTCGGCCTGTTGGTCTACTTCAATCGCCGAGCGAAAGAGCGCGAGGGCGTCGCCCGCACTCGTCTGAAGACGTAACGGTTGCAAGACCGAAACGCGACCGGCCGAACATCTAATACTTGCTAAAAACCAGATTGCCTTTGCCGCTCTGGCGGCCAAGATCGTGGAGAGTAATACGATGAATGAGAACACCAAAACGCTGAGTTTCGTCGGAGTCGCCGTGGTGCTGCTGCTGGGGGCGTGGTTCCTGCAACCGCGGGCGGCCTCGAGCGAAGCCGAGAACGAGTCCAACACCAAGTTCTTTCCAGAATTCAACGATCCCGCCAAAGCCGCCGGCCTGGAGATCGTCGAGTTCGACTCGGCGACCGGACCGCGAGTCTTCAAGGTCAGCCAGGTAAATAACGTTTGGTCGATCCCGTCTCACGAAAACTATCCGGCAGACGGCAAGGAACAGCTAGCGCAGGCAGCCACCAGTGTGATTGATCTGACCAAGCTCGATAAAGTCACTGAAGATGTCGGCGATCACGAGCTCTACGGCGTGATTGAGCCCGACGCCAAGCTCCGTCCGGGCGCGGCGGGCGTCGGCAAGCGGGTGACCATCGAAGACAAAGCGGGCAATAAGTTGGCCCAGTTCATCATCGGCAAACAGGTCGAAGACCGACCGGAACTCTACTACGTCCGCGTGCCGGGTCAGAACCAGGTTTACAAGGTCCAAGTTAAGACAGACAAGCTCTCGACCAAGTTCCAGAACTGGATCGAAGAAGACTTGTTGAAGCTCAACGCGTTCGACGTCAAGGAGATCGTCATGGACGATCATAGCGTCGACGAGTTGAAGCAAGCCCTGATCCTGCGCGGCATGACAACCGTCGATTTCGACAGCAAAGACTCCAAGTGGAGTCTGGCGGACATGAAGTTGTTCGATCGCGAAACCGGCAAGTGGAATGAAGTCAAGCTAGCCGACGACGAAGAGTTAAACGTTCAGAAGTTGAACGAGCTAAAGACGGCGCTCGATGATCTCAAGATTGTCGACGTAGTCCACAAGCCAGCCGGACTGAGCGCAGACCTGCGAGCCGGCGAAGATGTTTCGAAAAATCGTGAAACGGCGCTCGCGCTCCAACAGCGCGGATTCTTTCTGGTGCCGACGGGCGAAAATACCTTTGAGATCTATTCCAACGAAGGCGAAGTCCGCTGCGGCGCCGCCGACGGGGTGGAATACATCTTGCGATTCGGCGGCATTGCGGGGAGCGCGCATGACGACGACGACGACGAGAAGGACAAAGAAAAGAAGGAAGGGGAGGAAGGCGCCGAAACGCCCGCGAAGGAAAAGGGGTTAGACCGCTACATCATGGTCACCACCCGCTTCCGTCCGGAACTGATCCCCCCGCCCGACCTGCAACCCCTACCGGAAGTCCCGGGCGGAGTCGAAGAGCCCGCTGCCGCCGCGCCTGCTGATGACAAACCGGCCGACGCCGCGCCGGCAACTACGGAGCCCGATGGAGAAAAGCCTGCCGAGACCCAACCTGCTGCCGACAAGCCAGCGGCCGATGCTCCGGCTAGCGAGGCGCCGAAGGAATCGGCCGCCGCAGTTTCTGCATCCGGCCCCCATATGACGCTTGTCGCGTACCAGCCAGGCAAAGCCCCGAAGCAAAACCCGCCAGCCAAAGCGGCCCCTAAGGCCGTCGACGACAAGCAACCGCCGGCAGACGCTAAACCTGATGAAGTAAAGGGGGATGAGGCGAAGCCAGCCGACGCCAAACCAGACGATGGAGATCCAGCATCTGATGGGGCCGCTGAGCCCATGCCAGAAGCGCCGGTAGACCCTGACGCCGCTGCTGCAGCCGCGGACAAGGCCAAGCGCGAAGCCCAGGCCGCCTACAAGCGGATCTCGGAAGAGAACAAGCGCAAGCAGGACGACTACGACAAGAAGGTCGAAAGCGGTAAAAAACGCGTCGACGAACTGAATGCTCGCTTCGCGGACTGGTACTACGTGATCTCGGACAAGACGTACGACAAGATCCACATCAGCCGCGAGCAGTTAATTCAGAAGAAGGGCGCCAAGCCCGAAGGGGAACAAGACGAGCACGAGCACGGCTTGCCCCCTGGTCTCCCCCCAGGACTGATCCCGGGCGCTCCGAAGCAATAGCCGCGTTTGATAACGCCGCGATTGGCTCACACATGGAACGATGATGTATCGGCCGATGGGGCACCGGAGTCCGTCTGCCGAAACCGTCAGCTCGTCGGCGGCGTAACTTCAGCGCCAATTTCGCGCAACAAGTCAAACGTGTAGATGCCGGTGTCGTGGCCGTCGCTGAACTCGATCGAGTACGCGTATTGGCCTACCGGCTTCATGCCATGCAACTTCAGCGGTTGCGCCTCGGCCGGCGTAATCACCGTCAGCACGTTCGCCGGCGGTGGTGGTTGCAGGCGTTTCTCCCGGCACGTGGCGCAAGGGCAGGCGTCGCGGAGCTCACGGACGCTGTACGAACGGATGCCGCCGTTGCTCCAATCAATTCGCAGGCGTCCATCGTCCCCCAGCGCAAGTTTCGTCGGTTGAGAATTCATCAGCAGGAATGTGCCTTCGGTGAACGCGGTGACTTGGCAGTGATTTATTCGAATGCGGCCAGCGCCGCTAACAGCCGGTCGATCTCTTCCGTAGTGTTGTAGTGCAACAAACCAATCCGCACGAGACCCGCAGGCTCGAGCCCCAACGCCTCGGTCAGTGGCTGTGCGTAGAAGTTGCCGTGCCAGACGAAGATGCCCTGCTCGCCCAGCCGCGTGGCCAGGTCGGTGGCGCTGAGGCTGGCGTGGGCGACGCCAAACGTCGGCACGCGCTGTGCGAGCCGCGCTGTGTCGGTGATTCCCCAAACCCGAACCTGCTTGAGCCGCGCCAGGCCATCTAACAAATGCCTGGCTAACTGGGCCTCGTAATCGTTGATTCGCGCAAAGGCCTGCTCGATCGCCTGTCGTCTTGAGACACCGCCGGAGGCGTGCCCACCGAGATCGGCCAGATACTCGACTGCCGCCAGCGCCCCGGCAATCCCCTCGTGATTCTGAGTCCCGGTCATCCAGCGATCAGGAATCTCGTTCGAAGCCGGACGCACCTTGTATGCTGGCAGACTCTCCAGCAACTCCTCACGTCCCCACAAGATTCCAACATGCGGGCCAAAGAACTTGTAGGCAGAACACGCCAAAAAGTCGCAACCCCAACCGCGGACATCCATCAGCCGATGAGGCGCATAATGCACTGCGTCCAGGAAGACCAAGGCGCCCACTTTGTGCGCGAGTGTAACCACCTCGGCCACGGGATTGACTGTCCCCACGGCGTTGGACGCGCAACCGACCGCCACCAGTCGCGTGCGCGGAGACAGCTTCGCCTGCAGGTCTTCCAGGTCCAACGTGCAATCTTCCGGGCGAACGCGCACGCGTTTGACCACCGCACCGGCGTCTCGCGCGGCCAACACCCAGGGGGTGAAGTTAGCGTCGTGATCCAGTTCCGTGACCAGGATCTCGTCACCTGGGTTCCAGGTTTTCGAAAGCGCGCGGCTGAGCGCAAATGTCAGTGTGGTCATGTTAGCGCCAAACACGATCGAGCGAGGGCTGTCCGTCCCCAGCAGGTCGGCCGCGGCCGCGCGGGCGCCGTCGAGCATCTGGTCGCTCTCGCGGCTAGTCGGAAACAGTCCGCCGTGGTTGGCGTTGCGCACTGTCATATAGTCCACCATTGCGTCAATCACGCGCGTGGGGACCTGGCTCCCGGCAGGGCCATCGAAATAAACGCCTGGTCTACCACCAAAATCTCGGCGCAAGGCCGAAAACTGCCGTCGGCATGCGGCGACGTCGAGCGCTGCGTTCGCTTCACTCTTTATTGCTGACAAAACGCCTCCTCCTTCCAATCCGTGACAAACATACAGCCGGGGCTATGCGTGATGGCAATCTCCGGCGCCGCCGCCAATAGCGCCAACTGCGGCGTCACGCCACAGGCCCAAAAGACTGGGATCTCATCGTCGCGCACGGTCACCACGTCGCCAAAATCTGGCCGCAAGATATCCTCAATCCCAAGCGCGGCCGGGTCGCCAACGTGAATCGGGGCGCCATGCATCTCCGGGTAGCGGCCGGTGATTTCGATCACGCGATCGATTTCTTCGATCCGGTAGGGACGCATGCTCACGACGAGCGGTCCGGCAAATCTGCCCGCAGGCACACAGGGAACGCTGGTCCGAAACATGGGAACGTTCCGACCTTCGCTCAGATGGCGCGGCGTCAGGCCCGCGGCGTCAAGCGCCGTCTCAAACGTGAACGAACAGCCGAGCAGGAATCCGACAAAGTCGTCGCGCCACAATCCGCGCACGTCGGTCGGTTCGTCGCTCTCGGCCACGCCGCCGCGAAAGACTCGATACCGCGGTACGTCTGTTCGCAGGTCTGCGCCGGCGGCGGAACGAATAGGCCCAGGATTGCCCGCCGCTGTTTGCTCGACGAGCGGACACGCGCGATTGTTGTTCTGACAAAACTGTGCGAAATCGGCGGCGTCGACGGCCGGCAGCACGACCAGGTTGGTTTGCACATACCCACGCGAAAACCCGGCGGTGGGACCGGTGATCTTCCCGGCGCGGATGGCGTCGCGCAACTGACGGGGATGCGCTGCGGCGTGAGAGGTGTTGTCGGTCATCGTTGATCCACGAAGCGCGAGCCTTTTCCTTCGAACCGCGGCAGAGACCCCAGTGGCACGCAGCGCACGTCAATCCTCAGGCCGAGTCGCAAGCGGAGTTCATCCGCCACGCGAGCCGGTTGATCGAGCCGGTCCTCGATCTCGACCAGCAATTGGTCCATCTCGGCCGCTTTGTAGGCGGTGAGTCGATGTTCTAGCACCTCGGGAAAACTGCGCAGGATCTGTTCGACGCCGCTGGGGAAAATATTCACGCCGCGAATGATCATCATATCGTCCGCGCGTCCCAGCACACCGCCATCCAGCAACACATAACGTATCCGCCGATCGTGTTGCCAGATGGGTCGGACGAGATCGCCGGTCCGGTAGCGCAGCACGGGACATCCCGCGCGACCGAGCGTCGTAAGAACGAGTTCCGAAAGTTCCCCTTCCGCCGCAGGCCACCCCGTTTCGAGCGAGAGAAACTCCGCCAGAAACTCGCTCTCGTTCACGTGTAGCCCCGTCGCGGAGGAATCCGCAAATCCCCAGGGGCCGACTTCGGTGGCGCCGGCATGATCGAACACGCGCGCCCGCCAAGCCTCCTCGATCCGAGCGCGGACCGCTGGGATCGATCCTCCCGGCTCGCCCGCCAGGATCAGTACCCGCACGTTTAAACTGCCGACATCAAATTGCCGTTGCTGAGCGACTTCCGCCAGGTGGAGCGCGTAACTGGGGGTGCAAAAGACAACCGATGCCTGGCTGGACCGGAGCATTTCCAGCCGTACCGTAGTCGTCAATCCGCCGCCGGGGATTACCAGGCAACCTCGGGCCACGGCGGCGTCGTGCGCGCTCCAGAACCCAACGAATGGCCCAAACGAAAACGCCATGAAAGCAACATCACGATCCGTGATTTCCGCGGCGTCAAAAATGGTGTCCCAGCAGTCTATCCACCAGGCCCAATCGTCCTGCGTGTCGAGCACTGCCAAAGGGCGGCCACGCGTGCCGGAAGTCTGATGAAACCGCGTATACGCGTGCGGATCATACGTCAGATTGGCCGCGTATGAACTACCGGGACGAGTGTCGAGCAATTCGTCCTTGAGCGTGAAAGGAATGTCCGCCAGTTCATCCAACGAAGTGAGCGGCGTGCTCAATCCGCTCAGCTTGTCGGCATAAAATCGATTCAGTGGCAACACTCGCGCCAACAGCGCGTTGAGCTTGCCGAGTTGATGTGCGTCGAGCGCTGCCGGATCGAGCGATTCCAATCTGCGGAGCACCGCGGCAGTGCTGGGACGGTTCGGTGAGGAGGTCATATCAAAATCATAGAGTTTGACCGCTCAAGTGACCAGGAGCGGTGATAAACAGCGAGAGTTAATGCAATTCGCGAACTTGTCAGGTTGCGACACAGGGCGTGCATGAGGTAATGTCTAGCGGTTCCCAGCCCGTGGCGCCCAGAGGCGCCGCCGCGCACAACACTACGCATATCCCGCATGCTCCCTGCCCAACGCAAGACGGCGCTTCTGATCATATTCTTGACGGTCTTCATTGACTTGTTGGGATTCGGCATCGTGTTGCCGCTGCTGCCCATCTACGGCAAGCAGTTGGCAGAGATTGATGGCTATAGCGCGCGGCAGACTGGCTGGATCGTCGGCCTCTTGATGTCGAGTTTTTCAGCAATGCAACTGGTCTTCTTACCAATCTGGGGAAGACTATCGGACCGGATCGGCCGGCGGCCGGTGATCGTGATTGGATTGTTGGGGTCAACCTTTTTCTATGCCATGTTCGGCCTGGCCACACTCTGGCGCAGCCTGACAGGTATGTTCATTGCGCGGATCGGCGCTGGAATCGCTGGCGCTACGATCTCGACCGCGCAGGCATTCATCGCGGACAGCACCGCCAAGGAGCACCGCGCCCGCGGCATGGCGATGATTGGAGCCGCCTTCGCGCTCGGCTTTACCTTGGGACCGCTCCTCGGCGCGGTAGCTCTGTTTGCCGGCGGCGAGGTCTCAATGAGTCCCGCGCCCGGCTTTGTCGCGGCAGCGCTCTCGGGCGCGGCGTTGCTCTTGGCGATTTTTCGGTTGCCTGAATCGCTCTCTCAGGAAAGCGAAAGCGCCGCGCGCAAGGTCTTCGATGGCGCGGCGCTCCGGGCTGCAATTTCTGTCCCTTCGATCGGCCTGCTATTGGTCGCGTCCTTCGTGGCGATTTTCTCATTCGCTAATTTCGAATCGACTCTGGCGCTACAAATTGAGCGAATGGCTAGCCAGACTGGCGATGCGGTGGTGACTTCGGCGCCGCTGCGAGCGCTGCTGAATTGGATCGCCGCGCGGGGCTATACCGATCCGGAAGACGCGCGGTTGATCGTGGTCTTTGCGACGTTTGCCTACCTGGGAATTATCCTGACGCTGGCGCAGGGATTTTTAGTTCGCAGACTCTCTGGTCGCATGTCCGAAGGGGCGATGGCGACCATGGGAGGCACGACGGCCATCCTCGGCTTTTTGCTGTTGGCGTGGGCCGCGCGGCGTGAAGATTACACGCTCCTCTTGGAAGCGATGTCGCTCGAAGTCGTAGGCTTTGCGTTTGTGAATCCATCGCTCCAATCCTTGATCTCGCGCCGCAGCGATCCGCGGCTGCAAGGGAGCATCCTGGGCCTGAGCCAAAGCATGAGTTCGCTGGCCAGAATTCTGGGACCGCTGTGTGGCGTGATTCTCTTCACGAAGTCGTCAGAATGGCCCTACAGGGCAGCGGCCATTTGCATGGTATTGGGCGTGGCGATGATCGTCCCCGCCGTGCGTTCCGGCACAGACTACGTCGAACGAGATCCCTCGCGTTAGATCGCACGGCGAGAATAGCCGCGCTCGTGTTCCGCGCGTCCCCACCCGCCGCCGCCAGGGGTCTCGATAATCAGCGCCTCGCCCGCCGCGACATCCAGTTGCGCCTGATTCGGCAGCGTTTCGCACACACCTGTTGCGCGCTGTAGGACATTGCGGCCGAGCGCGCCCGGCTCGCCGCCAGCCATGCCATAGGGCGGGTAAGGACCGCGCCGTTGGGTAAGAATTGACAACGAGAGAGGTCGTAGGAACTCGATCACACGGACGATTCCATCCCCGCCCCGATGTGCTCCCCGGCCGCCTGATCCGCGGCGAATGGAAAACTCTCGCAACCGCACGGGGTAACGCTGCTCCAGGACTTCGGGATCTGTCAGTCGCGTATTGGTCATATGCGTGTGGACGGCGTCGGCGCCATTCGCAAGGTGCGTGGCGCCGGAACCACCGCAGATCGTCTCGTAATAGCCGAAGGTCTTGTCGCCGAACAATATGTTGTTCATCGTCCCTTGGCTGGCTGCCGCCAGTCGCAACGCGCCCAACAGCACGTCGACAACGCGCTGCGAAGTTTCGACATTTCCGCCGACGATCGCCGGACTTTCCGCCGGCGTGGCCCCAGGCGTGGGATTCAACAGACACTCCGGCGCAACAATGCGGACCGGCGCCAGCACGCCTTGGTTCAGCGGTATGTCTTCGTCGATCAACGAGCGCAGCACGTACATCACGGCGGCGGTGACAATCGCGCGGTTGGCGTTCAGATTTCCGGCCAGCACGGGGCTGGTGCCGGTGAAATCGATCGTGGCCGAATCGCCAGCGATGTCGATCGCGACCGTGATCTTCGATCCGTCGTCCAAATGGTCCGCAAATTCGTGCCGGCCGATCGGCAATCTGGCCAGCGCCGCGCGCATTTTGCGCTCGGCCGCGGCCTGGATGTGCTGCATGTACGCGGTGACCACCGGCAGCGTGTGCGCGGCGACTAGCCGCGTGAGATCTCTGGCCCCTTGCTGATTGGCGGCCACTTGCGCGGCGATGTCCGCCAAATTGTCCGCCAAGTTGCGAGTGGGATATTGGCCTCCTGTCAGCAGCGCCCCCAACTCATCCGTCCGCGAGCGGCCGGCGTCGACCAGCTTGAAGTTGCGAATCAACACCCCTTCTTCAGCCAGGTTCTTGGAGAAGGGAGGCATTGAGCCCGGTACAATTCCGCCAATCTCAGCGTGGTGCGCGCGACTGGCAGTGAAGAAAAGCAATCGCTCGCCAGCCTCGTCGAAGAGCGGCGTCACCACGGTCACGTCCGGCAGATGCGATCCACCGCGATAGGGATCGTTAGTGACGAAGACGTCCCCCGGACGCAGCGTCGGATTGTCCGCCAGCACGTAGCGGACGGTTTCTCCCATCGCGCCCAGGTGGACCGGAATATGGGGCGCGTTGACAACCAGATCGCCGCTGGCGGTGAAAACGGCGCAACTGAAATCGAGCCGCTCCTTCACGTTCACGCTGCTGGCTGTGTTGCGAAGCGTGATCCCCATTTGCTCGGCGATCGCCGCGAACCGGTTGTTGTAAACTTCGAGCGTTGCCGGATCGCATTCGGTCGCGGAAGCCGCATCGCTCTTGGACTCCCCAGTTACGGCGACGCTGGCGCTTGCAACGCGGCTGAAGACCAGTTCGCCCCGGCTGTAGACTTCGGCCTGCCATCCTGGCTCAATCAGGGTCGTCGACATCCCCTCGCAGACAATCGCCGGTCCCTGCACGAATGCGCCCGGCTCCAGGCGTTCGCGCTCGTAAACCTGCGTCAGGCAAGGTTGGGCGTGAAAATAGACGGTGGCCGAATGTTGCGGCGTAGCGTTGCGCCGCGCGACGCGCGTCGACAGCGCCTCGGGCTCGACCGTGCGACCGATCACTTCCACCCGCGCTGCGACTATCTCCAGCCCTCGGCTGTCGTGTCGATAACCGTAGAGCTTGTGATGGGCGTCGCCATAGGCAGTGGCGTAATCGCAACCCTCCGGCGCAGGAATTGTCAGCCAGGCGTCTAGCCCTCGGTAGCGTAAATCCAGGGAGCGGCGAATCTCGATTCGGTTCTCGGCGATCCCTTCGGCAATCACCTGCCGCCGCGCATCGGTCGTTAGCTCCTCGAACACCGCATCCATCGCCACGATTTCTTCCGCCGTTAACGGTTGATACACGCCGCGGACTGCGTGCCGCACAACGTCGGCCACGCCAATGCCATAGGCGCTCAGAATCCCCGCGTCCGGGTGCAATAAGATTTGGTTAATGCCCAGGTCTTCCGCCACGGCACATGCGTGTTGTCCCGCTGCGCCGCCGAAAGCCACCAACACGTAATCGCGAGGGTCGCAGCCTTTGGCGATTGAGATCGATTGAATTGCCTTGACCATGTTGGCGTTCGCCACGCGAAGCAAACCGTCGCAAAGCTCAACGGGAGTGTAGCGTTTTTCGGTCGCTCGCTCGATTTCATCGGCCAGCACGGCCAACCTCGCTTCGACCGCCGCGTGATTGAGCGGAAACGGAAACCGCTCCGGCAGGATGCGGCCCAGGTAACAATTCAGGTCCGTAACCGCCAGCGGCCCGCCGCGACCGTAGCACGCCGGCCCCGGTTGCGCCCCAGCGCTATTCGGCCCGACCGTCAGCTTGGCGCCGTCAAACGCGCAGATCGATCCGCCGCCCGCCGCGACGGTTTCGATTGCCATCATCGGCGCGACGACGCGGACACTGGCCTTTTCCGTCTCATATTCCAGTTCGTACCTGCCATCAAAGCGAGATACGTCCGTGCTCGTACCTCCCATGTCAAAGCCGATGGCGCGTTCAAACCCAGCGGCCTGCGCCACGCGCGAAAATCCAACGACCCCGCCGGCAGGGCCTGAGAGAATACTGTCTTTGCCGCTGAACTGATCGGCCGAGACCAGCCCACCGGCCGAAGTCATGATCCGCAAATCCGCGGCGCCGAGCGAGGCGCGCAGCCGCTGGATATAGTCTCGCAAAATCGGGTTCAGGTACGCGTCCATCACGGTGGTATCACCGCGGGCGACAATCTTCACCAAGGGCGCCACTTGGCTGCTGACGCTGATCTCGGTAAATCCGACCTCGCGCGCAATGCGTGCTACCAGCAACTCATGATCGGCAAAGCGATAGGCGTGGAGCAAGCAGATGGCCAGCGAATCGATACCCGTCCCCTTGAGCTCCGTTAGTTGGCGTCGCACGGCCGCTTCCGACGGCGCGCGGAGTACGTCGCCATCGGCAGTGACCCGCTCGTCGATCTCGACGACCGCAGCATAGATCGGTTCGCGTTTGCGAATGGCCAGGTCGAATAAGCGAGGGCGATTCTGATATCCAATCGCCAGCACGTCGCCAAATCCTTTGGTCGTAATCAGCGCCGCCTGCGCGCCGCGGCGCGTGAGGAGCGCGTTGGTGCCGCGCGTGGTTCCCAGGCGAACAACAACGTGCGGTATCTCCGCGTTTCGCGGCAGGCCGAGCAAATATCGAATCGCGACAACGGGCGCCTCTTCGCCACCGTCCAACTCATACGCCTGCGCAACGATAGGCGAGTGCGGCAGCGGTGGCGACAGTGACAACGCTCCAGTCGCCGTGTCGAATCCGACAACGTGGCTTTCGGCGATCACTTCACCAGCGGAATCGAGGAGCCGAAACGCGTAGCCGACCCAGAACTCGCGTGGGTCGCTCTTTCGGCCTGGATCCAGGATATGGGAAGCGTTGGAACCAGGTCCGACGCCCCCCTTGGTCACGCCCGAACTGAGCAGCTTATACCGCCGCAAAGCGCCGCCCGGCGGAATCGCAAAGCAGTCGGTGAAAGTTCCGCCAACATCGATCCAGAATTCCCAAGCAGAATGTTGCATGGAAGAGGAGTTTGGCCGAAAACGCCCCGGGTGACAACGGGGGGATGCGCCGAGTCAATCGCGCGCTAACTTCTGAAAGTTGCAAATCTCAACGCACTCAAAAGCAACGCCGCGCTGGACTACTTTTTGCCGCCGATTGAGATCAGGTGCTTGTACGTTCGCAGGTAGAGTCTGCCATTCGAGACAGACGGGGTACTGCGGCTGTCTTCGCCCAGTGGATTTTTGCCGAGCAACTCATATTTTTCGCCGGTGGCAAGAACGACAACTTCGCCATCTTCGGCAATCGCCATCACCTTGTCTCCAACAATGATCGGCGAGCCGGAGAAGTTACCCCCCACGCGCTGCTTCCAAAGGACCGTGCCCGCGTCCGCCCCAGCCTGGACGCACATCACAACCCCTTTGTCGCTCCACAGGTATGCAAGATCCCCTTTCGCAACGATCGTAGGGACGTAAGGCGCCGAGTCGGTGATGCGCCAGGCCTCGACCGGGGGCGTCATTCCGTCGGCCGAACCGGGACGAATGGCGGCGACGTAGTTCCCTCCGGCGCCCGATCCGCAACTCCCCAAGATCAACCCATTCACAATCACTGGCGAAGCGCAAGTCCGCTTGTCGAACACGTCGATCTCCCAGTCGGTCTTGCCGGTCTTGGGATCAACCCCCGAGACGCCGTGCGCGCCGGAGAGAAAAATCAGTTCTTCCGGCTGGTCGTCTCGCTTCAACACGCAGGGGGTGGCATAGCTGACAGCTTCCGACGTGCGTGGAGTCTGCCACTGGATGGCGCCCGTTGCGCGATCCACCGCAACGAGCGAACTCTCGCCATCCTGGTCATTACCCAAGATGACCATGTCGCCGTAGATCATCGGCGAAGGGCCAGCGCTGTGCTGGCTGACGTACGGCCCTAGGTTGAGTTTCCATTTTTCGTTCCCATCGTGATCGAGCGCCAGCAGCGTGTATTCCTTTGGCGATGACCAGGAAAAATAGGCCTGGCGATCATCTACTGCCGGAGTGGGCGAAGCAAAGCTATTCCGTAAGTGCTTGGCATGAACCTTCGATGGGTAACGCTTCTCCCAGAGTATCTTGCCGTCAGCGGCGCTTAAGCACATGGCGATTCGCTCGGCCGACCCTTCGACGGCGCTCGTCAAAAAGATCTTGTCTCCCCACAGCACGGGCGACGAGTGACCGATACCTGGCAGTTCCACTTTCCAGTTGTAATCGGCCTCGGTCCAGGTGCCCGGTATGTCCGTGGCTTCGCTGACGCCGGCGCCATTCGCACCGCGAAACCGCGCCCAATCCTGGGCCTGCGCCGCGTTGGCGACTGCCATCAAGCCGATGCTGGCGAACAGAATTCCAATTACCAAGCGGTCCTTCGCGCGCGAAGTGAAACCGGGGAGTCGCCTTGGATTGAGCGTCATACAAGCGGTCCTGAGATCGAGAGCAGTTTTGGGGCAGGGTAGGGGGCGGCGGTGCGCGATCAATCCTAACCACTCCTCCGCAAGAGGGCCAGTAATTGGGCCAGCAAAACCACGGAGGGGCGGCGGGCCCCATTTGCCAAAAGATTGTTAAATCCGCGGGCGTCCGATCATTTCCCGGGGTTCGCTGGCCATGCTACGATGTCAGGAGTTTCTCACCCTTTGAAGGATCCGTGCCCGATGATTGTTATTCGCATTGCGGTTGCGCTCGCTGTGTTGCTTTGTAGTGTTGGGTCGCTGTCGGCCGATGCGCTGGAACGCATGAACCTGGAACGGCTGCGGGCCACGCACGAGCGAGTGGAGCAACTCACCAAGCAGCGCGTGCCCGTCGAGCTCAAGAGTGGCTATGACGACGTCCGCACACTGCTGCACGTCCACTCAGCGTTCTCGCACGATAGCCGCGGCACGATCGAAGAAATTGTCGCCGCCGCCAAGGCCGTTGGCGTCCGCGCGATTCTGTTCACAGAACATCCGGCCGACCACTACGACTTCATGACGGATGGCCATCAGGGTTTGGTCGACGGGGTACTGTTGATTCCCGGCGCGGAGTCCGGCGGTTTCCTGGCTTATCCTACGCGCAGCATCAAAGGCGAAAAGCCTGGCGAGAAGCAGGCGTTTGCCGATCTGATCAAGCGCGATGACGGCATGATCTTTCTGTCCCACTTAGAGGAACGCCTCGACTGGGAAATCAACGGACTGACCGGCACGGAGATCTACAACACCCACGCGGACTTCAAGGACGAAGTGAAGTTCGCGAATATGCTCAAGAACCCGTTCGCGCTCGTCACCCTATCCAAGGCGGTCAAAGAATATCCGCAAGAGATGTTCGCGGCGCTGCAAGATTATCCTGCGGACTACCTGAAGAAATTCGACGACCTGTGCCAGAAGCGTCGCCACACCGGCGTCTCGGCCAGTGACTCGCACCACAACCAGGCCTACCGGGCAAAGATCACGGAAGATGGCAAGGTGGAATTGACCGACGCGCTGGACAAGAAGATCACGACAGTCGATCCCGAGAAGCTGCCACTGATCAAGCCGCTGGTCAAAGGAAAAAAAGCAGGAGACGTGGTGTTTGAACTCGACCTGGATCCCTACGAGCGGAGCTTTCGCCACGTGAGTACGCACTTGCTGCTAAAGGAGCTTGACCGAGACAATATCTGGGAAGCTCTCAAGGCGAGCCGCGCCTACGTCAGCTTTGATTGGATGGCCGACCCCACCGGGTTTGTCTACCGCGCGGATCGCGGCGACCAATCTTGGCCCATCGGCGGCGAAGTACCGGCGGGAGAAAAAGTGCAACTGCGGGCTGCCGCGCCCCAGGTCGGCACAATTAAACTGCTGCGCAATGGCAAGGTCATTGAACAGGTCGATGGCTCCTCGCTCGATAAGACTGTAGAAGAGCCTGGGGTTTACCGCGTTGAAGTCTGGCTCAACATCGCCGGTGAGCCCCGACCCTGGATCCTATCGAACCCGATCTACGTGCAAGCGAAGTGAGGCCACGATTCGCGGGATAACGGTTCCGCGACTCGTCAGGTTTGGCGTCCGTCTCTTCACAAATTCATCGCAGGGGTTAGTCATGTCAACTTTTTGCAAGAAGCCAACCTGGACCTTCGTCACACTGCTGCTACTCGGAATTTGGTCTCAGTCCGCAACGAGCGCAGAGCCGGTAGATGTCTCTTACATCAGTTCTGACGCCGTGGGCGCGCTCGTGCTCCACCCCCGTCAACTGTTGACCAATCCGCAGTTCGAGATGCTACCAATCGAAGTCGTCACGGCCGCAGGGCTGGAAACCTTCGGCGTGGATCCGTTGGACATTGAAGAAGCGGTCTGCATCTTTGGTCTGGCCGGGCTGGCTCAGGGGGAACCTGGGTTGGGCGCCGTGCTGCGGTTTGCCAAGCCATATGACAACGAAAAAGTCCTTGCCAAGATCGGCGCGCCGCGGACTGAGCTTATTTCGGGCGAGAAGAAATACTTCCGCATCGCGCTCCCTGGCACGCCGGCGTTTTGCGTTCACCTGGCAGACGCCAAGACAATTGTCCTGGGAAACGAGCCGCAAATTCGCCGGATGCTGACCGCGGAGGACGTAAACAGTCCGCTAGTCAAATTGCTAAAGAAGACAGACACATCCAAGTCCGTCGTCGCAGTCTTGGACTTCGCCACCGTTCGGCCGCTGGTCATGCTGGGCATCCAGAGCGTGCCGCCGCTGCCGGAAGAGTTTGAGCCCTTCCTGGAACTGCCCGAGTTGGTGAAATCAATCGAGGCGTCGATCGACATCAAGGATTCGATCGGAATTGCCATCCGGATTGATGGCAATGACGAAGCCGCGGCAGTACAGCTCAAGGAACTCGCCGAGCGCGCCAAGCGGCTGGCGCGCGAGATGTTGTTACCGATGATCGTCGATGGAATCGGTCAGAGCCCGGATCCCGTACAGCAATCGGCAGCCAGCTACGTCAAACGCATCTTCAACAAGGTGTTGGACGATATCAAGCTCGAACAAAAGGGAGACGCACTCCACGTCACCATGATCGAAGGGTCGCCGGTCATTGCCACGTCGGGCGTGATGGTCGCGCTGTTGCTCCCGGCCGTACAGAGCGCACGCGAGGCAGCCCGCCGCGCCCAGTCGATGAACAACATGAAGCAGATGGGCCTGGCGATGCACAACTACCTGTCCGTCAAAAAGACGTTTCCGGCCCGCGCCATTCGAGACAAAGATGGCAAAGCGCTGTTGAGTTGGCGGGTGGCCATCCTCCCCTACATGGAAAATTTTGGCGATGGGGTTAGCGGCGAGGAGCTTTACAAACAGTTCCATCTGGACGAGCCCTGGGATAGCGAGCACAACCGCAAGCTGCTCGCCAAGATTCCAGCGATTTTTGCCAATCCCAACGGCGCAAACGACGGCAGAACGAACTACCTGGCTGCGGCCGGAAAGCACACGATCTTTGGCGGCGAAGAAGGCGTTGCCCCACAACAGATCACGGACGGACTGTCGAACTCCATCATGGTCGTCGAGGTAGAGCAGAGCGTCCCTTGGACGAAACCCGAAGACCTGGAGTACGACAGCGAGCAGCCCAAACGCGGCCTAGGCACTTTCCGACCAGGTGGCTTTTTAACGCTAATGGCCGATGGCTCGGTCAGGGTCATCATGAACAACCTCGACGTCGAAGTTCTGCAAGGGCTGATGACCAAAGACGGAGGCGAACCGGTAAGCCTGCGGTGAGTCGAGTTAGCGCAGGTTGCTTCGAGGATATCGCCGACGAACTTAACTGAGATGTCTCATGGCGCCTTCACGCGATGCGTTTAACTGGGAATTTGCCCTCTTCCTCGCTTTCATAGCTTGCATCTTATTCGTCCTATTGATGCCGAGCTTCAGCCATCCGCGTTCCTTGTACGAGGTGACTCACTCGCAGAACAACATGAAACAGTTGGGTTTAGCGTTTCATAATTACCTGACAACGTATGGCGTCTTACCTCCGCGGGCTCTCCGAAACGCAAATGGCAAGCCACTGTTGAGTTGGCGCGTGGCGATTCTTCCGTATCTGGAGCAAGATTCGGCCGAAGCGGTTCTTTACGAAAAGTTCCATCTGGATGAACCATGGGACAGTGAACACAACCTGCAACTCATTGAGAAGATTCCCGCGGTGTTCCAAACGCCTAATGGAGAACTCTCAGGGAATACGCATTACCTGGCCGCCGATGGCCAAGGGTCCCTCTTTGGAGGCGCCGATGGACTAGGTCCGAAAGATATGACCGACGGACTTTCGTACACCGTCATGGCGGTAGAAGCAGACAAAGAGGTCCCCTGGACGAAGCCGGAAGATCTCAACTACAACCCAGACGATCCCAAGCAAAGCTTGGGAAAATTGCGCAAAGGGCGATATCTCGTGCTGTTCGCCGATGGTGGCGTCCGGACGCTCAACATTGACACGGACGAGTCAACGCTACGTGGCATGATGACGATCGATGGCGGCGAAGAAGCTAGGCCGCCGGATTGACTGGCGTCTCTTGTTTGTTGCGTTCCGCAGTCTGCGCAAACGCAACCACGCCGCCAGCGATCGCGCCAAACAGGTGGCCTTCCCAACTGATCTGCGGCACCGAACTGGGCAGGACGCCTGCGAACAGGGTTCCTCCGTACAAAAAACCAACGACCAGCGCCGCAATCAGCGAGATGACCCTTCCCTCGCGCAGCCCACTCACCAGCAGGTACGAGATCAATCCATAGATCAGGCAACTCGCGCCGATATGGGTGGCGTTTCTTCCAAACAGCCACAGCAAGCCGCCGCTCAGCAGCACAATGGCGGCCACGACCGGCCAGGTCTGCGCCTTGGCGCCGGTCAACAATAGCAACAGCACGATCAGCGGAATCGTGTTGCTGACCAGGTGCTCCAGATTCGCGTGCAGAAATGGCGCGGCGACAATCCCCACCAGGCCGTCGAAAGTGCGCGGCGTAACGCCCAACGATTCCAGTTGGTACGGCGACACGCGCTCGATGAAAAACACGAGCCAAATCACGCCGACGAATGTCAGCACGCCGTAAATCCTCTCGCGGAACGCGTGTTGCGGCATGCGATCATTCACGCTTGAATACCTCAGTCGGTTGGGACGAATCGCGCAGCCTAACATAATGTAGCGCCGGCCTGGGCTACCCGCACGCCCTGGCTCGCAGATCGCCCAGCAGTCGGCCGCCGCTGGTCATCAACAGATCGACGTCCGACATCAGCGTGATCGCGCCGAAACCCGCGCTGACCTTTTCCTGAAAGTCGTCCAGGTCGTACGTATTGCAGCACGCGAGCTTGTTCGCCGCTTTGCTCGCTTCGACAATCCGCCGCATCGCCGCGCGGTGGTCCGGCTGACGTTGATAGTCATGGCGCGACAATCCCATCGAAAGCGCCAGGTCGGTCGGCCCGATAAAGCAGCCATCGACTCCATCAATCGCCAGCATCTCCTCGACCACGGCAACCGCCGACGCGTGCTCCACCTGCACCAGCAGCAGCGTTTCCAGATTGGCCCGTTCCGGATAGTCCGCCCCTTGCAGCACGCCGGCGTCGCTCCCCATGGATCGCTCACCCCGCGGCGGGTATTTGGCCGCCAGGGCCAGTTCGCGCGCGGCGGTCAGCGAATTGACCATTGGCACAACCACTCCGGCAGCGCCGATATCGAGCGCCCGTTGCACCTCGAACGGCATGCCAATGCCAACGCGGATGATCGGCTTCGCCCCGGACTGGCGGATCACCTGCACGCATTCGTACGCCGTTTCAAAACTCATGGAACCGTGCTGCATGTCGAGCACGATCCAATCCCAGCCCATCGTCGCCAGGTAGCGCGATAGCATCGGCGAAGGGATGCTTTGCCAGATTCCCACCTGAACGCGGGTTTGTTGCGACGGGCCGGTCACAGGGGCGCCTCTTTCGGCCTTCGCCGTTCGGGAAGTTGGGTTGTGCGAGCCGCCAGCTTACAGGGCTGCCAGGTCGGGCTCAAATATTTGCCGGCCGAAAGCTCGCAAACGGGCTCGTTCGGTCGAGGTCGCCCGCCTGCTGGTGGTGGCAAGTGGCGCGCCCCGTCGCTATCCTGACTGTTGGCTGCGCCCTTGGGCGCGCGCCGCTCGCACCCCCATCGCACCAGCGTTCAACACGTTGAGGAAAGATCCATGGCGAACAAGTCGACTCAACTTCATCGGCGCGGCTTTTTGCGGACTGCGCTTTCGGCCAGCGCCGCCGTTGTGATGGCGCCCACCATCATTCCCAGTTCGGCACTGGGCCGCGACGGCGCCGTGGCCCCCAGCGAACGCATCGTGCTGGGCGGAATCGGAATCGGCAACCGCGGCACGTACGATCTGGGCTGCTTCCTGGAACAAAAGGACGTGCAGTTCGTGGCCGTGTGCGACGTCAAGCAAGCACGTCGCGCGGCGGTGAAGAAGATCGCCGATGAGAAATACGGCAACCAGGACTGCGAGATGATTCGCGATTTCCGCGAGTTGCTGGACCGTCCGAATATCGACGCCGTGCTGATCGCCACCGGGCCGAACTGGCACGCAGTGGCCGCGATGAACGCCGCCCGCGCCGGCAAGGATATCTACTGCGAGAAGCCGGTCACCAAGAATATTGACCAGAGCCTGGTCCTCCGCGAGACGATGCGCCGCACAGGCCGCGTCTTTCAGGCTGGCACGCAGCGCCGCAGTCTGCCCCACTTCGCCTTCGCCTGCGAACTGGCCCGGACCGGCAAACTCGGCAAGCTGAAGACAATTTACGCGCACCCGGCCGGCATGACGGCGATGATGAGCGGTTGGCTCCCCGCCGAACCAGAGCCGGCCAAGGAAGCGATCGATTGGGATATGTACCTGGGCCCAGCGGCCTGGCGCCCGTTCAACGCCAAGCTGCTCGACGGTTTCAACTTCGAAAAGGGAGGCGGCCTGGTCGGTGGCGGCGTCCTGGAATGGGGATCGCACTGCGTTGACCTTTGCCAATGGGCGATGGGCGACGCCATGGTCCCAACCGAATACAACCCACCGCAAGATGGCCGGCTGGTAGCCCGCTATGCGAATGGCGTGGAATTGGTGCTCCGCGAGACCGGCTGGATTCCGCTGGGCTCCTGCCCTGTGCGGTTCGAAGGAGAGAATGGCTGGGTCGAAACCGGCGATAGCGGCAAGTTGGTGCTCAGCTCGCCAGAATTGCTGGCCGGCCGCGAAGTCGCCGTGATCGATGGTTACCCGGCCACGTTCCACGTGCGCAACTTCCTGGATTGCGTGAAGTCTCGCAGCCAGCCGCGGACCAACGCTGAAGCAGCCTGTAACGCGCACATCGCCTGCCACGCGGCCAATGTCGCCGTGGCGCTGAACCGGAAGGTGACCTTCGACCCGGTCAAGAACGAGTTCGTCAACGACGATCAGGCCAACCGGCTGCGATCGGAAGCGCAGCGCGAACCGTGGAGACTGTAGTTCACGCGTCTTCTCGCTCGGCTCGCCGCGTTGTCCTCTTGGCGTCACTTAAATCGCACTCGCTCCCATCGCATTTTAGGATTTTAAATAATGGCTCAAATTCATCACTTCGCCCGTCGCGCGCTGCTGCTCGCGGTAGTGGTTTGCCTGGCAGTTCCCACGGTCCAGGCCGCGGAACCGGAGGCTGCCAAAGAAAAAGAACTGATCTCGGTTTTGCAAAAGGGCGCGCCGGCCGAAAAGGCGCTCGCTTGCAAGCAACTGGCCATCCATGGTGGCAAGGCCGCCATCCCAGAGTTGGCCAAGCTGCTGGGGGACGAACAGCTCGCCTCTTGGGCGCGGATCGCGCTCGAAGCCAATCCAGATCCGGCCGCCAACCGTGCGCTCCGCGATAATCTGGCCCCACTCAAAGGCCGGCTGGCGATTGGCGTAATCAACTCGCTGGGCGTGCGACACGACGCCGAAGCAGTCGATCAACTCACCGCTCGTCTGAAAGACGCAGATTCCGAAGTGGCCTCGGCCGCGGCGGTTGCCCTGGGACGCGTTGGCAATCCGGCGGCGACCAAGACACTTCGTCAGGCCCTGACCAGCGTCCCAGCGCCAGTCCGTTCGGCCGTTGCTGAAGGCTGCATCTTGTGCGCAGAGCGGCTGATGGCCGATGGACAAGGCAAGCAAGCGGCCGAAATCTACGACGAGGTCCGCAAGGCGGAAGTCCCCAAGCCTCGCAAGTTGGAAGCGACGCGCGGCGCAATTCTCGCCCGTAAGACCGATGGCATCCCGTTGTTGCTCGAACAGCTCCGCGGGTCTGACAAACAAATGTTTCAGATTGGCCTGACCGCCGCCCGCGAACTGGAGGGACGCGAAGTCGCCGACGCCCTGGCGGTGGAACTTGCCCGCGCCCCCTCGGAGCGGGCTGCCCTGATCCTCTACGCCTTGGCAGACCGTAGCGACGCCGTGGTCTCACCCGCCGTACTGGCGGCGGCCGTCAATGGCGAGAACGAAAGCCGGATCGCGGCGATTGGCCTGATCGGTCGCGCTGGCGACGCCAGCAGCCTGGAGACGCTCCTGCAAATCGGCGCCGCCGAGGACGCGGAATTGGCGCTCGCTGCGAAAACGGCCCTGATCGGACTGAGTGGCGAGAAGATCAATGCGGCCATCGCCAGTCGCCTGCCAGCAGCAGACGCCAAGACCTTGCCGATCCTGATCGAAGTCGTCGGCCAGCGCCGCATCCAGGTCACGCCGGAACTAGTCAAGGCGGTGGATCACTCCGACGCGGCAGTCCGTCGCGCGGCGCTCGCCGCTTTGGGCGAAACCGTGGCGCAGAAGGAACTGTCGGTGCTGATCTCGCAAGTGCTTCAGCCCAAACACGCGGAAGACGCACCGGTCGCCTGCAAGGCTCTGCACGCCGCTTGCGTACGGATGCCGGATCGCGAAGCCTGTGCGACGGAGTTAGCGGCTGCGATGCCCAAGGCGTCTGTCCCCACGCAATCCAGCCTGCTAGTGATCCTGGGCGCGATGGGCGGACCCAAGTCGCTGCAGACGATCGCTCAGACGATCGGAGGCGCGGACGAGCAATTGCAAGACGCCGGAACCCGCGTGCTGGGAGAGTGGATGACTCTCGACGCCGGTCCAGTGCTGTTGGACTTTGCCAAGCAGGCCACGGCCGATAAATACCAGGTCCGCGCGGTCCGCGGGTATATCCGCCTGGCTCGGCAATTCCAGATGCCGGAAGAAGACCGCGCTGCAATGTGCCAGAAGGCGCTCGAGGCGTCACGCCGTCCAGAGGAACAAAAGCTGGTCCTCGAAGTTCTCCAGCGCTACCCGAATTTGGAGACGCTCAAAGTCGCCATCGCCGCCACAGAGCGAGCAGCGCTGAAGGACGATGCCGGCCGGGCCGCGCAGATCATCACGCAGAAGATCGTTGGCAAAACGCCGGAAGCACGCACGATGCTCGCCAAGATCGGGCTGGAGCCGATGAAGTTGGAAGTCATCAAGGCCGAATATGGTTCCGGCGCGAGTCAAAAAGACGTGACCGAAAAGCTCCGTAAGCTGGCGGGCGACTTGCCGACGATCAAGCTCCCTTCGGCCAGTTACAACGAAACGTTCGGCGGCGACCCCGCGCCAGGTGTCCCCAAGCAACTCAAGATCCAGTACCGACTGGGCGGAAAAGCGGGCGAAGCCACCTTCCCGGAAAACGCCCCACTAGCGCTGCCGACGCCCAAGTAGGCGCTGGCGGTCGGATAACTCACGTCGCGTAAAATCAAGTCGCGTTAAGTCACTTCAAGCGATTCGGACAAGGCGAACAAACGCCGCGCTTTGCGCGCTGCGCTAGTGCGTCGAACGGCTCCATTTCGTTCGCGGGAATCAGGCCAAGAGAACTAATCGCCCGGAGCTGGCCATGGCTGCAAGTCGGCAAGAGCGCATCTTTTGGATTCTATTCGTCGTCATCGGCGGGCTGATTTTAGTTGGATTGTTCTGGCCCGCGGTCAACATGAGCCGTGGACCACGCCATGTGGAAACAAAAAAAATCTAATGCAATTCGGCCTGGCGCTGCACAATTATTTGTCGACCAACCAGGTCTTTCCGCCGCAGGCCATTCGCAACCCTGATGGCAAATCGCTTTTGAGTTGGCGCGTGGCGATCCTGCCTTATCTGGAAGAAGGCGTAGTGCGTCAGGCCTATACGAACAATTTCACTTGGATGAGCCTTGGGATAGCGAGCACAACCTTGCGCTGGTCTCAAAGATGCCCACAGTGTTCGAGGATCCCCGGAGCCCGGCCGGCGAAGGCGAAACGCGCTACTTAGGGGTCGCTGGCGAAGGCGCTATCTTTGGGCTTGAAAAAGGCGTGGGGCAGACCGACGTCACTGACGGTCTATCGAACACGATCATGCTGGTCGAGGCGGATCGCCCTGTGATCTGGACCAAACCGGAAGATTGGAACTTGAACCCGGACGCCCCGCTGCAAGGGCCAGGCAACTTCCGTCCCAGCGGGTTTATCGTCCTATTATCCGACGGCGGCGTTAAATTCATCCTGATCACGATCGACAGCGACTTGCTGCGCGGATTGATGACTATCAACGGTGGCGAAGCGGTCAGCGTTCCGTGATTGGTTTGCAAGACGGTATGCTTTTTGCTTCGGTATCAAAGGGAGTTGGCCATGGCTGCAACGCGCTGGCAGCGTCTGTGCGAAATCGCTGTGGTGATCATCATCCTCTTGGTCTTGATCGCGATGTTACTGCCAAGCGTCCAACACACGCGTCATAGCTCGAGTGCCATCCACAGACGCAATCTCATGCAAATCGCCCTGGCGTTGCACAATTACGCATCAGGCAACCAGGCCTTTCCGCTGCGGGCGATTCGCAGCGCAGATGGCAAGCCGCTCCTGAGCTGGCGCGTAGCGCTTTTGCCCTATCTAGAGGAAGGCGCAACTGTGCCAGGCCTCTACGAGCAATTTCACTTGGACGAGGCCTGGGATAGTGAACACAATCTAGCTTTGGTCAACCAGATGCCCGCAGTGTTCGAGAGGCGATTGCAAACAGCCGCTGAAGGCGCCACGCACTATTTGGGCGTCGTTGGCCCAGGCGCCGTTTTTGGCGCAGAGGAAGGAGTTGCGCTCAGTGATATTACCGACGGCTTATCGAACACGATCATGGTAGTCGAAGCCGATCGCGCTGTGCCCTGGACCAAGCCAGAAGATCTGAACGTAGATCTGGACAATCCGCTGCAAGAATTAGGCGGCCTCCACCCGAGAGGATTCTTCGTCCTCCTGTCCGATGGCGGTGTCAAATTTATATTGAACACCATCGACAGCAAGACGCTGCGCGGACTAATGACCATCGACGGTGGCGAATCGGTCAGCGTGCCCTGAACTCGCCAGTGTCTGCTTTTCGAATCGACCGGAGGCGCTCAATGACCACGGAGCCGAGACCTAAGAAAACGAGCATTGATGTCGATTTGAAGCCGCTGATCCCGCCGGGCTACGTGAAAGCCGCCGGGGTGGTTTTGGTTTTATTTATTCTCTGGGGACTTCTTACGCCAGCAACCTACCACGGCCCTCCTTCGAAGCGTTCTCATGCTTCGAACCAGCTCAAACAAATCGGTCTGGCGTTCGATGGCTATCAAGACGGCTGGGGACGCCTGCCGGCGCGGGCGATCTACGATCCCTCAGGCAAGCCGCTCTTGAGTTGGCGGGTGGCGATCCTGCCGTTCGTTGAAGGCTCCGAGTTGTACAAGCAGTTTCACCTCGACGAACCGTGGGACAGCCCACACAATCTTGCGCTCGTTGAGCAGATGCCGGAAGTCTACAAGAACCCGGAGTCAACCAGCGCCATCGAGACGCACTACCTGGCCGCGGATGGGCCGGAATGTTTTTTTGGCGGCGAGAACAGCGGAGTCACGACCGAGATCCTGGACGGCGCGGACGAAACGATCCTGGTCGTCGAGGCGGATCGCGCCGTCGTGTGGACTAAGCCGGAAGACCTGCACTACACGGCCAGCGATCCGAAAAAGGACCTGCGGACGCATCGTCCGCGGGGATTCATGGCGCTGCTGGCGGATGGCTCCGCGCATTACATCAAGCACGAGACCGAAGACGACACCGTCAGCGGTCTGATGACCACGGAAGGGGGCGAGGACGTCCGCGCAGCGCTCAAGGAATAATCTTTGCGAGCGAAGAAATATCAATCGCCGCACAGGTCTTCAATTCGCCGCGTTGCATTCAGCCAGGGCCATGACGGCAAAGGCGGTCCCGGCGTGCGTGATAAAGTGTTTGCTATCTTTGTGCAGCGAGCGGCTGAACCAGCGGCCGCTTTCGCGCTGGTGCGTTTTTAGCCAATCGATCGAGCGGACAAGTTGCGGATCGTCCGCCGCAACGCCCGCGCGGCGTAAGACGTAGGTGACGAAGCCTGTGCCGTAGCCATCGCTGGTGGCAGTATCCTGCGGCGAGTTGTCCGCCCGTTTCCAGTCTCCCAGCGAGGCCAGAGACCAGCCTCCATCCGCGTGTTGCAGCGCGCGAAGCTCGGCGATGATCGCCTGGCGTTCTGCGTCGGTCAGTAGGTCCGGCGTGTAACTCGCCGCCCACAGCGTCATGGTCTTATGGTGCAGCGTTGGCGCCGGATTGGCCTTCAGATAACCTTTCAGCTTGTCCATTCCGGCCTTGGCGGCCGGTGTTTGGGCGTAGCCTTCTGGGGCAATACCGACGCCAATCGCGGCGAACGTGGCGCCGTAGTGGTCGTCCGATTCCATCGGCGGCCAATCGCACTTGATCCAGGTCCAGCCACCATCCTCGCGCTGCACGGTCCACATCTTGTCGAGCGCTTGCCGCGTGGTGGCGTGCAGCTTGCCGGTGGTGGCCGCGTCGTTGAACGCCAGCACCGTGGCCGTGGCGACCACCTCGGTATCCCAGCGCGGCTTGTCGTTCACCCAGCGATCCGTCACCAGCGCTTCGGCGTATTTGCGAACTTCGCGATGGGCCGGCGCGTCGGCCGAAACCGCCGGCCGCGCCAGCAAGAACGCGTAATTGGTGTGGCAGGTCATGCAGTTGCGGCTCTTCTGCCAATCGAGCGCCGCCGAATCCAAGAAGTCCACGGCCTTCAGCAGCGAAAACTGCGCGGCCGTCGCCTCATCGGGTGAGTTGGCCGCCGGCGCCACGACATTTTCAAGTGTTACCGGCTCGGCCGCTGGCGCAAGATGGCACCATGGCATGAGGCCCGCGGACGCCGCCAAAGCCGATCGAAGTAGAAGGCGATGCAGACTGCGCACGGCAGATTCTCCGCAGGTGGGGTTGAAGGCGGGTATGAACGTCGTCGTCCGAGCGGCCCGGCGTAACTCCGCGTTACGGAGTAGGGAGCGACTCATCCGCTGGTGCAGGAGCCTCTAACGGCGCGGCGTCTGGCGAGACCGGGGCTGGCGGGGCGATGCCTTCCGGAGCTGGCGTTGGCTCAGCGCCCGGCGCTAATGTCCGGAGCCCTTGGCTCAAGAACGCGTTGACCGTGCGGCGCAGCGTCTCCACGGCCTGGGGATCGCCTGACTGAATGCGGTCGAGCGTGCCGACCAGCACCGGCTTGGCCAGTGGGTAGAACTCCACATACCGATGGACGTTGCCGACGACCGTGGCGGTGATCTCCGTGTCTGTAAGCCGCACGTCAAAGACCTTCAGGTCTGCGCCTGGGAACAGATCCAACTGGGCGAGCTGCAAAGAGATGGATTGCGCCACGCCGTCCGGACCGCGCACCGTTTTGGAGCGAACTTCCAGCAGCTTGTCTCGCTTCACCCGCACGGTGGTTAGCGCGGTTTCGAGCGGTTTGCGAGTGGCGTCGTCAATGGCATTGGCGAGCTCTTCGCGAATGCCTTCGATCTCTTCATTGACAAGTTGCAGCCGGATGGCGGCAATCTGATTCATCAGGTCCGCCACTTCGTCGATCGACCGAATCGCGTCGACCGTTTGCAGCTTGGCGTTGATCCGGCTTTGCAGCAATTCTTCCTGCGTCTGCGGAGAGTCCGCCTGGGCGGCTTCGCCTGCGCGCAGCTTGTATTGCGTCAGGGCATAATTCAACAGCGGCAAAGTCTGCGTCTGGAATTGAATCTTGCCATCAACGGCGGCCACGGGCGGGCCTGCTTCGGTCGGAACGACCTTGGCGCTAACCTGACCGGCGAACTTGCTCGGGTCTGCGGCCCAAGGTGTTTGACGCAGATTGGCGACAGTGTCCAGCTTAACGCGATCTTCGCGGAGGTTGGTTCCGGCTGGGTCGATCTTGACCGTGAGCTTCTCAATCATCCCTTCGCCCAATAGAGCTTGCGCGATCGGCGCTACCGCGGCGCCAATTCTTGCGCCTTCGGCACCGGCGGGACCGCTGCCGTCGGGCGGAAGGAACGCGTCAACTGCTTGAATGCCCATCGCGCGTAGCCGATCGATGCGCATCGCCCGGACCGCGGCGCGATCCGCCGGCAGTGGTGGCAGCGGCGGAATAAAGCCTGGACCAAACGGAATGAACGGCGGGACTGGCCCAGGAGGACCAACGATCACGGTTTGCTGTCGTTGGATTGGCTGAGCAGGTCTGGCTGGCGTCTGGTTGGCAACGGGCGCCTTGGCTGCGACTCTGGGCGCTGTAACTCTGGGCGCTGCGGCTTTGGGCGCCGTGGCCTTAGCGGTTGTATTTTTAGTAGCAGGCGATTTTGGCGCGGCGGCCTTTGGCGCGGCGGCCTTTGGCGCGGCGGCCTTTGGCGCGGCGGCCTTTGGCGCCGCGGCATTGGAAGCAGTGGGAAGCTTGGCCGTTGGCGCATCAGGCTTGGGAGCAGTCGGCGCGCCGAACGCTGGCGTGGATTTGGGAGGAGCCGGCAATTCTTCCTGCGCCAACAGTGGCGACGCCGCCAAGAGCATCACTCCGCAGAAGGTGGCTGTGGCGATCGTGAATGTGCTGCGCATGACTTCGCTCTCCTTGATATTCAACACCGCTGCGCGAAAGGAATCACTCGGTTCGCGCATGCCGACTCTTGGTCGTCGTTTGCTGTTCGCTTCCGGATAAAACCGAACTGACTCCTCGCATCCTCACGAGAAGCCTCCACGTCACATCCGAAGTCTATCATCGGTTGCGCCCAGCGGGCCTTGCAGCATGATACGGCCTAACGAGGCATTGGACAAAGCCTGCGGGCCCGGCCGGGACGGAAAACAGCCGCTAAACGGCCTCCCAGAGGGCCGCCTGGCCGCTGCGGAGCGAACGATTGCCCAGATGGGCGCCTTGGACCGCAGCCACGCCTGCCTCGGCCGGAGCGATCGGTTTTTCGCGGCTGCGGATGCAATCGATCCAGTTGGTCAGGTGTAACAACTCGCCATCCGGGACCTTGTAAAAATCCGCGCCGCGCGGGCCTTCTTCCAGCACCAACTCGCTGCCCTTCAGCTTGCTACGCCGCTCTGGGTGGATCTCGTAACGACCGCGATCCAGGTAGAGCGTGCCCTCCGTGCCCATGAATTCCAGCATGGCCGCGTTGCGCGCATTGACAAAAGTTCCTTCGTAATAGACCTGCACGCCCTGGTCCGGGTAGTGGAGGAGCGTCTGCACGGTATCTGGCGTTTCCCACAGACCGGGCGAGAGAAAATGATCGCCGATGGACATCGCCGTGGCCGGATGGTCCAGCTCCAGATACCAATTGGCGACGTCCAGAAAATGGACCATCAGGTCCGTCAGGATTCCACCGCCGAAATCCCAGAACCAACGCCAATTTCGAAAGCGGTACGGATCGAATTCTTGATCCGGCGCCGCGCCTAAGAAACGCTTCCAATCGACGGATTTGGGGTCGATGCCCAAGTCTCGCTTCTGATCGCGCGGCTGGTTGCGATTCCAGGTCAGATGGACCTTGTGAATCTTACCCAGTTGCCCGCTACGGACGATCTCCAACCCTTTTTGGAATTGCGGCATGCTCCGCTGCTGCATGCCCACCTGGACAACGCGTTTGTGATTGTTTTGCGCGTCAATCACGGACTGACCTTCGGCCAGGTCATGGGTCAATGGCTTTTCGACGTAGACGTCCTTGCCGGCGGCGCAGGCGTCGATCGTGATTGGCACGTGTTGATGGTCTGGCGTGGCGATCAGGACGGCGTCAACATCCTTACGATCGAGCAGGGCACGATGATCCTTGGTGGCAAACGCGTCAGGGCCGAGCGCCTTGCGCCCCATGTCCAAGTGCGTATCCCAAACGTCGCAGACCGCGTTGACCTTCACACCGGGGACACGCGTCAGGGCGCCCATCAGGTGCCGGCAGCGTCCGCCGTAGCCGATCAGGCCAACGCGGATCTCGTCGTTGGGTCCAAACGACCGCGCCGGAGTGACTCCGGAAACAGTCGCCGCGGCAGCCACGCTGACGGCGCCGATCTTCAAAAACTCACGCCGGTTGGACGACGACACGGGATCAGGCGCCATACACATTCCTCCGCCAGGAAGTTGAAGCTGGGTGGATCTCCGCAGACGCTTATTCAATCGAAAGGTTGTGAACTACTTGGGCTTCGCTAGGCAATACAGCATCTCCTGCCGCTTTCCGTCGACCAGTTCGATCACGCGCATATAGACGCGGCCACCGCAGATGGTTGTGCTGGCCATCGCCTGATCGCCCAGCTTGTTCATGGCGATCTGCTCGTATTGGGTTGGATCGGCGTGAAAGACGAACGTCTCTCCGTTTTCGCTCGACGCATAGATCTTGTCTCCGACCAGCACCGGTGACGCGCTGAATTCTCCGCCGAGGCGTTTCTTCCATTGCACTTCGCCGGTGTCGCTCTTCCAACAAGCAGCGACGCCAGCGTCGAGCACGCCAAACAGATAGCCGTCTCGCGCCAGCAGCGAGGGGACGTAGACGCGATCCTTGGTTTCCCAGGCAATCTTGCCGGTGCCGTCGGCGAGCACGCCCGCCAAGTGATTCTTAGGGTAGCCGCCACTGCAAAAGACGCGTTCGCCATCCGTGACCGTCGAAGTGACGCATTCCGTGGTGGCGCCGGGGACCTCCCAAAGCGTCTTGCCCGTGAGCGGCTCAAAGCTGGAAAACAGATTGCAGCCCGTCAGAAATAATTGATCGCGTCCGCCGACGTTTAAAATAATCGGCGAGGTGTAGTTGGGCTCCTTCGGTCGATCCCGTTTCCACCGCAGGGCGCCCGTCTGTCGATCGAGCGCCGCAAGAACGCCCCCGGCGTGACTATCGGCCGAGGCAATGACCAGCGACTGGTAAATGGCCGGTGAAGCGCCGTAGCCCTGATGGATGACGTAGTCTGCAATTTTAGTTTGCCAGCGCTGCTTGCCGTCGAGCGTAAGAGCGGTGACATATACGGCGCCGCCGTTCGCGAAATTGATGAAGACGCTCTCGCCATCGCAGGCGACCGTGCCGGAAGCCCCGGTCGACTTCCCGTTCTTTCGCATCACGCCGCCGCGATGGACTTCGGTTTGCCACAATTCCTTGCCGGATTCACGGTCATAACAAAGGACCGACTGCGTCTCCTGCTGCTCGTCCGCAGTGGCCAGAAAGACGCGCCGGCCGACGACGGTCGGTGAACTGTCGCCACGGCCGGGCACGGGACTCTTCCAGGCGACATTCTTGGTTGCGGACCACTCGGTCGGTGGATCTTGATCCGGGTTGGCGACGCCATTCCGCTGCGTCCCACGCCACCACGGCCAGTCAGCGGCGGCGACCGTAACGCCATCCGCAACCTGTTGGCCGAACGCCGCAAGTGGCGCGTAAGCCAACAGGGCGGCAGCGACAAAAAAGCTATAGAGCAATCGCACGGCGTATGACCTGACGTTTCTTATAGAATATTGGCCCCGAAAACGCTCCGACCTGGCTGCATTCGATTCTATCAGCCGTTCATGATTCCGCCGATTTGGCCTGAGACATTGCTCTCGCCTTACGATTCATCTGGCGGATCCAGTTCACAAACAACACCACGTATACGGCGCACATCAACAGCGTGAGCGCCGCCGCCTTGTCGGAGAGAACGGATCGCTTCGTAAAAAACGGCCCTTCCCAGGACAAGATCCAACTCGCGATGGCCGCGACCGGCATGACCCACAGCAGCAATTCCTTCAATCCGAATTGCATCCATTGCCGACCGGAGGCCTTGCCGTCTCTTCTCTTCGGCGCGACCAGCGCCATCCACGCCCACGGCGTACCTGCCAAGACCATCAGCGCCATGCCGAGAAACGGCAGGAGGTACATCTCAAGATCGCTCATGGCGAACATGGAATCAGATCCGCGTAAACGGACATCTCCGCGGCAGGATCGGATTTACTATTCGCACGACAGTGGGCGTCGGTCAGCTTGGGCGTCGGCCGTGGCCGCTATTTCTTCTTGGGCAGCTTCGGCGGGGCAGGGGACTCGTCGACCATTTTCACGGCGTTCTCAATCAGGATCTCGCCGGTTCGCTCGCCCAATGACGTCTGCGAGACATACTCGTAGCGCTTGAAGCTGTTGAAATCGACCTTGGTCAGAATGTAACCAAAGGCGTCGTTCGTCAGGCCGAACAGCAAATTGTTTTCGCCCTTCATCTGGCGCTTCAGGTAGAAGCCGATATTGGGAAGCGCCTCGCCCGGGATCGTCAGGATCTGGGCGTTGCCGATGTTGACCAAATTCATCCGGGTGGTGATCGACTTGTCGCTGTCGTTGTGCGGATACTTCAGCGGCGAACCCAGCATGATCGCCCACATCAAGCGCGAATCGACCGGGAACTTGACTTCCTTCGCCTGGCAGACAATTGCGGGATCGGTCTGCGGCTCCGCGTCTTTGACGATGCGCTGCGCTTCAGAAGCCATCAAGTGGCCGATCCGCAAGCATTCTTCCCAGGTGCGAGCGTCGTGCCACTTGGCGTGCACCGGATCGGATGGCTTATCCAAGATGCGGTTATCGGCGGTGATCATTCCCCCTTGCGCGCCATTCATGAACATGCCCATGCCGCCGTTGTCGGCTTCGAGCTTATCGCAGAGCGGGCCGACCAGATCAGGGCTGACCAGGCCGACGCCGTTGCCGAGGACTTCGGGATGGACGGCGTAGTTGACCAGCGTGCAGATCGTTTTGCCTTCGGGCGTGATCGCCTGAATGACGCTCATCCGCGGATCGTAAAGTTCCGGCGCGTAGTAGTTGTAAGCGATCTTGCCCTTGGCCTCGCCCGTTGCGATCTTCAAATGCGCTGGCTGCATGTTGTCGAGCGCCTGATTAATGGCGATCGCCGCCTGGTTGCAGACAAAGTCCATGTACTTCAAGTCGCCCGAGGCCTTGCCGTCCAAACCTGGAAAACCGTAGCAATCAGGGGCGCTGTGCGTGTGTGTCGAGCCGATCAGGATGTTCTCCGCCGGAATGCGGGGAACCTGCTTATGAACGCGAGCGCAGAGGATCGAGGGGAACCCCAGTAGGTCCAACTGCACGACCGCAACTTTGGCGTCGCCCTGCTGTAGAACCATCGCTCTAGCCGTCAGGTCGCCTTGTTTGGCGGTTGCAGGCCTGCCTGCGCCAATGCCTCCCGAGACCGGCAGCAGCGGATCAGGCGTGATGATCGACTTGCCAACGCCCACCTTCAGTTCGGCGTGGGCGATGGAAGTCAAAGAACAGGCGAGTACAAAAAGCGTCAGCGATAGATATCGGAGCATGGGAGTTCTTCGGGGTGAGTATGAATCTGGGCCACAGCGCAAACCGCCAGGAGGGGTGGCCACGATTATACCTGCCGCCGCGCACGATCTCCACGCCTACCGAATCGGGACGTTGGCGTCATTTTGGCGGTGGATCGACGCCGCCCAACCCGCCGGTATCTGCTGAGAACTGGGAGTTTCCGCGCCAGACGCTCATTTCCGGAAACAGCAACTTGGCCCTCTGAAACTCCTCCTCCGTAAATTCCGCCTCAGGCATGGTCATGATGTTGAGCTGGTGGAGTTCCACGGCCCCAAGAATTCTCCAGACGAAAGGTGTCCGCCGCGTTGGTTTGCCCCAACCCAACATGTCTGCATTTCGTTCCCTCAAGATCGATAGCATTTGCGCCCGATCGCGCACGCGCTGCACATTCCAGCCAAGCCAACTTGCTAGTACTCCGATAGCCGCAACCGCAACGAACATTGTCCGCAAAGTGAAACGCAACCACTGGCGTCTTGGCATGCGCTCTCGCATACGGTTGATCGTACCCACGAACGCGTCCAAAAGCAGCGGCAACTCATCCGCCGTACGAGGGTCTCGCGCGCATCTTGTCAGGGCGGAGGGGCGCGCGTAGCATTCCATACCCACCTAAGAGCCCGCCACTTTTACGTCCCATCTCGGCTGGGCTCTCGTGCGTTGAAATCGCGGAGGTTTACCATGCCGAATCGTTTTGACTTTGATAATCCGTGGACTCAGCCACTGGCTCATTCAGATGAAGCTGCGCGTCCTGGCGCCGCGCACAATCCGCAGCACGCCGTAAACGATGGCGAATTGTTGGACGCCTACTCGCAGGCCGTGACGGGCGCCGCGGAGAGAGTCAGCCCTGCGGTTGTCAAAATCGAAGTGCGTCACGGAGGTCGCCGAGCGCCAGGCGCCCCGAACGGACCTGCCTCGGGCACTGGTTCCGGATTTGTGATCTCGCCGGACGGATTGATCGTGACTAATAGCCACGTGGTGCATAACGCGGATAACATTCGCGTGATGCTATCGGACGGCCAGCGGCTTTCGGCGGATCTCGTCGGCGATGATCCGGATAGCGATCTGGCCGTGATCCGGGCGCACGCCTCGGAATTACCGATTGTGGCGCTGGGGGACTCGCGGGCGATCCGCGTGGGCCAATTGGCGATTGCCATCGGTAATCCATTGGGTTTTAGTTGCTCGGTCACCGCTGGCGTCGTCAGCGCGCTGGGACGGTCGCTCCGCGCCGGCAGCGGCCGACTGATGGACGACATCATTCAGACCGACGCTTCCCTGAATCCGGGTAACTCAGGCGGGCCACTGGTGAACTCGCGCGGCGAGGTGATCGGCGTTAATACGGCAATGATCCAGCCGGCCCAGGGGATTTGTTTTGCGATCGCGGTGAACACCGCCCGATTGGTGACGTCGCAACTGATTGGCTTTGGCCGCGTGCGCCGGAGCGTGATTGGCGTGGCGGGTCAGAACGTGCCGCTGCCGGGCGACCTTGCCCGTCGGTACGATATCCTGGCCGATTCGGCCGTGCTCATAATGGGGGTCGAAGCCGGTAGTCCCGCCGCCAAGGCCGGCCTGCGCGAGGGAGACCTGCTGTACGAATTCGCGGGACGTTCGATCACCAGCATCGATGACCTGCACTCGGTGCTGACCGAACAGCGTATTGGTATACCGTGCGAAGTGTCGGCGATCCGCGACGGCGACCACCGCGAATTCCGCGTCACCCCGGCCGAAAAAACCTGAACCGCGGTTGGGAGGCGAACTTTGGTAGCGTCCGAGCCTGCGCCGCCCCTGCTGCCGGCTATCGATTGCGTGGGTTCTACCCTGCGCCGCCAGCGGGTAAGATCATCGACTGCTTGGAGGAAAAAGCACGATGACTATGACGCCCCCCGCGGCTTCCGCTGCGCCCTACTCGCCGCCACTTGGTTCCACGAAGGACGCAATCGATACTCCAGCGCTCTGCCTGGATCTCGATGCGCTGGAATCGAATATAGAATCGATCATGGCCAGCTGCCGGGCGCACGGCGTCGCCTGGCGTCCGCACGCTAAGGGACACAAGGCCCCGGCCATCGCCAGGTTGCAACTTGCCGCGGGCGCGCTGGGCGTAACCGTGGCCAAGCTGGGCGAGGCCGAAGTCATGGCCGCCGCCGGCGTCCGCGATATTCTGATCGCCAATATGATCGTCGGTCCGCTCAAGGTGGCTCGGCTGGTGGAACTCTGCCGCGTGGCGGACCCGATCGTCTGCGTCGATCATCTCGATCAGATTGAGCCTCTATCAGCCGCCATGCAGCAGGCCGGCCTGACGCTGCGCGTGATTATCGAAGTCGATATCGGTCTGCGCCGCGTTGGCGTGCCCGTCGGTGAAGCGACACTGGCGCTCGCGCGCGAGATCTTGCGCCGGCCGGGCCTGCGCTTTGCCGGCATCATGGGCTATGAGGGGCATCTGCTGACCGTGCCGAACCTGGACGAAAAAGCCGGCAAGATCTGGGACGCGCTGTCCGAGTTGACGGCTACAGCAGATTTACTGCGGCAGAATGACATTCCGTGCGAGATTGTCTCCTGCGCCGGCACGGGCTCCTACATGTACGCCGTGCAGCAACCGGGCGTCAGCGAAATCCAGGCGGGCGGCGCGATCTTCATGGACGTCTATTATCGCACGCGCTGCCAGGTGCCAGACCTTCGCTACGCGTTGACCGTGTTGACGACGATCATCAGCCGGCCCACGTCCGAGCGCGCCATCATTGACTCCGGCCGTAAGACATTGAGCATGGAGTTGCAAATGCCTGAGGTGGCGGGCCGCGAAGACATCCGCGTGATGGGCCTGAACGCCGAACACGGCATTTTGGAACTGGCGACTAGTGCGCAAAATCTGAAGATCGGCGACCGCCTGGAACTTGTTCCCGGTTACGGCGACCTGACGTGTGTCATGCACGACAATCTCTATGGCTTCCGCAAAGGCCGGCTGGAAGTCATCTGGCCCATCGCAGCGCGCGGCAAGTTGCAGTAAGCCGCCCGCCGTTTGCTAGTCTGACGACACTTCCGGCCGCGGAATTGGCAGGATAATTCCGAATGGGATCGCCTGTTCCTCATCGATCGGAGGGCCAGCATGACCTGGCGGACTGGAATCGCTCCGCGAAAAGACGCTATACGTTCGCTTTGCGTTGGGATCGCGTGTTCCGCCCAGTGGTGATGGCAACAGATTCGCGCCGGGAGACCAGAGGAATGGCGTTCCAGGAGGAACGGTTCGATTGCCGCCTCTGAGTCTCTCTGGAACGCCTTCTCCAAAATAGCGATACTCCTCGCCGGTGTAGTAATCTTGAGGCAGTTCCGCGAAATACGGACCGACGAGCTGATCGAGGGACTCCGGCAAAGCGCCATGTTCGATCTGCCAGGCGACCAGCGCCAGCGTGATCTGACTCGCGCCCAGCGTGGTGGGCTTTTGCAGGCGCCATTCTTCACGTTCGTTCTTAAACAATCCCATCGACAGAGAATCAAGAATTCGCGTCGAACGGAGCCATTCGGCGGAAGCCTGGCGGCTCTTTCTGCGTGGAGCGATCAGACGATCCGCTATCGACTCACCGGCGGATAATGGCGCGGCAAGCGCTTGCTCATCTTGTAAGGCAGTTGCGGTAAGCAGACTCAAAACGCGGCGAGCTCGAAGTAATTCCCACGGCATCACGCGCAACGCCCACAGTTCTACTTTTTTCTCGTCCAGAATGAACGGAATGAGTTCCCCCTGGAGGGACACGGTCGGTTCGGGCGTGAGAAGAATGAGTTCCCCCTGGAGGGACACGGTCGGTTCGGGCGCGAGAAGATTGGCCAGAACCTGATACCTTTCCTTGATCGCTCCTCCGGGTGGCGGTATCGATTCTGCCCAGACGCCTATCGCAGCAATGGCACGGCGGATGCGGTCGGGTGTTTGCTCTGGCGCGGCACTCCATTTGATTACCTGTCCCAGGAAGTCAAGGTCGTAACGACTCCAAAACTGGGGCGACAAGCAATGCGATTCGACGTGCACTCTCATCCGCAGCGCCGCCAGCATCCTGGCCAAGCCAATGTCTAATTCGCCGCGGCGAGTGTGTAAGATGCCATCCCAAAACATTAGTTGCATCCCATCTCCGACACGAACGTATTGACCTCCGTGGAAAAGAAATGAAAACGGAAAGACGCAGTGGGCTCTTTCACTCGCCTCAATGAAGAGCGCAAGCGCGGCCTGATTCTCTTCAATCCAAAGCTGCCGCAGGCCCAACTCGAGTTCAAACCGTTCAGTTTCATCCGTTTCGGTTCAGTGATCGCCGTTTTCCTTCAAACGCTGATTGCGCCATGTCTGAAGATTGGTGTTGTCAAACGGAACCAACAACTCGCCTGCCCTGACGTAGATCTTCGCCGTCTCCAGGGCCGCGGGCGTCACCTCGGCCTCGTACGCCGACACCGAGAAGCCGGGCCCTTCGACTGGCACGTTTATCACCCGGCAAACGGCCAGTAGCGCGACCGCGGCCGCAACCGGCAGCAGCACCGAACATGCCGCTCTCAGCCGGGCGCGGAAACCGTTTCGTTCGACAATCCAGCCCGTCACTCGAAGCCAGGTGACGAACAGTGCAATGAACACGATTGGCGCCGTCCCCAACATCCAATTCACGCCGATCGCCTCCATCAAACCAGCGGAGGAGTAAAACGCGAGCATGAGCCCAAGGCTCGTGATGGCAGCCAGCACGCCACTGCGAATGAAGAGCGAGCAAACTTGCCCTGCGGAGTAAGCTAGGAGCATGAACAGCACGAAGCACAGCCAGCCTGGCAATTGCCCCAGTCCCCCGAAATAGTACGGTTGATTCTGCGTGCGCCACTCAAGGCATCTTGTCAGCCAGGCCCGGTCCCAGTGGAACGCCACGCTGCCCCAGATCGGGACAAGGAACGCCAACCAGAGGCCGATCACCGCGAGCCAACTAATCTGCCGGCTGAACCATACCAACCGTGGACTCACAGGTCGTTCCGCCAGAAAGCGAAACCGCTGCGCCCGTTGATCTCCCCAAAATACGAGCGATCCCATGACTGCAACGACGATCGATAAAATGACCATCGACAAACCCACCTGATCCTCAGGCGTCTCGTACCAGTAGTTCGACGCCAACAGCGACAAGAGTAACGTGGCAAAACCAATCGTTAAGGTCATCGCCGCGCCAGATGTCCGAAATCCCTGCCAAACCAAGTGACCGAGCACTACTGAGCGCGAAGGGTGATGAACTCTTAACTCGAATTCGCGCGCGTTATCAAGAGATTCTCCCGAAGGGCTCCAGAACGCAGCCCAGGTCTCAATCGGCGGCAGATTCAACCACCGCCGCCCCAACCACACATCTGCGGCAATCGCGATCGCAAGTAAACCCAAGCGGTAATGAAACGACTTGCCATAGGGCGCCATTTCTGTCAGCAGATACGCGTCTGGCGCTACGATCTTGGTGGATAGTTGAATTACCAGCGAAGCACTCGCGGCTCCCAGGCAGGCGGCCACCAACGTGCCACGCGTCAGCATCGAGAAGAGCAGTCCCCAAGCCAGCAATTCAAAAGGAATCAGGCCCATTCCGGTCATCAACTCAGAGAAGGGACCGAGATCCACGCTTTTCAACCGGCCGAACATCACGATCAACGTGGTCGAGGCCATCAGGAATAGAGTCAAGGTGAAGGTCGCCAGGAGCGCGATCGACGACTTCGGGGCAAAGAGCTGCCAGGCCGTAACGGGTAGGATCCGCAGACATTCATCGGTTCCTTCCTCGCGCTCGACGGCGAATAGAATCGCACTGGCGCCCAACGCAAACAGGGCCGCGACCAGCAGCGCTGCGTTGTAGAGCCACATTGACTCGACATAGATCGCTGCCGGTAGCAATGCACCGGCTGCTACCCAGAGCGATTGGCAGATGATTGTCAGGCCGGCGACCAGGAGCCATAGTCCGCGCAACGCCCGATACTCTTTCCAGGCAACGCGTCGAAAGAGTTCAACGTTCATGGGATGCCGCCTCGCTTGCGAGCGTGAGTTCAGGGGACGTTTCGCTGCCGCTGGACGAACGCATGTACGCGACGAAGATTTCTTCCAGCGTTGGACGGCGGACATCAATATCGCGCACTGTAGGCGACGAACGGAGCGCCGAGATTTGCTCATCGCTGATGCCCCGGGCCAAGACCTGCCACTGGCGCGTCTTACGCCGCTCGCGGAGGATCTCGCCGGTCACACGCGGCATGGCCACGCCATCGTCCAGCGTGAAGAGCAGGGCGCGAACGTTGTCTTTCAGCTCGTCCAGGCTTTCGACCAGCACGAGTTTTCCTTCGTGTAGCACGGCCACGTAATCCGCCACGCGCTCGACTTCGTGAATCTGATGGCTCGATAGCAGCACCGTGCGACCGGCCGCTGCCAGATCGACCATGCTCTCCAGATACTCTCGTCGCACGAGCGTGTCGAGCCCGGATGTCGGCTCATCGAGCAACAACACGTCGGGCCGATGGGCCAAGGAGAGCGAGAGGGCAACCTTGGAGCGAGTTCCCTTCGAGAGCGCTTTGATCTTGCGCCGTGGCGGAACGCCAAAGTCGGAAATCAACTGCTCATAATGTTTTTGAAAGTCGCCACCATAGAAACCAGCGGTGAACCAGCCGATTTCTGCGACTGTCATCCAGTCATAGAGCATCGGCCGCTCTGAGACATAACCCACGCGCCGCAGAATATCGAGCCGGCGCGTGTGGCTGTTCATCCCCATGACTTCGGCGACGCCGGAATCGGGCTCCAGCAACCCCAGCAGGATGCGGATGGCCGTGGTCTTACCAGCGCCGTTTTCGCCCAGTAGCGCAAAGACGCAACCGGCAGGAACTTCCAAAGAGACGTTATCGAGCGCCAGGTGTTGATCGTAACGCTTGGTCACATTGGCCAGACGAATCGCGGAGGGCATGCTCAGGATTCCTGTTGTTCGATGGCTTTCAGTTCGGAGTCAATCAGCTTGGAAATCTCGGCGACTGTCATCTGGCTTTGCCGTGCTTCGGTCAGCACTTGGCGAAATCGCAAACGGATGATCTCCACGGTTTCGCGACGGCAGCAGGCCCGCGCTCCGGTGGCAACCTCCAGTCCCGTGCCGCGCACCGTGGCCAGCACGCCATCCGTCTGCAATTGACGATACGCGCGCGCCACGGTGTTGGGATTCACGGCCAACTCGCGGGCCAACTCGCGGACCGAAGGAACGAATTCGCCCACTTTGACGGCGTCTCGGGCGACGGCGAATTTCACCTGCCGCACGATCTGCTCGTAGATAGCGACGCCATTGGCAGGATCGATGGAAAAAAACATACGAGTCACCAAACACGGACGCTAAAGGTCGCAACGCTGATGTTCCGAATGGCCATCGCCAGGCGAGTCTACTCGGGGCCTTACGCTCCTCGTTCTCTCGCCATTCGCGCAGAAATCGTGGATTGCCAATCAGTACTATCGTAGTAGTACAGTAGCCAATCATGCGTGTCAAGAAGATTTTGACACGCGGCGGAACAACTTCAGAATTGCTCCGCGATGAACTTAGATGCTGCCCAGCGCGAGGCGCCAACGCAAACGCCCGGTTCGTCGAAGTTCGACGAACCGGGCGCTGTGGGTCTCCGGCTTGCTTTTGACTGCAAGTCGGTACGGCAAGTTTGTTGGACTAGCGAGCGGATTGACGCCAGTCGTTATTCGTCGCGGCGACAGGGCGAACCTGGGCCGGGGCGGCGTACGGACGATACGCGCCGGTCGTTGGACGAGCGGCGGTCCGCGCGTCGATTTCCGTATTGGCTCGCGGCGGCGCCATCGTGGCGGCCGGAGCGGCCTTGTACTGCAACATGGGATCTTCCGGAACCGGCTTCAGGTGAACGTCCGGCGAATTCGTTGGCGGATTGTTGGGATCATACTGCGGCGCGTCCGAAGGCGACGGAGCGGATTGCAGCGCTGGAGCTGGCATCGCCGGAGCAGCCGCTGCGGGCGCCGAGTAAACTGCCGGAGCAGCCGAGCCACAGCAAGCCGGGGCGGGGGCCGGAGCCGGTGCGTACTGTACGACCTGCGGAGCGTACTGCACTACCTGCGGGGCGTATTGAACGACTTGTGGAGCCGGGGCGTACTGCACGACTTGTGGAGCGACATAGCCGGCCGAGTAGACCGGGCGGTACGTGGTGTAAGGCACGTACTGCGTCTGCTGCACCATGGTCGTCACCGGACGCATTGCCGTGACCGTGTTGCCACAAGGACCGCAAGCGGCGACTGGTTGATATGACGTGACCGGAGTGTTGACCACCACGGGGCGATACGCGGTTTGCGGAACGTAGTTCACCGTGGCCGGCGCGCACGTATTGCAAGGATTGTAATTCGCCACGACTGGAGGAGCGACTGGCGCTGGAATGTACGCCGGAGCGGGAGCGTAAGCCGCGGCAGGCGTGCCGCAACCACGGCACCAGTGGAAGATCGCTTTGCTCTCAGGGGGCGAGACTAGCATCGAACCGGCGAAAGCCGACGCCATGAACGCGTAACGCAGTGTGGTGTGGGTCATATTTCTCATCTCCGAAAACGCTCGATTGGACCGCATCTATCGGTTAGACGGGCGGGCGAGCGAACTGTCAAGCACCTGGTGGTGTGAATGCACTATTTGGCTGCGCTTTTCTGCTAGCAAAACCTTATCGCCCGCGTGAGCTGTGACGAATAGGCGAACTATGACGGACTGCGTAGCCTGAAAACCTCATAAAAGCAGGGCACAAATGACAAATCCATAACGTCGCGAACCGAATCTGTTGTCCTACGTGATGAAGTGGCAGACGGATCGATGAACTTTCGACCTGCCACGCAGCTTCATCTTAGGCAACCACAGAACACTAGTTCATAATCCGCGACAGGGCGCGGCAATTACTTGAGCCGCCTCATTTCGTGTGTCGTTGCTCGTACAAGTCATACAACTCGAACAATGCCTCGCGGAGGTCCTGACCGTGGGCCGCCAGCGCCCGGTCTAAATCCGATTGGTTAACGACGTCCCCGTCCGGACACAGTCGGGCCAGCACCGCCGAGGCCGTTCGCCGGTCGACACGGGTCTCAAATAACGCCGGCAAACCGGCCCCCGAATGTGCTGTGACCAACAACCCGCTGCGCCGCTTGCGACAAAAACGCCGCAAAAGATAGCGGTTCCAAATCCAGAGTTGCTCGTACCCGTCGACAATCAGAACAGTTTGCGAGTCGATGCCCGCAATCGCGGCGTTATGCGCGCGAAGCGTGCGCTCGCCGTCATGCAACGTGATCTGCACAACTCGCCTGTTCGCGCGGCACAATTCCGGCGTAAGCGACGCCAACAGCGTCGACTTGCCGCTCCCGTGAGGCCCGATGATCTCGCCCCACCATTCCTGCTGCGCCAGTCGGGCCACAAGCTGCGAGGCATTCACATCCGCAGGGAATAAAAAAGGGAGGGCGCCGGGCTGGATGAACCGCGTGGAAAAGGGATTGGTGCGCGGTAAGGTTTCGGCGGGGCGCCATTTATCTGCCGCGCTCATGGCAAGATGGCCCGCGCGGGCGGCACTTCGCCCAATTGAAAGAGACGTTCTTCAACGGTTTGCCTGCCGCGCGCCATGAAGACGCGCAGCCGCACGCACCAGCGGATTTTTACCAGCACCCCTTCATAACTCAGCGGCGAATTGGGAAGGACTGTCGAAAAAACGCGCGGCTGCCGAAAATCGAGCCCCATGCGATCATCGTGCGAAACGCGATCGAAATAATGGACCGCGATATCCTCGTCCCCCTTGCCTTCGGTATGCCACAGGACCGAGACTTCGACCGCGTGCGTTTCGGAACCCTCGGGCGCATCGATATGATACTGACCTGAGAGCGTCTCGCCCGGCTGGTAAATGCGACGCGAATCATGCAGCGTAAGCGTGACTAAGGGAGCGTTCATGCGGTGCTCCCCGACGCCAACGCAGGCCAAACCACGAGCGGAAAACCTCGCTCGAAATCGGGCCATCGCTTGACCACGCCATGCACCACGATCTTCCACTCCACACGGTTGTGACTTGCCGAGAACGAATGCATCGCCGAAGAGGGAGCCTGCAACCGCGCGCGGGCCTCGAACGGCAAGCCGTGGTGAATCTCAAAGTTCTGCTGCGAGATCAATAGCTGTTCGTACACGCGTCGGACCGTTGTGCGCGTGTTCGTCCCCTGGTGAAACGTCGCTACTTCCTCGCAGACGAGTCGGACTTCGAGCGACTCGACGCGCAGCCTGCCAGTTTGCGACATCGCTAGTTCGTAGTCGCCACCGAGCGCCAGCGGATGGGCCGAAACCTCGACAATCGTCGGACCCACGCCACCGGCGATCAGGACCAATCGGCCAACGTACACGACGGCCCCGATGCCAACGACCAGGCAGGGCGTGACAAAAGCCACCAGCCACCAATCCGGTCTTCCATCGCGAAAATCTTGGATGACGCTCGTCAGAAAGAAGCCCAGCAAGCCATTCCAAAACAGGCAAAATGCGCCGGCCGCAAACAGCCGCCACTCCGCATTGGCCGGCGGCAAGCGATGCGCCAGTAGCGTGCCAGGGCTATCCCCTAGATCGTCCGGGTTAGGGACGAATGGAAATTGTTCGGACATTCCGCCGCGCGCGTGCGCTTGAAACAGGTCCATGCCGGACTGCCGTTGGGCTCCGGCCGATAACCGCTCGGTCGACTTATCCCAGGTCAGCACGACAAAGACCAATCCGCCGCCACCGATCATGATAAACGCAACTGGCAGTAGCAGCATCAGCCACGCGCTCCAGGTATACGTCTGCTTGAGCACGATCGTTTCCGGCTGGCGAGGATCGTACCAGGCGGCGTGATCGCTCTGCGGCGGAAACTTCGCGACGATCTCGTCGACATGCGCCCGGTCCCACTGCTGATGGCCGCGCGAGGGAACCTTGACAATTTCATAGTCCGACCAGGCCACGAGAGGTGGGGCGTCCGGACGGGTGGCAAGATGATATTCAAGCTCAATCCGCGGCGAGAACTTGTCGTCTTCCCACTCCACGATTTCAGTCGATACGACCCGCGCAGAGGTCTTGATAAAGCGGTGATGGACACGCCACTCCGGAATGGCGAATTCCACCAGGATGTAGACCAGCGGAATAATTCCCGCCAGCAGGCAAGCGGCCGAAAAGGCGCCCAGAACGGCACGGCCTAGCTGGTTGGAGCCGGTCCGCCGATCGCCGCGTTTCTTACCGTAGAACCGGATGGACCGCGCCAACTGCATTGCTCCCTGGACTTTGTCCTGTCGCCCTCTGAAAGCGTATCATGCGAGGCGACCTCTAACACTATAATCAAACCGTGCTTCGCCCGACCGACGCCTACCAGGAGTCGCGCGCTCAACCGAGGACTACCACTTGATTCCGCATCGCCCATCGCGCCTAGCGGCCGCCAATTTCGGACGTGGTCCGTTCCGCCGCGCTCCATCAAAGAATCGTGCCGTCGTGTGCGTGACGCATTGTAGCCTGGGAACCTTAGTCTGTGGTCTTGCCCTGGTTTCGACGATTGTCTCTGCCCAGCCGCCAAAATCCGCAGCCACAAAGCCGGCAGCCACCGAGTCAGCCGCGCCAATCGATTGGCCACAATGGCGCGGACCGGCGGGCCGATCAGCGCTGGCGACGACTCAATTAGCCAACCCCTGGCCTGCCGGACCGTTGACGCGCGCCTGGCGAGCGCCCTTGGCGATCGGTTGGTCGAGTCCCGTGGTGGCCGACGGGCGAGTCTTCATTACGGACCGCAGCGGGGCAAAAGAGCGCACGCTGTCCTTTGACGCCACCACGGGCAAGCCGCTCTGGAAGCGGGAAACCGACGTCGATTTCGATCCGCACCCAGTCGGTCGCCGCCACGGCAGTGGGCCCAAGGCGACGCCGCTAGTCGATGGCGATCGCGTTTACAGTGTCGGCATCGCCGGCCGACTAGCCTGCCTGAACGTCAAGACGGGCCAGGTTATCTGGGAGATCAATTATCCAGAGCAGTTTGGCGCGCGAGGACCGCTGGCTGACGGTCGCGCTGTAGTCAACGGAACGGAAAACGTGATTGTGCCCGTTGGCAAAGGCGTCGGCGCCCCCGTTCCGCTCTTCGGCTATACCGGCAGCCCCACGCTCAGGGGCAAACTATTGATTACGCCAGTTGGTGGCCAACGCGCTGGCACGATCATGGCGTTTGACAAATTGACAGGCGCTGTCGTCTGGAAGTCTCTCTCGGAAAATGTTTCGTACTCGTCACCCGTCATCGCCGAAATCGATGGAACGCAGCAAGTGGTCGTGATGACCGGGCCGCGCGTCGTTGGACTGGCCGTGGCCGATGGCAAGTTACTTTGGAGCCATCCGTTTCAGATTTCGTACGACGAGAGCATCGCCACGCCGGCCGTGGCTGGGAATCTGGTGATGATCACGGCGACCGGTAAGCCGCTCACGGCGCTCCGGATCCGTCACGAAGGCGCCACCTGGAAGAAAGAAATCGCTTGGGAAAATGAAATGCTCTCGAGCTACTTGTCGTCGATGGTAGTCGACAGAGAGCATGTCTATGGCATGAACGACGGCGGCGAGTTTTCCTGTTTGCGATTGAGCGATGGCAAGACGCTGTGGACCGGCGGGACGCACGGTTACTATTGCTCGCCCATTCTGGCCGGCGAACGATTGTTTTGCCTGAATGAAAAAGGGAGCCTGGCCGTGCTGGCCGCAAATCCTGCGGAATACAAGGAGTTGGGCCTCAGTCAACTGGTGAAGGCCGAGAGTTGGACCATGCCGGCCGTGGTCGGCAGCAGGCTTTACATTCGCAGCAGCGAAGGACTGGATTGCTACGAAACGCGCCCATAGCGACGGCGCGATGCGTAAATGCGGAGTTTAAATATGCTGGCCGAAATGGCGGCAGAGAATAGATCGCCAGGCTGCGCCAGCGCTACAAGTTGAGCGATGGCGCAGCCGAGCGCGATCCATTGGGCAGACTGCTAAACGGCCACGGCCTGTCGGCGTGCGCGGCGGAAGCCGATGCTTTCCAGCGCCTTGTAGACTTCGTCGAGCGTCTTCTCACCGAAGTTCGAGATGCTCAACAAGTCATCTCGCGTGCATTGCAATAGATCGTGCACGGTGAAGATGCCCCGCTCCTCCAGACAATTGGTGGTCCGCACCGAGAGTCCGATCTCGGCCGTGCTCATCTCCAGGCGCTCGCTGATCTCGCGGGCCTGCTCGTCGACTGCGCTGAGTGGAATGCGCGTCATGCTTTTCCTTCCGTGGAATAGGTTGTCAACTCTCGCCGACGCACGTGGAACATCCGCCGGCGTTCACTCGCCACAGCGTGAGGCGAGTGACTTCATCACAACGGTGGCGAGTATACAGAGTCGTACCGATTTTGGACTACCCTCCGCGCCTTTTTTCTGCCATTAATTTTCGCCACACACGCTAGCAGGCAAATGCTAGCACGCGACATGCGCGAGAGTTTGAACACGTAATACGAAGCCACTTCTGACGTCGCCGCGCGCGACGACATGTGTTGCGCGTCGTCACGAATTGTTGCTCGTTACGAATCGCGCACGCGGCGAATTGCGCTGCGCGACGTGCTGTCCTTCAACGTGGTGGAGCGCGCTGCACGGTGTGCGACGCTTCTCCTCACTTGCCCTGGCGTTCAAGCGCAATGTTGCGGCGATCCGCCCTTCGCGACCGCCAAAACTGCTTGAATCGCGGGCATTTTGCATGGTCGGTTGCTCAGCCGCGGCGGCCTCGTAGACTTAATGCAGGCGGCGCATTTACAGACTCCGCCGCTCCCACACATTCCGACTGCCAGACTAGAGGATCGCTTGAACGACTTGTTTCATGGACTGACCGAGGCCCAACGCGAGGCGGTGGAGCACCTGGAAGGGCCGCTGCTGATCTTGGCCGGCCCTGGTAGCGGCAAGACTCGCGTCGTGACGCATCGCATCGCCAATCTACTGGCCCACGGTGTCCCCTCGTATCAGATACTGGCGCTGACGTTCACCAACAAGGCTGCGGAAGAAATGCGCAGCCGGTTGGAAATGCTCGCGCCCGGGCAGCACGTGAGACTCAATACCTTCCACCGCTTTTGCGCTCGGCTACTCCGCGAGTACGCTCCGCAGGTCGGCTTGCGCGAGAATTTCACGATCTACGACACTAGCGACAGTCGCCAGGCGCTCCGCCGCGTGATCAACGAATTGAATATTGATTCCACGCACTACACGCCGGAGCAGATTGCCAGCGTCCTGAGCAAGGCCAAAAACAACCTGGTCACCGCCGAGCAATTCCAGCCGCGGACAGGGAGCCCGCTGCAAAGCATTGTCGCCCGCGTCTATCCGGCGTATCAGCAGCGGCTGCTGAACTCGAGCGCCGTCGATTTCGACGACTTGCTACTCCACGTGGCAGTGCTGCTGCGAGATAATCCGGAGATCCGCAGCGAGCTCGACCTGCGATATCGCTACATCATGGTCGACGAGTACCAAGACACCAATCGGGCTCAATATCAAATCATTCGCGCACTGAGCGTCGAAAACCCCAACCTGGCGGCGACCGGCGACCCGGATCAATCGATCTACGGCTGGCGCGGCGCAGATATCAACAACATTCTGGACTTTGAACGAGATTTCCCGAGCGTCCACACCGTCAAGCTTGAGCAGAACTATCGCAGTAGCCAGCGCATCCTGAGCGTCGCCGCGCATCTGATCGCCTATAACCAAAAGCGCAAGGCCAAGGCACTCTTTACGGAGAACGATCTAGGGCAGCCCGTTCGGTTTGTCAGCTATTCGAACCAGCAGACCGAGGCGGAGAGCATCGCGCTGCGGATCGCGGACGAAGTTCGCGCCGGCCGGCGCAGGCCGCGCGATTACGCCGTGTTCTATCGCACCAATGCCCTCTCACGCGAGCTGGAGCACGCATTTCGGGCGCATGGCGTGCCGTTCCAGATCGTCAACGGCCTGGAGTTTTATCAGCGCAAGGAAATCAAGGACGTGCTGGCGTACCTGACGTTGATCAACAACCCGCGCGATGATGTCGCCCTGCTGCGCGTGATCAATACGCCGGTCCGCGGCATCGGGCGGACAACCATCGAGCGTCTGGCCAGGCACGCGGCCGGTCGTGGGCTCACGCTCTTGGAAGCCGCGCGCGAGAGCGGCCTGGTCGAAGACTTACCAAAGAAAACCGCGATTACCGTCGCGAAATTTGTCGCCATGTTCGACCGGCTGAACGCTATTTCCATGGGGCCCGTCGAGGAAATCCTGGGACACGTGCTGACCGAAACCGAGTATCGCGAGCGCCTGCGTGAGTCCGAGACCGAGGAAGACCAAGAGCGGCTGGCGAATATCGAAGAATTGCTGACCGCCGCGCGCCAGTTCGACGAGCGGCATGCCGGCGACGCCCACCTGGAAGAATTCCTGGAAGAGACCAGCCTCACCGGCGACACCGACGCCTGGGATGACAGAGCGGACAGGGTCACGCTAATGACGCTACATGGCTCCAAGGGCTTGGAGTTTCCGGTCGTGCATGTGATTGCGCTCGAACAAGGTCTAATCCCGCACGAGCGGAGCCAGAACCAGCCGGACGAACTGGAAGAAGAACGCCGACTCCTCTTCGTCGGCCTGACGCGCGCAGAGGAAGAGCTCCATTTAAGCATGGCACAAATGCGAGAATTTCGCGGCCAGCGCAAGTTTACCGTACCCAGTTCGTTTCTGTTCGAATTGCCGCGCGAAGAGCTCGACATGGTCGAGCAGCGCTGGATGGACCCCATTGCCAGTGGGCCAACGGACGCGGGCTCCAGAACCGATGAAATCGCCGACGAATACCGTAGCGAGACGGATGCTGACATCAGCTTTGATCCGGCATCGTTCAGCGCGGCCGACTCAGCAGATGCAGATTCTGATCACGCGGACTCGCATCATGCTGATCCGCAACATTCTGACGACGCACACGACGCCCCGGTCGAATCTGATATTGAACCAATGCCCGCCCCACCGGCGGTCCGCCGGCCGATTGGCCCGGCCTGGCACGGCGCGCCCCTAAAAACTGCGGCCGATCTGATCGCCGGGCAGCCGCGCAGCCCCGGCGAGATCTCGCCCGACGCCTTCTACCAGGGCATGTTAATCAAACACCCCAGTTACGGCCTGGGCCGAATCGTTGCTCTCTCCGGCAACGGATCGAAACGGATGGCAACGGTTCAATTCGCCGCCGGCGCCGGCCAAAAGAAATTCGTGCTGGAACAAAGCAACCTGAGACCAGCACAAGCGACATGAGGCATGCCGTGACTGAACGCGTCCATCAGAACCCCAATCTGATCTTCTCCGTCGGCACGCAAGTGGTCACGCTTCGTGACGTCACGGCAGAAGGGGGCCGGATCATTCACCCGCGCGGATCTTTCGGCGTGGTTGTGCGGGCGCCGGGAGATCTGGACCATTCCTATCGCGTTCGATTTTTGGACGGTCTCGAAGAGCCGTTGCGCCGAGAGCAGTTGATGATGCTCGCGCAGTACAAAGAGGGAGAGATCGGCGACGCTCAGGTATCAGCCAACCAAAACGATCTATTCGCCCGCGTGATTTTTCGCTGCGTCATCGGATCCCGGGCTTACGGACTGGAAACGGACGAGTCCGACACGGACTACCGCGGGGTCTATTTGCCTCCGGCGAACCTCCACTGGTCACTCTACGGCGTGCCGAATCAGATCGATCGCGAAGAAACGCAGGAGCAGTACTGGGAACTCCAGCGGTTTCTGGTGCTGGCGCTGAAGGCGAACCCCAACGTGCTGGAGTGCCTCTATACTCCGTTGGTGGAACGCGTCACGCCGCTGGGAGAAGAGTTGCTAGGCATGCGGTCGTCGTTTTTGTCCCGGATGGTATTTCAAACATATAACGGCTACGTCCACTCGCAATTCAAGAAGATGCAGGCCGATATTCGCAATCAGGGCACCGTAAAATGGAAGCACGTCATGCACCTGATCCGGCTCTTGATTTCTGGGATTCACGTGTTGAAGGATGGGTATGTGCCAGTGCGAATGGACGAACATCGTGAGCAATTATTAGCAATCCGACGCGGCGACTTGCTATGGGAAGAGACCGAAAAGTGGCGACTGAGCCTCCACCAGAGTTTCGAGCAGGCATTTGAGCAGACTTGCCTGCCGGAGCGGCCTGACTACGAACGCGCGAATGCATTCTTAATCAAGGCGCGCCATGCCGCGCTGCGGTACGAGCTGCCATGACTTTTGATCCACGATTGCACCAGCAGGTCGCCCAACATCCCTACCCACTACTGTTCGCCACGATCAGCGGGGCGCACCTGTATGGATTTCCGTCGCCCGATTCTGACTTTGACCTGCGCGGCGTTCACCTGCTTCCTTTGAAGGAAGTCGTAGGGCTCTATCCGGGCCACGAAACGATTGAAAAGTCAGGCGTTTACGACGGACTGGAGATTGACCTCGTAACACACGACGCCAAGAAGTTCTTTTCGCTGTTGCTGAAAAAGAACGGCTACGTGCTAGAGCAGTTGCTCTCGCCACTTGTGCTTTTCACCACGCAGGAGCACGAGGAGCTCAAGGCGCTCGCGCCGGGCTGCATTACCAAATACCACGCGTATCACTACCTGGGCTTCGCGGCTACGCAATGGCGGCTTTTCCAGAAGGAGACTCCGCCGCGCGTTAAGCCGCTGCTTTATGTGTTCCGCGTACTATTGACCGGAATCCACCTGATGAGGACGGGCAAGGTCGAAGCAAACCTAGTCAGCCTAAACGAGACTGCCAAGCTCTCCTACGTAACTGATCTGATTGCGCGCAAAACTAGCGGCACAGAAAAAGGAACTCTCGACCAGGCCGACCTGATGTTCTTCGAGTGCGAATATCGGCGACTGACGGCGGAACTAGAACAAGCATTCGCCGACAGCACGCTGCCGGAGTCGTCCCGTTCAACAGCGGCGATCAACGACCTATTGGTGAGACTGCGCCTTGCGTCCGTGCGCGACGATACTTCGCGTTCCAATTAGCGGTTTGGCGCTAGGCGCCGGCGCCGTCGGGATTGCTTTGGCGCGGCAGGCACAGCTTTTGCCATTCTTTTCGGCTTATTTCAGTGGTCTTCCGAAGCAACGTGCAGCATCCACACGTCTCAGAGTTCAATCCAACAGCTTGCCAATTGCCTCTATCAGTTCTTCTTGCATCTCGCCTGAGTACCCGCCCAGGACGCTGCGCACGATTCCTTTCTGGTCAATGATGATCCAGGCAGGGCATCCGTTCCGTTTGTATAGTTTTTGCACGTGACCAGCCTGTAAGGTCGGATACGGAGTGTGCAGCTTTTCGACCGTGAACTTTGCATCGGCAATGTCCTTGTCGACATTCATGCCCAGGAACGTAACGGGCTTGCCACGAAAATGCTCGACTACAGCGTCCATCTGGGGTTGGACGCGGATACAGTAGTTACACTTGCGAAACCAGAAATCGAGCACCACCACCTGGCCTCGGTAATCCGCCAGCGCATGCGGCCTGCCGTCGATATCATTCGCGGTCCAGGCGGGCGACTCCTTGTCGACCAGGGCGGCCAGTTTCGCCATGTCCTCGCGTGAATACGACTCGAAGTCAGCCACCTGCTTGATTTGCCTCTCGGCGATTGATTTCGCCGCCGGAAACGTGAGCTTACCCGCCGCGACTTCGAGCAGATCGCTGCGCTCGCGAAATAGTAGGTCGATGCCTCCCGCCGCAGACTTGCGAACCGACATTGCGTGGTCGCGCGGTGAAACACGGCGGTAGGCCGCAAGCATCTCAAATAGCAGATCGGACTCGTCGCGAACCTTGGCGATCGCCTCGGCATCGAGCACGCTGTTTTTCTTGAGAGTGACGAACGTTTCGTCGCGCGCTTTGTAATCTTCCCACGTTCCCGTTTCGTGGTACTTTGCAATCGCCCCGCTCGCCGCGTCGAACTCCCATTGGAACTGCATTTCGCCAACAGAAACAATCTCGAGCGGACCGCGACAGGTCGCGCCAAACGCCGCCGAAAGGGCTGCCGCGTCCTTGACGCTATACTCCCAGCAAACGGCGGTGCGAGGCTCGACAAGCGTCCAGCGGCCGGCGGTCCATTCCGCTTCGCTCGGCAGCATTGGAAGCACGCGTCGCGGTGACATCCAGGCGGAGAGATAAGCAAACGTCGGGTTTAGGTCATACCGCCCGTCAGGATGTAGAGTCAACTTCGTCAAGTTGTGCTCATCCTTCATCGGGATCGATTCAATCACCAGGTCCCAAGTTCCATCATCGTTTACACCTGTAACCCAGATCGTGAAACTGGACAGCGATTCCTCAGGATCCTCTTCGCCGGTCCAGCCTTGGGTCTTCCCTTCGTATTCCAGTTTCTGCCCCAAGGAAAAGCGATACCGCGGCGGACCGGCCGAAACGTTCAGCGCGAATGCCGCAACCAAGGCGCTCGTCAGAAAGATGCTTGCGCCCCAGCGATTGAGAAACGCAACAATGTGACATCGACGCGCGGAAGAAGAAGACTCTCCAAGACGACGCATTTGAAGCCCCCCGGTGTGAAGAATGTCTTCTGATCGGAAGCGACGTCCTTATAACCTACACGGAACCTACAGAACGCCAAAAGAAAAAATTGCGGCGCTAACCGTAGCGAAATGAGCCCCAAAAGGACGCCCCGAACGTTGCGCGCGCAACAATCGATTTAACAATTCCACTGGCGCGCCGCATTCGCCGGCATCCGCAGGAGGTTAATTCGCCCGGTACTTCACGCGTCCGCCGACGATGACTGTTTCCGCCTTGCCTTTAAGCTTCCAGCCGCCGAAGGGGCTGTTGCTGCTTTTGGACGCAAAGCGCGAGGTGTCGACCGTCCACTCCATGTTGGGATCGATGATCGTCACGTCCGCCTCGGCGCCGATCGCCAGCGTTCCTTTTTGCAAGCCCAGCACGCGGGCAGGATTGATCGTCATTTTTTCGATCGCTTGCGGCCAGGTGAGATGGCCCGGCTCGATCAATTGCGTGACCACCAGCGCCAGCGCCGTCTCCAGGCCCACGATGCCAAAGGGCGCCTGATCCAGCTCTTGCGATTTTTTCTCGAGTGCGTGCGGCGCGTGGTCCGTACAGATTACGTCGATGGTCCCGTCAACCAGACCGGCGATGCAGGCGTCCACATCTTTGGCGCTGCGTAGAGGCGGACTCATCTTAAAGTTCGAATCGAACGAGCGGAGCGACTCATCCGTTAGCGTGAAGTGGTGAGGACAGACCTCGGTCGTCACGCCCACGCCACGCCGCTTAGCTCGGCGGATCAGTTCCACGCTGCCAGCGGACGAAACGTGCATAATGTGGATACGCCCGCCGGTCGTTTCGGCCAGCAGGATGTCACGGCTGGTCATGGCGTCTTCGGCCACGGCCGGCATGCCTGGCAGGCCGAGGAGCAGCGAGACCAGCCCCTCGTGCATCACGCCCCCCTGGGTCAGCTCGCGGACCTCGGCGTGGTTGAGAATCGGCCGGTTGAACATCGACGTGTATTCAAACGCGCGGCGCATCAGCTCGGCGTCATATACAGGAGAGCCATCGTCAGTGAAAGCCACGGCGCCTGCTTCGACAAGCTGGCCAATCTCGGCCAGTTCCTTCCCTTCGCGGTTCCGGCTGACGCACGCGACGACAAACACATTGCAGTTATCCGCCCGCGCCGCTTGGTGTTGGATGAACTCCACCTGGGCCTGCGTGTCGATTGGCGGCTCCGTGTTGGGCATACAGGCGATCGACGTAAAGCCACCCGCCAACGCCGCGGCCGTGCCGGTGGCGATCGTCTCGTCTTCTTCACGGCCAGGCTCGCGCAAGTGGACGTGAATATCCAAGAGACCGGGCGAGACTATCTTGCCGTGCGCGTCGATGATGACATTCTGCCCATTGCGAGCGACGTCATAGCCGACAATCCGGTTTCCCTCGATCAGCAGGTTGGTGACGCGGTCGAGGTTCTGGCTCGGGTCAATTACCCGGCCCCCTTCGATCAAGATTCGCGACATGCGTTTACACTCGGCTTGTTTCGAGGATGTTGTGCGTTGAAAGTAGTGTGCGCCGTCCGAACGAGAGTTACCGAATTCAGATCGTTGCAGTAGCGATCGCGCCCGCGCGAGCCACTCCGCATTACCCATTCCCGGCGGAGCGAAGTTTAGATCGTACCGCAGATCAGCCAGAGCACAGCCATGCGCACGGCCAGCCCATTGGTGACTTGTTCCAGAATGACCGAGTGGGGGCCATCGGCCACTTCGGCCGTCAGTTCCACGCCGCGATTGATCGGGCCGGGCGCCAAAATCAAAATATCGTCCTTCGCCTTCAGCAACCGTTGCCGGTTCATCGCGTACAGGTGCGCGTATTCGCGAACGGACGGAAAGGGCCGCGTCGATTGGCGCTCGAACTGAATCCGCAACAGGTTCAGGACATCGCAGCGCGGCAAGATATCGTCCAAGTTGTGCGAAACCTCCACTCCCATCTCCCGCCACAGCGGCGAGACCAAGGTGGACGGGCCACACAAGATGACATTGGCGCCAAGCTTCTTCAGGCCCCAGATGTTTGAACGCGCGGTACGGCTGTGGGCAATATCACCCACCAGCGCCACGGTCAGACCGGCGATCCGGCCCAAACGCTCGCGGATCGTCATGATGTCCAGCAGGCCCTGCGTTGGGTGTTCGTGCGGCCCATCGCCTGCGTTGATCACACTGCAGTCCAGATTTTGGGCCAGCAGTCGCGGCGTGCCGGGCGTGCGATGCCGCACCACCACCACGTCGACCCCCATGGCCTCGATATTCTTGGCTGTGTCGATAAAAGTTTCGCCCTTGGAGAGGCTACTTCCGCTTGAGGTAAAATCGACCGTGTCCGCTCCCAAACGCCGAGCGGCCAGTGAAAAACTGGTCCGGGTCCTGGTCGAGGGCTCAAAAAAGAGATTGGCCGAAACCCTGCCGGAGAGCGACGAGAGCTTTTGTTTGCAGCCCCCGGTGGCCTCTTTAAACGCCACCGCAGTATCGAGGATTTGCAGCAATTCCTCGGCGGAAAGCTCTTCCAGGGTCAATAGATGGCGACGTGTCCAGGTGGAGGAAGCGGCGCCCAGTCGACCGACCTCAATGCTCATCATATTCTTCCGCCGCTGGCTTCCAGGCCAGGCCTTTTTACGTGCTTCGTGCCAATCGAGCCCTGCGGATCGAATTCTAACAATGACTGCCTGCGCTGCAAGCAAGTTACAGGCTTTCCCTCCGATCGCCGAAGAGACTATAATCCCAGGGTACAGTTTGGACGGGCAGGGCTGACCGTAACCGTCGCTATCAGCTGGATACTTTACGTGTGGCTGACGTTCTAGCGGGCTCAACCAGGACGCGTGCTTCTATGAAGATGTTTTCTCGCAACGTTTTCGGCCGTTTTGCGTTGCCTTGTCTGGCTGCGTTGGTTGTTCTGACCGTCGCTAATTCCGCCATGGCCTGCCCAAGCTGCCAGGCAGCGCTCGCTAGCCAAGAGGGGGGCAATCGGGTCGTGCAGGGGTTCTTTTGGAGCATCCTGTTCATGATGTCGATGCCTTTCAGCATTCTCACCGCGCTCTCGACGTACTTTTACGTCCTGGTGCGCCGCTCCCGCCGCCAACAGGCTGAACTGGCGACCGTGCCGGTGGTAGCCAATCCGACGCCGATGCAGAACCGCGATTCGGCGCGCTAATTTCGCCCGACTGGCGAAGATTTTTTGTGGAAAGATTCAGTTGTGCTAATCCGCGCGCGGCTGCAGCGCGCAATAGCGCACAGAATCTTGCCGCCCTATTTCGCTTCCGGCGGAGGCGGGTCCGCAAAATGGTCCCACGCAATCCACAGCGCGCGGGCGTAGCGGAAAAACCAGAGCGGAAAGATTACACAGAAGGCGGCCATCGACCAGAGCAACACATCCGGATCGATCTTGTCCCAAGCAAAGAGGGAGAGGTAGCCGACTGTGACAAGGATCGCCGTAACTCCGTAATTAAAGTAGATCGAACCGAGGAAGTAGCCTGGCTCGCGTTCGTACTTCAGTCCACACTCGCTGCAACTCGTCGGCATGCGGATCCACGTCCTAAAAAGCCGCCCCTTTCCGCAGGTGGGGCAACGCAGTCGCAAAGTGCGTCCAAGGATTTTCCAGAAACTATTGGGCCGAGCCATACTCCTAATATCGCCGGAAAACTCGGCGGTCGATAGGGGGGCCCATTGCGTCCAGAGCAATGAATGTGTGAAGAGGGTGACCATTGAATGCCCGGAAACGCGGCCATTAACATGTGACCTCGGCTCGTTCGTCGCCTCGGCATCACTAGTGCGTCCGGAAATGCAAATGGGTCAGTGGCTTTCCTAGGTCATTGCGAGTCGCCAGCGACGTAAGATATTCTAGTCGCTCGACTACCGCCGTCTGGCGATTTGGGGACGTTCTGTCCCTCACATTTTATCGCCCCGGGCCAGTTTGGCAGGAGAATTCAGCGTGCAAGCCGTCGGCCGACTTTTACAGATTGTGGCGCTGGTGCTGCCGCTGCTTGCCATTTTGATGCAACTATCCGGCGGGCTCGACGTCAAACGAATGTTGGTAGCGGCCGTCGCGGCGCTCGCTCTCTTCTACATTGGCCGCATTGTCGAAGGTTATGGCCGGCGCTAAGGATACGGCGGACGGAAATGCTCTCGCCAGTCACGAATGCGTCCATCGAAATCCGGCGTTCTTGGCCACCGCGGCGCCAGGTGGCCAATTTGCGCCGTATTCCAGAGTTACGGGCCAGCTTATAATTAACCCGATGACCTGACGGCGCCAATGGGCGGGGGCGTTCGCGCCCCGGCCAAAGCGTCCTTCGGCTCTTGCGCGATTCGGGAACGCCGCGCAGAACTTGCCCTCTCCAGGCACAAGAGGCTTGTGCGAACGTGATCTTCGCTTGCGCGCGCAACACATTGCGATGGACGAGGTTCGCCTGGCTGGCGATCTGTCTGTCAGGCGCATCGTTCGTAATGCTCGCGTCAGTCCCCAACCCTTGCCACGGCCAGGTCCAGTTCGGCGCACCAAACACGCGGTTTGAGCTTTCGGACGCGATTGACGTCCCCGAAGTCGATACCGCCACCAAGGCACGGCTGGAGCAAGCCGCGGCCTTTGTCGCAGACCAGCAATGGGACGAAGCGATCGAAGCCTTGCTGCAGGTAATGGAAAATGACTCCGGCCGAGTGATCGCCGTCAGTGAGCGTCGCTATGCCAGCGTGCGAGATTACTGCCACTTGCGGCTGGCGGCATTGCCGAA
>Ga0105047_10000073_pt1 | contig 130854 bp, 124 predicted proteins | sample MAT04_FD_78384 | JGI IMG/M metagenome (GOLD analysis project Ga0105047, IMG submission 78384) | Freshwater microbial communities from Lake Fryxell liftoff mats and glacier meltwater in Antarctica - MAT-04 (megahit assembly) | ecosystem: Environmental > Aquatic > Freshwater > Ice > Liftoff...
CACCGGCACCGGCACCGGCACAAAAAACGCCGGACCGGCCAGAATTTCTTCAGTTGTTCTTCCACAATTTACCAATGCCCCAGGTACACAAGCCGAAAACGACGACCAACATCGTGACGGCTATGGCCTGATTGCCGAACAGATCCGTCAGGGTGATCTGACCCACGTTGGTGGGATCGTATAAGATGGGGACCAGTGTCTCGTGTAGCTGAACGAAAAGGGCTGCGCCGGCCAGTCCGCCAAGCAGGGCGAAGACCGCATCCATTCGCCCCTCACCGGCGGCAGCCCAGGTGGTGCCGGGCCAGTAGCCGGTCAGCCCACAACCTATGCCGAAGATCACTGCCGCCAATCCCGTGGCCACAATGCTGGTGGGCAGCGGCAGAACCCGCCCCACGCCGACCGACTGAAGCCCGAAGAGGCCCACGGCGGACAAGGCTACCGCCAGGAGCATAAAACGAGGAATATCTGCGTCCAGCAGGAATATCTGCGTCCAGTATCAGGTGCGATCGGGGTAATCGGTAATGACAATCGATCAAATGGGTGAGACTGCGTGGTTCAGGAAACATTCATGCGCCACGTGTACCAATTTCGTGAAGGTACTTATATCCACCCCCCTTGCGGGTGCTAGATGCAATATGCCAGGGGGGTGCGACTATACCCGTCTCAGAGCCTCTCTCAAGAATTAGATGGCCTCATAGGAGAATTTCTGGCCTCCGAGGGAAACCTCATACATCAGGCCGCCCATAGAATGCACGAAGGTAATCGTTCCTTTAAAGTATTTGGGGTCAGCCTGGACATCAGATTTTGGCCCGGCACTGGCACCGGCACTGACACCTGTGGTTCCACCCTGTGCTTCAGCTCCCACCGTTACAGCGATTGCCTGGACAGTAGCGTCGAATTCAAAATTGCCGCTGATGAATTCATCGTAGGCGCTTTTGTCTTTGAAGAAGATTATTTGACTGAATGCCTTACCGCCTGCCTGGAAGCCTATTGAACCCTCAATAACCGAAGATTTGCCGGTTACCATACCACCGCGATAAACCTGTCCCACCCCGTAGGAGCCACCGACTACAAAGCCGGCCTTGCCGATAGTTGGAAAGACCGCGTAGCCGTATGCGGTCTTGAAGTATTTTGCAGGGATGGGTGAATCCCGAAACACATTTATGGTGCTCGAATAGTCCTCCGCGGCAGCGGCAAAAGTCGATATCCCGAAAATTAAAGAGACAATGAATAAGAGTGATATTTTTTTCATTTCAGTACTCCATTATAATGTAATTTTTATATTCGATCAACGATCCTTAAAAACCGAATATTGTCAAAATAAACTCCGATTATCCTCACCTTGTTGTTCAGCATAAGAGTCCTCCACTCTCTCTGCGCTGGCCTCTTCCTAAATTCTTGATAACTCTTGTCCTTTCCGGAAGGGCTCAATGGAAAAAACGGAGCGGTTTCGGAGAGTGCCTTGACTACTTTTGTCAAGTTACCAAGCGAACAATGCATTTCTCGTTATACACGTATTAATTCAATTGTTATGCCAAGAGGTAATCTATCTGCCCGGCAACACCCATCACTCTTGTATTTAAGGATAATTTGATAAAATCATACCGATAAAGCTGCCTTTGCCAGCTATAAAAAAAGGGTCATATGCAACCAAAGGTCGCATATGACCAGAGTGTTTTCCTGCAAGTAAGAGGTTAGTTGGGAAAACAGCTACGGCAATAAACAAAACGATCAATCACCCTCCGGTCGCTTGCTTCATGATTGCAATAATGGAATCTTCAACTTCCTGGTCCGCCTTGGGCAGTTGCGGAACATCAAACATTGCCGCCAGAAGTGTGGTAGGCTTTAAAGTTGCCAAGACCGTCTTATCATCTTCCGCGTAGACGAATATCCGACAGGGAAGCGCAGTAAAAATGCTCACGTTCTGTTCAGGATCCTTTCCATCCTGCTGTATCCGACCAACCTCGAAGACAAAACATTGACGAGCGAATTGCACGCCATGTTTTGTCATCAACTGTTGAATGTCGTGAACCTGAATGATGCTGAAATGATGGCCGGGTACGGCAAGCGTCAAGGCCACCACAACTTCGGGAACGGTCTTCTTGGTGGAGAATTTGATCAGCATGGTTTTTCCTTTTATGTTTGAGATTGTATAATTTTGCTCCAAGCGATCGTAAAAATGAGGTGCTATAAACACCTTCGCGCGGTTTTCCAAGACAAGGCTCCTCTATGCTGACCATTTTTATGCAAACTTGATGCCTGGTTCAATTGTTCTTATGCGTTGCGCGGAACGTATGCTGGAAATCCTTGCTTTCCAGTATCATAGAGGTCGATACACACACCAGGTCACAGAATCTGCCTGCGCGTTTCGACTCTCAAATATCGGTCACATATAACCAATGATTACATATGACCTCCCATGTGCCCTTCCGGACACCGGCCCTAACAGCGTTTCTCATATTGTTTTTCTTAACAAATCAAGAAGATATATAACAAGAAGGAAAATATTCTCGCCCTGGCATGAAGTTTGAAATATTGAAGATGAAAGAACAGCAGCGCTGCTGCAGAATTCATTCGAACGGAGGCCTTTATGCTGAAAATGTAAATTGAATGATAAGCAAAAGATGATTTGTGTCATACTTTGTGAGTTCCCCAACGAATCCTTAAGGAGACATAGAAAACAATGACAACACTTAAGTTGTGCCCGTTTTGCGGGTCGGAACCAGAAATCCGTAAAAGGGAAGACGAATATTTTGTTTTTTGCAACGGATGTTTCGTTGTCGGCGATGCCTTCACCTCAAAAAAAGAAGCGGCTGACAAATGGAATCACCGAGCTCATCCCTGGCGTGATATCGCGAGCGCACCCAAGGACGGGAGGGCGGTGGATTTGTGGATAAATGGTTACAGGGTAACAAATTGTAAGTGGGATGAGACTCAAAAGGAATGGACGGAGGGCTGGCTTGACGGTGAAGGAAAATATCAATCATTTGCAGTAATGTGGGCGCCGCCGACTTACTGGATGCCCATACCTGAGTCGCCGGAGGAGTAATATAATCGAAAATTCACCGCCACCTTGTTAAGTAAGATAATAAATCGACGTTGAATTTTCTGATTTTGTTCACGATACTTCCACACCAGCATCTCGCTGGAAACTGGGGAGGATGATCAATGAGACGGGGCACATCTATGAACAGGACTCAAGATCATTCTTCACAAATTTCCTGTTTTTCTCGGGTGTATCGATACGTTCGAGAAAACGCTTACGTTGCTCTTCCTTTGAAAGGTGCAGAAAAAACTTAACAATCCGGCTACCGTTCCTATTACAATGAGAAATGGAACCACAGGCGATGATCCGACCATGCACCCGCAGAACCGAGAGCGCTGCTTCGAGCGCTTCGCCTCCGACATTATCGTAATAAACATCGATACCATCCGGCGCCGCCAGCTTAAGTTGGAAACGACACTATCACCCTGCTTGAATTCCACGGTACGCGACTCGACAACCTCACCGACAGCGCCGCCATCAAGCGGTTTGCCTAGCTCGAACGGGGGAACATAGGATTTCCCCTCGTTCATGCGACCACGCATGTAGGGATCTACCGACATAAAAAGATTGCGAACCAGGACTTCTCCATCCTGCAGCTGCTTCAATTCGGTCTTTGCCAAAGTAAAGTTGGCGGCAGTTGGAAGCCCTTTAGCCCTTTAGGGCGGGAAGCCAACCGAATCTCACGACTCATCATATTTATCATAATTGTCTCCACCTACGTGCCTTAGAATCGGATATGAGTACTACTTTTCATCGGTGCATCCTATTCAGCCGTCTGATATAAAGGGCTTGCAAGATTGCCGAATGATAAATGGCTAACTCCGGCTCCACCGAGGGTGGCAACGCGGACAGTACGGGATCAGCTCTTTAAAAACGCCAGAAGATCGGCGCTCACCTGGTCTTTATGGGTTATGATCAAACCATGTGGTGCGCCAGGATAAACCTTCAGGATGGCTTTCTTAACAAGTTTCGATACCAGGTTTGCCGAAGTCGAAATTGGTACAATCTGGTCGTCATCACCGTGAATGATCAGGGTCGGCACATCGAATTTCTTGAGATCTTCGGTGAAATCCGTCTCGGAGAAGGCCTTGATGCAGTCGTAGGTATTCTTATGACCGGCCTGCATCCCCTGTAACCAAAACCAATCAATCATTCCTTCAGAAACCTTGGAACCGGGTTTGTTGGCCCCGAAGGAATCGATCATTCCCTGCGAGACCTTGGAACCCGGCCTGTTGGCCCCGAAAAACGGGCCGGCGGCGAGATCTTTATAGAACTGCGAACGATCGGCTAAACAGCCGAGGCGAATTTCGTTAAACACCTCAATCGACAATCCGTCGGGATTAGCGGCTGTTTTCAGCATCAGCGGCGGAACAGCGGCGATCAGCACGGCCTTGGACAACCTTTTCGTACCGTGGCGACCAATATAGCGGGCAACTTCACCCCCACCCATGGAAAAGCCGACCAGGACCACGTCTTTCAGAGCAAGGGTTTCGATAAGCTCCGACAGGTCGTCGGCAAAGGTGTCCATGTCGTTGCCATTCCATGGTTGGCTGGAACGGCCGTGCCCTCGACGGTCATGGGCGATGCAGCGATAGCCGCCGGCGGCCAGAAAAAACATTTGGGCCTCCCAGCTGTCGGCAGAGAGCGGCCAGCCATGGCTGAAGACCACAGGCGGGCCTGTGCCCCAGTCTTTATAGGAGATTCTTGTACCATCTTTGGTGGTGATCTTGCTCATGGGAGTTTCCTTTCATGTTTCAGATTATCGGGATATTGGTTTTTTCCGTCCGGGCATTCAAAGCCACAGACAATCCGGTTTTTGAAAAGTTAACAGACTAATTTCCAGAAACTTTCTTGATTTGGCCAATTTTTTCTTGAGCTTTCCCGCTGATTTTTTCAGTGATTCCTTCGGTTTGCAAATTGCTGTTATGGACGACCTTCCCAACGGTCTCTTTGATCTTGCCTTTTACTTGGTGCATCTTGCCTTCTGCCTTGTCTTTTGTGCTTGATTTCATGGTGTTTCTCCTTGTTTGTCTCGGTATACTCATGTTACCGAGATCTATTTATGGCCCATTTTGTTGGGTCTCTGCATAGCCGGCTGCAAGCCGACAGATTGAATTCATTAGGGACACGATTCTCGCGATGGTCATAGTATTGATAGCAATCTTAGTGCCAGGCTTCAGTTCACCGCACAACATCATCCATCATGTTGATTTTATTAAATAATCACAAAAAATAGATTTACATGAAGACGGTTATCAGCCGAAAAAATGGGTTGTATTTAACCTATGGCCACATATAACCACTGGTTAAATACAACCAATATTGTTTGCCGACGTGGTGCAGCGATAGAAATTTAATTTTCCTATATATCGTTACAAATCGGAATGATGGATACTATTATCTTGAATTTTTCAATCTGGTACAATGATTGCTTTGAGAAATTGGAGCAGCTTCGAAAATGAAACATTTCCTCTATACAAACAGATGGTACCAACAAACAAAATCATCTGCAAAATTTCAAAAGAAACGCAACCTAGAATAAATATGAAGCCAATAAAAATTTCCGTTTTTCATTGTATCTTGTTTTTGTATGCCATAACGCCCTTCCCTGCATCATCGGCAGAAATCGGATTGGGATATGGCAAAGAATTTCGTAACAACAATAATCTTGTGCAATATGAAATATATGTCAGAGAACCAATGCCATTCAAATGGGAGTTCGACAACAACTTCAAAATACTCTCTGCTGTTGAGATGGGCATGGCAATGATCAGGGAGGCCGACAGCACGAATAATGATGCTGCCAGAATTTCAGTCATGCCTGAGATGATCCTCAGCCCCAATAGCCACGTCAATTTTATTTTTGGAATCGGAACCGGTTTTATGCTAGGGAATACTGCATTTACAAACCACGATCTGGGTGGGGCGATGCTGTTTTATTCGAAAATCGGCCTTCAGTTCAAGATCGGGATGCACTACAATTTTGGATATTTCTACTTTCACCAATCTAATGCCGGAATCTACGACTGTAATCCCGGATTGAATATGCATCAGCTGGCATTATCGTATACATTTTAACACTTATTGAGTGAAAGTCGGGTGTCGACGCAGGAGAGGAGACGGCCTTGCTCCAGGGAATCATAGAAAAAACGATTGCCGGTTATTGCAAAATACCTGCTGTAATTTAATCAAGGTCTTGTTTCCTCCACCGGACCCCTTGGGGATTTATTCGACAACAGGGTTCCGGTGCGAGAAAATTCTATTGGAGGAATAAGTGATTAGCGTTGATTTTTATCGCGACCATTTGAGCGGTTTGAATGATTTCCCTTCCCCCTTTCAGGCGGGTGTTTCGGTTCCCTTTGCCGTTGCAAATTCTCAACACCCCAGGTTTTATTTTTCTCCCAATGATTGTTCGTTTTCCAGCCTCTCCAATTCCTTTGGACTTGCGTATGAGGTATTAGTTGAATGTTCCATTGTTGTCCACGCCAATGTCTTTCCCTGTAGTCGTTCCTCCAATCATGGGGTACGTGACTATAAAAAGAGGGGGTGCTTCTATAGTGTTGCCAACCTGCGTTATAATTACGCGAGCGATACCATCTTCCTTCCCATGGACGGTACCACCAGCCATCGGAAAATATGCGGAGGCCTCGGAATACCTATGTTTATGTTGACCTCAGCCATCGTTGATAAGGGAATTAAAGACATCATTGCCATCAGTGATGTTCCTAAAATTAATTTCTTCATTTCTCAACCTCTTCTAAATTTCATTGCCATGTCCTCTTCTCCCATCGACACCTTGTCATTGAATAAGCAAATTTTGCGCCAGATACCCAGTGACGGCATTCAGATTTTCCATCATTCCGTTTTCATAGAACAACGATAAAGAAATATTAATCATGGCAGTCCCCAGCAAGCTGCTCACTGCGGTTACATTTGACCGTTCGTTGCATTTAGCCTTTTTCTCATGGCAATTTTTGATATCCGCCTCATCTTCACTTCCTGGGCCGACCCCAAAAATCAATGACACACATTGTCTCATAGCGGGGATGGGGGCCGCAAAAGATTCCGGCACTGTCAAAAAGAGGATTGAATTGGTTTTTCCGGTGACCCCGGTTTGGCACACCATCATCGATAAGCAGTTGCAACACCATACCCCGAGCCGAGTTGGGACCATAAGCGATGTTTTCGCCGATTATTCTTCCCTTTATTGCATGACGTTTGGCCCGTACTAGGATTCCCCCACTCTTTAAACCATTATGGCCGGTGGCACCTGATTTGCCCTGCTCTTCCGCTAACTCCGCAGCAGCGGCAGCAAGATCCGTCGACCAATTTAGCGGCGGAAGCGGTTTCTGCCTCACGAGGAAGTTGATCGCCTCATCAACCGCGGCAACCCCTTCGTTGGTCTCTATAACTATGACCATTCCCGGTAGCCGATAGAATTTTCCCTCGAAATTCTTACGAAATTCTTTAAGATATCCAGCATAGAGCAGCGGTTCTGTCCGAGCCAGGTTCATCTCCTCCATAACCGCTCTATCGCTGATTCCAGGGGATGCATATGCCAAGTCCACCAACATGGACCACAGCGAGACGGTAAGGAGAACAACTCGGAATATTCTGTTTTCAGGAAACAAAGCATTCCTCCTCACGTATGAAGTGGTTTTTTTCTAACCGTGTGGCGTACCCTGTACCGGCATTGCGATGATCGGTTTCGATTCCGTCGCGCAAATAGAAATTTTCCTGCTTCGTCAGCAAATGGAGAATTCAAGCCACTCTCCGACTCAATACCACATTCTCTCAGTAACTGACCATCGTTGGAGTAACTCCAATCCCAATCACTACCGAACTTATCACCGAATTCACGGGCCTGCTCTGTTGAGAAACATTGAATGGCTAGCATGATGTCTTCCTCCTCCGATATGAATTTCACTAGAAACAGATCCGTTGCCAAACGATCTTTATTGATGCTGCAATACGCTGAAACTGGTTTTTTCCGCTGCTCGTTTCCTATTGTTCAATTATCGTGCCAGACTGCAAATATTTCAAGATATTCAATATATATAAATGATATTATTGTATAAATACATTTAAAAATAGTACCAAATACAGTCCCTATCAGCTGACTAAAAAGGTTACACCTGACCTGTGGTCACATATGACCTTCTTTTTTTAGTTTCCCTCAAAATAATGCGTACACCCGCTGTACCCAATGGTCGGCGGTTAGAACCAGTATTTTACGGCCAAGAATCACTCTTAGGTATGTTGAAAACAGAACAACATCACAGGACATTAAACGGAGGTTATGGAGGTTATATGCAACCCACTGGTTATATGCAGCCTTTTCTCAACGCTCTTTGGGAATTTCAATACCCTGCTGATCGATATATTTTCCATTCAATATCGAGAAGTTGAGAACGATACCACGAATATTTCCATATGTGGCACGGGGATTGATACATAACAAAGGAAAGTGAATGATGTTGAAAAACCTGCGCACCCCATCGGGGTTGTCGCGCACACCACGGTCTAGATTCCCGGCAAATATGATCTCTTAGGCGGAAAAAATGCAGGTGGAAAGGCAATGATGCGCAAAGGAACACGAGGAATGAGATGATAAACAATGCAGTTGCATCAATATTGATAGTTTTTGGGTTGGCTTTATTTTCCGGCTGTGCCTCCATGCACATATGGTCCGATCATGAAAGGAGTGCGGAAAGCAAAATGGCGGCAATCGAGAAGAACACAGGAGATGGGCTCATAACCGGTGCGCTTACTCCCGACCAGGTGCAGATTTTTCTAACGACACTCAAAGAGATCCGCCCAGACTATGAGGAATTGAGAAACAAGGTTATCTACCAGGAAAGATGGAACAGCCTCCATGTCAGACTTGATGTGCTGGGGAACGAAATAAACAGAACGGTTGAACCAACGACAAGAATTGAAACCCCAATGAATATGGACAGAATCCCTACCCTGCAAAGAGACATTGATGATGGAAGAATAAGCGGCGGTTTGCCGGTCCGAGAGGAACAAGAATTTCAGGCGAGGCTCGACTCCATTCGGAGAGATTATTTGATGATGTCTGAAGGGGGCAGGCCCATCAGCTGCGAGGAAAGGGTAGATGTATCCCTTCGGCTTGATTCCCTGGCACGGGAGATGAAAAAGTACCGGTAGGAATCACGGAAAGATTTAAAAACAATCGAAAGCGAAGCCTTAACCGCCGAGATATTTAGCCACATCTCACCGACAGTACAGCCATCTTTAAGCGTTGAAGTGCTTGAAGAATTCGAAAAAGATAGCATCAATTATTCACGCGTCTAACCTCTCGACACCCGTCACACAGATGAATCTGTTGCAAGGACAAAGTCGCTGAATATCATGTTCTGCAACACTCCCGTTCAAATATGTGCCATCTAAGACCAAGGACCCAACAAAGGTCATATATGACCTTCGGTTAAATACAACCTCTTGCCGTGACTTGAACGATGGTTCTTTAACCGCGCCGTTCTATATATATTTACAACTATATTATCATGTTAGTTCGTTTTACGTGGAAAGCAATAACCTGGCACAACGATTGCTTTTCTAAAGATGTCACAGGAGTTCCTGAGTTACCCAATATCAAGGTGCTTGTCGTGAAGGTAATGCAAAATGTAATCCCAGACCTCGGTTCTATATTCAATCGATTTTTGCTATATATTGGCGACCTTTTTTGAGTGATTATCCGATTTTCTTTTTGCCATTCCGAACTGTGCATAAGAACAAAAAGGCAGAAAAAGATCGGATAATGCGTGCCGAGAGAATAAAAAGACTGCTCAACAAGCAGTGATCGATTACTTGCAAATATCTGTTTTTTATGCAATTCGATCTGATCCTCGCAAATTTTTTGAAAACTTTTCACAGGGACCAGATCGATAGAAAAACGCACCCCGTGATGGGTTATTGTTTGATTGGCTCACCAAACGGATTGAGACGCCCCGCCGCTGCCACATCAACCGTCACATACAGATTGGCCTGGGTTTTCCCCAAAATGCCGGTGGCATCCTCGGACAGCACGACCATACAGGTTCTATTGGGTTTGGTAAAAGCAAGCATGGAGTTTTGATACGAGGCCTCACCAACCAGCTTCCACTTATGATTGCGCATGGAGGCAATTAAATAGTCGCGTAACGAGCCTATCTGTACCCTGCCCCGATATACATGTATGCCGCCTTGAAATGAATCCGTTCGCATTGCCATGCTTTTATCTGGGTCAAGAACCATTTCGATCGGCAATTCAATATCACCGTAACTCTCAACCATCGTTGATACCGGATTTAATTCATCTTCCCTAATGGGTTGGGCGGATGTCGGTCGACTGCTTGAGCAACCGGACAACATGTTGAACATGAAAAGCAATACACATCCACAACCAATTTTTTTTACCACTGAATTCATCTGCATAATGTACACTCCCTTTTGGAAATTATTATAAAAAGAACCTTTTTGCTTCGCTGCGAAAAACCGTCTGAATCGCAATAGTTGAGAAAACAATCTTAGTTTTCTGGAGGAAAAATGTAACAAATCAATAAGAAACGGTTTTAATTGTATACCATACTCTTTAAAGAATTCGAACTGTTTTACACGGAATAGATTCTTCCGCATTGCAACAGTTTTCAGCAATGGAGTTTATTCGACAAAGAGCGTATTTACCTGATACAGGTGCTGCTACGCTTTTGTCATAAAACGACATGATTAAAAAAATAATGAAATTGTGGTGTTATTAGCAATTACAGAGGAGTTACAAACGATGTCCGATCAATTCGAAAAGGTTGTGGTTACCAAACTTCCCATTCGCCTGGGTCAGTTTCTCAAACTTGCCAACGTGGTTCAAGATGGCTTTGAAGCAACGACAAAAATACAAAACGGTGAAGTAAAGGTAAATGGCAAGATAGAAACCCAACGGGGCAGAAAACTTCAGGCCTTAGATGAAATCACTTTCAGCAACAAAACATGGTTTATCGGAACAACATCCTAACGCAGCTGCGGACATGTGACTGATCTTAAGATACAGCCAATGCAAAAAACACCTTTTTCAGCCCGCGATGACGAATCTACCATTTTCCCATCGACGGAGAAATTCAATTAAAATTCTCACCCCAAATCCGGAAGGTCCTTTTGGTATATACGATTTTTCTGTGAAATCCCATGCTGTTCCGGCGATGTCGAGGTGTGCCCACGGGGTTTTTCCGACAAATTGGTGCAGATATTCTGCGGCGGTAATGCAGCCGGCCGGTTTTCCACCGGTGTTTTTAATATCCGCTACCTGCGACTTGATTTGTTTGACATACATTTCGCCCAAAGGCAAGCGCCAGAGAGGTTCACAACAGACCTTGCCGACTGCGATCAGTTCCTCCGCCAGTTGTTCATTGTTGCTCAACAGGCCGCAATAGTGATGGCCAAGGGCGAAAATCACCGATCCGGTTAATGTCGCCAGATCAATAACACAATTTGGTCGATATTTTTCAATCCCATATGCCAGTGCGTCCGCAAGGATCAAACGCCCTTCCGCATCGGTGCTTTCAATTTCAACAGTAATTCCTCCATACTGAGTTATAATATCGCCTGGCTTCAACGCCCCGCCACCAGCCATATTATCGGTAGCCGGAACTATGGCTACAATCCGAACCCCCGGTTTTTCGCGACCGATAGCCTCCATCGCCGAAAGTACCGCAGCCCCTCCACACATATCATACTTCATGTCCATCATTCCCAGCGCGGGTTTGAGGCTGATCCCTCCAGAGTCAAAAGTGAGTCCTTTGCCTACCAAAAGTACCGTTTCTTCATGCTGTTCAGGAGCATATTCAAGAATTACAACTTTCGGCGGTTCCTCTGAACCTTGATTGACAGCAACTATTCCCCCCATGCCAAGGTCAATCATATCTTGCTTTTCGAGAATCGTACACCGCAGTTGCAGGCTCTCAGCAAGTTGCATGGCATGCTTGGCAAAACTTGAGGCAGTCCAACCATTGCCCGGTTCATTTGCCATATCCCGTGCTGAATTCACAGAATACGCGCTGTTGCATGCCTTTACAGCACTACAACGAATGGCTTTCAAACGAGTTCTGGCCAGCAATTCAATCTTGGCGACACCCGAATAGGCGATTTCATCCTTATTCGGTGTCTTATATTTGAGAAACCGGTAGTCGCCAAGAAGAATTCCCTCAGTCAAAAATTCGCCGATGGCAATAGCAGGCAACCCGCTAGAGTCAGAAATACAAACGCCGATACTTCCCACCTTGCTGCTCTTACACTGGGAGGCTATCATTCCACCAGCGGTGCGAAACAATTCGTTTTTTACATTATTATCAGTGATGCTGCTCACACATCCCAACCCAACGAGGAGCAGTCGCCGACATTTAATTTTTTCGGCCAGTGGTCCAAAAGGAGGATAGAGCAAAAGCAGTTCATCTTTTTTTCCGGCAAACTCCTCATAATGAGCAAGCGATTCAAGAAGCGGGCGAAAAAGGTCGTCCCCGACGTAGATTCCCTGTTCGTCCAGAACCACAAGGGTGACCAGAAGGTCTCCTGAGTATTCATCAACTTTTTTAGCGGAAACAACAATTTTTGTGCTTTTCATGGAACACCTGAAGTGGATTACAACACGATTATGTTCTTCGCCCTTTATTATCAGGCAATTTACAGTATAATTCAAACATCGTTACAAAATACTTTCAATATTTGTTTATCAATCAGCAACTTCACCCACTGTGACCTTCTTTATTGAGGGGACAATCATTTCAAAATGGAGTTTAAGCGGTGATCCAAACCCTTGTTCTATCCGTTTCCCTTGCCGTGGTGGTATCCGCCATATGCTCACTTTGTGAGGCAGTCCTCTATTCGATTACCGCAAGTCAGGTTGAAATGCTCAAGAGAGGTGGGCATACCATCGCTGAACATCTGCAAAATCTCAAATCGGATATTGACGAGCCGATTACTGCACTCCTTACACTGAATACCGTTGCCAACACCATTGGTGCTTCGGTTGCCGGTGCAGCTGCGGCAAAAATCTTCGGTGATGAAAATCTGATTCTGTTTTCCTCTTTTTTTACTCTTACTATTTTGATCTTCTCGGAAATTTTACCGAAAACAATCGGGGTTAATTACGCCTTTAAACTGGCACCCTACATCACCTATTTAATACGCACGATGGTCATCGTCCTCAAACCCATCATCTGGCTTTGTCGAACCATAACCCGATTACTCCCCAAAAAAGCAGAAGAAACAATATCAGGAGAGGAACTTCAGACCATTGCCGCTCTTTCCCGTGAATCCGGTGACCTTGAGGAAAATGAGGAAAAAGTGATCAACAATATCATCGATCTGAAAAATAAAATCGTCAGACAGGTAATGACCCCAAGGACTGTCACCTTCTCCCTCAACGAACATATGACTGTCGGAAACGCCATTGCCAAGTTGACGGAACTGAGTGTTCACAGCCGGATTCCTATCTACAACAGAGGACCTAATAATGTCACCGGCATCGTTATGCGCAAAGACATCCTTCAGGCTGCGGCGGAAGGCAAAAACAAATTGACTGTGGCAAGATTCAAACATCCGGCCCATTTTGTCCCTGAGACGGCAAGGCTGAACCGCATTCTCGTCGATTTCTTTGATCGCCGACAGCATCTTTTTATCGTTGTCGACGAATACGGCACGATGACCGGTATCATTTCCATGGAAGATGTCCTTGAAGAAATCGTTGGCATGGAAATCATAGACGAATCGGACAAAGCCAAGGATATGCGTGAACTTGCCCGCGCCAGAAATATCGAATCCCGCAGAAACTTGAAAAGAACAAGCAAAAATCAGGGCCTCAGTTGATCGCTGAGGGAATCATCAAATGTTCTTTACAACCATTTTTTCCGTTTAAAAAACAACAGAGTCACAACTGACGAAAGGATCATGAGAACAATTGCAAAAGGATATCCCCAAACTTTTTCTAATTCCGGCATATACTTAAAATTCATGCCATAAGCGCTGGCTATTACTGTAGGAGGCATGAAAATAACAGTTACGACTGTGAAAATTTTAATAACCCTATTTTGCTCAATATCAACCAAACCTAGAAAGGTATTTTGTAAAAATTCCAGCCTTTCAAAATTAAAAGAGGTGTGGTCAAGTAACGACCCAACATCTTTGATCATAATCCGCATATTGGCATAATCTTCCTTCGGAAACATCTTGCTCTTCAACATGGAAGAAAGAATTCGTTGTTTCTCTATGATGTTTTCACGAATGGCTATGGTTGACTCTTGCAAGGCTGTAATTTTTAGCAATAGCTCCCTGTCGATATCCTGATCAGCAGTCATTTCCTTGCTGATTGCCGAAATGCGATCAGTAATGCTTTCAATGAGATCTGCATCAAAATCGATGCGGGTTTCCAGTATGGTAAGAAAGACATCATCGCCATCGATCGGTTTTATCACTTTTAATTTTCGATAGGTCTCGGCGAATGATCGGTATTCATGAGATCTTTGGGTAATGAGCACCTTATCTTTGATGATAAAAGATACAGGTTCGTTGGTGAAGTTGTCGCCATCTTGAATCAAAAAATTGAGATTTATACCAATTTCTTCAGCAGTTTCAACATATTTGGAGCTGCTTTCGATCTCCTCTCTTTCGTGTTTTGTGAACAATTCGACGATGAAATCTTTTTCAACCTGCTGCTTTTCCTCACCGGTAGGATTTATGAGATCTACCCAAATAATATTTGAGATAATAGAATTCTGATTACCACTTTCCATTTTGACAACATTGTTTTCCAGAAAAAAATAATTTATCATGAGCATCACCCCGAAATTCGTTGGGTCCCGGCAAAAAATATCACCCGTTCTATTGTCTTAGTCATTGAAACAAGGAAGTCTTTTGCACGATAAAACATATAGCCAAACCGAGCAACATGGCGAAAAGACCCATGCCCCGCAACTGGTTTGGCTGAATTTCGCTTAATTTTTTAAGCCAATTTTGCATAGCTTCCGGGGCGACCACGTATGGCAACCCTTCAACTATCAAGACTAAGCCGAGAAGGAGTGTGAGAAGTTTCATAGTCGCCTTTTCTACCAGAAGGTTCCATTTATTTCAACCTCGGCGTTGTGGCAGGTATTCCCCCAGCCTCCATCAATTCATAAATATTAATGTAATTGGATTGCTTTTTATAGTCTGCACTCATATTATAGTGTATCTCTTTCTAGACTATTGACACATAACTTTTTCCTATAATAACTGAGCACAAGACATTATACTCACATGAGCAACGCAAAACCGAGTAAATATAGCGAGGCAGGAGTAGATATTGACAAGGGTAACGCTTTCATTGAAGAAATCAGGGATATTGTTTCTTCCACCCATCAGCGCGGTGTTTTGGGCGGGATCGGCGGATTCTCCTCCCATTTTGCCATCGACCTCAACAAATACAAAAAACCTGTCATTGTCAATTCAACAGACGGCGTGGGCACAAAACTGGTAATTGCCCAGCTCTGCAACAAGCATGACACCATTGGCATTGATCTCGTTGCCATGTGCGTCAATGATTTGATCGTTGGTGGTGCTACCCCCCTCTGTTTTCTCGACTATTTTGCTGTTGGAAAACTCGATCTTGCCGTTGCTAAGGAGATCATCTCCGGCATAGCCGAAGGTTGCCGGCAGGCCCACTGTTCTCTTGTCGGAGGAGAAACTGCCGAAATGCCGGGTATATACAAAAATCATGATTATGATCTAGCCGGATTTGTCACCGGCATAGTCGATCGCGATGCCATTATTGACGGGTCGGATATTCGTGCCGGAGATAAAATTATCGGACTCACATCCAGCGGTCTGCATTCAAACGGCTATTCTCTGGTGCGGAAAATTTGTTTTGCCGATCACCAATTGACTGTCGATCAACACATCGACGAGCTCGGATGTACCTTGGGTGAGGAGCTTTTAAAGCCAACAAAAATCTATGTGCAATCGGTCCTCAATGTCCTGAAAAATTATCGATTAAACGGCATGGTCCACAATACGGGTGGCGGTTTTATCGATAACATTCCAAGAATCCTGCCAAAGGGATATAAAGCAGTTCTTGATACCGACAAATGGACAGTCCCACCAATTTTCACCTTCCTGCAGCGTATGGGTGAAATCCCAAAAGAAGAAATGTATCGGACTTTTAATATGGGGATAGGCTTGCTCGTGGTAGTTAACCAGGAAAATGTAAATGATATCCGCCACCATTTCGAAGCAGTAGGTGAAGAGGCCTATATCATTGGCGAGATAGCTCCGATGGACGAAGATGAAACTGTGCGGGTTGAGATCCTAGAATAACGAGAACAAAAAAGAATGTATGAGGATTAATCGTTAAAAGGGTCCTGGCCGGGAACACTGCCAGGACCTTTTTTTATTCTGTGGCTATTCCACAATCGCTGGTGGAACCATTGATTTTTTCCAGCGCATGCAACAGCACAGGCAAAACCACATCAAGGTTTTCCTTTACGGCTTTAAGACTTCCAGGAAAGTTGATGATGAGACTGCTCTTTCTGATGCCGACCTTGCCGCGGGATAACATTGCCCTCGAGGTTTTCATGAGACTTGCACTGCGCATTGCTTCCGCCATCCCCGGAATCTCCTGGTCAAGCACCTCGCTCATTGCCTCCGGAGTAACATCCGACGGGGACACCCCGGTACCTCCCGTGGTAACGATAAGAGACACCTGCAGATCATCGGCAAACGCCTTCAGCCGGTCGATAATCACCCGCTTCTGATCAGGGATTACCTCATAGGCGTGCAGCACATATCCTTCGGCTACAAGCCGCTCTTGCAGATATGCCCCACTGGTATCCTCCCGCTCCCCTCGCGATCCTTTGTCACTCATCGTCAGCACGGCAAAGGTGAAACTATTTTTTTTGTCAAACGTCATGGAGAATCCATCTCAACTAACTATTCTGGGCATTTGCCTCGGCAATGATTTTTTCAGCGATCTGCCCCGGCACCTCTTCATAATGCGAGAACGAAATACTGAAACTGCCAAGACCGCCGGTCATTGATGTTAAGTCCGTGGCATATGACTGAACCTCAGCTTGAGGAACCTGGGCGTTGATAATCTCCATCCCCTCGCTGGAATCCATACCCATAACCTTCCCTCTCCTCGAGTTGAGATCACCCATGACATCGCCGACATTGTCCTTGCCCACCTTAATCTCCATATTCACATAAGGCTCCAAAAGGATGAGTCCAGCTTCCTGTGCACCTTTTTTGAAGGCCAACGATCCGGCAATCTTGAAGGCCATCTCAGACGAATCAACGTTGTGGAAGGAACCATCCACCAAGGCAATCCTTATATCAATAACCGGATACCCGGCAAGTACCCCCTTCTCCATTGCCTCCTGGATCCCTTTGTCAACAGCCGGTCGATAATTCTGGGGGATAACACCACCGACAATCTGATCAACAAACTCATATTTCCCGCCGGGAAGAGGGGAAATTTCTATCCAGCAATCGCCGAATTGTCCGCGGCCACCACTTTGCTTCTTGTGTTTGCCCTGCACCCTAGCAGTGGACTTAATGGTTTCCATATAGGGGATTTTTGGGGTGCTGAGCTCCATTTCGACTCCAAATTTTCGCTTGATCCTCGCACCGACCACATCAAGATGCACTCTTCCCACACCGGACAAAAGCACCTGCTTTGTCTCCTGCTGCCGGGTAATTCGCAAAGTCAAATCTTCGTCCAGCAATTTACTGATCGATGAAAACACCTTTTCTTCATCGCCTTTCTTGGCGCTGACGGCAAAAGATATAACCGGTTTCAAGGGTTCGGGGGCGGCAAAAACAATCGGATTTGCGGGATCGCAGAGGGTGTCGCCGGTAACAGTTTCTTTCAGTTTAGCAACGCCGATGATCATCCCTGGGCCGGCATATTCAATAGGTCTTTGTTCTTTCCCCTCAAGGACATACAGTTGCCCAAACCTTTCCGTGGTCTTCTTTGTAGCATTGTAAAAAGTATCGCCCTTCAAAACACCGCTGAAAACTCGAAAAATGGTAAGACGACCGGTATAAGGATCGGCCATAGTTTTGAACACCAGGGCTGAAAAAGGTGCAGCCTCATTGGGTTGCACATCCACAACCTCACTGCTGCCCTCCCGGGTCGCCGGAATCGGTGCCCGCTCGGCCGGAGAAGGCATATAGCTGTTAATGACATCAAGAATGGGAGTAACACCTTTATTGAGGGTTGCCGAGCAAACACAAATAGGTGAAATCGCGGCCTTTGCCAATCCATTTTTCAAACCGGTGGTAATTTCTTCGTAGGTCAGTTCCCCTTCCTCGAGAAATTTCTCAATCAGTTCGTCATCCGTTTCAGCCACCGATTCCATCAGGCTTTCCCGAAATAACGCTACTTCATCTTCCATTTCCGCCGGCACATCGATAGGTTTCAGATTCCCCTTATCGCCATCGAAAAGAAAGGCCTTGCCGCTGGCAAGATCGACATATCCCTTGAAATTATCCTCAGCACCAATGGGCAAATGTAAAACAACCGAATTGAATGGGAGCGATGCTTTAATCTGATCAACCGTACCGAGAAAATCAGCTCGTTCCCTATCCATTTTGCCGATAGCTATAACCGTTGGCAGGTTTCGATTCTTGATTATCCTCGAAAATTTGATGGTTTGACCCTTGACTCCGAGTACCGCACCAATGGTGAAGAGGGCATTATCGCAAACATACGAGGCAAATACTGTTTCATTGAGAAAGTTGTCATCGCCGGGAGTGTCGATCAAGAAGACATTGTGCTTCCTCCAGGTATAATTATGGAAGCTGGAATTGATAGAAATTTTTCTGCTGATTTCCTCTTCTTCATAGTCCATCGCCGAACTGCCGTCATCCACCTTGCCGAGTCTATTGATTTTACCAGCACTGTAAAGCATTGCCTCGGCAAGGGATGTTTTCCCGCAGTTACCGTGACCTATGATTGCAACATTTCTTACTATATTTGTATCCTGCATTCGTATCTCCTCAAAAACGACGATTTTTCAATGCTCTCTCCAAATACCAAAAAACCCCATCTGCCACCCCAATGTCCTTCCAGACAACATACTCATATATTCAATTTCAAAACACAAAGTCAAGAAAGATTAGCCGGGGATCAGGGTTAAAAAAGAAATATTTCCAAGAGAAAAATTGACTTGCAGCAAAAGGATGATTTTGTGGCATAAAATAAGCAATCAGAGTATCCTTCCAGCGCCGGTAATTGACTTCAACTTTTTCAGGATGATACCCCTTGTCAGAGCGCACAAAAAACAACGGAACCATTGCAAAATCTGCCGCTTCGGTCGGATTAGCCGTTATGTGCAGCCGCGTCCTCGGTCTGGTACGAGAGCAGGTCTTCGCCGGGTTATTCGGAGCGGGATTTATATATGACGCCTTTGTGGTAGCGTTCAGAATCCCTAACCTATTGCGAGATCTTTTCGCCGAAGGGGCTCTTTCCGCAGCCTTTGTCACTGTGTTTTCTGCCTATGACAAACAACGCACTCAGGAGGAAACCTGGCGACTCGCGGCAAATGTCTTGAACTTTATCCTTATTCTTCTATGCATTGTCACTTTGCTGATGATTTTCTTTGCAGGAGAGATCGTTACCCTTCTGGCCCCTGATTTTTCCCTGATTGATGGTAAAACTGTACTCACGGTAAAACTCACCCGTATTATGTTGCCTTTCCTTGTCTTTATCTCCCTTTCCGCTGTAGTGATGGGGATTTTGAACACCAAAGGGCACTTTTTTGTTCCGGCACTTGCTTCCAGTTTTTTTAATCTCGGCTCACTGATCGGCGGCACAACTCTTGCTTTCGTTCTACCCCGTTACGGTCAACCGGCTATCGTCGGCATGGCTATCGGCACACTCATCGGTGGCTTTTTGCAACTGGCAGTCCAACTCCCGGCACTATACAGAACCGGCTTTCGTTACACACCGGTGGTACGGTTCACGGACCCTGGACTACGACGAATCCTCACCTTAATGCTTCCGGCAACCATTGGTCTGTCAGCCACCCAGATCAACCTCTTTATCAATACCAACTTTGCCGCCTCCTGTGCCGAAGGTTCGGTTTCGTGGCTGTATTACGCCTTCCGCCTGGTGCAACTGCCGATTGGTGTATTCGGGGTTGCTTTGTCTATCGCTATGCTGCCTATTCTCGCCAAACAAGCGGCCGATAAAGACATCATGGCGATGAAAGACACCATGGTGTCTTCTCTTACCATGGTCTTTGCCCTGACTGTTCCGGCAACGGCCGGCCTCATCATTTTATCCCAGCCAATCATCCGTCTGATTTACCAACACGGCGCCTTCACCGCCGGCGACACCCTGGCAACAGCAGATACCCTCTGCCTCTACGCCATAGGCCTCTTTGCCTATTCAGCAAACAAAGTGCTTGTTCCTGCTTTTTACGCCCTCGACAAAACCAAATACCCGGTTATTGCCAGCTTTTTGGCAATCATTACCAACATCGCTATTATTAGTTACACCATAGACACCTATCAGCACAGGGCTATTGCCCTCTCTACTTCCTGTACTATGCTGATCAATCTCGTGTTTCTTATGGTTGTACTCTATAAAAATCTGCAGGGATATTCCCTCACCTATTTGGGCAAGGGGTGCTTGAAAATCAGTGCCGCCACCCTTGCCCTCTCTGCTCTGCTGCTCCTGACCCGGTCTCTATTGGCAGATTGGTTGACTGGATCTATCACCCAACAGGCAGTAGCACTCTTTCTCATTATATTCTGTGCGGCAGCTCTTTATACAGCCATACTCGACCGGCTTGGTTTGGCCGAATTGAACATTCTGACGGAAAAAGTGAGATCTAAATTCAAAAGGAAATAGTCAAAACAAGGAACGTGTTGTTGCTGCAATGTTATTCTTTGTTGCGCAACGCTTCAATCTCCTTGCGGAGGCCTGCAATCTCCGACTGCAGCTTCTCCAGGTCCGAGGCCTTGGCAAGTTGCATCTTGTTTAAGGATACCTCAACCATCTTCTCCGTTTGCTTCATAAGTGCTTCTTTGGATTCTTCTGCCCGTTTCCACATCTCCTGAATAAATTTCTCCCCTTCCTGCTCGGTGAGTTTACCTTTATCTATCAACTCACGGGAAAATTCATCTATTTTTTCCTTGGTGAGCGATATGACGCCCATACCTGTCACAACAGCCTTTTTAATGAGATCTATCATCGGGGTAGCTCCATTGAAGTGGGTGGATTATACGCTTCGAGTGAAAAATTCGGCGGCTCTTTGTTTGGCCTGATCGATTGTAGTGCTTGATTGAATGGCAGCAGCCAAATGATGGCCAAAAGTAAACGGAGCCGCATAATAGGAGGTAAATTGCTTTAACCGTCCCAATCGTCGCTCCGGTGCGAATCGGTGTTCTAAAAGGCTCACAAACTTAAAATATATCTCCACATCGGACCGACGCTGACAGTTTGTCGGCACTCCATATATTTCTCTAGCAATATCAGCACATAGCCAGGGTTTCTCGACTGCTCCCCGACCAATCATGAGCCCATCGGCACCGGACTGTTCAAGGCTCATCCTCGCATCATCAACACTGAAAATGCCACCGTTAACAAGTATTGGAACCGAAACAGCATCACGAATCTTGCCCACAGCGGCCCATCTTGGCTTGCGACAAAACTTTTCCCTATTCAATCTGGCATGGATAGTGATCAGATCGACCCCTTGATCCTCCAGCAAGCAACAAAAATTTCGCAATTTGCCGGCATCCAAAGAGTCTCCCAGACGAATCTTAACGCTTACTGGAAGCTCAGTGCATTGACGCAATCTGCGAAGTACTTTGCACATCTGTGTCTGGTCCTCAGTAAGTGACACACCCGACCCCAGTCTCTTCTGCAATGGTGCCGGGCAGCCGAGATTGAGGTCAATGCCTTGCGCGTTAAAGTCATGCAGTTTTTCGGTGGCCGGACCTATGGTTCGTTCATCTGCGGTAACAAGTTGGTAAAAAAGCGGGCTTTCCCCTGAAGTTCTGATTAATAGGGGTGAACAGTGTTCATTGTCATGAGGCAAACGCCTGGCTGCCAGCATTTCAGTAAAAAGCAGTCCGACACCCCCCTCATCCCGCACCAGCGTTCGCAAAGCGGAATGCGACAATCCGACCATGGGTGCCAAAGCAATTGGAGGAAAAATCTCCAAGCCTCGGATCAATAATTTGCTTTTAAATGCCTTTTCAGTCACAGCATACTTCCTCTCGACGCATCATTTTCATCAAGATCGACGCAGCCCGATGATTCTTGAGAAGGAACCATCTTCGATTTTTTGTGAAAGCTTGACGTGTACAGTAAAATCATTTGCGGCTACATCAAGATATCTTACACCCACGACAATTCCACTGCATTCTGCCACCACTTCATCCCCAATGGCCCTGATCTCCGAAACAATCTGCCTGCCAAGCATCAATTTAGCATTGTTTCGGCTGGAGATTTTGATAATAAATGCCAAACCAATGCGAGAAATATCAATCAATTCACCTCTAAAGCTCCTTTTCCCTTTATTGCCATAGGGGTCAAAGAGTACATTTTGGGTAAAGAGTGTCACAGAAAAACGTGGATATTCCCGTCGATCATCCCCGGACATCTTCAGGAGTGCCGGCACCTCCGCATATTTACAGCAATATTGCCGCAGTTTTTCCTCCAGCCCTGGAAATTCTTCAGCATTCTTTAGAAACATCGTGTGATCAAGCACCTGAAGGTGTACATCGGAGAGAGCTCTGAGGGTAACTGTCCAAACCGAAGCCGAAAAAAATTGCCCCCCCCCTAAAATGCTGCCGGGGCCCATGCGCTTAAGAAAAGTTTCATTGCCTCCGGACAAACAATTGAGACTTACGTATCCCGAACTTAGAAAATAAAGAACATCATCGGTTTCCCCCATTCGTACAATGGTGTCATTTTTCCGATATTCTTCCAGGCGTAGGACAGAATAGAGTGCATTAAATTCTTCAGTGGTCATCTCATCATAGAGTTCACTCCAAACGCCAAGATGGTGGTAAGTATGGGACGAGTTCTGTTCTCCTTCGATCAAATCCCCAAGTGCAACTGCCTCGGCAAGAGCCATGGGATTGATTTCCAACAATCTGTCCCGTAGTTTTTCCGCTAAAAAGAATTCCTTGGCTCGTGCTGCGGAAAGAGCCTGTTCGTGAAGAAGTCGCCCGGCACCGCTCATGTCACCGACTCGCACAAGTTTACGCAGGTTGTCTTCAACCTCAGCCAATTTACTATGTTCTTTTTGTATCTGTTGGGGATCACTCTCATAGGAAACTGTCTCAGATGTTTCTTCACAACGTTGTTGATGGTGCCGCAGTTGTGGTGCTAAAAAACTCAGCGCCTCTTCGATCTGAAGCTTCAGCAGTTCACTTCCTTGCGCCTTGCTGCAACTAAATTGCAGGTTACGCAGGATTTCAATACTTTTGATGGAAGAAAAGGATTTCAGAGCAGCTATGGCAGCACCAATAAGTCTATTCTTAGAATGTGCCGAAAAATTGTTACTCCTTTCGACGAAGTCAAATAGCCCGATCAATACCGCTTCATCCCTTGGTGCATGTGCGACAAGAAGCTGAATAATGAGCACTTTTAATTCGTCATTGACGATTTCAAGACCAGTCAATAATCGATCTTTTAATTCGGAGCCGCCGAATTTCACAACACAACCAATCATCTCATACTGTACTCGCTTATCTTCATGCCGAAAATACTGTTTTATAAATGCATAACAGGTGTCATTGCCAATCTCCGACAGGATGCAGAGAGCATTTCTAACCACTGTCCATGGGTGATTATTTTTCAAACATTTCTCAAGAATTGGCAAAACCTGTGAACCAAACATGGGTATCAGATGAATTAACGCTAGGCGTTCCTTTCTGCTGTGACTGTGAATGACCCTATCAAAGAGATACGTTGTCGCTCGATCATCAAAGTAGAGAAGAATGTTTTGAAAAAGAGGTTGACGACTATCGCCAAGAAGAAAGCCGTCAGTTAAATGCTTAAGAACTGCTTTAGCGGCAAATTTGTCGAGAGTTTGCGAAACAAGGCTCCGAAAGGCCGTACCTTTTTCATTACCGCCACTTTGAATGCGATGAAACAGGGCAATAATTTTCTCACCTTCTTTCCAGAAAGATTTTTCCAGGAGCCACAAAGTGAGCTCTTCCATCCGTTTGATGACCACTACTAGGCCGGGCAACATCTCCTTTTCATATTCCAACCACCTACAGAAACTATGAATAACAAGGAGAATCCCACCTTTTTCGCTGCACTGGAGAAAATGTTCCCCAGCCAAAGATAAAACTGTGAGCGTCCTTTCCCGGATATTTCTTTCTTCGAGAATTGCCGCTTCCCCAAGGCTTATCAAAATTTTTCTTTTAAGATCCCGGTGTTCGTCATCGTGACCCACGAGGTAATCAACTAAGCCACGGATAAACTCATCATTATTGAGAATCTGAAAATTACCTTGCGTAAGTTTGAGCAAATTGTGCGCAAGCCGCTGTTGCCTTCTCTTTTCTTCCGACAGAGAGATGCTTTTTTGGATTTTTCCAAGGACATCATTTTCTGGTCCCGATTTATTTACCATCAGACAGTCCTATCAAGAACATCGAAAAACAACTCATTGAGCTTCTCACTTTCCTTTCGGCACACTTAATAAGTTGTTAATATAATATTTTATTTTCCGGTTACAAACTTATATTACAGGTTAGTAAAAAAGATTTTTCGTGCTTCCAAAATGTCTTTCATGCATCTGCAAATCGGTTTACTTCTACTGAGGTTTGACACAAGACTTGGAAACTTGTATACAAATCACAATTATTGCGGGTTAGAGTTTTTTGCTTTAGGATCAAAAAATGGAAAATAATTCCCGCAAGCCCCACACACTAGCCTCAATCTGTATCTTCTGCTGGAGAAAAAATATGTTCAAAACACCTGCCATCTTGTCTTTTTGCATCTTGTTCTTTGTGCTACAAATGTTTCCCGAATTTGCAGCCTCACGCTCTGAACAAAATAATGTTCGTTACATTTCTGATCTCCTCGTCATCAACATAAAAGATCGCCTTGAAAAACCCTATGAAGTTGTAGCAACTGTGCAATCCGACGATCCTGTCCAAATTATCGAAGAGAGTGGTAATTTTCTTAAAATTGTGACCGCCGAAGGGAAGCAGGGTTGGATTGGTAAACACTATCTGAAAAGCGAGGCCCCAAAAGCCCTTTTAATAAACCAGCTCAAGCAGGAGGTCTCCGATCTTAAAGCTCAACTCACTTCACCACCCGCTACGCCCCCTGATACAGCAAATGGGGACAAACTCTCAATTGGTCCCCATTGCCAGGAGATCCAGCTCAAGCTGAGCGATGCCGAAAAATTCATTGCACGGTTGCAGGAAGAGCTTAAAGTTCAACAGCATCAAGCCCCAGAACTTTCTTCCAAACTCTCAGATCTTATGGTTGACGCGAACCCTGTGTCGACCGACCAGTTGGAGCAAACTCCCGAAAATTATGCATTGCTCATCTCAGAGTACGACAAACGAGGCAAACAGATATCGGAGCTTCAAAAGACTATCTCCCGGAAAGAGGACCAAACTCGGTTTTTATGGTTCGCCACAGGTGCTGCAGTTTTCTTATTTGGCATGCTCGCAGGAAGAATCAATACTCGCAAGAAGACTAAATTCATGTATTAGCACTAAAATCACATATTGGCTGCAAAATGATTGAGTTTTTTGGCAAATTACTCTAAATTTCAGACCAATATTATCTACACCTATTATTTGAATAATAACACTCTTTATGCCATTTGAGATCTGAGGCCAATGGCAACATGAGATTTTTAACCACCCCTCCAGGAAACGACATCTCCCATGCAAAACAGCAGAATAGTCATAACCGGTATCGGGCTTGCCGCACCGAATGCATCCAATCTCCTAGAATTTCGGCAAAAGCTCATACATGGTGTAAGTGAAATTCGGGAGATCGAACTCCGCTATTTCGGCAAGGCCCCGGCAGGTATATGTACCTTTCCGGAAACTCTTTATCGCAAGAAAAAGGAAAATAAAAAAGGAACCCGTGCAGGATGCCTTGGAGTTTATTGTGCCAACGAGGCCCTAAAGGATGGCAAACTCGACATCCACACTTACGATCCTTCACGAATCGGTGTATACATTGGCTTAACCGAACATGGCACGGTTGAGACTGAGAATGAGGTCTACAATATCAGCAAGTACCAATATGATGTTAATTATTGGACGCATCATCACAATCCTCGAACCGTTCTCAACAATCCAGCCGGCGAAATTACCATGAATCTTGGCATAACCGGGCCGCACTACGTTATCGGTGCCGCCTGTGCCGCGGGCAACGCTTCCCTTATTCAAGCCGTTCAGATGTTGACGTTGGATGAAGTCGACATGGCTTTAGCCGGCGGAATTTCTGAATCTGTTGGTTCTTTCGGCATCTTTGCCAGTTTCAAAGCCCAAGGTGCCCTCGGTGAAGCGAGTGATCCGAGAAAGGCCTCCAGACCCTTTGATCGTGACAGAAATGGTATTGTTATCTCTGAGGGCGGTTGTGTTTATGTAATGGAACATCTGGAGAAGGCTGTTGCCCGGGGAGCCCATATCTACGGCGAAATCGTCGGTTATGCAATGAACTCCGATGCTAAAGATTTTGTCCTGCCTTATGGCAAGCGACAGGCTGAATGCATGCGTCTTGCCCTGCACCGCGCTCATCTCCAACCAAAAGATGTCCATCTGATCAATACCCACGCAACAGGCACCAAGCAGGGTGATATCGAAGAGTGTAAAGCTATTATGGAGGTTTTCAGTGATTGTCCGTCAACGTATGTCAATAATACAAAAAGCATCATTGGACATGCGATGGGCGCGGCCGGCGTCCTTGAACTAGCCGGCAATTTACCGTCTTTTACCGACGGAATTGTCCACCCTACAATTAATATTGAAAATCTCGACCCGGAATGTACAGTCAACAATCTGGTGATCAACCAGGCTGTACAAGCTCAAACCATTGATATACTTTTGAACAACTCCTTTGGCATGGTCGGTATTAATTCGACTGTCATTGTGAAAAAATACGTGGGTTAAAATTTTTTCATTTATTACTACAAATAAGTATAAACAAGATTGTTTTGGTATGTTATAGGAAGTGTTTTGCCAATGCTCAAATGAATACTCCCTACCATCAGAGGGATATTAATAATTTGAACCTTTTTCTATCAGCCGTCACATCCGGAGAGTTTCATGACAAGTGAAGATATAAAAAATCTGATTCTGGAAATTATAAAAGACATAGACGATGAGGCAGACTTCGCAAGTCTCGACCCCGACAAGCCGTTGCGCGATCAACTCGAACTCGATTCCATGGATTTCCTCGATATCGTAATGGAACTGCGAAAACGACACAAGCTTCAAATTCCCGAAGAAGATTATCCCCATCTCGCCACACTCAACAGCTGCGCAAGCTACCTCCAACCTCTGTTAAAAGACGTCTGATGTTGTGAGAACCCCCCTTCTGGTAATTGGTGGCGGTCTTTCCGGACTGGCCGCTGCCATTCGAGCAGCACGATTCATCCCCGATGTTCTTTTAGTTGAAAAACACTCCAGACTAGGCGGACTCAACTCATATTTTTATCGAAACAACACTCTCTATGAGACTGGCCTGCATGCTATCACCAACTACGCCGAAGCCGGAGATAAACAAGCTCCGCTCAACAGGCTGTTGCGCCAGCTGAAACTGCGGCGAAAAGATTTTTCCTTTTGTCAGCAGATGAAAAGTGAAGTTATTTTCCACCATTTTGAGTCATTGACATTTTCTAACGATGTTGATGTGCTCAACTCAGAGGTGCGGAAAAAATTTCCGCGAGCTGCTGTCAGGTTTCAAAAAATGCTGCATATTATAAAGCATTTTAACCCATTCCTCCCTTCTCCTTTTCGTTCTGCCAGAAATTTTCTTGCAGAAACACTGCAAGCTCCGCTCCTTGCTGAGATGATGCTCTGTCCGCTCATGTTTTATGGTTCGAGCCGTGAGAATGACATGGACCTCAGTCAGTTTGTCATAATGTTCAGAGCTATTTTCCTGGAAGGTATGTTTCGTCCCCAGGGCACTATTAAAGATCTTCTTGATCTCTTAGCCGCACATTACCTTGAACTGGGTGGAAGCCTGAGGAAAAGCTGTGCGGTAAAAAGGATCCTCGTCAGGCAGAACAACGTCATCGGAGTGGAACTTGACGACGGAGAAATAGTGGAATGTGACTATATCCTCTCAACCGTTGGCCACGAGGAAACACTTAAACTCATCTCAAGCACACGAGTATCGCCTTCGACTAACCTCGCGAGACTAGGATTTGTCGAAACGATGTATCAGCTACGACAATCTTCACCAAATCTCCCAGAAGATAAAACCATTATTTTTTTTAACGATGGGGAGATGTTTTCCTATAAAAATCCAGCGGATTTCGCCGATTTTAAGAGTGGTGTCTTTTGTTTTCCGGCGAACTTTCAAGACCTTCCCAGAAAGAACATAACGGAGGTTCGTTCTACCCACTTGGCAAACTACGAAAAATGGAAATATCTCTCGGCTACACCGGATCTATATTCCCGACAAAAACTAGATACTTCCCTCCGGTCCGCACAAATGTTGGAGAATTTGGTTGGCAGTTTCGCGACAAATATTGTATATGAGAACACTTTCACTCCTGTTACCATTGAGCGCTATACCGCAAAGATAAACGGAGCCATCTATGGTAGTCCGGAAAAGGTCAAAGATGGCAATATCGGCTACCCTAATCTTTTTCTTGCCGGTACCGATCAAGGTTTTTTGGGCATTATCGGGTCCATGCTCAGCGGAGTTTCGATCGTCAATCAGCACATCCTGCCCAAGCTCTAGCTCCTATCAGAGTATGATTCTTCGAAGCGTATCGGGATTTATCATTGCAAACTGAGATACTATCTAAGATCTAAACTGCAAGAATCTAAAAAATTGTAAATAATTCGTAACTCTCAAGTCGCAATACTATGCCTGTCTGCTTTTCTCAACTTGCTGATCGATATGACGTGATAGTTGTTGGTTCCGGTCTTGGTGGGCTAACTACCGCCAACCGTCTGGCCTATTGCGGACATAAAGTTCTTCTTTTGGAGTATCATTTCCGGCTTGGTGGGCTCGCCACCTGGTTCAAACGTCGCGGCCATATTTTCGATGTTTCCTTGCACGGTTTTCCCTACGGCATGCTCAAAACCTGCAAAAAATATTGGAACCAAGCAATCATGAGTTCAATCGTGCAACTCAAAAATATTGTCTTCGATAATCCGCAATTTTCCTTGCGCACGACCTTTGACAAAGAAGATTTTACCCGATTGCTCCAATCGCACTTCAAAATTCCCGAAAAGACTATCCAACGATTTTTCACGGTTGTCGCCGGCATGAATTTTTATGATGATCAGACGATGACCACCAGGGATCTGTTCAACGATTTTTTCCCGGGCAGATCCGATGTTCATCGACTCCTTATGGAACCGATCACCTATGCCAACGGCTCTACCCTTGATGATCCTGCAATAACCTATGGTATTGTTTTTTCAAACTTTATGAACAAAGGTGTTTACACTTTTGAAGGCGGCACGGACAAACTGATTGGACTTATGACCGAGGAATTGGAGAAAAACGGAGTAACGATCTGCACCAATTCAAAGGTTGATAAAATCATCATTGAAAAGGGGCGGGTAAGGGGCGTCGAGGTTTTAGGTAAAACCATCATCGCAAAAGCGGTAGTTTCCAATAGCGGAATAACCAACACGATCAGTAACCTTACTGATCGTGATGCCTATTCTGATGATTTTCTTGAAAAAGCCGACAAAATTAGGGTTAGCAATTCGAGTTGCCAGGTTTATTTCGGTATCAAAGAGATGGAAATGATCAATGATGTTGGCGACCTGCTTTTTACCTCCTCGGCCCCTGAATTCGACTCCGAGGAATTGCTCGACAAGCATTCAACCTCAAAGACTTTTTCACTTTATTACCCAAAGACCCGTCCTGACCAAAACCGCTACACCATTGTTGCTTCAATGAATAGCCGTTTTGAAGACTGGGCGTACCTTGAAGAACCATGCTATCAGAAGGAAAAACAGTCCCTGATTGACAGGACTCTCACCGATCTTCAACGGTATATTCCCGGGGTCAAAGAAAAAATTGATTGGATGGAAGCGGCAACCCCAAGAACCTTCAACAGCTACACTCTCCACACCAAGGGCACATCTTTTGGGACAAAATTTGAGGGATTGAACATTTCTCGTTCTATTTTTAAAGAAATCCCTGGATTATTCCATGTGGGATCGGTCGGAATCATCATGTCCGGCTGGCTTGGGGCTATCAACTATGGGGTTATCGTATCTAATGATGTCGATAGCTTTCTGCGGTCCTAGAGGTACCTTATGGATACGTTCACAGACAGGGTAGTACTCATAAGTGGCGCGACACGAGGAATAGGGAAGGCAATTGCCAGACATTTTCTTGAAGAAGGAGCGCAGATTGTCGGTGTGTATGCAGGGAACAATGAAGCCGCACGGATTTTTGCCGATGAAAACAGTCAGTTTGCCGATCGGTTTGAACTTCTGCAGTGTAATGTATCCGACGAACAACAAGTTGCCTCCTTGTTCTCATGGATCGACGAGAAATATCAATCTCTTGATATCCTCGTGAATAATGCCGGTATTCGCAGAGATGCCATGCTTGCGATGATGAGTTATAATCAATGGCAAGATGTACTAAACACCAACCTCACCGGTACATACCTTATGGCTAAACATGCTGTTTTGCTGATGATGAGGCACAAATACGGAAGAATTATCAACATAACCTCACCTGTTGCCCACCTTGGTTTTTCAGGTCAAGCCAATTATGCCGCATCAAAAGCCGGCCAGGTGGCCCTCACCAAAACCTTAGCCAAAGAAGTTGCCAGAAAAAATATCACCGTCAATTGTGTTTCTCCGGGTTTCATTTCTACTGATTTTATTGCAAATCTTGACCAAAATCTGCTCGCCGAATACAAAAAGATGGTTCCCATGCGAAGATTTGGCACCCCTGATGAAGTAGCATACGCCGTGCTTTTTCTCGCGAGCAATAAGACGGACTATATCAGCGGGACCGTGCTTGAAGTAAGCGGTGGACTCTAATCATGCAGCAGCTCAAAGAAATATTAGCCCTTATTCCTCATCGCCCGCCCTTTCTTTGGGTCGACAGAATCATCGCCTATGCGGAAAATTGGATAATAACAGAAAAAGATATTTCCCGAGACCTGGATATCTTCCATGGTCACTATCCTGGAAATCCAATTATGCCTGGTGTGATCCTCTGTGAAGCCATTTTTCAGAGCGGTGCTCTCCTCATGGCCAAGAGAAGTCTTACTCTCTCCCAAGAAAAATCGCACATCCCGGTCATAACGAGAATTGGCGGAGCTAAATTCAAAAAGCCGGTTTTTCCAGGTGATACCGTTCAAATTAAAGTTACATTAACCGAGACTCTGGCAAATGCCTGTTTTTTCCAGGGTACATTGAAGGTTTCCGAAAAAATTGCAGTCGTAGTCGATTTTGTCTGTGCCATGGTGAAGTCCCCTCCCTGATCCTCATCTCTTGAGGCGATAGAAACCCTCTCCGGCAAATCTTCAAAATGTTCTCATTGTCCGGTTGAATTTTTGAGAAAAGCAGGTAAGATACCAGATTTGAAAATACTTATTCAGTAACCACCATTTAATCCATCAAATAACCGAGTTAAACCGGGTCATGAACGACCGCCTTCAGTAGCGCGGTTGCATTGATTAAAGAAGGATCTCTCCGTGCAGTTATCAATTCTCGATATGGTTACCCATGCCGGCCCTGTCGGCCAGCTGGTCATGCTTACCCTTCTCATTTTTTCACTTGCTTCGTGGACTATTGTCATAATGAAAGCGCGCCTTTTCAGGAAGGTTCGCCTCGACTCTGAAGATTTCCTGGAGTCGTTTTGGAATTCGTCCAACCTTAATGAAGCCAATACCGCTGCAGCAGAATATGAATACAGCCCCCAGGCCTCGGTTTTCATAGCTGGATTCAGTGAACTGCAAAAAATCAATAAAATCCGTAATCGGAAAGATGACAGCCGAGGCAACGAGACTTTGGACATGCAGCTCGCCACTATGGATAATTTGAAACGTGCGGTGAGAAAGGCAGAATCGCAAAAACTGAGCCAACTTGGCAGCAATCTGCCTTTTCTCGCAACAACGGGAAGTGCCACTCCGTTTATAGGTCTTTTCGGCACAGTCTGGGGAATTATGGCCTCATTCCACGATATTGGACAGCGCGGTTCGGCATCCCTCGCCGTCGTCGCACCGGGTATCTCGGAGGCCTTAGTTGCCACCGCCGCCGGTCTTGCCGTGGCTATCCCAGCTGTTATTTTTTACAACTACTTTTCTAATAAACTCGACCTCGTTGATGGACAAGTAGCAAATTTCTCTACAGACTTCCTGAACTTGGTGGAAAGAGATCTGTTGAGCAGGGTATAAAATATCATGGGACCAGGAAACGGCAGGAAAAAATTGGTAGCGGATATTAATGTCACACCTCTGGTCGATGTTATGTTGGTTCTGCTTATAATCTTCATGATAACAGCACCTATGATGACCCAGGGGTTAAATGTCGATCTCCCAGAAACTACAGCGAAAGCTTTAAGGCAAGAAGACAAACCGATCATTGTAACCATAGATAAAAGTGGTGCAATAAGTATCAATAGTGTTCCCCAGGTCAGAGCTCTCATGGTACAGGAGCTGAAAAAACACTATTCTGTGAACAAGGACCAGCTCATATATTTGAATGCTGATAAAAACGTTCCGTATGGGGAAGTTGCGAAGGTAATGGCGTACATACAGTCAGTCGGTTTCGAGAAATTAGGGATGATCACCAAGCCTCCTGAGAAAGAGTAGAAGAGTGGGCCACGTTTACCAAGAAGTTTCTATGCTGCCGAACGAATGGAAACTTCCATTAAATTTTGCTATCGGAATACACGTCATGATCGTCTTGGCGGCGTTGTATCTTCCAGGTTTTTTTATAGCAAAACCGAAATTTGCAGACATTTACACGGTGAGTCTCGTGAATATTGCCGAACCGGTTGCGGCTCCACCTTCGGCCAAACCCCAGGCACCTGCGCCTTCTCCGGCCAAAAAAATACAGGAATCCGCGCATCCCCCTCCTGCCCCGGCTGCACCGAAGGCCAAAAAGGAAGTGCCTATTGCCGAGATTCCACCAAAAGCTGAACCTGAGCCAGTGCCGACACCCGCTCCCGCACCGCAGAAGGCTATCTCGCTCAAGCCACTCAAACAGAAGATAATAAAAGAGGTTAAAGAACCAGAGGTTCCACCAAAGAAAATTCCCGAAAAGAATGACCAAGAACTGAAAAAAGTGCAAAAGCTGGCAGAGGCACTCAGGGAAGAATCCGTCTTAACTGAGAGAGCTCGAATAGCGCAGGAAGCCTTGGAACAGGAACGGCGGGTCCTTACTCAAAGCAATAAAGGCCGGATGACGCAAAGCGATGAGTCAACAGTTGGACCGCCAACTAACGCAGCGGCTCCGGCCGTTGGTGGAAGCAATACTCTACTTGAAAGTCAATATAACGCCGCTATTGCCAATCGACTTCAACAATTCTGGTCAATTCCTGAGAATTTGCAAAAAGATCCAAACTTAACGTCGATTGTGGTAATTACCATCAAAATGGATGGAGACATTGCTAATATGGTTTTTGAAAGCAAATCAGGAGATCCGCTATTTGATCAGTATGTCAGCAAAACAATTGAGAAAGCCAATCCCCTGCCACCCATTCCGCCGGCCTTGAAAAAGCAGCGGTATGAGGTAGGTGTTCGATTCAAACCGGGAAGCATTCAATAACAATGTCCAACACTCCTCTCATCGCCATGATAAAACCCATGCTTAAAAAATTGTCGTTAGTTGCTTCATTTACTGTGTCTATCTGCCTGTGCTTGGTCTACATCGCGATCGCTGCAGACCGTGTATATCTCGACATCTCCGCCCCCGAGATTCGCAAGATCAATATTGCCGTACCCTCGTTTCAAAATAAGAGTCTCAATGATCAAAAACAGAACCTCAGTAAAGACATGGCAGATATTATTGGTCAAGCTTTACAGTTCCACGGCATCATTGCCGTACTCCCTTCCGAGAAATATGGGGATAGTCAATCGGCAGATTGGAAAAAGCTGGGCGCCGACTACACCGTTTTAGGACAATATGCAATTACCGGGGAAGTCCTTAAACTGGAGATGCGGTTACAGGATGCGGCGGGAGACGAAGTCGTAATGGGAAAAACATTCTCCGGCGGTATGGATCAAAAGAACCAAATGCTGTTTAAATTCTGTGACAGTGTTATTGAGTCATTAACCGGTAAACCAGGAATAGCGGCTACCCAAATAGCTTTTGTTAATAGAGATAATACTATAAAAGAAGTGTTTCTTACTGACATTTTAGGAAAAAGTCTCAGACAAATAACGCGTCACAAACATCTCACCGTCTCCCCAAGATTTCTTCCGGGCGGAATATTTTTGTCCTACACCTCATACCACAGCGGCAATCAAAACCTGTATATCACCGATCTCCGTCAAGAAAAGACGACCCAGGCTCTTTCCCGGAGAAAAGGTTTAAACCTTGCCCCTTCCTGGTCAGCCGACGGTGAAAGCATGATTCTGACTCTCTCGAAGGACGGTAATCCCGATCTTTATCTTCTTGACAGAAAAGGTGAGGTCATTGAACAATTAACAAATCGTGCGGGCATTAATGTTTCACCTGCCTGGTCTCCCGACGGATCCACTGTCGTCTTTGTCTCAGATCGAAGTGGAAAACCGCAATTGTTTTCTTTAGATATGCGAACGAGAAATGTTCGGCGGTTAACATTTGAAGGCACTGAGAATGCCGAGCCGAGTTGGTCCCCAACGGAAAACCTCATCGTGTATTCGAGTCTTCGTGAAGGTGTTTACCAGTTGTTTACCATGAATCCACAAACCGGGGCGTCTCCTAAGCAGCTGACCCACGATCTGAGCCATCATGAAGCACCGAGCTGGTCACCGGATGGGAATCAAGTTATCTTTGCAAAACGTGATGGCAATAAGCAGGCTATTTATGGTATAATGAGAAATGGTTCCTTTGAACGGAAGCTTTTCAACTTCCCCGGCAGCCAAACATATCCTCAATGGTCGCGGTAAGATACCGCCGACATCATTTTTAAAACAGGCTATAAGCTATGAAAAAATTCGTTATTAATATCCTTTTTATTGGAGCAGTTGTTCCTTTTCTCGTGCAATGCGCATCACAAAACGATGTAGAAGAACTTCGCTATCAATTGCGCATCGTCAACAAAAAGATTGAGGACATGAAATCCACAACAGTCCCGCTGCAGAAGAAACAGGCTGCAGCTTCCGGACAAATGGATCAGTTTGAAAAAGAGATTCTTGAGCTTAAGGGACAGCTCGATGAAACCCACCACATCAATCAGAAACTTAAAGATCAAAACAAAGAATTGGAATCGTCCATTTCCAATGTAGCCCAAACGGAAGCAGCAAAGCGAGAAGAGGCTATGCGCCGCTTCGAAGAGGCACAACGCGATAAAGAAGCTAAGCTTGTAGAAAAAATGAATCAGCAGCAGGAAAGCGTAAAAGCCATTCAAGAAGCTCGCCTCAAAGAAGCAGAGCGCAAGGCAAAAGAAACTGCCCTCATGGCTGAACTCGCTAAGAAAAAAACGCAAAACTCTAGTCCTGCCGTTCAACATGAAGGGAGTAGCAGCAAGCAAGTCCCGGTTGACAAAAAAAAGGAAAAAAAGGATGCTGCAACCAATGAGACCACAGAAGGTACAGAAACTGTAACAAAACAGGCTGCACCAACCACAGTTAAAGATAAATCGGCACAACCGACTGCCACTAAGGAAAAGTCTAGTCTAACAACACAACCCACCCCTGCGGCAATGGGTGAACCAGCCGACAGCAACATGAAAAAGGCACAAAAGTTGTTTGAAAAGAACAGCTACGCAGAGGCGCTGCCGATATTTGAACAAATCGCCGGAAATTCATCTTCAAGCGATGCCGTAGAAGCCAGATATATGATGGGGGAATGTCTCTTTAACCAAAAAGAATATGATAAAGCCATCATGCAGTACCAAAAAATCATTTCACAATCTTCCGGACATGATAAAGCACCTTCGGCCATGCTTAAACAGGGCATGGCATTTGAAAAACTCGCAGACAAAGAGACCGCCAAGGTGATTTACAAAAAGATCCTGAAAAAACATGGCTCTTCTCGGGAAGCAAGTACAGCCCAGGAACGTCTTGGCAAACTCTAGTTTCCCAGCAAAAATGCCATCTTGAAGGTCCGTCTCGACCAGCTTTTGTGCGATAGCAACCTGGCACCATCCCTTGAAACGGCTAGAGGGATGATCGGCGCCGGCCAGGTGCTTGTGGATGATCGGATAGCCGACAAGCCCGGTTTTTTATATCACAGCACAGCTAGTATCCGTTTAAAGGAGCGTTGCCCATATGTTTCCCGAGGTGGCCTCAAACTGGAAAAGGGCCTTACCCATTTCAATATTGATCCTGAGAATTGGACCTGCATAGACGTTGGTGCATCCACAGGAGGCTTTACCGACTGTCTTCTCCAGCATAATGCACTTAAAGTTTATGCTATAGACGTTGCTTATGGACAATTATCCTGGAAAATCCGACAAAACGCCAAAGTTGTTGTCTTAGAGCGCTTTAACGCACGTAACATTTCCAGCAAAGATATCGATCGGAAAGCGATTGACTTGGCAGTTATGGATGTATCGTTTATATCGATCATTACCCTGCTTCCCCCTCTGGTACGCCTCTTCAACCAGAAGGTAAAGATTCTTGCCCTCATTAAACCACAATTTGAACTCCCCCGGGACGAGGTGGGCGCCGGCGGGGTAGTGACTGACCCAGCCTTGCATCAAAAAGCCATCAAAAAAATACTCCAATGTGTTGAAGGATTAGACCTGATCAGCATGGGCGTTGTTCCCTCACCTGTTCTCGGCCCCAAAGGTAATCGAGAGTTCCTCATTTTGATTACCTCCCGTTTTAGTTAAACATCCTGACAATGTTCCCGGCAATTCACCGGCCACCGACGCGAACCTTTTTTTCACCAAAAAAAAAGGGCCGTTACGCAACTACGTAACCGCCCCCTTGAATCATTTTTCCGGGTTTAGCTTAAAATATTTATTGTGCCCGAAAATGTAGCCCCGTTAACAACCGAAAGCTTTCTGCAAATTAGGAATAGTTTGCTTCTTCCGGCTCATCATTCCAGGAATCCACATAGAATTACCTGCAAGCTTGGTACCGAATGCTTTTTCGATCAGTGCAGGGTCGTCGGAGAGAACCACTAACTCGGTTCCTTCTTTCACAACGTCAGTGAGCATGAGCAGCACTGAATGTCGCCCATCGGCTTTAACAGCTTCCATTGCCTTCACCAGATCAGCACGGACATCAGCAACTTGATCAAGAGCTGCAAGCTCCAACTGGCCGACACCTACCTTGCTGCCTTTCATGTCAAAATCTTTATAATCGCGGAACAATAAATCTTTTGCAGGAATTCCGGCAACCGCTGACTTGGCTTTGAGCATTACCATGAAAAGTTCATCGGTATCGCTGACACCAGCAACAACTTTAAGATCCTTTACCGCTGCTTTATCATCATCGGTGCAGGTGGGAGATTTGAAATTAACGGTATCACTGAGGATAGCCGCCAGCATACCACCAGCAATATTTTTCGGAATGGCAATACCTGCTTCCTTAAACATTTTGTTCAACACAGTTCCGGTACAACCAACCGGTTCGGCCCGGAACAAAATAGGAGTATTGGTGGTTACATCACCAATTTTGTGGTGATCAACAACGGCAACCAAAGTTGCTGCATTCAAATTAGCGGGTCCTTGAGCTATATCACTGAAATCAACCAAAGCAATTTCTTTTCCAGCAGCATCGGTTAGCAGTTCAGGAGCAGTAAGACCAAAGCGTTTGAGTACGGTAGTGGATTCAGGATTAAGATCTTTCACAGCTATCTGCATACAGGCTTTTGCTTCCATGCCCTGGGCAGTCAGCAGGGCGGCAAAGGCGATTGCAGAAGTTACGGAATCGGTATCGGGGTTTGCATGTCCAACAACAGAAATAGCCATTAGTGTTCCTCCTTGTATATTTTAATAATGATTACTACAAATTATAAAAATAGTTCTAAATAATGAGTTCCCACGTGAATTAGACATTCCAAGGTAGTGTTTTCAGCGATATGAGTCAAGTAATAAAAGCATTGGTGCTCTCTTCTTCAATCAATAATCGGACATACAAATTCTCTCCCGTGACTTTAGCTGAGCTATGGAGTATCTTTTATTAGGCCCTGTCGTTTTTCTTTGGAGTTTGATTTTATTACAATGTCACCATGAAAGATACACATCGTCCACAGCAACCTCGATCCCGCGTTAAGGCCGGCTCAAAGCACACCTTGCTTTTTATGATAGCCTTGGTCGTTGTTTTGACCTGTAGTCTTTTTCTCTTTATGAGGTACAAACACCGAGAGAGTGTTCATGTTTTGGGTGAAAATCACAATGCAGCATCAACCGATCAATCTCCAGGTTTATCAAAGAATCCTGCAGAAGAATCAAATACACTTAAACTCCGCCAGACATTAGCCACATCCTCTCCCTTCCAAAACCGCCCCACCCCTGATGCCGGCGATATCTCCACACAATCTGTCCCACAATCGCCGATCAACGGTATTAGAAATAATCAATCAGATACGCAAAAAGATGAAACGCCATTATCTACTTTAACATCAGGACCGCAGGTGCAAGGAGATCCAAATCAAAAACTCGCAGATGATTTGAATGCCTTTTATACCCACCTAGATAAACAAGCATACATGCAGGACTTTCACTTAAAAGATCCGAGCAAGAAACATTTTTCCAAGCTTTTACAGAGTCTTATCGATAATCCACCGGCTATTACCAGAGAAACTGATGATTATTTTACTCTGCTGAAAAATACCGCCCATTTTTTTCGAATATTGGGAAAAGAGAACATATCTATCCTTAAAGGTATTCTTGACCGAGAAAAGGATTCTTTCGAAAGTATTATTAAAACATTTTATACTCTTACCGAACATCCAGAATATCTGAAAAAGGAATTCTCCTTGGCCATTCCCAAAGACAACCTGTACGATTATGCAGGTTTTTTCCTGAATACCATTGGCGGGCGACTCTACCTCTTTCGACGTGATTCTGTTTCACGAATGACGATAAGTTATTATGCTGTATTGATCATTGATAAAGCAAACCGACAAGGCAACAGCCGACTCGGCATTGATCTTCGACCTGCCATCGACTCGCTCATTGAAGGGATTGAAAATGCAGGTAATAATCTAAAACTCAAAGAAGAGTATTTGGACACCCTCTATGATTTAAAAGAAAACTACGGCAATCGAGGTTAAGCCCCTCGATAATAAGCAAGGTGATATACTGTGGTTACATCAAGCTTAAAGTAGGGACACATTATGGGCATTTCTTCGACATCTCATCCTGGGGCCGCAGGTGATTTATCCAGAGTCTTTGGTAATTACCAGGTACTGACAAAGATATCAAACAATAGGACGAGTCAGACTCCCGACAAGAAAAGCGACATAGACAACGTGACGCTTTCCCCAGAGGGGCAAGAGCTTGCCCGATCGCGAACCTCCTCAGAAAAAAAGGACACCAATCCTCCTGCTGGACAAAAGGACACAGAAAACTTGGATACCAATGATATTCAACAATTGCAAGAACTTAAGCAACGTGATACAGAGGTTCGCAGCCATGAACAGGCGCATCTCGCTACAGCCGGACAATATGCTCGTGGTGGCGCATCTTATACTTACCAGAAAGGCCCTGACGGTGTTTCCTATGCGGTGGGGGGTGAGGTCGGCATTGATGTCGGCAAGGAAAAAACCCCAGAAGCGACAATTACTAAAATGCAAATCATTAAGCGGGCTGCTCTCGCGCCTGCCTCTCCTTCTGGTGCTGATCGAAGTATTGCAGCGCATGCAAGTGTCATGGAAGCTCAAGCAAGACAAGAAATCCTTCTTCAACGCCAGGAGGAACTGCTTCATATCGCTACTGCAGAAAATCCTGCTGTTGGACAAGAGCTATCTACTAAGAATCAAAAATCCAAAAATATTCTACCTTTTCCTGATCAGAACACTTTACGAACGATAATTGCAGCATATCAGCAAGTTGCCGGAAATTAATCTAGAATCACCCAACAAATTGCCACGTACCTGCTTCTCAACGTACCTATTTTGAGATAATTTCTTCCGCTATTTTTTAATAATGAATTTTACTCTTTATAACGCCAATCTCTTTCCATTTCTTTTTTCGTCTCCTACTCCTTTCCATGCTGTCGCGAACATTGAAGTGCATCTTAGTCAGCAGGGATTTATTCGCCTGCAAGAAAACGAGCACTGGCAATTAGTTCAAGGACAAGCTTATTATCTTACCCGAGACAACGGAGCAATCATCGCATTCATTCTGGGAAGTGATGAATCATGTGAACAAGGTTTCAGGATGTTGGCAGCGCATACCGACAGTCCATGCCTGCAGATCAAACCGCGTGCAGAAATCAAAACGGGCTCTTACCTGCAGCTTGGGGTAGAGGTTTATGGTGGCAGTCTGTTCGCGCCCTGGTTTGACCGGGATCTTTCTCTGGCTGGCCGGGTATGTTGCAAAACGAGAGACGGGAACCTTGCAGTGTTTCTGATCAACTTTCGCCGTCCCCTGCTCACCATTCCCAGCATTGCTATCCATTTTGATCGTGAAGCAAACAAAAACTGCGGAATAAACCAGCAAAGGCATCTTCCACCGATCCTTTCTCAGGCGGTCGATCAACAATTTCCTGATTTCAACAGTCTCCTCCTTGATCAAATACAGCAAGAATATCCACAAGCAGCAATTGAAGAAATCCTTTCTTTTGACATGTTTTGCTATGATTTTCAAGAACCTACATATACCGGGGCAAGAAATGATTTTATCAGCTCTGGCCGACTCGATAACCTGTTAAGTTGTCATGCCGGTATGACAGCTCTAGGAAAAGCTGAACGAACGAAAAATGTCCTTTTATTCTGTGCCAACCACGAAGAAATCGGCTCGACCTCTACTTCAGGAGCTCAAGGTTCCTTTCTCGAATCCACCTTAGAACGTATTATCCCAGACCCCACTTCTCGACGCATAACTCTCAGTAACTCTTTTCTTATTTCCATGGACAACGCCCATGCGGCGCACCCGAACTTTATGGAAAAAATCGATTCAGCCCATGAAATTCACCTGAATAAAGGCCCAGTAATCAAGCTTAATGCCAATCAACGATATGCCACAAATAGCCTGAGTGCCGCCATCTATAAACAAGTTTGCAAAGAGGCGAAAGTTTTCCCCCAGGAATTTGTCATGCGGAGTGATCTACCGTGTGGCAGTACAATAGGACCGATAACCGCTGCCCGACTTGGTGTAAGAACAGTCGACATAGGTGCAGCCAGCCTGGCAATGCACTCCATCCGTGAACATACAGGGTCCTTGGACCCTTTTTTGCTTTACAGGACGATTGAACAGTTTCTCAAAAGCAACGCCCATAAGAAATTATTGAATTAGATGATCCGTCAAAGTTTCCAAACAATTTTCTTTTTGTTGCTCATTCTTTTTTTAATTTCGATAGCAACTCCAAGCCATGGCGGCTTGAATGCTTCCGTTGTAAAGTACCAAAATAGTGAAATTATTTGGCAAGATATTGAAAAATTAGCACAATTTGACGAATATATTCGATATTTTTCTGGATTTAGCTATTTTTTGCCAAAACACAAGGTAAGTGCCGATTTTGTAAGGGCACTCATCCTGGCTGAATCCGGTGCCAACCCCAAGGCTGTTTCCGGAAAGAATGCTCGCGGTCTTGGCCAAATTCTTTTCCCAACAGGTTTACAGGCCGGCAAAGAGTTGGCAAATTCCCTCACATTTTTCCACCATGTTTCAAAAAATAAACTAAATAGTCTCAAGGAAGAAGACCTCTTCGACCCAGCCATCAATATACTTCTCACCTGTTATCTCATTGCCAAATATAATTATAAATTCAATGGTCGCCTGGACCTTGTTGTATCTGCCTGGAATGCAGGTGAAAATACTGAATCACTCAGCCTCGGCCAACATGCCCCCTACCGGGAAACTGAAGATCTCATTGGAAAAATTAACGCATATTATGTATTTCTGTTAAAAACCAGAAAATTTCCGAAATAGTGCCTTTTCCTACTTCCTGGGAACAAAACTCTCCGTCTGAATTTAAAACCGATAATCTGTTGTTTGATTATCATGGTATTTTTGTGTATTATCCCCAAAAAAATTAGTTAGACTGCTATAATTCAACCCTCTGTTTTTCCCCCAGAAAAAAAATCAAAGGAATGTAAATGAGTACTGACGATAAGAAAATTATCTATTCAATGAATAGAGTAAGTAAGTATTACGACAACAAGGCTATTTTAAAGGATATTTCTCTCTCGTACTTTTATGGTGCGAAGATTGGTGTTCTCGGCCTCAATGGATCGGGTAAAAGTACCCTGCTGAAAATCCTCGCCGGGATCGACAAAGAATTCAATGGAGAAACCCATCTCGCCCCCGGTCACAAAGTTGACTATCTTGAACAGGAACCACAGCTTGACGCCGATAGGACGGTCAAAGAGATTGTTGAGGAAGGCGTTCAGGAGACAGTAGATCTTCTTAAGGAATTTAATCAAATCAATGAGAGGTTCGCTGATCCGATGTCGGATGATGAAATGCAAAATTTGATTGAGAGACAGGGAGTTGTTCAGGAAAAACTCGATCATCTGAATGCCTGGGATCTTGATAGTCGCTTAGAAATGGCCATGGATGCGCTGCGTTGCCCGCCATCCGACAGCAAATGCGGAGTTTTGTCAGGTGGCGAAAAGCGCCGAGTGGCCTTGTGTAGAATCCTCCTCAAACAACCCGATATACTTCTCCTTGATGAACCTACAAATCATCTGGATGCTGAATCGGTAGCATGGCTGGAACAGCATCTTCAGTCATATCCGGGAACCATTATTGCCGTGACCCATGACCGGTATTTTCTCGATAACGTTGCTGGATGGATTCTGGAACTCGACCGTGGTGTGGGAATTCCCTGGAAAGGCAACTATTCCTCCTGGCTCGAACAAAAAGAAAAGCGCTTGGCCATCGAGGAGAAAAAAGAGACCGAACGGCAACGAACTCTCCGCCGGGAGCTTGAATGGATAAAAATGTCGCCAAAAGGAAGAAGGATCAAATCAAAGGCCCGTATCAGCTCCTATGAGAAATTATTCTCTCAGGAAACGGAACAACTGGCAAAAGAACTGGAAATTTTCATTCCTTCAGGACCACGCCTTGGCAAGGTAGTCATTGAAGCTGAGGATGTGACTAAATGTTTTGGTGATCGAGTCCTTGTCGAGCAGATGAATTTTAGCCTGCCTCCCGGTGGAATAGTCGGGGTGATTGGTCCAAACGGTGCTGGAAAGACTACCTTGTTCAAAATGATTATCGGCCAGGAAACCGCCGATGTTGGCTCAATTCGCATCGGTGAAACCGTCAAACTCGCCTATGTCGATCAAAACCGTGATGAATTGGATCCCTCACAAACTATTTGGCAGGCGATTACCGATGGCCAGGACACGATTTGGCTCGGAAGCAAGGAAATCAACAGCCGGGCTTACGTTGGTAAATTTAATTTCTCCGGTACAGACCAACAAAAGAAAGTCGGCCTTCTGTCCGGCGGACAACGCAATCGGGTCCATTTGGCACGCACTCTGAAGAGAGGTGGTAATGTCTTGCTGCTCGATGAACCTACCAATGATCTGGATGTGAATACCCTGAGGGCACTGGAAGAGGCACTCGAAAATTTCGGAGGATGTGCAGTTGTCATTAGCCATGACCGATGGTTTCTCGACAGGATCGCCACCCATATCCTGGCGTTTGAAGGAGACTCGAAGGTTGTCTGGTTCGAGGGGAACTATTCCGACTATGAAAAAGACCGAAAAACAAGGTTAGGGAGTGCTGCCGATCAACCACATCGGATCAAATATCGGCAACTCACCAGAGTTTAAAGAGATCCTTTTTCGCTCCTGTACCTTCTCCGCAAAAAAGAGGAGCCGTTTGAAATGCCAGTCAACTTTCGTAAACTGTGTTTTTTCGGCTCCTCTCATAACTGTGCTTGTTGTTGCTTTTTGAAGTTGCAAGGGACAGTTCAAATCGTCTTGAGTCGAGGAGGGCAGGCGGATCAGAGGCTTTCTAGCTCTTCTCTCATGGATTTCAGAAGAGACAGGTTGTTGTGGGCAATGTCCAGTCCCCCGGCCCTGCTTTCTTCCTCAATGGCAAGGGCGATTTCGTGAATTCCCAGTATCCCCAGGCTCGCCGCTGCGCCCTTAATTGAATGGGCTGCTCTACACACTTTTGCAGCTTCTTCCTCTTCTAGGCCTTGTTCAATGAGATGAATATCAGACTGTAAGGAATCTTTAAATATTTCCAGCAATTCTTGCAGTAACTCCGCATCGTCGGCAGCCTGCTCCAAAGCAAATTCCTTATCCCATTTAAGTGTATTCATTATGAAATCCTTAAGTTAAAAACCAAACAAGCAACCGGGGACCAAAGTCGTCCTTTCCTTTTTTTGCAAGGATTGAATCATAATATCACAATTTGCAGGGAGGACGCAAATTGGGTATTCATTATTTTTCTTGAGTTTTTAAAGAGTTCAAAATATTCAAGTGGGTTAGGTGAACATTCTCGCACCACAGGTCGGCAGATAGATCAATCTGCCCCCGACGCAGCACAGAACATCTCCCCCCATGCAAACCAAGTACAGTCGAGCAAAGTCCTCCGGGGGTTTGTCCACCATCAACTATGTAGCTCACTGCATTTCCAAAAATAGCCAACACCTCTGCTGCCGTGCTGGCCGGATGATAACCAGATATGTTGGCACTCGTTGCAGTTATTGGTTTGCCCGCTCTCCTGACCAGCTCAGCTGCAACTGGATGGGAAGATATCCTCACACCAATGGTGCCGGAGTTACCGGCAAGATGCCGGCAAATCTCTTTTCTTGCAGGAAACACCAAAGTCAGTGGTCCCGGCCAATATTTCTCCATTAACGGCACAAATTCAAAGGGTATATTTTCGGTGATCAAGTGCAACTGTTCTCTGCTGTCAATGAGGAGCAGCAGGGGTTTATCAGTTTGGCGTTTTTTTACCTTGAAGAGATTAGTAACTGCGGAAAGAGAATCGGGATCGACTGCCAATCCGTAATATGTCTCGGTGGGAAATGCCACAATCCCCCCTGCTTTAATATATCCTACCGCCCGGTCGAGTGACGAATCGAGCAGTTCTTGGTTAATTCTTTCAGCCATGAATCTTCTTCGCTTTTTCCTCCACATCTTTGACCATTTGTTCGCGAAATTTTACTATTTTTTTTCCAAGCTCCGGATCGGACAAGGCAAGAATCCGCAACGCCAGCACGCCGGCATTTTTCGCGCCCGCTTTACCAATTCCCATGGTTGCCACAGGAACCCCGGGAGGCATCTGAACAGTAGCCAATAAGGCGTCTAAGCCCTTAAGGGATGAGGAATCCAGAGGCACCCCAATGACCGGAAGATCGGTATGCGAAGCGACAACCCCTGCAAGATGGGCAGCCATACCGGCTCCAGCGATAATCACCTGCAATCCTCTCTGTTGGGCAGTTTTCGCATACTCAGTTACCCTCTCCGGGGTTCGATGGGCAGAGGCCACAGTTATTTCACAGCAGATTTCCATTGATCTCAGAAATTCCGCAGCACTATTCATTACAGGCAGGTCGGAATCACTGCCCATAACGATGCCAACGAGAGGCTTTTTGGATGACAGTGCCCCGCGGCGCAAGGCTTTCGCGCCAATATCCCGCCGAAAATAGCAATCCGTCCATCGTATCAAATCAACAGCACCGTATGCTCGGCAAATTGCCTCGTTCAAGTCTTTTCCTATGGCGGTAACACCCAGGACTCGACCGCCATTAGTCACGGACCTTCCCTGCTTCCTAACTGTCCCGGCATGAAACACCTCAACGCCTCTGCACTCAGCTGCTTTAGTAAGTCCTTTTATAGTCTTGCCTTTTTCGTAGGTCCCAGGATAACCGCCGGCCGCCATAACAACGCAAACGGTTGGACGCGGGTCGATTTTCATCTCCACCTGTCCCAAAGTCATGTCTATTACAGCTTCGAAGATGTCGACTATATCGCTTTTTAAGCGCATCAGTAACGGTTGTGCTTCCGGATCACCGAATCGACAATTAAATTCCAGGACATTAATATCCTTTCCCGATATCATAAGCCCTGCATACAACATACCTTTGAATGGACGTCCTTCAGCCTCCATGCCTTTGATGGTCGGCAACATGATACGATTCATAACAAATTCGGCAATCTCACTAGTGACCACAGGCGCAGGTGAATAGGCTCCCATGCCACCGGTATTGGGACCTTGGTCATTTTCAAGGATTGCTTTATGGTCTTGAGAAGTCGGTAAAGGGAGTACGGTCTTGCCATCGGTAAAAGCAATAAAAGACGCTTCTTCACCAACGAGGCATGTTTCAATGACAATTCTATCGCCGGCGCTGCCGAAAGCCCTTTCTGCCATGATGAGGTCGACAGCTTGCTTCGCCTCCTCAACAGTTTTTGCTACAATCACTCCTTTGCCGGCGGCGAGACCATCGGCTTTTACGACTAGCGGCGCGCCACAGCCATCAATATATTTTTTTGCCTTCTTTCTATCGGTAAAGACTGCAAATGAAGCGGTTGGAATATTATATTTTTTTAGAAATTCTTTGCAGTAGACCTTACTGCCCTCAAGTTCTACTGCCCGCTGGCTCGGTCCAAAAATCCGTAACCCATTGGCTTCAAAGACATCGACAATCCCCGCCACAAGAGATGATTCCGGGCCAACCACAGTGAGATCAATAGCTTCCTTTTTAGCAAATTCCATGAGTGCATCCACATCCGTCACTGAGATGTCAACACAGTCAGCAATCCGACGTATCCCGGCATTGCCGGGAGCACAATACACCTTCGCGACCTTTTTGCTTTGTTTGATTTTCCACACCAAAGCGTGCTCGCGACCACCCGCCCCAATAACAAGAATCTTCATAGGTTCAACTCCATTATCAAATTAATATTGTCATATGTGTTTAAAACATTTAAACGGCTTAGAGACTAAAACCAGCAGCTGTGAATTTGATTGATCATTGACAAAGCGGAAACGAAATATTAAATAAATGAATGGTCATTCATGTTTTTTCATGCTTTTATCTATTTACATTCGATTGTTCTTTTCGGAAATGAAAGCAGAAAATAAGCACTCAAAAATTATTTCGGCAGCCACTAAGGTTTTTGCAAAAAAAGGCTTCTTCACGGCTAGGATATCCGATATTGCCAAGGAAGCCAAGGTTGCTGACGGAACAATTTATCTTTATTTCAACAATAAATACGATATTCTGCTATCGGTATTTGAAGAAGAAGTAGGAAAAATTATTGAGAATACTGAAAAATTATTGAGCGCAGAATGTGACCCCCACAAGCAGTTGGAGATCTTTATGTTCCAACACCTCATGGCTATGAAAAAAAACAGATATCTTGCCGAAGTTATCCAAATAGAGCTTCGGCAAACGCACAAGATAATCAAGGAATATCGCGACAACAAATTCAGTCAGTATACCGGAATCATAGCTGAAATTATTAGACATGGGCAAAAATTGGGCACCTATCGACAGGACATCAAACCTGAGCTCGCCAAAAGAGCCTTTTTTGGAGCACTTGATGAGATCTCCCGTGTTTGGAATACATCCCTTGAAACCAACTATTCCGTTGAGGAAATTGCCGACCAAATGCTGTTAATCTTTCTAACAGGCATTCAAACTGAGCTATTGAATGAGCCGGAATAGCTGTTTCTTTCCCCGTTTCCTGCTCGATTTTATTGAAAACTCGAAGAATGGATGGCGATTACCTCAAACTCTCTCGTCCCGCCTGGAGTGATGGTTTGCACTTCATCTCCGACCTCTTTACCGAGCATGCTTTTCCCCAAAGGAGACAAGACCGAAATAGAACCTTTTTTAACATCGGCTTCCTCCGGCCCCAAGAGTTGATAGGTGATTTCTTCTTCAGTGTCAAGATCCAGCAGTTGCACGACAGTGCCGAAAACAACGGTTTTCGATTTAACTTTTAAGCAATCGATAACCTCAGCCCTTGCCAACTTATCTTTTAATTCAATGATTCTACCCTCAATATGTCCTTGGCGATCTTTGGCAGCATGGTATTCGGCATTTTCTTTTAGATCGCCATGTTCCCGGGCTGTTTCAATCGCCTTGACCACCACGCCTCGCTCAACCCTTTCAAGACGATTCAACTCATCGCGCAATTTTTGGTTGCCCGTTTTCGACATCGGTATTCTTGTAATCATTCATTCCTCCATAAAAAAATCCTGCAATAATCCAAGAGATAAAGGATTTTCCTGCAGGAGCTAAAAATCGATAAAGAGTATCACCATCGATAGTGCAGAGAAAAATACAAGCCTTTCTCTTCAAGAACTTCACTCTTTGTAAATGTAACGTTGCCTTTTAATAGGAAATGCGGATTCATTTCAAGAAAAATATCAAACTTGCCGGAATAAGATAGAGTTTCCAGATCATCATAGCCGATGGAATTATCAAGTGCATAATAACTGATCTTCCGTCTTGCTCCCTGCTGATAACCAAGAAAATCGTGCTGAAAGTGCAAGGTAAAAAGATTTTCAGAAAATGAAGCGGGACTCCAATAAAACAATACTTCTTCTCGGTGGTCTTGTGAAATCTGCGAATCTAATTGATTCGTTACAGTATTTTTTAAAAACTGATAATCGTAACGAAGAGACAGGTGAACGGATTCCCCGAACAATCCGTAAGATGTATATCCGTGAAATTTATTCTGGGTGTTATTGTCACTATAGCTCCGATGACGAAAGTCACCGCCAAAAAGTAAACCTTGAGGGGTCTCACAATAAAGCCCAGTTTCAATTTCCTGTTGAGTTATCCCATCCTTCAGAGCCATCACCGTATCATCAACCAAGCTTTTTTCCCATTCAATGTAGGTATGGAAATACTCGTCAAGTTGACCTTTTAACGCGATTTTATGGATAATTCGCGCATTACTGGTGCCATCCATTTTTTCTGAGCCTCCAGCAAAAACAAGTTCAAAATCCTTGGCGAATTCATAAATGGCGGTACCATAGAGCAAATTGCTGTCAGTTGACGCTGATGTGTGCGCAGATTGATACCGATTGTTTGAATATATTAGACGAACATCCGTGTCAAGATCGGGCGTGAACCAGAATGAGGTGCCCACCCTACGTGTTTCCATATCAATAAAACCGCCGCGCCCATCCTTGGCGGAAAATGTGGCGTCAAAAATATTCTGCGGACTTAATTGCTGTGAACTCCTTTCCATGGAGTTCACCAGTTCCGGTGACGTGGTTCCACTGTTCTGAATAGCCTCGTACACCTGCGCTTCTTTACGGTATTTGCCAACCCTGCCATAGATAGCTGCCAGATCAATCATCCCCTCCGGGGCTCCCTGTTGTTCATCAACGAGCCGCTTGAAACTCGCCTCGGCGTAAGAGTAATTTTTCTCAAAAGTTGCCTTTCTAGCAAGATACTCGGTGCCAATCAATTTCTGCCAACTATAGAGTTCATAGTGTTCTGCAACTATTTTCCCGGTTTCATGCGTGAAATTCTCTCCTAGAAAGGCCGGTCCCATCAATTCGGCAATTATGTCCGGTTCTGACTGGAGAAGTACAAGCATGGAGTTCCAAATCGTTTTCTCCCTGGCAAGATAAAGATAATTCATCTGCTTCTGGCGAAATTTCGCATTCAACAGCTCGAAAATCGAAGGAGACAAAAGTTTTTGATAAATCTGCAAAGATTTTTCATGTTGTTTGTCTCCCCACAATAATCTTGCAAGTATGAGCAATTCATCAATGTTTTCAGTCGATTTAAGCTCGGAGATGGCATTATCAACACTCTTCATTCCTCCATTTTTTTGTTCAAACAGTGCCAATCCCTTGCCGTAATTGCCTCTTCGGACTTCAATCTCGACGCGCTTTTTAGAAAAATAAGATTCTTCCGGAAATAAATCGCTTAATTGGATAAGTGGTGCCGCTGCTTCACTGAATCTTCCACGGGCAAAAAGCAGTTTTGCCCAAAGAATTCTGCCAACAACAGACGCAGGGTAACGTTTCAATATCTTCTGTATATGGCGCTCAGCATCATCGTACTCTTGGTACGCAAGATCAATTTCAATAATTGCCGGCAAGTGGCTGATTCTCTGGCTCAACCTGACCGACAGAGGGTCATTCTCAACATCTTCTTGTATTGGCTGTTTGAGCTTTTTCCGGAGAAGGCTTCGAAGAACCAGGATCTCCGGGTCAAAAATACCGGTATCGGCACGTTTTTCCAAATGACTCAAGGCAGCCTTATAGTCACCAAGATAAAATCTCAACCAACAACGCTCTTTCTCAAGATCGGCCAGTAAGGGGGCAAATTCATTACCCGATTGATTTTTCGGTCCGCTAGCCAAAAAACGTTGGATTACATTATCGGCGGTCTCATATTCACCCTCAGCTTTTGTAATTCTGACTTTGAGGAGAAGACGCCGATAGTCGTCAAGGCTATATGGAAAATCCGAATTTTCGGATATGTTGTTTTTGACCAAGACACCAAACCATACCTTGGCAGTTGTAATGTTTTTGTCGATTAAGGCATTCTCGGAAAGCATATAAAGGACTTCATTGACGGAACGGTTGTCTGTCAGTAGCTGCCGAAGAAGTTGTTCAGCTTTTCTGGTTTTCCCTTCTTGCCGTAGGACTTTCGCAGACTGCAGATCTATCCTATCAAGTGTTTTCATATCACGAGAATAATTACCCCGATATCGATTGCTTATGAGTTCATATTCGTGAAACAGATAATTCCTAGCCAACTGGCTTAAATAACAAAAAAATAACTCTTTATCAGGTGATTGCCTACCAGGCCTCATCCCCGCTTCAAACAATATCTTGAGTTTTGCAGTATTACCAAGGGAACCAGCTAACTCCATAGACGACTTTCTGACTGCAAAATCATCGGCATCAATTTGCAAAGCGGCCTCATAGGAGGCTAAGGCCTCTCCTTCTCGATCCAATCCAATCTCAACCTTAGCCCTTAACAGAAAATAATTTTTTGTCCTATTGCCTTTCTGTACTATCTGATCAAGCGAGTTAAGGGCATTCGCATACTGCTTAATGTCTGAATATTTTTGCGCCAGACGCATGGCGATAATTTCGTCATCAGGGTGGTGGGTATGAATAATTGAAAGAATATCAAGTTCCTCCTTAATCGTCCCTTTTCCCTCCAACAAATCAGCCATTTGTAGATAGATAGCTTCTCGATTCGGTGTCACTTTGGCAAGATCACGCCACAACAGCCACGCTCCATCATTCTCAACGATGGAAAGAAAATCGTTGGCAAGAATGTATTGAATATTCGCTATTGTTTGTTTGATTTCTTGCGAATCGGGATGCTTTTGAAAATATCTTTCAAAATAAATCAGTGCCTTATCCGGCCTTCCTAATTGATAAAGATAGACTGTCCCGGCTTTCTGGAGGAGGATATCATTGTCTTGCAGGTGATCAATGAGGTATACAAGATGCTCAAGAGCGGCATCATACTGGTTGTTGGTCAGGTAGTAATCGACAAGTTTATGTCGAAACGGCAGATATTCGGGGTGTCGTTTGGTGTATTTTTCTAAAAAAATACTGTTTTCTTTTTCATTTCCCGGGATATCAAAGACTTTGCCAGCCTGAAAAAGAACTCTGTCATCAACATCTTGCTTATCTAATAATTTTTTATACAGCTGTCGAGCTTTCTCATTCTGCCCCGTATTAATGGCATCCAGGGCTATTTCCTCAAGTAATTTGAAATTTTCTGGTTGTCGACAAAGGAGGTTCTCAGCAAGGGGTAAAGCAAACTCCTTTTTCCCCATATTTCTAAGACTGCCGACAATGCCTTCAAGGGCAGCAACGGAAAGGTCCCCTGTCGGATCTTTTTCAAGGACTCGTCCATAATACCTGGCTGCCATTTCCCAATCTTTGGCTTGGGCCGCAGCCTGACCTCCAGCGAGAAGATATTCAATTTTATGAGAATTTTTTTGTAGCAGAATGGAAATGATTTTTGCAACAGTTTTAAAATCTCCCGTTTTCAGAAGGACTTTGCAATATTCCCAGTTTGCCTGTTCGATATTAGGCTTGTTTTTGATGAGTTCGGAGTAAACGGATGCTGCCTGGAGAAATTTCTCTGCCCCAACGAGAGTCCTTCCCTTATCCCAATGAAGCTTCCATTCCGGAACTCCTTGTTCAACGCCAACCACAGAGATGTTCCTCTCTGGTACAATCCCCTCTCGGGCTATGCTGGGGAGGGCCACCCCCCCGGTGAGGATAAAACAAACTAACAAGAGGCGACTAATTACGATTGGTTTGTACACCTCGGCCATTGCTCATGCTCACCATTTAACTGTAAAATTGCACAATTTTCTCAACAATATATGATTGCATGGTGGTGGTAAGTTCTGGATAGATCGGCAAGGCAAGAGTTTCCTCTGCCGCTTTTTCAGCCTCCGGACAATGTGTTTCTCTTGCCAATAAACCTAAACATTCCTGTTTATGCAAAGGTACCGGATAATATATTTCACAACCAATGTCGTTTTTTGCTAACCAGAGGATCAATTCATCACGTCTCTCAACTCGCAGTACATATTGGTTATAAATATGCACATTTCGCGCCCCATTACCTCCTTCCGAACCGTTAGAGAAAACACTTGTCGGAAGTTGCAGTTTTTGCTTGGCAATGAGGCCTGTTTCCGTGAAGAGACGGTTGTAATAATCAGCATTCTCTGCCCGCTGCTTGTGCCATCTTTCAAGATATGGCAGTTTGACTCGCAACGCAGCGGCTTGAAGAGGATCGAGTCGAAAATTTCCACCTACCAATTTATGATAATATTTAGGGTGAGCTCCATGGTTGCGCAAAAGTATCAGTTGCTCGGCAATGGCCTTTTTCTGGGTAATGACCATCCCACCGTCTCCTATTCCCCCAAGGTTTTTACTCGGAAAAAAAGAAAAACAACCGGCTGTTCCCATGGAACCGGCCCTTTTAAATTCAACTTTTCCGTTTTGTACCATCGGGCATTCTGCGCCGATTGCCTGTGCCGCATCCTCAATGACCGGCAGCTGGTAGTGTTCGGCCAATTTCATTATTGCTGTCATGTCGGCACACTGGCCATATAAATGTACAGGAATAATTGCTTTGATTTTTCGTTCCGTATCAGCAGCCAGGATCTCGCCCATTTTTGCAGGATCGATGTTATAGCTGACCGGATCTATATCGGCAAAAACAGGTGTTGCACCCACCCTCAGAATGACCCCCATGGTAGCGAAAAATGAGTAGGGTGTGGTTAAAACTTTATCTCCCGGTCCAATCCCCAACCCCATCAAACATACCAACAACGCGTCCGTGCCACTGGTAACTCCAATCGCAAACGCCGCACCGGAATATTCGGCAATTTCTTTTTCAAGCCCTTCGACTTCCGGGCCCTGAATATATCGGGTTGACTTTATGACACGGGTAACTGCAGCAATAAGATCATTTTCGAGGTAGCTTAACTGCGCCTGAAGATCAAGCAAAGGGACTTTCATAATATCTGTAGGATTGAAGTTAATTCAGGTTTGCCTTGTAGAAAACCGCAACCAGTGGGTACATGGCAAGGATCGATGGCTATTTTGAACTTATTATAATTTTTTCTCCGTCAAAATAGTCTATAATATCAGGCATCTCTGCTTCAAGATATTTTTTCATCTTTTTCAACAGATTCACCTCTATCTGTCGGACTCGCTCTCGGGATATCTCAAATCTATCGGCGATATTTTGAAGAGTTAACGGCTCATCGGTTAATAAGCGTTTTTCAAGGATCATTTTTTCTTTGTCGTTGAGCTTGTCTTTGAGTATTGCGATAAGCTCCCCAAGCTTCACCTTGATCTCTTTACCGGCCACCATGGATTCAATGCCGGGGCCATTGCTGGGCAGGAAATTCTTCTGCTCATCTTCTGAATCGGATCGCACCGGACTCTCCAGGGAAACATCCCAGTTATCCATGCGCTGGCCCATCTCAACCACCTCACGCTCCTTGACGTTTAATCGTTCCGCCAATAATTTCGGTTCGGGGTTAAACCCTTGGCCCTCAAGGAGTTTTCGTTCTTTATTCAGGCTGAAAAACAATTTTCGCTGCGCTTGGGTAGTGCCGATTTTTACCAGTCGCCAGTTATCCATAATGAATTTCAAGACATAGGCCCGTATCCAATATGCGGCGTAATAAGAAAACTTGACACCTCGATAGGGATCAAATTTTTTTGTTGCCTGCACCAATCCAACATTGCCTTCCTGGATAAGATCCATGAAATTTTGCATCCAGTACTTTTGGAAATCCATAGCGACTTTGACCACCAATCGCAAATTGGAACTGACCAGCCGATACGCCGCATCCTGGTCACCCTGCTCTCTAAACCTCACTGCCAGTTCGTCGGTCTCTTCCCGAGTCAACAACTCATATTGGCTGATTTCCTGAAGATAACGATGCAATGCCGGATTACTGAGTGCCGGCAGATTTTCTTCGTCCGAAACCGCAACCAACGGATTGTCGTACGCTTCGTCTATGCCTTCAACTTCAGTTTCCAGTTCGGGGTCATCCAGGGGATCTATATCTATTTCAGGGTCCATAAGGGTATTTTTATTCGTCAACTGGTTTCTCCGGCAAAGATGCCCAGAAAATTTTAGCAAGATTTTGATAGTACCTTACATGGATGAAAGTGCAATCATATTATCAACAGTCAAAATGGACCGTTTTAGCGTATCTTTACAATATTTCAATTTTACCATAGGCTCTATCGATTTTGAGAATTATATTTTAATCATTGAGCATATATGCTAAATATCCAAAAGCCCTTGCCAACCACCGTCACTCTAGGCGACAATCTTTCCTGTTACTGTTCAACAATCCTCACAAATAATGAAAAATATAAGAAATTTCAGCATAATTGCGCATATCGACCACGGCAAATCCACCCTCGCAGACAGAATGATTCAATTCTGCGACCTCGTCTCCGATCGGGAATTCAAGGATCAACTTCTCGACAACATGGATATTGAACGAGAACGAGGCATTACTATCAAGAGCCAAACCATCTGTCTGCCCTACACCGCTCAAGACGGTCAGAAATACTTTCTTAATCTCGTCGACACGCCTGGACATGTAGATTTCAGCTACGAGGTCTCGCGAGCTCTCAGTTCCTGTGAGGGGGCTCTACTCCTCATTGATGCAGCTCAAGGTGTTGAAGCGCAGACCCTTGCGAACCTTTACCTGGCTATGGAAAATGATCTGGAAATTATTCCGGTAATTAATAAAATTGATCTGCCTTCGGCAGAGCCTGAAAAAATCGCCCTGCAAATTGAGGAAGACCTTGGCCTTGACAGCGATCTCGTACAATTCTGTTCAGCCAAACTTGGAACCGGGATACCGCAGCTCTTCGAAACCATTGTTAAAAAGCTACCTGCACCCAAAGGCGATCCAGATAGTCCGTTGCAAGCTCTTATTTTTGATGCCAATTATGATTCCTTTCGTGGCACCCTCATTTCCGTCCGTATTATCAACGGTACGGTAAAAGCCGGAGATGTTATTCGTTTCATGGCCAATGGTCGGGAGTACCGTGTCGATGAGGTGGGATTCTTTAAATTACACAAGGAACCGGCGAAACAACTCTCCGCAGGACAAATTGGATATATTCTGGCTGGCATAAAAACTGTTCAGGATACTCGGCCAGGTGATACTATTACTTTACGTGACAACCCAGCCACCACCCCTTTGCCGGGCTTCAAAGAAGTGCAGCAAGTGGTCTTCTCTTCAATTTATCCCATCAGCACCGACGAATATGAGGATCTCGCGACAGCTCTCGAAAAGCTCAAACTGAATGATGCCGCCCTCACTTTTGAAAAGGACTCCTCGGTTGCCCTTGGCTTTGGCTTTCGTTGCGGCTTTCTCGGTCTTTTACATCTAGAGGTTATTCAGGAACGTCTTGAACGCGAATTTGACATTTCGTTAATCCTCACTGTGCCCTCGGTGCAATATATTTTCCATCTTTCCGATGGAAGCAGCAAGCATGTTGATAACCCCGCCCACTTCCCCGATCCGACCCATATTGCCAAGGTTGAAGAACCGTTTATCAAGGCAACCATTCTCATACCGGAAAAATACATGGGGGTTGTGATGACCCTTTGCATGGAGCGGCGTGGGGAAAACACCAGTTTCCACTACCCGACGCCAGGAAGGATCGAATTACAGTGTGAACTTCCTTTGGCGGAAGTCATTTATGATTTTTATGACCGGTTGAAATCGCTGTCCCAAGGTTATGGTTCTTTCAATTACGAAATGCTCGATTATCGTAAAAGCGATCTGGTCAAAGTCGACATCCTTGTCAATGGCGAGATTGTTGATGCCTTGTCGCAATTGGTTCATCGTGACAATGCCAGGGCGAGGGGCCTGCACGCCTGTGAAATGCTCAAAGAGGAGATTCCCCGCCAGATGTTTAAAATCGCCGTCCAGGCGACTATCGGCGGAAATATTATTGCCAGAACGACCATTTCTGCACTGCGCAAGGATGTCACCGCCAAATGCTACGGCGGCGATATATCGAGAAAGCGCAAACTCCTCGAGAAGCAAAAGGCAGGGAAAAAACGCATGAAAACAGTCGGCAATGTAGATATTCCGCAGACCGCCTTCCTGGCCGTCCTGAAATCGGAACAAAAATAGCTGGCCCCACCAATCCACCTGGGAGCAAAACCACATTTTACCCACTATTGTTTCTTTCGAGAAAACTCTTCAACGCTAAGAATGCAATATGCTATGATCAAGAAGAAGTATCCATTTTCGTTCCGTTAATCTCTCTTCTGATATGGATGGTGACATGAATGAGCAATCTGCATCTGGTGGTAATGAAAAAAGGAAGCTCCTTGAACCGACATTCCACTTTATAACCAACCTCTTGAAAATTGGCGAAGATTACACCTCCGACAAAATTCCGGTTACAGAACTGGTAAAAACGGGGCAACTTCTCGCCGACTTTCCCAATTTCCATAGATTTGCCGCCAAAGGCTTTGAAAAAAGCCCTCTTGAGCCAGGAGATTTCGCGCAACTCTCTGAAGATAACAATGCTATTGTTGCGACCATTGCCGGTTATCCAAAAGTAAAAATCATCCGTCACAGCGATGTGCCTGAACCCATTACTGTTGTCTCGGTGGAACCCTTATTGAAATTTTCTCCCGACAATATGGTTGTAACAATGGCCGTTCATCCACCATTAGAAAAAGGCCATTCGTTGTTGCAAGAAAATTTAGAGGAACTCATTGCCGAGCATAAAATCATTTTCGGCATCAATCAGGAGGCCATAGGGAAGGCACATGCGTTTCTACAGAGCGGCGAAAAAGAATTTAAAAGCTTGATCATCGCGCGTGGCCAGGCCGTCGGTCAAAGTGTTAATGCATTTCTGAGATACGATATGGAAATTGGTCCGATTGCCGGGACGATCCTCGAAAACGGATCAATCGATTTCAGGGAAAGACGAATCATGGTTGGAGTCAGCACCGGCCAGTGTATTGCCACCAAAATCCCTGCCGTCCAGGGAGCCCCAGGAATTAACGTCTATGGCGAAGAAACACCGGCAAAGGAGGGAAAAGACGTTAAAATCAACATGCTCAATGATGTAAAATTCTCTAATGAAACCCTCCAGATCACCGCAACCAAAAATGGCGTGCTCTCCATCGTCAATAACAATGTCATCAAGGTATGTTCGCACCAGGTATTACTCGGTGATATCGACTTCGAGACCGGCAACGTCGAAAGCATGAACTGCCTAACCATTCGTGGCTCTGTACAGCCGGGTTTTCGGGTCACAGTTGCCGGCGATGTGGAAATCTCCGGAGCAGTCATGTCCTCCAAAGTTCTCAGCCACGGCAACATAGTTGTCAAAGGTGGTGTTACCGGCAAAAATAGCCTCCTCGAAGCAAAAGGAGACGCCGATATTAATTTTATTGAACAGGGTATCGTCAAGTGCGGTGGAATTGGTGTCATCCGCAAGCAGTCGTATTACAGTGACATTAGTGCCGGTGCTGATATTCGTTGTCACCAGTCAAGTAAAATTATTGGCGGCAGACTTGTTGCCGAAGGAAATATCACTATCGGCGATGTCGGATCGGTGAACTGTACGCCGGCATTTATCGGTGCCGGGGTGATTGCCGAACGCCTGCTCCATTTCAATGGCCTCAAGGCCAGTATAGTGGAACAGCAGGATGCTTTAATTCAATGGCTACAACGGTACCATGGGAGCTCGACCTCAAAAAAAGTCAAAGCCATGGAGAAGGAACTTGCCGACACCAAGCTGCTTCTACTGCGATTAAATATGATTCCTGGAACGGGGCTTTATTCCAAGGCGGGTAGTCCAGAGGATGAAAAAGCCGAGTCGAGCGAGGAATACAGTAATGCCGACGGCATAGAAATAGAAAGGATCAAGATTGACGTTGTCGGTACCATCTTTGCCGACACCAGAATCCAGATCGGCAACTGTGCAATGATTATTGAAAAAACCGTGTCATTCCGCCAATTCAAACTTCATCCCAACAAAAAGAGTATTCTGGCAATTGCCATCAAGAAATAGCTCAACAGCTTAAAGAATAAAACTTAGGTTCTGAGTTTTGTAGCTATCCTTCGGAGAAAATGCAGCCGATGGCCATAGCGAGCATGCAACTGATACATCGGATATCCGAAATAATGGAGAAGGATCAGAACGGTAAGACACCTGCCCCCCGGTCCACCGTGAAAATTACCCATGGGCACAAATTTGCTCCACAATGCCAATCTCGCCAGTCTTGAAATTTCTAAGCCTTGAAGATCATAGCGTTTGTTCAAAACACTGTTCATTCGTTAATTCTCCTCCCTAAATGGCTGAAAAAGCATCGCATCCGCAGAAACGGATTGAATTTTAATTGCATTTGAGGTTGCCCCCAAAGGGGCACAAGACCTTTACCAAAGTCTGATTTAGGCTTTTTAGAACCGTGAAAATCGTCGAGATGGTGCCGGTGTCTAAGGTTGATCACTTCTTTGGCGCGCGGGAAAGCAAGTTTTGTAACGAGAAGATAATTCACCCAGGGTTTCCAATCTTCAAAGCAATGCCCCAAAAGAGCGGCGGCAGCAGCGAACATCTCTGCGGAATCCAGTATTCCCTGCTGTAAAGGAACAAAATATCCATCCTGCTCCAATTCCGCCTTGCCAACGGCATCATCTGTGTGCCTGAATTCCAGCTCGAAACCCTCTTCGGTTAGCCTGTACCCATTGAGCGTCGGATGAGGGGCGCGACACGCTTCCTCGAAAATGTCTTGGGCATAAAAGAGTGTGCTGGCAGCTAAATCGAAGCGATTGCGATCATACATGATCCCCTTGAGGATATTTTTACTGCTTTCAGGGTAGGGAATCCCCCGAGTGGCACCAAAGAGCAACCCAAAACAGGTTGGACAATCTGACCGATGAGCTATCGCTTCAAAGAGAAAGCGCTGGATAGTTCCCAACCAGCCGATATCGACCAAAGCAACATTTTCATGATCAAACAACCCTGCCCGGGTAAAATACCGTTGCATGGCCAAACTCGGCTCCCGTGTCTGACGTTTCACCTCCTCTTGAAAAGCCTGATCGTCCAGCAAAGCATCAAATCTTTTTCGATTCTCGGGATCATACCCTTCATGCACTGGACTGAGACAGGTGTCGGGCTTCAGTCCGAACATGGCCAAATGGGAGGTGAATAACTCGGGTTCAAGGCTGAAAATTCGGCAAACGTCACGGAAATCGCGATTTCCGGAAGGCAGGAAGGTTATGTCGGCGTTGGTTTTGGTGAGTCCCTGATGGGCGCATGAAGCCCCGGCCAAGGCCATCCTGCTGACGTAAAGGTACTCGATTTCCGGCAGGCCTCCGGCAGGGTAGAGGCGAGGTATCGCCTTTTCCCAATAGCGTTTGAACGTCCACCCTTCCCGGGACAGAAAGAACACCTTGGTGATTGCTTTTTCCTTACAGAATCTTGCGACCTGTTGAAGGAATACCCCAATCAGCGGTCCGAGAAAATTATAACCTTCCGAGTACAATACTGAATGTTGCTCGTTCTCGGCTTCCAGGGGTGCCATAAGTTGCTGCAATATTCTGCCCCGCCAAAAGGGTTTTCCGTCACTGTAGTTATAATAGCGTTTGACTATCGACTTGCGTTGATCCTCACCCGGGTCGTGAATAATCAAGGCATCGATTCCGGTTTCTCCGGCCCGCAGACCATCAGAAACAGGATTGTCGCCGATATGCAACCAGGCGCTGGGCGCAAGAGCATATTTTTCGGCTATCATCGTGTAGGCTTTGCCGGAGGCCTTAGCCAAAAATGTATCGGCGGACGAGATTACTTCTTCAATATATTGATCGAGTCCCGCATATTTAATCAACTGTCGCAGATGGGTAGCGGGAAGGTACATGTCGGAAATAATGAATATTCTCTTTCCTGCGCCGGCAAGCTCCTTTATCCAGTCAACGAGGATTCGACGTGGAACCAACATGGAGTTTTCCATGACAATCTCATAGTCGGTCACTTTTTCCAGCAATGCGTCATCGTATGAATTTTCAAATATTTTCATCAAAAGTTCACGCATAAAAAGCGGATAACAGGCTTCGTGGTCAACAAAATTGGTTCCGGTCTCCGCCCTGTGTCTGCCCTCGATGGTATCTCTCTGTTGCTGAACCTTATGCTGGTGCCAATGCCGGCCCTGCTGTTCGGCAAGTTCGGCGATATACCTGGCTACCGGCAATTTCACCAGGTCGGGATTGTGAATTCGGCGAATGAGAAGTGTATCAAAGAGATCAAAGGAGACCACTACCTTGTCTCTTGCTTTTCGTCGGCCGGCATCAACCATTGCGGTTAATGAGTAGTATGTTGTGAAATCCATAGTTATTTGTTCATTTTTTTGGCAACCCAGGTCTTCAGGCTTAACAAAAACTCCTTGAAAGCCGGACGTACCCCCTGCGGTTTTTGCGGTTCCAGAATCCTTTTGACCTCATGTAGTTCCTGACCGAGTTCAATTAAGCGCTCTGCCCCGGCAATGACATATTTTCCATAAATTTTCGGAAGTTTCGCTGCCAAATATTTTTTGATCAAATCCTCATCCTGCACCCTACCGGTTATGGCCGCTTCGCCGAGGGTATTACCGGAATGAATACGGTAATACAGCAACTTTTCCTGATCCAGATAATGCACCCCATCCGGAAAGGCGAGCATCATCCTGAAGATATAATCGTAGTCATGCAGATATCGCAAAGAACAAAAATTGCCAATCGTCCACACTGCCTGTGCCGTCATGAAAAGATTCGAGGTAGTGACCATAAAATTGCCTTTTAAAAAGGCAGCGTAGATATCCCGACAGGTGAAATACCAGGTTCTGTTTTTCAAATGCCAGATGTTCCAGCCAAAATTCGCATCGCTATATTCCTCGCCGCTATCGGAGATCGGTATGACGTCGGAAAAGATACACTCCACTTTTCGCTCCTCGCACTCCTTGATGAGACGCTCGAAACGATTCAGGGTATACACGTCATCGGAGTTCAGTATGGCAATATATTGTCCTTTTGCCAGAGAAAGGCCCCGGTTGATGGTGTTATAGGCGTCTTGGTTCTCCTGGTGCACATAGGTCAACCGCGGATCGCTATACCCTTTGACGATTTCGCCGGTATTGTCAGTTGAACCATCATCTATGACAATCAATTCAAGATCGGATACGGTTTGCTGTAAAACACTGTCAACTGCCGCGCCAATAAACCGTTGATGATTATAGGCGGGGATAATGACAGAGATCAACGGCTGTTGAGCCTTCCCCTTTGGCATTGCACTCTCCAAGCTCTTTGTGTGTGTTTTATAATCAGAGTGTCCTTACGTAATGAAATACACCTTTCAAGTCAAGCGTTTCTTCCATTCCCACAAACGAAAAGTGCTGATTCTTTCCCCTTGCCCTTTGAATGCGCATTACATTTCGTTCCAGCGGTTATTCTTTCTCACTGAGAGTCTCTTTATCAAGAAGACTTATTGTGCGCCCGTTTACCAGGATCAACCCCTCTTCACTCATTTTGGCAAATATTCTTGACAGAGTTTCCGGAATAGTGCCCAAAAGGCTGGCGAGCTGGCCTTTGGAAATATCAAGTTCGACCACATCGCTGTTTCCCTGTTCCTTGCTTAAATACATAAGGTAATTGGCCAATCGAACGGGCACTTCTTTTAAGGAAAGGCTTTCTATCTGGCTGGCAAACCTGCGCAATCGCATAGAAAGAACCGCCAACATATTCAAGGCAATTGAGGTATTGGCTTCGACTAGAAGAATAAAGCGGTCGCGCGGGAAAAAAATGGTGCGGGTTTTCACCAGAGCTTCAGCACTTGCCGGAAAAGGTTGACCATAAAAGACCGGGACCTCGCCGAAAGGCTCCCCTTCTCCAAAAATGTGCAAGATATGTTCCTTTCCAGCTGGCGACACCTTGAAAATCTTAACTCGCCCCTCACCGACCATATAAAAACCGATGCCTTTGTCGCCCTCAAAGAAGATACTCTCCCCTCGCTGGAAAGTTTTCTCGATGGCAATTCCAGCGACGTCTTCGAGTTGTCTGGCTGGAAGTCCTCCGAAAAGCAGACTGGCTTCAATGATCTGTTTTTTATTCATGATAATCCGTTATATCAAAAAGAATGTTTTGAAATTCACTGAAGTATGCCATACTAGTGCGTATCTTGTTCGGCTATTTTTCTGCCATTAGTCTACCAATAATTGCAACTTATTACACTCTTTGATGTTTTGAGGAAGACAGATTTCCGAGGATGTGCCGCACGCGAAAAATCATTCATATCGACATGGACGCGTTTTTTGCTTCAATCGAACAAAAAGATCATACTTTCTTCCGGGGAAAGCCCTTGATTGTTGGAGGTAGTCCGCAAAGCAGAGGTGTTGTGGCTGCCTGTTCTTACGAAGCGCGTAAATTTGGTATTCACTCGGCCATGCCATGTTCGAAAGCGGCGAGACTCTGCCCTGCAGCAATCTTCACTCCTCCGCGTATGGACAGATACGTTGAAATCTCCACCCAGATCATGACAATTTTCCGGCAACATACTGCCTTCGTCGAGCCACTGTCGCTCGACGAAGCCTTTCTCGATGTTACCAATATCGGAGAAAAGCACCCATCCGCCACGCTCCTGGCTCGGCAGATTTGTCAGCAGATATACGAAGAGCTGCACCTTACCGCATCGGCCGGAGTTTCTTACAATAAATTTTTAGCAAAAGTTGCCTCCGATATTAATAAACCGCGAGGCATCACCACTATTCCTCCGGAAACCGCCCAGCAGTTTCTCGACGCCCTACCGATCCGTAAATTCTTTGGGGTTGGCCAGGTTACCGAAAACAAGATGCGACAATTGGGTATCAACAGTGGTTCGGATCTGAGAAAATGGGAAGTAGAACTGCTGGCATTCCATTTCGGCAAAACCGGTTCCTTTCTCTACAATATAGTCCGGGGAATTGATGATCGTCCCGTCGAACCCGCCAGAATTCGCAAATCCATCGGCAGCGAAACCACCCTCCCCTACGACACCGGCGATCTCGACGAAATACACAAGATCGTCGCTGAACTTGCAAAAGACATCGAAGCATCGTTACTCAAAAAAAAGAGGAGCGGCTATACCCTGACCCTGAAAGTTCGGTACAAGAATTTTACTACTATCACCCGATCAATAACCACAAGAACCGCCATGTCCTCAGCTGATGACATTCTCTCCCTCACCCCTGGCCTCCTCGCCGCAACTCATGCTGGATCCGAGAAAATCCGGCTTCTCGGTCTCTCAGTATCGAAGCTTATCGGAGAGAGGCATGTTCCCCGTCAGCTAAAACTCCCGTTTATGAATAGATAGATGATATTGACCTGTTGTACTTGCAAACATTATGGTTATCGTTGTTGTGGACTTTGATTCTTTGACTTTTTCTCTCCAGGATTGTCTGCAGCGCCCGGGTTTTTTATAAGCCACAAAATCCAACCAGCAAACACGAACCATTCACCCATATCAAGAGGGGCAGCTTTGTGGCCCTTCAATTACCGAAATCGCCCACAACTCATCCTATGAAAGATCTTATCCTTGCAATTCTTAACATTTTTAAATATGTCGGAAAAATTTTCTCATTAGTAAGAAATTTCATTTTTAACGTGCTGTTGTTGACATCTCTCGTCATTCTCCTCTTTATTTTTATTCCGAAAGAGGTCTCACATATCCCTTCCCAAAGTATTCTCCGACTCGATATTTTTGGAGATATTGTTGAAGAGAAAAGGGTTCTTGGTTCAGTTGAAAAATTGTTTGGTGACTCAGTTGACCCGGATGCGGCAGAATCGGAGACCGCCCTGCAGGATATTCTTGATATCATCGACAACGCTGCGGGAGATGATCGGATCGTTGCCCTGCTTCTCAACCTCAAACATATGGATAATGCCGGGCTAAACCAGTTACAAACCATCGGTCAAGCCCTTGTCAATTTCAAGAAAACCGGAAAAACCATTACTGCCGCAGAGGACTATTACAGTCAATCGCAATACTATCTCGCCTCGTATGCCGATAAAATTTTCCTCAACCCCATGGGCGCAGTGGATATCCACGGTTTTGGCGTGTATCGCCTCTACTTTCGAGAGGCCATGGAAAAACTGGCAATCAACTACAACATCTTCAAGGTGGGGACATACAAATCGGCACTTGAACCATTCACCAGAGACAATATGTCGCCGGAGGATCGTAAACAGAATGAAGTATGGCTGTCAGCTCTTTGGCAGGGATATAAAGATAACATCCAGCAACAACGCAAGATATCGAAAGAAACCATAGAAAACTACACGACAAACATCGCCGAGGCTTTGCAGAGTACTGAGGGTGATACAGCACAACTCGCCATGAAAACCGGACTTGTCGACCAGCTGGCGAATAGATCGGATATCACTGCCTACCTTACTGCCCTGGCGAAAAGCACCGATACTAAACCACCCATAGTTGGGTCTGCAGACTATTACAACTCCATCCTCCCGTCCTATAGCAAAATCGATTGGCAGGGGGATAAAATCGGCCTCATCATAGCCGAAGGCAATATTCTTCCCGGAAAACAACCCGCCGGTCTGATAGGCGGGGATTCCCTGGCGGCACTCATTAAAAAGGCAAGAGAAGACAAACAGATCAAAGCCCTGGTACTTCGTATCAATTCGGGTGGGGGCTCAGCATTTGCATCGGAAATCATTCGCCAGGAATTGCTGCTGCTGCAAAAAAAAGGTAAACCCGTAGTCGTTTCCATGGGCGCTGTTGCCGCCTCCGGTGGCTACTGGATAGCCGCCGATGCCGATGAAATATGGGCATCCGAGGCGACCATCACTGGCTCGATCGGCATTTTCGGGGTAATTCCTACTTTTGAAAAAACCTTGTCTTCTTTAGGGATCTATAGTGATGGCATTGGAACGACCCCCCTGGCGGCAGGAGTCGACCTCACCCAACCCCTGCCGGAGCCCTTAAAAGGAGCCATTCAACAAGCAATAACGCATAATTACGACCAGTTTCTGCAAATCGTCGCTACCGGCAGGGAGTTAGAGAAAGCTCGTGTCGGAGAACTAGCCGAGGGCCGGGTGTACGACGGCAAGGCGGCATTGGCAAATGGCCTCGTAGACAAACTGGGGTCACTTGACGAGGCTATCGACGCAGCGGCGAATCTCGCCGGCATTACCGACTATAACGCTGAATTGATTCGCCCAACGGCCTCTATCAAGGAGCAGATGCTGCAATTCTTTGCGGCCCATACAGCTCCACTTGCCGCCATGCTGAATAAGGGTGACCATCCTGTGATGAACAAAATAAAAAAGATCCTCGAGAGCAAATTTTCCGAGTTTGTCCTCCTTGACGACCCGCGAGGGATATACGCCCACTGTCTCATCAAGCTAACTTTCTAAAATAATTCTCCCAAAAGAAGAGCAGTGCCCGCTCTTTCTGTAAGGATGTTCAGCTCCTTTGGGAATTTATGCGGAGGCAGTAATCAGTCTGCTTACATCTACAACCCACCAGATTTATTCATTAAGCTTGAAAACCAAAGGAGTCCTCGTAGTCGAATTCAGGAATTTCGTTCATTGTGAACTCCACCCACTCCCAGGGGGCATCAAGAATTTTAAAACCGATATCCACATTACCTCTCCCTGCCCCCTGCCTTTTCCAGCATGGCTTTGCAAGTAACCGATAATGTTGCCCGCCACCCGACAAAATAGCCGTGTAGGTGTGTTTTTCCGCACTAAAGAAGCTGGGAATATCGGTAATCTTAAAACCGCCTGTGGAAATATCCTCAATGTTACCAACAATAACCAACTTTCCGTCGGCGAGGTCGCCTACAAATCCGGACAATCCTGCTCTCCGGTGTTTTCTCTTCATCTGACCAAACCGAAAACCGCTGGACACTTGTAGGTCTTCTTCTAACTGATTCATGCCCACACCCTTTTCTAAATGAAATAACTGCACTCCATTTCACTTCCAATTATCGTAGAAGATATAGCACGTTCGTCGGACAATAAACACAGAAAGTAAATGAAAAATCCAATCCTGAGAAATTCTTCACTTAACCGTTTTCCGGCTGGCTTCCCCGCCTTGTTATTCGACGGTCGTAGACTGTTCTGCTGCTTGTGGAGATGATTCTCTCGGCACTACCCTAGCAACGGCGGCCTGGGAATTGACCAGATATTGTCGTGCCAGTTGGGTCAGATCCTTTTGATCGATCGCCGAAAAATCACTGAGAATAGTTTTCGGCCACTCTAATTGCTGAGGATACCTGCTTGACAGTGCAAGGACTGAAGACAGCCAGTATTGATTGGTTCTGACAGTGTCGGTGATTGACGTCACCATCGGTCGCTTAGCGCGCAAGAGTTCATCTCTGCTTACTCCATTTTTTTTCAACTCATCAGTTATGCGCGATATTTCTCGAATGATCTCTTCTTCACGGCCCGGCTTGACAACCACTTGAGCCATCAAGAAACCATATCCTTGGTAAACTCGGCTGTTGAAATTTGACACAGATGGAGAATACGCCGCGCCGAGGGTCTCCCGTATCACTTTTCTTACCCTGTCTTCAAGTACACTGGCCAACATATGCAACCTTCTCGTGCGTTGAATGTCCCAGAAATCATTGGTAGGCCAAGCGACCACAACGAGCGATTTATCCATCGAGGTATCAACATCAATCTTGAGTGCTGCAGCCGCCGGGAAATGAACTGCCGGTGCATCGGAAACATGCGAATTTTGCGTTGTCATTCCGCCAAAATATTTTCCGAGGATTTTTTCCACTTCATCTGAACTGAAATCACCGACAATGGAAAGCTCCAAATCCTTTGGCTGAGAGAAGGAACGGACCCACTTTTCCACCACCGAATAATCTAGCTTGGCAATGTCTTTCCAGGGGGGGAGACCAAAATGGGGGTCGCCACCGGCCAGAAAGGGTTGCACATTGAGAACCATTGCCCCGTCAATTTCGCGGCTGATTTTTTTATACATCATCTCAACTTTATGCATAACATTTGCAAACTGGTTTTCTCGAAAGCCCTGATCGCAAAGCATGGTTTGTAACAACTGGACCAACAATTCCAAATCCTTTATCAGAGCGCTTCCAGTCCAGGTGAAGGCTGCTTCACCGATATGGAAATGCAAGTCAACAGAACTTCCGGCCACAAGTGCATCAATCGCCGATTGCGGGAGCTTTCCGGAACCGGAAATATTAATGGTATCTTCGGCAAGCAAGGCCATTCCCGGAGCGGCTTCACTTTGTTTGCCTGCACCAAAACTCGCCATCACCTGCACGCTGTTTTTCTTGTAATCGGTTTTTTTTAGATTGACGATAAGACCGTTTGCAAAAACCAATCGTTCAACATCAATTTCTTTTGAATAAATGCGTTGCGGAAGACTGTTAAACGAAGGAGAAACCGGCAGATAAGGGAACAGATCTTTTTGCCCCGCCTGAGGGCCTGCGACTTGCTCCTGAACGGCTCGCCGGTAATGATCAGCAATAGTCTGTTGGCCATTGTCTCCCAACTGCGCGTCGCCGGTAACCGATACCAATCTGCTATCATGGTTCCATACCGCCCGAAATTTTTCATTGACCTGATCGGTGGTAACTCCTTCGACAATCGGACCATACAAGATTTTTTCTTGTTCCGCCGACTGATACACACGGTTACTCTCCAGATGTCTGAGTATTTTATTGGCAATCTTGCGCGAATCTTCGGATTTAGCGGTGAGGGCGCCGGCATCAAGGTCTGCCAATATTTCTTTTTTGCTTCGCGCCACTTCCTGATCGGAAAAGCCGTACTGTATTGCCTGCCGCAGAGTCCTGTCGAGAAAGGCCAGGCTGTCATGCCATTTTCCATTCTCGGTTTGGGCAGCAATAGTGCCATGTCCGATACGCTCTATGATATCTCCGGAGCTGTAGGAGGCGCGCGTAAAGGGGGAGTCCTTTTCTTCCTGCAACCGCTGTAATCGATAACCCATAATCATCGTACCCATCGACCGTAAGATTTCCTCGGTTTCCAGTTGCAGCGAATCATTCACTAACGGCAAATCCCGAAAAGATTCTATGGACACATGAGTTTTGCCCAATTCCGGTTCAAAATGATAGAAGGTCTCGATCCCCTTATGCGCCAATTTTCCAAAACCAGGACATTCAGGCTTTATACCGAGTGGAGAGAGGTGTGAAAAATGTTTCTCGACGAGTTGTTCTGCATTCTTCGGATCCATATCGCCAACGACGATAAGAACCATGTTTTCCGGGCGATACCAAGAATCGTAAAATGTTTTAAGTATTGTTCGATCTGCCTGCTGCAAAATGCTATCAAGCCCGATAACCATTCTTTCCGCCAATCTCGTCCCGCGAAAGGCAAACTCCATGCTGGCCACCTGCGTTCTATAGGAGGCCGAATCCCTGGCGCGCTTTTCTGCGAGAATCACCCCGCGCTCGTTATTGATCTGCTCATCATCCAGTTTTGCGCGACGGGCATAATCGGCCATGACAGAAAAACCGGCATTCAATTCCTTTTCAGAGCCGCTCGGTAAAATGAGGTTATAGACTGTCTGGTTTAAGGTAGTGTGGGCATTGGCATCATCGCCAAAACTCATACCAATGGATTGAAAATACTCGACCAGACTCCCCGCCGGATAATTGTCTGTCCCTTTAAACATCATATGTTCAAGGAAGTGGGCCACTCCCCGCTGAGAATCCGTTTCATTTAAGGAGCCGGTTTTAACGTAAAGAAATACCGCCACCCGATTTTTGGGCTCCTGATTCCGTTTTACAACGTAGCGAAAGCCATTTGCCAATTCACCTTGGTGTAACTCCGGGTCAAGCGCCAGATCACTGGCTGCCGATGGCCAGATCGAAGGTAGACAAACCTTGTCACCGGAAATTATCTCGGCAGAGCACGTTGTATCTGAGGAAAGAGTGACGAAGAAGCAAAATAAGAAAATGGCGCTTGCGAAGATTTTGGTTATTATATGAAGGCCTTTTTTGATCATTTTAATCCTTGAGTCCTTATGCGCTAAAATTCACGAAATAAAAATATGTATGAGTCTTTGAGAAGAATGATCAGCTAGGCTAACAATAACAATTAATCTCGACAGCGAAACCTGAGAGATGAAGTTAGTACCTTAGAAATTCATCATATCTCAAGATTTTCACCAGTTGATATATTTCAAAGATCAATCTAAAAACAGCTTTTTTTCAGAACGAGAGTGGTGTAGTAGTATTCCCTCTTTCAACCCTTTCGTTTCCTCGTGCAAGCCACCCATGGACAAGCCAACCAGCTATGAGCATCAAACATAAACTCGAATACTTGCTGCTGAGATCCGTCATCTTTTTCATAAATCTCCTCCCTGTCCCGGTAATTCTCACCCTTTGCACGGCCTTTGGCTACCTGGCATGGGTGATTTTCCCCTTCCGCATCAAGGTTGCTTACAAAAATCTCTCGACTGTCTTTCCGGAACTTACGCACGGGGAGAAATTACGTCTATTGCGTAAAGTATACCTCCAGTTCACCAGAACATTTGGTCTGGTTTTTATACTTCACAGGAAAAGTCTCACCAAGTTGGTAAAAAATACCCGGATAACGGGGAGAGACAAAATTGATCGTGCGCTACAAGGCGGAAAAGGGGTGATTCTTACGACCATCCATGCCAGTTGGTTTGAAGCGTATTTTGCATGGTTCAACATTGCAAATCTGCCGACAAGCCTCATTTATCAAAAGCAAAGCAACCCCCTGTCCGACGATTTTTTCGTGCAGCAGCGCCGACGCTACGGAACGAGCCTCACGCACCTTAGCAGTTATGACGGAATGAGGTTATACGAAAATGCCCTGCATGATAACCGACTGCTCATCGTCAGCCTTGACCAAAGCTACACCAGTCGCGGCGCAAGTGTGTTGTTTTTCAACCGCCCGCTGTCCTGCGCCAAAGGGGTGGCAATCCTCCACCAAAGAACCGGCGCCCCTGTTTTCACAAGTGTCTATTACATGAAAGACGGGGAACTGCATATCGATTTTGATGAAGTCTTGCTACCACACTACGATGAAATCAATGACCAAAGCATCGTCGATATCTCTTCCCGCTGCGTTCAACTCTATCAGCCTTTTATAAGGGCATATCCGGAACAGTGGTTCAGTCTCTTTCACCGTCTGTGGAGCAAAAAAGACTATCCACCGGTGAAAAGATCGATCAGACAGATATTTTTTTAAATATTGCTTCAGAATTGAAGATCGCTGGTGTATTACTAAGAGCGTTCCCAAGAAATTAAATTATCGACCTTCGGCAGTAGAAAGCTTTTTTAGTTTCCCACTGCCTTTTTCATTTTTCACTCTAGCCCATCACCCCATGACCAACAAAGAAATACTTAAGCGCTTATATAGAGTTATTTTCCCTTATCAGCACAAACTCCTGATCGCTATGCTCGCCATGATCTGTGTAGCCGCTTTTACCGGTGCGCAGTCTTACTTAGTGAAAGATCTCCTCGACAAGATCTTCATGGAAAAAAATATCTTTTTCCTGAAAATGCTGCCTCTTGTTGTGGTCATTATCTTTTTCCTCAAAGGAGTTGCCTACTATATTTACACCCTTTTGCTCGAACAGGTTGGCCAATCGATCATTCGCGATTTTCGTCTGGATATCTTCAACCATATCCACAAACAATCGCTGTCTTTTTTTAACAAGATGCCGACCGGAACTCTGATGTCGCGTATAATTTCCGACGTCACCCTGCTGCAACAAGCGGTATCTAATGCCCTGGTTGGATCGGTCCGAGACTTTTTTCAGGTGATTATCCTGCTCGGCGTCGTTTTTTTCATGAATTGGCGCCTGGCCATGATTTCCTTCGTCATTTTACCGATCGCCGCCTACCCGATAGTAAAATTCGGCCGTCTTTTCCGAAAACTGAGCACCTCCACGCAAGAGGAAGTGGCGAATGTCTCGAACATCCTCCATGAAACGATCACCGGCCACCGCATCGTCAAGGCTTTTTCTAAGGAAGAATATGAGGGAAAGCGTTTTTTTCAACAGGTGAACAAGTTATTAACCCTCACCATGAAAGATGCCAAATACCGTTGCATGCAGCATCCACTGATGGAGTTTATCGGCGGTGGGGCCATTGCTCTGATTATCTGGTTTGGCGGCAATGAGGTTATCAGGGGGAGTGCCACCCCGGGAACTTTTTTTGCCTTTCTTGTGGCACTGATCGCCGCCTACGAACCGGTCAAGGGTGTTACTCGCATCAACTCGACTATTCAGCAGGGCCTTGCCGCTGCCACCCGGGTTTTCGCCATTCTCGATATTGAACCGGAAATTCACGATAAAAAGGGTGCAATGCCGCTGCCGCCGTTCACTTCGGTGATTGAATTTTCAAACCTTACCTTTCGTTATAATGACGAATCCCCGGTTTTGTCGAATATCAACATTAGGGTTCCGGTCGGCGAAGCCTTGGCTATTGTCGGTCCGAGCGGAGGAGGAAAAACCACCTTCACCAACCTCATTCCCCGTTTTCTTGATCTCAAGGAAGGGAGTATCAAAATTGACGGCACCGACATCCGGGATGTCACGGTCGCCTCTCTTCGCAGCCAGATTGCCATGGTAACACAGCAGACGATCCTCTTTAACGATACCGTACGCAGCAATATTGCCTATGGGGATCAACAAGCCTCGGAGCAAAAGATTCGCGATGCTGCGCAAGCGGCCTACGCCCTTGAGTTCATCGAAACTCTTCCCCATGGTTTTGACACCGTTATCGGCGAGGGAGGGGCAAGGCTTTCCGGCGGTGAACGTCAACGCCTCTCAATCGCCCGAGCAATATTAAAAAATGCGCCGATTCTCATCCTCGATGAGGCAACCTCAGCCCTCGATACCGAATCGGAAAGAGAGGTCCAGAAGGCGCTGGAAAATCTCATGAAGAATCGTACCACCTTTGTTATTGCCCATCGTCTCTCAACAATTAAAAATGCCTCAAGAATAATTGTCATCAAGGATGGAGCTATCGTCGAACAGGGCACCCATGATACCCTCATTGCCCGGAAAGGCGAGTATGAGCTGCTGTACAACATGCAATACAAATAATGAAAAAATTCGCACACTATCGCAACATGACAAGCACGGCAGGGATTTTCTGTGTCGTTCTTTCGTGCTTTTTCATCCCCTTTTCCACCTCCCTCATGGGGGCAACAGCAACCCTTGCTGCAGTTTTCTGGGTGTTATCAGGCGATGTCTCGTCCCTTCCCCAACTCATGAAGAAAAATGTGTCGGTAAGTTTGGCCATAGCTTTGTTTCTGTTGCTTATCATCGGCTTGACCTACACGCCAGTGCCGTTGAATGATGCCCTGGATTTTCTCAAAAAATATCGAAAAATCTTATATTTTGCCATGGTTGTCTCCATTTTCAGGGACAACGTAGGGGCAGCTCGGCTGGCCGAGGACAGCTTTATTGCCGGCTGTATCGTCCTACTTTTCATATCCTATAGTATCTTTTTCTCAATCATTCCCTCCGATCGCTTCGGCTTTTCGGTAGTGTATCATATTACCCACAGTCTGTTCATGGCGATCCTGGCCTTCTGGTGCCTGCAAAGGATGTTTGAATCCAGGCAATACATCTATTTATGGTTGGGCCTCTTTCTTCTCGCCACCATCAACCTTTTTTATATCGCGCCGGGCCGCACCGGAATGCTGGTATATATTGCCCTTATCATCCTCACCCTCTTCCAGCGTCTCTCATGGAAAAAATTGCTGCCGGCAACAATTCTCGTGTCAATAATCGTTGGTATCACTTTTTTCACTTCCAGCAATTTTTCAACAAGGGTAAATGAGGCGGTCGACGAAATGAGGGGGTATCAAGCAGAATCTTCTAGAACCTCCCTTGGCATGCGATTCGACTGGTGGCAAAACAGCATCGATATTGTCAGGCAAAAGCCGATTTTCGGGCACGGCACGGGGTCTTTTCAAGCAGTCCAGGAAAATCTGATCAAGGATGGCGACACCCAATCGACGGACAACCCACACAACGAATATCTGTTTCTGGCCGTTCAGGCGGGTCTTGTAGGCTTGTTTTTATTCGTAACCCTTCTTGTCGTTCAGTTTATCGCCTCTTTTAGCCTTCAACCGCCAAGGAAATACCTTTTGCAAGGAGTCGTTGTCGCGATGTCGGTGGGTTGCCTTATGAATTCATTTCTTTTTGATTCCCATTCTGGCCATTTTTATGCGATAATGTCAGCGATTTTGACTATTCCGTCGATAAAAACCAACAGCCATCTCTGCAGATATTAAAAACAAGTTTCCGCTTCAAAGCGGCAACATCACTCGAACCTCGGTATACTCATTCAGGGTACTGGAAATCTTCATCATTCCACCATGTTCCTCAACGATCTTTGTCGATAAAGCAAGCCCCAATCCTGTTCCATTGCTTTTTGTAGTAAAATAAGGATCGAAAACCCGATGAAGATTTTCCGGGGAAATACCTTCCCCGCTGTCCCTTATACTGACAACGATCATCCCCCCATCGCGCTCCGTCCGCACGGTTAAGACGCCACCATTCGGCATCGCCTGGATAGCGTTGAGAAAGAGATTCAACACTACCTGATTAAGTTTGTCCCGGTCGACATACACCATGGGCAACCCCTCTGCCAGTGCAAGAACAAGAGATATTTGATAGGATTCTACATCCACCTGCACCAGCGACACGGTTTTTTTGATTATCTCGTCGATTGCCGTCGGTTCCCGTTTGAGCTGGGCCGGCCTAGTATAATCGAGCAATTCGCCAATGCTACGGTTCAATCTTTCGACCTCTTTCACCAGAATATCGGCGGTTTCTACGCCACTGCCGGATGCCGATAGCTGTGATTTCAAGAGCACCGCCAGCCCCTTAATAGAACTTAACGGATTTCTCAGTTCATGGGCGACACCGGCAGCCATCTTGCCAAGGGCCGCCAAACGCTCACTGCGCTGCAGTTCCTTTTCCAATAATTTTACCGCGGTGAGATCTCGAATAAGCAACACCTCTCCGGCCAAACGGCCATCATTATCCAGCACAACCATGGAGGCCAGTTGCAGTGTCACCGGTTTTTCAGGATCCAAATTCAAGTGAATTTCTTTCTGTCTTTCGGCCATCTCCGCTTGGTTATTTGCAAAGAACATCTTGGCCAAACCGGCTGGCAAACTGATTTCCGGAATTTTCCCGCGTATGCGGCCACTCTCTATTTCAAGAATTTCCCCGGCCGCATCGTTGCAGACCCGAATCACGCCCTGGCTGTCAGTGGCAATGAGACCGACCGGCAGGGATGAGACGAGAATATCGGTAAACGCCCGCATCTGCCCGAGACTTTGCTGGGAGCCCTTTAAGCCCCTGAGGGTCAAGTAGGAAAGTGCTCCGGCAAGAGCGACCAGGAGGGTAATGACGGAAAGAATAATTATCTGCAGAAACTGTCGTCTCAGTGACGAATCGAAGTGCTGGAAATCCAGCTGTACGACATATATGAGTTGTTTGTCGAGCAAACGTTTCATCTCTTCCTGCAGAGCGACATAGTGGGGATTGTTGGTAAATCTGCGCATCATCTGCCCCCTTCCCGGACCTCGATCGAAGAAATCCGGGCCATGTCCCGGCATGTTCGGGGGCATATGCCAAGCGGCAACTTGAAACCTTTGATTTGGCGTATTCCCCTGAGTGTCTTTGATGATCCGTGAAACAAACGGATTTGGGCTTTCACTTTTCAAAGACTTGGCAAATGCCAGAGTCACCGGATCAATGGTGCCGCTGCCGACATTCACCCCTGCAGCACATACAATTGTCCCTTCTTGGTCAATGAGATAAACAGATTCGACTCCGGGCTGCTCAACGGCCTGCTCCATTGCCGCCCGTATCTGAGCCTCCCAAGAAACCCCTGTTTCCGAAGAACGAAGATTATCCCGCATCGACTCCCGAGCCGAGCTGTTGATAAACCGCATCAGGGTGAGACCTTTCTGCACCAGGGCCTCCCGCATCAACTCTTTTTCCCGTTGATAATTGCTGACTGTAAATAAGGCCAGCAACAACAGTAAAAGTGTACAGGCGATTGCCAGCATCCATGGCGAAAAATTCAGCAGCAGGTTGCTGCTGTTACAACTCTTTGGTGAGGGTTTCATAATTGGCAATTTTCTCAAGAATTACCTTAGAAATCATATAGGTAGGAACAATCCCTTCATCACCCATCGGCCCCGATGCCAGTGTCTGGCCACTCACCAAGGGATTATCCGAGGCATAATAGGCATATCTGGTTTTCATCGTGGCTGGAATATGCCCCTGAATTATTGCTCCGCTTATCGCCCGCTGATAATGGCCACCTTCCATTTCCAAACCAACCGCCTGCCAGGCGGAAGAATGAAAGCGTTCGAGTACGTCACGGTTTTGTAGCGATGTGCCGACAACGGTCACCATAGGGCCGGTATACACGGTCACTGTATCATCAAAATCGGCGGTGGAAAGATCGTTGTTGACAATGTAGTTGTCGGCAGTTCCTTCCATTACATAGGCCGTGGCAAGCATGATATCGCCTTTTTTACCAGGCAGTACCCCAGCCTTGCCCATGATTGAAATAGATTTGATATCGAGGGATTTAACACCCCCATGTCGACTATCTGGATTCAGCAGTTCATCCATAATATCAAAGGCCTGGGTTCCAAAGGCATAATCGATCACGATAAGCACCGGCTGGGTTTCCTTGAGAAAAGGATAGTTCATCTTCAGAGAGGGATGAAGATGATGCTGGTCGAGTTGCGACAGGTCAATAATATTGATGTCAATCGTCGAACCTGATCCATCTGCCTGAAAGGTAAAACCATGCTTTGCAGCATACGCCTCAACATCCTTTTCTCTATCTCGAATCGCCCGTACCATCGCATAGAGATCATTCGGCACCGCCTCTCCGGACTCCATCAGTGTCCCGGACCCATACAGCAGATTTCGCATGGAATGCATATTGGCACTGATTACATGCATCGGTCGATCAAGAAGATGCAGACGACCGAGAGATGCCTTCAAGGCCCCTGCCCAGAGGGACGCATGTGTTTGATGATCGATCATCTCGTGCAAAGAGGGTGTAAAGTAGACGACCAACTCATTTTTTTTGGAACTCTGTTCTTCTATTACGCGTTTCCCAATACCGTAAATGATCGAAAAGAGACTGCTGTTGGTATTATATTCCTGCCTGTTTTTCTCGAGGTGTTCATAGGCTTCCCACGTCTCTTTGTAGGTCCGACCGAGAATGATGGAGAGGTTCCATATAGCCTGTTCTAACTCCTCGCCGACCAACGACTCTTCTATGGAGGTGATACGTTCCAATTCCGTCCATTCGGAGCTCAACCCTTCGCCCCTGTTGCATACCTGCCGATAAATCTTCCAGGCCTCAATATTGAGAAAGGTGATATGCGTGAGGATGTCGTATATCTCGCTTTTTCCTGTGGTTATGACGAAACAATACTCTTTTTCCGACACCGCATACGATACCCTCCGTCTTTTCAGGGGCACAATTTTCGCAAACGAGGTGTCCTGAAAGTCCTCTTGGGCGGTGAGGATGATTCTCGTGCACTTTTCAATCCCTTTTGGCATCCTGTCAAAAACATACTCTAATCCATGCAATTCTACGACCCGGGTGTCCGACATCGAGCCATAGATTTCCGGACTGAGCTGTTTCAATGCCTCCGCCAATTTTTCACCAATCCTCCCGGAAGGTTTGTAGGAACCCTGGAGGGTCATGGAATCGGCGAGTATTTTGAAGGTTCGTATGGCAATCCGTGCTTTTTGCGATTTGGATAACTCCTGCATAAATTCTCCTCGGGCAGACGACCGTATTCAAATATGCATCATTTTTCTATCCGGGTACTCAGGGCGTCGAGTAATTCGGCACGCCCCTGTCCGGTTTTTGCCGAGAAAAGGATTCTGTCTTCCGCCTTGATGCTGTGCCCTGCATCCAGCAGCCTGGCATTTTTTTCGCGAATACTGCCGGAAATCTTGTCAATTTTGGTGTACACCGGAAGACAGGGAATGGCCTTTTCACCCAGCCATTGAACAAGTTGGGTATCCTGTTCCTTGGGTTCATGGCGAATATCCATGATGACCACAACGCATCTGAGTGTTTCCCGGGTTTCCAGGTAGGTAGTTATCAACGATTGCCAGCTGTTTTGCATAATTTTCGGTACTTTAGCAAAACCGTAACCGGGTAAATCCACGAGAAAAAACTGCTCCTCCACACGAAAGTAGTTCAATCCTTGGGTTTTCCCCGGCCTGGCACTTACCTTTACCAACCTTTTCCTGCCGATGAGGGTATTGATCAGGCTGGATTTGCCGACGTTGGATCTGCCGGCAAAGGCAATTTCCGGAAGATCCGGCGAAGGAAGCTGATTGAGACGATGGGCGCTCAGGAGAAACTCGATGTTAAAAAAATCCATGTGTATCTCCTGTCAAAATGTTTGTTCTGCGAATCTCGGCCGGTGTAATGGCTAAAACGGTATAAAGTCCGCAATAAATACTTTCGGAAATGGTCGAGAGATTGAGTAACGACTCTTAAATCACCTTGTTCAGAGAGTACTCGATGATGCCTTCCGCCCCGAGTTTTTTTAATTTCGGAATCAGATCCCTGACGATATCTTCAGAAACCACGGTTTCCACCGAATACCAGTCCTGATTGTAGAGACTTGCCACTGTCGGCGCATTGATGCTCGGGAGGATGGCGACTATATCGTCAATCTTGGCACTGGAAACATTCATTTTCAGACCGACTATTCGATCCGCACGCAATGCACCTTGCAAAAGCAAGGCAATATTCTCGATTTTTTCTCGTTTCCAAGGATCATTCCAGGCATTTTTATTGGCGATGAACTGGGTGTTCGACTGCATGAGTTCATGAATAATTCGCAAGCCATGGGCACGAATGGTACTCTCCGTTTCCGTTACCTCGACAATGGCGTCGGCGAGTCCTGAGACGACCTTCGCTTCAGTTGCCCCCCAGGAAAATTCTATATCTACGTCGATGCCCCTTTCCTTAAAGAAACGTGTAGTGACATTCACCAGTTCGGTGGAAATTTTCTTACCCTGAAGATCTTCAATCGTCCTGATATCCGAATCACCGGCCACGGCAATGACCCACCGAGTAGGCCGTCTGCTGACCTTGGAGTAGACGAGGTCACACACCAGGATGGTGTCGGAGTTATTCTCCATTGTCCAATCCTTACCGGTAATTCCGGCGTCCAGCATGCCTCCTTCGACATAGCGTGACATCTCCTGCGGCCGACAAATCGAACACTCAAGCTCGGGGTCATCTATTTTGGGAAAATAATTTCTGGCAGCCGGCTTGATTTGCCAACCTGCTTTCTCAAACAATTCGATGGTGGCGTTTTCGAGACTACCTTTGGGTAAACCTAATTTCAGCTGATTCATTACTCATTTTCTCCGCGCTTTTTGGTCATTTCATCAACAACATATCTTACTTAATTCCGTATACAATGGCAGGATCGAAGAGTATATCACCCTCGATTACCAGTGTATCGCCGACAACCCGCCTATAAAAGCAAGATCTATGGCCGGTATGGCAGGCCGCATCTCCCATCTGTTCGACTTGCAACACCACAGTATCAGCATCACAATCAACCAGGATATTGTGAATGATCTGCACATGACCGGAGGTCTCACCTTTTAACCACAGTGCGTTACGCGATCGACTCCAATAATGGGCCTTGCCGGTTTTCAGGGTCATTTCCCAGGCTACATTATTAATGTATGCCAGCATAAGGATTTCAAGGGTTTTAAAATCCTGGGCAATTGCCGGCAGGAGTCCATCAGCCGATTTATTAAAATTAAGCGATAGCATTGCGTTTCTTTAGGAAGCTAAAGGTCAACCCTCAAGGTACTACTCTTCTTAGTGGTCAGTTGAAATGTCGGCATATCATTCTGAAAAAACGTCTAAATTAGACAGCTCTCATCGCTTTGTCAAGCAGCCACCTCTGTTTTGCTACTTTTCTTGTTCTATGCTTGCATAAAATTGATCATCTCCTATAGTATGTCACGAATTTTTCCCAAGATGAATCAAAATATTCATTTCCCCATACCCTTTTTTCATGGAACAGGAGTTTACATATGGCACACCCAAAAACAAGCGACATGGTAATTGTCACCTTCACCGGAATGTTGGACAATGGTGAAGTCTTCATCGCCTCTGAAAAAGATAAGCCTGCACAGGCAATCATCGGCAACTCCGACCTGCCCCCGAGTCTGGAATCAGAAATTGTTACAATGCAGGTTGGTGAAACCCGCAAAATCCGTGTCCCACCTGAAGAAGGCTATGGCCAAAGGCTCACTAATTTAGTGCAGACCATCGACAATCAGAAATTGGTCGATACTCTTCATCCCAAGCCCGGGATGATTATCTCCCTTACGGTTGATAAAGAAGGTGTTGAACAAAAAATACCGGCGACAGTAATGACGATCGAAGGCTCGCAGATAACGGTTGACTATAATCACCCTCTGGCTGGCCACCACCTTACCTATCGGGTCACCCTTGTCGAAATTGTCGAGAAACCACTCGCTGATTCTTGATATCAACCTTAATGCATTATTTTTAAAAACTCCTGTACATACCTTTCCCTGTATGTATAACCTTATAGAGTTGCAATCGGATATTAAATCAAATGTAGGGAGTAGAGCATGGACATCGAAGACGACGAAATATTGCAAGGATTTATTGAAGAATCTCTTGAGCACCTGGCGGACATTGAAAATGACCTTTTGGCAATTGAAGAAGGTGGTGCCGATATCGACGAAGATCTCGTCAACAAGGTCTTCCGTGCTGCCCACTCCATCAAGGGAGGCGCGGGATTCATGGGCCTTACTACCATCCAAGAGCTGTCCCATGCGGCGGAAAATGTTCTTGGCATGATTCGCAGCAAGAAATTGATCCCGACCCCGGAAATTATTAATGTACTGTTGATCGCCTCGGATCAACTGCAAAGCATGATTGAGGATGTCCATAATAGCAATGAGGTGGACATTGCATCGCACCTTTTACCTTTAAACGCTATCGCTGATGGTTCATTCTCCCAACCACTACCTCAGGAGACACCAGCACAAGAGGTGCAAGCTAAAACCAAACACGCTGCTGAGAAAAACCAACCACCACCTAGCGAGATAATTGAGCTCGTGGTGGCAAAATCAAAAGCCGTCACTGCAAAACCGAAGCCCACCCCCAAGCCTGAACCTGAACCTGAACCTGAACCTGAACCTATTTCCTTTTCCTCGCTTGAAGAAGATGAAGATGAGCAATCAGCATATTCCGAATCAAATTCTAGCATCAAGCAAGCAGACCGGCCAGAATCAGCAGGCGATAAAAACAAATCTGCCGGACCTCCGGCCAAGGCCGAAACAACGCTGCGAGTTCATGTCAGCCTCCTTGATTCTCTGATGAACCTGGCAGGAGAACTGGTCCTCAGCCGCAACCAGCTGTTGCAAACTATCGGCTCAGATGACCTACGTAACGCCGAGGCAGTGGGCCAGCGTATCGATTTGATCACCTCAGAGCTGCAGGAAGCGATCATGTTGACCCGCATGCAGCCGATCGGTAACGTTTTCAGCAAATTCCCCCGGGTTGTTCGAGATCTCTCAAAAAAACTCAAAAAAACTATTGACCTGAACATCGTAGGCAAAGATGTTGAACTGGATAAGACGATTATCGAGGCTATAAATGATCCTCTTACCCACCTTGTCCGAAATTCAGTTGACCACGGTATCGAAAAACCGGCAGAACGAAAAAAACTCGGTAAATCGGAAATTGGCTTGGTAGTTCTCAAGGCTTACCATGAGGCCGGGCAAGTTGTCATCGAGATCAGTGACGATGGTAAAGGTCTCGACGGTGAAGCTCTGGCGGCAAGCGCCATCAGCAAGGGCCTGCTCACACCCGAACAGGCGCAGGCCATGTCCGACAAGGAAAAAATCAACCTTATTTTTCTGCCCGGCTTCTCAACCGCCAAGGAAGTCACCGACGTATCCGGCAGAGGTGTCGGCATGGATGTCGTCAAAACCAACCTTGATCAACTTGGGGGCCATGTTGATATTATTTCCTCTAAAGGCTCCGGTACCACCATCTCCATCAAGCTGCCCTTGACCCTGGCAATTATTCCTTGTCAGATTATCGAGACCGGAGGTGAAAGGTATGCCATACCGCAGGTCAATCTTGAAGAACTTCTTCGCATTCCGGCCATTCAGGTAAAAGATCGAGTTGAAAGAGTTGGCGATGCCGAGGTCGTTCGATTGCGAGGAACCTTATTGCCTCTCATCCGTCTTGCCGACGTAATCGGCATAGAACGAACCTATTTTGATCATGGTGAAGAGGAAATCAAAGCAGACCGTAGAGAACATACTGCCGATCGGCGGGGTAAAGAATCACCACTCTTTCGAAACCCCAATGAGCCAGAGAAAAAATCACAGGCCAAAGGCGAAACATACCCCAGGTCCGTAATCGATCGCCGCTATTCGGCCTCCAGCGCCCTCAATATAGTTGTAGTTTCAACCGGCGCCATCAAATATGGCTTGATTGTTGATCGTCTGCAAGACTCAGAGGAAATCGTCATCAAACCGCTCGGTCGACATCTGCAGCAGTGTAAGGGCTACGCCGGAGCAACTATTATGGGGGATGGCCGCATCGCCCTCATTCTCGATGTCAGTAATCTGGCGAGAATGGCTCGACTGAACTCAATAGACGGATCGGATCGTGCAGCCGAGGTGGCCAAAGCTGCCGCAGATGCGATGAGAGCACAAAAAGACCGACAGTCCCTGCTCATTTTTAAAAGCTCCGAAACCGAAAATTTTGCCGTTCCTCTCAACCAAGTTGAAAGAATAGAAAAAATCAAACGGTCGGACATTGAAGAACTAGGCGGAAAACGCGTCATGAAATACCGTGGCGGCAGCCTCAGTCTCATTTGTGTCGATGATCTGGCTGCGGTAAATCCCTTAGCTGATCATGAAAATCTCCTGGTCATCGTTTTTAATATTGCCAAGCGAGCCATTGGCTTATTAGCCATAGGGCCGATAGATGCTATTGAAATCAGCGCCGATATCGACGACACCACCCTCAGTCAGCCGGGAATAATGGGGTCGATAATCATCGATCAACATACCACCATGCTGGTTAATGTTTTTGAGATGGCACAAACCCTCTTCCCGCAGTGGTCCGTTGAGAGGGAGCTAGTCGTCATTGAAACAGCCAATGACAGTGAGCCGCCGACCATTCTCATCGCCGAGGATTCGAAATTCTTCCGTAATCAGGTCAAAGGATATATGACTGAAGTCGGTTACAAGGTTATCGAGGCTGAAGATGGGGTGGAAGCATGGAATAAACTCCATGAACACGGTGATCTGATTGCCATGCTGATCACCGATATTGAGATGCCGAATATGAATGGTTTTGAACTCACGGAAAAAATACGTCGAGATGATAAATATTCTAAGCTACCGATCATTGCCTTAACAACTCTTGCGTCGGCCGAAGACATGGCTAAGGGGCAAGCCGTCGGGGTCAATGAATATCACATCAAACTCGACAAAGAACGGTTGATGGTTTCGGTGCACGATTATATGAAGAGACGGTACTAAAAAATGGACAATTAGCCACCGAAGGAATCATAACAACACAATGGTATAAACATGGCAGATGACAGAGCAAAAACAGAAAGCAAAAAGATAGTGGAACTTGCCACTTTTTATGTCGGTGACGCACTGTGCGGCATGGATATTCTCAAAGTGCAAGAAATAAACAAACTTATGCAAATGACCAAGGTTCCCCAAGCACCCGATTATGTGGTCGGCATACTTAATCTGCGGGGGCAGATCGTCACTATTATCGACTTAGGCCTGAAACTCGGTCTGGGTGCCACCGATCTTTCCCGGGACCCGCGCAATATCATCGTCAATTCCGCCGGAGCCCATGTCGGGCTTCTGGTCAGGAAGATCAGTGATGTCGTCTCGGCTGACATGGAGAGAAGTGAATTGGCGCCGGCGAATATGCGGGGCATCCAGGGGGAATTTTTCACCGGGGTCTACAAAACAGATACTAACCTCATCGGGATACTGAATGTCGATAAAGTTTTAAGCCTTGAGGATTGAGATCCGCATGATAAGCACGAAAAATCTCCGTATCCTGGTTGTTGATGACACAATCGTCTATCGTAAGGCTGTATCCGACATCATTGCAGAAATACCCGGAGTAGAATTAGCCGGTGTAGCCCATAACGGAAAGATTGCATTAGCGAAAATTCAGACCCTCAAGCCGGACATCCTTACTCTTGATATAGAAATGCCCGAGATGAATGGCATTGAAGTCCTGGTGGAATTGCAGAAAAGCCATCCAGGGATCGGTGTCATCATGCTTTCGACATTGACCGCCGAAGGCAGTGATATGACCATGCGGGCACTTGAACTCGGGGCCTTTGATTTTATTCTTAAACCCCAGAGCAAGAACCAGATAGAGGGCAAAAAAGAGATCAGGGCGGCGCTTGAGCCTATCCTCAAGGCTTTTGCTAAATCGCGATATGCCTCTTCCCTTATCAGCAGCAAAGGAAGGATACCCGGACCGACTTCCTTCCCCTCCAGCAGCGTTTCAAACAAGCTTGCCGCAGGAACCCGGATTTTTAAACCCTTAAGCGCAAAACCAACCGCTGTGCGACGAGGAAAATCGGAAATTGTCGCCATCGGAATCTCCACCGGCGGACCGAATGCTCTCAACCAGATGCTGCCGCAACTTCCCGGAAATCTTGGAGTGCCGGTTCTCATTGTCCAGCATATGCCACCGGTCTTTACTAAATCCCTGGCCGCCAGCCTCGACAAAAAATGTGCGCTGACCGTGAAAGAGGCTGTGAACGGCGAGAACATCCTGCCCAATGTGGTGTATATTGCCCCGGGAGGCAAGCAGATGAAACTGATGACCGGAACGGATGGTCAGAATCGGCGAATAAAAATAACCGACGACCCACCGGAAAATTCCTGTAAACCTTCAGTTGACTACCTTTTTCGCTCAGTTGCTGATTACTATGTGGGCAGAACAACCGCAGTTATCATGACCGGCATGGGCTCAGACGGCACTCTCGGTTTAGGTGTGCTGAAACAAAAATCAGCTTTTATTATCGGCCAGGATGAATCTTCCTGCATTGTTTATGGAATGCCCAAGGCACCGGCCGAGCTGGGCTATCTGGACATTGTCGCGCCCCTTGGCAGAATTGCTGAAGAAATTGTCAACAGCGTAAAATAAGGCAGATCTCTTATTGTCTTATTCCACAATCGACTTTCAAATCAAAATGATAAAGATCAACCCCGCAGAACTGAAGCTTGTGGCACAATATATCCAGGATATTACCGGGATATATTTGGATCAAAGCAAATCATATCTGTTTGAAACTCGATTAAGCTCAGTTGCCGAGACGCATAGCTGTAAGTCGTATCAGGAACTGCAGGCAAAAGCAAAAAAAGACTCAACCAAAGCCATCGAAAAATCTATTGTTGACGCAATTACCACCAATGAAACCCTGTTTTTTCGCGACAAAGGACCATTTGAACTGCTGCAGCACAAAATCTTACCGGAGATAATTGACGCCAGATCTTCAACATCATCGGTGAAAACGCAAATCAAAATCTGGAGTGCCGCAGCTTCTACAGGCCAGGAACTCTACTCCATTGCCATAGTTATCAAGGAACTTCTCAAGGACGCTCCCAGATATGCATTCACCCTTCTAGGCACCGATATCTCGGATGCTGCCATCGCCCAGGCGAGTTACGGGAAGTACAACCGCTTTGAAATTGAACGAGGATTAGACAAAAAATACCTGGAAAGGTTCTTCACACTTTTCGGCGACTCATGGAAGATTAAAGATGAAATCAGGGCAATGGTTAACTTTCGAAAACTCAATCTTATGCTGCCTTTCACCGGCCTTGGTAAATTTGATATCATTTTTTGCCGGAACGTTGCCATCTACTTCACCCTTGAGGATCGCAAAAAGCTTTTTAACAAACTCGCCGACAGCCTGGCTGATGATGGATATCTTGTTATTGGATCAACAGAGTCTCTTACCGGTGTTTGTCCAAGGTTTATTCCTAAGCGACATCTGAGATCAATTTTTTACCAAAAGCAATAAAGAGGCATTCTCATGAAAAATCTCTCAATTCTGGTTGTCGACGACGACCCGGTAGTCAGGCGACTGCTGGAGCAGCGGTTGAAGAAAGAAAATCACCAGGTGCAGGTGGCCGAAGATGGGTATGTTGCGGAAAAAATACTCAGACAGCAGTTTTTTGATGTAGTTCTAACCGATCTGATGATGCCGGGTGCTCTAGGTGGGATTGAAGTACTCGAAATAGCCAAAGACATTAACAGCAAGACAGAAGTTGTTCTGATCACTGCTCATTCTTCGGTGAATACTGCTGTTGAAGCAATGAAAAAAGGTGCTATCGACTACCTGGAAAAACCAATCAATTTCGATGAACTCTTCCTGCGCTTAGATAAAATAGCCAATATGCAAACTATTCTGCGCAGCGCCCAAGACCTGCAGTTTGCCATGGATACAACGGAAAATGCGGCCTCGGAAACAATACAAAACCTGGAAATGCAGGTTGCAAAATTGCGGCAAGCACTCGACGAAATTGAAAACATCCTGCGAGACGATGACCTTGTAGATTACAACAAGATTGCCAATGCGTTGGATATTGTCACTCAGACGTAGTTCGTTTTGTTAAATAATTTGGACGGATAATTACGGCTCCTCAACCGTTCGACGAACTTTTTCCGTGTGCACCTCGGGGCAATCCGGTCAAATGGGTTTTACTTAGCCGCAGCCTCAATCGCTTCCTTCAACCCCACGGCTGATGCGGTTTGGGCACTGTCAAACATTGCCCCCCCTACCCTTGCCCCCGTCAGATCAGCTCCGGTCAAGTCGGCTTTATAAAGATCGGCATTTTTTAACTTTGCCTGGCGCAAGTTGGCTTTCAGCAGTAAAGCACCCTTGAGATTGGCATTATCCAGATCAGCCTTTTCAAGATTACAGCCGGTCAAATTGGCCTTTTCCAGATCTGCACTGTCGAGATTCTTTCCAGAAAGGTCGAGGCCGGAGAGATCACAGCCAAAGCATTTCTTTTTATCAAGCAAAATCTTCAGATTGTCTTCTTTTGTCTTGCCCGCAATAGGCTTCTGATTCGCCGCTGCGGTGCTGCTTTTCACTGCTGGTTTTTCTTCAGTCACTTTCATTGCCTTAGGCGCTTTGACGGGTGTTTTCTGAGGTATTTGTTGCGAATCCTTGCTGACTTCCACCTGGGCCTCGGCCGGAGATTTGGCAGGGCTTGGTACCATCCTGCTCTCTGCTGCAGTTTTGTTCGAGGCTTCTGCCGCCACAGGTTCGACGGCTGGTGCATTTTTTGCTTCTTGCTTCATTGCCGTTTGTGGCGCAGTAACAGTCACCGCGTCCTTAGCATTTTCTTTGGATGCACCAGGAGTTGTGGGGGTTTTCTCATCCTGCACAGGGACATCGACTATTGCTTGTTGAACCGGAGTGACTTTTTTGACTATGGGTGCGGGAGAGAGAGAGGCAGAGGTTGGGCGTTCTTTTTCCACTTTTTGCAGTTTTTCCGACATTGCCTCCGGCTTGGCTTTACTTGCAGCGGATGAAGCGGGTTCCACGAAATCCCGCCGTTCACCGACATTGGCTACCCTCGTTTCGGGGCTTGCTTTGGGCTTCACAGGATCGGCGATAAAAACTTCCTTTTCCACCTCAGTTTCACCGACATCGCCTGGCGATTTAGCGGCAATAAATTGGCCATCAAATTGCGCCCCTTGATGATAAGAACTGTCCAACGATGTCCCCCGCAGGTCGGCTCCTCGCAAGTCGGCATCACTCAGGTCGGTACCACCGAAAACCGTGCCACGCAGGTTGGTATTTCGCAAATTGGCTCTCGTCAGATTGGTCAAAAAGAGCTTCGCCAATGAAAGATCAGCTCCCTCCAAATCAGCGTCGGTCAAATCCAGCCTATTCAAGGAGAGGCCGGAAAGATCACACCCCTTACAACTCTTAGTTTTCACGAGTTTTTCTAAGTTATCCAGGGTGGTAGCACTTTCTTTCGCTACTACCGGACCAACCGTGTACACAAAAACACATAAGGCACAGGCAAAAATCAGAGTACTTTTTTGTAGGTATTTTTTCATAATAGATCCATTTCCCATGCAACTCACCGCAGATAATGTCAGTAATTGGCAGACACAGAACCAAACCAAATCAAAAATTGAAAGCATACAGTATTTGATAAAATTGTGTCAATATAAGGATGCTTTTCAGCACGTCGAGCTTTTGTGATTACATAGACGTTTACCAATCAGAAAACACTCTTGTTTTACCTCCTTTTAATATGATATGCTAAGATTCTTAATACATTTTTTGTGCTCTTCATTGATTCTCCCAGGGAATGGAGAAAGTTGCTGAACACATTGTTTGTAGGAAGAGCCAAAGAGTTGTAATCCTGCTCCCTGAGCGTAAAAACATTTTTCCCGCAAACTGCTGTTATGCCTCTGAAAGCGATGAGAAAAAGTGAGGAGCAGACCAGGTCCTTCATTGAAAACCTGCCGATCTTCTCCAGTCTGAATGTAGATGAACTGTCAATTCTCGCCCGACACATGAGTTATATCCAATTGCAAAGAGGTGAACACCTGTTCGTTGAAGGCGATCAGGGGACTTTCATGGGATTTGTTGTCAATGGCATACTCGAAGTCCAAAAAAGAAGCGAAACCGGTGAAAACATTACCCTGGCACGGCTCACAAAAGGCAGTTCCATAGGGGAAATGGCCCTCATTGACAAGTCAACCAGATCGGCTACAGTCATCGCCAAACAGGCGGCGATAATGGTGACCCTTACCGACCGCGGCTTTGATCTGCTTGCCGACAAATATCCCACGCTGGGCATTAAAGTGATAAGAAAGGTTGCCAGGCTCCTGAGCCTCAACATGCGGCGAACTTCGAGCAAACTCGCAGACCTCATGCAATCGTCTCTGTAATACTATGATCACAACCTCTTTATTCGATATTTCCCGGCAAAAATGGCCATGGCTGTAATACCCACAATACTCATTGCCGATACAGATATTGACGGGATGTCGGCGCATTCCAAAAACCTCGATCTGCAGTACGCATGCACTTTGTCGCACGTCTTCTCTGAAGACGAACTCCAAGCAGCCCTCGAACAAAATTCGATTGAGATATTGATTATTGACCTCAATTTCTCCACCAATTCAGAAGGGATAACCCTTCTTACAACGCTGCAGCGCAAGTTTCCAAAGACAGCCATCTTGCCGATTATTCCGGCCGGCCAACCGCACCTCATCAAAGAGCTGTTGGCCCTCGACCTATTCTACTTCATCCACAAACCAATCGATCCGCTTGAAACGCAGATAGCCCTGAAAAGGGTTTTTGAAACCCTGGTTTTCCCGCATACACCTCCTGTCGTCATTGAAGAATCGAACCGCGCCTCGTTTCACGGCATGATCGGCTGCACCGCTTTAATGCAACAGCTTTTCGACATGATCACTCTGATAGCTGATGATGATGTTTCCACCGTCCTTATTCGCGGTGAATCCGGTACCGGCAAAGAGATGGTCGCGAAAGCCATCCACGCCGAGAGCCGGCGGAGAGGCAGAAATTTTGTGCCCGTCAATTGTGCAGCCATTCCGGATGACCTCCTGGAGAGCGAATTGTTCGGATACGCAAAAGGCGCTTTCACCGGCGCAACCACCAATAAAGTCGGACGCATTCAGTATGCCGATCAGGGCACCCTTTTTCTTGATGAAATAGGCGATATGAAGGCCTCTCTTCAGGCCAAATTATTACGGGTCTTGCAGGAAAAAGAATTCGAACCGGTCGGTGCCTTGAAATCGATTCCGGTGAACACTCGAATACTGGCGGCTACGCATTGTGATCTGGAAAAACTGGTCAGCGAAGGAAGATTTCGGGAGGATCTTTACTACCGTCTCAGCGTTATCCCTCTCAACATTCCGGCACTGAAAGAAAGAATCGCCGACATACCACTTCTCATTGATGCTTTCCTGGGAAAATACTCGCAGCGTAGGGGGCGAGAACCATTTACATTTTCGCCGCCGGCAATGATGGCCATCACACACTACGAATGGCGGGGCAATGTGAGGGAGCTGGAAAACCTCATCCAACACATGAGCATTCTCTACAGCGGTAGAACCTTACAGCTGGAAGATCTTCCGGAAAAATTTCAGAGCGTAATACTCCCTATCGAAGAAAACCCTGAAGCTTTGAACCCTCTCCTGCCCCCTCCGCCACCGGCGAACCTACAGACGTCCGCTCAGCTGCTTGCCTGGGAGGATGGTCAGGTTGATTTTAATGAGCTGATCAATGATTTCGAAACCCAGTTGATTGTCCAGGCTATGAAGCTGACGGAAGGAAATAAAAAAGAAGCAGCCCGTCTCCTGAACCTCAAGAGAACGACTCTTCTTGAAAAAATTAAGAAAAAGGATATCGAAGGGTTATGGCAAAAATAAAGAGTGTGGTCAAATGTTTGGCAGTTGTTGTCAGGCTGCAAGTTTTAAGAGATTATTGGTAACATTTTCTTCAATATCTGCCTCTGAGGCCGGTGTAAGAAGGATGTCCCTTATTCCGTATTTCACTGCCTTGATCACTTTTGTTCTCGTCCACCCCGGCCCGGCGGCAATCAACGGCAAAGAACAAGAAGCACTAATTTTTATCGCAGCACCAAAGGCCTGCTCATTAACATCCTGCATCACCAGATAAATCGCCTTCAGTGTACCGGGTATGTAGTTATGCACGTTGTCTTTGAATGATAGTGATTTGACAGCAAAATCCATCCCTGCGAGAACTCCGGCAATTTTCGCCGTTTCAGACTCATCATCACCAATCAGAAGGATATCGAGGTCTGTATTTGCAACATCCAATTTTGTCGGTTGCCGAGTTGCCGATTGCCCGATTTCTTCAACCTGCGGACTCTCTTCTTCAGCTGCCATGAGACCTTCCAGTTCAAGAAGGCCCAAGGGAAAAACAATACTCACCTTGCCGAGGGTGCTGTCACCGATGGCCAGATCCAAACTGCTAAAATAATAATAACCGTTCGGAAAAGGGTCGTCCGAATCGGTTTCCACCTTCATCGGCACAATCTGCTGCAGGTCGGTTTTTACAAAACGAATTCTTTTTGTATAGTGTTCCTCGAAAGTAGCGGTATACACACCGGCGATAATGTTGGCAACCTCGCTGTAAGCATCCCTAGTGTCCTCGCCGAAGACCTCATCGCTTACAACCGACTCAAGCTCCTGGGAGGGGAGCATGATCAGTACCCCACCAATGCGTATGGCGTCCCGGAGATTAACCATCAAATAGCTTTTCCCCTCCAGTTCACCCACCACATCCAAATGGGCGATCACCTGTTTCCCTGAGATCTCCTCAAGAAACAAATCCTCCTTACTGACAATGCTATTGTTCTGATTGCTAAGCTGCACCTCGGCACCCAGAAGTGCGCTCACCTCATTCGCCACCTTGTCTCGGCAGGAGGCGAGAAGCTTATCCACCAGTTTTTTCTGTTTTTCTGCGACTGCCTTGGCGTGGAATGGGATGTTTTTATCTTTTTGCGGCGAAGAAACCGCTGCCGCCACTTCACTCTCGGCTTCCCGGGGCAGCTGTTGTACCACTTTCGGGGCAACAGGAGTCGGTGCGCTCCTTGCCTGTACCACTTCTTCCGCTGGCTCACTTTCAAGATGCAGGAGTTCTGCAGGAAAGAGCATATGGATGGATCCCAACTGCTTGCCTGCAACCAGCAACTGCATACTGTGACAATAATAGGCCTTATTCGGAATCGGTTCATCCGAGTCTGCAACTACCTTTCCAGGTACGACCTCACGGAGCGTCTTTCTAATGAATCTGAGTTTTTCTTGGTACTGTTCCTCAAATGCTTTGGTGTACACTCCGGAAACAATATTCGCGACTTCACCGTAAGCATCGCGGCCATCATCGCTGAAGTCTTCTTCATTAATAACATTGACCAATTCTGTCGGCGGGAGCATGATAAGTATGCCGCCAAGATTGATAGCGTCTTTTATATTCAGAACAAAATAGCACGTATCCTTAAGTTCTCCGACCACTTCCATATCCGTCAGGATCTGCTTGCCGACTGTCAATTCAGAGAAAAATTCTTCTTTACTGATTATCTGATTTTCAAGGCCATCAAGCATGACATCAACGCCCAAGAGAGCACTGACTTCTCCGGCAAGCCTATTCCGGCACTCAGTAAGAAGGCGATCAACTTTCTTTTTCTGTTTTTCCTTATCAACCTTCGGCTTTTGTTCTTTCTTTTGTTCCTGAAGAGCCTCCCCCTCTTGGTTCGCGGTTGTAGCAGCGTGCGTCTCAACCGTTGCGCCACTCGGGGGTGGTGTATTTTTCACAGCTTCATTTTGTTGTACCGGCACTTCAGGTCCCGGGGGTGGGGCCACAGCTTCCTGCTCCAACTCGAAGGCCAGGGCGGGCAAAAGAATAACCAAATCGCCCATTATCCGGCCATCCATGAGCATGGCGCTCGACATCAAATAGAATGTCTCATTTGCGACAGGACTATCAGAATCGATGGCCACCTTTGCGGGAACAAGAATTTCTTGCTCTTTACGCACAAAGCGGCAGGCTTTCGGGTACATTTCCTCAAATGCTTTGGTGATGGAACCCGTAATAATATTGGCAATTTCGCCATACGAATCCTCGACTTCCTCGCGGTATTCCTCCCTCCCGACAACTTCTTGCAATTCCTGGTCAGGCAACATGATAAGCGTGCCACCCAAACGAATAGCATCCTTGATGCCGATCAGCAGACAACCCTTGCCGGTAATATCACCGGTAATGTCGAACCGAGCACAAATCTGCTTGCCCGGTAGTCGCTCAAAGGCGTCCGCCTTGGTGACAAGGTCCCTGCTACCGCTGGTAACAGAAAATTTACTCCCCAGAAGGGTTGAGACCTCATCTTGAATCCTGGTCTCAACAGCTTCCAGTATCTTGTCAATTCGCTTTCGCTGATCCATACGGAAAATTCAGAATAAGAGAAGAGATGTGCACCGAATGAATCATCCGGCAGTATTTCTCTGTATCGGCAGGGACGACCGATTACTTAACAGGCAAGTAGCCATCCATCAGTTGTCAACATACATTAATTCTATCCAAAACCTTTCACCAGCCATTTTCAACGGGACTATTATCCTCTGCGCCTTAGCTGCTCCGCACACATTAAAAGATTCCCCAACGATTGAGGTAGGGATGGCCAGTTCAATATTTACAGCAATGGTTGCATAGGCAACCTTCAGGTTACCGGCGACCATATTGGCTATTTCTCCGATGGCGTCCTTGACATCATCATCCAATTCCTCGACCTCCATGCCAAGAAAACCGCTGGTAATCGCCTTGGCCACTGTTGCCGGACAATGAATAGCCAAAACACCACGAATCCCGCCTCCTAATCCAATCATTGAGGTGAGATTGGCTTGGATTTCACCCCGTTTGTTCAAAATAACGTCTTCACTCTCAAGTTCGACCATCAGCATGGTTGAAAAAACATCTTGAGCACCTTTCAGGATTTCGCTCCCGACATCTAATTCATCTGCCATAACACTTTCCTCGGTGCTGAAAGAGTAAAAGGCAGAACCCGTATGCTCGATGCCGCCTTTCACGTAATTATTCATTGATAGTGAACTATTTTTCCAACTGCAACTCGACCGTGAACGGCCCGGTTTCACACTCAAACTGAATTAATGTTCTCTCCGCATCCTTGTTTGGCTGGTAATCGTAATGCTGGCCGGAAATGGTTGTCGGCATCGAGAGGTTGATGTCCCGACCTTTCTCTGAGAGTATTGATTTGACATTACCCCCGAGCATATTTGCCAACTCTCCTATCGCATCCTCAACATCTGAATTCATTTCTTCAACATCCATGCCAAGAAAACTACTGGTAATGGCAATTGCCACCCGATGAGGAAGATGAATGGCCAGGACTCCTTTATGCGTACCGGCCAAACCAATCACTCCAGAAATGCTGTCCACAAGAGGATGCGCCTCTGTTTTCGCTTCCTCCTTTGCGGAAATATCCATCATCAGCATTGAGGAAAAGATCTCTTTGGCAGATTCAATTATTCTTTCTCGCACTTCAACTACCTCCTGTTGTTGTCCAGAAAAGCCACCCCTCGTGATTAAACGCTCCTTGGAGGTGTACTAAAATTAAAAACCGGCAAAGTTTTTTAAAAAAAACTAAAGAAGTGGGCCAAGTATTTCATTGACCTTGTCTGGGGTGAAAGGTTTCTTTATCGCTCCAAGAGCGCCGAGAGATTTGGCTTCACCGATAATATCATCGCCTGTTTCCGTGGAAATCATCAATACAGGAATATTTTTAATAGCCGGACGGCTCGCCTTCTCCCTGAGAAAAGCAATCCCATCCATATTGGGCATATTGATGTCACTGAGGACGATGTCAACTTTTTTGCTCTCGAGAATTTCCAAGGCCTCCAAGCCGTCGGCGGCTTCGTATATGTTTTCAAAATCAATCCCGGCCTGACGCAATGAACGACCGATGATCTTTCTCATGGTGCTTGAATCATCTACTAGCAGTACGTTTTTCCCCATTTTTTTCTCCTGTATGTTAATTGCCGGCGTCGTCCCAAAGCCACACCTTACGTAGCGTAAGGAAACACCTCTATTCCTTATAACAATAACCTTATTAGAATTATCGTCCTGTACTTGTCATAAAACCGTGACGGTCAATCTTACCAAGAAGCAATTGAAAAAATCAAATAAGTAATGCAAAAAATATTGGAGAAAGGATTATTCAGTCATCAATTGACCTCAGAGGATTGGTGTCAAATTTTCGGCACACATTAAAGTAACCGATTTTTCATGCGCCTCCGAGAACTCAAGAACTCAGCCGCCATCAGTATTTTTGGGTTGGCATTTATATTGCAAATGAATTTTCATGAAGCATTCATTACTCGCCATAATTCTGTTGATCAGCATTTTCCAGATAGAAGTCGCGGCATCTCAGCTCACTAAAGTGGCGCGCTTGGATTCAAAGGATCTGATGCAGATTTATTTCAGTTTTGATAAGCTTCCGACTTTTAAGGCGATAAGCAACAATCGCCGCATCGACCTGATATTTGCAGGCTCGTCGCTTTCTTCTGCCGTTACTTTTTTCCCTCCCGACCAAGACATAGTCAAAATATTGCCACGGACGGAAAAAACCGATCTTATAGTATCACTCTTCTTCCGCTATCAACCACAAAACTTTAAGCTGACGAAAAGCCCCGACGGCAAAATTGTTTTTGAAATCCTTTTCGGCAACGAATACAGTAAAACATATCATAACCTAGCTGAACGACTGAAAGGTATCAGTGAAATAGACAAAATTGCTGTAGATTTTACAAACCCTTCCATCCAATCACCGCATAGAAAAGATTGGATGTCTTTTTTCGCAACCTATGAATCGCCTGTAGAAATCAACGTTCCGGTAAAATTCACACCACCGCCTTTTCCCATTATTCGTTTTCTCCCCCCCGGGCGGGAGATGAATCTGCAGCTCCTCTTTGCTGACATCTTCGAGCTGGCGGAAAAGAGTGCCTGGGCACAGCTCGGAGATAAAGTATTAGAGAAATTACAACAGACACAGGACTTAGAGACCCAAAAAATGCTGGCTCTTACCTTTGGTGAAACGCTGCTGCACCAAGGCGACTTTGAAGGAGCCTACAAACAGCTTTATCTGCTCAAAGAGAAATACCCTGAAGAATTGCTTGGCACCTATGCTGATTTTCTTCTCATTCATCTTAAGGCAAAGTACCAAGACCAAAATATCGCCGAATATGAATTGCAAACCCTCGAAGCAACCCTAGGTCACAACAGCCTCCTCTCTCCTTACCTCTTTCTCGCCCAGATTGAGGCTGCCCTGGCTTCGGCAAAGTTCACCCAACTGAATACACTCCTGCACCGTGACGATGTTGCCTTACCGGATGATTTGCTGGAAATCGTGCACATTCGTCAGGCTGATTACTGGTATGCCATAAAAAAACCGATCAAGGCTTTTGCGGCATATCAGTTACATGCCGATTCAATAATTCTCCGCTCTCAGCCCTATTCTTTGAATGGCTACTGCGCTTCATCGTATCAGCAGAAAAAATTTCGAGAAGCATCAATATGTTACGATCAGCTCGGCGCCGTGGTGACGGATAAGCCGCTCCTTGGGCTGATTGCCTATAGAAAAAATATGGCAAAAATGAAAAACCAGGAGGGCTCATCTCTCCTCAACGACTTTGCGCAAATCGAAAATGTATATAGCGACAGCGAAGCGGGTTTTCGAGCAGCATTGCAAAAAAATGACCTGTTGTATCGCCAAAACAGAAATTATGCAAAACAAGCGCTTGAGAAATACGGTGAAATTGCCGACAATTCTCCTGACCGAGGAGTTCGGGAAGAAGCCTTTTTCAAGCAGGCGCTGATATACTCACAACTTGGTGAAGCGGCAAAGAGTGTCGAACTCCTGGAGCAATTTCTCCGCGAATTTCAAAACGGGGATGTCAGAATTTCGGCACAGGCCTTGCTCATTGATATTTTGCCTGGTGAAATCAAAAGACTAGTAGACCTTAAAGAGTATGTGAAAGCCCTTGTTTTGGCAAAAAAGAACAAAGATCTTTTCCAAAACAACTGGATAAACAGCAAATTTCTGGCAGACATTGCCGAGGCCTACCACCGCGTCGGTCTTTTTGACGAGGCCCAGAAACTCTATCTTTATCTCATCGAGATTATGCCGGTCGATCAACGAGAACAGTTTTACCTGCCGATGATACAATCAACCTTCGACCAGGGCAATTACAGCCTGGTTGAAGATTACTCTGCCCAATACTTTTACAATTACCCGCAAGGGCAAAATTACGGCGAGGTGCTGGCTATCCGACTCAGCTCCCTGATCGCTGATGAACGTTTGGATGAGGCCCGGAAGCTCCTCCCGTCGCCTCTTCCGGAGAGTAAAGAACTGTATGCTATTGCAAGTACACTCTACTTTCGAACAGATGATTATGAAAAATGCCTAGCCGTTTTGAAAAAACTGGCAGTTCTTCAGACACCATTGCCGGCAAAAGAGCAATTTATGTTGGCAGAATGCCTGTTCCAGACAGGTGCTTTGGTCGAGGCTGAAACGATTTTCCAGACCATAACAGAGGAACATACATTTTATGAACAATCACTTTTCCGCCTTGCCGGTTTTGAACGAAATAAAGGAAATGAGCAAATGGCCCTAAGCCTCTTTAAAAAAATTGTCGAAACAGGAAAAAGCCCTCGATGGAAGAAATATGCGGAACGGGAATTGCAATTTGCAAAAGCATCCTCCCGCAAGTAGGAGGATAACAATGCATCTGCTTATGATAAGGATGGGAGGTGAAAATTATGGATCCGTTAAAGCCTTTTGATACAAACATGCAATTGCTGAGCAAGGTACTTGATCTTCGCGCTCAGAAGGCACAGGTCATTTCCGCCAATATCGCCAATGCCGAAACCCCCGGATATTCGGCCAACCGCTTTGATTTTGAAAAAGATCTGGCGCAGGCGATTAACACCAGCAAAGGTTTCCAATTTACAACATCGCACGCCGCCCATATTCCATTGGGGCCGACCAATTTCAATTCGGTCACCGGAAAGATTGTTACTGTTAAGGATGTTACCGGAATAGGTGACAAAAACAATGTCAAAGTGGACCAAGAAATGATGGATTTATCGGAAAACGAACTACTTTATGAAACCACCGCCCAGTTGCTGAAAAAGAAAATCACCCAACTCAGCTACGTAATCTCAGGTGGACAATAACGATAGCCGCACCTCCAAGTTCAACCAAGAGGAATTCGATGGATATTCTCAACACCTTTAAAATAAGCGGTTCGGCCATGCGGGCCCAGAGTCAGAGACTTGACACCATCAGCTCGAACCTGGCCAATGTCGAGACCACGTCGACTCCCGAGGGTGGTCCCTATAAAAAGAAATCAGTATTTTTCCAAAGCACCCCTGTGAGTTTTCAGGAACAGCTGGACGGCAATCTCCGCAACTCGACGCAAGGTGTCAAAGTCACAAAAATGATCGAAGACCAAACCGCACCGAGGAAGACTTACAACCCTTCTCATCCGGATGCCAATGTCGACGGGTACGTGGAAATGCCAAATATCAACGTCATGGAAGAAATGGTAGATATGATGTCCGCCACCAGATCATACCAGGCCAATGCAACAGCCATTAAAAGTGCCAAAAGAATGGCTCTCAAAGCACTGGAAATAGGAAGGTAAAAAATTATGACTACAATCAACAGCATCAGCGGTATTTTATCACAGACCATTAACCCTGCAGGCACCAGCGCAGTTGGACAAGCAACTGCCGGCTTTGGCGATGTGCTGAAAACGATGCTCGACAAGGTCAACGAAACCCAGACGGTCGGAGAGCAGGCAATCAAAAACCTGCAAAGCGGCGATGCCAAACATCTGCATGAGGTGATGATTGCCGTCGAAGAAGCTGATGTATCCTTACGTATGCTGGTTCAAATGCGCAATAAGGCGTTAACCGCCTATGAAGAAATTATGCGCATGCAGATTTGATCGAGGACCACTTCGAACAAAAAGCAAATTTATTCTCCCATTTATCTGAGTCACCACATTAAGAGGATACAATAATGGCAGTGGAAAATCAAAGTATCCCTGTTCCAGCCACAATCACCGCCCCGGTAACTGTTCGTCCGGAACGGAAGACCCTGATGGCACTTGTGCAGGAGTGGCCGCTGTCGAGGAAATTTGCCACAGCTGCGGTAGTGCTTATTGCACTGGTCCTCTCCGTCATTCTTATCATCCAGGCGAGAACAGTGGACCAACAACTCCTCTATGCCAATCTTTCGATGAGTGATGCCGGGTCTGTGGTCAATTGGCTGAAAGGTCAGAAAATTGACTACAGTCTCCGGCACGACGGGAAAGATATTTGGGTCTCGGCCGATAAGCTTTACCAGACACGTCTTGAACTCGCGGCAAACGGCCTTCCCGCCGGCGGTGGAATCGGTTTTGAGATCTTTGATAAGCAAAGTTTCGCACTTTCGGATTATGTGCAAAAAGTTAATTATACCAGAGCATTACAAGGTGAACTAGCAAGAACGATAACCTCTCTTGCCCCGGTTGAGTCGACTCGAGTGCATCTCGCTCTACCGGAAAAACGGCTTCTGAAAAGCCAACAAAAAAATGCCACTGCATCGGTAATCGTCACCCTTGTACCGGGAAAAACCCTTGAGAAACAGCAGGTTCAAGGAATTATCCACCTCGTGGCCGGCTCCGTCGCCGATCTCGAACCGGCAAATGTCAAGGTCATCGATGCTAACGGCGTGGTCCTCGATGGCCAAAAACAAGGCTCTCAGGATGGTATGGTTTCCCTCGAAACCCTTACCTACCAGCGTGAGGTAGAACATAGCCTGGAAATGCGCGCCCAGGATTTGCTTGATAAAACCATGGGCAAAGATAAAGCAATGGTCAGGGTTTCCGCCACCCTTGATTTCTCCAAGGTGGAAAAGACGCAAGAACTCTTCAATGCCGATGATCCGGTTGTCAGAAGCGAGCAGATAAACCAGGAATCGAGCGGCGCCGACACTACCGGCGGTATTCCCGGCGTGCAGTCGAATCTGCAGGGCAATGAATTGCCCCAAGGCGCCGCAACGCCTCCTTCCAGTAAAAATTCTCGAACTACCAATTACGAAATAAGCAAAACGATAAGCAAAGTCATTAATCCGATGGGAACCATTAATAAACTCTCGGTTTCCGTGCTTGTTGCCGATAAGGTTAAGCAGGATGACGGCACCACGCCCGCCGAAATAACTCCTCGGAGCCCCGAGGAACTAAAATCCATTGAGAATATGGTGGCATCAGCAATCGGCCTGGTAACTGATCGTGGCGACATGATCAACATCACCTCCATGCCTTTTATCGACCCGGGTCAACCGCAAAGCGTTGTTGGAGAACAGGTCCCGGCCAATTCTTTATACCAGTATCTCCCTTTGGTCAAATATGGCCTGATCGGTCTTGGGATACTGCTTCTCTATTTTCTCTTGGTACGGCCTGTTATTAAAACTATGAAAGGTGAAGTCAAACAGCACAACAAAACAGTTCAGCAACTGGAGCAGGAACAACAGCAAAAGCAGATTGAAGTCGAACCGGAAGAACCGCCGCTTCCTATCGATGAAGCTATCACCGCTTTGCGTCGGGAAGTAATTCAAAATCAGGTACCGACTGCCTTTATTCTCAAAAATTGGATTCAGGAAGGTTGATAGGGTATGGGCATCGAAACACTTACCGGACTGAACCGGGTGGCAGTACTCTTAATCTGCATCGGGCAAGAGGCCACCTCGAAAATTTTTGAGGAATTGTCCGACGACGAAATCCGCCAGGTCACTAGAACCATGGCTACCATTGAACATATCCCCGCAGACGTCAAGGAGAAGGTGTTTGCCAATTACCGTGATTCCAAGAAGCGTTATGCCGGCCTTTTTGTCAAAGGTGGAGAATTCGCCCAAAAAGCCATTGCGGCAACCCCTGGTGAACAGCGCGCCAATTTTCTCCTTGATCAATTCATTTCCGGGACCGAATCAAAATCCCTCGAGACCATCGCCCTTATGGCACCGCGAATGGTCGCCGGACTCCTGGAACATGAGCATCCGCAGACGGTCGCCCTGGTACTTTCCACCCAGCATATCGAACACGCTGCTGAAATCCTTACCAACCTACCGGAAACCATGCGTGCCGATGTCGTGTACAGAATTTCCAAGATTGAAAAGGTGTCGCCGGAAGTAATCAGCCGGATAGAGGATGCCTTGCATCGAGAAATCGGCCTGGTTTCCGGTAAAGCCCATAAAAAAGTCGGTGGCCTGGAGGCGGTTGTCGGCATCCTCAATCACATGAAGAATAATCTGGAAACAGAGATCCTCGACGAGATGGAACAGACCGATGCCGAGATGGCCGAAGAGATCCGCAAAAAGATGTTCACCTTCGAACACCTTATTTCTCTTGATGGCCGGTCACTGCAGATGATCCTCCGGGAAGTCAACAACGACTCCCTGACCCTTGCCTTGAAGACGGCTTCCGAGCAGATGAAAGAAAAAATCTTCGCCAACATGTCGTCACGGGCCGCCGATATGATCAAGGACGACCTTGAAGCCATGGGTCCGGTTCGCCTTTCTGAAGTCGAGCTTATGCAGCAGTCCATTGTCAAGATAGCTATGAAACTTGAGGAAGAAGGCAAACTCGTACTGGGAGGTGGAGGTGGGGATGAGCTTGTCTAGGTATTTTAAAAATGCCCCTTCGTTCCAGGCGGAGGAACTTGTCAAGCAAGAAGACAAGACAATGCCAGGTTGGGCTCCGGACCCAAAAAAGGACCAGAGACCCTTCCAGACACAGCCGGTGCCGACTCCGGCAAAAGCACAAACCACCCTTGCAGGCAATGAATCTGTGCTCCGGCAACACCCTCCCCCGGAAAGTCCCGCGGCCGGCAGCACGGCCCCGGTTAATCCTCCTCCGCTTGACTCGGCGAAGGACAATACTCCCGCGCCTCCTCCGCAAGAAAGTGTCGATCTCAGCAACTATCTGCCCCGAGTCGAAGCCGAACAACAAGTCTTCGAAGCATACCAGCGAGGCTTAAAGGTCGGCATGGATAAAGCTGAAGAAGATTATGGCCGGGCAGCACAGGCGTTGCTCCTTGCCTGTCAACAGTTGGATAGCCTGCGGGCTACGATCATCGGCAACAGCAGCGAGGAATTGCTTGATTTTTCACTGGCCATTGCCGACCGGATTCTGCGTATTTCGGTGCGGGAACAGGATCATACCATAGTTGCCACCATTGAGGAGGCGCTACGACGGGCGGTCAAGTCGGATGAGTTCACCATCCTTCTCCATCCCGACGATTATGACACCCTTATTGCAAAATCCGCAGAAATCGTTGCCGGAGTGAGCGGCCTGAACAACATAGTGGTGAGAAAAGATCGGAGTGTCGAGCGTGGCGGCGCCCACATAGAATCCGACAATTGTACTGTAGATGCAACCATTGCCAGCCAATTCGAGATGATAAGAGAAGAAGTGAAAAATAAAATCCCATGATGCTGAATACGCAACATATCAGAGATCTCAACATCATCAAGGTTTGGGGCAAAGTCACCCGAATAGTTGGACTGGTAATTGAAGGCTACTGCCCCTGTGCCAGCGTCGGTTCTTTGTGCGAAATCACCCAAATTACCGGAAAAGAATGTATATATGCCGAGATAGTCGGCTTCAAAGACAATAAGGCACTGCTTATGCCGCTGGGGGAAATCCGTGGTCTCGGTCCCGGCAGCCTTATCCGGGTGGTGCGTGACAGCGCCACAATCGGGGTCGGCAACAACCTTCTCGGACGGGTTGTCGACGCCATGGAGATCCCCCAGGACGGCCTGCCTCGACCTGTTCTCACCGAAGAACAAGCGCTTTATGCACTCCCTCCCGGCCCGATGGAAAGACAGAATATAACCGACTCTCTGGATCTTGGCATTCGCGCCATAAACAGCATGATTACCTGCGGCATGGGGCAGAGAATGGGGATAATGGCCGGGTCAGGTATCGGCAAAAGTGTTCTCCTCGGAATGATGTCGAAATACGCCAAAGCCGATATCAACGTCATTGCCCTGATCGGCGAACGGGGCAGAGAGGTAAGGGAATTTATTGAAAGAGACCTGGGCACAGAAGGTCTATCCAGGTCGGTAATCGTTGTCGTCACCTCCGATCAGTCACCCCTTCTGCGAATGCGGGGTGCCTTCGTGGCTACAGCATTTGCCGAATATTTCTGCAACCAGGGGAAGAATGTTCTGCTCATGATGGATTCGGTGACGCGCTTTGCCATGGCCATGCGCGAGATCGGCCTGGCTATAGGCGAACCGCCGACCACCAAAGGCTACACCCCGTCGGTCTTTGCCACCCTGCCCAAGCTTCTTGAAAGAGCTGGAAGATTTCGCAACAAAGGCTCGATTACCGGCCTTTATACCGTTCTGGTCGATGGCGACGACATGACTGAACCGGTAGCTGATTCCGTGCGGTCCATCCTCGACGGCCATATCGTCCTCTCCAGAGCAATTGCCGCAAGAAACCATTTTCCGGCAATTGACATCCTCAATTCGACCAGCCGGGTTATGCGCGATATCGTTACCCCAAGGCACTTGGAACTCGCCGGCAAAGCCCGGGAGGTCCTCGCCAGATATGCGGAAGCGGAGGATCTTATCAATATTGGTGCTTACGTCAAAGGTTCAAATCCAAAAATTGATTATGCCATCAGCAAAATTGACGCGATAAACACCTTTCTGCGACAGAACTTCACTGAAACTAATAATTTACAACATTCCATAGAACAATTGGGCAGCCTTCTCAGCGAACGTAAAGACGAAGAACCGGCCCCAAAAAATCGTCGTCAGTCAGACAAGCTATAGCATCGAGGCATACTCCGCTCCATGAAACCGTTCACCTTGGATACTGTCCTCGCCTATCGAAGACGTCTGGAAGACATCGCCCATCATCGTTTTCTTGAGGCCCAAAAGGTGCATCGGCAGGTGGAGGAAAAACTTGCCGAAGAGAATACCGTCCTCGCAGAACTCGCCGGCCGCAGCGAATATCTTCAGTCTGAAGGGATGGAAATTACCGAATTGATTCGTTATGAAGAGCGAATTCTGCAGGTCAAAGCCAATACTCGAGCAATCGCCAAAACCCTCGCCGAAAAAGCTGAAATGGTACTGCACGAACGCCGGAATCTTATTAACCGTGCCAACGAAAGGCAAATTATGGAGCGCTTGAAAGAACGACAAAACAAGGCCTGGGCGGCTTTTCTCAACAAGAAGGAGACGGCAATGCTTGATGAAATCGCCCTGCTTCGTCATGATTCACATGATAATTAAGCAGTTTTCAAACAATTCCTCACAACAATACAACAAACCATGACACCCATAGCCAAGACTCTGCTGACAATAACTGCTGCTTTCATTCTGTTACAAAATGGTCAAGCCATCGCTGAAGATGTTGAGAAGGACACCTTTAGTTCGGTGGAGGAGAGGAGAATAGACAGCACGATTCTGCAAGAACGTGCCAATATCCGTAAAGAACGGGAAGATATGGATCTGCACAAAAAGGAACTAAAGTCCCTTGAAGAGGGTGTCGATAAGAAACTTGCCGACATAGACCGCAAGCTGGAAGAGCTTAAAAATCTGCAAAAAAAAATCGAGGCGGCGCTTGTTGCAAAGACTGCGGTCGAGAAGAAACGGATTGAAAATCTGGCCGGCATATACGAAAAAATGGTCCCGGCAAAAGCCGCACTTGCCATGTCCGGTTTGGAACAAAAACTGGCCGCTGATCTACTGGCAAGTATGAAAGCCAAAGCAGCTGCGAAAATTTTGGATCAGATTGCCAAACAGAAAGCCACCGACTTAAGCACAACCTTTTCAACTTTGCAACTTGAGTGATACTATGCCCCAAATAGCCATGGTCCTACCTGCCGCCCCCAAAGCACCTCCAGCCAGCCCTCCGGCAAATAATGATTCTCAAAGTTTTTCACCGCATCTTGACAAAGCCATGGCCGACAGAAAAGATACGCCGGCGAGTCGAGAAAATATTGCCAAACCAAGCCAGCAAAAAACCAACGAAGCTGAACACAGGCCAGAAACGGCCGATGCGAAAGAAACTCTAAAAACCTCTTCCGACAACACCCTGACTGAGGAACACGCTGCAACTCACCTTATCAAAACGATGTATGCCGCATCCGAAGCCCAAACCGACAACCCAGCGGTACCCCTCCTTGGACAGCCTCTTGACGATACCTCCGCTGTTTTTCAATTTTTAACCAACATTTTCACCACCAAAATTGAAGATACTGGTGGCCAACAGATGGCCGCCACCCAACAGGCCTTGCCCAATTTACAAGCAGCAGCAGAAGCTGTTTTAACTCTGCCTCTTGAAGATACTGGTGGCCAACAGATGGCCGCCACCCAACAGGCCTTGCCCAATTTACAAGCAGCAGCAGAAGCTGTTTTAACTCTGCCCCTTGCTGGAACAATGAACTTAGCCATAGCCAAATCCGACACCTCTGCCCTTTCCATACCTTCGCAAGGGGGAAATACAGAGAACAACGCTTTTTTACTGGAACTCCAGAAAATTATTGAAAACAGCAATGAATCCGGAACAGTGGCTATCACCGTAAGCGACAAAACGGGCAAAAATCAATCAGGAATAAGCAACCTTAAAACCACAATGGCAACAGCAGAGAGCGAGCCATTGCCGATAGTTATCACTTCTACCGAACGTACTGGATCGCAAGCCGATGAACATATGATTGTCTTGCCTGCGGGTGCTGAGATTCCTGTCGATAAAGCCAACCAGAGCCTGTCCTCAACACGACACAGCATCAGACAGCAGTATTACGAGGGACAAATTTCTCCGGAAAACAAACAAGAATCGCAAACTCCTTCAGAAGAACGCCCGCAAGATAACACCTTTTCATCAAAAACCGCACAAACCACAAAAGAAAATACAACCTCTGCCCTAAATCCGAATCAAACCAGCACCTTCGCTCAACCTTTGGCCTTCGTGCAAGAAGCACAAAAACCGACCACTGTTGAAGGGTTGTCGCCGGTAACTCTGCCATCGGGCATCGTTGTCCAGCAAGAAGACGTTATCCGGCAGATTATGGAACGCTTTCAAATATCGAGAAGAGATAATGATACCAAAGTAAACATCAAACTCCATCCGGCGGAACTTGGTGAATTGAAGATCAGTCTTTCCGTAAAAGAAGGTTCGGTTCGCGCAAATGTCGTTGCGAGCAGTCAATATGCCCAAGAAATTATTGAAAAAAACATGACAAAATTGCGAGCTGTCCTGGAAAACCAAGGGTTTACCATTGGCGAGATCTCGGTCACAAGCAAATCCGATACAACTGGAGATTTTAATCTCTTTGAGAGACAACTCTTCAGCCAAAACAATTACACGCCACCTTCGGCCAAGAATACCCGTAGCTCCGGAGCACTCTTTATTATGGAAGATCCCGGGACCCGCGAGCAAACTGCCGCGACCGGTGTGAATGTAACAATCTAGGAGGCTGTCTAAGAATATTATTCTTGTTAGCTAGAAATCAGAGTTTTAAAAAGGATACCAGATGAGCAGCTATATTGAATCATTAAACCAGGCAACCACCGCCTCGACAGGCAAAAGCACAGCGAAAACCACCAAAGACGCGATTATGGGAAAAGAAGATTTTCTCAAACTGCTGGTTGCGCAACTCCAGAATCAGGACCCTTTAAGTCCGGACGACCCAACGGCGTTCACCGCACAACTGGCCCAGTTCAGTTCTCTCGAACAGTTGACCACCCTTAATGCCAGCATGGATAAATTAGTATCTTCAAATACCAGTTCCCAGAGCCTTTCGACCCTCAGCACCATCGGCAAGGACGTGGCCTATGCCGGAAGCAGTTTCAATTTTACCGGGGACGCGATGCAACTTGGCTATAAACTTGATGGTGCGGCCTCGGCCGTGACTCTTGACTTGCAACTCAATGGTGCCACAGTCGCTACCCTTGAGGGAAAAGACCTCGGTGCCGGCAACCACTATATGACATGGGACGGCTTGACCAAGGATGGTGTAATAGCGGCATCCGGCAATTATAAAATCGTCCTCCAGGCCAAAGCCGCAGACGGGAAAAGTGTTGCAGCATCGCCATTGATTAAGTCCGAAGTCACCGGAGTCGATCTCAGCGGGCAATCGGGTGGCACCCTTATTACCAAGGCCGGGGAAACCCCCTTCAATGCAATTCTCGGGATCTATGATCCAAGCACACGCTCTGCTTCAACCACAAGTGCAGCCGTAGCAAAAAAAGAGACATTAGCCGAAGTTAAAGCAGCAGTTGATACTGCTGCCGGAGTTGTTGAGACCACCAAGGATATACTGCTCTAGGAAGCAAACCATATAGGTCGACGAGCAAAACTTAGTTACACAATCTGCCTCTTGCGGAATACAAGGAGATAAAAAATATGGGTATATCAAGTGCATTGTACAGTGGAGTCAGCGGGCTGAACACCAACTCCCAGGCCATGAGTGTTATCGGCAACAATCTGGCAAACACCAATACTGTTGGTTTCAAAGGGTCAAGAACAGTATTTGCCGATCTTCTGTCCTCATCGATCAACGGTTCAGGCGGTTCCTCTCAGGTCGGTCGCGGTGTCGGCATGTCAAAGGTTGACCAGATATTCAGCCAAGGAACCTTCGAATCAACGGAATCGGGTCTTGATGTAGCCATCGAAGGCGAAGGTTTTTTTATTCTCAAAGAAGCAGGAAACGAGACACCCTACTATTCCCGAGCGGGCGCCTTCCGATTTGACGATAATGGTTATCTTACCAACCCTGAGGGATATCGGGTTCAGGGTAAAGAGTTTGATCCCATCACCAATATTTTAAAACCGGGAGATGCAAAGGATATCCAGGTGCCCGGTACCGGGCTGATTCAGGGTCAAGCCACATCCACCATGAAGATCACCACCAATCTTGATGCCTCAGAACCGATAATTGCAGCTGCTTTTAGCCTCATCGATCCCACCACCTATAACTTCTCTTCCTCAGCACAGGTCTTTGACTCACTCGGCAACCCGCACCTATTGACCACATATTTTACCAAAACTGCCTCTAACGCCTGGGCTGTGAACTGGAGCGCCGAGGACGCGTCTGTACCTCCAGTAGTCTTAACCGGAGGATTAGCTCCTCTTACCTTCACTACTGACGGTATTTTGACAGGTGCCGCAGCCATTCCCCCCGTGCCAACGACCGCCAATATACCTGCTTTGGCTTGGGCCAACGGCACGACCCCTACAGCCATAGACGTTACCTTTGATACTACGCAGTTTAACAGTGCATCGGTGGTTATTTCGCAGGATCAAAACGGTTTCGGTGCCGGCAACCTTACCGGAATCGATATCGACGGGGATGGTATAGTCGTCGCCTCATATTCCAATGGTCAACAAACCAAAGTTGCCCAATTGGTATTGGGAAAATTTGTCAACCCCAACGGACTATCCCTGGCCGGCAGCAACCTCTATAATGAAACAACTGCCTCCGGCCCCGCCCGTACCGGTCTGCCGGGACCTGAACTTGGCAAGGTGTTTACCAACTCACTCGAACAGTCGAACGTCGATATGGGTGCGGAGTTTGTCAGAATGATCACCGTACAACGCGGTTTCCAGGCCAACTCAAAGATTATAACAACGGTTGACGAGTTGCTTGGCGAACTGATTAATCTCAAACGTTAACAGTCAATTTCTTGACACCAGTTTGTTCTTGAGGTGTCGCTTATACCTCCCTGCTCCAATTGCCATGGAATTGATGCAACTTTTCTTGGCATTCCTGCTATATTACACTCTATATTGGGGGCTGATTATCTATTCAGCCCCCTTTCTTTTTTATCTCCCACCTTTATTCTGATAGTTCAATAGAGCCTCACATGAGATGGGGTTATTATCTGGAATGGTTTTTGCTTCCTTGAGTTTTCAGAATCGACGGTCTATGATGACAGATATGCAGTTTCAGAAGAAGTTCCCCCGACCATTTCCTTTTTAATTGAGGCAGGCATAAATGGCTGAAAAGAAAAAAGAAGTTGTGAGCGCTGAAGGCGGCAGTAAAAAGAAATTATTTTTGATTATCGGCTTGATTGCTGTTGTTCTGCTTGCAGGAGCAGGTACGGCCGCCTTTTTCATGCTGAAAAAAGCGCCTGAGCCAAAGGAAACAAAGGATCCCGCACAACACGTGCCGGTACCGGACCTTAATCAGCAGGCAGACATCGGCCCGCAGGTAAATATTGAAGAGTTCATCGTCAACATCATTAGCGGAGATTCGGCGCATTATGTCAAAGCATCGCTTACCGTAGAGCTGACCAATCCCGAAGTAAAGGCAGAGGTAGAAAAGAGAATGCCGCAGATGCGTGATGCCATCCTGCTCCTTATCGGCAATAAAACCTACGAGGAGTTGCAAGATCTTCAAGGCAAGAAACAACTCAAAGCGGAACTCACCAGCAAGATCAACTCTTTTCTTAAAACCGGCAAAGTGAAAGCAGTCTATTTTACCAACTTCGTTGTGCAATAGGACGACGTGAGAGGCATGGAAGCGATTCTCAGCAAAACCGAAATTGTCGAACTCCTGAAGGCTATCCGTGAAGGCAGGGTGTCCCTCGATTTCGACGAAAAACAGCAGACTCAGTTTCTGCACTGCACTCCTGCCAATCTCTTCCAGCTGACTCGACCGGACAATAAACAATTCAGAATCCCCAATTTTGATATCATCCTTGATACCTTCTGCCGCTCCTATGCAACCTCACTCAGCAATCAACTCCAGCGGTCCTTATCAATCACGCGTACGAAGCTCGAGAGCTTTGAGTTTCAAAAATTCATGGCTGACAAAACCAACCCCGGAGCCATCGGTATCTTCGATATGAATCCATTGAAATATGGCGCCATGATCATTGTCGATCCGGTTGTCTCGTTCTCGGTATTGGAAATCATGCTCGGTGCCTCGGCTGAACTGCAATCCCTGCATCTCGACAGAAAGCTGACCGCTCTTGAACTGACTATTCTTAGGGCCATCCTCTCCGACGCCTGTATTGATCTCAATAAGGCTTTCGCCCAATTACTTGAGATGCAGTCCGCCCTTATCAAACTGGAAAGCAATGCCCGACTGGTATCAATTGTCGAACCCGAGGCCGAAGTTATTGTCGGCACCTTTACAGTCAAGGTGGGCGATCATTCCGGAGAGATTCATTTGATTTTCCCCTTTGCCACCCTGGAACCACTCAGAGATTCTTTGAAAGAACTCCTCAACATTCCGACAATTACCAAGAGCAGCTGGCAGAATGTGTTGGAAGAGGAGGTCCAGGAGGTTCCGGCAACAATCACCGCCCTCTCCGGCAACATTACCCTGTCGATCAATGAGATACTGCATCTCCGGGAAGGCGATATTCTCAATCTTGACTATGATCCCAACTCACCGTTAAAAATTCTAGTTGAAGACAAAATTAAATTTTTAGCGATTCCCGGAACACATAATGGCAAAAAGGCCATCAGCCTCACCGGCGTTTACCAATGACAAAGGAACATGCATATGGCAACACCAGGAAATACCCGTCCGGCCCCGGAAGAAATCAAAGAACTTCTGCAAAATGATTCGCTTAGCAGTTCAAAAAAGACGACATCCTCAGAGCAGAGAGACGGTCGCGGACTTGATTTCCTTTACGATATCCCCCTGCAGATATCCGTAGAGGTAGGCAGGAGCAAAATTCTTCTCCGCGATCTTTTGAAAATGACTGAAGGATACGTCATCGAACTCGACAAGTTCGCCGGCGAACCCCTAGACCTTTATGTCAATTCTCGTCTTATCGCCAAGGGTGAAGCAGTTATGGTCGGGGACAAATTCGGCATCCGTCTCACCGATGTGGTGAGCACCTCCGACCGCATAGAAAACCTCGGCTAAGGGAGAAAGCAATGCGCCCTGCCGAACGAAAAACGAAGATCTTCATCCTGGCATGTCTCGCTGGTCTTTGCCGAACCTCGGAGACGGTCCATGCCGCTTCGTCGCAGATAGTCGAAATGGAGAGCTATTTCAAGGTGATCTGGGGCCTGCTTGTCGTGCTTGCGATCATCCTCGCCTTATACGCCCTTTTGAGGAAACGTTTTTCTCTCCTTGCCGGTAGTCCGGAACAGCATATCAAGATTCTTGAAATCAAATCGCTCATGGGCAGAAAGGCCATCTGCCTCATCACCGTCAAGGGCACCGAATATCTGCTCGGCATAAGCGGTGACCGGATCAACCATCTGGCCACCCTGCCGAATAAGACGGATCTATCGTTTGCCGCAACTCTGCGCGCAACTGAAGTGGACCGGCAGCCATGATGCGGCCATTATCACCCGTCTCCACCTGCATTGCGCTCCTGGTCGCGACACTCGGTTTCATTCTCCTGACGACCGACAGTGGCTGGGCAATCGGTCTGCCCACCGTCACCTTTGGGGTCGAGGACGCCCAGAACCCCAAGCAGATTTCCACCGCTCTCCAAGTGCTGTTACTCTTGACCGTACTGTCGATGGCCCCGGCAATTCTCTTAATGACAACCTGTTTCACCAGGATTGTCATCGTTTTGGGCTTTATCCGGCAAGCAATGGGTACGCAAAATATGCCCCCCACCCAGATTATTCTCGGCTTGTCTCTGTTCCTCTCTTTTTTCATCATGTCACCGACCCTCAATAAAATGAATGAGGAGGCGCTGCAACCGTATCTCAAGGAACAAATAAGTCAGGCGGACGCCCTGGAAAAGGGCCTTGCCCCCCTGCGGGAGTTCATGTTCAGCCAGGTTCGCGAGGAGGAACTCACCCTCTTGACCGAGATCACCATGAAGAACGAACCGTTTCGCCAGGAAGATATCCCGACGATGACCCTCGTCCCCGCCTTCATGATGTCGGAGCTCAAAAGAGCATTCATGATGGGTTTCATGATTTATATCCCCTTTCTGGTGATTGACATGATTGTTGCATCAGTCCTTATGTCCATGGGTATGATGATGCTTCCGCCGGTGATTATCTCCATGCCGTTCAAACTGTTGCTCTTTGTCCTTGTTGATGGCTGGAGTCTTGTGGTCGGCTCATTGATCAAAAGTTTTAACTGAGCCCTTGGTTAATACCAAAGTGATTGACACGTTATTCTTCATTTTTTCCAACCCAGTATTGCCCGTGGAGGGATACTATGAGTCCTGAAGTGGCGGTCGATGTCTGTCGCAAGGCTATCCAGACCATTTTGCTGGGTTCGGCGCCAATGCTGATCATTGGCCTGGTCATCGGCCTCCTGGTTTCCATTTTCCAGGCAGCCACCCAGATCAACGAACAAACGCTCTCCTTTGTGCCGAAAATCGTCGCCGTCTTTCTCACCATGCTGCTTTTTGGCCCTTGGCTCATCAAGCTTCTCACTGTTTTCACCATCGGTCTCTTTGAAACCATGGTTACCCTGTAAAGCCTATCGTGGAAATCCCCCTTCTCCCCATAGAGCAGTTCCAAACTTTTCTTATCGTAACCGCCAGGGTTGCCGGCTTCATGGCTGCCATTCCGGTTTTCACCTCTGCCCAAACCCCTGGGCGAGTGAAAACCGCCCTGGTTTTTGTCAGCTCCCTCATGCTCTTCCCGGTCATGGCCGATGCTGTTCCTCAGTTGAGTTTTTCTCCACTGCCTTTCTTCTTGCTCATTCTCTCCGAGGTGCTGCTCGGCCTCCTTCTTGCCCTTGTTGCCAGGTTGATTTTCACCGCCGTCGAATTCGGGGCAACGGTTATCGGCTTTCAGATGGGCTTTGCCTCGGCAAACGTCTACGATCCCATGAACCAAAGACAGGTTGAGCTCATTTCCCAGTTTCAGAATGTGTTTGCCATTATGGTTTTTCTGGCCATTAACGGCCATCATATCTTTCTACGAACCGTCGTATTGTCGTATGAGCTTCTGCCTCCCGGTCGTTTCGATGTTTCCGGGGAGGCCATCCCCTATCTCATGCAACTGGCATCGCATATGTTTACCATCGGCGTGCAGTTCAGCGCCCCGGTCCTTGCGGTCCTCCTTTTCTCCGGCCTGATTCTTGGTATTCTCGCCCGGGTTTTTCCGCAATTGAATGTATTTTTACTGTCTTTCCCTCTCAACATCGGCATAGGATTTGTTGTCATCAGTTTGACACTCAATATGGTTTCAACCCTTATCAGACGGGAATTTGACACTCTGGCGGAGCGCATTTTCACCCTTCTCACCTATCTCAATCCTTAGATAACCCATGGCCGAAGAAAGCCCAGCAGGTGGAGAGCGCACGGAAGAACCGTCGTCAAAACGGCGGGAAGATTTTCGTAAAAAGGGCCAGGTTGCCCAAAGCAAAGAGGTGCAGACCGCAGCTCTCTTAACGATTGTTCTGCTTTTTTGGCTGATGTATCTGCCGATATTCTGGAAATCCTTTGCTGAACTTATTTTTTCTCTCTGGCAAGCGAGCGGGGAATTCCACATAACCCCAACCTCGATCATCGCCCTGGCAACCTTCCTTCTTCAAAAAACCGGTTTGCTTCTCGCCCCCCTCTTTCTTCTGGTTATGCTCGTTTCTTTTTTCTCAAGCTTTTTCCAATTCGGCTGGCTACTTACCAGCAATCCGCTTATCCCTGATTTTTCAAAACTCAATCCGCTAACCGGAATGGCTCGGTTCTTTTCGAAAAAATCCCTGATCGAAGTCATCAAGTCCCTCCTTAAGGTGACCCTCATCGGCTGGATATCCGTTTCCACCGTTCTCGACCATTTTAATGAAGCCCTCATCCTCATCGACACCGACATCGGCAGCACCTTCCGCTATCTCGCCAAGGTCTCAGCCCTGATCATGGGAAAGATCTGCGCCATTCTCATCCTTTTGGCATTTCTCGATTTTCTTTTTATCCGCTGGGAGATGGAGGAAAAAATGAAAATGACCAAACAGGAACAGAAGGAAGAGTTCAAAGAGAGTGAGGGCGACCCACATATCAAGGCACAGATTCGTTCGATCCAACAGGCAATGGCCCGCAAACGAATGATGGCTGAGGTACCGAAGGCCGATGTGGTGGTTACCAACCCTACGCATCTGGCGGTCGCCATCCGTTACAATGCAAAAGAGATGGACGCGCCCTTGGTGGTCGCCAAAGGGGCTGATTTAATCGCCTTGAAAATCCGCGAAATTGCTCTGGCGCACAAGATTCCGATTATCGAAAATCCACCCGTGGCTCGAATATTGCATAAATTGGACCTAGGACAACACATTCCCGAGAATCTCTTTAAAGTAATTGCTGAGATTCTCGCCCACGTTTATTCACTTAAAGGCAAGATTCATTGATGGAACTGAGCAACGTTCAAAATTCTTTGACAAACTTTGATTATAAGCAGTTGCTTGGACGCAGTGATATAATCGCCGCCCTAGGTCTTGTCGCCATCCTGATGATGATGATCATCCCTCTGCCGGCTATCGTCCTTGATCTGTTTCTGACCCTGAGTATCACCATCGCTCTGCTTATTCTCATTCTCAGCCTGTATACCAAGAAGGCTACCGATTTCTCGATCTTCCCCTCTATCCTTCTCGTTACCACCCTGTTCAGACTCTCTTTGAATGTTGCCTCCACCCGTCTCATTCTTTTGCATGGTGATGAAGGTCCGGGAGCCGCCGGCACAGTCATTCAAGCCTTCGGCCAATTTGTGGTCGGCGGCAATTATTTCGTTGGGGTAATTATCTTTGTCATCCTGGTCCTCATCAATTTCATGGTTATCACCAAGGGTGCCGGCCGGGTAGCCGAGGTAGCCGCCCGTTTTACCCTCGATGCCATGCCCGGCAAACAGATGGCCATCGATGCCGACCTCAATGCCGGCTTAATCAACGAAGATGAAGCCCGCAGTCGGCGGGAAAACATAAGTAAGGAAGCCAATTTCCACGGGGCAATGGACGGCGCCTCGAAGTTTGTCAAGGGTGATGCCATCGCCGGCATCATCATCACCTTGATCAATGTCGGTGCCGGCTTTATTATTGGCGTGGTGCAAAAAGATATGCCCATGGCCGAAGCCGCTGCCAATTATACCATTCTGACGGTGGGCGACGGACTCGTAGGGCAAATTCCTGCGCTTATTATTTCCACCGCCGCCGGCCTCTTGGTAACACGGGCTACAGGTGAAAAGGATTTCGGCACCGATCTCAAGAACCAGTTTTCCACCAGTCCGATCGCTCTATGGGTGGTATCGGGCATTCTCATTGTCTTTGCCATCATTCCCGGCATGCCCTTCATTCCCTTTCTCCTCCTCGCTTTCTCCATGGCAGCTCTTGCTTTCCAACTTGATAGATCAAAAAAAGCCTTGGTAGAGGAGGTCGTCGAAAAGCCCTCACAGGTACCAGCGCGTCGGGAAGAAAATTACGAAGACATGCTCAATGTCGACTTGTTGCAACTTGAAGTGGGCTACGGTCTCATTCCCTTTGTCGATTCAGCGCAGGACGGCGAACTCCTCAACCGCATCCAATCGATTCGTAAACAATTTGCCATGAACAACGGCTTTATCGTCCCGCCGGTACACATAAGGGATAACCTGCAATTGAATCCCAATCAATACACCTTCTCCCTTAAAGGCGTAAGAGTCGCCGATGCAGAGATGCTGCCCGGCCATTACATGGCTATGGACCCCGGCATGGTGACTGAGACCATGCGGGGAATAGCCACCACGGAACCCGCCTTCGGTCTTCCGGCCATCTGGATTTCCTCGGAAAAAAAAGATCGGGCCCAGATTGCCGGATATACGGTGGTAGACTGCACCACGGTCATGGCCACCCACATCAGTGAAATCATCAAACAACATTCACATGAACTGATCGGCCGCCAGGAAGTACAGGGCCTCCTTGACAATTTAAGCAAAACATACCCGAAACTTGTGGAAGATCTGGTGCCGACCGTGCTGTCACTTGGAACCATTATGCGGGTACTGCAGAACCTCTTAAAAGAAGGCGTGTCTATCCGTGATCTCAGGTCCATCCTGGAAACCTTGGCCGATTGGGCCCAGGCAACGCAAGACACCGACGTCCTCACCGAATACGTCCGCCATGCCTTATCCAGGACCATCAGCAGCGATCTGGCGGTGAACGGAATTATTCCGGTCATCACCCTGGCACGTCCTGCCGAAGATGCTATCCGCAACTCCATCCAGCATAAAGAAACCGGCAGCTATCTGGCGATTGACCCAATCATCGCCCAGCGAATCCTCGATTCCATAGGTAAAGGTATTTCCCTCTTTGAAGGCGGCAGCAGGCCGGTGCTGTTGTCGGCACCGCAGATACGCCCTTATGTGCGGAGCCTGACAGAACGATATTACCCGGCCCTTACGATCATTTCCCACAACGAAGTCACGCCAAACCTCAAAGTCAGATCTCTCGGCACGGTGACCCTTGATGCAAGTTAGAGTCTTTGAAGCAACGGATATGGCGTCTGGGCTGAAAATGATCAAGAAGGAGCTTGGCCCCGATGCCCTGATACTCTCGACCAGAACCATTCGCAATGGCAAATTTGGTCTTGTGGGCAAACCCATCCTGGAAATTACTGCCGCCATTGATTCCGAATTTCCAGGCAAGAGCCACGGAGCAGGGCAGAACACAAGCATCCGGGAGCGACAACCTGAGGAAACTTTTAACAGGAGAATCGGCGGATTCAAAAATGTCGTCGACGATTGCACCGACAATTCCCCGCATACACAAGCCGCCCCTCCCAACCATTATGGCCCCTCCGGTCGAAAAATCGACAGACGCAATGCCCTGGTTGAGATAAGAGAACAACCGGCACCAGACCTCCGGAACGAGGTCAATGAGCTGAAAGATCTGGTGAAAAATCTGGTCGGGAAAATCGCCGACATTGCCGAAAAAGAAGAAACGGCAAAACAAGCGCGACACTTGACCGTCAAAGACAGTGGTTTCGGCAATCGTTACCATGCGACAACCATTCATGGCGACCATATCCTCTCGATGCTCATAGAGAGAGGGGTAAACGTCGAAACATCGAGGACTATTGCCGGATTCCTCAGGGAAAGTCTTACCGACCGGGAACTCGGCGATCCGGAGATAGTCACGGCGGCGATCATCGGCACCATTGAAGATCTCATTCAGGTGAGCCCTCCGGCCTTTGCCGAGCGAAAAGCTCAACAGCGTATCGCCTTGGTCGGCCCCACCGGCGTCGGCAAGACCACGACGCTTGCAAAGATTGCCGCCGCGTATTTGAGCAAGCACTCCCATTCCGTCGCCCTTGTGACCATCGATACCTACCGTATTGCCGCAGTTGAACAACTGAAGGTGTACGGAGAAATCATGCACCTGCCGGTGGACGTGGTCATCACCCCGGAACAACTGGAAAAGGCTATCGAGCGGCACCGTGACAAGGAACTCATCCTCATCGATACCGCCGGCCGAAGTCCACGAGACGGCTTCTGCATAAATGAACTGGCCGAGTTCTTGAAACCGGAACTGAATATCGACAAACATCTGGTACTGTCGGCGACGACTCGGGAGCATGAGCTCCTTGATGCCATAGGGCGTTTCCAGAACCTCGGAATTACCCATACGATTTTCACCAAGATAGACGAGTGTGCCAACCTCGGGATACTGCTTAACGTACAGATTCAAAATGCCAACCCTCTGTCATATTTTGCCAACGGACAAAGAGTTCCAGAAGATTTACTCGAAGCCAGCTCGAAAATCGCTGCAGAACTGATCATGGCCCAAAAGGAAGGATCAATGCATGACTAATATCGCCCGCATGGCAGTCGACCAGGCCAAGACCCTCCGGGATCTTAATTCCCAGCACCCCGGTTCATTGCCACAGAAAAATGACCTGCCGACCAGTGTTTATGCGATAACCAGCGGCAAAGGCGGTGTCGGGAAAACGGCTGTGACTGCCAACCTCGGGTATGTCCTCGGCTCTATGGGCAAACGGGTGCTTATCCTTGATGCCGACCTCGGTCTGGCGAATATCGATGTCGTCTTTGGTATTTCCCCGACCTTCAATCTCAACCATTTCTTTACCGGCGAGCAGGATCTCCAGGGAATTATGTGCGACGGGCCGATGGGCATTAAAATTCTGCCGGCGGGGTCCGGCATCCAGAATTTTACCAACCTTGATTCGCACCAAAAGATGCGTCTTCTCGACGCTCTTGATACCATGCAGAATCATTTCGACTTTGTCCTGATCGACACCGAAGCGGGCATCTCTGAAAATGTCACCTATTTTAATACAGCAGCGCAGGAGATACTGGTCATCACCACTCCCGAACCGACGGCGATCACCGACGCCTACGCCTTGATGAAGCTGCTTTCCACCCAGTATCACGAAAAACACTTTAACTTGGTTGTCAACCAGATCCAGAGTGAAGACGATGCCCTCGACGTGTATCGAAAATTGACCATGGTTGCCAACAGATATCTTGACATTTCCATAGATTATCTTGGATCTATCCCGGATGATCGACAAATGGTCGACTCAATCCGTAAACAAAAAGTTATCAGCGAACTCTATCCCGGATCAAAAATCACCCTGGCTTTCCGGCAGCTGGCCGGCAGGATCTGTTCCGAACCGACACAGGCCTCGCCGAAGGGCAATCTCCAGTTTTTCTGGAAGAAACTGCTGCATATGGGGGGATAGAGGATGCCTATACTCTACAATCAAAGCCCTCACATGGAAAACCGAACCCAGCTCATCCATGACCATCTCTATCTGGTCGATATCCTCGCCAGAAGAATGGTTACCCAAGTTCCCGCTTTTATGAACAAGGATGATATCAAGAGTGCCGGAATGCTTGGTCTCCTGGATGCGGCAAACAAATTCGATGCAACGAAGAACATCCTTTTCAAGACCTTTGCCGAATATCGGATTCGTGGCGCCATCCTCGATGAAATGCGCAAACTCGACTGGTTTTCCAGATCACTGCGCGACAAGCAAAATAAAATCGGCAGGACCATCAGCAACCTGGAGATGCAGCTGGGGCGAGAGCCTGAAGACCATGAGGTCGCCGGGGCAATGGCCATGTCACTTGATGAATATCGGGCGATTCTTGTCGAGGTAAGTCACCTGGGGTGTGTCAGCCTCAATGAGACCCTTGACCATTCCGATGAAGGCCGGTCCTTTCTCGACAGCCTCACCGATGACCGACCACAAACTGCACCTGGGGCAAGGATTGAAGACCAGCAACTGACGAGCACCATTGCCCTGGTGCTCGGCCAACTTTCCGAGAAAGAACGATTGGTGATTTCTCTCTACTATTATGAAGAACTCACCCAGAAGGAAATTGCCGAAGCCATGGAACTTTCCGAAGGACGAGTGAGTCAATTACATAGCCAGGCGCTGATCAAACTGAAGACCAAATTGGATGCCCGACTCTAAGCATCGTATCTCTCTTCAGCCAGGAGGCTGTCCACTGACCCCGGAGAAACCATGACGGAATCTACTCTTTTTTTCTATTTTTTCCTGTTGTTTTTGCTCCTGTTCCTTGGCACAGCGTTCAAAGCCTTCTCCTTAAAAAAAGAGAACAACCTCCTCGCAGAGCAGCTCACTGAAACCACGGTTTCCCTCGAACGAACCCGACAAAATCTCAGCAAGCTCCAGGAAAAGCATGAGAAAATTACCGAGTTCCAAAACAGCTTGGGAGAAGCTGAAGAAAAAACAAAATTTCAAAGATCACGATACAGCGAGCTCCAGTCCTCGGAAAGACCACGTAACACCCCGGAACGATACAACTACATCCATTCCTTGGCGGAAAAAGGCTTATCCTTTGAAGAAATTGCCTCAATACTTACTATCTCAACCCACGAAGCCAAGCAGTTGTTGGTTTTGTCAAAAATTGCCAAAGGAAATTAAGAAGATAAAGCAATTGACAAAGGGTTTAAGATTTATCGATGGCAAACCGATAAGAAGAACATAGGCAGAAACACGCATCCGAAACAACACCCAGAGAAACCCATGGTATCAGGAAAATACAGCGCTTTATCCGGGGCCATTGCAAGAGAGCAGGCCATCAGCAATGTCAGCAATAACTTAGCCAATATCAGCACCACAGGTTACCGCCGCTCACAAGTCAGTTTTGAAGCCATTCTCCGTGGCGAACGGCAAACGCAAGAAGCAAAAGGTATAAATTACAGCAGGGTACGGCAAAACTTCAGTGATTTTTCCGAAGGCCCTCTGCGACAAACAGAAGATCCTCTCAACTTTGCCATCCATGGCGACGGATTCTTCAAAGTTCAGGGGGCAAACGGCCCTCTCTACACCAGGCGCGGCGATTTCATGATCAACGCCAAAGGCTTGCTGACTACCAGCAACAACCTGCCGGTTCTTGATGAGGGTAACGGTCAGATTACCATTCCGGACACCTCCGCCAGCCGGATCTCCGTTGGTGACGATGGCACAATCTCTCTTCTCGGACCGCAGGGCACCCGTACGGAAGTTGCAAAGATGGCGGTTGTCGGCATAACCGATAAAAAACAATTGAAACGTGAATCGGATACAGCTTTTTCCCTGGCGCCCGAAGGAGCCGAACAACCAATCGAAAACACCCGGGTGGTGCAAGGCAGCCTTGAACTGGCAAATATTAATATGGCCTCGGAACTTGCGCAAATGATGGATAATTTCCGGACGTTTGAGACCTATCACAAGGTATTGAAAGGCTATTCAACCATTGGCGAAATCCAAGATGATCTTGGCACCCTGGCATAATCTTCACCCGTAGCAACTCATTTCACGCAAGGAAAAATAATGATCCGCTCACTTTGGACCGGCACCACCGGAATGCACAGCCAGCAGTTGAATATCGATGTTATTTCCAATAATCTGGCCAACGTCAGCACCACCGGTTTCAAAAAAAGCCGAGCCGATTTCCAGGACCTCCTGTACCAAACCATGAAGGTTCCCGGAAGTCAGAGTTCCGCCGACACCCAATCGCCGACCGGAATTCTCATCGGCCTGGGTGTTAAACCGGCGGCCGTGTCGAAGATATTCACCCAGGGAGACCTCATCCAAACCCTGAACGAACTCGACGTTGCCATTGAAGGCGAAGGTTTTCTGCAGATCGAGATGCCGAACGGCAACACCGGCTATACCAGGTCGGGAGCCTTAAAGCGCGACAGCAATGGCCGTTTGACCAATTCCGATGGCTATCCGATACTTCCGGCGATAACCATCCCCGACGGTTCCCGGCAGATCACCATCAGCGAAGGCGGCATCGTCAGCGCCATCATTGGTGCCGACACAACCAGCACGCAAATCGGTACCCTGGAACTTGCCACCTTCACCAACAACAGCGGCCTGTCGGCCATCGGCAAAAACCTCTTCACCGAGACCGCCGCCTCTGGAACCGTTCAAGTAGGCACACCCGGGGTAAGCGGCGTCGGCACCCTGCTGCAAAATTACCTGGAAGGTTCCAATGTCAACATTGTCGAGGAACTGGCCAGCATGATCACCACCCAGAGGGCCTATGAAATTAATTCGAAAGTCATCCAAACCTCCGACCAAATGATGCAGACAACCAACCAGCTGGTCTAATTATGATAAGATTTCTGCTCACCATATTTTCACTTTTCGCGCTCTTTACCAGCTCGCAAGCGCTTGAAATCACGTTCAACCAGAGCGCCCAGGTAGATGATACAATCATCCGACTGGGCGATGTGGCAAAGTGCGACGTACAGTCGCCCTTAGCGGAAGCGCTTATTACCCAACCCGTCGGCCAGGCACCGGCTCCCGGCGAGACCATTGATCTCCGCTCCCAGAACATCAAACAGAGTCTGCTCGCTACCAACCATTCTCTGCCGAGCGACATCACCTGGAGCGGGTCACCAATGATCCACGTAAGCCGCCAGGGCATTGTCGTTGGATCCGACAGAATCCAGGACATTATTGGCGAATTTCTCAGCAGTAGTGCAAAAAACCTGCCAAAAGCGGATATCAGGTTCATCCCCATTTCCCTCCCCTTGCCGTTTACTGTACCAAAGGGTGCTCTTACCTACGACGTTATTCCTTCCAACCCGGGGATCCTCAGCAGTTCGAGCTTTTCCATCATATTCAAGGTCGATGGCAAAGTTGTTAAAAATATGTCGGTACGAGGGAAAATCGAGGCGCTTGCCCAAATTGTGGTGGCCGCTGAACCGTTGAAAAAGGGCCTTATCCTCCAACCGCAGCACCTTACTCTCGTTGCCATGGATATCGGCGAAATCGCCAACCCGGAAATTGATTCGCACAACCTGCTCGGCCTGCAACTCACCAAAACCGCAGCGAGGGGTGCTCCGATTCTCGGGTCCATGGTGGAGGTGTTACCAATAATTAAGCGTGGTCAAAAAGTGAAAATGGTCATCGAATCAGGACCATTGCACCTGACGGCCACCGGATTTGCCCATAGTGACGGCAAACTCGATCAGATGATCAAGGTACAAAATATCGAATCAAACAAAATGCTCCAGGGTCGGGTTTCAGGGCCGGGTGTTGTGGAGGTGCTGCTTTAATATGGAAAAATTCCTTTTCCCCCTTTTTGCTCTTGTACTGCTGTCAGCATGCGCCGCTCCACAAAGTGCACCGCTGATCGTTCGCGAACCGCTCGAGGAAATTCAATCCACCGGAGAACCAACCAACGAGGCGGGTTCGCTGTGGCGGGAGAGCAATCATTCGATGTTCTCCGACCGTAAGGGCCGGGATGTCGGTGACATCGTCACCGTCATTATCTCCGAGAAGGCCAGCGCCTCCAAAGAAGCGACTACCTCGACCAGCAGAAAGAGCAATATGTCGGCCTCCATCCCCAATTTTTTCGGCCTGGAGGCTGACAAACTTTGGGCAACAAGCCATAATCCCGTTGATCTCCAGAGCTTGGTAAAAGCCGATTTTGCCAATGGCTTCGACGGCAACGGCACTACTACCAGAAAAGAAGACCTCAGCGCCTTTCTCACTACCCAGGTGGTCGGTCGCTATCCCAATGGTCAGCTGAAGATTCGCGGCGGCAAGGAGGTTATGGTCAACAGCGAGGTACAGATCATCTATCTGACCGGTATTGTCAGACCGGTCGATATCACCGCTGCCAATACCATCAATTCCAATAAGATACTCAATGCCCGGATCAGCTATACCGGCAAAGGGGCAATCAGCGACAAACAGGAACCCGGCTGGGCAATGCGCTTTCTTGATAATGTCTGGCCATTTTAATTTTAACATTCACGATCCCCGGTGTCCGGCATGCAATCTTCACGCACTCTCCTTATAACGCTCATCCTCTGCTCGCTGCTCGCTGTCCCCTGTGCACATGCCGCCAGGATAAAGGACCTGGCGCAGCTGCACGGGGTACGCAACAATCAGCTCCTCGGCTATGGACTGATAACCGGCCTGAACGGTACCGGCGACGATATGAGCAAATCCGCCTTTACCCTCCAGGCCATATACAATATGATGACCCGCCAGGGAATCACCATCAATCCCGACAATATAGCTGCCATCAAGCTGAAGAACGTCGCTGCCGTAATGGTAACAGCCACCCTGCCGCCGTTTGCCAAGTCCGGATCAACCGTTGATATCCAGGTATCATCGATGGGCGACTCAAAAAGCCTCGCCGGCGGTACTCTTCTCATGACCCCGCTGGTTGGACCGGACGGTAAGGTGTATGCAGTTGCCCAAGGGTCATTGTCAACCGGTTCCTTTGCCTTTGGCGGCAAGGCTGCCCAGGTGCAAAAAAACCATCCCACCGTCGGCACCATTTCCGGAGGGGCAATCATTGAGCGGTCGGTGGAAAATGAATTGGGTGTCGGCGGCAAGTTGGAATATCAAATGAGCAATGCCGATTTTACCACGGCCGCCAATATGGCCGAGGTCATTAATAAACGATTCGGTCAAGGCACCGCCTTTCCTGAAACTTCAGGGACGGTAAAAGTGGCAATTCCATCACAATTTAAAGAAGATGTGGTCGATTTCATCGCCGCAGTCGAGATCCTCGATGTGGAAACCGATGTGACGGCCCGGGTGGTGGTCAATGAACGTACCGGCACCATCGTCATGGGAAAAGACGTCAGACTGTCAACGGTAGCCGTGTCCCATGGCAACCTGAGCCTTATCATCAAAGAAGATGCCAGTGTTTCGCAACCCGATCCCCTGTCACAAGGTCAAACCGTCATCACCCCTAGAACCAAGATAAAGGTGGTTGAAGACGATGGCCAGCTCGTCCTCCTCGATATGAATAAAGGCGTATCCATCGGCGAGATTGCCACTGCCCTCAATGCCATAGGCGCCACCCCAAGAGATCTCATCGCCATTTTCCAGGCCATCAAGGCGGCCGGCTCGCTGCATGGTGAGCTGATTATTATCTAATTTTCTGCACCAGGAACATTATGGATTTACAAATTGATCCGCGCATTGTAGCCAGTCGCGCAACCCAGCCATCCACCGACAAGAAAGCTAAAGATCTCGCTTCACTCCGTAAATCCAGCCAGGAATTTGAAGCACTCATGGTCATGGAAATGCTCAAGTCCATGCGGAAGTCGGTGCCGGAGGGCGGGCTCTTTGAAAAAGACAACGCCACGGAAATTTTCCGCGATATGCTTGACAGCGAAACGGCAAAGGTCGCCAGTCGCGGCAAGGGCCTGGGCATCGCCGATGCCATGTATAAACAAATGGCCAAACAGATCGAAAAGAAAAAATAACCTTGCCTCACCGGTTGTTCCAGCCAAATTCATTTTTTTCTAAAGCTTTTTCACCCCGCCTCCGATAATAATTGTGAAGAAAGAGTTTCTACCCAACACGGCAGACGCACCAAAACACGGTGCGATATGCCGGAACGAGTACGAAACAAATGGTGCAAGGAAGCACGATTGAAACAGCAGGGAGGCAAGAAATGTTAGAAAATTCGAGTATCAGCGCATATCAGCCGGCAGTCAACTACCCCAGTCGGCAAACCGGCGACATTACCACATACCAGCAAAGCGGGCAGATCTCCAAAAAAGAAAGTTTTAGTCTTGCCACCGACAAGGTGACACTTTCCTACAGTTCCGAATCGGTAATGACTTATGACAGCTCTATGACCCTGCAAGGCAACAGGGGCGACGGTTTTGATCTGATGCGCGGCCTGGTCCTCAACATGTTCAAGGAGCAGGGAATAGATTACAAGATCGCTACCGGCGATTCGGAAATTGATATCAGCACAATAACCCCTGAAGAAGCGCAAGGCTTAGTTGCCGATGACGGGTATTTCGGGGTAGATAAGACATCACAACGTATTTTTGATCTCGCGGTCGGCATCGCCGGCGGTGATCCCGCAAAACTTGATGCCGTTCGGGCGGGGGTTGAACAAGGTTTTCAAGAAGCCTTCAAAGCAATGGGCGACTGGCTTCCGGATATATCTTATAAAACCTATGACGCAGTAATGCAAAAACTGGATGACTGGGCAGGGGTTGATAACAGCCAGCAATCGAACAATTAGGTGAAGTCATGAGTATAGAGTTCTTTGGAGTCGGCGGTCCGGGACAGATCGGCAGTCTGAAAAAATCGCAGAAGATACAAGGCGACAAAAAAACTGAAGGTGTGGGAGAAGACAAAGTTCAGTTTTCCTCAGTACTCCAGGATGTCAATCGGGCAAAAGCGGCAACGGCAAGTGGCGATGCGGAGCGAACTGCGCGGGTGAAGGAACTGCAAGCTCAGATCAAGGAAGGTTCCTACCAGCCTGATCTGCAAAAAGTCTCCGCCTCATTGTTACAATTCTTAGTCGAGAACCGATAATATGGATACCGAGACCACCCACGACTATCTCGTCCGCCTGCGTGACGTCATCCTGCTGGAGAGAGAGTGCGCCAAAACTCTTGACATGCCGGGTATGACCAAGGCCATGAACACCAAGGAAGAAATCGTTAAGGTGCTGGCCCATATCAAGGTTATCGACGAGCAGGACAAACCTATTGCCGCCCAGATTCGCAACGAGAATCGCCGCAACGCCTTTCTCTTCAAATCAACTCTTGGGTGGATCAGAGAAACGATGGAATTTTTCGGCCAGAAAACCGTACCCTCTACCTATTCAGCCCATGGCTATGCGGTTGCCTCCCAGGTAAATGGTCGCCTCCTTTCAGGAAGGATTTGATATGGCCGGTCTCCTCAATGCACTCAACTCCGCCAGGACATCTCTTGAGGTCCATCAGAAATCGATAGAGATTACCGGTAACAATATCTCCAATGTCAATACCGAAGGATATTCCCGGCAAAAGGCCGATTTCGAGACCTATCCGGCGATGAATTTCGGTAATTTTTTCATCGGCCAGGGCGTGAAAATTTCCAATGTCAGCCGCGAGCACGATGTATTCATTGAACAGCAACTGCAACTCAAGGCTGTTGATTATGGTTTTCAGGATGCTTTGACTCGCCCCCTCTCTGAACTGGAGAGTGTTTTCACCATCACCGACGACAATATTTCCACCGATATTGACAATTTTTTCGATTCACTCCAGGAACTTACCGCCGATCCGAGTGATCTTGTGCAGCGCAATAACGTCATTCTTCAAGGGGATGTGCTGGCAACCAGCTTCAACAATGCCGTCAATGACCTCAATTCGATAAAAGAAAATATCAACGATACACTGGTTTCCAAACTCGACGCCGTTAACTCACAAATCCGAGAACTCGCCGACCTTAACGACCGCATTTATTCTATCGAAATCCAAGGGCAAATGGCCAACAGCGCCAGAGACCAGCGCGATATGGTAGCCAAAGATCTGGCTAAAACCCTTGGCGCCATATCCTACGAGGACAAGAACGGCATGTTATCGGTACAGCTTCCCGGTGGCCTGCCACTGGTTCAGGGCAACATGCCGATGTCTATCAGCGCCGACACCTCCGGCGCCGACATGATTCTCAAACTCCACGCCGGTGGGGTCACCAGGAATCTAAACTCTAAAAATCTGGGTGGTGCCTTTCAGGCCTTGGTTGATGTTCGCGACAACCTCATCCCGGAAATGAATGCCGACCTTGACAAACTTGCCTATGAGCTGAGTGTTCAAATCAATCTCCAGCATCAGGCAGGAGGAGGACTCGACTCAAGCACCGGCAATCTCTTTTTTAACATGCCGCCCAACTATGTCGCCTCCCCTCCCGGCCCTGCTCCAACTGCCACGGAATATGCCGGTGCTGCTCGACGAATCAGTGTTGTTATAACCGATCCGGCAAAAATTGCCGCAGGGGCTGCACCTGCAGCCGGTCCTCCGCCGGGCACTGTCGCCCCGGGGGACAACAGTAACGCCATCATACTCTCGAACATCGGCGACACCTACCTAATCGGCGGCACCGACACTTTCACATCTCTCTACGGCAAAATTTCCGCCAAAATAGGTGTCGAGAGCAATCAAAATCAATTGTCCCTGAAGGGTTCGCAAGACGCTATGGATCAGCTTGAAAATTTCCGGGACGGCTTGGTCGGGGTGTCGCTTGAGGAAGAAATGATCAGCCTTATTCAGTTCCAACGCGGCTTCGAGTCATCTGCCAAGTTTCTCTCTACCATCGATGAAATGATGGCGACGGTAATAAATATCAGAAGATAGTCATATATAGGGCAGGCGCATTATGAAAGTAACCGACAATTCCACCTACCGGTTAATGCAGACCAACCTTGACCGAATCACCAACAACCTGCTGGTGCTTCGAAACCAAGGGGCCACCGGTCTGAAACTGAACAAACCTTCCGACGATCCCGGTTCCATACGCCCGGTCCTGACCACCAGATCACAACTGCAGCAAAACGACCGCTACCTTGAAAGCATGGGCATCGCCGGGGATAAGATGGCCGCAACCGACGGCCATCTTTCCCAAGTTGAAAATGTGTTGGTCCGAGCTAAGGAAATCGCCCTGAATGCGGTAAACGGATCATTAAGCCAAGCCGATCTGGCAACACTCGCCGACGAGGTTGCCTTGTTACGCAATCAGCTGCTGGATACGGCAAATGCGGTTATTGACGGCAAATTTATTTTTGCAGGATACCAGGAAGATACCAAACCGTTTACAGCGAATCCGACTTATAATCCGGCCACATATGATGTAAATAATGTCAGCACCTGGCCCTACCTGTATCATGGTGATAATAATCCAACCCAACTGGAAATTACCCCCGGCGAATTCCTCAAAACAAATCTGACCGGCAACGAGCTTTTTATGGGTATAACCAATGCCATTGCCGCAAATGGCTATGCCAACCCATATCAGGGTGAATCAATGACCTCGGGGCCAATAAATGTCGGCATCCCCGGCAATGATATTACCATCACCACCGGCGCCGTTCCACCGGTGGTCACCACCATTCTCGGGACTGCACTTACCGACACCAACAACAATTATGCCGGAAAAGTGGCCGCCCTTTTCAGTCAGGCCGGCACCGGCCTTGTCGGCACTGCCAATGCAGCCACGGCAAACCTTGGCCCTCTTAACCTTACGGGATTCGTTGCTACTGAGGATACCTATAGCCTTGATATAACCTCAGGCGGCAGTACCATGAACGCGACCCTTAACGGTTTACCCGGCGGATACGCATTTTCCCTGAGCGGCATGGCCTCAGCTCTTGCCAACACCGCCGGGGCGACAAATCTGAGCCCCACCGGCGGCACGCTCGCCAACGGCGTCAGTTACGATATTTCCGGCGGCACCTTAGTCCTCACCGGACCGGCAAACGGTTCGGAGATAGAACTGACTGAAACCATCACCGACGGAGTGGTAACCGTACCCCCTACCGGTGGAATTACCGGCGGCACGCAGACCGTTTACGGTACAATCAATATCGCCCCCAACTTTCCAACCGATGTAACCCTTGCCGGAACAGGCCTTGCCGGCGTCGGCCTGACCGCCGACACGCTCAACGGCGCCTCCGGACGAATCGACCTTTTCACCGTGCTGACACGGGCGGAAGAAGCCATACGCGCCGGAAATTTTGACAATATCGCCGGCCCAGGCGGATCATTGCAGGCACAAATCGACAACCTCGAGATCGCCGCAAATCAAAATCGCAGCCAACGCAGCACTCTTGGCGCCAGGGCACAGCGTGTTGATAATGCCATTCTTCATCAGGAAGATGCCCAGGTAGATCTCAAACAAATCCTTTCACGCTATCAAGATGCCGATATCTTGCAGATATACAATGATATAATCCAGAAAGAGAGCGCCTTCGAAGCCGCCCTGAGCATCACCGGCAGGATCTCGAAAATTTCGATTCTTGATTATTTATAAACATCGGTTACTATCGTCCTGCTAAGGGTGGTAGGGGCTGTGTTCTTACCACGAACCACGCGGATCAAATCCCATGGTAGCCGAATTGGTGAGCTCGGCTGAAGTCATTCAATGCCCAAGAAAGGCTTTTCCTCCCGAGCTGACAACCATCATAAATTATCCGGCGGAACAAACCGTCATCACGGTGGCAAATATGCTGGTTCTTACCAGAAAACTCGGGGAAGGTATTATTATCGGTGACGATGTGACAATCACCATTGTTGAAATGAAGGGAGGGAATGTCAGGATTGGTATTGATGCCCCCCGCAGCACGAAAATCTACCGCCAGGAAGTTTATGCTCGGATCGTTCAAGAAAACCGCGAAGCTGCTCGTTGGAATATGACTGATCTTGATACAATTAGCGATAACCTCATCGTGAGAAAAAAAACAAATGGAAAAAATTAATACCCGCTTTGGTGAAGTTGAATATGACCCGGAAAATCTCCTCCATTTTCCTGCCGGGCTGATTGGCTTGCCAAACCTCCGCCACTTCATTGTCATGCCCAATAAGAAGCAAGGTCCTCTTTTTTGGATTCAGAGTGTTGATGAATCCGACATAGCTTTCGTCCTCACCGATCCGACTAATTTCTTCCTCGATTATCAGGTGGCACCGGAAAACTCCGAACGCCAAAGCCTTCATATTGAAGAAAATGATGAGTGTTTTACCCTGGCTGTCGTTACCGTGCCACCGGACCAGAATATCACCCTCAATCTCGCAGCACCGATTCTTTTTTCACCAAAGACAAATCGAGCTATTCAGGTAATTATTGAAGGCACCATTTTTTCTTCAAAGACCCCTCTGCCAAAATAGTTCCTTCTCCGACACAGACTGCAGTCAACAACAATAAATCGTTAGGTTGACTGCCTTGACCATCCATGCCATTCTTCTTTTTAGTCACTTACAAAAAAATATTTGTGCGTTTTTTACCAAGATTTTTTCGTTAGGTGCCATATTCCGCTTTTCGGCGATGGGGCAAATTCATCTATCCATTCCTCCGCCTTTATTTCCCTATTCCCCCTTTCGGTTTTTTATTCTCCTTTTAGATCTTTTCCGCTAAAGAAAAATCATCGACAAGACGACAAGTATCTTACCTGCGAGGTACAAGTAAACGAGACTTTACGTTTGTAAAAAATGATTGAAAACGACGCCGAAGCACCCTTCCAAGGAGGATTTAGACAATGGCACTTACAATCAATACAAACGTATCATCACTGAACGCCCAAAGAAATCTCGGAAAATCCCAGACCGACCTGTCCCGCTCCATGCAGCGGCTCTCTTCCGGTCTTAGAATCAACTCGGCCAAAGACGACGCCGCCGGTCTCGCTATCTCCGACCGTATGACCTCGCAGATCAGGGGTCTCAACCAGGCTGCACGTAATTCCAACGACGGCATTTCCCTGGCCCAGACGGCGGAGGGAGCGCTCCAGGAGACCACCAATATCCTCCAGCGGATGCGCGAGCTGGCTATCCAGTCGGCCAACGATACCAACAGTGCCTCCGACCGCGCCTCCCTGCAAGCCGAAGTCAACCAGCTCCAGCAGGAGATGACCCGAATTGCCACCAGCACCTCCTTTAACGGCAGAAACGTCCTCGACGGCACCTTGAACAATGCCCAGTTTCAGGTTGGAGCCAATGCCAACGAAACAATTTCCTTTTCAATCCCTTCCGCCAAGGCAGCAGAACTTGGCAACCACGAATTATCATCAACCAATGGTACTGTTTTCGGTATTGAAGCAGCGACTGCTATGGCTGCCAATACACTTCTCGGCAATAATGTGACGGTCCAGACCCTGGAAATCTTTGGCCCTGAAAGTGCCGCGGTATCTCTTGTAACCGTGGCCATCAACGACAGCGCTAAACAAATAGTCGATAAGGTCAACATCCTTTCCGCAGATACCGGCGTGACCGCCATAGCCACAACTGCAGCCACCATCTCCGGAATCAGCACAGCCGGCATA